>Ga0182014_10000005_pt1 | contig 198999 bp, 167 predicted proteins | sample 612S2DmetaG_FD_120489 | JGI IMG/M metagenome (GOLD analysis project Ga0182014, IMG submission 120489) | Permafrost microbial communities from Stordalen Mire, Sweden - 612S2D metaG | ecosystem: Environmental > Terrestrial > Soil > Wetlands > Permafrost | place: Sweden: Stordalen | collected... | reverse complement strand
GAAGTTCACGGCCCACGACTCTGTTGACCCAGGCACCTCGGCTGGAGGTACTGCGGGGAAATCGTCGAGGAACTCGTTGAAGTTATCCGTCGTTGTCGGCTGCGCATTTCCCACGGGCTGTGCAACACCATTAACAATCACAATGCCGTTGCGTAGATGAATATGATCTCCCGGTACGCCAATCAACCTCTTCACCAGGGTAGTGTATTGTGGTGTTCCGTCGGCGTCAGTGGCATCAATACCAGGCTGATTGACGGGCTTGAAAAACACCATGATATCGCCGCGTTGCGGTTCGCGGTAGTGAACCAGCGGCATCCACTTGGCCGGTGGGGCCAGCGTGATGTGGTCAACCAACAGGTGGTCGCCCACCAACAGGGTCTTCTCCATCGATCCCGAAGGAATTACCATGTTCTGACCCAGAAATGTGAGAATGAACAGGCCCACCACTAGCACACTACAGATGCTGGCCAGTGCCTCGAAAGGAGTCTCTTTTACCTCGGGCGGGGCCTGTGCCTTCGGGGCCAGTCGCGTCGCTTTCGTCATCCATACTCTCCACTCACCCAGGATCGATTCACTCAAATTCTAGCGCGAACCTCCGCCTGCATCTCGGTCTCGGGGGGATTGTGGACAACCCGTCAGTAACGACTCGGTAAACAGCCGGATGGCGAAATTCCAGCGTACCGCCAATCTTGACGGGCCGCCGCGCAACACCGTCGAAAAGTGGTGGCATGATGTTGTATCGGCTGGCGGCATAACGTTGAAACCAGCAGTTCACTCATTCTTGCGCGAATTACACTCCACGCAAACCGTGATCAGGTTCTCCAGGCTGTTGTCTCCGCCTTCCGCAATCCCCTTCACGTGATCCAGCGTCGCAGTAAAACGGGTCAACTGCTTCTGGCACGAGCGGCAGATATATTCATCTCGCTCGAACACCCGCAAGCGGTTCTCTTGCACGTTGTAGCAATCGGCATTGGTCGCGGGGAATGCCAGTTGCGGCTCCTGTGCCAACCGATCCGCACGGAACTCCCGGCACGCCTGAATCTCATCCGGGATCAAAACCCGATACAAAGTTCCCTGCCGGTTCGGCTCGCCCTCCTTCCGGATCGCGCCGATGTTCTCCAGTGCCCTCAACGTGTCCTGCACCTTTCCCAGCGAGATCGTGTTTTCGGCGGCATGTGAGTAGGACGACCGCACCACCGCTCTCTGCAGCCCTCGGTTGCTCACCCGTAGCAAAGGATTCCCGTCCTTGGCGATCGAGTGCCGGAAGAGAAACCAGTAGAAAGCCGCATCGTAGGGCGTCAGAATGGGCTGCAGATCGTCCACGATCTCCTGAATGATCAGCGGCAGTTCCAGGGCGGAGAAGCCGCGGTCACTCCCCGGCGCCGCAACTTCCGTCTCCGCTTCAAGTTCGCTCAGAAGCTGGCGTATCTTTTCCATGCGCTCGTTCATGTTGCACTGCATTCTACCGCTCAAGTCCAACCCGTTGGCGCCCAGTCTTGAAACCGGACCAAATCCGGCAAGCCCGCGCTCGTTGCCCCGCGGCAGAATCGAAGGAACCCGGGGCCTCCCGTTCACCGCGCTTGCCTTTGCCTAAAATTAGGCTCCTCAAGCGCAGAATTTAGGTATGGCGAGCGACCAGGTTATCGATCCAGTCCCATCTGTCAGGGATGTGACCGGTCCGTACCCCGCCGTACCCCCCACCCCCCCTCCCCCTGAAATGGCCGATTCCCGGGGGCATGGTTGGCCCGGTCTAAGAGATAAGTTATCTTTAATCAATAATATGACGGATGTGCCTGGTGGCTACCCCATTATCTTAATGGTAAACAGAAACCCCTGGAAAGTGCTCCTTTTCGTTGCTTTTGAGGGTGGTTTTGGGCAGTTCGACAAGAAAATGGGGCGTTCTTGAGCAGCGCTACGGAGGAATCAGAGTCACTGGGCCCCGAAGACACACCTCTCAAGTCGACGCGACCACGCGCTCCAGCCGCTCATCAATGCGCAGAAGCTATAGCTATAAGTCCAATCGGCGAATATTACTTGTCCCGCGCCACCACGAAGTCCGGTACCCACAACAGCGCGCGCTTGAAGTCCGAATTGGGCTGGACGGCCAAGGCTTGGCGGGATTGCTCGGCATAGCGGTCGGCGGCGGCCATGGCGTATTCGACGGAGCCGTTGCGGACCAGGATCTCCCTGATCTGCTCCCGGCTCACGTACTCAAAGCTGCGGTCGTCCAGGACTCGCTGGATGGCTTGCCGGTCCCGTGCGGTTCCGTGGTCTACGGAATGAATCACGGCCAGCGTGGCTTTGCCCTCACGCAGGTCGCTGGCCACGGGCTTCCCCAGAACTTCCTCTGTGGCCGTCAGGTCCAGCACGTCGTCCACGATCTGGAAAGCCAGTCCAACCGCCCGCCCATACGCGGCCAGGCCCGCTTCCTGAGCCTCCGTGGCCCCGGCCAGAACAGCGCCCAGACGCATGGAAACTGCAAACAGGCAGGCAGTCTTACGATAGATCAGGTCGTAGTACTCAGCCTCTGAAATCGCTTTGCCAAGCTTTTGTATCTGCAGAAGTTCGCCCTCGACCATCTGCTGGGTCAGGCCGATCAGCAGATCCAGCACGCGCAGGTTCTTCTCCTCCAGCGCCACTCTGAAGGCCTGCATGTAGAGCCAGTCGCCGGCCAGAACACACTTCTCGTTGCCCCATGTGGTGTTCGGTGAAGGACGTCCGCGGCGCGTATCGGCGCCATCGATGATGTCGTCATGAACCAGCGTGGCGGTGTGTACCATCTCCACCACGGCGCCCAGCCGGATCGCGCCCGGTCCGAAATAGTCTAGCTGGTGCGCTGCCAGCAGAAGCAGTGACGGGCGGATGCGCTTCCCGCCCCCCTCGCGCAGGTATTCGGCTATTTCGGTGATCGTGCTTACGCTGGAGGCGGCGTCGCGGCCCAACTCCTGCTCGATCGCTACGAGATCTTCCCGCAGCAATTCGAAAACTTCCTTCGCCGTCGTTATCGCCAAGGTACTCAATGTTTTCCGGTTCTCGCACTTTCCATGCCTGTGCAGTTCTGTTTCCCCCCGCCCCAAATTGAGTGCGGAGGCGCTCGCCAGGCAGCCTTTTAGTTCGTGCGGTAGTTCGTGAACTGCAAATCGATGCCCATATCTTTTCCACGCAACAAGGCGATGATGGTTTGCAGGTCGTCGCGGTCTTTGCCAGATACCCTCACAGTATCGCCTTGTATGCTGGCCTGCACCTTCTTTTTCGAGTCCTTCACCAGGCGCACAATCTCTTTGGCCTTCTCGGTGGGCACGCCCTGCTGCAGGCTGATCTTCTGCCGCACGCTCTGCCCCGTTGCCGGTTCCACTTTGCCGTAGGTCAGGTTCTTGAGCGAGACACCGCGCTTGACCATCTTTTGTCCCAGAATCTCTTTGATCGCTTCCAGCTTGTACTCATTAGCCGACGCCAGTTGAATGCTGTCGTTGCTTTCCAGGTTGATCTCCGAGTGGGTATCCTTCAGGTCGAAACGCTGGCGAATCTCCTTCAGCGCCTGATCGATGGCGTTGCGCACCTCTTGGATGTCCACTTTGCTAACGATGTCGAAGGAATTCTCCTGGGCCATGGCTTTCTTTCCTCAATCTGAGCTATCTAACAGAATACGTGTTCCACGCAACCTCTGTGCCGGGCCGCGCCTGTGGGTAACGCTGGCTTGGCCTGAGTCGCACGGCGTTCCCGAATTCTTGAAAACGCTGGAACCGGTCTCCTGCCAATCTGTTAATTGTAGCTGCCGGTGCAACTCTATCAGTTTCCCACGTCAGGAGGAATGTGAAACAGCCGTGAGAAGTTTTTCGTGGTCGATGAGGCGATTTCCGCCTCATCGACGCCCAGCAGCCCGGCCAGGGTTTGGGCCGTGCGGGTCACCCAGGCCGGCTCATTGCGCTTGCCTCGATCGGGTACAGGGGCCAGCCAGGGTGCATCGGTTTCCACCAGAACCCCATCCAGGGGCATGCGAGCCGCAACGTCCCGCAACGCTTGTGCCTTTGGATAAGTTAGGTTTCCGGCAAACGAGATTAGAAACCCCAACTCCAATGATCGCTGGGCCTGTTCCCACCCGCTGCCGAAGCAGTGCATCACGCCACCCAGCCCCGTGCTGTTCCAGCGCTCCTCCAAAATCGGGAAAATATCGTCCCACGCATCCGTAGTTCCATCCTTCGGCCGGCAGTGGATCAGGATCGGACGCTTGCGTGCCGCGGCAATCTCCAGTTGGCGAATAAGTACTTCACGCTGCACTCCATGGGGCGCGCCCTCGTGGTAGTAGTCCAGGCCAATCTCGCCGCATGCAATGACTTCCTGCTCGGCCAACAGGCTGTCCAGCCTCCCCAGTGCCGCGTCGTCTGCTTCCTTCGTGGTGTGCGGATAGATACCGGCGCTCGCGTAGAGGCGGGGCACGCCCGTCTTGCCGTTGAATTGGCGGCAGATGTCCAGGGACTGGTGCATCTGTCCCGGGCCCTCGCCGATGCCGATGGACAGCACTGCGCCCACCCCTGCCTCCTTTGCGCGTCTCAGCATCGCTTCGCGGTCGTCCGCGTAACGCTCGCTGTCCACGTGCGCGTGTGAATCGATCAGCAAAGAAGGCCTCCGGGAGATTCATTGCGGGATCGCTGCAAGCTCCAGCAGTGTGCCATGCAGCGGTGTCGACGAGCTATTTCTATTTCAATCGTGCGCCCAAGGGAACTTCTTCGAGGAAGCCGGCCAGCACAGGCGCGCCGTCAGGCAGGGAGGCCGCCAGCAACATGCCGTTCGACACTAAGCCGCGCATTTTGCGAGGAGCCAGGTTGGCTACAATCACAATCTTCCGCCCAATCAGCTTCTCCGGCTCGTAGTACTGCGCGATTCCAGCCAGAATTTGCCGCTTCTCATAGCCCAGATCAACTTCCAGCCGCAGCAATTTGTCAGCCTTGGGAATCCGCTCGGCCACCAGAACCTGCGCCACGCGTAGTTCCACTTTGCTGAAGTCATCAATACCGATCACCTGCCGTTCGGCTAGCTGCGGCTCGGCAGCCACCTGTGGCGCGGGCAAATGCTGCTCTGCAACTGGAATTGCGGCCGGAATCGCAGTAGGAGCTGGTGGGGCAACGGGCGAGGCCGTAGCCCTCGCCGGCGCCTTGCTTTCCACCGCATTTACTGCCACCGCGGCCGCTTGCGGTGCTGCCACAGGCTCCGTGTTAGCTCCACCAACGGAGGCGGCAGCAACCGCGCTGGAATTGTTTTTGTCTTCAAGATTCTGCATATGTTCGATTGCGTCCTTTTCCTTGCGGGGGAAGAGCGGCGCGGGCTCTTCAAGTTTCGTGCCGGCCTTCAGTCCGCCCCATGCGAGATGAGTCAAAAATGCCTGCTTTGCCGCGTCCTGAATCTCGCCCAGACCCAGCTGCTTCCAAACCTTGGCTGCGGATTCAGGCAGGATCGGATAGACGAGCGCAGTGATAATGCGAATACACTCAGCCGACGTGGCCAGCACCCGCGCCTGTAGCTGTGCATGGTCCAAGTCAGAGCGGTCCGGGGGACGCTTCCAGGGTGCATTGGCAGTCAAGTAGCCGTCCGTTTCGGCAACCAGAAGCCACAAGCCTTTCAGTGCGTCGGAGAAATTCAGTTCGCTGAAAGCTGGACCGAACTCGGCAATCGCGCGCTCCGCGCTCTTGCGCAAACCAATCTCTGCGGCCGTCTCCGCACCAGCCTCCGGCAAAACTCCAGCGAAGTACTTGTGAACCATGTTGACCACACGGCTCACCAGGTTGCCGTAACCATTGGCAAGGTCGCCGTTGTAGCGCTGCACCAGCGCGTCAAAACTGAAGTTGCCATCCTGGCCGAAGGGAATTTCGCGCAGCAGAAAGTAGCGGAGGGCATCAGCGCCCAGCACCTCGTCCACCGTTTCGGCCCGCACAATGTTGCCGCGCGACTTGGACATCTTGCCCTGGTCGAAGAGCAGCCAGCCATTAGCTTTGATTGAGCGGGGTAAAGCAATTCCTGCGGCCATTAAGAAGGCCGGCCAGTAGACGCAATGGAAGCGGCTGATCTCCTTGCCGATAAGGTGCATGTCGGCGGGCCAGAACTTTGCAAATCGCGCCTGGTCCACCGGATCGTCAGATCCGTAGCCCAGCGCTGTGATGTAGTTGGCCAGCGCGTCGAGCCATACATAGATCACGTGCTTCTCATCGCCGGGCACAGGGATGCCCCATGAGAAACTCGTGCGGCTTACCGACAGGTCCTTGAGTCCGCCGCGCACAAAGGAAATCACCTCGCGTCGCGTCGACTCAGGGCCCATAAAGTCAGGATTGGCCTCGTAGAACTCCAGCAGCTTGCGCTCGAACGCGGACAGCTTGAAGAAGTAGTTTTCCTCGCTCACTGTCTCCGTGATGCGCCCACAGTCGGGGCAGGGAGTGCCGGGAGGGCCCTCCACATACGCCTCGTCAGACACGCAGTACTGGCCGGTATACGAGCCTTTGTAAATGTAGCCGCGATCGCGCAGCGTGGCGAAAAGGTGCTGCACACCACGTTTATGCCGCTCCTCGGTGGTACGGATAAAGTCGTCGTAGCTGAGTCCCAGCCGGTCCCACAGCCCACGAAACTCCTGCGAGAGGGCTGTGGCAAACTCCTGCGGCGTGCGCCCGGCCAACTTGGCGGAGCGCTCGATCTTCTGCCCATGTTCGTCGGTGCCGGTCAGGAACCAGGTATCAATGCCCTGTGCCCGTTTGCGCCGCGCAATGGCGTCGCACACGATAGTCGAGTAAGCGTGGCCCAGGTGCGGTCGTGCATTCACGTAATAAATGGGCGTGGTGAGATAAAAGCGGGCCGGAATGGAGACAGGTTTGGTCATTGGCGGGGCGTTGCTTTCGATTCTCCTATGGTGACAGACGGGAATTCTGAGGCAATCTACCTTTCAATCTTAGGGGCCCGCGCGGGGTGCGTCAAACCACGGCGCAGGCGGCACTCTGTTAGAATCGCCCTTGAAAATCAAGGATATTTGAGGCTTATCGACGTGTATCTGGAATTACAGAAGAGGCTCACGGAACATCTTCGCGCGGTTCTGCAGACAAAATACGATCTTCAAATCGAAGTCATTCCGCTGGAGATTCCGCCAGACTTGCGTTTTGGCGAGTTAGCGACGCCGATCGCATTCGAGCTGGCGCGCAAGTTGCGTAAGGCGCCGAAGATCATTGCGCAGGAGATTGTGGCCGCACTAGGCCATCTGGATGGCTTTTCTTCCTTTGAGGTAGCAGGCGCAGGTTATATCAATGCGCGGCTGGATCGGGCTGCCGGTGTTCGGCTGGCCGCCGGCTCAGAAGGCGGATCGCCGTCTGCGCAGGGATCGCCGGAACTGACCAGGGGTCATGCACTGGTCGAGCACTCCAGCATTAATCCCAACAAGGCCGCGCACATCGGCCATTTGCGCAATGCAATCCTGGGCGATACGTTTGTGCGCCTGCTGCGCGCCGCCGGGTACAAGGTGGACGTGCAGAACTATATCGACAACACCGGCGTACAGGTGGCTGATGTGGTGGTGGGCTTTCTGCACCTGGAAGGCAGATCGCTCGCAGACATCCGGCAGTTGCTGGGAGAGCTTAAGCGCAGCGGCGTAAGGATCGATTACTACTGCTGGGATCTTTACGCGCGCACATCGCAGTGGTACGCCAGCGGTAGCCCCGAGGAGAATGAAGCACGGAAGCGCTTTCGCTATGCGACGATGCACGAGATCGAGCGCGGTTGCAATGAGACTGCGGAAGTGGCCGAACTCATCTCGACCTCGGTTTTGCGGCGGCATCTTGAAACCATGCTGCGGCTGGACATTGAATACGATTTTCTGCCCCGCGAAAGCGAAATTCTGCACTTGAATTTTTGGGCGCTGGCCTTTGAGCAGTTGAAGCAGACTGGCGTTCTCTATTTTGAAAACGAAGGCAAAAACAAGGGTTGCTGGGTCATGACGCGACCCGCCGCAGGGACGCAGCCCATCCAGGAGGATGACGGCCCGAAGGGCACAGACGAGGACGCGAAGGTCATTGTGCGCTCCAACGGCACCGTGACGTATGTGGGCAAGGACATCGCCTATCACTTGTGGAAGTTTGGCTTGCTCGGCCGCGATTTCGGATACAAGCCGTTCTTCACTTATCCGAGCCACGAGTGCTGGATCTCAGCCGAACATGGCGACGAACCTCATCCGCATTTCGGCGGAGCACAGGCCATCTATAACGTCATTGATGCTCGCCAGAGCGACCCGCAGGCCAACGTGATACAAGCCTTGCGCGGAATGGGCCACACAGCCCAGGCCGACCATTACACGCACTTCAGCTACGAGATGGTGGCGCTGACGCCGCGCTGCGCTGTCGAGCTGGGCTACGACGTTTCAGAAGAAGACCTGGCCCGGCCGTACATCGAGGTCAGTGGGCGCAAGGGTTTCGGTGTCAAGGCAGATGACCTGATCGACAAACTCATCGCCGCAACTCGTGCCGAGGTCGATGCGCGTCAGACCGGCCGCGACGAGGGCGAGCGGCAGCGTATCGCGGAACAAATTGCCATCGGAGCGTTGCGCTACTTCATGCTCAAGTTCACACGCAATTCCGTAATCGCTTTCGACTTCAAAGATGCGCTCAGCTTTGAAGGCGAGACCGGCCCGTACATTCAGTACGCCGTGGTGCGTGCACGCAATATTTTCCGTAAGGCTGGAACCACGCCTGACGCTGTGCTCGACGAGTTTGCCGGCATCGATCCCGCTGCCTACCTGGAAGGGGAAGCCAACGAAGACATCTGGGCGCTGTGGTTGCGCGCCGGCCGGCGTTCGCTGGTGCTGGAACAGTGTATCTCGACATCCGAGCCGGCGCATCTGGCCAAACACGGCTTTCAGTTGGCGCAGGAGTTCAATAACTTCTACCACAAGCACCATATCCTCACCGAAGAGGACCCGACGCGGAAAATATTCTTGCTGGCTACGGTCGCGGTTGCGCTGCGGGAGCTGATTGTGGTCCTGAGCTGGCTGGGCATCGAGAGCCCGGAAGCAATGTAAGACAGCTCCTCGCTGTTCGCATTCTGGTATCAGGTCGAGTCTCGCACTGGCTGCGACGAAACCGCATCGAGCGCGGTGTTGGTCGCTTGAGGCCCGAAGCTAATAGCTTCGTACCCACTCCAGAATCGAGCGCACGGCTACGCCGCTGGGCCCTTTGGCGATATGCGGCTTCGAGTCTTCCACCCAGGCCAAACCGGCAATGTCGAGGTGTATCCAAGGGGTGTCTTCGGCGAAGACTCTCAGGAACTCTGCCGCGGTAATGGCGCCGCCCCATCGGCCGCCCGTGTTCTTGATGTCGCCGATATCGCTCTTGATCAACTCGCCATACTCTTCGCCCAAAGGCAGCCGCCAGAACTTTTCACCTGAAGTCGCCAGGGCAGTCTCAAATTTTGCGTAGGTGGTGTCGTCGTTCGAGAATGCACCGCCGTTGATCATGCCCAGGGCCACGACGCAGGCGCCGGTCAGGGTGGCCGCATCAATCAGGTGGGTGGCACCCAACTGCCTGGCAAAACTGAGGCCGTCGGCCAGCACCAGGCGGCCCTCGGCGTCGGTGTTGATGATTTCGATGGTCTTGCCGGACATGGACGTCTGCACGTCTCCGGGTTTCTGGGCCTTGCCGTCGGGCATGTTTTCGGCCGCGCAGACAACGCACAGCACGCGCACATTGGGCTTAAGCAGGGCAATGGCGCGCATGGCGCCGATCATCGCCGCGCCGCCGGCCATGTCGTACTTCATCTTCTCCATGCCGTCGGAGCGTTTGATGGAAATGCCGCCAGTGTCGAATGTGATGCCTTTGCCGACCAGACCGAGCACCGGGCCCTCGGTCACGCCCTCGGGATCGTAGCGCAGAACGATCAAAGCGGGCGGCTCTTCTGAGCCTTGTGAGACGCTCCAGAACGCGCCCATCTTCAGTTCGTGCAGCTTTTCAGTGGAATGGACGGCTGAAGTCAGCCCTACCTCATGGGCCATTTGGCTGGCGCGTTGACCAAGAACTGTGGGGGTGAGCTTATTGCCCGGCTCGTTGACCAGCGAGCGCGTGAAGTTCTGGCTCTCGCCAATCACGATCCCCTCAGTGACAGCGGCTTCAAGAGTGGCAATGCTGGAGCCGGGAGGAGCGGCCACGGTGAAAGACTGCACGCTCTGATCCTTGCGGTCGCTGCGATAGGTGTCAGGGTCGAAGTCGCCTACAACGGCTCCCTCGACAATGGCCCGGGCGCACAAGTCGGCGGGCAGAAGATCCGATTCGGGCAATGCGAGAGCCAGCTCACGAATTCCGCGCGGCTTGGTAAAGCGGACAGCGGTTCCGGCCGCGTTGCGGACGCGGTGCACGGTGAGCTTGGCTTGTTTGCCGAGGCCGACGATCAACAACCGCTTGGCGGCAAGCCCAGCCGGGGCGTGCAGCAGAAGCGCCTCATTGTCGCCGGCCTTGTATTCGCCGCTGGCAAGCACCGCGGCAGCGGCAGTTTTGACACCATCATCGGTTGTCAGGAGTGCGGGCTCTGGTTTGGCGTCGGAACCCTTGGCGGTCTGCGTATCGGTGGCCAGCACAGCCAGCAATTCGGTCTCAATTTGGGCGAGATGAGTAAAAGACAGTTGAGTCCGCATGGCTCCTATTCTGTCATCGAATAAAGAGTTTGTGGCAACTGTCTTTGCCATAACGAGCGTCCAGGAAGCCGCACGGATGCTTTGAGAGCCTGTCAAAGACGTCGACAGCAGCGCCCGCGCGGGAACAAAGGGCCGGTGTCGGCGGGACTGCGCCGGGCGGTACGGTGACGGTCGCGGACCAATCACCAAGGGAGTACCCCCCTCCCCCCGTTTCTGTGACTAAATTCCTTATTTTTATATGTTTAGAGTTAGTGCTTCGCTGTAGAATATTGATTCCAGGGGTGTCATCTGCAGGATATAGACATTAAAGGAGTTAGGTCGCTGTCTGGGCGTGTCAGGAGTAGTTTGTCTCGCACATTCACGAAGACAAGCCCATTCCGCGCCTGGATGTGGGATGCTTCCCGCCCTTGCGATCAGCCTGTCGAAGCTCGACTCAAATCCCATTATGCGCCGCATGCAGCTAATTCTCTGCAACGGGGCAGCCGTTCTCCAGATGCGAAGGGGGAGAGCATTGCTGGATGAAGTGCCGCATCCAGCCTTGTCGTGCGATGGACAGACTGCTAGGCCGTATCGACATGTACCTTGTTGACCGGTGAGCAAAAGGTCGGATTTCAGGGACCCCGAGCAAACCGCAGGTCCCCTTCGACTTCGCTCAGGGCAGGCTTTCGACTGCGTTGGGAGCAAAGAACTCTCCCAACTTCGCTCAGGATGACACATCAAAGATTTATTTATCAATAAGTTAGCGAGGAGCTATATGTCGATACGGCCTAGGCGAAGATCTGGCCGGAGATTTGGATATGTCATTACTATTTGAATTTGACATTAGTAATGAATATGACATACTATCAGAAAAGATAATTGCCATGAGTAATGACATAGTGATGAAGTATGACAAAACGCGACTAAATGACAATGGCCGGATCGTGATACCCGCGGGAATCCGGCAGGAACTGGGACTAAGGCCCGGCGATACGCTGCTTTTGAGTGTCGAAGGCGGCGTGCTGAAGATCGAGTCCCAGCAGGCGCGGATTCGCCGTGTGCAGCAGAGCCTGCGGAAGTTCATTCCGCCGGACCGTGTTCTATCCGACGAGCTGGTTACGGAACGAGACGACGAGGCTCAGCGGGAGATGGAGGAGTGGCTTGGATAAGGCCTCAGTCCTCGACGGCTCCGCCCTGATGGCCCTGCTTCGCGGTGAGACCGGTGCGGACACGGTGGCAGCCTGTCTGCCAAGCGCCGTAATCAGCGCAGTGAATCAAGCCGAGGTCCAGGCCAAGCTGGTTTCTGCCGGCATGGAGGAGCAGGCGGCGTGGTGGCACATCGCTGAAGTCCAGTGCGAGTCGGTCCCGTTTGACGAGGAGCAGGCGCGTATTGCCGGGGGCCTGGTAACGGCTCCCAAGGCATCCGGCCTCTCCCTGGGCGAGCGCGCCTGCCTGGCTCTTGCGATGCAGCGCAAAGCGCGCGTCTACACCACCGATCGTACCTGGAAGAATCTTGACCTGGGGATCGATGTTGAAGTGATCGGGTAGGTTCGTAGCCTTGGGCGCAGGAACTCCCGCCGCGGTAGGGTGAACAGGCCCCAGTCTCTGACCGTTTGAATTCGTTTCTGAGATTTGTGGTTTCCCAGGTCCCAAAATCGGGACCTGGGAAACCCGGCGTTAGGATCAAAGAACGCTCCCAGCCCTGCTCAGGATGACACATTAATAATTTAATAATCAACAACTTAGCGAAGAGTTATATGTCGATACGGCCTAGCGTCCCATGCGGTGCTTGCTGGCGTTGACGGCGGCGCGAGCATCGCGATCGGCTTCGCGGCGGCGTTCGGTTTCACGCTTGTCCCAGTCCTGTTTACCCTTGGCAATGGCCAGTTCACATTTGACATGCCCGTTGCGGAAGTAAAGCCGGGTGGGGATGAGCGTATGGCCCTTGATCTGCGTCTTGGACTGTAGCTTGCGAACCTCGTCCCGATGCAGCAACAGTTTGCGCGTCCGCAGGGCATCATGGTTGGCCATGTTTCCATGCGAGTAAGGCCCAATATGCACGTTGAGCAGAAACGCCTCGCCGTCCTTGATGAGGCCATAGGAATCTTTGAGGTTGGCGTTGCCCTCGCGAATCGATTTGACCTCGGTTCCGCGCAGGGCCACACCCGCCTCAATCTTCTCCAGAAGAAAGTAATTATGGCTGGCGGCGCGGTTCTGCGCAGCATCGCGTTCGCCGGCAGCCACGGGGTTGCGGGGCCGGGCCGGCTTCTGTGGTCCGGGGCGGTCTGCCTGGTTAATCACGTGGCTGGTTTGGCGAGCCATAGGGAAGTTTCCTTGAATCTTCATGGTAGCATCGTGGCTGCTTTCTCTTTAACCGACGCGGGGCTTTGCTAAAATGAGGGATCGTTGGATGGGAATAGCCACCAATAGGAGTTGCGTCCAGGGCGGCCAAGGCGGCCCTATTGAGTCCGGAGAGCAATATGCGCCGGAGAGGACGCCTGGGAGCAAGATGAAGCACCGCGCCGTCTTTCCGACTGCGACCCGGATTACCTGCTGGATTGCTAGTCTCGCTGTTCTTGCCGTTCTGGGCCTGGGCTGCACGCAATCGCGTGCGGAATCGGCGAACACCGTATACAAGCACGGACAGACTGCCGAAGCGCGGGAAGACTACGACGCTGCCTACCAGCTCTATCAAAAGGCCAATACCATGGCCCCCAGGGATCTGCGCATCCGAACTGCGCTCTACCGAGTGCGGCTCTCCGCCTCAGCGCTGCATGTAACCAAGGGGCGCAAGTTACTGGATGCCGGCGATACGCAAGGAGCCCTGGTAGAACTTCTGCGCGCCGCGGAAATCGACCCAGGAAACGAGGCCGCGCAGCAGGCGATTGCCAGAGTCCGTGTGCGGCAAGGGGAACAGACGCAAGCGGCTGCGCCCAGTCTGATTGAAGCGCCCGGCACGCAGGAAGAACTTGACTCCATGGGTGCGCCGCCGCAGCTCAAGCCGGTGTCAAAAGAGCCCGTGACCCTGCACATGGTCGAAGACGCCAAGGTCGTGTACCAAGCGATAGGCAAGGCCGCCGGAATCAATGTGCTTTTTGACCCGGACTACATCTCGAAACGCATCCAGGTGGACCTTAACAACGTGTCCCTGATGGATGCACTGCACATTGTGGGCACCATGTCGGCCACTTTCTGGCGGCCAGTCACATCGAACACGATCTTCGTTGCCCAGGACTCCCGCACCAAGCGGGCGGCGCTGGATGAGCAGGCGGTGCAGACCTTCTACCTGACCAACGCCTGGCAGCAAAACGATTTGACGGATGTGCAGACCGCGGTGCGCAACGTGCTCACCAACGTGAAGGCCTATGGCGTGGCCAGCCAGAACGCAATTGTCGTGCGGGGAACGCCGGACGAGCTGCTGCTGGCGCAGAAGCTGATCAACGATCTGGACAAGGCGCGGCCCGAAGTCGTGGTGGACATAGCGATACTGGAGGTGAGCAAGAACTGGGAACGGAATCTTGGTCTTTCCTGGCCCAGCAGCATCGGCGTTACACTGCAGCCTCCGACCAGCAGCTCTTCCTCCTCCTCCTCCTCCTCCTCTTCGTCGAGCACAAGCACAAGCACAACGACCAGTCCTACGCTCTACGATCTCTCTCACTTGAAGGCGTCGAATTTTGCGGTGTCGGTGGGTTCGGCAACCGCCAACCTGCTGCTGACCGACTCGAATACCAAGATTCTGCAGAATCCACGCATCCGGGCTACCGACCAGCAGAAGGCCACGATGAAAATCGGCTCGCGGATTCCCATCGCCACCGGTTCCTACCAGACCGGAGCGGCAACAGCGCTGGTCAGTTCGCTAGTGAACACCCAGTTCCAGTACCAGGACGTGGGCGTGAATATCGAGATCACTCCTACGGTTCACTTTGACAACGACGTAACGCTGAAGATCAAGATCGAGGTGACCGCGCAGAGCGGTTCAGTGACCATCAGCGGAGTTACCGAGCCGATTCTCAGCCAGCGCGTCGCGGAGCAGGTCATACGCCTGCGCGAGGGCGAGGCCAACATCCTGGGAGGCATTCAGGAACAACAGATCCAGGAGAGTTGGAGCGGCATCCCGGGATTGAGCTCGATCCCCATCCTGCGTTACCTTTTCGGCTCCAAGGACCATTCCATTCAGGATGACGAGATTGTATTTCTGATGGTGCCGCATATCGTCCGCTCGCCGGTACTGACGCCGGTGAATCTGCGCACCATCGATACCGGGGTGGGCACGTCGATCGAGTTGCGCCGCGAATCCAGTGACACGACAGGAACGAATCCCGCGGCCGCAGTTCCGGTGCGTCCCGTTGCTGCGCAACCCACGGTGGGGACGGTTCCCGGACTGACCGCGGAGGCGGCCGCGCCCGCCGCACTGGCGCAGCTGAAATCTGCAGCGGAAACAAATGGAAATGTGGCAGCCGCCAATGCCGTCCCCGCCTCACCTCCGTCTCCTTCCCGGCTTGGTTTTTCGCTCAACCCGTTGCCTGGTCCGGTGGGCGCGGGCACCACGTTCCAGATTCCGGTCGTCGTCACCGGCGCGGTTGATATTGCTTCGGTTCCATTGCAGATTCAATACGACCCGGCCAGGCTGTCGCTGGTGAACGTGGACAAGGGAGATTTCCTGGGTCAGGACGGACAGGCCGTGGCACTGGTGCATCGCGACGACGGTCCTGGCGCGATTGTTCTCAACGCCTCGCGACCGCCTGGTGTCGCCGGAGTGAGCGGAGCGGGTGTGGTCTGCGTTTTGAGTTTCCAGGCCAAGTCCGCGGGCGAAAGCGCCATCACCATCACGCGTCCCGGAGCAGTGACGAGCGCCCAGAAATCGGTTCAGGCACAGGGCGCGCAAGTCTCTGTTGTGGTCAAGTAATATGAGGCGCCGATGAGTGTCGAGCAGCAAATCCGGAAGCGCGGAGAGCGCGGCCTTACGCTGGTTGAGCTCATTGTCACCGTGTCGCTACTGGCAATTCTGGCTTCGGCGGCGGTTCCAGTTGCACGATTCCAAGTGAAACGCGAAAAGGAGCGGGAGCTTCGCCGGGACTTGTGGGAGATGCGCGACGCCATCGACCACTACAAGGATGCTGCCGACAAAGGCGCAATTCAGACCAAGGTGGATAGTCAGAACTACCCGCCCGACCTGGAAACGCTGGTGACCGGCGTGGACGTTCAAAGCAAGAAAGTGAAGTTTCTGCGTCGCATACCCATCGATCCAATGACCGGCAGAGCCGAATGGGGGCTGCGCTCGATGCAGGACGATCCGTCCTCGGACTCTTACGGCGGCCAGAGCGTCTTCGATGTGCACTCCAAGTCCACGGGTACAGGCCTGGACGGCACCAAGTATTCTGACTGGTAGAGAGCACAATGCGCCGAATGAAAAGACAAGACGACGGATTTACGCTGCTGGAACTGATGGTCGTGATGGCCATCATCAGCGTTCTGGCCACGCTGGCCATTCCCAGCTTCATTCAAGCCTTGAAGTCGGCCAGGGAAGCCGTGCTCAAAGAAGACCTGCACGTGATGCGAGCCGCCATTGATTCCTATACGATGGACAAGCAGAAGGCCCCCCAGTCGCTCGACGACCTGATTCAGGACGGTTACCTGAAGGGGATTCCTGAAGACCCGATGACCCGGAGCCGCGATACCTGGGTGACCGACACCAGCGACTCGCTGCACTCGCTGGATCAAACCGACCCCGGCGTTGACGATGTGCACTCAGGGTCACAGGATTCGGGCTCTGACGGCCAGCCGTATTCCAGCTGGTAGAAATAGAGGAAATCATGGTTCAAAGGGTGTACCGAGCGTTCCTGTTACTTCTATGGGTGGCCGCTCTTTGCGGTTCTCTTCATGCGCAAACTCAGAAGACTATCACGATCCGTTTGTTGGATGGCAAGACCGGGCGACTTGTTTCGCCAGAGAATTTTATGGTCCGGATCGATCACCAGCAAACCATTCACATCGATTGGGTAAAGCATAACGAGGATGGAACGGGGGAATTGAAGGTTCCCGACAATATTTCGGTCTTTTCACTTCATGCCACTTATAACAACTCTATGGATATCTACGTCAACTGCGATGCCGCAAAGCAAGGGGATACGCCCGGCGAGCGTTGGTACACGGTCGCAGACATATTGACCGCAGGATTTGTGACTCCCAATGGATGCGCCAAGCCCAAAGTTGCTGACAAACTGAAGGTGGCCGCCAAACCAGGAGAGTTGGTTGTCTTTGTCCGGCGCCATAACTGGATGGAACAGTCAATGGATTAAGCGCATCGAATGTCCGCGCGGCAAAATTTATTGCAGAGAGAAACTTCCCTTGGCGTTCGATCCCAACTTCGCAGCGGCATTCAGCTTTGTATGCCAGGTGGAAAGCTCCTACACAGGCCTGATGCAAGGGGCGGAGCCCGGTACTGGCGCCGTGCGTGAGCCGCAGCTTGGCGGCAATCTTCTCTATGCCGGCGAACTCGATGAAGCGGGCCGGGCGCTTGTAGTGGCGGGTAACATTGCCGGTGCTGCTTCGCTGGCCGCAACCGCCAACCTGGTTGCACAGAAGCAGGCGGTTCGCGATGGCGTCGTGGACTTTCTGGTGACCTCGCTCGACGAGGCCTTGCGGATCCTAAAGAATGAGATTCGGAAGCGCGAGACGGTTGCGGTTTGCGTGGGCGTTGACCCTGTCACCGTCGAGCGCGAGATGCTGGAGCGGGGTGTGCTGCCCGATCTCCTTGGCTCCTGCGCGTGTCAGGCGGAAGGCACGGTCTTTCTGAACCAGGGAGCAAGGCGGGTTGAACCCTTTGGCGCCGACGAGAACCGGGTCCTTGTAGTTTGGAGAGTGACCGCTGCGCCAGCACGCTGGCTACCCAAGCTGGACGCTATCGCTCTCGACTGCCTGCAGCTGGTTCCCGGCTCAGCCACAGGGGCAGACCGCCGTTGGCTCCGTCTTGCCCCGCGCTACCTGGGAAGGATGGCCCAGGGTGTGCGCCTGCTGCGCTGTGACGATCAAATCGCAGCGAGGTTTCTGGAGCAGGTACGGGAACAGGTCGAGAGCGGGGAGATTCCGGTTGCGGTGGAGATTCAGACAAGCGGCCGCGGCCAGTCTCACCAGCATCGGTTTTTGCCGCCCGGAAACTCAGAGAGCGCAGGCTAGAGTTGGTCTCATACGCGATGGGCGCCGACAGACCGGATACACTGATGTCGAGTTGGCCGACTCTTACCGGTTCACGAACTGGGTCTTGCTGTCGGTTTTTATGGCGAAGGCGTCGGCAGGCAGAGGTTGATTGACCTTGATGTTGAAGTAGTGACAGATGCGCGACTGACCCTGGCCCTCGTCGAATACCTGCTTCAGGCTTACAGCGTGTTCGGGGTCCACCCAGATGGTCACCTTGGGAAAAATCTTGAGGATGTCGGGGTCTTTGGCTACCAGTTCCAGCTTTTCGGTCTTTACGCCGTCAATCACATCTGAGCCCAGGTACCTGATGTTCCATTTATTGGCAAGCTCTTTGCCACTGGCGCCAAAACCTAGCTCCAGGTATCCCTCGTACTTGTTGACCTTGGCGGAGGTAGTCACTTGATCGATCAACTTTTCAAAGAGCTTGAAGACGCCGCGGGAGACAGTAATGATCTTGGGCACAACTTTGCCGTTAATTTCGCGGATGTGGATGCCCATCTGAAAGGCATTGCCAGTGCGCTCGTAGTAGACGGTGCCTTTCTGGACGTCTTTGTCGGGCACAGGATCGGTCTGAATGGAATCAAACTCAAACTCCGCGGTGGTGGAGTGGAAGGTGGCCGCCGCGACGTCGAGTTCGTGCAGAACCCGTTGCAAATCGTCGGCCGCGAAGGCTGCCCGCGTAGGCAACAGTAATAGAGCGACGACCGCCGCAATCACTAATTTTCTTCCCAGAAGCATAAGTTTCCCAAGTCTGTTAGACGCGAAATTCGGCCAGCGAAGCACTGATTCGATTAGCGGTGAGCCCAGATCTTCCAGTCGAGATTCCCCTGGGCGTCGTTGGCCGTCTCCCACCGCACCACGGAGACAGCGTCACCAGTTACCGGTTCGATGGCCACACGCAGCGCCTTGCGAACCTCGTTGTCCGTTGCGAAAAGCGGTACATTCACATCCGAGGCGGCTACGGTGACGATGAGGCCATGACCGCCGTCGCCAGTAACCTGGATGGGATGAGGCGGACCAGCGGCGTTGGAGGGCTTGTCGCCAAAGTTCCACAGGTGCGGCGTGACGAAGATGAAGAGCAAAATCAGCGTCACCATTACGTCGTAATGGAAGCAGCCGCGGGGATAGGTCCAATAGAAATAGCTCTTTAGAATTTTGTTCATACGTCCCTTATCGGGTGATCCTTTCCAGGCCGCCCATATAGGCCCGGAGCGGTGTGGGAACCACGACGGAGCCGTCGGCCTGCTGGTAGTTTTCGAGAATCGCGAGCCAGGTGCGGCCTACGGCCAGACCGCTGCCGTTGAGGGTGTGTACAAACTCACTTTTGCCCTTGGCACCTGGGCTTGCGGCCTTGTAACGAATGTTGGCCCGCCGCGCCTGAAAGGCCTCGAAGTTGGAACAAGACGAAATCTCGCGATAGAGGCCCTGGCCGGGCAACCAGACTTCCAGATCAAACGTTTTTGCCGATGAGAAGCCGGTATCGCCCGTGGAGAGCAGCACACGGCGATAGGGTAGGTTGAGCGTTTCAAGAACTTCTTCGGCGTCGCGGGTGAGGCGCTCGTGCTCGGCGTCGGATTCCTGAGGGCGGGTGAATTTGACCAGCTCGACCTTCTGAAACTGGTGTTGGCGAATGATGCCCCGGGTGTCTTTGCCCGCAGCTCCGGCTTCAGCTCGGAAGCAGGGCGTGTAGGCGGTGAGGCAGATGGGCAGCCGCGACTCATCGAGAATTTCGTCGCGATAAAGATTGGTGACCGGGACTTCTGCAGTAGGAATGAGCCAGTGGTCGTTGTCTTTGAACTCGCCGCGGGCGACGGCTTCGGCATCGGCGTCGGAGCAGCGGAACAGGTCCTCGGCGAACTTGGGCAACTGGCCGGTGCTGTAGAGGCTCTTGCTGTTGACCATGAAGGGCGGCAGGACTTCAGTGTAGCCATGCCGGGTGGTATGCAAGTCGAGCATGAAACTGATGAGCGCGCGCTCGAGGCGCGCACCCGCACCCATGTACACGGCAAAGCGCGCTCCGCTGAGCTTGGCGGCGCGATCGAGGTCGAGAATGCCGAGGGCCTCGCCCAACTCCCAGTGAGGCTTGGGTTCGAAGTCGAATTTGGGCTTGTGACCCCAGGTTTTGACGGTGAGGTTGTCGGCCTCGGAACTGCCGGTGGGGACTTCGCTGCGAGTGAGATTAGGAATACTGGATAGAGACAGATGCATCTGTTCGTCGAGGGAGGCAGCGGTCTTATCCAGGATGTCGAGACGGTCCTTGAGGGCGCGGATCTCTTCCATGAGAGCAACCGCTTCCTGGCCGGCCTTCTTGCGCGCGCCCACCTGGTGGCTCAGCTCATTGCGAAGCGCCTTGAGTTGCTCGGCCTGGGTGATGGCGTCGCGCCGGCTGCGGTCGAGAGCCCGAAAATTACCCAGCAGCGCAGCAGGATCGGCACCGCGCAGGCGCAGTTTTTCTTCGACTAATTCCAGGTTGCCCCGGACAAAGTTCAGATCGAGCATGCTCTTTCCAGTTTACTCGACTAAACACGACCTGAGGTTTGCGGCGCCTGACGAAAGACGAAGGCAAAAACGGCGGCATTTTCGCTCTATCGCGCCCCTAAAATGCCCGAAGAGGGGGAAAAAAAGGCCGATTTCCACCCAAAAACGAGGCTTTCCAGTTACTCAAGAGTAACGATGCCAAAACTATAAAGTATTGATTGTAAATATGTTACTCGAAAAGATGGGGCCTATATAGGCTCCTCGGGAGGGGGAGGGGGGTGGGGTACCGGTCTAGACCGGGCCATTCCGGGCACTGGAGTGCATGGAAATGGCGGTGCTTCCCCTCTATGATTTTGCGCCAACGGGCGATAAGTCTCTGCAAAAAAGTGCGCGGCTGATTTTGATGTATCTGTATCGGGCAGAAATGAGCGCCCTTCACTTCATCTCGACAGCCTTGGCGTTTCCTTCTTCAGCAGGGCCGGCGTTAACCCGGTCCTGCCAGCCGGGGAGGCGCTGATCGCCGGTGATGAGGCGGGCGCCGCGGGTGAAGGTGAAGTAGGTCCAGACCCAGGCGGCGAACACCGAGAGGCGATTTCGGAAGCCGATGAGGAAAAAGATGTGGACCGAAATCCAGGTGAGCCAGGCGGGCAGACCGCTGAGATGCGCCTTGAAGGGCCACTCAACCTTGGCCACGGCAGCCATGCGGCCGATGGTGGCCATGTCGCCCTTGTCGAAGTAGCGAAAGGCGGGGCGGCGTTGGCCAGCGAGGTCCGCGGCCAGGAGTTTGGCAATGTGGTCGCCCATCTGCATGGCTGGTTGGGCCACACCGGGCACCTGGCGGCCATCCTGATCCAGATGGGCCAGGTCACCGAGAACGAACACCTCCGGCAGACCGGGGGGATTGAGCCGGTCGTCCACCAGGACGCAGCCGCGGCGATCGAGCGGAGCGCCCAGCAGCTTGCCGAGGGGCGAGGCCTGGACGCCAGCGGCCCACAACGTAACAACGGAGTCGATGCGCTTGCCGCCCGCCTCCACCCAGCCCGGGCCGACCCCGGTGACGTGGGTTGCCGTGTGCACTTCGACGCCGAGCCGGGCGAGCGTTGTTTCGGCCCGGGCGGAGAGATCCGGGGGATAAGCGGCGAGTATGCGGGGCCCGGCATCGAGCAGAAGCACCCTGGCTTTGGACGGGTCTATATGACGGAAGTCATGGCGCATGTAGAGCTTGGCGATATCGGAGATGGCGCCGGCCAGCTCCACGCCGGTGGGGCCGCCGCCGATGACCACAAAGTTGAGCGGCGGGTGCCAGCCGTGCTCCAGCGCCTGGCGCTCAGCCAGTTCGAAGGCCAGCAGCACGCGGCGGCGAATCTCGGTGGCGTCTTCGATGGACTTGAGCCCGGGAGCCAGGGGAGCCCAGTCGTCGCGGCCAAAGTAGGAGTGGGTGGCGCCGGTGGCCAACACCAGGTAGTCGTAAGGGAGCGTGGCGCCTGAGGCCAGGGAGACCTGCCGCGTTTCAACATTGATGCCCACTACCTCGTCCATGAGCACCTGGGTGTTGGCCTGATGGCGCAGGATGGTGCGGATGGGCTGGGCGATGTCAGCCGGGGAAAGGACCGCGAGGGCCACCTGGTAGAGGAGTGGCTGGAAGGTGTGATGGTTGCGCCGGTCGACGACTGTCACGTCTACGGGCAACCGGGCCAGGGCTTTGGCCGCGTGCAGGCCGCCGAAACCGCCGCCCACAATGACCACACGGGGCCGCCGGGACTGGATTTCAACCTGGAACGCACTGGTGAGTTCGCCCATCGCACCTCCTCTCGTTCTTAAGTTGATGCCGGAGAGGGGCAATCGGTGACAGCCGTTAGGGATGCTGCTCGATGGCGATGCTCAGCGTGCTCGAGTTCCCGGTAGCGGCCAGGCCGAGGAGATTGGTGGCTACGCTGGGGATTGATGCCGGGGCAAAGATGACCGTGCCGTCGAGGGCAGAGGCGGCGGTGGAGACCTGGGTAGCCAGCAACTCGGTTGCGGCGCAACGGCCATGGAGCGGGCAGGGTGGAGCCCAGGCATAGAGAGCCTGATAGAAAGTGACTGAGCCTCCCGCCATCGCATTTCCGTTCGTGTCCCGCAGGCGCAGCGTGATTTGCGCGGGGGTTCCGGAAATGGCGAGGCTCTGTGTGACGCCGGAGACGGCTTGAAGCCAGGCAAGCTCTGGACGCGCGCCAAAAGCGGAAAAGCTTACGCACTGGCTGGTGCCGTTCAGGCAGGCGGTCGAGGTGGATTGCTGGCCCTCGGCGAGCGGCCCCACAGTCAGCGCTTTGCTGGCGATGCCGCTGCCATCGGTGATGGCGGCCGTATTGCCGAGGGCGGTGACGCCGCCGCCGGTTTGCCAGGCCACCGCCTGGCCGCTCATGGGAGCGCCATTGTTGAGCACCAGGGCCTGGGTGGTCCAGTTGACGGTGGCGCCGGCGGCCACTGAAAGCGCGGATGTGAGCGCGGTCAGCACGGGAGGTGTGCCACCGGTGAAGTGCGCCTGCACGAGCGATCCATTGGTGAGAGACGCTGTTACCACAGAAGGGGTGCTGTTAACCGCGGTCACATTGATGGTGGCCAGACCGTCGCCGGACGCAGAGACGGAACAGGTGGCGAGCCCGCAGCCGAGAGTGGCTGTTCCGCCTGTGACGGTGTAGATGACTGTGACTCCGCCGGCCGGGCCCAGGGTCGGACCAAGTGCGGCGACGGTGAAGGGAAGCGGCACCCCGATGGGCACGGTGTTGGTGGGCGCCGTGACCAGGGTAAGCGCATCGCCGGTGCCGGAGTCGTAGCTGACGCCGCCGGAGATGATGGCCGCGGCATAAAAGATGGGCAGGTCATCCACCTCCACGTCCACCGAGCCCGTGACACCGCGGGCGGCAGGGGGCGCGATGGCTGTGATTTCGTTGGGCGAGATGCTGGTGACGAGCGCGGGCTGACCACCGACCAGCACCGTGTCAGAGGGGCGAAATCCGGTGCCGTGCAGGACGATCGGTCCGCCGGAGGATGGCAACCGCGCGGGAGCGACCGTATCGGCGTAGAGCAGCCAGCCGTTATAGGCGTAGTCCGGCCGGCCGTCGCCGCGACTATCGGCGATGCCCACCCGCACCACATCGTCGGTCGAAGTGCCGACGCGCAGCCATGTCTCGCCCGTGGCATAGCCGTTCAACCCGGGAGCGGAGCCTACCGCCGGTGCGCTCACCGGGTCAAAGGCATCCCACACGCCCAGTGCGAGCAGGGCCTTGGTCTCAGTGGGAACGCCTTTCTCATCGATGGCCTGGGTGACGAGGGTGAAAGTACGTCCGCCGCGAACCGGGAACAGAAACCAGTCGGTCTGGCCCACCTGGCTGAGCCGCCCGCACCACAGCCCGCCCGGGGGGAGCATGCGGGGCGCCGCGGGGGTTGAGATGGCATCCTGAAAGCCACCCACGGCCGAGTCGGCGATATTCACGGTCAGCGTCTGCGACGATCCCGCCGACATGCCCGGCACGGAAATCACGGGCATGGTTCCGGAAGGGGTGGGAGTGCCGTCCACATAAGGGCCGACTGATTCGGCGAGCATGTAGAGGGGATCGATGGCTTCAAAGGTGACCTGGTAGTTGGCCGTGGTCATGCCCGGGGGCAGGGGCATGTCGCTGAGGTCGAAGAAGCCCTGCAGGGTGGCGTCGTTTGAGCCCCACATGGCTAGTGGGTTGCCGTTGGAGTCGGTCGATCCGGTGATGAGACTGCCATGTTTGCCGCTGAAATAGCCGCCGGAAACGAAGCTGACCGTGTACTGGTAGAGTGGATTGTCGTTCGCGTCAAGGGGCCGCGCCACCACGTTCACACCCTGCATGCCGAAGCCAGCCCTGAAAGTGAGCGTTCCCTGGATGGAAACCGTGTTGGGCGCGGTGAGTTGCTTGCCGGGAAATGCTGCCAGATTGGCCGCTGTGATGGGGTAAATGCGGCTGAGCGCGGCGACGTCGTCGTAACGGAGCACATTGGGGTCGGGGATGCAAATGCCGCCGCTGGAACCGCAAACGCCGCTGAGAGGCTGCATCACCGGCCATCCGGGCATGCCGCCGGGCTCGCCGTTTTGCAGGGCACCGGGATTCACCTGTGCGTAGTCCAGGCCGAGAACGCGCCCGAAGGCCCGCTCCAGCTCATAGCTCATCATTGAGAGCAGATTGGCGTTGGTGGCACAAAGTCCATTGAGCACCAGGACGGCGTGAGCGATGGTCGCATCGGGGAGGATGTGATCGATCCACACCCAGACACCGTTGTTCTGGCAACTGGTGGGGTCGCTGGCGCCGGTGCCGAAGAGGGCGTTGATGACCGAGCCGTCGGCGTCGTAGATGACTCCCAATGGATAGGCGGTGGCCGAGGGAGTGACGTCGGACGGCTGGGCGATGACCGCATTCCCAGCTACAATGTTGGCGCTGCTTACGTCTTCGTTCAGGGGCCCCTGGTCAACCAGCCTGACACCGGCAGTACGGACCGCGCTCCACAGGGCCGCGGCCGCGTCTACCATCGCCGTGGCCTGCTGGTTGGTGATGGAGCTGTTGAGCGGCCCCTGGTCCACGTAGTAGTTCACTACGCCGCCGGGCCAGTGCACCGGCTGGCCCACCACGGCGGGATTGAAGTAACTGACCCCGGCAACATATTTGGGTCCGCCGGCCATTGCGACCGGCGGGGCCAGCGAGAAGGTGAGGCCCAGCAGGCAGGCCGCAGCGGCGCGGGGAGAAATCTGAAGACGGCCAGGCACGGGAGAGGCTCCAACCAGCGATCCCATGCTTGTGTTGGGCCATTCTCCGCGTCGAACTCTGAGAATGCTCTCATAAAGCAAAGGAAGCGAAGCGGCACGTGCCGGCGAAGAGCTTGGGGCGATATGAAAGAGGAGGCGCCGAAGGCAAGCGAAAGGGCGGCAAGCAGGGGGATGCGGCACGTTACCTAAGTTCAATCATCTCTGTGATTTTCAGCTAGAATAGCGGGGGAGCTGACACGCCTCGCTGGACCAGACCGATCCCGTGGATCGGGGTGTGGTGTTGTCACCCGTTTTAGAATGCGCGAAGGGGCCGCAGGGGCAAGGAGGACGCCATTTCCACTTCAACACGATTGCGATTAGGGGATTTGCTGATCCGGGCCAAACTGGTGACCGAAGCCGATGTGGCCAAGGCGCTGGAGCGCATGAGCCGCCACAGCGGGCGTTTGGGCGACAACCTGGTGGCCATCGGCGCCATTCAACAGAAGACTCTGGACGCCTTTCTGCATCGTATTCCAGCCGAACCGGCGGACATGGCAGCGGTTGGAATTGATGAAGTAGACCTGATGGGGTTGCTGATGAAGCTGATCTACAAGGATCGGCTGGAAACCACCCGCCAGTTCATGGACGCCATCAAATTGCCCTACCACATTGTGCTCGACCTGGTGGGAATGGCTGTGAACCGCCAGCTGCTGCAGACGCTGGGATCGCGGTACTCGGATAATCCCATCGACTTGAGTTATGCGTTCACCGAGGAGGGGCGGCGATGGACGTTGGACGCGTTGCAGCGGTTGCACTATACGGGGCCTGCGCCGGTAACCCTGGAAGAGTTCAACGACCAGGTAAACCTGCAGAAGCTCACCAATGAGCTGGTCACCGTGGAACGCATTCGCAAGGCGATTGCGCATCTGACGTTCGACGACACCATTGTTGAGCAAAGCGGGCCGGCGCTGAACTCTGGCAGGGCGATGCTGCTGTATGGGCCGCCAGGCAATGGCAAGACCTCGGTGGCGTATTGCTTTGCGAGCGTATTCCACGACGTGATTTACATGCCTTATTCGGTGATCGTCGAAGGCCAGATCATTCGCGTGTACGACCCCAGCATTCATATCCCGCTGGATCCAACAGAGCTGAATGACGAAAACGCGCTTTCCGTGGTCCGGCGGGAGACGTATGACGCGCGTTGGGTACCGTGCAAGAGGCCGTTTGTGGTCACGGGTGGCGAACTGACGCTGGAGATGCTTGACCTTCGCTATGACGAGACGGGTCACTACTATGAGGCGCCGCTGCACATGAAAGCGCTGGGGGGCTGCTTCGTCATCGATGACTTCGGCCGCCAACTGGTGAGCCCCACCAACTTGCTGAACCGCTGGATTGTGCCCCTGGAGAGCCGGGTCGACTTTCTCAAGCTGCATACCGGGAAAAGCTTCGCCATTCCTTTTGAGGAACTAGTGATCTTTTCAACCAACCTGGAGCCGGAAGACCTGATGGACCCTGCTTTTCTGCGCCGTCTTCCCTACAAGATCGAGATCTCGTCACCCAGTCTGGAGAATTATCGTCGCATCTTTCAAACGGAGTGCGCACGCCAGGGGCTGGAATTGTCGCAGGAAACATTTGACATCATTGTGCACAAAGTCCGGGTGGAAAAGGGGCTCGATTTCGCCGCTTACCACCCGCGGTTCATCGTGGACCAGGTGGTGGCGACGTGCAAGTTCATCGGACTGCCCACGCATTTCGAACCGCGGTTTATCGACTATGCAATCGACAATCTGCGGGTAAAGCAATCTGCGGCGAAGCGGGCCAAGGAGACTTCCGCGCGGATCGCGGACAAATAGTGGCAGCCGGCTGCAACGCTGCGGGATGATGCATCGCGCGCAGGCAGCCCCGTCAAATTTCCGGGTAGAAGTCGAAGAACGCGTCGAGACTCCGCTTGAGCTGGGTCTCAATCTCCTCGCGCGAGCCCTCGATCATGTGCATGGTGACGTGGGCCTGGTGGCCATTGGCCAGCTTGAGGGTCGCGTCCTGAATCTCGGTAACCTCGCCCTCGGGCAGCAGGCGCAGTCCATAAACCAGTGTCAGATTTGCCATGACCGCATTGTAGAGCCCGACAGGTGTGCACAGACGGATGGTGATAGGCCGGATAGAATGGCGTGGGCACTGCGTAGGTGAAGACGCCTAGGCCAAGGAGCAAGCAATGGCTGGGATGAGCCGGAGAGATTGGTTGAAGGGCGCGGCTGCGGTGCTGGCAGCGGGGCGGCATAGCTGGGCAGAGGCGCCGGGGACGGCATTGCCCCACGCGCGTCCGCCGATGGGCGAGCGCCACTTTACCAGTGTGGCCGTCGAAGCCGTGATAACGCGGGTTCGGCCCGGCATCGCCGACCCGGCACTGGCGGTGATGTTTGAGAACTGCCTTCCCAATACGCTCGACACCACGGTTTGGCCGGGCAGCTTCGAGGGCACGCCGGACACCTTCGTGGTGACTGGCGACATCGACGCGATGTGGCTGCGCGACTCGTCAGCGCAATTGTGGCCCTATCTGCCGCTGGCCAAAGAGGACGCCCGCCTGCGCGAACTGCTGGAGGGAGCCATCCGACGCCAGGCGCGCATGATCCTTCTCGATCCTTATGCCAATGCTTTTATGCGCGATGCTTCGGCCGCGCCGTTGAGCTGGTCGGTAAACGACAAGACGGAGCACCATCCCGGCGTGGGCGAACGCAAGTGGGAGGTCGATTCGCTGTGCTACCCAATCCGCCTGGCGCATGGCTACTGGCGGCAGACGCGCGATACGCGGCCCTTCGATGGCGCATGGAAGGAAGCGGGGTGGACGATTGTGCGCACCTTCCGCGCACAACAGCGCAAGCAGGGGCAGGGACCCTATTCATTTCAACGCGAATCGGCCATTCCCTCGGACACGCTCCCTTTGGAGGGCTTTGGCAATCCGGCGCGCCCGGTGGGGATGATCTTTTCAATGTTCCGTCCCTCCGACGACGCCTGCATCTACCCCTTGTTTGTGCCCGGCAACCTGTTTGCGGTCGTGAGCCTGCGCCAGTTGGCGGAGCTGGCCACGCACGTGCTTGGCGATGCCGCGCTGGCCCGGGAGGCGGAGACGCTGGCTGCGGAGGTGGAGAGCGCGGTGGATCGCTTTGGCAAGACGCAGAGCGCGAGCCTGGGACCGATCTGGGCTTACGAGGTGGATGGCTACGGCAATGCGCTGATGATGGACGACGCCGGCGCGCCGGGACTGCTGAGCCTGCCCTACCTGGGGTGTTGCCGCGGGGATGATCCGCTCTATCAGCGCACACGCCAGTTTGTCCACAGCGCGGCGAATCCATATTTCATACACGGGAAAGCGGCCGAGGGTGTGGGCAGCCCGCACGTGGGACTGACGAGCATTTGGCCCATGTCGATCGTGATGCGGGCGCTCACTTCGCAGGATGGGCCGGAGATACGCCAATGCTTGCGCTGGTTGCGCGCGACCACAGCGGGAACCGGCTTTATGCACGAGTCATTCGACAAGGACGATCCGGCCAAGTTCACGCGGCCATGGTTTGCCTGGGCCAACACGCTGTTTGGAGAACTGGTGGTGCGACTGGGCGCCGAACGGCCCTCGTTGATCGCCACACGGTTGGACTGAGCCCGGGCGTACTGAATTGCAGCCGCGTTGGAATCGAAGCCAGCGGGCGAAGCATCTATTATCAACACGGGAAACTACATGACTGAGACTCTTGACACCGTTATCCTTGGCTCCGGCTGCGCCGGACTCACTGCCGCCATCTATACTGCACGCGCCGGCTTGAAACCGCTGGTGCTGGAGGGCCATGAGCCGGGCGGCCAGCTATCGATCACAACGCTGGTGGAAAACTTTCCCGGGTGGCCGGACGGCATCCAGGGGCCGGAACTGATTGAGAACATGAAGAAGCAGGCCGCACGATTCGGCGCCACGTTTCAACTGGCGCATTTGAATTCGGTGGACCTGAAGGAGCACCCGTACCGTCTGCAGACCTCAACAGGGGAGATCAGCGCACGCACCCTGATCGTGGCTTCCGGCGCCAGTGCGCGGTGGCTCGGATTGCCCAGCGAGCAATCGCTGATTGGCCACGGGGTATCGAGTTGCGCCACGTGCGACGGCTTTTTCTTTCGCGGCAAGGAGATTGCGGTGGTGGGTGGGGGCGACTCGGCGATGGAAGAGGCGCTGTTCCTCACCCGTTTTGCCTCCAAGGTCACGCTGCTGCACCGCCGCGACGCTTTCCGAGCCTCGAAGATCATGCTGGAGCGGGCAATCGCGCATCCGAACATCGAACTGCGCACCAATACCGTGGTGGAAGAGGCGCTGGGCGTGGAAGAAAAAGAACTGAAGGGGCTCAAGCTGAAGGACGTGAAGACTGGCGCGGGGTACGAACTGGAAGTGAAGGGGCTGTTTCTGGGCATCGGGCACGAGCCAAACGCAAAGATGTTTGCCGGGCAGATGGACCTGGATGAGGAAGGCTACATCAAGACGACAGGGAACGTGCTGACAACGAACAACGGGTCGGTCATCCCCGGCGTGTTTGCCTGTGGAGACGTGCAGGACAGGCGCTACCGGCAGGCAATCACCGCGGCTGGGTCGGGATGCATGGCGGCTCTGGAGGCGGAGAAGTTTCTTGAGGCGGTGGGACACTGAGAGGATTGCACGAAGGAGGAGCGTGATGGGATCGGTCTTTCCTGGACGCTTTACCGCGCAGAGCGACGAGCCATTCGTGGTGTTTCTCATCGGCATGCGGGTCAACCGGCTCCTGGCCCTGCGCAGTTGGACGCGGGTTGCCGCGGCCATGCCTCCCATGATCGCCGAACTGCGGCGCAATCCCGCGCTGGGCCTGTTACATGCCGAGTTTTTCTTTTATTGGCGCGGGGTTGGAGTGATCCAGTATTGGCGCAGCTTCGACCTTCTGCACGCCTACGCACACGCCCGCGACGCAGCGCATCTGCCGGCATGGGCGGAGTTCAATCGCCGCATCGGAGGCAATGGCTCGGTGGGCATCTGGCACGAGACCTACACTGTGGCACCCGGCCAATACGAGGCCATCTACGCCAACATGCCGCGGTTCGGCCTGGCTCGGGCGACCGAACACGTGAGCGCAACGGGCCGCCTGGAAAGCGCTCGCTCGCGCATCGGCAAGCCGGATCTGCCGGAAGCGGCTCCACACCAGAATTGATGAAAGGCGAAGAAGACCTCTCCTACGAGGAAGAGTGCGGAAACGGCGTGGTTCCAGTGCAGATGCTGGCCGAAGTAGGAGGTGACAAAGACGCCGAAAACTATCAGCGTGATGACTTCCTGGATCACCTTCAACTGCACGGGGCTGAAGCGATCAGCGCCAATGCGGTTGGCCGGCACCTGGAAGCAGTACTCGAAGAAAGCAATGCCCCAACTGACGAGGACGACCTTCCACAACGTTTCTTGACGGAAGCGCAGGTGGCCGTACTAGGCAAAGGTCATGAAGGTGTTGGAGATGGTGAGAAGAACGACGGTCCACACGTAAAATTAAATGCGGATGGATGGAGCCGAGTTGCTGAGTTGATCCAAGTTGAAGGGCGAAGTGAAGTGCGGACGGGCACGCAATGACGATGCTAGCGGAGAACCTGGAACGGCTGGAAGAGGCGATTGCAGAGGCCTGCCGCCGCGCGGGCCGCGGGCGCGACGAAGTGGAGTTGATGGCTGTCTCGAAGACGCGGCCGGCGGAGACAATTGCGGAAGCCGCGGGGCTGGGACTGACTCTGTTTGGCGAAAACCGGGTGCAGGAGTATGCGGCCAAGGCACCGGCGTTGCATGCGGCGGATCTTTGGACGAGCACGATGCGGGAAAGGCTCCGCGTGCATCTGATTGGCCACCTGCAATCGAACAAAGCGGCGCGGGCGGTGGAACTGTTTGACGGGATCGACTCAGTGGATTCGGTGCGGCTGGCCGAGCGGCTGAACGAGGCGGCGGGGAAGCACGGCAAGAGGCTGCCGATTCTTATCGAGGTGAAACTGAGCCCCGAAGAGACGAAGGCGGGGCTGGAGCCGGAGGCGGCCGAAGCGGCGCAATTGCTGGAGCGGCTGCCGGACCTGGAGCACCTGGAGACGCGGGGACTGATGACCATCGCTCCGTGGGGCGTGCCGGAAGACGTGACGCGGGCCTGCTTTCGCAGCTTGCGCGGGTGGCGGGAGCGGTGGGCGGCGGCGCATCCGAGGCTGCGCCTGGACATGCTTTCGATGGGGATGAGCGGGGATTTTGCGCTGGCAATTGAGGAGGGCGCGACGCGCATTCGCGTGGGCACGGCGCTGTTTGGCAAACGTGCGCCGTGGAAGGGAGCCGAGTGATGCTGCGCAGCGTTGCGGGCGGAGTGACGTTGGCGGTGCGGGCCTTGCCGGGAGCGAAGAAGAAGACGGCGATTGATGGAGTTTATTGCGAGGGGGAAAAGTCGCGATTAAAGATCAGGGTTCAGGCACCAGCGGTGGAAGGGCGGGCTAACGCGGCGCTGATCGAGTTTCTGGCGGAGATGTTTGGAGTGCCTAAGAGTTATGTGGAGTTAGTGAGTGGCGAGTTATCGCGGAGCAAGGTTTTTCTGCTGCGGGGGGTTGCCGTGGAGAAGGCGGGAGCTATCCTGGCGGACTGGACCTGACGGCTCGTCGATGAACGACCTGCGAAGGCGTCTTGGGCTATACTTTCGTCGATCCAATCAGGGGTTTGTACGTGGCAAGACTAGGCTCAACCACTCATCGATTTTCAGCTTCTTCGCTTCTGTTGCTTTCGAGCGTTCTGTATGTGGGCAGCATTGCTTTTTCACCGATCGCCAACGCTCAGAGACCGGCCCCCCCTCCCGTCAAAGGCTATATCACGGCAGTCAACCCAGCCACCGGGTTCGACGTGAACCGAGAGCATGTGAAGGTGCTCCCCGGAACCCACTTCGGGATCCTTGGCGGATTGGATGGCGTCTATGACGACGCCTTGCGGGACAAGGTGAGTGTGGGCGCCTACGTGCAAGTAGGGCATTCAAGAAAACTGGATGATAAGGCAAGCAACACTGTAACGGCAGACGAAGTGCTCCTCCGCGACGACTGGAATGAAGAACCCGAGGGCCTGGGTGTGATCGACAGGGTTGTTTCCACCGGGGCAGAGCCGGTATTCCAGGCAGACGGTTACCGCATTCGCATCACTTCAGCCACTGAGATTTCGTATGCCGAGGACCTGAAGACTCTTGGAGACGCGGGTACCAACACATGGGTGCGCTACGAAGGCAAACGGGATAAGGCGGGCGTCTTGGTGGCCTCGAAGGCACGCTTCTTTCCTGCGAAGAGGGGATTGCTCAAGGCCGCGCTGCTGCATGAAGCCTGGGACATGAGTCCCAAGCCTGTCGGCAACTCCGAAAGGGGTCCGAACTCGCCCCCGGTGAAACAGGGTAATGTTCTCAATGCAGACGGCTCTTTGAACCAGGACGCAGAAGTTCAGTACAGTGGATACCAATTCCGCGACGAGCCTCATCGGATACCGATGGATCCCCCTTTGCAGGAACGGGTGCGGCGCGTGGGCATGAGCGTGGTGCCTGCCTACCAGAAGCTGCTTCCGGACGACGACCCATCGAAGATCCACTTTCGGTTTTATGCCGTGGAAGACGAGAAGAATCGCACGGAGATCTGCTCGTCCAACGGGATTATTTATGTCCCTGCACAGATTCTGCAGAGGCTTAGGAGCAACGACCAACTGGCAGCGGTGCTGGCGGATGGCGTGGCCTATAACCTGCAACGGCAGGGAGCGAAGATGGAAGCCGGAAGGAGCACGTCTATACTCGGCTATTACGCGGGTGACGTGGTTGCAGCGAACGTTCCGGGGATTGGCGTACACACGGCGGTTGGCGGCGGTATCGGCTCTACGCAGACGGAAGAGCAGCGGGGGCGAGTTGCGCTGGCCCTGGTGGCCGACGCGGGGTATGACCCGTGGCAGGCTCCGGAGGCATGGAGGCTGCTGGCGCCGAAGAAGCTGCCCAAGGATCTGGACTCGCTGAAGTATCCGGACCGCAGCGGGTATCAACTGAGAATTCTCAATCTGCAATACCGCGACAAAGCGGCTGCCGATAGCAGTGGTGCGGTTCCCACCGCTTCTGCGGGGAAATGAGGGAGCGCCCTATCGGCCGTGGTGGGCGAAGGCTGTGGCGAGGGCTTCTTCGGGTTCGGGGCGGACGCGGAAGTCGGCGTGGGCTTCGGCGAAGACGACCTTGCGGTCTTTTGCGATCACGTAAGTTGCCGGCAAGGGTAAACGCCAGGTCTTCTCTCCATTCAAAAAAGGGATGTTGATCAGGATGGAGAGGTAGTAATCGCGGTAGTACTCGGGGACGGTATAGACGAGGCCGAACTTTTCCGCGAGGGCGCAGGCGGGGTCGGTGAGCACAGGGAAGGGCAGGCCGTGCTGGCCGGCCATGAAGTCGCTCTGCCGCTGAGTCTGCGGGCCGATGGCGACCATGAGGGCGCCGCGCTCGCGAAGCTGACCGTAGAGGCCGCGCCAGGTTTCCAGCTCGGTCATGCAGTAGGGGCACCAGCGGCCACGGAAAAATTTGATGACCAGAGGGCCGAGGGCGAGCATATCCGCGCTGCGCACCAGCTTGCCGCCGGCATCCTTCAGGGAGAATTCCGGGGCCAGTGCGCCGACGGGCAGGATGCGGTCCTCGATGCCGGAGGCGAAAAGCTCTGCAACGGCGCGCTCGCCGATGGCGAGGCGGTTGGCCTGCACCAGTTGGCGCGTGTTGGCAGTGATCTCGTCGAGCTGGTCCTGGAGGGCGGTCATGCTCTCGTTCTCTATCTGCCGAAGCGTTGTTTGCCTGCGCCGAGGGCGCCGAGGCCGCCGCGCATCATGTTTCTTGCCAGGCCGCCTTTGCCCATCTGCTTGAACATTTTGGCCATCTGGGCGTATTGGCGGAGAAGCATGTTCACATCCTGCACGGTGGTGCCGCTGCCGGCGGCGATGCGTTTGCGTCGGCTGCCGCTGATGATCTCGTGGTTGCGGCGCTCTTTGGGAGTCATGGAGTTGATGATGGCTTCGAGGCGCACGAACTGCTTTTCGTCCACGTTCTTTGAGGCTTGCTGCATGCCGGCGAAAGGGCCGACCGAGGGCAGCATCTTGAGGATCGACTCCATGGAGCCGAGCTTCTTGATCTGACTCAACTGGTCGCGGAAGTCTTCGAGCGAGAAGCCGTCGCCGAGCAGAGCCTTCTTGGCGAACTCCTCGGATTTTTTGCGGTCGAGGGTGGATTCCGCCTTCTCGATGAGGGAGAGCATGTCCCCCATGCCGAGGATGCGGCCGACGATGCGGTCGGGGTGGAAGGGCTCGAAGGCGTCGGGTTTTTCACCCACGCCGATGAACTTGATGGGCTGTCCGGTGACATGGCGAATGGAGATCGCCGCGCCACCGCGGGCGTCGCCGTCCATTTTGGTGAGGATGACGCCGGTGAGGCCGAGGCGCTTGTGGAAGTCCAGGGCCGAGTTGACGGCGTCCTGGCCGGTCATGGCGTCGGCGACGAAAAGAATCTCCTGCGGGTTGAGGAGCTTTTTGAGGCTCTCCATTTCGCCCATCAGGTCTTCGTCGATATGCAGGCGGCCGGCAGTGTCGACGATGAGGGTGTCGCAGCCCATGTTGCGGGCCTCGCGGCGGGCTTCCGCAGCCAGGCGCTCCACCAGGGCGGGAGCGGCCGGCTCGCCCTTCTGATCGCCTTCGTAGAGGCGGGCGTCGATGGACTTGGCGACAACCTTGAGCTGTTCGCGTGCGGCGGGACGGTAGACGTCGACGGACACGAGCATCGGGCGATGACCGCCCTTCTTGAGCCAGGCCGCCAGCTTACCGCTGGTGGTGGTCTTGCCGGAACCTTGCAACCCGGCCATGAGAATCACCGTGGGCGGCTGCGAGGCGAATTTGAAGCGGGCCGTGTCCTTGCCCAGCATGGTGATCAACTCGTCGCGAACGATCTTGATGACCTGTTCAGAGGGCGAAAGCGCGGTAAGCACCTCGGTGCCGACGGCCTTAACTCGAATCTGTTCAATCAGGTCGCGGGCCACGTTGAGGTTGACGTCGGCTTCGAGAAGGGCCACGCGGATTTCGCGCAGGGCTTCGGCAATGTTTTCTTCAGTGAGCGTGCCCTGGCCGCGGAGGGTCTTGAAGGCGCGCTGGAGTTTGTCAGTAAGGTTCTCAAACATAGGTCAAGTACAAGTGTATCGGAAGTGAGGGGACAACTGCGGGCAGGGCGGCCCCAGATCTTTCGGCATTCCTGCGCTTGTGCGAGATCGCTCACCATGAGGGTTTTAGAGGATGCGTGCTGACGGCGCATGCGAGGAGAATGGCTGTGCTTCGCATATGAGGTCTTCTAGACTTGAGATGAGGAGCAGGTTATGAGCGACGGTCGCGAGCAGCGGGAGGAACAGGAGAAGCGGCACGAACTGGAAGAGCAAGAGGATCGCGAGGATCGGCTTGACCGGGACCGCCGGGATCAGTGGGAACAGGAGCGGCAGGACTCGTAGAGTCTTTTACGATGCTTCGATTGCGCAGGATGACAGCCTCAAATTGAGTGGGCTACTCCGCCGGAGCGATCAGGTACTGTTCCAGTTTGCCGTCGGGGTAGGTGTAGGTGGTGAGGGTGAGGCGCTTGCCGGGGTAGACGATCTGGAAGGCACGGAAGGTCATGCCACCGCGTAGCTGCTCGCTGGTCTGGTGGAAGGTGAGCGGGTCGCCGAGGGGCGCGAGACTGGACTGGAAATCTGCGATGGCTTCGGCGGTGAAGTAGTCGCTGAGGTTGGGGGCGAGCAGGCTGCGGTCAATGCGGCCCTGCTGCAGGTCGCGATAGATGCCGATGGCCTGTTGCTCGGGAGCGGTGGGCGGAGTTCCCACGACGACCGGGGCGGCGAGATGCGCGATCGTGGAGGCGGCGCCGACTGCGTCCTGATTGGTGAGGACGGCCACGGCCACTCCGTCGTCGACGAGGACTTCGTTGTCAGAGACGAAGCCGGAGACTTCTCCGCTGTGCTCAATGGAGCGGTGACCGTTGAGGTCGTGGACACCGACGCCGAGGCCATAGTGGGTACCGGAGCCGTCTTTCAGCTTCACCTCGGTGAACATTTGTTTATAGCTTTCGGGCTTGAGAACCGACTGAGCAATCAGGCTCTCATCCCAGAGGGCGAGGTCGTGAGCCGTCATGGCCAGTTCGCCCGCCGCGTACATCCAGCCGCGACCCTCCTTGGGCGCGACGCGCAGGGGACCGAGGGCGTGGCGATAGTAGGCGGTGGCGTCAGTCTGGGTCAGCTTGGTTTCGTCGGAGTTCCATACGGACTTCATGCCGAGGGGGCGAAAGACGCGCTGGGTGAGAAAGTCCATGAGCGGCTGGCCGGTGATCTGCTCCACGATACGGCCGGCGATGACGAAGTTGGTGTTGGAGTATTGCCATTGTGTGCCGGGTTCGAAGTCGAGAGGCTTTTTGGCCCAGGTGTCGAGGATTTGCTGGGCGGTCTCCGGCTTGAGCATGGGGGTCATCACATAGTCCTCGGGCCAGTAGTCCTGATAGCCGGAGGTGTGGGAGAGGATTTGGCGGATGGTGACTTGGTCGCCGCGGGTGAGGCCGTGGACGTACTTGCCCACAGCGTCATCGAGAGACAACTTGCCTTCTTCCTGAAGGAGCAGGATGGCCGTGGCGGTGAACTGCTTGGAGATGGAGCCGATGGAATAGCGCATCTGGCTGGTGGCGTCGACGGGCGGATCGAGGCGCGCGCGACCGTAGGCGTGGGTGTAGACCAATCTGCCGTGCTGGACGACAGCCACCGAGGCCGAGGGAACGCCGGTCTGGTCAAGGACCTGCGCGGCGATGCGGTCGATGCGGCTTTGAAGGGCGGGGTCCAGGGTGGCGACGCTTTGTGCCCGCGCGGGGAGAGACAGGTTGGCTGCAATGGCAAGGAAAAGGAACGGGAAGGTAATTTTGTTCACCGGCGGAAGTCCTCAGAACATCTGGGAAACAAGGTAACAGGCGTCGCCGCTCACTCCAACTGAAGGCAGTGCGATAGGCTGTTGCTGAAGGGCTGCTTTGGGAGGTTGCGAGGTCAATATGGAGCGGTTGATGCAAGGGCACAGGAAGTTTCTGGCCGAGGTGTTTCCCCGCCGGCGGGACCAGTTTCACCTGCTGGCGGAGACCCAGGCGCCGGAATGGCTATTCATCACATGTTCGGACTCGCGGGTGCTGCCGGACTTGTTTCTGGGCACGGGACCCGGCGACCTTTTCATCACCCGCAACGCAGGGAACGTGGTGCCCATCACGGGCCAGGATGTGGACGGGGTGACGGCTACTATCGAGTACGCGGTGGAGGTGCTGAAGGTGAAGCACGCCATTCTGTGCGGGCACTCCGACTGCGGCGCGATGAAGGCGGCGCTGGACCGCAGAAGCCTGGAAAAGCTGCCCAAGGCCAGTCGCTGGCTCCGGCACGTCGAGGCAGCTTTCAGCCATCGCCAACCACTGAACCCCGCCGATGGAGCGAGCGCCGAACTGGCCGCGCTGATCCGCGGAAACGTGGTGGCGCAGTGGCTGAACCTGAAGGCGCAGCCGTCGGTGGCAAGGGCGTTGGTGGAGGGTCGGCTGACTGTACACGGGTGGTATTACGACATTCTGACCGGGCATATCGAGCGCTACGACGAGCAGATGCGGCGGTTTTTGCCGCTGTTGGGGTGAGGCAGTCTCCTGGTGACGGCGATTCTGAGTCCTTCACCGCGCTTCCCAGGGGTTCCAATCTGAAAGGTCTTCAAGCGGAAGGGCTCGCTCCTACAGTAGCCTCCTTCTCTCCGCCCTATTTTCAGTGCGCTCCCGGCGGTAGATCAGCTGCTTTTTTAGGCTTTTTGAACATCCAGGCGGCGCAGGCACAGAAGAAGGCGAGCAAGGCGGTCCAGCGGAAGACATCGACGTAGGCCATGAGAGCGGACTGCTGCATCATGAGGCCGTAGAGGAGGCCGAACGAGCCGGGACGGGCCTGGGCGGGTCCGAGCTGGTGGCCGAGATAGGCGGCAATGGCGGCGGATTTCTGCTGGAAGACCATGGTGGACGGAGTGATGTGGGCGCCGATTTCAGTCTGGTGGAGGGCGGCGCGGCGGATAAGGGCGGTGGTGGCCATGGAAATGCCAATAGAGCCGCCGATATTGCGCAGCATGTTGGCGAGGCCGGTGGCGTTGCCCATTTCGTTCCGGGAGATGGTGGCCATCATCATGGTGGACAAAGGGACAAAGACAAAGCTAAGCGCAAAGCCCGTGAGCATGATGGGGATGAGCAGGGTGTAGGGGCCGATGCTCAGGTTAACGGTTCCGAAGACGAGCGCGCAGATGCCGAAGCCACAGAAACCGGCGCAGAGCAGCTTGCGATTGTCGATGCGCGAGCCCAGTATCCCGATGATGGGCGAGCCGATAAACGAGCCGATGCCGCGTGGGCCTACCACCAGTCCGGCAGTGAAGGCGGTGTAGCCGAGGACCTCCTGGTAGTAGAGAGGCAAGATGGCGATGGTGATGTAGATACACATGCCGAGCATGGCGATGAGCACGCAGCCGGTGCGGAAGTTGCGATCTTTGAGGATGTGCAGGTCGACCAGGCCCTTGGGATGAGTCCAGGAATGCCAGATCCAGAGCAGTAGGGAGATGACCAGGGCGGCCACGGTCCAGCGTACCCATGTGGCGCCGAGCCAGTCGTCTTCCTGGCCTTTGTCGAGGACGATCTGCAGGCTGCCGGTCCAGACCATGAGGAGGCCGAAGCCGATGTTGTCGAAGGGGCCGACCTTGGCGTTCTTGATGTAGGGCGGGTCGTGGACAAAACGGCTGACGAGGATGACGGCGAGAATGCCAACAGGGATGTTGATGTAGAAGGCGTAGCGCCAACTGAAGGTGTCAGTCAGCCAGCCGCCCAACGTTGGTCCCAGGACCGGGGCGAGGACGATCCCCAGGCCATAGGCGGCCATGGACATGGAACGTTTGGAGACAGGAAAGCTCTCCAGCAGAATGGATTGCGACAAGGGCTGCAATGCGCCGCCGCCCGCGCCCTGCAGAACTCTGGCCGCCAGAATCACAGTCAGCGAGGGCGCCGCCCCGCAGAAGAACGAGGCGACAGTAAAGATGATTACGCAGGTGAGCAGGAAGCGCTTGCGGCCAAAACGGCGGGCGAACCAGTTGGAGGCGGGCAGGATGACGGCATTGGCCACCAGGTAGCTGGTGAGCACCCAGGTGGCCTCGGAATTGGAAGCTGACAGGCTGCCGGCGATGTAAGGAAGCGCCACAGAGGCGATGGCGGTGTCAAGCACCTCCATGAAGGTGGGCAGCATGACCGAGACCGTGACCAGCCACGGGTTTACACCCTGGGTGAGCGGGTAACGGGCTTGGGCCTGGGCGGTGGTCATGAGGACTGGAACTCTTGAGACTAAACGATGTAGGGAAGTTGCGCTGGTGAGGCAGGCCACAATTGCGGTTGCCCACAGAGATTCTGCACAACAGGTCGGGCCAGGAGGAACGGGGATGTGCCGGACCGGGAGGCAGTCGGAAGCGGTTCATCCGGTTGGAAGAGCACTGGGAAGCGGCGAAAATGGGACAGGGCTTATAAAAATAGCATCAAGAAAAGTTGACACTATGTCACTCAATGATGCATCTTAATAGAGTCGGAAATTCCAGAGGCAGGCAGGAAACCAACTATGGCAAAGATTATCGGCATTGACCTCGGCACCACCAACTCGTGTGTTGCCGTTCTTGAGGGTGGCGAGCCCAAAGTGATTGCAAATGAAGAGGGTTCGCGCACTACGCCCTCTATCGTCGGTTTTTCGAAGAGCGGCGAGCGGCTGGTGGGCCAAGTGGCCAAGCGGCAGGCAATTACCAACCCGCAGAACACGATTTTCTCAATCAAGCGGTTTATGGGGCGGCGGTACGACGAAGTCTCGGACGAGATGAAGATGGTGCCCTTTACAGTCGTCCAGCAGGGCGACCACGTGGGCGTTCTGGCGCAGGGCAAGGAGTACACCCCGCCGGAGATTTCGGCGATGATCCTGCAGAAGTTGAAGAAGAGCGCCGAAGCCTACCTGGGCGAGTCGGTGACGGAGGCGGTGATCACCGTGCCCGCCTACTTTAATGACGCCCAGCGCCAGGCCACCAAGGACGCAGGCAAGATTGCCGGGCTGGACGTGAAGCGTATTGTGAATGAGCCAACCGCGGCTGCCCTGGCCTACGGACTGGACAAGAAAAAGGACGAGACGATCGCCGTCTATGACTTTGGCGGCGGCACCTTCGATATCTCCATTCTTGAAGTGGGAGAGGGCGTGATTGAGGTCAAGTCGACCAATGGTGACACCCACCTGGGCGGCGACAACCTGGATCAGCGGATTGTGGAGTGGCTCATCGCCGAGTTCAAGCAGGAAGAGGGGTTGGACTTGGGCTCTAAGGGCAACGAGATGGCACTGCAGCGGCTGAAGGATGCCGCAGAAAAGGCCAAGATCGAGCTCTCGACCACCGTGGAGACCGAGATTAACCTGCCCTTTGTCACTGCCGATGCAATGGGACCAAAGCACTTGGTCCGCAAGCTGACCCGCGCCAAGCTGGAACAGTTGGTGGGGGACCTGATTTCCCGGTCGATGGAGCCTTGCAAGAAGGCCGTGACGGACGCCGGCATCAACTTCAGCGATATTAATGAAGTGGTGCTGGTGGGCGGGCAGACGCGCATGCCCAAGATTCAGGAGTTGGTGAAGGAGTTGTTCGGCCGGGAGCCGCATCGCGGCGTGAACCCGGACGAAGTGGTGGCCGTGGGCGCGGCGGTACAGGCCGGCGTGCTGGCGGGCGAAGTGAAGGATCTGCTGCTGCTGGACGTGACCCCGTTGACCCTATCGATCGAGACTCTGGGTGGGGTGGCCACGCCGATGATTCCGCGCAACACGACCATTCCGACCAAGAAGACGGAGACGTTTTCGACGGCTGCGGATTCGCAGACCGAGGTCGAGGTCCACGTGCTGCAGGGCGAGCGGCCCATGGCGGCGCAGAACCGGACGCTGGGCAAGTTCAAACTGGCCGGGATTCCTCCGGCGCCGCGCGGAGTGCCGCAGATCGAGGTGACGTTTGACATCGACGCCAACGGCATTCTGAATGTGACCGCCAAGGACAACGCGACGGGCAAGGATACGCGCATCACCATCACTTCCAGCTCAGGTTTGAGCAAGGACGAGGTGGAGCGGATGGCCAAGGACGCCGAAGCGCACGCCTCGGAAGACAAGGAGAAGCGCGAGGAAGTGGAGGCGCGTAACTCGCTCGACGGACTGGTTTACCACATCGAGAAGATGCTCAAGGATGCGAGCGACAAGGTGCAGGCAGCCGACAAAACCGAGGTGGAAGCGGCACTGGCGGATGCCAAGAAGACGATGGGAGGCACGCCGACTTCGACCGAGTTGAAGGCTGCGCACGAGAAGCTGACTCACGCCAGCCACAAACTGGCCGAGGTGCTCTACAAGGTCAACGCCGAACAGGCCACACCCGGCCCTGCGGCCAGCGCACCTTCTGACACGGCCAGTGCCGAAACGAAGAAGGACGAAGGCGTGATCGACGCGGAGTATGTGGACGCGGAGGAGAAGAAATAAGCGGAGTTAGCCCAGCTTCGCGGGTGTTAGCGGAGTCAGCAACAGACGGGGTGAACGGCATGCGTCGTTCACCCCTGTTTCTTCGATCCACACGCTGTCATCCCGAGCGAAGTCGAGGGATCTGCGGTTCAGGATCTAGATCGGACGAAAGGCGTTCAACATGGCGCTGACTGGCAACGAAGTTTCCGCAGTCAATCAACAGCGGCGCATTGAAGAGCTTTCTAAATCTCCTATTGGAGCCGTGCTCGAATCAGGGAGCGCAGTTGTCGGCTCAGTTGCAGCACTTAGCACGTCGTTAGCTGCCTCTGGTCTGTCGGGCTTGGCGATAGCTGGTTCAGTGGTTGCCGGAATGGGCATTGTCGACTGGTTTCGCAAACTCGGGACCTCTAAGGTTAGTGAGAATCTTGAAGAGCTCGGCCAAGCGACCGAAGACGCTCTCAGCCGAGTAGAGAAAATCCTTAGGGTACATGGCGCGACCATCGATGAAATCAAGAGTAGGCTCAATAGCGACGAGTTCCGAGATGCGATGGCGAGCGCGTCGCTTCAAGCCTTGCGCACAACGCAGGAGAAACGGTTAAAAAGGATGGCGCTGATTTTGGCAAACGGCGTGAAGGACGACGACCTAACGCCGGACAGCACGGACGACATGATGCGCGCAGCTGTCGAATTGAAGGATGCGGACATCGCCCTTCTGGGACATCTCTATAAGTATCAGAACCACATATTGACTGAAACGGGCATGACTCCAGGGAAGTGGTTTAGTGATATTCAGAGTGCGCATCGACAGCTTGTGGATTCGAGGGTGTTAGACTCACGTGAACATTTGAATTACCGCAGCTCATACCTGAGGCTTGAGTCTCTGGGGTTGGTACAGGCGATTCCCTCTATCAATAACCTCGATGGTGTCGGGTATGAGTTATATGCCCTACTCATGGCAGGTAAGAAATTCTATGAACGCCTTCAGGAGATTGCGGCCTGATGCTCAGGCGAGGATTGGAGCTATGACCGCAAGAATTGTCGAAGGTATCCGCAGAGGTCTTCAGGAGGCTCTCGCGGTTGCTCAGGGAACGGAGGATGAGAGTCAGTACGTCGTTCACACTCCCGAGAGCATCAGGTCGATTTCGCGCAGGAAGAGGAAACTGATGCCGCCGATTCATCCGGGCGAGCTCTTGCGTGAGGATTTCCTCATTCCCCTGGGGATGACGGTGCGGATGCTGGCGAAGGAAATCAAGGTGCCCGAAAGGCGCGTGGTTGCTATCGTAAAGGAACGGAAGGGTCTCGACGGAGAAATGTCCTTGCGGTTGGCGCGGTTCTTCCGAATGTCGCCCGAATTTTGGATGAGTGTGCAAAAGACCTACGAATTAGAGACGATGATGAAAGAGTGGCCGAAGATTTGCCGGGAGGTTCCGATGCATCCCAAGGACCGAAAAACCGGCGAGTTGAAGACGCATCGGATTGCTTGAGCGGGCGGGGTGAGCTTGGGCGGTTTCAGGCGAAAAGCAACCGCAGGTCCTTCGACTGCGCTGCGCTTCGCTCAGGATGACAAACATTTGGGAGTATAGCGAGGAATCGAGCTCACACAGACCATGGCCACGACAACAAAAGACTATTACGCAACGCTCGGGGTGAAGAAGACGGCCACCTCGGGGGAGATTCGCAAGGCCTTCCGCAAGGCGGCGCGGCGGTATCACCCCGACGTGAACCCCGGGGACAAGCGTGCCGAGGAGAAGTTCAAAGAGATCTCCGAGGCCAACGACGTGCTGAGCGACGAGAAGAAGCGCAAAGTATACGACCAGCTGGGCTTCTACTCCGACCAGATCGACCCGGCGCAGGCCGAGGCCTACGCACGCCAACACGGGGCGGGGCAGCCGCCGGTGGATTTTGGCGGATTCGATTTCTCCGGCTTCCAGGGAGGCGGTCCGCAGGCGGGTGCAGGGTCGTCGTCCTGGGGCAGCTTCAAGGACATTTTCTCGGGCATCTTTTCGGGGGCGCAGCAGTCGCAACGACCGCCGGGTCCGCAGCCGGGCACCGACTTGGAGTACCAGGCCACGGTGGATTTCTGGGCGGCGATTCGCGGCGGGCAAGCACGCATACAAGTGCACCGCCAGGAGAGCTGCCCCACCTGCCATGGGCAGACGCACACGAATGGACCGATGCAGTGCCCGGAATGCAATGGCACGGGCCAGGTGACGCAGATGGGCGGGCGCATGAAGTTCAACATCCCCTGCCCGCGCTGCAACGGCACCGGACGCGTGTCGAACGACTGCCACACCTGCCAGGGCGAGGGGCTGATCAACCGCACGGAGACGGTGGACTTCCGCATCAAGGCCGGTACGCGCGACGGCCAGCGCATTCGCCTGCAAGGGAAGGGGAACAGCGGGTTGAATGGCGGCCTGGCCGGAGACTTGTATGTGATTGTGCGCACCGGCACGCATCCGGTGTTTACGCGCGTGGGCGACGATATTCAACTGACGGTTCCGGTGACCGTGCCTGAGGCCTCGCTGGGGGCCAAGGTGGACGTGCCGACCATCGACGGGCGGGCGCACTTGAAGATTCCTCCCGGCACCCAGAGCGGGCAAAAACTGCGCATGCGGCAGCGGGGCGTGGAGAACGCGCAGAACCCCGGCCAGCGCGGTGACCAGATTGTGACCGTCGAGGTGGTGGTTCCGGCGCTGAACGATGAGCGCAGCCGCGAGATTATGCGCGAGCTGGCTAAGCTGAACAATCAGGATCCGCGCGTGGCGCTGTTTGATAAGCTCTGAGGCTTGTCAATGCGCCGGTGAAGCAATTCGCGAAGGAGTTCCAGTAAGCTGGTGACAAAAAATCATGGCCGCAAAACGCAAATCCAAAGGCGCGTACATGATCTCGGCAGTGGCCGAGATGTACGAGATTCATCCGCAGACGCTGCGCCTGTATGAGCGCGAAGGGCTGCTGAAGCCGTCGCGCACCGAAGGCAACACGCGGCTTTACACGGACGAGGATCTGGAACGGTTGGAGTTCATCCTGAACCTGGCGCGGGACCTGGGCGTGAACATCGCGGGCATCGCTATCATTCTGCAGATGCGCGAGCGCATGGAAGAGATGAATCGCCAGATGCAGAGCTTTGTGGAGTATGTGCGCTCGGAAATGCTGACGCGGTTCCAGCAGGCCGCGCCCGGCTCGGGAGCAGCCATTGTGCCGATGCGCAAACCGTCGATCATGCCCAAGGTCGTGTCGACCCGCAAGCCCTAGTGGCGCTTCGAAGTCGTTTTTCTCTCATTGCATCAATTCAGATGGCCCCAAGGAGCCCGTGTCGCGCAATCGGCACGGGTGCGGGTATGCTTAGACCTGCATGTTGTACGTTCTTCTTGGATTCGCCGCCTTCGGCCTGATTACATCCACGGTCTTTGCCGGCATGGTCTTGGCGGCGGTGCCCCGTTATCTGCGGGAACGGCGGCTAGCCGAGGCGCAGCTGCGGGCGCGGCCGGGCTTCACGCCTCCGCTTACCTTGCTGAAGCCGCTGCACGGCGCCGAGCCCGACCTTGAGAAGCACCTGGCCAGCTTTTTCGAACAGGACTACCCGGAGTTTGAGATTCTGTTCTGCGCACGCGAGGAGAATGACGCGGGGTTGGAGACGGCGCGGCGGGTAGCCAAGCGATATCCGCATATTCAGGCCAGGTTTCTTTGGACCGGCGGCCAGCCGGACTACATTAACGCCAAGGTAGCGTCGATGGAGTTGATGGAGACCGCGGCGGCCCACGAAATTCTGGTCATCAGCGACAGCGATGTGCGCGTGACGCCGGATTATTTGCGCGCGGTTGCGCTGCCCTTTGCCCAGAGCCAGGTGGGCGCGATCACTTGCCCGTACCGTGGAGTGGCGGCCGAAGGCGGCTTGTGGGCGCGGCTTGAAGCTGTAGGCATGAGCGTGGAGATGACGGCCGGAGTGCTGGTGGCGCGGGCCATGGAGGGCATGCAGTTCACCCTCGGCCCAACTATGGCCTTTCGACGGGAGACGATCCGCAAGATGGGCGGCTTCCGGGTGACGGCCGACTATTGTTCCGACGATTTCATCCTGGGCAACGAGACGTGGAAACTGGGAGAGAAAGTGGTGCTGAGCCATCACGCCATCGACCACCTGGTGCTCAACTCCAGCTTCGTGTCTTCGCTCAAGCACCAGGCGCGGTGGATGAAATCAACACGATTTTCGCGTCCCAAGGGGCATTTTGGCACCGCGCTCACATTCAGCGTGCCGTTCGGCCTGTTGGGATGGGCGGCGGCCACGGCGCTGGGACACCCGGGTTGGGGAATGGCGCTCTTTGCCTGGAGCGTGGCCACGCGGCTGGCCTTGTCAGTTGCGGTGGGCCGGGCCGTGGTGCGCGACACGAGCTGGTTCAACCTGCTGGCGCTTTATCCCATCCGCGATTTGATGGGCTTCGGCTTCTGGGTGGCCAGCTATCTGTCGAGCCGTATTTTGTGGCGCGGGCGGGTGTTTGAGCTGCTGCCGGGAGGCAAGATGCGGGCGGCGGAGTAGAACGTCACTCAGCAGTCAGGTGAAGTGGGGCAATCGGGAAAGCTATCCTGCTGGGCGGTCTTACTTCAGCGGGCGGTCCGTCCACAGTGCTTTGTCGGCGATGGATTGAACCGGATAGAGGCGGCCGGCGAGCAGTTGCTCGACCTTGGACTGCTTGGTGTCCTGGGCAAAGAGCCATTTGCGTTCGCCGGTACCCCACGTCTTTGAGAGCTGATCTTCACTAAGAAAGATTTTCGGTGCGTCGGGATAGCACGAGCCCCACAGCAGCGATGAGCCTTCGCCGTGAGGAGAGCAGGGCTCGACCACCACAAAGGCCGGCTTACGCAAGAAATCGTGAGTATAGAAGATCACCGACGAGGCGTCAGACTGGTCGCCGTAGATGATGAACGAGTCGGCTGACGAGCCACGCTCAACAATGGTGTCTGCCAGTTGCTTGGAGCTGAGCATGGGCTCGAAACGGGCGAAGGCGATATGCGCGGCCACCAGGAACAGTGCCGCCGTAACGGCTACGCTGACGGTGGCGGCCAGATGCCGGCGGCGCAAGCGCAGCATCCAGCCGACGGCCGGACCTACGAGAAGAGTAACGGCTGCCAGTGCGGCGGGCAGGCGGAGTGCGGCGAACGAAGGGCCGGTGAGGTCGAAGAAGTGGGACATGGACAGGGTGTAGCCGCCCACATCACGGTGTGCCAGCAGGGTACCGATGTCGGAGACGAAAGGCAGGTTGCGCGACTCCCAAAGGCCCCAGCCCAGGGCCGCGGCGGCCAGCAGACCGGCCACGGAAAAGACCGCCTGCGCTCCGGTGAGCCAGGCCGTCGAGAGCGACGGTTTTTCGGTGGCGGGCCCGTGACTCTCTTCAATCCCGGCCAGCACGCCGGCGATGAGGATCAGCAGCGGTGTCCAGGCGGGAAAGGTGTAGTACTCCTGGTTGGTCGAAATAGAGAAAAACAGCAGGCTAAAGGCTGCGAACAGGCTCAGGAGCCAGATGGTGCGCACACGAAACTTGAGGCGAACGACGTAGCTGGCCACATCCTCGCGAACGGCATAGTCCAGGTAGAAATCGACGGTCTGGCCGGCATCGCGGTGCAGGTGCTGCAACCAGTTATGGCGGGTCTTCCAGGCCACGACGAGAACGGCAGGCAGGAACAGGCTCCAGGGAAAGAGCCAGATGAGGTGAGCCAGCCAGTACAAGACCACCGGCATGCGGTTGTAATCGTTGGGAAAGCGCGTGCCCAGGAAGCGGAAAACGTGTTCGTTGAGGAAGTAGAAGTACCAGAAGCCATGCACATTACCAAGCGTGGGGTGGTTGCCCAAAGGGTGGCCCTGGTCAGGATTGGCCATGCCGGCCAGAATGTGCCAAGGCGCGGCGATGGCCAGGTAGAGCAGCAGGCCGGTGACGGGCTTCAACTGGCGCCAGCGCCGCCATTGGCCGCTCAGCAGGAGCAGGGGAATGGCCGCGCCAGCAAAAAAAACCGGCGCGATGAGCCCCTTGGTGAGGGTGGCCAGGGCGAGTGCGGTCCACATGCCGTAAAAGCGGATGGGCCGTTGCGACTCCAACCCGGTGATAAAGCTATAGAGAGCGAAGAGCAACAGAAAAGAGAGCATCGCCTCTGGAATGGCGAAGCGGGTGAAGAGAAACGGCCCAATCGAGGTGAGCACGCCCAGCGCGGCATAGAGGGCGGCGCGGCGACCCCAGGCCCGTTTTGCCCACAGCCATGCCAGCCAGGCACAACCCAGCAGCGCCAGCGCGTTGGGTAGGTGGGTGGCAAAGGCATTCTGACCAAAGACGCGGTAGAGGCCAGCGTTGATCCAGTAGGGCAGAGGCGGCTTTTCAAGATAACGGATGCCGTCGATCTTCAATGTGACCCAGTCGCCGCTTTCAGCCATATGCTGTGCGGCCTCGGCGTGGCTGGCGTCGGCATCGTCAAGCAGCGGCGGGGTGAACAGAGACGCAAACTGCACAGCGGCAAAAATCAGCGCTAACAACACCCACGCAGCCAAGGCGGAGGGCGCCTGTGCGGTGCGGGAGGGAGATGCGTGTGCAGTTGTCATCGTAGGTGGAAAAATGTTGTCAATTGCAGGATACCAGCCATGATCGCAGCGCGTCGCAGCGTGCGGGACGAAATGCATCTGTCTGCCGTGAATTAGGTGTGCCGTACGGCCTCCGCAAGATGCAGAATAGGAGATAGGAAGGTTACAATCCGATGAATTCCGGCATTCTTCCCTCTAAAGAACGGATCGGTGCAACCTTTCATGTGGAGGGTCCACGGCAAGTGGCAGCCTGGCGTCAACTGCTGGCGCGCTGCGGCCGCAAACCCACCCGAAAGCGCGTACATTCACTGCGGGTGGCTACGTTACGCCTGCAGGCGGAGCTGGAGTTTGGTCTGCGCACCCAGGGGCCGGATACGCCGCTTGCCCGCGTGGCGAAACGTTGGACCAAGCAGGCTGAAAAACTGCGCCGTTCGCTGAGCCTGGCGCGCGAGACGGACGTCTATCTGCAAAAACTGACCGGCCTGCGCGCCTCGCTTGCAGGCCCCGGGGGTTGCCAGCCGCACTCAAACCGCGATTGCCTGCGCCAGGCCGACGAACTGGAACGCAAACTGAAGCAGTCGCGCCGTACCGCGGAGAAGAGACTCATAGCTGCGGTTAAGAGCCGGAGCGCGAGGCTGGACCAGATCGGCAAAGAACTGGAGGCAGCGCCTGAGCCTCTGATCGCGCCGGTGCAGGCTGGCAGAGCGGAGTCGGTGCTGGAGTTGTTTGCGGTTTTGGCTGCGGAGTACCCCGATCTGGATGCGAGCAGCCTGCATGAGTATCGCAAGCGCATCAAAACGGTGCGTTATCTAGCCGAGTTCTTCACCCCCGCCGATCCCCTGGCCGGGCGGTTGGCCGCGACGTTGCGACGAATGCAATCCGCCATCGGCGAATGGCACGATTGGCAGGCGATGGCCAAGATGGCAGACCGCAGGCTGAAAGGCCACGACCGCACCAACAGCCTTGCCGAACTGCTTGAGACGCTGGCCGGCGAGTCGTTGGAGAAGGCTCTTGACCTTTGCCGGCGTTCGACGGCCAGACTGCTAAAGTGGGGCGGCCAGAACGGGTCTGTTCCGCACCCGGCCCCGGCAAAGCTTCCGGTTCGAAGCGCCGGGCTCGTGGTTGCGACGCAGGGGAAGAAATACGCCTGAAGGCCGTCTGCCAATTTGCCTGCGCCGAATGTAGATTTTTCCAGTCAAGCGCGGCGATGGGGTCTTTGGCCTCCTACTTAGATCGGCCCTCAAGCCGATGGCAATCGAAGTCCAAGCCTCTGAGCCGGGTCCAGGCCGCGGCGTCGATTCACGCGGCGCAGCGCCGCCATAGTCGTGTATCTTGGCCCGAGAGATAAATTCCTTCTTTGGAGTGTGCCGCAAGCCCGTATGCCTACCTTTGCCGCTATCGATGTCGGTTCCAATTCCTGCAGGTTGAAGATTGCGAAGGTCGTAGCGCACCAGTTGAAGACGCTGCATGAAGACCGCGAGGTGACGCGGCTTGGATCCAGTGTTTTCGATACCGGACTGGTCTCGCCGGAAGCTATGGCGGCCACGCTGCGGGCACTGAAGCGCTTCCAGCGGGCGGTGCAAGCACACGCTGCAGACCAGATTCGCGTGGTGGCCACTTCGGCCATGCGCGACGCTCGCAACGGGCCGGCATTTCAGGCCTGGGTGAAGGCTGAGACCGGATGGAACCTGGAGATCATCTCCGGTCTTGAAGAAGGCCGGCTTATCCATCACGGGGTGATGGGCAGCGAAGCGGGCGTGGGCGGCCGCGTGCTGCTGCTGGACCTGGGCGGAGGAAGCTGCGAGATCACGCTCTCAGAACACAAGCGCATTAAGGAGACCGTCAGCCTGCCCCTGGGCGCGGTCCGGCTGACCGAGGAGTTTCTGGCCGCCGACCCGCCGCCGGAAGAAGGGCTGGCGCAGATGCGGCAGTTCATTGCGCGGGAGTTGCGCCGGGCGCATCGCCGGATTCAGCCGGCGAATGTGTCGCTGGTGATTGCCACGTCAGGAACGGCCGCGGCACTGGCGGAGGCCTGGGCGGCCTCAGGCAAGGCAAACAAGGCCGTGGGCAAGGCGGCGAAGAATTTGCGGGGCGTCGCGTCGACGCGGCGCGTTCTGTCGCCCACCATGGCTGGAGTGGTGCCGGCTGGCGAAGTGCGCAAGATGGCGTCCCGGATCGCCAGGATGACGTTGCCGGAGCGCGAGGCCGTACCAGGCATCGGGCCGCGAAGGGCAGAGATTATTGTGGCCGGTGCGCAGGTGTACGCCGAACTGCTTGAAACCTTCGCATTACCCGGTTTCCGCTACTCGCCGCTGGGCTTGCGCGACGGCATTCTGGCCCAGATGCTGGCCGCGCAGGATGCCCGAGCCGCCAGCCACAAGGAGTTTGAGTACGAACGCTGGCAAAGCGTGCTGGCCACGGCGCGCCGCTACGGCGTGGACCCTCACCACTCAGAGCCGATACGCGCACATGCGTTGCAGCTCTTCCACGACTTGAAGGCCCTGCACCAATTGCCGCCGGAGTATGAAGCCTGGCTGGCCGCGGCCGCGGTTCTGCGCGACACCGGTAAGTTCATCAATCACCAGGGTCACCACCGGCACACACAGTACATCATCTCCAGTTCGGAAATCTATGGATACACGCCGGTGCAGCGGACCGTGGTTTCTGCCATTGCCCGCTACCTGGGCAAGAGCCGCCCCCAGCCGGGAGACCGCGCGCTGCGCAATATTCCCGCCGATGAGCACAAGCATGTACACCGCGCGGTGGTGCTGCTGCGGCTGGCGCTGGCTCTGAACCAGGACCGCGCCAGCGATGTGCTGCGCGTGGCGGCCAAGATCTATCCCAAGCGCGTCTACCTGGAATTGCGTCCGGGGCGGACAGGCGCAGAACTGGAGCTCTGGTCGTTGCGCAAAGAGTCGGACTACTTCCGGGAGGTTTTCGGGCGCGAACTTTTCGCCACACTGGCATAGATCCACCGGGCCATGCGCGGATCGATGAGCCACTGCAGCAGGGGCGGATGACGGTCCATATCGATGCGAGCCACTGAGCCCTTGCGCATGCGCACACCGGCTCCGCCATTGGCGGTAATCAGACGGCCGAGAAACTTGAAGAGGTTGGGGTTGTGTCCCACCAACAGAACGCCCTCGCGGTCGGCATATTTCTCCAGCAACTTCTGGAAATCCGTGTAGTCCGCGTCAGGCCCCAACGCTGGGCTAATTTCAACCTTGGCTTCGTAGCCCACCTCCGTGCCCACGAACTGAGCTGTCTGCAGGGCGCGCTTCAGGGGACTGGAGACGATGACATCCACCTGCACCTTGGCCGCGCTCAGGACGCGGGCCATCAACATGCACTGTTCCTTGCCCTCCTTGACGAGCCCTCGCTTGGCATCGAGCTTGGGACTCTCGCGGGCAATTCCGGCGTCGGCGTGGCGCATCAGGTATAGGTTCATCGGGATGGGTCCGGGTGCGGGAGAACGGGGGAAAGCGGGTTCCTCAGGGGACGATATTAACACGTTTGTAACATTCTGTGGGACTTACAGCGCGAGGTCTGGGCGAATCCCGTGGCTCGTTCACAGTGACTCAGAAAAAATTGAGTGGATAGGCAGACTGATCAGGGTCCACATCGGGACGAGTGAATAGAGAGTCCGGTAGCGACGACTCCGGGGTCCACAGTTCGCTCACCAGCAGGCCGCGCAACCGCGTTTGTTCCTGTAAGAGAGAAAATCCTGCCTCCTTCAAAGCTCGGTGGTACTTTGGCAGGCGGAACCTGGTGAGTCCCGTCATGAGCCAAAAAACCATATAGAGCGCTGAAACCACGGGCCGGGCCACCAGCCAGCCAAACCAGCCGGGGGGAATGGCAAACTCCGAAACCACCCACAAGGCGCCGGGCTTGGCGCAAGGCTTAATCTGCATGGCAAGGGAAGCGACCTCTTTGGTTGAGAGGCAGTCGAGAAAGAAATGGGTGACGATGAGGTCGTAGCGAGGGCCTTCGGGCTTCCACTGGCGGATGTCGGCAAGGTGGACACGGACACGGCCGGTACGCAGGCCGACGTTACGCAGCAATGCCCGCAACATGGCGCGGCTGGCGTCGATTGCGTCGATGAGCACTAACGGGTTCTGTTCGAGCAGACGGGCGGTGAAGCGCCCATCGCCGTCGCCCAACACCAGGGCGTTGCGGCGGGTTTGCAGTTCACCGAGGAAGGTAAAACGGCAGCGCTGGAGGAGGGGACCGAAGGTGAACATCTCCATCCAGCGGTAGAGGCCGGCGAGGCTGTCGAAATTGGGGGGGCGTTTCATCGCGCCAGCAAGACCAACGGGGTGAGCAGGACTGGGCTGAGCAAGGCGAGGTCGGCAGCGGTACGCAGGGCAAGCGGCGTCAGCAGGCTGCGCCCGCGGTCGAGCAGGGCCAAGAGCAGGGCACTGGCCGCTCCGGCGGTAATGAGCGCAGCGGGGCGAGGCTGTTGGTGACCGAAGACGACGGCAAGCATTAGCCCGGCCAAGCCGAGCAAACATCCAGCGGCAAAGATGCGCGACGGGCGGCGTGCGAGACCAGGCGACTCCCAGCGCTCGATGGCGTGGCAGTTGAGCCAGGCCAGCGCGGCAAAGAAGGCTATAAGCACCAAGAGTGGCCATGAAGGCAGAGTGTGCCCGCCCGCTGCACGCAGGCGCGTAAGGGCCGGCAGGGCGCATCCGGCGGTAAACAGCACAGCAACCAGGAATTCTTTTGCAGGGAAGCGGAGCCGCGGTAGGCTGCGGCCGGAGTGCACGCCGGAGAAGTACGCCAAAGCAGCGGCGGCCAGCACCGAATTGCGTTCGCCCGCACCGGGGGGCATCAGCACAAAGACGATGGCGAAGGCGGCGATGGCGGCGGCTACCGCCAAGGGAGCCAACAACCAGCGGTGACGCCAATGAAAGAAGTGGCGAGCGCGCAGGCGATGGATGTCGCCGGAGTGCAGACCACGCAGGGCGTCGAGGAGCCGGTCGGCAATGTAAACGGTCCAAGCCGTCAGCGCGACTAGCGCGGGAACCCACCCCGGCAACCGGATACGAGCTGCCCAGGCAAATCCCATGGTCCAGGTCACTGCAACGGTCGGAGCGTCCAGGCTGGCGAGGTGCCAGAGGCGCAACGGAGCAGGCGCATCCAGCGGTGGCCTGGCGGCGCGGCCTTGCTCCCGGGGATCGGCCAAGGTTTGCTGCACTGTGTTGATTGTAGGAGAAGGAGACGGCGGCTGAGGTTGCCCGAGGTTGGCGATCAGTGGCTTGGCGATGGGCTCAGGACCCGGCCAGCGTTTCCTTGACCAACGCACGGAACTTTGCATCGACATCTTCCCCGCTGACAAAGAACGGCGCTTTGAGGCACTGGAGGGTCAACTCCTGCTTGTCGGGAGCGTAGCTCCAGGTAACCTCTACGCCGAACTTTGATGCGGTTCCGTTGTTGCCGCTGAGGTCAATGCCCGCGGCTTTGGCCTTAGCTGTTAGTACTGCGTATTGTTCCGGTGTGATACCGGCAAAGACTTGGGGTGCGCACTGCGCCATGGGGACTCTCCTTGCGCGTTCGATGGTTGGCAACGACCGGATAGACGGGCAGATGTATTCCATACTGAGCCCGGTCCGCACGGTGCGTCATTCACTTCGACGGTAGCAGGGCAAGGGTTAATTCTGTGCAAACCTTCAGTCGGCTGCGTGTGCCTTTTTCAGGCTGGCTTTTACGCGCGGCTTGAGGGTGGTGGGCTTGGCGGCTGGTTTGATGGCGGCGGGCTTGGGGATGGCGTCCAAATCGACCTTGGCCTCGGCCAACTGCATCAGGAAGTCCTGGCTGGAAAACGCTGGCGCGTCCTTGTACACCTTGCTGGCGCGCAGATAGCTGCCGTCAGGCTGCTGCAGGCGGGCTTTGACGGTATCGGCCAGCATTGCCGGCAGGATTTCGTCGTGGATGCGGGATTTGGCGGCCGGATCGCGCACCGGGAAAACGACCTCGCAGCGCTCAAAGAGATTGCGGGGCATCCAGTCGGCCGAGCCGAGGTAGATTTCGTCGTCGCCGCCGTTGGCGAAATGGAAGATCCGGGAGTGCTCCAGAAAACGGCCCACGATGGAGCGGACGCGGATTCGCTCCGACAAGCCCTTGACACCGGGGCGCAGGATAGAGAGGCCGCGGACGATGAGATCGATCTCGACACCGGCCTGCGAAGCCTGATAGAGGGCCTCGATGACCCGGGGTTCGAGCAGGGCGTTCATCTTGGCCACGATGTGCGCGGGTCGACCGGCCGCAGCGTGCTCGGCCTCGCGGCGGATGAGGCCCAGGAAGCTCTCGGCCATGGTCAGCGGCGCCACCAGCAGCGGCAGATAGTCATCCACTTCGGCGTGGGCGGTAAGGTAGTTGAAAACCATGTGCACGCGCTCGGTAATCTGGGGGTCGCAGGTGAGCATGCTCAGGTCGGTGTAGAAGCGGGCGGTGACGGGGTTGTAGTTGCCGGTGCCAAGGTGGCAGTAGCGGCGGGTGACGCCGTCTTCGTCCCGGCGCACTAGCAAGGCCAGCTTGCAGTGGGTCTTCAGGCCCACCACCCCGTGGAAAACCTGAACCCCGGCGTCTTCCATGCTGCGTGCCCAGCGGATGTTGGAGGCCTCATCGAATCGAGCCATCAGTTCGACCACCAGGGTGGCTTCCTTGGTGGCCGCCGCCTCAATGAGCGCCGCAAACACGGGTGAGTCCTGGCTGGTGCGATAGAGGGTCTGCTTCATGCTGACCACCGCCGGATCCTCCGCGCCCTGCTGGATGAAGTCAACCACAGGGTCATAGGAGTCGTAGGGGTGGTGGAGCAGGACATCGTGAAGGCGCAGTTCGTCGAAGATGTTGGCGGCCTTTCGGCTCAGATGCAGAGGTTTGGGCGTGAAAGACGGAAACTTCAGGTCGGGCCGGTCGATATCGCCATAAAAGAACATGAGCCGCGAGAGGTTCACGGGGCCGTCATCGCGAAAGACCTGATCCTCTTCCAGTTCGAAGTTGGTCCGCAGCCGCTCGACGATCTCCGCATCGGCGCCGGTTTCGATCTCCAGGCGCACCGCGTCGCCCTTGCGACGGTTGTGAAGTTCCACGCGAATGGTTTCCAGCAGCGAGCGCGCTTCTTCCTCCTCGAAGTAGAGATTGGAATTGCGCGTGACGCGGAAGGAGACGCGGGCCAGCACCTCGTAGCCGCGGTACATGCCGCCGAGATTCTGCGCAATCAGGTCCTGAAGGAGGAGGTAATCAAAGGCGCCGTCGGCAGCGGGCAGGCGAACGAACCTGGGCAGGGCGCGCGGCACCGTCACCACTCCCAGCACCAGGGGACCGGAGCTGCGCCGCTTGCGCCGCAGCAGCAATGCCAGGCAAAGGGCCTTGTTCAGCACCCGCGGAAACGGGTGGGCCGGGTCGATGGCGATGGGGGTCAGCAGCGGATCGACCTCGCGCTGAAAATAACCCTGGGCAAAGGCCTGGGCCTCTTCACTCAGTTCTTCCCACTCCAGCAGGCGGATACCCTGTTTGCGCAGTTCGGGGAGCAGATGCTCGTTCCAGCAGCGATACTGGGCATCGACAAAGGTGTGGATTTCTCCGGTGAGCGCGGCCAGCGACTCATCGGGACGGAGGCCGTCGTATCCCTGCTCGCGGTAGCCGTCTTCAATGCGCTGCAACAGCCCGGCCTGGCGAACCTCAACATACTCGTCCAGGTTGTTGCCCGTGATGGCCAGGAATTTGACCCGTTCCAGCAGGGGATTTGCCGGGTCTTCGGCTTCTTCGAGGACACGCCGGTTGAACTGCATCCAGGAGTGGTCCCGGCCGTTGAAGAGCTGTTGTTTCTGCGCAGTGCGTGCCATCGAATCCGTCCAATTCGCCGTGTTGGCAAGTCTACCGCGTTTCCCCCGGGTCCGAAGCCGAATACACCGGCGACAGAGGAAAATCGACCTCACGCAATCCATACAGAATAAACGCGGAAAGCATGTTAAGAGAGAACGAAAAAGTGGACGGTTTGCGCCAAAGGCGGTATGCATTGACCCGCCAGCCCCGTCGGGTTGAGGATAAGAATGGGCGAGAACGCTTAGTCCCCACGAGAGGAGCACCCGAATGACGCATGATTCCATCAGTGCTGACGCCTCCCTGATTCCTCCTCAATCGCTTCCGGCGGGAGCCGCCGCGTTCTCAAAGCAAGTGGGCGGCCTTTTGGACGGCAGGCCCAAGGACGATGAAACGGTGGCCAAAGTCCTTGCGGGCCAGGAGGATATGCTCGACCTGATCGCAGCCGGGTTCTACAGCATGGCCTCGATGCTGGTGGGCGAAGGCGAAGACAGCATGCGCCTGGTGGAGAGAGCCGTCGAAATGGTCGAGGTCTCGGTCTGCCACGATGTTGAGCAGGAGCGCAAGAGCAGCCGCCGGGCGCTGTGTACCGCGGCCCTGGCTTTGCTTGATCAGCGCCACCCGGGGTGCCTGGCCTTTCCGCAGGGGCTGGAGACGGTGAAAACCTGTATCGAAGACGACGACCTGGACGCGGCGGGGGTCTCGCGCGAGGAGTTGGAAACCATGTTGGCGGGTCCCGGCCGCGACAGCGTGAGGAACTGGCTGGAGAGCCTGCCCATCGAGACGCGTGTCATCTTTGTGCTGCGCGCCGTGGCGGGATTTACCGCGCCGGAGACGGCCGCAATGCTGGTCGCGTATGGAGGGCCGGATGCCTCTGGATGGAACGCCGACGCTGTGCGCGAGCTCTTCCGCCGGGGACTCTGCTCGCTGGCATCACAATTGATTCAGGCCAACGCCGCGCGCTAATCCCAATCGATTCCGATCTGTCCTATAAGGGACGGCGCTGGAAGCGGGAAAACCGCTCTCCGGGAGCAGTGGGAAGTGTGTCCGCGGCTACAACTGCCGCACTCCATCTTCGATACACTAGATTTGAGAACCCGGCTGCATGTTTTCCGCATCTATCTGAAGTGCCAACATATTCATGCGGAAGGGTTCTGCGGGAATTCAAAGAAGCTTGATGTCCTTAGACGTTTCCAGGCGTAATTCGATTTGTTGGTGCGGCTGTGCATTGCTGATGTTTGGCTTTGCGGCGCCGCCCAAGGCAGGCGCGCAGGCGGTGCCCACCCAGGCGCTTAGCCAGTCGTCCGGACCCACCGCGTCCAGTTTTCAGGGCAGCGTGGCCGTGGGCGGAGTATCCCCACAACCCATCGATCTCTCCCTCGACGACGCTATCCAACGCGGCCTCAAGACCAACCTGGGAGTCATCCTGAGCGGAACTCAGACCGCCGCAGCGCGCGGACAACGCATGAGCCATTTGCAGGCCTTGCTTCCGTCGGTGGACTTCAAGGCCCAGGAGAGCGTGATGCAGACCGATCTGCCGGCTGAAGGTCTGCGCATTCCCGGTTTTCCCACCATCATCGGCCCATTCGGCTTTACCGACTTGCGCGCTACCTTGAACTGGTCGCTGGTGGATGTGACATCGTTACGCAACTACCTCGCGGCCCGGCACAACTTTGCGGCTGCCGAACTTTCCGCCCAGGATGCGCGGGAGCTGGTGATTCTGACTGTGGGCAACGCCTATCTGCTGGCGCTGGCCGAGGAGACGCGGGTTACCAGCGTTGAAGCCCAGGTGGCCACGGCCAAAATCTCGCTGGACCAGGCGGTAGCCAATCACCAGGCGGGAACGGCGCCCATGCTGGATGAGTTGCGCGCTCGCGTGGACTACCAGTCGTTGGAGCAACAGCTGATCGTGGCCCGCAACGGGCTGGAGAAAGACAAGCTGGCGCTGGCACGCACCATCGGGCTGCCGCTGGCGCAGGCTTTTAACCTAGCTGACAAGGCGCCCTATGCGGCCTTTGACCAGATCGACGTGGAGGCGGCGATTCGCGATGCGCACGCCAACCGCAAGGACCTGGCAGCGATGGTGGAAGCGACCAAAGCGGCGGAGGAGCAGCGCAAGGCGGCCACCGCGGACCGGCTGCCCACGGTGAAGTTCGCAGGGGATTACGGCGACATCGGGGTGAACGTGCGCCACTCGCACGGCACAGGCGACGCCCAAGGCACCCTGACTGTGCCGGTGTTCGAGGAATTCGCGCTGCGCGGCGAGGCGCAGGTGGCCCAGTCGCAACTGGACACACAGCGGGCGCAACTGAGCGACATGCATGCGCAGGTGGACGCCGATGTGCGCGATGCCCTGCTGGATATCGCATCGGCACAAAAGCAGGTTGAGGTAGCCCGGTCCAGCGTAGATCTGGCCGGCGAGGCCCTCAGCGAGGCCCAGCAGCGCTATGCCAACGGAGTCAGCGACAACCTGGCTGTGAGCCAGGCGGAACAGTCTCTGGCCGTGGCCAACGATCAATATGTAGCCAGCCTCTACCGGCACAATATGGCCAAGCTCAGCCTGGCCCGGTCACTAGGGGCGGCACAGAACTACAAGAGTTATCTGGGAGGAAAGTAGCCGTGGCGGATTCAACCCCAACAGCAATCCAATCCCCGCCGGAGGAGAGCACAGAAGTCGTGCAGCCGCAGTCCCGCCGCAGAGGCCTGATCGTCGTGGTGCTCGTGGTGCTGGCGCTGGTTGCAGCCGGGTTCTGGTGGCGCTCCACATTCAGTGAAGACACGGACGACGCGCAGATCAACGGCCACCTGATCCAGGTCAGCTCACGGATTTCAGGCCAGGTTATCCATGTGGATGTCGCGGAGAACCAGGTGGTGAAGGCCGGCGACCCGATCGCCGAACTGGACCCCAGCGACTACAAAGTTGCGGTAGAGAACGCCGAGGCCGCGCTGGCAAGCGCCCAGGCCAATGCCGCCGCCGCTCAGGTGAATGTGCCCATTACTACCGTGAACACCGGCAGCAATCTGAGTTCGGCGAGCGCAGACGTGACCGGAGCGCATGCTTCTGTTTCGCAGGCTGAGCAGCAATTTCAGGCCGCCCGGGCCCGCATTGCCCAGGCCCAGGCCAACGACACCAAGGCGCAGGCTGACTTGGCGCGTTACAAGCCGCTGGTCGAGAAAGACGTCATCAGCAAACAGCAGTTCGATGCTGCCGTAGCTGCGGCCGACGCCGCCCACGCCGCACTGGCCGACGCCCGCGCCAGTGAGCAGGCCGCCGCCGATGGCGTCCGCGTAGCTCGTCAACGAGAGGCGCAAGCTCAGGCCCTGTTCAAGTATGCGCAGACCGGCCCGCAGCAGGTGGCTGCGCAAAGCGCACGTGCAAAGCAGGCGCTGGCACAGGTGCAGCAAGCCCAGGCTCAACTTGACCAGGCGAAACTTAACCTGAGTTATACGAAGATGGTGGCTCCCGATGCGGGTATCATCACCCGCAAAAGCGTGGAAATTAATCAAAACGTCTCTGTGGGCCAGAACCTGCTGACGCTGGTTTCGCTGGAGGATTTGTGGGTGACGGCGAACTTCAAGGAGACCCAACTGAAACATATGTACGCAGGGCAAGCCGCTGAAATTGATGTGGATGCCACCGGCAAGACCTACCACGGCAAGGTGACCCAGATCGGCGGTGCAACCGGCTCGGTGCTCTCACTCTTCCCGCCGGAAAACGCAACTGGAAATTACGTCAAGGTGGTGCAGCGTGTTCCGGTGCGCATTGACTTTGCCGACCTGGCTCACGAAGACGCTGGTCACGCGCTGCGTCCGGGCCTGTCTGTCGAGCCTAAAGTGCGGGTGAAATAGAGGGCACCCTCCGGGTTCACGCTGCTGGTTTCCACATAGAATGCCAGTTCTTCGATCTTTGCGAGGAACTGGCATTTTTTGGGAAGAGATGGCGTAAGACTTCAACCCACCTTATGCGCCTGGGCGGGCGTTCCCTGTTGAGCCGAATACAGGCGATCGGAAGCTGGTATACCTTAATACACTGATTGCGATGCCACGATGAAAGACTCCATCTACGTCTCGAAAGAGAACTACCTCAAAGCCATACTTGAGGCCGAGGCCGAAGGGCATCAGGTCATCCCGGCGACCTTGGCGCACTGGCTTGAAGTTTCGGCGCCTGCGGTGACCATGGCGCTCAAAAGGCTGAAGCGCGACGGATTCGTCGAGGTGGGCGCGGACGGCATTGTGCGGCTGACCGCCCCAGGGCGCGAGACTGCCTATCGCACCGCGCTCCGTCACCACCTGATTGAGCGCATGCTCAGCGAAGTTTTTGGGATGGAGTGGTACGAGATCCATGAAGAGGCCGAGAAGCTGGAACACGCTGTCTCGCCGGCCTTCGAGGCTAAACTTCGCGAAAGACTGGGCGAGAGCGGCGCGTGCCCACATGGCAACGCCGTGCTGCCCGAGAGTCCGGCGGTGCGAAAGAAACGCGGCGAATTGCCGTTGTCTGAAGCTGCGGAGGGACATCGGTACACCGTGATCAGCCTGCACGAGCGCGACCCCAGGTTGTTGCTGTTTCTGCACCGTATGGGGATCGGCCCCAGCCGAAGTCTTCGGGTTGTTAGCCAGAACTACGATCAAACCGTGTCGATTGAGTTACCTGCGGGAGTCTCGATTCTGGGTAGACCAGCCGCGGAGGCGGTGTGGCTGCGCCGGGAGAATCACTCGTAATTTAAAATAAGCAAATTTATTAACCATAATTAACTTGTTGTGGCATACTGAGGTTGAACGATCTCCTGGTCGTTCTTACACTCAATGGCCACTGGTGTCACACCCAACGTTGTGCTTCCCGAGCCCTCGCTACCCGAGGTGCATTCGAGTGTGAGCGTCTCCCGGTCGCCGATTTACTGGCGCCGGCTGCTGGGCTTCATTGGTCCCGGCTTTCTCATTTCCGTGGGCTATATGGACCCCGGCAACTGGGCCACCGACATCGCGGGCGGCTCGCGGTTCGGCTATACGCTGTTGTTCGTCATCATGGCCTCGAACCTGATGGCGATTCTGCTGCAGAGTCTGTCGCTCAAACTGGGAGTGGCCACGGAGCGCGACCTGGCCCAGATTTGTCACGAGAGCTTTGGCCCCAAGATCAGCTTTGGGCTGTGGATCATGGCCGAGATCGCCATTGCCGCATGCGATCTCGCCGAGGTGATCGGTTCGGCAATCGCGCTCGAACTGCTATTCCACATCCCGCTGTTCTACGGCGTGCTCATCACTGGGCTGGACGTACTGCTGATCTTGCTATTGCAGCGCTGGGGCTTCCGCTACGTTGAGGCGCTGGTCATCGCGCTCATCGGCACAATTATCGCGATGTTCGGCGTACAGATGTTCCTCTCCAAGCCGGAATACTGGCCCGCGCTGCGCAATCTTGTCATTCCTTCGAGCTCCATCATCACTAACCCCGACATGCTCTACATCGCCATCGGGATGCTGGGCGCGACCGTGATGCCGCACAATCTTTATCTCCATTCGTCGATCGTGCAGAGCCGCCGCTACAAGCGGACACCCGAGGGCAAGCGCGAGGCCATTCACATGGCCAACATCGATTCCGCGTTGGCGCTGACGCTGGCCCTGTTTGTGAACGCGGCCATTCTGGTGGTGGCGGCGGCGGTCTTCAATCGCAGCGGCCACTTTGACGTTGCGGCTATCCAGGACGCCTACAAACTGCTGAGCCCGCTCGTGGGCGCAGCCGGTGCCAGCACGCTGTTTGCCGTGGCACTGCTGGCCAGCGGACAAAACTCCTCCATCACCGGTACCTTGGCCGGCCAGATCGTGATGGAGGGCTTCATTCACCTCAGGCTGTCGCCCTGGCTGCGCCGGCTGATTACGCGCACCCTGGCCATCATTCCTACCATCATTGTGGTCGCCGTTACCGGTGAACGCGGCACGGAGAAACTGCTGTTGTTGAGCCAGGTCATCCTCTCGCTGCAACTCAGTTTCGCCGTCATTCCGCTGGTCATCTTCACCGGCAACCGCAAGAAGATGGGCGAGTTTGTGAACGGCCGCTGGCTGCAAGGGCTGGCCTGGGCGACCGCCGGCTTGATCGCGGGGTTGAACGCCTGGCTGCTGATCGAGACGGCGATGGGCCACTAAGTTCGCGTCATCATTGCACTCCGAAAAAGATGATCTTTGCGCCGGGCTTGTCGAACATGGCTTTGATCTTTGCATGCCCAGCAGCGTCGGCCTCAACCGTGACCCCGCCACTGGTCCAATGTTCGCTCGCGGCCTTATGGCTCGTAACATATCGATAAGTGCCGGGAGTTGTCGCAAAGACCACCACTGCGCCGCGGCCTGTGGTCGCGGATATCTTCTCGTGAATCTCGGGACTTCCTGACACGATCCCCGTCACCACCGGGTCACTTTCGGTGATGTCTTTGCTCACTTGCTTGTACCTGGCAAGCGTGGTCCCAATAAAAGAGACCCCGGTATCTGAAACACTCAACAGGTCGCCCCAGATTCCATTCTGGCCAAGAATGAGGCAAGCCAGATTGACTTCCTGCGATTGTTCTGGATCGTCGGGAAAATAGTGAGTAAGAAACAAGATGGAGGGGATCCATTTATCGAACGTCAAAGGTGACCGCGCAATCCAAGTCCGCGCCGGCCCTGGATGAAAGAACAGGTTGGTATTTGATTTCTCCGGATCGATGGGGATGTCGTAGCTCTGGTAATACGGGCCATTGTTGATGAGGAATAGCTTTCCGGACGAAAGGAATGCCAGCCCAAAGGCACGACCGCTTTCGGTCACATCGAAGTCGACGATGGTTCCCGGAACTGCCGCTGCAACCTTGTCTGCCACCCGGCTCATCGATTGCACCAGTTGAAAGGCATAGGAGTCGGCGCGCTCCTGTGGGGTGTTGCTTTCCTGACCATGATTATGGTGCGGATCATTGCATCCATACTGGTCGATTGCATCCCACTTGAAGTAACTCACGCCAACCTCTCTGGCCAGGCGGATCAACTCATCGGCGAAAGCATCGGCATATCCGCTTACCATGCACATTTCATAACTCTTTTCGGTCTCCCAAACTTCCTGGGGCTCACCGACCTTTCCATTCCATGACATGCGCCATTCAGGATGCTCGCGGACGACCCTGCTGGTGACGGCCGCCGAGGTTGGGCCAAACCACAGCCCGAGCCTCATTCCGTAGGCGTCGAGCTTGGCCTTGACTGCCTTTAGCCCGTCGGGAAAGCGAGCGCGACTGACAGTCCAGTCGCCCGTTTTTTCGTACCATCCAGTATCCAGCACAAAGACGTCGATCCCCATACGGTGCGCCACATCGATCTCTTTCAAAATCCGGTCCTGATTCATCGATTCCAGATAGGGACGGCCATTCAACCACTTATTCCGCTCCTGATAGTTCCAGGTGTTGTAGAAGATGTTAGGCTTTCGCGTAGCTGGATTTCTGGACATATAAGTCAGCACAAACCGGCGATAAGTCGACGCCAGGCTATCCATATCTCCCTCGACTACGGCTGTGTCCATCCAGATGGTCTGATAGGTATGGCCGGCGTCGATGTGCTGGCCGGGAAGATAGTTTCCCTTGACCGCAGTGAGGCGAACGCTGCGATCGGGGCCAAGTTGAAAGTGCAGAAATGCATTAGGGTACTGCGAGCCGTGCTCATAGGCTATGAGAAAGCTGGAGTGGCCATCGCCTGCAGCGAGGATGGGCCCCATGAAACTTTCGCTGTCTTCGAAGTATCTATCGCCGATTTTCTCTTCAGAAAGGGTGTAAGCATGCGTTAGATCGGCAAAGTTAGATAGCGAGACTTCTTCAACCCGGGGTAACTCCCGGAGAGAGGTTTCGAAGTAAGTCAGATAGTTCTGGCCTGAAGGAGCCGTGAGCCTTCGGGGATAATCCGCCGAAAGCGTATAGCGGAAGCGGACAACTGGAGTTCCATCGTTGATCTGAAACTGGATTCTCAACTTTACATGCGGATCGGCGGTGAGAGCGGATTCGAAGGTGTATTCAGTCACTCCATTTTCGAGTGGAAGGGGAGACCCGACGGCGACAAAATGAGTTGCCTCCGCCTTGATCTGCTTTCCATCCATCTCAAACACGGGCGGAGCAAATGAATGTGCTGATGTCCCGTCCGCTACGCCGTATTTCCAAAGACAGTGATTGCCACAGGAAAGGCTGATCGATACCTGGCGGCTATGAACTGCGCTTTCCTGTTGGAGAACAGGCTGCGCCGTGGCCCGCGTAAAAAGGGCGCAAAGCAACGCGCCGCAGGTGGCAATTCCAATTCCAAACTTAATTGCTGTGCTTCGGGGAGTTCTTGCGATCATTAGTTTCACCTTGTCTGGATGGCGATGTTCGTTGAGCGTGATGGTCCCGTCAGCCAATCCGGCCGTGGGATTTTGGTGGAAAATACCCCACTCATTCAGGTTGCGTATGGATTGTACGCGAGGCATGTGCTGCTCTCACGGTTTGCAAGAAACTATGGGGCGATGAGCAAATGGCGACGAAGGATCCGCCGAATGGCTGGGCACGCTTCCCGGATGTTCTACCATTCTTGTTGATGCACATTCTTTCCGCTGCCGAGATGCAGGCTTGCGACCGTGCCACCACGGAGCAGTTCGGGATTCCGTCGCAAAAACTGATGAGGGCGGCCTCGAAGGCGGTTGCGGCGTTCGCGCGAGAGCAGTTTCCCCATGCGCGGCGGGTCACAGTGCTGTGCGGACGGGGCAACAACGGCGGCGATGGCCTGATGACCGCAAGGATGCTGGCTACCGCGGGGCTTGAAGTGACCACGCTGCTGCTGGGCTCGCCGGAGGGCTTGGCGACAGACGCTGCGGAAGCCTGGCGTGAGCTGGCCAGTCCTGCGCACGGCCGCATCTACGTTGTGACGACGGCGGAAGAGCTGACCCAGCACTCGAGTGCGCGGGCCGCGGACCTGATTGTGGACGCAGTAGTCGGCACGGGATTCAAGCCGCCGTTGAAAGGGCTGGCATTGGCAGCGCTGGATTGGGTGAAGGCGGGCACCGCGCCGGTGCTTGCCGTGGATCTGCCATCCGGCTGGCCTGCGGACGAGACCGCAGCCACCGTGAACACGCCTGTGTTTCCGGCCGACGCCGTGATCACCTTTACTGCGCCCAAACCGGCACATATCTTTGGTCAACTGACGCGGCGCTGGGACCAGCCCATTGTGGTGGCGCCTATCGGCTCGCCGGAAGAGGTGATTGTTTCTGCGCTGCGACTGGATTGGGCCGGGGCGGCGCACGCGCTCACCCATGCTCCGCGCGCAGCGGCGGCCAACAAGGGAAATTTTGGCCACGTGCTGGTGGTGGGTGGGACTCTTGGAAAGGCAGGCGGCAAGTCGGGTGCGCCGGCCGTGGCGGCTCTGGCAGCTTTGCGTTCCGGTGCGGGACTGGTCACGGCCGCGGTGCCGGTTCCTGCGCTTCCGCTGGTGGCAGCAGTGGCGCCGGAGCTGATGACATGGCCACTGGCAGCCACTGAAGGCGGACAGATTGCGGCGGAGAATCTTGCCCCGGTGCAGTTGGCTGAACTCACGGCCGGAAAGACGGTGCTGGCCATCGGGCCTGGAATGGGCCAGAGCTCGCAGACCGTCAAGTTCACCACCGGGCTGCTCTCGGCCACAAGGATTCCGGTGGTCATAGACGCCGATGCCTTGAACATACTGGCTGCCAAGCCGGTGCTGCTGGCCAAGTTGGCCAAGGGGCGCACGATGGTGCTGACTCCCCACCCTGGCGAGATGGCGCGATTGGTAGGCACGACCGTTGCGGAGATCCAGGCTAACCGCTTGTACGCGGCACGCAGCTTTGCGCAGCGTAACGGCGTTACCGTGGTGTTAAAAGGCTGGCGCACGCTTATCGCTCACCCTGATGGCCGCGTGGCTGTGAATACCACCGGCAATCCAGCCATGGCCAAGGGGGGCAGTGGAGACCTGCTCACCGGGCTGGTGGCTGGACTGTTGGCGCAGTACCCGACGGAGCCGGCGCGAGCCGTGGAGGCTGCAGTTTATCTGCACGGGCTGGCCGCGGACCTGGCATTGCGCGAGCGCGACGAGCACACGCTGCTGGCCACGGACAGTCTTCAACATCTTTCTCGGGCTTTTCGCTTTGATTCGCGCGGCCCGAACGGTTATGTTTGGTTGCAGGGGCTGCCGGTGGAGTCATTGCCGGCCACGGCCTCCCGCGAGGCAGCACAATGAGCAAGGTCGCCCCACCCGCCGAAGGCAGGACTCACCAATTCACCACCCACAGTGGCGCGGACACTATTGAAGTCGGACGCAAGCTGGCCCGGTTGCTGAAGCCGCCGCAACTGCTGCTGCTGCGCGGCGATCTGGGCACCGGCAAGACCACGCTGGTGAAGGGTATTGCGCAGGCTCTGGATGCGGCCGAGCCCGACGAGGTTACGAGCCCCACATTCACCCTGTTGCACGAGTATGACGGCGCGCTGGACGGACGCCCGGTAAAGCTGTTTCATCTTGACGTGTACCGCCTGGAAGGCGAGCGGCAACTGGAGACACTGGGCTTGGACGAGTTGCTGACGCCTGACGCGCTCGTGCTGGTGGAGTGGGGCGAGAAATTCAAGAGCATCCGTAAGAAATCCACTGGCGAAATCGCAATTACTTCAGCGGGCGGAGATGCGCGCAAGATCACGGTGACAACTAAAGACTGAGGGAGGCCATGAGCGCGACTTCCGATTCCGGTGGCGCGGTTGACTGCAGTGGATCGTGCGCCGCGCCTTCGACTTCGGTGCGCCCAGTTCTCTCGCGCCACCTTGCGTGGCTGCAGTGGATCACCTTGGGGTGGATGACGCTGGAGTGTGCGGGTTCGCTGTTCGCGGCAGCCAGGGCTCACAGCGTGGCGCTGCTCACCTTCGGATCAGACAGCCTGATTGAACTGCTCTCTGCCGCCGTGGTGCTGCTGCAGTTTCTACCCCGGTTCCCTTTGAAGAAAACACATGCCGGGAGAGCGGCCGCGGTTCTGCTCTATGCGCTTGCGGGCGCAGTGGTGGGCATCGCTTTGCTCACTTACCACACGCCGGTCGAGTCCAGTCCGTTGGGTATTGCGATTACCGCGCTGGCCCTGGTGGCTATGCCGGTGCTGGCGGGTCTCAAGCGCAGACAGGCACGCGTATTGAACAACCGGGCCCTGGCCGCTGATGCTACGCAATCAGCCACTTGCGCGTACTTGGCGGGGATCACGCTGGCCGGGCTGCTGACTTACACGGTCTGGCGCATCACGTGGGTAGACACGGTTGCAGCACTGGCAGCGGTTCCCATCCTCATCGTGGAGGGACGCCGGACGTGGCGCGGCCAGGGATGTGGATGCTGTGAGTGAAAAGTACTTCCTCCCCGCGGCAGTTATATGTCTACTTTTGACCCGCCGCGGGCGACTTACCCGCACTTAGAAGATTGGCCAGAAGCCGATAAGATCCGGGCACTAACTCGGGTAACTGGCGATACAGTGCATAGGCGACGTAGATATAAGTTCCCTTTCCGGGATGAGTCACCAGCAGGCCGCCGCGCTGGGGATCCTGTCCGGCGTCCGCAGTCTCGGTGAGCGCTGTATAACCGGAGTCCCATGTATCGAGGAAGGAGTGCCCTCGTTCCTCGACCCAGCCGTCAAAGTCCGCTGTGCTGATGGCGTTGGGCCAGGCCAGCAGTGGGTTGGCGGGGTCCAGCAGCTTAACCGGCGCTTGCTCGTCCACTACGCGCTCGGGCATGCGCCCCATGGACAGTGGCAGCGGAGCGGGGAAGTTGCTGCTCTGGTATTGCACGATGAGCGTTCCACCCTGGCGCACGAATTCATCCAACCGCGGTTGGACCAGCGCTAATTCGGGTCGAACCGAGTAGGCGCGGATGCCGATGATGATGACGTTCCACGCCGAGAGATCGGCGGAGGTGAGCTCGGCCGCGCGGAGCAGATGGGGTGTCACACCCATGCCTTCGATGGCATCAGGCACCAGATCGCCGGGTCCCATCACGTAACCAATGCGCAGCCCCGGCGCCAGTTTCGCATCGATCTTGCGAGTCTTGAACTGCGCGGGTCTGTACTGGTTATAGGGCCGTAATCCGGCGTAGCCCACACTCTGCCAACCGGTCTCATAGGAGCGCCCGCCGGAGCGAGCCACGGCTTGGATGGAATAAGCTCCAGTTTCGGCAGCGGCCGGAGTGACGGAAAAGAGGATGGGCTCAGCGTCTCCGGCGCCGGCGCGATGAAACTGTGCTTCAGCCGGGTCTGTGCGCCAGCCTGCGGGTAGATTCAGAGCGATGGTGCCTTCGGCTGCGGCTTGCGTGTGTACTGTGACGCGGACAGGCAACGCACTGCCATCGAGAGGAAGAATTCGCGCCTCGGGCTCGACGCGGACGCCAATTGCGGGCGTGACCACAAGAGGTTCATAAATGCCGCCAGGCCCAGTGACTCGGTCGAGAGTCTGGACCACCTGGCCGATGCGAATGGGCAGGCCGTCGAAGGTGAACTCCGCCCACGCGGAAAGCGGCCAGGGCCCGAAGGAGCGCTCGCGCCATTCAGATCGAGCGACGTCGTAGTATGGCTGTTCGATGGACGGGCGAGTGAAGAAAGGCTGCGTCGGTTCAGCGTTCTCGGCGGCCTGCACTCGGAAGATGGGATCGGCGGCGAGGGCAGCGGGGTCGATGGCTGTGGCGGGCTGATCAATCTTCCAGGGGTCACCGCTGCGGCTTTCGAGCCAGACTTTTTCCAGATGAGTTTCCGCCGTGGCCTGCGCGGCATGGACGCGGACGCGAAACTCTTCGCCGGGTGAAACGCTGCGGGGAGCCTCGTCGGCCGAATCGCCGCGAAAGCCGCCGGTCTGTGCGCGGTCTTCATTGGTCCTGAATGGGACGAGGTCCAGGCCGAGGAGATTTTGGAGTGCGGACTGGAATTGCTCGATTTTGGCGTCGAGTTCGAACAATAGGTCCGCTTTGGCTTCGGCGGGCATATTGCTTGCGGCTACTCTTGCTCGCAGTTCGAGCGTCTCGCGGTAGACGGGTGAGAGTTGGTGAGCGGACGCGGCGCCGGCGCTGCAGATGCATTTCAATGTGAATTGCTTGAGGCCTGTGTCGATCTGGCGGAGTCCGCTGACGAGCCACTCTGGCGCAGGTGCAGCCACTAGGCGAGACAGCCCTGCGATACCGGTGTCGATATTCACCCTGCTGTTGTGAAACAGACCGGTGTCGCCGGCCTTGGTGCCCGCGCCGGCCTTTGCAACCGTAGCTACTGCCCAAAGGTGATAGCGCGATGTGCCGGGTCCGCTGAGCGTGGGATTGGCGCCGCCATTCTGCGACTTCTGCTCACCCCAGCCCTGGCGCGCAATCTGCACGTAACTGCGGCCCAGCACGGGGTCCAGCGTGCCCACGGGAACTGTCACATCGGTCGAAGGCACACCGGTGATCCACTCGCCCGTGACGTAGTTGTGGAAACGGGCGGGCGCCCATTTGCCGGTGGCGTAGTCGAACATGCCCTTCTCAGTAACCGGTGCGAAAGGAACCATGGAGTAGACAGCAAGTGGCTGCCAGGGCTGCATGCCGTCTTTCAACTGCTCGGGGAAGATCGCGGGATCGCCGGCGGCCTTGAATACCTCTTGCGCAATCTCGCCGGAGACCTGGTGCTGCCCGTGGCCATCGGTAATGCCGCCGACGAAAGTGGAGACAATGATTTGCGGCCGCTCAGAGCGCACCGCCAGCACAGCATCATAGAGCACGCGGTCATGGCTCCAGCGGGTGAAGGCCTCTTCCTGTGTCTTGGAGAATCCGAAGTCCACCTCGGTGCCCCATAGCTGCTTTGCGCCATAGAACTCACCGGCTCGCAGCAGCTCATTGGTTCGGATGATGCCCAGCGCATCGTCGCTGTCGGCAGACATGGCGTTCTGGCCGCCTTCGCCGCGATTGAGGGTGAAGAGCGTAGCGCGCACGCCCAGGCCACGGGATAGATAGGTGAGCAGCGCGCCGTCCTCGTCGTCGGGGTGGGCCACGATCATCATCACGCTGGCGGTGGTCGACAGGCGCTTGAGCGTTTGCTCCAGCGCCGCCTGGCCACGGTCTTCCGGCAACGGAAGGGCGATGTCGGCGGGCTCGGCGGAAGGAAGCGGCGCGAGCGCGGCAACCTTGGATGCGGGTTGCTGCGCGCACAAGTTAAACGCGCCGGCGCCGGTCAGAATGATGCCCGCGAGAGACGCAACCAATGCTGTACGATGGATTCCCAGAGAACAATACATACTTCTCGTCAGTGTACAATCCGTGCAGCACTGCTGCTTAATGATCCCTTCCTCATCCATCTCCGGCAACGCAACAAAAGACACAAGCGGATCTCTTGAGAGGCGCATCGGACTGCGCTCCGCGGTTTTGTTCAACATGCTGGAGATGATCGGCGTGGGGCCCTTTATCACGCTGCCCCTGGTGATTGCGGCGGCGGGCTACCGGCTCTCCGTGTGGGCGTGGCTGCTGGGCGCGGCCATCGCCGTGGCCGATGGGTTGGTGTGGGCCGAACTGGGCGCGGCCTTTCCGCGTGCCGGTGGATCGTACGCATTCCTGCGCGAGATCTACGGCCCCGACCGCGCCGGCAATTGGCTGAGCTTTCTTTACGTGTGGCAGTTGAGCTTTTCCGCGCCGCTGTCGATTGCTTCAGGTTGCATCGGGCTGTCGAGCTTTCTGGCGTGGTTCTGGCCGGGGCTGGACGGGGCGCCGATTGCCGCGCTGCCGGCACTGCACTACGCAAACTTTGCCGCGGCCGCGGCGTGCCTGCTGGTGACCTGGCTGTTGTATCGCAGGCTCAGTGTAGTGACGGGTACGGCCTGGGTGCTATTTGTGGGGGTGCTTGCGGCGCTCGCGGGAGTGATCGCTTCAGGCTTTGCCCATGCGGCGGCAACAGGCGGCTGGCATATGCCGGCATCCCCGACGCTGTCGGTTGGGGTCGCGCTGGGCGGTTTGGCGCAGGCGACGCTGATCACCACTTACGACTATTGGGGCTACTACAACATCACGTTTCTCGGCAGCGAAGTGCGGGACCCGGAAAAGACGATTCCGCGCGCGATTCTGCTGTCGGTGCTTTTTGTTTCGACTCTCTATGTGCTGATGAACCTGGCTGCGCTGCCTTCAATGCGCGATGCTGCGGCGCACGTGGCAGAGAGCGCCACGATGCGCGTGCAATTAGTCGCGGAGATTGCGCGGTCTGCATTCGGCACGTGGGCCGGATACACGATTGCGGCGCTGGTGATGTGGACGGCGTTCGCTTCAGTGTTTTCGCTGCTGCTGGGCTACTCGCGCGTGCCGTATGCGGCAGCACAGAGCGGGAACTATTTTCGTTTTCTGGCGGCTGTTCATCCTCGACATGGCATTCCGCATCGATCGCTGGTTGCACTGGGCCTGGTGGCCTCGGGGTTCTGCTTTTTCAGCCTGCAGCAGGTGATTACGATGCTGGTGGTTACGCGCATCCTGCTGCAGTTCTTTTTGCAGCACGTGGGCGTAATGGTGTTGAGGGTGCAAAGGCCGGAGCTGAAGCGGCCTTTTCGCATTCCGCTGTATCCGCTGCCTCCCTTGGCGGCGATGGCGGGATTTGCGTTCATCCTGGTGAATCGCAGTCATGCGCTGAGCGGACTGGCGGTGGCGGCGGCCATTGCATCGAGCGGAACGCTGATCTATCTTGTCCGGGCAAAAAGGCTGGGGCAATGGCCGTTTGCGGCGGCCTTGCGCTGATACCCCCCTCCCCCTATTCTGTGCGGAAATTCTTGATCTTAATGGACTTAGCCAATAGGGGCGGCGCTAAATTATTGAAAGCATTGGAGTTGTCCGCAGAATCTTCTCAGGAAAGGACTTACAGCGCCTGTTTGGGGGTGAGGTCTGTGCCGCCTTTTCTATCTCCACCTCGATAGTGCAGGAAGCCGAGGAAATGATCTGCAAAGCAATCGAGCTCTCTTCGAGGGATGAAGAGCAACGAGGTATTCCGTGGGGCTGAGTCCGATCGATACTTTATGGACAAATGCGAGGCGCAAGCCATCCCAGGTCTCAAAAGCGAATCCTCACCCCAGCGACGAAGACCTGTCATCGGGGATCCCGAGACCTGGGGCACCCATTTTCGTGCTCTGTTCCGATCGTTAAGATATGGGCCACCCGTCGGACTCGATCACAATCAGGCAGCGGCGCGCGTATCTCGCGATTTCTTCTTTGCCGCTCGTACAGGCTTTTTCTCGGTGATGGAGAGGCGCAAGCCCACGGTCTTGAGAACGGCGACCAACGTCTTGAGAGTCGGATTACCTTTCGGAGAGAGTGCTCGATAAAGAGACTCTCTGCTGATGCCGGCGGCGGCCGCAACTACGCCGAGACCGCCATAAGCTTCGGCGACAGAACGCAACGCGAGCAGGCCGCCGGCGCGCTCTTGGGGATTGTCGAGCGATTCCATGGCGACTTTCAGGTATTCAATAGCGAGCTCGCGGTCGGAGCGAAGTTGCTCGATCTCCCATGGATGGTAGGGTGCACCTGCCTTGTACTTTCTCATGCCTGCCTCCTTTTCCAGTCGGCCCAAAACTGCTTGGCGCGCTGAATATCCTTCTTCTGGCTTGCCTTGTCTCCCCCGCAAAGCAGAATGACCCATTCATTTCCTGATCGGCCGCAGTAGACGCGGAATCCCGCTCCGACATGAATCCTAAGCTCGAGTACACCCTCACCGACGGGAGCGCAATCGCCGAGATTGCCTGCTTCAACCTGCCGCAGACGAGTAAGAATTCTGGCATGGGCGACTTTATCCCGCAAGTCCGATAGCCACTCTTTGAACGGGGACCGTCCCTCCGCTTGCTCGTACAGGATCAGTTCCATTGCGCAGTAAGTGTAGCATAAAAGCTACAAACGCCAGCACGGAGGTAATTTGGGAGCACAATTCCAGCTTCTAACTAATCCAGTTTTTTACCGGTGCATAGGGTAATGAACCACGCCGCGACCGCCCAAAGTCCTGGGAGGGAGGCCACTAAGATCGAAACATCAGACCGATTCGAAAAAGCTTATAGCGAGGTGTACGACGATAAAATACGATATCGACGATCCAGCCGGCCGTGTAGCACAAGTTTGCCATCACGCCGAAAGCGATCGGAAGAGCAATCAGTCCCATTGGTTCTTCGAAATCGACTCCCGGTTTGACCGCCAACGGTCCTACGAAGATGACGAGAGAAAGCGTAACCAATCCAGTCAAACCAACCAAGACGTTATAGCGGATTCGGTGGATTTCCCACCAGCGAATGATCCCGCTACGCGACATCTCCTTGCTTTTCTCGAACGGACTGTCGGCTGTCCAGATCATGAGGCTTCGGATTCCAATATCTTCCGCTCAGTTCAAGAACATCGTCCGATACAGGGTGTCGCGCTGGACGGGCTTGAAACCGGCGTCGCGGATGATGCGGCGTAGCTCTTCCTCGGTGGTGCAGTTACTGGTGCCCGCGGCTTTGACCACATTCTCCTCTAACATCACGGAACCTACATCGTTGCCGCCGAAGTGGAGGCCTAACTCCAGCACCTTCAAACCCTGAGTTACCCAGCTAGCTTGCACGTTTTCGATGTTATCGAGATAGAGACGCGAGATAGCCAGCACTTTAAGATATTCAACACTAGTGGCTTCTTCCCAGCCACGGCCGCCGAGCGCTGTGTTGTGGGGTTGGAAGCTCCAGGGGATGAAGGCCGTGAATCCGCCGGTCTCTTCCTGCAGGCGGCGCACCACCTCGAAGTGATTGATGCGCTGTTCGAAGGTCTCGCCCACGCCGAACATCATGGTGGCAGTGGTGCGCATGCCGAGTTGATGGGCCATGCGATGGACGCTGACCCAATCCTCGGTGTTGCACTTGAGGCGGGCGATGCGCTGGCGGACGTCGTCGTCCAGAATTTCAGCGCCGCCACCGGGGATGGAATCGAGGCCGGCGTCGCGCAGACGGATGATGGTGTCGCGCAGGCTCAGATCAGAATATTTGGCAATGGCCAATACCTCAGATGCGGTAAGGCAATGCAGCCAGATCTGCGGAAAGCGCTGCTTGATACCGCTGAAGAGGCGCTCGAACCAATCAATCTTGAGGTCGGGATGGATGCCGCCTTGCATCAGCACGCCGGTGCCGCCCATCTCCAGCGTTTCGGCGATCTTCTCGTAGATCTTCTCGAATTCGAGGATGTAGCCCTCTTCCGACCGGGGTCCCTTGAGCGGCCGGTAGAAGGCGCAGAAGGTGCAGTACTCGGTGCAGAAGTTGGTGTAGTTGATGTTGCGGTCGATGATGTAGGTGACCACGCCCTCGGGGTGCAGGCGGCGGCGCACGGCGTCGGCCTCAAAACCCAGGCCGATCAGGTCAGGGGAGCGGAAGTAGTCAAGGGCCTGTTGGCGGGCAAGGGGCATAGTTTGATTCTACCAATTTGCGGGTTCAGGGCAGGAACGGGCGGCGTTACTTGCCCTTGGTCTTGCGAAAGAGGAAGAGTCCCCGGCTCTGCACCGGGTCGCGGCGGGTGCGCGAGAGGTTGGAGGCGGTGGAGATGCCGCTGAACAGGACGAAGAAATCCCAGAACGCGCGGAGAAAGTTTTTCCGGTTTGCTGTGGCCATGGGGGAAACACCTTACCGGCAAAGAACCGGCGCATTCATTCATCTATTCGAGCAGGAAAGGCTGTTGCCGGTTGCATGTTTTTTCCGGTTCGGCAGTTGAGGCGGCGATGCGCTACTTGGCAACGTTGGGCTTGGCAGGCGGCTTTTTTGCGGTCTGCGGCTTCTTTGCCGGGCTGGAGACGCCCATGCTCATCAGGAAGAAACCGAGACCCTTGCGCAGGGAGTCGAGTACGCTCATGATTCCGATCCTTTCCAAACCCTTGAAGACTCAGCCATCTGCATCGCGCCTATTTGCCGGGGGCCGGGGCGTTGTGGGCGGCAGCCACAGGCGCGGCTGGGGCCGGGGAACCACGGAGGATGCCAAGCGCGGCGGGCGGCAGGGGCTTGTTGGCGTTGGCCAGCAGCAGGCTCACCTGCCACACTTCGGCATCGGTCAACTGGCTTTTGAAGGCCGGCATGCCCGTGAGCCGGAGTCCATTGGCAACTTTCCAGTAGGTTTCTCCAGGCGGATCGTCGCTCACGCCCACCACGTCGCCGCTGGGATGTTTTTCCCAGAGTTGGGGGGCATCGGGGTACATGCTGGCGCCCATGGCGGCCGGCTTTTCGTGAAGTCCATGGCAGAAAGCGCACTTTTCAGCGTAAATGTGGGCTCCGGCCAGAAGATTTCGCTCATCGACCTGGATGGGTGGGTTGCCGATCATTTCGCGGTCAATGCGCGCGTGGAGGGGAATTCCGACGATCTGGCCTTCGTACGGAAAGGGCTTGTCGGCGACAGCCACGGGTACCTTGCCGTACATAAACCAGGCCGCCACAGCGAAAGGGGTGAGTACGACTGCAAGGATCATCCCAAACAGGACACGAGACATAGGGAACAGGGCCTCCGATGTTTCTAATCGTAGTGCATAGAACTTAAAACCAGCTGAAAGAAGGTTTACTTCTTACTCAATACGAAAGTTTTGCTTTACAACGGGACGCGGAATTTGACACAGTTTGGCCCATGCCGCTGCACCCGGGCGCGGCTATTCCCCATCTTGATGCAAGGAGTTCCCCCCATGGCAGATCACTCGAAGATGAAGCTGGGCCGCAAGGCCATTAAGACCGATTCGCGCACTCTGGCGCTTGGCGACTACCTGACACCGTCGCTGCCGCCCCCGCCACCCGCAGCCGACTGGACCAAGGGCATCACCGGCTGGGGCATGATGCTGAACGACCAACTGGGCGACTGCACTATTGCCGGCGTAGGCCACGCCGTGCAGGTGTGGACGGCCAACACAGTCGGGATCGCCACGGTGCCCGATCCCACCATTGAAAACTACTACGAACAGTGGGACGGCTATGTCCCTGGGAACCCGAATACGGACAGCGGGGGCATCGAGCTGGACGTGCTGAACGACTGGCAGAAGCAGGGATTCGCGGGCCACACGCTGCTGGTCTTTGCCGATCCCAAGGTGGGCAATCTGGTGGAGATTCGGCAATCCATCGCATTGTTTGGCGGCGTCTACATTGGGCTGGCTTTGCCCCTGACAGCGCAGACCCAGGATGTGTGGGACGTGGTGGCTGGCGGCGGCGCCAACACCAAAAAAGGCAGCTGGGGCGGGCACTGCGTGTTTGTGCCCAAGTATGACGAGCATGGATTCACCTGCATCACATGGGGCCAGCCAAAGACCATGACGCTGGCCTTCTGGAAGAAGTATTGCGACGAGGCCCACACCCTGCTGGGTCAGGACTGGCTCAGCGCCAAGGGGTCGCCCGCGGGCTTTAACCAGACGCAGCTAGAGACCGATTTGCACGCGATCAGATAGAGGGCGAGGGACGAATTCGCTCGGCGCGGGTCAAAGGGAATGCGGCTCGCCCACAATGCTCCCCCAAGATGGTTTAATACCTATTGGGGGAGCGCTTCAATCAGGGTGCTTCCGTAAAGTCGTGGAGGTATCCCGAAAGCGATGCATTTCTTTCGCCGTCTTGCCCTTCTGCTGGCGCTCACTTTGCCAGCCGCGCACGTCCTTCTGGCCCAGAGCACCGATTCCAGCAGCAATCCTCCCGCAGCGCCAGACCAGGCGCAGCAGCCCACAGCCCCGGGGAACCAGGGACAGTTGAGCGTGCAAGCCCGCATCCGGGCACGGCGGGAACAGCGCCGCGCCCAGGCCATTCACGACACCTATGCGCATCTTTACGAGGCATTTGTCGGGGGCGGGTATCTGCGGTTCAAGCCCGGCCCGGGCCTGCAGAAGCTTACGTACTACTCGTGGGACACGGCCCTGACCCGCTACTTGACTGAACGGCTGGGAATCACCGGAGATGTTCGCGGCTACTACGGCACGGCTTATGTAGGGCTGAACGAGGCCGCCATTACGCGGCCCTCCATCAGCCAGTACCAGTTCATGGCCGGACCGACCTACCGCTTTTACCTGCGGCCGCGGTATTCAGTGGCCGCGCGCGCGATGGGCGGAGTGGCGATGGGCAACTTCTCCAGCGACACCAACGGCTTTGGCTCCGCGGCGCTGGGGCTCTATCCCGATTCTTCGACGTTTGCCATCGACGGCAGCCTGATCGGCGAGGTGAACGTGACGCCCAACTTGTCGCTGCGGCTGGCGCCGGAGTACATGGCCACCGGCTTTGGATCGAAGATGCAGAACAGCGTGGGCTTTCAATACGGGTTCGTTTACCGGTTTGGGAAGCTGTAAAGGGCAGGGAACAGGGATCAGCTCTTCCGGGCGCTGGCTGCGGCAACTTGAGGGAAGCGGCTTCGACTGCACCATTTTCCATGGTTTCATGGCGATTTGGGGCCGAAGACAGGGGAAAATCGGAGCTTATTGTTTGCCGATAAGTACATAGGGCTAATTCTCAAGATGTTCAATGCGTGCTATCCCAGGTCCGAGAATCCGAACCTGGGCCACCCGATCATTTTGGGTTAGTCGGATATGGGCTCGGCATCATTTTGCAACCCAGATCCCAAAATCGGGACCTGGGGCACCCATTTCGCGGAAGGACCAGTGCTGCGCGGTTAGTTTTCGGCGCCGTGGCACTTCTTGTATTTCTTGCCGGAGCCGCAGGGGCAGGGGTCGTTGCGGCCTACCTTTTCTCCGCTGCGGCGCTGCGTGGGGTCGCTTTCTTCGCCCGCTCCGGCGCGGCTGGCCACGGCAAGTTCGCGCTGCTTCTTGCGGTGGAATTCCTTTTCGATGGCGTCGATGGTGGTGGAGGGCGCGCGAGTCGGCATGGCGATTTCGCGGGGCGCTTCGTCCGGCGAAAACGAGTGCGCGGCGCTGGCCACCGGCGGCGCGGGAGGAACGGGGCGGCGCGGCTCGGGAGCGGCATTCACAGGCTGGCCGTCGGGGCCGAGAATCTGCATGCGGAAGAGGAAGCGGACCGTGTCTTCCTGGAACTTGAGCATCATGGCTTCGAACATGTCGAAGGATTCGCGCTTGTAGGCCACCAGCGGGTCCTGCTGCGCATAGCCGCGCAGGCCGATGCCTTCCTTGAGATGGTCCATGGAGAGGAGATGTTCTTTCCACATGCCGTCGATGACGCTGAGCATCACCATCCGCTCGTGGTAGCGCATGGTCGGGGCGCTGAGGATCTTCTCCTTGATTTCGTATTGCTCCTTGAGCTTGGCAAAGATGGTGTCGCCCAGCTCGTGGCGGCTCCAATGCTGCGGCATGATTCCCGCCGCTCCGATATTCAGCGAAGCGAGCTTTAACCCGAAATGTTCGATGAGCTTGTCGTCCAGGGCCTTGAGGTCCCACTGGTCGGGGCGGCGATTTTCGGGCGCGTACTCGTCGAGCAGGGTGCTGAGAATGCCTCCGACGTAATCTTCGAGGATGAGCTCGCGCTGCTCCACGCCCTCGAGCAACTGGCGGCGCAGGCCATAGACGGCCTCGCGCTGCTTGTTCATCACGTCGTCGTACTCGAGCAGGTGCTTGCGGGACTCGAAGTTCTGCGCCTCAACGGCTTTCTGGGCTCCCTCGATGCGCTTTGAGATCATCTTGGACTCGATGGGCACACCCTCTTCCATGCCCAGCCGTTCCAATAGAGTGCTGACCCATTGCTTGGCGAAAATGCGCATCAGGTCGTCTTCGAGAGAGAGGAAGAAGCGCGACTCGCCGGGGTCGCCCTGGCGGCCGGCGCGGCCGCGTAGCTGGTTATCGATGCGCCGCGACTCATGGCGCTCCGTGCCGAGGATGAAGAGGCCGCCGGCCTCGATGACCTGCAGGTGCTCCTGCTGCGCGGCTTCAGAGTGCACCTTGAAGACTTCGGTCCACTCCGGCTCGGCGATTTCGAACTCCTGGCCCTGGTAATAGAAGCGTAGGAATCCGGCGGGGGCCATGGGGTTGATGGCGCCCTCGGCAACGCTGATGGCGCGGGCGTGGCCCTTCCTTACCAGTTCCTGGCGAGACATGAATTCGGCGTTGCCGCCGAGCAGAATATCGGTGCCGCGGCCGGCCATGTTGGTGGCGATGGTGACCATTCCCAGGCGGCCGGCCTGGGCCACGTATTCAGCCTCGCGCTCGTGCTGCTTGGCGTTCAACACCACGTGCTTGACGCCCTTGCGCGCCAGAATGGCGGAAAGCCGCTCGCTCTTTTCGATGGAAACGGTGCCCACGAGGACGGGCTGCTGTTTCTCGTGCAACTGGGCGATGTCGTCGGCCACCGCCTTGAATTTTTCTTTCTCGGTGCGGAAGACCACGTCGGCGTTTTCAACGCGCAACAGCGGTCTGTTGGTGGGGATGACGACGATTTCGAGCTTGTAGATCTTCTCGAACTCGGCGGCTTCGGTTTCGGCGGTGCCGGTCATGCCGCTGAGCTTCTGATAGAGGCGGAAGTAGTTCTGGAAGGTGATGGTGGCCAGGGTCTGGTCTTCCTTGCGGATGCTGACGCCTTCCTTGGCCTCGATGGACTGGTGCAATCCGTCGGACCAGCGGCGGCCGGGCATGAGGCGGCCAGTGAAGGTGTCGACGATGATGACTTCGCCGTCCTTGACCACGTAGTCCACGTCGCGCTTGTAGAGGGCGTGGGCCTTGATGGCGGTCTCGACGTAGTGCTTGAGTTCCCAGTTTTCAGCGTCGGCGATGTTGCCGATGCCAAGCAGGCGCTCAATGGTCACCCAGCCTTCATCGGTGACGCCGATGGTGCGATGTTTCTCATCGACTACGTAATCGCCGGTGAATGTCTTGGTTTCGAGAGTCTCGATCTCCTCGCCCAGTTCGAGTTCAGGAATGATTTTGCGCGCGCGGGCGTACTTGTCCGTGGTCTGGTCGGTGGGGCCGGAGATGATGAGCGGGGTGCGGGCTTCGTCGATGAGGATGGAGTCCACTTCGTCGACGATGCAATAGTAGTGGCCGCGCTGGACACAGTCCTTGACGTCGAACTTCATGTTGTCGCGCAGGTAGTCGAAGCCGAATTCATTATTGGTGCCGTAGGTGATGTCGGCGGCGTAGGCGGCGCGGCGTTCGTTATCGTCGAGGTCGTGGACGATGACGCCGACAGAGAGGCCGAGGAACTCGTAGATTTTGCCCATCCACTCGGCGTCGCGTTTGGCCAGGTAGTCGTTGACCGTGACCACGTGGACACCGTGGCCGGTGAGGGCGTTGAGGTAGCAGGCAAGGGTGGCGACGAGGGTTTTGCCTTCGCCGGTCTTCATCTCGCTGATTTTGCCCTGGTGGAGCACCATGCCGCCGATGAGCTGCACATCGAAGTGGCGCATGTGCACGGCACGCCAGCCGGCCACGCGCACTACGGCAAAGGCTTCGGGCAGCAACTCTTCCAGGGCGGCGCGCTCGGCGGTCTTGATCTCTTCAGGGTTCTTGAGGCCTTCAAGTTTGGCGGCGATGCGCGCGCGGAATTCGGCGGTTTTGGCGCGCAGCTCTTCGTCTGAGAGCTTATCCATCTCCGCCTCCAGGGCGTTGATGGCGGCAACCGAAGGCATAAGGCGCTTGATGGCGCGCTCGTTCGCGGTGCCAAAAATTTTGGTGAGTATCTTATCGAAAAACAAAGGAATCTCCGTCTACCAGTGTAAATGGCGGGGGTTGTGAACGGGCATGATGGGGCCGGTTCAGGATGTTGCGCCTCCCATTTGGCGGGAACAGGCGCTTAAAGCCTGAATACCAGCGTATCAATGGGCTCGCCGTGGCGAATGCGGCGGAGCTGGCGGTGGAGACGCTTCAGCGGAGATTCGGGATCGCCCTCATCGTCCTCGTCAGAGGTCTCAACCAGCCGGGCCTCGATGGTGTATGCGACGCTGGGGCGGTAGAACATGGGCATCAATTGAAGCGCCGTTCCCAGTGCGAAGGAAGAGGGGCAAAATCCAAAGACCTTTTTACCCTGGCGTAACTTGCGTTCGGCCATGGTGCGTAGCAGGAAGTAGTGCACGAAAATGGCGGCAATGGCCAGAAGCGGAGCCATCAGGGCCAACGCCCCAACGACATCGAGAATTGAGTTGTTCATATAAAACCTTCCAGATCGCAGGCAGCACACAGCAGGAAAAAATGGAGGGCGCGCGGCGGAAAAGCTGTCGCAATGCCCGGTGCGATGCGAGGGGATTATGCGAGCCGGAAAGGTGGCGGACGCTGGAAAGATGCGGGCAGAACCGGAGCGGCGGGCACGCGGCCGATGTAGATGGAGGCCAGGGGCGCGAGCAGGCTCAGCGGCGAGATGACACCGACAAACAGAAGGGGCAGAATCGCCAGCCACGCCCCGCTGTCATCGCCATGCGTATGCGGGACCATGAGGAACACGAGAGCGACACCGACTGCGATTGCCGCAATCAGTAGCCATGTGCGCCAATGGGGATGCTGATTCATGGGCCTGCGCTCTTGGGAGCACAGGCTCCCACTTCTATTGTGCCATGGGGGACGGAAAACGGCGACAAAAGCGGAGATTCGCCGACGTTGGCGCACAAATCGGGGTGTTCTCACTGATGGAGCATGCCGAAGCCTCTTCTCGTATGCAGACCCCCCGGGAGGAAGCAATTCTCCAGTTGCTTCTGGTAGATGAACGCTTAATGCCGGTCTGGCGGGTCAGGTTGCTTGAGTTGCGTCTTCTTCAGGAAATCCCACGCATTGGAGTTCACTTCATCTGAGATTGCATAGTAGTTATGGTCATGATTGGGAATGACAGAAAGCTCCACGTGAAAGCTATTTTCTTCGAATAACCGCGTCGTCGCTTTCACGGCATCTACTGAGAAGAGCGGGTCGTCGGCTCCTACCCAGATGGCAATAGGCATTCGCCGCTCGGCCATGGAAAATAGCAGCTTTTCGTATCCAGTTGGTAGCGCGCCGGCATGAACTGCTGCAGCGGCGTAGTAGTGGGAATCGATGATGGCAAGGACCAGGGCATGAACAGCCCCGGCGGAATGTCCAAATAAGTAGATTCGGTTTGCATCGATGGCGTGCCTTGCCTTGACCTGCTCGATAACAGCGTGGAAGAAGCCGGGTGAGTCCGACTTCATGCTCCAACCTGAAGAGTCAGAAGAGTCCGGCGCAACAACGATGAAGGCTTCCCTGGAAGCAAGCTTGCTCCAGGCATCGACCATGACCTGCCCATTTCGACCGGAACCATGTAACAGAAGGACCACAGGCAGCGGGCTCGAGTTGTCCGGGATGAAGACGTAATATGTCCTCGATTTACCCGCAAACTCAAAGTTAAATTTTGTCGCCGTCTGTCCGCCCATCGGGTTTGCTAACAGAATGGAAACCAGGAACCCGAAGACCGCACTAGATTTCACGATGTTGCTCCTAGAAACATGCCTAATCATCGTTACCACATATTTCACGCGCGGTCTGCCGGGGAATACCGTATCCTCCTGTGCGTGAGGTGAACGTGAAGAGGCGCCGAGACGGTCGAAGGGCGAGAAATCGCCAGCACAATCATCGCGTCCTGCAACAGGGCACGGCGGATGGGGTTGGACTCTTCCGCGTTGTGAGCGGATGACTGCCAATTCGGAAGCTATAGCATCTTCGGAGTTGTTGTAGAAGGAAAGCGCGAACGCAACTGGCTTTTTTATAAAGAGAAAGCCAGCTTCCGCTGCTTCCATAAAGTCTACGTGTATCCCTGAAATGCTCCACGGAGTTTCAAGAAGGTTCCGGATTCGGACAAGGGGGGAGAATTCCAGCGCACAGGCATCTTTTTGGCGGAGTCGAGAATCATTGCATGGGGGGCTGGCGGAAGACCGGTGCCTACAAAGAGAGGGAAGCAATGGCAACGCACAAGGATGCGGCAGTGCGGGAACACGTGATCAATCTGCTCAAGGGCGGCAACGCACATGCGGATTTTGAGGCCGCGGTCAAAGATATTCCCGTGGGATTGCGGGGGAAGAGGCCCGAGGGCGCCGAGCACTCGCCATGGGAAGTGCTGGAGCATCTACGCATCGCACAATGGGACATTCTGGAATTTGCGCGCAACCCGCAGCACAAATCGCCCGATTTCCCGGCAGGGTACTGGCCGGCTGGACCTGCGCCCGCGAATGAGAAGGAGTGGGACAAGAGCGTGCACAGCTTTCGCGAAGACCTGAAAGCAATGTGCGCCCTGGTGGCGGACGAGTCGACCGATCTCTACGCGCGGATTCCGCACGGAAATGGACAGACGATTCTGCGCGAGGCGCTGCTGACGGCCGATCATAACGCCTATCACCTGGGCCAGATGGTGCTGCTGCGGCGTCTTCTAAAGGCATGGAAATAGGATGGCCGGCGGGAAGGGCTTGTTGAAGTGTGTGGCCGCGGCACCGATCCCGCCGGGGGCGGTTCGCCGTTGCAGAGAATTTCATCGTCTGGGCGCACAATCAAAGATGGGCAGCGACTCACGCGCAATCCGATCCGAACGGCGAACCCGCCGCGCGAAGCAGTCGCCTGTAGGCTCAGTCCACGCCGCCCCCTATCTGAAGCGCTGATATGGACTGTGAAACTGTGAAATCGCCCTTAACCCCAAAATAATCAACACGCCTCCTTCACAGTTTCACAGTTTCTGTGAAACCGTGAAACTGTGAAACTGTGACGTGGGGCGGCGTCAGGCGCGATGTCCGGCGGTGAGAATGCGCTCGGAGACGGCTTCCACAATCTGCTCATGGACCTCGTCGATGGTGAGGTTGCCCTCGATGAGAACAACGCGCTCCGGCTCGCGGGCAGCGATTTCGCGGTACTTTTGCCAGACGCGGCGGTAGAAGGATTCCTTCTCCTGCTCGAAGCGGCCTTCGTCCTGGCCGGTTTGGGCGCTGGTTCTCTGGTTGCGGTGGCGGGCGCGGTCCAGGCTGGCTTGAAGCGAGGGCAAAAGGAGCAGCGTCAGGTCCGGCTGCAGATTGCCGCAGACAAGGCGGTGCATCTCCAGCACCGTCGCGGAACCCAATTCGCGGCCTCCGCCCTGGTAGGCCTCGGTGGAGTCGGTGAAGCGGTCGCAGAGAACGATTTTGCCGGCGGCAAGGGCGGGCTCAATGACTTCGGCGATGGCCTGGGCGCGGTCAGCGAACATGAGTGCCATTTCAGCCAGCGGAGCCACGGCGGTGGCTCCGGAGTCGAGCAGCAGAGCGCGGATGCGGTCGCCCGTGGGAGTTCCGCCGGGCTGACGGGTTACCACGGGGTCCAGGCTGCGTTTTTGCATCCAGATTGCCAAGCGCCTGATTTGGGTGGTCTTGCCGGAGCCGTCGAGACCTTCGAGCGTGATAAATGCACCGCGCGGCATGGGGTGAGTCTATCACTGTGATGAAGGCGGGAGACGATGATGCCTGGGTTGTGTTAAAAACAGGTAATTCTCAAAGCGAAGCCGGAATTCATAGTGTGGGGCTGCAGGTTCGCAGCCATGCCTTGCAACGTTCCGATTTCGTAGGAACGTTACGGGCCGCGGATGACCGCGCCCCATTGGAGTTGAATCACTGTGAATTTTTTGTCTATCAGACCTCTTCTCTTTTGCGCCTGCTTCGCCGGCGCGCTGCTTGCAACAGATGGGCTCAATGCCCAGAACCTGACTCTCGAAGGACAGACCGGCGGGTTCCTGACGCCTACCGCGTACGTGGTCTATTCAGCCAAGGATCAGTTTTTTTCTCACCCTGCGGTGAGCTATCACTTCGTGAATACGCACGCGGTGATTGGCGATATCCACACTTTCAGCATCACGGAAGGATTTGCCAACCGGGCCGAAGTCGGCTACACGCGCAGCGTGCACTTCAAGGGCGACAGCGCGGCGTTCAGCAGCCTGTGGGACTACTCGGGAATGAATGTTGTTCACGGCAAGGTGGTGGCGATCAAGGATGGGCAGTTTGGCCCGTGGACGCCGGGCATTGCGGTGGGCGGGGTGGTCCGGACGGGGGACAAGTTTGTTTCCGGTGCGCTGAACCAGGAACTGTTTGGGGTTCTCAAGTCCTACACCAACGGCGATGTGTATGCGGCAGCGACCAAGACGTGGCTGCATCCGCCGGTGCCGTTCCTGGTGAACTTTGGATTGAAGATGACCAATGGCTCAATCTACGGGCTTGGCGGACAGGCGACGCGGTTTGGCGGTCGGCTGTTCGGTGGCTTGGGGATTCCGGTGCCCGGCCCGTTCGGAACGGCCATTGTGCCGTCGGCCGGTTTTACCCAGCAGGCGCCGCAGGTGCAGAACCTGGGCCTGATTCTGGTGGGGGGCAAGGCGCATTTGCCCACTACGCTTGATTATGCTGTGCGGGTGACGCAGAAAGACAACCCGCATTTTGCCTTCGACGTCGGCATCGGGCAGGTGGCGGGAGAGATCGGACAGACGCAGGTGCCGACGGGCCTGTTGCCGCCCTATCCCACCTCGGTCGTGATTCCGGTGAACCTGGAGGCGCGCAAGGTGCTGGGCATGGGGCTGAGCGTGCGCTATTGAGTCTGTGACCGCATGAATTCGTTCCTGAGATTTGTGGTTTCCCAGGTCAAAATCGAGACCTGAGGCACCCGGCCAGACGGCGCTCCTCCGCATCGCATACATTGAAGTGCGGAGGGGCGCTTTTGTCTTATTGCGGAACGATTTATTGCGGGCGAGTGGCGAGGCAGGAATTGCGGCGGGTACCTAAAGTTTCATCTCCCTAGTGCAACTTCCGGTGGAAGGCTGGGTTCAAGGTGGAGTAGTCTGACGGCGCGACCGGCGTGCATGTCCCGGAGATACAAGTCCGAGGCTGGCCGCAGAGAAACGCTTTGAAACGAACAGCTTCGGGTGGCGAGCTGTAAGCCGCCGCAAGCTCACCCAACCCTGACCCAACCGATGGCGAACCCAAGTTCGCAGGCGAGGCAGGTACGAACCCTCAAGGAGGTTCACTCATGCAAGTTTTTCGCACTGCTCGATGGTTTTTCCTGGCGCTGTTGCTCTGTTTGGTACCCGCATCTTCGTTTGCGGGAGTGTTTATCAGTGTGGGTTTTGCTCCGCCGGTGCTGCCGGTTTATGAGCAGCCGATGTGTCCGGAGCCCGGCCTGATGTGGGAGCCCGGCTACTGGGCCTATGGTCCCGACGGCTACTACTGGGTGCCCGGTGCATGGGTGCCGGCACCGTATGAAGGCGCATTGTGGACTCCGCCCTACTGGGGCTGGTCCGGCGGGCTCTTTATGTTCCACGAGGGCTACTGGGGACCGCACGTCGGCTACTACGGCGGCGTGAACTACGGCTTCGGCTACATGGGCATCGGGTTTGTGGGCGGCAGGTGGCATGGCCACGACTTTGAGTACAACAGAGCCGTGATGCGGGTGGATGACAGACGCTTCCACAACACCTATGAAGATCGCACCATTGTGAACAGGAACACGGTAGTGAACAACAACCGCGTGTCGTACAATGGCGGCCCCAACGGCATTCACCATGACCCGGTGCCGGAAGAGCGGGCGGCCATGCACGAGCAACACATGGCACCGACGTCATTCCAGCAGCAACATATGCAGGCTGCCCAGAGCGACAGGGGTTCCTACTTCAATAACAACCACGGGCGCCCAGCCACAGTGGCCGTGGCCAGACCGCTGACGACTGGAGCGCACCCGGCTGGGGGTGGGGCCGCGCAGGGGCAGCGAGGCTCGTTCAACGACAACAGGCGAGGCGGAACAAATCCGTCGTATCAATCGCAGCCGCGGTCGGTGCAGCCGCCCAACCAGGGCACGCAGCCGCATGGAAATCAGCAGAGCCAGGCCTACCAGAATCGCCCGGCACCGCAGTCTCGTCCGGCACCGCAGTCGCGTCCCGCTCCAGAGTCTCGTCCAGCGCCGCAATCGCGGCCCGCTGCACAAGCGCGGCCCGCACCACAGTCGCGTCCGGCTCCGGCACCAAGGGAAGAGCATCAGTCGGAGCCCAAAGAGCACAGGGGCCGGTAAGCGCCCAGATTCAACTTCTAACCTGAGAGGCTCACGGTTCGCCGTGGGCCTTTTTGCGCTAGTGTGGTGTCTCTGAAGTTCATTGCATAAGTTGAGGTCCCGAACCGCAGGTTCTTCGACTACGCCTCTCACGATGAAGCTGCGAGAGGCGCCGCTCAGGATGACAAGCATTATATTTATGAATCATTTACATTGAGGTAATACGTCCACATGACCCAGCGCGCCGGAGGGCTCGATGCCGGCGATCTCGACCTCGAGCCCGCCGTATTCGGGGTGGTCGTTTTCGCGGATGCGGTAGGCGAGGTCGATACGGCTGCCCTCGGCCAGCCGCAGTTGATCGACGCGGAAAGCCAGATCCCAGCCCACGGCGCGAATGGCTCCGCCGGTCAGGAGGGTTGCAGGGGCCTGGTCCGATTCCTGGGCCAGTTCGAGGCGGAGGTGGCGATCTTTCATGATGCGGGGCGCGGCCAGGAGACGGACATGGCGAGCCACGAAAAGTGGCTCGGGGTTGCCGTGGCCCAGAGGCTCCAGCTTGCGCAGCCAACCGGCGAGCACAGGTGTGATGCGGTCCAGAGGCAATTCCGCGTGAATACGAAGGAGACGCTCGGGCTCGCGCGCGGCGAGGTGCTCCGCGGCGTAAAGGCTGAGGCGGCGTTTGAGTTCCGGCAAGACTGCTGCCGGCAGGGCAAATCCCACGGCAAAGGCGTGACCGCCGAAACGGGTGAACAAGTCGGCGCAACTCTCGATGGCGTCGAGCAGTTGAAATCCGTCGACGGAACGGCCGGAGCCGTGGGCCACGCCGTCCTCGACACTGATCACGATGGCCGGCTTGGCCGTGCGCTCGACCACGCGAGAAGCCAGAATGCCGATAACGCCGCGATGCCAGCCGGAGCCTTCAATCACAAGCAGGCGCTGGGCGGCCAGTTCGGCGTCGGTGGCCAGGCGCTGCTCAATGGCGGTGAGGGCGAAGGCCTCAGTGTCGCGGCGCTCGCGGTTGAGGCGCTCGAGTTTGGCGGCCAGTTCGGAGGCGCGGGCGGAATCGCGGGTGGTGAAGAGTTCGATGACCTCCGAGGCCACGTCCATGCGCCCGGCGGCGTTGATGCGCGGGGCCACGCGGAAGGCGACATCGAAGCCGGTGAGCTGTTTGGCGGCCGGGTCAAGCGCAGCGGCAGCAAACAGGGCACGCAAACCCACACCGACGGGGTTGCGCAACTGGCGCAGACCGAGAGTGGCGATGACGCGGTTCTCGCCCCGTAGCGGCACGGCGTCGGCGATGGTGGCGATGGCCGCCATCTTGAGGAAACTGGGCAGGATCTTTTCGCGGGTTCGGGCGGGATCGCGGCGCTGCAGCACCGCCTGGGCGAGCTTGAGCGCGATGGCCGCGCCGCAGAGTGATTTCTCAGGATAAGCGCAGCCGGGCTGGTTGGGATTGAGGATGGCCAGCGCCTGGGGCAGGGCGTCGTTGGCGTCGGGCAAGTGGTGGTCGGTGATGATGAGGTCCAGACCGAGACGGCGCGCGGTTTCAGCTTCGGCGAAGGCACGCATGCCGGTATCGACGGTAATGACTAGGCGAGCGCCTTCGGCATACGCTGCTTCAAGCACGCTCGATTGCAGTCCGTATCCCTCGCGCAGGCGGTGGGGGACATGAAAGCGGACGACTCCGCCGAGCATTTCGATGGCGGTTTTGAGCAGGACGACGGCAGTGGTGCCGTCTACGTCGTAGTCACCGTATAGCAGCACCGGCTCACGAGCGGCGATGGCGCTCTCCAGCCGGTCCACGGCCGCTTGCATGCCCAGCATCAGAAAGGGATCGTGGAGATGCGCCGGTTCGGGATTCAGGAAGGCGAAGGCCTGCTGCGGCTCGGTGATGCCGCGGGCCCACAGCAACTCGGCAATTAGCTGAGGTAAGCGCGCCTCTTTGGCAAGGGCTGCGGCTTCGACGGGATGCGCGTCGGCGACGATCCAGCGCTGGCGGAGGCAGTTACGAGGTGCAGGGGGGCCGTTTGTCAGGGTACCCACCGTGGCGGCCACCCGGCTTACTCATCCTCGTCGCCGCCTTCGTCGGCGTCGTCGAAAACGATGTCGCGAAGGCTTTCGATGTCTTCCAGCAGCGTCTGGAAGCGCGCGTACCACTCGGTGGTGGTTTCATGGAGAAAGACCAGGCCCTGGTAGACAAAACCTAGCTGGATGTAGCCCAATATGCCGCAGTATTTGCGCAGCCACTGGGCCTCGACCAACTCGGTGGCCTCTTCGTCGGGGAAGTTCATGTCCCCGGCTTCTTCGATCAGCGCGTCGAGCTCTTCGCGTTCCAGAGTCATCTCGCTGAAGGTGATGAAGGGAGCGCCCACGTGCTTGGCCATCTCCACAAAGTCTTTCCACGCCTCGGGATTGTTCTTGCCCTCCCACATCACGGAGGGAATGTCGTCGGTAATGCGTCCTGGTAGGCGGCGCAGACCGTGGCCCTCAATAAAGGCCACCATGTCATCTTTTAGCGAGATCAGGTTATCCGTGCTCATAGGTAAGTCTTAATTCTCTCAGATGCAGGTGGGAGGGGTGGTTGAATTGTGGAAAGTGAGGGGACGGGCGGCGGCGCGGAGGGAAACCAAGAGAGGTACAAATTACGGGGAGCCTGGCAACTGTGGAATGATCAAGGTATTCAGGAGGATTAAAGATTGCCTGTATTTGAACACCATGTTTTTGTCTGCCATAATGCGCGCCCCGAAGGAGCGCCGCGGCCTTCGTGCACGACTGACGGCAAGAGCGACCTGTTTACCGAATTGCAGCAGCGGGTCAAAGCCGCCGGGCTGGGCGGCCGGGTTCGTATCAACAAGTCAGGCTGCCTGGACCAGTGCGAACACGGGCCCACAGTGGTGGTTTATCCAGAGGGGGTGTGGTACGGCGGGGTGCAGCCAGAGGATGCGGCGGAGATCGTGGAACAGCACCTGGTGGGTGGGCGCCCGGTAGAACGGCTGCGGATGGCAGAGGAGTGCGTGAACACCAAGAGCTGCCCGCACCGGGGGTGAGCGGGAGGTGTACACCCAGCGGTCCGATGCGGTATTCTCAATACTTAGCCCATGATTTTTTCTCGTGAGTACATTGGGTATCTGGCCCACCGAACGGTCAAGCACCTCATTGATGCCAAGTTCATCACTACCAGCGACTTGAAGGGTACAGAGTCGCGCGTGACGAGTGGCCTGATCGAGGAGCTTTCACTGGAAGACCGCATCAACGATGAGGTACGCGTAATTCTCGAAGCCTACTCGGACGAGATGCGCAAGACCGGTGCGCAATATGCGGAGATGTTCAAGAAGGTGAAGACGGAGCTGGCGCGCAAATATAAGGCGGTGCTATGAGGGTCAGCCGCGACAAGCTCAACAAGCTGGCCCACACGGTGGCCGACACCCTGGCCGAGATCGACGAAGTGGGGTTCATGGAGGATCGGAACACGATTCGCCAGGAGGCGCGCAAGGCATTGGAAGCGCTGCTGACGCAAGAGGCCGGAATCGACACCGCGGCACGGCTGAAGATCGCCAACCAGCGGAAGATCATCCTGGAAGGCTCGCAAGAGTGGGAGATTCTGTACCGCAAATACTATAACGAAGAAGTGCGCAAACTGGGTATTTGAGCGGCTTCATGCAGTCGGCAGCATCTTTGGCAGCAGACCTGATATTTGTTACATTAAACAAGTGGCCGCACGCGGCCGCCCCCGCATGTGTGGCGCTATCGTCTAGGGGTTAGGACGTGAGATTCTCAATCTTAAAACACGGGTTCGATTCCCGTTAGCGCTACCAAAACAGATCCGCGAAGGCCCGCTCAATCGGCGGGCTTTTCTTGTGATCGAGAGACGTGCCGACGCGTTGCTCAGCCGCAAAAAATCGGCTTTCAGGGTGTTGCTTTCCGGGCGTAGACTCGCGCACAAGCTTCTGAGCTTTGCCGGAAGCGGAGGTCAACGGTCCGGGGTCAGACTCGTCTAACGTAATGAAAGTGTGCCTTGACCCATGAAGAGACCAACCGACTCAATCCTCTGCCTTACCGCATCGACGCTGGCCCTTGCCTTTTTGCCCATGGGCGGCGTGAGCCAACAACCCGCGTCCAGCCAGCCGGTCGCAACTCTGCACGTGCAGGCGCGCGAGGTGCTGCTGCCGGTGACCGTGCGGGACAAACACGGCGCATTGGTGACCACGCTGCAAAAGAGCGACTTTACGCTGACCGAGGACGGGCGACCGCAGGTGATCAAGAGCTTTGCGCGGGAGACGAATCTGCCCTTCCGGCTGGGCCTGCTGGCGGATACCAGCCGCAGCGTGTCGGCGGCCTTGGAGGAAGAGCGCAAGGCGGCGGGCAAATTTGTGGATCAGATGCTGCCGGCCGATCCCAAGGCGGGGGCTGCACCAGGGAGCGGCGCGGCTGCGGGAAAAGACGAGGCCTTTCTGCTGCATTTTGACCGCGAGGTGGAACTGCTGCAGGACTTCACGAACTCGCGCGACAAGCTGCACCATGAGCTGGACGAAATGGGACCGACCTCGCGGTCGCAGAACGACAGCCAGGGGCCGGAGACCAACGGAGACGACCGGGAACGCACGCGCTCCGGGCGGGGTGGTACGCAACTCTATGACGCCATTTATCTGGCTTCGGACGAGCTGATGAAGCCCAAAGACGGCAGGAAGGCGCTGGTGGTGTTCTCAGACGGCGTGGACCGGGGCAGCAAAGATACGCTGAACGACGCGGTGGACGCCGCGGATCGAGCCAATGTGAGCGTGTACACCATCTACTTCAAGGGTGAACAGGAGCGGAGCGACAATGGCTTTCCGGGCATGGGCCGGCGTGGCGGCGGCTATCCCGGCGGCGGAGGCGGCTACCCGGGTGGTGGAGGTGGCTATCCTGGCGGAGGTGGCGGCTATCCGGGTGGCGGTGGCCGGCGCAGGGGCGGCGAGAGCCAGCCCTCGGTGGACGGGAAGAAGATTATGGAACAGATTGCAACGCGCACTGGAGGGCGGTTCTTCGAGGCTAAAAAGAAGGATAACCTGGAGGAGATCTACGGCCAGATCGTGGAGGAACTGCGCGGGCAATATCTGCTGACCTACACGCCAGACAAAATGGACAGCGAAGGCGGCTTCCACAAGATTGCACTGAAGGCCAACAAGGACGACCTGACGGTGGCGACGCGAGAGGGATACTTCGCACCGGGCGGGGAAGGGTCGAAATAATCTGACCCCAGGATCGGGCGGAGGGATGCATCAGAGGCCCTTTTGCTGGCGGAACTCCCGTACAACCTGGGCGGGGTCGCGATGCTCGCCGTCGACGGCTTCGTTCATGGCGCGCATGTCGGCGGCGGTGACTTTTCCCGCCAGGGCATTGAGGGCGACCGCGATCTGCGGCCAGCGCTGCAATGTTTCGCTGCGCACCAGCGGCACCGCCTGATACGGCGGGAAATAGTGCCTGTCATCCTCAAGGGCAGTAAGGCCGAGAGCCTGGATGGGGCCGTCGGTGGAGTTCGCGGCGATCATGTCGACCTGGTGTGCGCCGAGGGCGCGATAGAGCAGGCCCAGATCCATGGTCCGCGGCTGCGCCCGGAACTTGAGCCCGTATGCAGCGCTGAGTCCGGCAAGCCCGTCGGGACGCTGCTCAAACTCATAACCCACCCCTAATCGCCATTGCGATGTGTAGGGCTCGGCCTGGCTGAGAGTGGCCAGGTGCAAGCGACGCGCGTCGTCGCCGCGAATGACCATGGCGAAGGTGTTCTCAAAGCCCAGCGGCTCGGCAACGGTGATGTTGTAGCGCTCGGCGTAGAGGCGCCGGACGGTGGCGAGGACGGATTGGGGATCGCGATCAACCGGCTGGCGAAGGACGGCGGTAAGCGCCGTGCCGGTGTATTCCACATAAGCGTCGATGCGATTGGAGACCAGAGCCTGCTGGCAGATGTAGGTGCCGGCGAGGTAGAAGCGGCGCTCGACCTTGAGATTGGATTTGGCTTCGATCTCCTGCGCCAACAGTTCGCCGAGGACCACTTGCTCAGTGAAGTTCTTAGCTCCGATGACGGGGTGATCGGGGCGCGGCGGGGAGCAGGCGGCGAGCAGAAAGCCGAGTGTTGCGGTGAGCAGGAGGCCAACCGCGGCGATGGAGGTGCGCATCATTGCGCCGGAATCCGAAAGCGATGTTCGAGCAAACCGAGCCCGGCATCGGCGGCAAGGGCGAGCAGGGCGGCAGGGATGGCCCCGGCGAGGACGAGGCGATTGTCGACCGAAGCGACGCCGCGGAAGATGAGTTCACCTAGCCCGCCGGCGCCCACTGCGGCGGCGATGGTGGCGATGCCGACACAGGTCACCGTTGCGGTTCGGAGGCCGGCGAGAATGAAGGACGCGGCCAGCGGCAATTCTACCTTGAAAAGACGCTGGCGATCGGTGAGGCCGAGGGCACACGCTACCTCGATCACCGCGGGGTCGATGGCACGGATTCCGGCATAGGTGTTACGCAGGATGGGAAGCAGCGCATAGGCCGTGAGGGCAACGATTGCGATACGCGCGGCACGATCTCCAAGCCATGGGAGCGGGAGAAGAAAACCAAACATGGCCAGGGAGGGAATGGTCTGCAGGATGTTGGCCACGGCGATTACCGGCCGGGCCCAGCGCGGCGAGCGAGTAAGAGCGATGCCAACGGGAATGGCGATGATGGCGGCGAAGAGCATGGCTGCTCCGGTGAGCCATAGATGCTCCAGGGTTAGGGTGGCGATCTCGCTGCCATATTGCGCCAGGAAGCAGGTGTTCATAGCGGCCTCACCGGGATGGATCGCGCATCGGCACGGTGAAAAGCGCGGACATAGGACTGGATCTCGGGCAGAAGCGAGGAGCGAACCTCCGCCGGGGTAAGACTGGCGATAAGTTTGCCTTCGCTGAGAAACACGACGCGATCAGCGAGATAGAGAGCTTCATCGAGATCGTGGGTGACGAGCAGGACGGTCTTTTGGAGGTGGCCGAGGAGGGCGAGAAGCATGTCCTGCATCTCGGCGCGGGTGAGCGGATCGAGGGCTCCAAAAGGCTCATCCATGAGCAGGATGCCAGGCTCTGCAGCCAGGGCGCGAGCGAGGCCGACGCGTTGGCGCTGGCCTCCGGAAAGTTGGTGGGGGTAGCGGCCAGCGAAGAGGGCGGGGTTCAGGCCTACGGTGGTGAGCAACTGATGGCTGCGGCTGATTCGCTGGGGGCTTGGCTGGCCTTCGACTTCAAGCATTAAGCCGACATTGCGTTCGACGGTGAAGTGGGGAAAGAGGCCGGTCTCCTGAATCACGTACCCGATGCCGCGGCGCAGGGCGATGAGATTGGTAGTGCGCGTGTTTGCGCCGTTGACCAGCACTTCGCCGCCGGTGGGCTCAACCATGCGGTTTATGGTGCGCAGGAGAGTGGTTTTACCCGAGCCGCTGCGACCGATGATGGCGGTGGTGGTGCCTTGTTCGAGGGTGAGCGAAACACGATCGAGCAGAAGCCGCCCTTGCACGGTGGCAACGGAGAGATCTCGAAACTCGATGGCTGTAGGCATAGGCGCCGCTTCCTTCGCCAGTTTAGTGTACGAGCGGAAGGGCCGATGCCGGGCCTGAATACAGCAAGGGCGCAGCCAATTGGCCGCGCCCTTGCTGTATTTACCTGTTCAGCCGGTTAACTGGTGGTGTGGATGTTTCCGCCGGTCTGGGTTTCTTCGAGGGCCGCTTGTGCAGCGGCAAGCCTTGCGGTCAACAACCGGAAGGGCGAGCAGGAGACATAGTTGAGCCCGATCCTGTGGCAGAACTTGACGGACTCTGGATCGCCGCCATGCTCGCCGCAGATTCCCACCTTGAGGGTAGGCCGGGTGTTGCGTCCCTTGGCCGTGGCCATCTTCATGAGTTGCCCCACGCCAGCCTGGTCAAGGGTAGCGAAGGGGTCGTCCTTGAAGATGCCGTACTTGATATAGGCCGGCAGGAAGTTGTTGATGTCGTCGCGGGAGATGCCGAAAGTTGTCTGGGTCAGATCGTTGGTGCCGAAGCTGAAGAACTCAGCCTCTTCGGCGATCTGGTCGGCAGTGAGGGCCGCACGCGGCAGCTCGATCATGGTGCCCACCTTGTAGTCGACGGTCGTACCCTTCTCCTCGAATACTTCAGCGGCAATGCGGCGGATGATGGCGGTCTGATTGCGCATCTCTTCGATGGAGCCGATGAGCGGGATCATGATCTCGGGATGTGGATCGCCGCCCTTGAGTTTGACCGCAACCGCGGCCTCGATGATGGCTCGCGCCTGCATCTCGGTGATCTCAGGGAAGGTGATGCCCAGCCGGCATCCGCGCAGACCGAGCATCGGATTCTGCTCGTGCAGCTCTTCCACGCGAGCCAGCAAAGTGCGCAACTCCTTGAGCTTGGGCGAACGTGGCTTGGTTTCTTCAAGGCGCGCAATCTGAACGAGCAAATCCTCGCGCTTGGGCAGGAACTCGTGCAGCGGCGGATCGATGGTGCGGATGGTGACGGGCATCGAATCCATGGACTTGAAGAGGCCCACAAAGTCGGCGCGCTGCATGGGCAGCAGCTTCTTCAATGCGGCCCGGCGGTCCTTTTCGTTGTCGGCCAGGATCATGGTGCGCATGTGTTCGATGCGATCTTCGGCAAAGAACATGTGCTCGGTGCGGCAGAGGCCAATGCCCTCGGCGCCGAAGAGGCGCGCCTGCTTGGCGTCGCGAGGAATATCAGCGTTGGCGTGGATGCGAAGCCGGCGGACCGGATCGACCCAGCTCATGAACTTGACCAGATCGGGATCGTCGGGTTGAGCTTCAAGGGTCTTGAGCTGACCGGCGATCACGCGGCCAGTGGTGCCATCGAGCGAAAGCCAGTCGCCCTCGTGGTAGGTGTGACCCTTAACGCGGAGTTCCTTCTTGGCTTCGTCTACGACGCAATCGCCGGCGCCGGCCACGCAGCACTTGCCCATGCCGCGGGTAACGACAGCCGCATGGGATGTCATACCGCCGCGCGAAGTGAGAATGCCGGAGGCGACTTCCATGCCCGCGATATCTTCAGGAGTGGTTTCGCCGCGGACCAGGATGATGACCTTGTAGGAGCCGTTGGTGTGGCGCTTCACGGCTTCTTCGGCAGTGAACACGATCTGTCCAACAGCCGCGCCAGGCGAAGCGGGCAGGCCGGTGGCGAGCACTTCAATCTTCTCGCCCTTTTCGACCAGGCGGGGAACCAGGAAATCGTAAAGCTGGTTGGGCTCGACGCGGAATATTGCTTCTTCCTGGGTGATGAGGCCTTCACGCACCATGTCGATGGCGATACGGACGGCGGCCAGACCAGTGCGCTTGCCATTGCGGGTCTGGAGCATGTAGAGCTTGCCATCCTGGATGGTGAACTCGAAGTCCTGCATGTCGCGATAGTGCTTTTCCATCTTCCAGGTGATGCCGCGCAGGTGGTCGTATACCAGAGGCATGGCGCGCTCCAACTCGCTGATGGAGAGCGGGGTGCGGACGCCGGAGACCACGTCTTCACCCTGGGCGTTCATGAGGTACTCGCCGAAGAACATGTGCTCGCCGGTGGCGGGATTGCGGGTGAAGCCGACGCCGGTGCCGGAGTTTTCACCCAGGTTGCCGAAGACCATGGCTTGCACGTTGACCGCTGTGCCCAGCCAGTCATCGATGTGGTTGATGCGGCGATAGGTCTTGGCGCGATCGTTCTGCCAGCTACGGAAGACAGCGTCGCGGGCCTGGACCAGTTGATCGAGCGGCTTTTGCGGAAAGTCCTTGCCGGTTTCCTTCTTCACCAGCTTCTTGTACTCGACGATGATTTCCTTGAGCGCGTCGGGGCCGAGTTCGTAGTCGAACTTTACCTTCTCACGCTTCTTGACCGAGTCGAAGATGTGTTCGAACTTCTTCTTTGGGATATCGAGGACCACGTCGCCGAACATCTGGATGAGGCGGCGGTAGGAGTCATAGGCGAAACGGGGATTGTTGCTGAGCTTGGCCAGAGACTCAACGGCCTTGTCGTTCAGACCCAGGTTGAGGATGGTATCCATCATGCCGGGCATGGAGAACTTGGCGCCGGAACGAACCGAAACGAGAAGGGGATTTTCGCCCGCGCCCAGCTTCTGTCCTTGCAGGTGCTCCAAACGTTCGAGAGCGGCGAGCATTTCGGTGTTGATCTGGGGGCTCAGCTTGCCGCGCATGTACTCACGGCAGGCCTCGGTCTGGATGGTGAACCCCGGGGGAACAGGCAGACCGGCATTGGTCATCTCTGCCAGGCCAGCGCCCTTGCCGCCCAGCGTGTCCTTCATGCGGCCGTTGCCATCGGCAGAGCCGCCACCAAAGAAATATACATACTTGGTTGTGGTTGAGGTCGAGCTTGCTTTGTCGGCAAGCTGCTGATCCAGTACGCCCTGCGCCATGGAGTAATGCCTCCGTATGTAGAAGTTCGCAACGGCTATTCGCAGAGATGGATGGCAGTACGTGGGACCGGCCCGGCTGAGGGAAAGAACGGTCAACGGACCAAGCCAGTGCAGCCATCCACACAGTTCGACTGCGCCTTGCGGCGGTACATCTTTCGTACTAACTAATATCGCCGCAAGTATACGCTTGCCTGTGCCCCTCGTCACAGGCCCTCGGATTGGCAGCGGGTTCTGGCCGTATTTCTGGGTGGGAAGATTCGCAAATTGAGATCCGGGCCTGCGCCAAAGTTGCAGCGCTGATACGCTGGCAGCGACTTCAAGCCGCGGGCCTTTCAAAACATGGGCCGGACTGTGAATCTTGAGCCGCATCACGAGACAGGAGAATGCGGTCAAGACCCACTAATGCAAGGATCTCGGCCACCCTGTGCGAGACATTGAAAACGGTGAGATTGTGGCCTGCACTTTGGGCGGCGCTGTAGAGCGAGATCAGGGCCGCGATGCCTGCGGCGTCAATACGTTCCACGCAGCCCAAATCGAGCGAGACGCTCTGGCGGTGCACCACGGGCACCATCCGCTCAAGGAACGTCTGCTCCTGCCCGCGCACCAGTTCGTGCAGATCGCCGGGAAGCGTCATTGGTGTTTCGGTGGCTGTTGCAAATATGCCAGTCATAATCAAACCTCCCTGGTACTCTTCATTGCGGCGTGTGCAGGCTTGGAGCTGCCCACTTAGGGCTTCAACTCACTGCCCTTTGAACCTGCACCTGGGCTGCCAAAGCAGATTCGGGGAAAAATGCTGAAACCACTACGGATACGAGCAATCCCAGCAAACTGATCGGCGGTTCCTTGTGTCCGGAATTGATCCCGGCGTCCGCAATCGAACAGGTTACAGTTAATTACGCAAAAGGGAGGCGTCCCGGTTCCATGACTATTGGCGAGGCAAATCCGGCGTCCAACCTGACGGCGGAAACGGCGCGCGCCCTGGCGAGGGAGGCGGGCTTTGCCGAGGCAGGGGTGGCGGCGCTACCTCATGCGGAGGAGGAACGAGACTCGTGGAGGTTTGCGGGGTGGGTGCAGGCAGGCCGCGCGGGGACAATGAAGTATTTGCAGCGGAGAGACGAGGCGGGACGGCTGGTGCGGTCGCGGGTAGGGGTTCCGTTTCCGTGGGCGCGTTCGGTGCTGGTGTGCTTTGCCGGTTACAACGTGTCGCAGCCGCTCTCAACCGATGCGGCCAGGGAGGACGCAGGCTGGATTGCGCGCTATGCGTGGTCGAGCAAGGTGGATGACGGCGGTGTGCGGCGGGCGAACGACTATCACAAGGTGCTGCTGAAACGGCTCAAAAACCTGGAGTCCCAGATACACGCACAATGCGGCGATTTTGAAGCGCGCGCGTACGTGGACACCGGTCCAGTGGTGGAGCGGGCGCTGGCGACGGCCGCGGGGTCGGGCTGGACGGGCAAAAACACCTGCCTGATTCACCCGAAACTTGGTTCGTTCGGTTTTCTCGCGGTGCTTCTGACCTCGCTGGAAGTGCGGGAACAGACAGTGCCCACGTTGGTCCCCGACCGCTGCGGAAGCTGCCGGCGCTGCATCGAAGCCTGCCCCACCGGCGCATTGATCGCGCCCTACCAGATGGATGCGACGCGCTGCATCTCCTACCTGACCATCGAGCATCGGGGGCCGATTGCAGAGGATCTGATGGAGGGCATGGGGCGGCAGGTTTTTGGCTGCGACATCTGCCAGGATGTGTGCCCATGGAATTCGCCGCGGCGCACGCCGATCAGCATGGACCCCGAACTGGACGCGCGCGCAGAGCTGGTGAACCCCGCGCTGGAGTGGCTGGCGGAGATGGACGAAGGGGAGTTTGAGCGGACTTTCAATGGCTCGCCGGTGCGGCGGGCAGGGTTTCTGGGATTGCAAAGGAACGTGGCAGTGGCCATGGGCTCAAGCGGGCTGGTGAGGTTCATGCCGCAGCTACGCGCGTGGGCCACCGCCGCGGACGATGGATTGCGCACGGCGGCCTGCTGGGCACTGAACAAGTTGGCGAAGTTGAAAACTCCGGAATAAAGGCACTTACTAAGTGCACAGGAAACAATAGCCAACGATGCGGAAGACAGCACTGGAACCGAGTTATACGACCCGCATTACATTGGCCGCATTCAGTCCCTTGGGACCTTGCTGGCACTCAAACTCGACAGCTTCGCCTTCGTTGAGAGTTTTATAGCCGCTTTCCTGTTGTATAGCTGAGAAGTGTACAAATACATCTTCTCCGCTTGACCGCTGGATGAAACCGTATCCCTTGGCTCCGTTGAACCACTTCACCACGCCTTGTTCCTTCATGGGCACTCTCCTTGTTTTCTGGTTGGCACAACGCCAGAGTTCTTTGCGCCGATCCTATCCTGCGATAACTACCGGGAAAGGATGGGGCAAATAACCTCAATCGAACCCAGAGACGCCGCGAGCCATCGAAGCGCCCGCGAAAGGAACGCCCAGATGGCCCAATGACCTATCTAAGTTGGAGTTGTGCTTCCTAAAAGCTAAGACATCCAATGCGAATGGCCTTCCACTAACTCGAAGCGTCCGCTTCCGACGCGCCGTGCTCAAGTTATGGCAGGAAATGAATCAGGATGCAAGGAGAAAATGAGGCGGACCAGACGGATGCGGCGGTGGCACTCGGGCGCGTGCACGAGGATAAATATCGCATGCCAGCTTGAGGCGATGATGCCACGCGCGGCGACGGAGCACCAGTGAACGAAGGCCGAGGGCGCCTCAATTTGCGCAATAAAACCCAATGAGTGCGCCCCTCTGCTGAGTATTTACGTCACAGCGCGGAAAGGTCGGGAAGGACTATTCTAAAAGAAAGACCAATTTATCGGGCGCGATACGTGTGTCTGTGCGGGGTAATATTCCGCACTCTTAAAATGAGGGAGTTCTAACTTGTCTGACGTCTCAGATCACGGTACCAATGAGGGAACAGAGGTCCACGTCACTGGAGTCGTCGATGCGGAGGAGCCTGCATCCAGGTCCAAGTGGTACCACTGGCGCAAAAACGGCACCGCGCTGGTGCGCTATCTGCTGGACAGCGAGGTGCATACCTACGCTTTCAGTGTGGCCGCCAACGCAATCATCTCGTTCATTCCATTTATTGTGCTGCTCTACACGCTGTCCCGGTCGGTTTTTCACTCCGACATGATGGTGAATGTGGTGGGCAAGATGGTGCATTACTTTCTGCCCTCGAACCAAGACTGGGTCGCGGCCAGCCTGGCAGCAGCAGCGGCGCGACAAGGGGTGCAGTGGCTTTCACTGGTCATGATTCTCATCTCCTGCACGGGGATCTTTCTGCCCCTGGAGGTAGCGTTGAACCAGGCATGGGGGGTGACCAAGAGCCGCAATTACCTGATGAACCAGCTGGTGGCGTTCGGGCTGGCGATCCTGATGGTGGGGCTCGCGATGGTGAGCATCCTGCTGAGCGCGTGGCAGCGGCAACTGCTGGGTTTCATCTTCTTTCACCACACCGACAACTTTGTGTTTGAGGGAATCAGTTACTTGTGGCTGGCGGCTTCAACCGGCGTGGCCTCGATTTTGTTTTTCTTTTCGATTTACTGGCTGCTGCCCAACCGCAGGATTCCGCCGCGCAATGTGCTGCGCTCTTCAATCGTGACTGGAGTGATCTGGCTGTTGGCGAAGAATATCTACGTGGCGGTGCTGCCACATCTCGATCTGAAGGCGCTGTATGGGCCGTTTTATGTTTCTGTAGGCTTGCTTTTCTGGGCCTATGTTTCGGGGCTGATTCTGTTTGCAGGGGCGCAGTTCAGCGTGGCGCGATTTGGGAACGGGAAGAGTTAGGGCGTTTTCGGCTTGACTGTTTACAGTCGAAATGGACCTCGGTGGCTACCTGTCCTTTCCGCAATAGATCACCCCACGGACGAAGACCTGTCCGCGGGGCCCCGAGAAAGCGCGGAAAGGACGGGACACCCATTTCTGCGCGGAGTTGAGATGGGGCAAGGCTGAGGGTGGTGCGATCCCATGTCTCAGAAGCGAGCATGGGCCACCCGGCACAGGCTTTGCGCCGATACCCCCACTCCCCCCTATTCTGTAGTTAAATTCTTGATCTTAATGGACTTAGCGAATAGATGGTGCGCTAAATTCTTGAAAGCATTGGAGTTCTCCGCAGAATCTTCTCAGGAAAGGACTTACTGTGTTTCCGTGGAGGAACCGTCTGCACCACCTTCATTTTCTCCAATTCAATTGTGCATGAAGACGAGGAAATACTCTGCAAAGTTTTCTTCGAGTCGTGCGATTCATTGGGTGGGGCTGCCCAGTTCCGATGAGGGCGCGCTATGCAGGGGCGCCAGGGCTCTGACCGTTTGATTTCGTGCTTGCCCACCCTTGCGGCAAAAACAAATACGCCGCAAGGATGGGCCACCCATATAGTTCAACATCGTGAGGTCAGAGACTAGAGATTTACTGCAGCTTGAATGATTTGACGGCGATGGCGTTGGGGGCGCGGCCGGCAGGGAGCATGGTGAAGAGCGGCAGCGTGAAGATCGAACGCGAGGCGGTGCGATAGACGGCCAGGTCGCCGGAACGTGTATCTACGATGAAGAGCAGGTGGCCGGCGGTTGAAAACGCCAGCGCCGAGGGGCCGTCTCCTACATGGATGGAACCGACGCGCTTGCCATCGTCGATGGAGTAGACCGTTACCTCCTGCGAATGCTGATTGCCCACGTAGAGCGTTGAATTGTCGCTGGAGACAATGCCGCGTGCCGGGTTGTTGCCGATCATGAAGGTATCGCCGACTTCATTTGTCGTGGTGTAAACCTCTGAAACTGAGTCGGAGAGTGCGTTCGATACAAACACCTCGCCGCCATCGGGCTTGAGAGCTAACTGCACCGGCGCGTGGCCCACATCGAGCAGCGATTCAAGGCGGTCGGGCTGGGAGGGGACAGTTTGTGGAGGCGCGGCCTGCGGCTGGCTCAACGCAATGACCATGACCTGGTGGCCGCCGGAGCAGGCGGCAAAGGCCTTGGACGAGTCAGGCAAGATCACGACATCGCCGGCGCCGGGACACCCTGCAAAGACCGCCCGCACCTGGCCGGTAGCCGGATCGATCAGGCTGACGGAGTTGCCACCTTGATTGGCGACTGCGAGGGTTTTGCCGTCCGGAGAGAGGCGAAGCGCGACCGGTCCCTCGCCGGTGCCGATGACGGCAATCTCGCGACGGGTCTTGAGGTCGAGGACGGAGATGCTGTTGGAACCGGAATTGGCCACGTAGGCTCGTGCGCCTGTGGCGTCGAGGGCCAGGGCGACCGGCTGCCTGCGGACGGGAATGGTGGTTACCACCCGGTTGTTTTCAGTATCGATGACGGAGACCGAGCCCTGCGGGCCCGGCTGTCCAACGGGAACGCCGGAGTTGACCACATACACTTCATTGCGCGTGGGGCTGGCGGCGACGGCAACGGGATTCTGGCCCACAGGCAGCTCGCGATCAAGACGGACATTGACTACGTCGTAGATGGAGACGGTAGCACTGCCGCCGTTGGTCACGTAGGCGTATTCGCGGTAGTTGGGCGGATATTGAGGGAAGTCGTGGGGGCGGCAACCGGCGAGCGGAAGAGCCAGAAGGACGATGGCCGCAAGACGAGCGACACGACAGTCTTGCTCGCCGCGCATCTGGTTACTGCCTTGCCGAAGCGTCATGAGGGTTGGCCGCGAGGGCTTCGACGTGGATGCCGCGGGGCAGTTCACGATGCACTATCGGAGCAATTTGCCCGATCTCGTCCATCATGCGGGCAAACTGGTCGGGATAGATGGATTGCGGGCCGTCGGAGAGCGCTTTTTCGGGTTGATGGTGCACCTCGACCAGGATACCGTCGGCACCGGAGGCAATGGCAGCGCGGGCCATGGGCAACACCTTGTCGCGCTTACCGGTTCCGTGGCTGGGGTCGACCAGGATGGGCAGGTGGCTGAGGCGCTGCACAGCGGGAACAATGCTGAGGTCGAGGGTGTTGCGGCTGTGGTCAGTAAAGGTGCGTACGCCGCGCTCGCACAGGATGACCTCGTAGTTGCCCTCGCTCATGATGTATTCGGCGGCCATGAGGAACTCGTCGAGGGTGGCGCTCAGGCCGCGCTTGAGCAGCACCGGCTTGCGCAAGCGACCGGCATGCTTGAGCAGGGAGAAGTTCTGCATATTGCGCGCGCCAATCTGGATGACGTCAGCCCACTCGGCGACCAGGTCGAGGGTTTCGTTGTCGATGGCTTCGGTGACGATGCGCAGGCCGAAGCGCTCGCGAATCTCGGCCATGATGCGCAGGGCCTCAACACCGAGACCCTGAAATGCGTAAGGCGAAGTGCGGGGCTTGTAAGCGCCGCCGCGAAAGAACTGGGCACCCGATGCCGCAACCTGCTCGGCGATGACGAAAGCCTGCTCGCGATTCTCGATGGCACAGGGGCCGGCGACGATGGCCAGGTTGCGACCGCCGATGGTGGCGTCAGTGCCCGGGAAGCGGATGACGGTGTCTTCTTCCTTGACGTCGCGGCTGGCGAGTTTGTAGGGCTTGGAGACGCGGATCACTTCGGCGACTCCGGACATCTCCTCCAGGTTGCCGCGGTCCACTTCACCCTGGTTGCCGGTGATGCCGATGGCGGTGCGCTGGGCTCCGGGAAGGGGATGGGCACGGAACCCCAATGCTTCAATATGCCGGCAGACTGCCTGAATCTCTTCGGGCGTGGCCTGGGCCTTCATCACGACTAACATCACTGGCCTCTCAATCCTCAAGTTTACGGCAATTGCAGGAACCCTGAGAGCGTAGGTTTCACGGCAGGGGGTTGGGGTTCAGCTTTGCAGGCCTACCGCGCATGATGCGTTCTGCGCGCTGCGGCGCGTTTTTCCGCGCGCCATTTGAGGCCCAGCCAGGCCAGGTAACCCAGTTGCAGCGTCCAGGTGACGATGTAGGCGGCGGTAACGAATTGGTGATCGAGAATAGCTGCTGGATCCATTTTTTCCTCGTTTTGGACTAGCCCAGTGGGGCGAGATCAGGCGCTTTCCAGCGCTTCCTGTGCTTCCGCGGCGGCGTTCTGCTGGTGTTGGCGCTCGACATGGAAACGGATGGCGAGAATGAGCAAGCCCCAGGCCGCCCAGGCAAGCATGTTCCATAAAAAAGGATGCACCATGACCTTGGCCATGCCGGAGCCCTCGCTGCCACCGAAGACGGGGGCGGGGTGCTGGGTGCGCCACCAGCGATTGGACATATAGACGATGGGCACGTCGAGGGCGCCGAAGATGCCCAGCGCGGCAGCCAGCGTCTGCACCTGGGGGCCGGCGGCATAACGGCGCAGGAGCAGGTAGCTGACGTAAATGAGCCACAGGACCAGGGTGGTGGTGAGGCGTGCGTCCCATGTCCACCAGATGCCCCATGCGCGACGGCCCCAGATGGGACCGGTGATCAGCACCACGGTACAGAAGACGACGCCGACTTCAGCACCGGCGAGGGCCCAGGCGTCGGAGATTTGCGCCCACTCCTCGCGGCTGCGCCGGAAGGACAGAAACCCGATGGAGCCGGCGAGCGAAATGGCGAAGAAGAGGAAGGCCACCGTGGCCGAGGGGACGTGGTAGAAGATGATGCGGTAGATCTCTCCCTGCATAGCGTCTTCAGGAGCGACGTAGATGGCCTGGTAAAAGCCCCAGACCATGAGAGCGAGGGTGACGGCGACGTAAAGGCCAATGGCGAACTTTTTCATGGCAGAACCTATATCGAGCTTTTCCAGTGTACGACGGCAGCGGAGAGGCGGTCTCCATCGGGCTGAGGATGGGGCGGCAGGCAGGAACAACAAGGCCCTCCGGCCTGAACCGAAAGGGCCCTGGAAGCGATAGGCGGAGACTCGGGTTACGCCGTCGCGGTACGCGTCGGCTTGTGGCCCCACTGGCCGTAATAGGCCACGAAGAGATAGCAAATGATAGGCAAAATAAAGGCGCGCTGATAGCCAAACTGGACGGCGAGCAGGCCGAAGAGCGGGGGAATCACGGCTCCGCCGACGTTGCCGATGGTGATGACGCCGGAGCCCTTGCTGGTCATCGGCCCGAGCTCGGCGATGCCCAAGGCGAAGATGGTGGGATACATGATGGAGTTGGCCAGGCCGCATAGCACCAGGCACCAGATGGCGACTGTGCCGGTGGTGCTCATGGCGACCAGCAGCAGCACTACGCCGAAGACGCCCAGGCCAACCAGCAGCTTGTCTGCCTTGACCCACTTCATCACGACGGTGCCCGCGAAACGGCCCACCATAATGGCGAACATATAGAACGAGGCGAGGAGGGCTGCGATGGCTGTGTTGCTGAGCGGCCCGTGTATGCTGTTGATCAAATTTGCGAGGACTCCCAGGGACGAGCTGCTCACTCCCTGAGAGAAGAAGAACTGGATGGCGTTGGCGGCCAGGGCAATTTCAACCCCTACATAGAAGAAGATGCCTACCATGCCCAGGACCGTGTGCTTGTAGCTCCAGATGCTGCGGCCCAGCAGCGCATCGCCGTCCTTGGCGGGACGGAATGAGCGGGTGGATGCGATGGCGGGCAGATTCATGAACATGACCGCAAAGCCGAGGATAAACAAGGCTGCGGCGATGGCGATATACGGCCCCTGCACGGTGTGCGCTCGAGCCGCCTTGTCAGTGACTTTGCTGAGATCGGTGAGGATGAAGAGGCCGACGACGATGGGCGCCATTGCGGAGCCGAGGGAGTTGAAGGCCTGGGCCAGGGTGAGCCGCGCCGGGGCACTGTGCTCCGGTCCGAGAATGGAGACGTAGGGGTTGGCGGAGGTCTGCAAGGCGCAGACACCGGTAGCCAGCACGAAGCTGGCAGTCAAAAAGACCGGGAAACTGACCATCCCCGCGGCGGGAACAAACAGGAGCGCACCGGCCACCATGATGAAGAGGGAGATGATCATGGTGCGCTTGTAGCCAACCTTCTCAATCAATTTGGCCGAAGGCACTGAGAATACGAGGTAAGCGAAGAACCACGCCGATGTGACCAGATTGGACCATGCGTGATTCAGTTGGAAGATGTCTTCCAACTCCTTGGCCAGGTTGCTGTTGAGGTTGGTGAGAAAACCGAAGATGCCGAACAGGGCGGTGACGATGATGAACGGGACAAGATAGCTGGGCGTGCTTGCCGTAGCCGCCGGTGGTGTGGATCGCGTTGCCATGAGAGATTTTCCCCACTTCCTTGAAGAAATCGCCTGGGTTGGGCAGTCTTGCCAAGGCGCGCTGGTCGGCGGCCCTGAAGCATGCGCGTCGCCGGCTCAAAAAAGCAGCAGAGCCAAGAGACCGCCCCCAATAAAAGCACCGAAACAACTCTACGCATGGAGATAACGGTACGTCCAGCGGCGGGTGAAAATGTTTTCATCCCTAGCTGGTCAAATCCCTGCCGCAATGCGGGGCAGTTTACACTGGAGTTGCATGATTCCTACCCTTGCCTGGACCCCGGAAGGCGTCCGCTTTATTGACCAGACCAAGCTCCCCCTTGAGGAGAGCTATGTGCTTGCCACAACGTACGAACAGGTGGCAGACGTGATTGTGACCATGGTGGTGCGCGGGGCGCCGGCGATTGGTGTTTCGGCGGCCTACGGCGTCGTTCTGGGGGCAATGCGGACGAAGGCTGGGACGGCGGAGGAGTTCGCGCCGGAATTTGAGAAGATTTGCGCACGCCTAGCCGGAACGCGGCCCACCGCCGTCAATCTCTTCTGGGCCATCGACCGCATGAAGGGGCTATTTGGAAAACTGCTGGTGCCCGGCGCAACCATGGCAGAAGTCCGGACAAGATTTCTGGCCGATGCGAACGCCATGTATGAGGAAGACATTGCGGCGTGCAAGGCGATGGGCGCCTTTGGCGGGGCGCTGCTGCCCGTGGAAGGTGGCGTGTTGACCCATTGCAACGCCGGGGCCCTGGCAACCTGTGGCTACGGAACGGCGCTGGGAGTGATCCGCTCCGCGGTGGAGCAGGGCAAGCGCATTCATGTGTTTGCCGATGAGACGCGGCCGTTCCTGCAAGGCGCGCGGTTGACCGCGTGGGAACTGATGGCGGACGGCATTCCCACAACTGTCATCTGCGACAACATGGCGGCCAGCCTGATGCATGCCGGTCGCATCCAGGCGGTAGTCGTGGGCGCCGACCGTATCGCCGCGAACGGCGACTTCGCCAATAAGATCGGAACCTACAACGTGGCTATCCTGGCCAAAGAGCACGGCATTCCGTTTTACGTTGCCGCGCCGTGGTCCACCATCGACACCGCGACACCAAGCGGCGATGCAATTCCCATTGAGGAGCGTCCGGCGGTGGAGGTGACTCACCACGGCGGCAAGCAACTGACGCCGCACGGGGTCGGCATCTGCAATCCTGCCTTCGACGTGACCCCAGCTAAATATGTGACCGCGATCATCACCGAGCGCGGCGTGCTGCGCGCGCCTTATCCCGAGTCGCTCAAAGAGATGGAATTCGTGGCTGGGTAAGGCGACCATCTGCACGGAGAAAATCTCCCAGGTTGCGATGACTGCAGGAGTAGGCACGATGTACTGTTGAGTGCTACTGCATTTTGTGGTGATGGCTATGAGAAGAATTGCTCGGGAGATTCTTGAGTGGCTATATCGACTTCCTTCGAGTGAAGTAGCAAATACCTTGGCTGTGTTGGGCATCTGTATCAACATCGTCTTAGTGGCTGCGACGACAGTACTCGCCATCTATTCTTATCGGCAGTGGAGAGCAGTCGAAGATACTTTACAAGAGATCAAGAAACAGACACCAGCTGTAATACAGAGCGGAAGCGCCGCTCAATCAACAGCTCAAACAGCTGCAGCTGAGGCGGCAGCGTCGGATGCAAACACACAGAGAGTGCTCGGTGAGATGGAAAAGCAGTCTCAGGCCGCGCAAACCTTGGCAAACTCCACACAGGCCGCAACTGCGACGGCAACGAAGCAACTAGATTTGTCTGAACGGCCATCGCTCGTCATTACCGAAACGAAGCTCCCTGCTGTGGGTGTGAATAGCTTCGGAAACGTCAGCTATGATGTGGATGTTCTGGTTGACAACACTGGTCGGACTCCCGCAACGAATGTCGCTCTGATCCCTGAGTTGAGCATCACTCCCGGATTTACGGGTTCGGTCACTGAACAATTGATGAAAACCTGCCACAGGCTGGATAAATTCGGACCCCTTTACGGGGAGATGGTACCCCAAGGAGAGAAGGGCTACCACATCAGCCGAATGCCAAATTTTGCCGAGGGAGGGCCGTTGAGTAGCGTGCTGAAGAACACCTATATTGACCCGCAATCGGGTAGTCGTATGGTTCAGGCGGCCTTGGTCGTGTGCGTGCTGTACCGAAGCACCATATCGCCCAAAGTTCACCACACTGCTCTGATGTATGACGCGACTATCGCCTTTTCTGCTGACGAGACCGCCAAAATTGAGAACGGTTCGGTACCGCGAGACCAGCCTATCGTAGTCTGGTCGGAACGCATACCCCTTCACAAGCAGGGGATACTCAATGGCTTTGCGGACTAAACTCGGCTCTTCCATCGATTCTGCAAATGTTTGGTCCTAATAGGGTTACGCTTGTCGCGCGAAGTGACCTCAGTCGAGGAAGGAATTACCCCAGATGGTCCACCAAGACACCTTCTTCTATGGTTTTATCCACTGGCAGTTTGCAGATTAAAAGGGTTACGGGAGTTCCAAAACCAGATTGTGAGAGAACGTAGGTGTGGTGTATCCCCGCCTCTCGATCATTCATTTGCGGCAAAAGTCGCTGGCGCGCGGCGTGGCGCTGTCACTGAGCGCTTTCGCAGCCAGCCTGCGCCTGGCAGGCTTTCCCCACATCGAGGATTTGCACGGTTCGCACTGGCAGATTGTTGTCCTGTTGGCTGCCGGGTGGGGGATGGGCGAAACGGCCCGCTGCCTGAGCCGGAAATGGAGTCTCTACCACGCCGGAGTCCTGTTGTTGCTCTACGCCGACCTGATGATCCTGGCCATGATTGTTTTTTTGGTTGCCTATCCCTGAGGCCGCGTGCGGGCTGGATCGCGCCGGGGCCGAGGAAAAACCAGCGTAGCGATTGCGGAAACTCGAGCAAACCTGATCGCAACACCTCATCAAAATGTGCGCGGGAAAGCCGGCCAAAGTGTACCGCAATTTCATGGATGCCATGCCGCACATCTTCCGTGTAGCATGAGCAGAGCGCGCGTCATGCCGACGCCTTCGTGGTTGGAAATCCTCAATGGTCCAGTCCGTGAGGCTGGTGCAGCACGGGTCGCGCGGGAGGAAGAGATGCTCAAGGGTTTTCGTGATTTTATTCTGCGTGGAAACGTCGTCGATCTGGCAGTAGCGGTCATTCTGGGCGCTGCCTTCAACGCCATCGTTACGTCGCTGGTAAGCGATGTGCTGAACCCGCTGATTGCGGCCACCATCGGTAAGCCCGATTTCAGCAGCGTGATTCTGCACGTGGGCGGCGGCCAGATCAAGGTGGGCAACTTCCTCAACGCGGCTGTGTCGTTCTTGATTGTTGCCGCCGTCGTCTACTTTGCCATCGTGTTGCCGCTGAATCACCTGATGGCGCGGTTGAAGAAGCCAGCGCCGGAAGCTCCCTCCTCAATGAAGACCTGCCCGGAATGCCTGAGCGAGATTCCGCAGGCGGCCAAACGCTGTGCCCACTGTGCCCAGCCGGTGGCATGAGAAAGAGTCAAGCGCCTAGTTGACCGCGGATCGTTGTGACCGAGTGGACACCGGCCGGTGCGTTGGCACGTCCTCATTGGTCACCGCGAAACAGTCCAATCTGAACCGCACCGAGTTTCTTCGGTGAGGAGGCAGGATTCCCACTGACCGGTGCGAAGGGCGCGTTGGCGATAGGTTGATCGTGGTTCTCGACGAGATAGGTGGCGCCGGCGGCGGCATCGAATTCAATCTGTGATCCAGAAGTGCGCGCCACGACTTTCGCGACTGTCTTTCCTGAGAACACATCGACCGGCTGGCCCGGCCACGGATTACGCATCTTGATGGTCTGCGCCGTTCCGGCCTCGATGACGACAACGGTTACTGCGCCGTTCCTGGTTTGGACGTCGACCTTTGTTTTGCCCCGTACATAGACGCTGCCGTCGAAATCCCATCCCGGCGGAATGGCGGGAGCAATCCGGATGACTCCGTCGTAGTCCTGGACCAGCGCTTCCTGCAGCGCATCCGCTACCACACCGGTCTGTTCGACGTAGGGTTCTTGAGCGCCCGCTTCCCACTTGGCCATGCCGTTCACAAATCCCTGAAATTTCTGCGTCGTCTGGACCAGAGTCGAACCCACTTCGCTGCCTAGTTGAAGGCGCGCAGCCTGGATGGGATCGAAACCCCAGTCGACGGCCACCGGGTTTGGACGATGGACATAGGTCCGCCGCGCAAGGGCGAATAGCGGAGACGTATCGCCGATCAGGTCATAAGGCCACACCGGTTCAAGGCCGATGTTTTCGATATTGTGCTGTTCCGCTCCCGGCAGCCAGGAGGCCGCGATCACATCGTCTTCCGCGGCGTCGGCAGAGGCTGTCAACAGCGTGTGCGGACCGGCTGCCGCAGTGCGCGGCAAGGGCGGGACTTTCGGCAAGGCGGCCTGCAACTGCCGAACCAGATCGGGATCTTTGCCCAGCAGATTGGCGGCCTGGATGGTGGCGGGATAGAGAGCCATGATGGCAGCAATATCAGTAGTTGGATCGGTTACATCCCATTGCGTCTCGTGCGCGTTGGAGGGACTGGTGTGGAGCAGGCCGTCCGATCCCAATTTCTGGTGGGCGAGAAGGAAGCGTGCGGAGGATGCCATCAGCGGATAGTTCTGAGCGAGAAACCCGCGATCATTGGTGGCGAGATATTGCTGCCACACCCAGAGCGACACCTCGGCGCCTGTGGAGAGCGTACGCGCGTTGTAGTAGGGCTTGAAGTTCGCGTCGCAGTTCAGGCCCATAGCGATTGGGGTCCAACTGGATTCATACTCAATCCCACGCCCGTTGAAGCGCATTGTCTCGGGCACACACACGCCCGGAAGACCGCTCATGTGCGCCTTGGTCCAATTCTCAATATTTGTCAGGTTCTCCCGGTAGAGATTGAAGTAGGGCTCATTCAGTTCCGTCAGTCCCGCGCCTATGTTGGCGGCGACCTGCATACGCAGATTCCAATGCCAGAACGCGGACGGGTCCCACTTATGCGTGTCCTGGGCTGCAGAGATCATGTCTGCAACGCCGGCCTGGGAGCCCGGATACTCGACACCTTTCTCGACGGCGGCGACATACAGATAGATGTTGCGGAGATTCTCCATATACTCTCCGGCGCCATCTTTGGAAGTGATTTTGATAACTGCGGCGCGATTCCAGAAATCGTGCCACCAGGATGTGTGCAGAGAGTCTGGCGGCTCCAGCAATGCCCGCGCAGCGATCGACTGCGCGTCTCCCTTGCCGTCGTAATGAGGGGACGCGGCGATGATTCGGAAATGTCCGTTTGCAAAAGGCCTGAAGGAAACGGTGACGGTCAGCGCGTCGGTGATAGAGACGGAAACGTCACGTCCATCGGCGGTAATCGCGGAAAGCGAACCGAAGGCGCGGTCGGATGACTCCGGATTCCTGTTGTCAAGCCAAGCCTGGGCAAGCAGCCCTACCCGGCCTTTGGCCGTTGCGGAGGGAGTGCGCGGCGCCCAGAGTTTCAGAAGCGCCGTTTGCGGTGCGTTGGGATCGGCGCCGGTTACGTCCACGATCAACACATCTGAGTTCGGCTCGACAAAGGCCGTTACGGTCATTCCTCCGCCCTGCTCGCGAAACTCGCCGTGGTAGAGATCGAGGCGTCCCGCATAATCCTTTGCGAGGGTGAGGGGGGCGAGGCCGGGAATCACGAGCTGTCCCGGCGACAAGCGATCAGGTAAGGTGTCATTGCGATTGAGTTGCGCAGTGAGCCCATCGGCAGACCACAATGCAACGCCAAGCCTGCCATTCCCGAGGGGCATCGGCTCTGAAGCTTGCAGATTTGGGCGGCTCAAAACGATGTCGGAGCGACCGATGACTGCGGGGACATCGACATGGAAGCCGCCATCATGCCAAGCGGAGGAAGCCGCCGGCGCAGACTGTTGGCCCACGGAAGGTCCTGCAACCGCCGCAAAAAAAAGAAAAAGACAAATGGTTCTGATACACAGGCTCTTCACAGGAAGACTCTCGCTTTCTCTTTGTTGATTTGGCGGAAGTGTACCAGCCGGTGGCTTAGTCGAGCTCTCTGAGCGGCCGCGAAAAGGCAAAAAAGCCCAGAAACATGAGCATCGCAAGGCCCGACATCATGGCGAGGGCGTGGGGCGTAGGAATGTGGCGCGACAGTTCTCCGGCCAGCAGCGCACCCAGAGGCGGGAGGCCGAGGAAGCATGTGCCATAGATACTCATGACCCGGCCGCGCATCTCGTCGGAGGAGAGATGCTGCATAGCGACATTGACCGAGGAGATGGTGAGAATCATTCCGAACCCTTCAAGAAACATGAGGAACTGGGAAAGGGCAAAGCTATGGGAGTAACAGAAGACAATGACGACGGCCATGACGCCCGCGCCACAGAGGGCGATCACCGTGCCGCGATGGCGAATCTGGCCTTGCCAGGCCACGGTGACCGCACCCAGCACCGCACCCGCACCGGAACAGGCAAGAAGCCAGCCAAGCCCGCTTTCGCCGGTATGTAGCTGGTCGCGTGCAAAGTAGGGGATAAAGGTGAGAAAGGGCATGGTCAGCAGGCTGGAAACGCCGATCATCCAGATGAGCACGTACATCTGCGGGCGGCCGCGCACGTATTTAAAGCCGCCGTGGAGGCTGGTGAGCATGCTCTCGCGGCGGTGCTCCTGCTCCACCGGGTAGCGGATGCGCAGGAGCGCCCAGAGTACGGCCAGAAAACTGAGGCCGTTGAGGAAAAAGTTGCCGGCGACGCCGAACGCGGCCATGGCATATCCGCCCAGCGAGGGTCCAAGGATGCGCGACATGTTGAATTGCGCGGAGTTGAGCGCGATGGCGTTGGTGAGGTCTTCGCGGCGCACCAGGCGCGGCACCAAAGCCTGGTAGCTGGGCTGGTTCATGGCCATGGCTGTGCCATTGAGGAAGGCGATCACGGCCACCTCCCACACCGTGATGACCTTGAACCAGGCGAGGCCAGCCAGCAGGAAGGCGAGGATCATCATTGTTGATTGCGTGGCCAGCAGCAGACGGCGCTTGTCCACGCGGTCGGCAATCACGCCACCGAAGAGGGTGAAGATGAGAAATGGAATAGAGCCTGCAAAGCCCACCACGCCCAGCCAGAAGGCAGAGTTGGTGATCACCAGAACCAGCCAGCCCTGGGCCACATTCTGCATCCAGGTGCCGATGTTGGAGAGGAAGTTGCCACTCCAGAAGAGGCGGAAGTTAGGATTGCGCAGGGCCCGCACCACCATGGGCAGGCGACTGGCATCCTCGCGGGCCAGCTCCGCTGCCGCTTCCAGACCGACCCCGAGCGGCTCCTCGTCCGACTGCCGTGCGGCGCTCAGAAAAGGTGTCCTCCAGACCTTTAGTGTAAGCTGTGGCTTCATCCGGTTGCGGCAGCAAACCGCCGGTATACCGACTCCATCAGCCTGATTGAACACACGATCCTTTGGCCCTTCTCATGCTCATCCGCAAATTTCACGCCCTTGTAGCACTCATGGCTGTGGTCCCGGGCCATTTGCTGGCGCAAACCACCGCCGCGCAATCCATTCTGGGTTATTCCGACTTCAGCAAGCAGGCCGCAATCGAGGCGAAGTTCCTGTCTGTGCCCAGTGCAAAACTGGCCGGCGAAGAGTTGAAGACGCTGACCGCCGTGCCCCACCTGGCCGCGACGCCCGAGGATCGGAATACAGCCGACTATGTGGCGCAGAAATTCCGTGCGGCCGGCCTGGATACGGAGATCGTTCCCTACCGCGTGCTGCTGAATCAGCCCAAAGTGGTGCGCGTGGAGGCATGGGATGCTACCGGGCGGCTGCTGATGAGCGGACCCACACGCGAGCACGTGGACGGCGATCGATACGCGGACGACCCCAGGGTTGTGATGCCGTTCAACGGCTCCTCCGGTTCCGGCGACGTCTCCGGCGATGTGGTGTATGCGAATTACGGCCGGCAGGAGGATTTTGACCAGCTTGCCTCTCGGCATATCGACCTGCGCGGCAAGATCGTCATCATCCGCTACGGTGCGATTTTTCGCGGAGTGAAGGTGTACCTGGCAGAGCAACGCGGCGCGGCAGGCGTGCTGCTCTACTCAGACCCGCAGGACGATGGGTATTCCAAGGGAGATGCCTGGCCGATCGGTCCCTGGCGGCCGGAGAGCGGGGTGCAGCGCGGCTCGGTACAGTATCTCTTCAAGTATCCCGGAGACCCGGAGACTCCTGGTGTGGCCTCCACGCCGGAGTTGCCCGACTCTGCGCGCATTCCCGGAGACCAGTCGGGCAACCAGCCCCACATCATCTCCATCCCGCTGAGCTATCACGATGCTGCACCCATTCTGGAGGCGCTGAAAGGTCCCGGAGCCACGCAGGACTGGCAGGGAGCGCTGCCCTTCCACTACCACCTCGGGCCAGGCGGCGTTCGGGTTCACCTGGTGTCGCAGCAGGACTACCAGCGGCGCACGATTTGGGACGTGATTGGGAGAGTGAAAGGCTCAGAGCACCCCGACGAGTGGGTCATCGTGGGCAACCATCGCGACGCCTGGGTGTTTGGCGCAGTCGACCCTTCCAGCGGAACGGCGGTCATGCTGGAGGCGGTGCACGGCATCGGCGCACTGCTGCGCGAGGGCTGGCGGCCCAAGCGGTCGCTCGTGATCTGCAGTTGGGACGCAGAGGAAGAGGGCCTGATCGGCTCGACCGAGTGGGTGGAGCAGCAGGGCACGGCTCTGGACCACGCCGTGGCTTACTTCAATACGGACGTGGGCGTCTCCGGACCGGACTTCTCCGCCGCTGCCGTTCCCTCGCTGAAGCAGTTTGTCAGGGAGATTGCGCAGTCGGTCGCCAGTCCACTGGGCAGTACGGTGTACGAGCAGTGGAAGCTCAACCGCTACAAAGGCGATGAGCACCGGGCATCCAATGCGCCGCCCGTGAACGGCGAAGATGTGCACGTGAACGAACTCGGCTCGGGATCGGACTTCACACCCTTTCTGCAACATGCCGGCGTTCCCTCGACCGACATCGGCTCGGGAGGCCCCTACGGCGTTTACCACTCGGCTTTTGACAATTTTGCCTGGTTCACGGCGAACGCCGACCCCCACTTTGTCTATCTGCAGGAGATGGCACGCGTCTTTGGGCTGGAAGCGCTGCGCATGGCCGATGCCGACGTGCTGCCCTACGACTACGCGACGTACGCGCGGGAGATTACAGCCTATCTGGCCGCGGCAAAGCGTAAGGCCAGCGATGTGAACCTGGGCTCGCTCGACTTTAACTCCGCCGAGGCGGCCGCCGCCCGTTTTGGCCAAGCGGCGGAACGGGCACGCCGCCTGCAAAGCGCTCCTGCAGGCGATTCGGCGCAACTCGATATGGCCCTGCGCCGGACGGAATCCGCACTGCTTTCCCCAGCGGGGTTGCCCAACCGGCCCTGGTACCGGCACACGATCTATGCTCCCGGAGAGGTGACGGGCTACTCGGCGGTGGTGCTTCCGGGAGTCAACGAGGCCATCAGCACCAAGGACGCCGCCCGCGCAGGGCAGCAGCTGGCGGCGCTGGCGCAGGCTCTGGATCGCGCAGCGCAAACCCTTGATTCTGCACATTAAAGCTTCGGGCAAGAGGGTTTTGGAGGGTTAGACAAGGACTCTCAAAATGTGATTTGGATCACGCATCATTCGCTGGGTGGTTGACCCCACCCCTTTCCACCCGTATCGTTAAAAATTGGATATGAAAATCTCACCGAATTCCCTGCGGATTGGGATCGCCGTCGCAATTATCGTCGGCACTATTGGCTGGCTCGCTATCTCCGGCGCGCAGTCAAGCAAGAGCTACTATGTCACCATCGCCGAGTTGGGAGGGATGGGCGACAAGGCTTACAAGAGCAATCTGCGCGTGGAAGGATTTGTGCAGCCGGGCTCGATCGAACAGAGCGGCCCCCACGTAACGTTTGTGATGAACGAGTTTGAGAGCCACTCCGCGAAGGCCGCAACCGGCCGTCGGCTCACAATTATCTACAAGGGTTCAGAGCCGCCGCCGGACACATTCAAGGACGACTCGCAGGCATTGGCGGAAGGCACGTTTGGCCGCGACGGCGTCTTCCACGCGACTGTGCTGCAGGCCAAGTGCGCCAGCAAGTATGCACCTGCGCAGCCGGGTGCGGCACCCGCGCAGCCCAGTGCAGCGCCCGCCAATCCCCGCGCTGCCACGGAGCCCGCGCCTGGTGCGGGCAATCTAGCCGCTCGAACCGCAACGAACTGATCGCATGACCGCGCAAGCCCCTGAGGCCGCCAGTTCCACGCTCTGCGCCCGCCTCGATACTGTCTCAAAACTTTTCGGCTCGTTCGCAGCGCTTCGCCAGGTGTCAGTGGACCTGGAGCTGGGGCGCTGCTACGTGCTTATCGGCGAGAACGGCGCGGGCAAATCGACACTGCTGCGGATTCTGGCGGGACTGCTGCGCCCCAGCCACGGCACGGTGAAGGTGTTCGGCGGGCAGGATCCGCACGAGGCGCGCGCACGCATTGGATACATGAGCCACGCGCCTATGCTCTACGACGAGCTGACAGCACAGGAAAACCTGCGCTATTTTGCCAGCCTCTACCCCGGACGCGCGTGCCTGTCGCCCGCTGAGGCCCTTCGCCAGGTGGGCCTGGACCCGGAACTGGACCGCACGCTGGGGCAATACTCCCAAGGGATGCGACAGCGCACCTCGCTGGCGCGCGTGCTGCTGCCGGCGCCGGAGCTGCTGCTGCTGGATGAGCCTTTCTCGAACATGGATGTCGAGTCCGTCCGCCAGATGGTGGAGCTGCTGGCCGGCTTTCGGCAAGGCAACCGCACTATCGTCATCACGACGCACCAGCGCGACTCGGCCGCACCCATTGCCGACTGGGTATTGGCCCTGCATGCGGGGCGGGTGAAGTCGTTTGAGCCGGGGAGTCCAACGCTATGAAGACCAACGGTGCACGATTCCTGGAGAGCCTCGGCATCCCCTTCGAGCTTCGCGAGTACGAGGTTGATCCCGAAGATCTATCGGCCATCACCGTGGCCAAGAAGATTGGCATGCCGCCGGAGCAGGTTTTCAAGACGCTGCTCGTCACCGGCGGCCCCAACGTGTACAGGTTTGCCGTGATTCCCGGGGACGCGGAGCTGGACTTCAAGAAGCTGGCCCGCGCCGCGGGGCTGCGCAAAGCGGAGATGGCTCCCCTGAAAGATGTGCAACCGCTGACCGGCTACATTCGCGGCGGCGTGACCCTATTCGGCGCGAGAAAGCCCTATCCCGTCTACATCGACGAAACCGTGGTTCTGTTCGACCAGATCAGCGTTTCGGCGGGAGCGCGGGGCACGCAACTGATTCTGAGCCCCGAAGACTACCTGCGCGCGGCGCAGGCACTCGACGTGGAAGTGCAAACCGCCGACCTGACCAAGGACATCTCGAGGCCCATAATCACGGAAGGCCGCGCAAAATGACGAGCGCCCTGTGGACACACCTGGTTAAGGATTTGCGCATCGAGTGGCGCTCAAAAGAGGCCATCAACTCGATGCTCTTTTTCGCGCTGCTGGTGGTGGTGCTGTTCTCGCTGGCATTCGACCCCAAGGGCGCATTCGCAAGGGAAATCGCGGGCGGCGTACTCTCGGTGGCTACGATGTTCGCCTCAGTGAGCGCGCTCAACCAGGCATGGGCGCGTGAAATTCGCCACCAGGTTATGGACGCGCAGCGCATGGCTCCCACGCCCGGCGCGGAACTCTTCCTGGCCAAGGTGCTGGCAAATTTTCTATTTGTCTCGGTAGTGCAGATCCTGCTGGCGCCGGTGTTTCTGGTGATGTACAACCTGCACATCGAGGGCCAGGCATGGCTGCTGGCAGTGGTGCTGCCGCTGGGCACATGGGCATTGGTGGTGAACGGAACCTTCTTCGCCGCGCTCTCGATCCGCAGCCGCAACCGCGAACTGCTATTGCCGCTGATTCTGTTTCCCATTTTCATTCCTGCCCTTCTGGCCATGGTGCAGGCGACCACGGCGATCCTTACCGGGGAGAGCGACCCTTCCCTATGGATCAAGATGCTGGTGGGCTACGACATCATCTTCACCACTGTCAGCCTGTTGCTATTCGACGTGGTGCTGCACGCCGAATAGCGGGCGGTGTGCAAGAGCCCGCGAGGCACAGCATTTAAAGTGGAGACGGGTCATGCAGTTCGGGCTGGCCTTTTTGCATGGCTGCATAGAGTGTTCTCAAGGCCTTCAATGTCCCCCTTACTCATTTCAAGGAGCCATTGGTGTTGAACCTGACCCTGGTCGATTGGCTGATCCTGCTCATCTATTGCTTTGTTGCTGTGGGCATTGGCTTTGCCCTGAAGCCGCATTTGAAGACGAGCAGCGACTTCCTGCTGGCGGGACGCGCGCTGCCAGCGTGGATCTGCGGGCTGGCCTTCATCGGCGTGAATGTAGGAGCGCCAGAGGTCATTGGGATGGGTGCTTCGGGGGCAAAGTATGGCCTTGAAGCTGCGCACGTCTACGGCATCGGCGCCATTCCCGCCATGATTTTTCTGGGGCTTTTCATGATGCCCTACTACTACGGATCGAAGGCGCGGTCGGTGCCCGAGTTTGTGGGCCTTCGCTTCGACGAGAAGACTCGCGGGCTCAACGCATGCCTGTTTGCGGCGATGACGGTTTTCAGCGCGGGTATCTCGCTGTACGCGGTGGCGCGGCTCATCCAGGGACTGCACATCTTTGATGCGCTGTTTTATGCGTGGGGCTGGCCATTGGAGTGGATCTTTGGTTTTTCCGTTCTGTTCATGGCGGCCATCGTGATGGTTTACATCCTGCTGGGCGGGCTGGCGGGCGCAATGTACAACCAGGTGGTGCAGTTTTTCCTGCTCGTCGCGGGCCTTTTGCCCCTGGTGCTGCTGGGCTTGAAAGGCGGTGGCGGCTGGAACGGGCTGAGGACGTCAGTGGCCGCAGTCGATCCGAGTCTGATGCATGAGTGGAAAGGTGTGATGCACGCGGGCACCAACCCCATGGGCATCGACATCATCGGCATAGGCATGGGCCTGGGATTCGTGCTCGGCGCCGGCTACTGGTGTACCGACTTCAGGGTGATGCAAAGCGCCATGGCCGCGAAGGATATGGAGTCGGCGCGACGGGCTCCGCTGATTGCGGCTATTCCCAGAATGTTCTTTCCCTTTCTTCTGATCTTGCCGGGACTGCTGGCCATCGCGTTACCCACACCACACACCACCACCGTTGTGCGCGAACAGAACGGCATCATCTATCACGAAACGAACGTAGCTTCAAAAGAAGCGGAAGCAGGCAAGGGGCTGGTTCCCGCCAAGCTGGATGCGATGACCGGCCATGTGATGCTCGACGCCGAAGGCCACCCACTGCTCGACTACGACCTGGCCACGCCGAAGTTGCTGCTGCACTACTTTCCTACCGGCCTGCTGGGGCTGGGGATCACTGCGCTGCTGGCCAGCTTTATGGGCGGCATGGCAGGTAATGTGACCGCGTTCAACACAGTGTTTACCTGCGATCTTTACCAGGCTCATATTCACAAAGACGCGAGCGACGGGCACTACCTGGCCGTGGGGCGGTGGGCCACGGTGGGCTGCATTCTGCTGTCAGTGGCGACAGCCTTTGCGGCCGTCCAATTCAAAAGCATCCTGGATACTCTGCAACTGGCCTTCGCGCTGGTGAATGCGCCGCTGCTGGCCACCGTTCTGCTGGGCATGTTCTGGAAGCGCGCCACCGGCCACGGCGCCTTTGCGGGGCTGATTGCGGGGATTATGGGGGCTCTGCTGCATCACGGGCTGACGCTGCCGACAGCGGCGCATCCGGGCATCCACGGCGGGTGGATCGCGATCCTGCACACCTACCCCAGCGACATGACGCAGAACTTCTTCACGGCCATCTGCGCCTTCAGCGCCAACTTCATTGTTACGGTCGTGGTGAGTCTCTGCACCAAAGCGAGGGCGGAGGCGGAGATGCTGGGGCTGGTTCGAGTGCGCGCGCACCTTGTTTGGTGGAAGCGGCCTGAGGCGCTGGCCGTGGCCATTCTGGTGGCGGCCGTCGCGCTGAACATTTTCTTCTACTGAGGAGAGGTTGCCACGATGAAACTCGATCCGCGCATTCCCCTGGGATGGATGTTTACGCTCTGTGGCCTGCTGCTCACGTTTCTTGGCTATTCCACCAGCGGGAACACGGAGTTGTATGGCCGGAGCTTGGGCATCAACGTGAATCTCTGGTGGGGCCTGGTGCTGGCGATCTTCGGGCTTAGCATGCTTGTGGCGGGGTATCGCGCGCAGAAGAGTCTGGAGAAAGAGTCCGGCGGGCCACGCTAAGCCGTTCAAATCACTACGCTCACTTCTGCATTCGATGAACCTTAGACGGGCCTTACGACTGCGCCGGTACACTTGAGGCAGGGATGAAGCGAAAAATGATCGCGCATTACGAGGTTCAGCGACGCCTGGGCGCAGGGGGCAGCGGGGTGGTCTTTCTGGCCAACGACACGCTGTTGCAGCGCCCGGTGGTGTTGAAAATCCTGCGCGCCGGACTGCTCTCAGCGCAGCAGATGCGGAGCACCGTGCTGCGCGAGGCGCGGCTGGCTTCTGCCATCGAGCATCCCAATGTGTGCGCGATCTATGAAGTGGGCGAGGATGGAGACGAGGGCTACATCGTGATGCAATATGTGCCCGGCCAATCTCTCGATCATCTGATTGCGCGCGGACCGTCGAGCCCGCAACTTGTGCTTTCGGTGGGCATCCAGATTGCCGACGGCCTACAGGCTGCGCATATGCTGGGCATCTTCCACCGCGACCTGAAGCCGCAAAACGCGATGCTGACCGACGGCGGACTTGTGAAGATCCTGGACTTTGGGCTGGCGCGCCGCCTGAACCCGGATGACGCAGGCTTCGACCCCGCCAAGCCGGGCCTAGCCAAGGATGCATCTCTTGCGGCCACCTACACGGCCCGCGGCGGCACCATCCGCTACATGGCGCCGGAACAGTTTGTGACCGGCCAATCCAGCGTGCAATCCGACGTGTGGGCGCTGGGCGTGATTCTGTATGAGCTAGTGAGCGGCCGCCATCCTTTTGCTCGTCCCGATGCCGAAGACTTTCAAGCTATCCGCGCTATCCAGTTCTCCGACCCGCCGGACCTGAGCGAGGTTGTTGCGGAGATATCCCCTGAGTTGAGGAGTGTGATTGCGGCGTGCCTCGAAAAAAATCCCGCCGCCCGATACACTTCGGCTGCCGAAGTGCGCGAGGCGCTGAAAACAATCATGAAGGCGTTGCAGTTCGAGACCGGCGTGATACCAGGCGATGCGGCGGCCAATCTGCCTACGACGAAAGCGGAAGCGGAGAAACGGTCCACCGGCATTCTCTCAATGCTGGCGGAACGCTTTCGCGAGTCGGCGGGCGACAAAGAACCGCAAAACTCACTGGTGGTGCTGCCGTTTGCGAATCTAGGAGCGACTGAGGTAGCACCGCTGTATGGGTACGCGCTGGCGGACGCAATCGCTGCGCGGCTGGCTCGGATTCCGGCCCTCGTTGTGCGGCCGTCAAGCACGCTGATGTCGCTGCCCATCGCACAGATGGATCCGCTCTCTGTCGGCCAGCGTCTGCTAGTGTCGTTTGTGCTGGCGGGGAGTTTTCTGCGCGCTGAAAACGGATTCGATCTGAACTGGCAACTGCTGGATGTGGGCGCGCAGAGCGTGCGTTCGGGCGGCGCTATCCAGGTGGCTTCGCTGGACCTGATCGCGGTGCAGACTGAAATTTCGAATGAAGTTTTTGCCGCGCTGCACGGACTCTCTGCGGCAGACAGAATCGAAGCTGCCCAGGCGGATGCGTCGCGGCCGTCGCCACGCGATGCATCGCTGCCCGGGCCGGTGAGCGAGGAGTATCTGCAGGCTCGCGCACTGCTGAGCTCGTTCATGGTGCGCACCGGCTCGCGTGGCGACCTGGACCGAGCGCACGCGCTGTTTACGGGGGTCACCGGCAAGGACCGGGAGTTTGCAGCCGGGTGGACTGGACTGGGCATTGCCGAGCTGCAGTATGTGCGTCACGGATTTGGCGGACAGATTCACGTAATACACGCACGGCGCGCCTTTGACGAAGCGCTGAAGCTGGACCCAGCCTCGACCGAGGCCAATCTCTATCGCATTTACATGCTGCTGTCGCGAGGCGAGAAGGAGTCGGCGCGGCACGGCATTGCCAACCTGCTGGCGAGTGCGGCCAACGATTGGAATGTGCACATGGTGGCCGGGCTGGCGCTGCGCGGCGATGGCATGTACGAGGAGGCGCTGGTGCAGTTCAGCCGGGCGCTGAAGCTGAACCCGGCAAACGCGGCGATTCTCTACAATCACCGTGCCCGCGTGTATCACTACCAGAACCAGATCGAGCTGGCCGGTGACGAGTTGGAAAAAGGCCTGGCCCTGGAGCCGCGCCATCCGCTGCTGCGCACCTCGGCCGGCTACCAGCAAATGCGCATGGGTAATCTGACGGCGGCCATCGAGATTCTGGAAGGCGTGATCCGCGACGACGAGTTGATGCGCATCGCGGTGCCTACGCTGGCGATGTGCTATGTGCAACAGGGCGAACGCGCCCACGCCGCCGCGCTGCTGAAAGACGATACCCTGGCCGCGGCCGAGGCGGACAGCGAGATGGCCTACCGGCTGGCGACTTACTTTGCCGTCGAGGGCGACTCCAGCGAAGCACTGCACTGGCTGCGCCGCGCTATCTACCTGGGCAACGAGAACTATCCGTGGTTCCAGAAAAACCCGGGGTGGAACAACCTGCGCACCAACGCGGACTTCGAGCGCATCCTGGAAGATTTGAAGAAGAGCTTCCGCAAGAACCAGAAGACGTGGAAGCGGCTGCTGGAACAGGTGCCGCCGGAGGGGGAGTAGGATTTCTTCGCGAGCGGAATGTGCCAGCGATCGCCCGGATTCTTAAAGCGGGCTGGCTGACGGCGCAAGAGTCGAGAGAATGGAAGGCGGCCGAGGGTGTTAGTGCCTGCGTTCATACATGCCGCGCTGAAAGTGGCGGGTCTGTTAATTTTTGACCCGCTGTTTACGTTCAGGTGGCCGAGTTATGTTCTATTCGGATTGATCTATACCGCCCTTGTCTTCCGCGGGGAGTTTTCCAGGAAGAGCGCTCTGATATTTTCCAAGCAGAACGTCCAGCCCATGTCTGCTGTTCTCGTGACTCACGCGGTATTTCTGTCGATTGTCTTCGGATTTATTAATCTCCTGTCACATTTGGAGCCTCATCTCCCGGATTGGATGTCGAATAACATCGGGAAAGGCTCGACACTTTATGATTTCCTGGTTCTTGTGGCGTTGGTTATTTTGGACCGCATTGAATTTCGATGGATTTATCTGGAGTCCGGAGCGGACACCTCCAAGACCAAGACTAAGACCAAGGCCAACTCGTCCGATTCGTCAGTAATTAAGACAGAATGATTTCCCGGCTACCCAAGGTCGGTGCTTTTGGTCAACGTACCCTTTCATACGGGTGATAGACCGGTTCCCACACATAGTCGCGGAGTTGGGCGCTTAGTGTCGTTTCGCCCGGCAATTCAGCCACTGCTTCTGCAATCGCTTGTTGGCCGACGGCTTCGGCGACTACGAGACTGACCTTGCGGGAGTCGGCGATGGGCGGCAGAAGCGCGGCGCACTTGTCTTGGCGTGCGGGAGACAGCGCAGCGAGCGCCTTGGCGGCGGCCATAATCATCCCGTCGGTCACGCGGCGGGCGCGGCTCACGAGAATTCCGAGAGCGAGGCCGGGAAAGATGTAAGAGTTGTTGACCTGGGCGATGTGCACCATCCGGCCATCGAACTCGACCGGTGCGTAGGGGCTGCCGGTGCCGATGAGCGCCCGGCCCTCAGTCCATTGCAGCAGGTCGGCGGGCACGGCTTCAGACTTCGAGGTGGGATTGGAGAGAGGAAAGATGATGGGGCGCGGCGAGTGGGAGGCCATCGCGCGCACGATCTCCTGCGTGAATGCGCCGGCCTGGGCTGAGACGCCGACCAGCGCCGTCACCCTGGCGTTGCGGACCACATCGAGTAGCGAGATGTCGTCTGCCCCGGCCAGTTTCCAGCCGGCCACGTCCGTTCTCTTGCGCGCCAGAGGCAGCTGGTCAGGGCGCATTCCCTTGCATCCCTCGACGAGCAGGCCATAGCGATTGAAGGCATAGATGCGGCAGCGGGCCTGTTCATCGCTGAGGCCTTCTTCTTTCATAGCAGCGATAAGAAGATTGACGATGCCGATGCCTGCCGCGCCGGAACCGAACATGGCGATGGTCTGCTCCTGGAGCGGAATGCCGGTGGCGTGGATTGCGGCGAGCAGCGTCGCGGTGGTTACGGCAGCGGTTCCCTGAATGTCGTCGTTGAAAGAGCAGAGCCGGTGGCGATAGCGGTCGAGCAGGCGCGATGCATTGGAGCCCGCGAAGTCCTCCCACTGTAAAAGAATGTGCGGCCAACGGCGCTCGACGGCAGAGACGAAGGCTTCGACGAAGTCGTCGTACTGCTGCCCGCGGATGCGATGGTGCTGCCAGCCGATATAGATGGGGTCGTTGAACAGGGCCTGGTTATCGGTGCCCACGTCGAGCAGGATGGGCAGGCAGTGCTCCGGGGGAATGCCGCCGAGAGCGGTATAGAGAGCCATTTTGCCGATAGGAATGCCAATGCCGCCGGCGCCCTGATCGCCGAGGCCGAGGATGCGCTCGCCGTCGCTGACCACGATGCAGCGCACATCGTCATAGCGCGGGTCGGCGAGCATCTGCTGCATGCGATGCTGGTTGGGATAGCTGATAAAGAGGCCACGGGGCCGGCGCCAGATTTCGCTGAAGCGCTGGCAGCCTTCGCCCACCGCGGGGGTGTAGACGATGGGCAACAATTCCTCAACATTGTGCGCAATGAGGGAGTAGAAGAGGGTCTCGTTGTTGTCCTGCAGATCGCGCATGTTGCTGTACTTGCCGAACGCGGTGGGGCGGCTGTCAAGGACCCGCTTGCGGCGTTCGCGCTGGTCTTCGAGAGTCCCGACGTGGGGCGGGAGCAGGCCATGGAGTGCGAAGGCATCGCGCTCTTCTTCAGTGAAGGCGGTACCCTTGTTGAGGCGGGGATTCAGCAGCAGTTCGTAGCCGGAAAGGCGGGTACGAACTGCTGCAGGATGGATCGGCTGGGACGCCGAAGGTTCTGCACTCACTCGAAAATTCTCCTGTAGTCCGACCCTGCCGCGACTACGCCGGGAAAGAACTTGATTCTATTCCTCGATGATAGCCAAGTCCCATGGCGCCAGGGTTAATTGCTGCGTGTGCGCGACAGGCTTGCCATCGAGCAGGTTGGTGCCGGCGCCGTAGGAGTACACCGCCGCGACAGGCGCGCCAGAGTAGTTGAAGTAGTAATGAATGCGCTTGCCCAAGCGGTTGACGCCGTGCTGCACGTGGACCGCAGTAGGCAGTTGCTGGTCGGGGCCAGTGAGACCGGCCTTCTGCAACGCGCTTTTGAGTACCGCTGTTTGCAGCGCATCGCTGAGATAAGTGCCCTCGTAGAGCAGCGTGCCCGCGCCAAAGTCATTTTCAGTGATGGCAGGCCATTTTCCAAAGAAAGGGTGATCGTAGTAGGCGATCGCTTTCGCGTGCTCGGGCATGAGGAATTCAGCCCAATGGTCGACCTTGTTTTCGTCGCCGGCGTGGAAGGGATCGCCCTTGAGCGCCAGGGGATGCTCGAGGTTGGAGAACTCCTGATAGCTGAAACCGGCGGCCTCGCGCAGCGGGCCAGGCGCGCGGACCCAGCGCACCGCGGAGTTCTCGTTGGCGAATCCACTCTTGAAGGTCATGACCACGTGGCCGCCGTTCTTTACGTAATCGGAGATGCGCTGGAGCAACGCGTCGTCGGAGATGTAGAGCGCAGGCACGATGAGCAGTTTGTAAGCAGAGAAGTCCTGCGTCGTGGGGAAAACGAAGTCGGAGCCAATGTTGAGGTCGTACAGCGAGCGGTGCATCTGCTTGACCAGAGAGTTGTAGTCGGCGGTAGAGCGGCCCGGAAGCCAAGGCATGGATGCGTTGGAGGTGAAGGGCATGAAGCTGATGGCGTTGTACGAGTCGCGGCTCCACAAGATGGCGACCTGGTTGTGAATCTTGAGGCCGACGAGATGGGGGCCGACTTTCTGGAGTTCGTGGGCGGTGCGGCCCACCTCGGCATAAGCGCGGTTGGGCTCGAGATCGTGGGAGAGCACACCCTTCCAATAGGTTTCCTGGTTGGCGGCGATGGAAGCCCAGTGCCAGTACTCGACCATGTTGGCGCCATTAGAGAGATGGGTGTAAACGTCCTCGCGCATCTGGCCGTCGTAGGGCGGGAACTGGAAGGCCGAGCTCCAGTCGGTGGTTTGGGCGTTGGTTTCGGTGATCAGGAAATTGGAGTGCTTAAGGGAACGCGTAAAGTCGCCCTGGATGGACTGCGTTGCCCCATCGTAATGATCCTGAGTTCCGTGGTAGATGTTGTCGGCGGGAATGTCGAGAGACTCGGCGATGGCCTCCTCGTTGACGTCGGGGCGCATCGTGCTGCCATAGTCGGTAGTGACGAACTGGCGCGGGCCGGCACATTCACGCACCAGCGCGGCCTGCCAGTGGAGAAAGTCAGTGACGCGCATCTGACTCCAGCGGGTCCATTCAAGTTTGTAGCCGGTGGAGATGGTGCCGTCGCGAGTGGGCAGGTCTTCCCATGTATGCAGGTTTTCGCCCCAGTAGTTAAGGAACCACGCCTTGCTGAGCGCCTCGGGGGTGACGAACTTCTTTTCAAGGTAATGCTGGAAACCGATGAAGACGTCGGGATTGGCGGCGCCGTAGCTGCTGGTCTCGTTGTCGAGCTGCCAGCCGATGACGGTGGGGTTGTCCTTGTAGTGGGCCACGATGTGGCGGATTAGGCGCTCGGCATAGAAGCGGTAGGCGGGCGAATCGGTGTCCATGTTCTGGCGCATGCCGTAGGAGTTTTCGCGGCCGTCAGGATAGCGGGCCAAGATCTCAGGGTGCTGGTGGGCCATCCAGGCGGGCAGCGAATAAGTGGGAGTGCCGAGGATGACCTTAATGCCAGCCTTGCCCATAGCGCCGACCACGCGATCCATCCAGGCGTAGTCGAATTGTCCGTCTTCGGGCTCCCACAGGCTCCACGTGGACTCGCCCATGCGGACCACGCTGAGACCGGCCGCCTTCATCAACGAGACGTCCTTGTCGAGGCGGGCAACCTGATCTCCGGGCATGTACTCGTTGTAGTAGGCGGCACCGTAGAGCACGGTGGGGAAGTCGAGCGCTTGAGCGACCTCGGGCGACGGGATACCTGGGCTGGACTGCTGCGCGGCGGCTGCGGCGGCTATCAGAACCGTTGTTGCCAGTAGTGAAAGAAAGCGTTTGCTCCAAACTGACATAATTCGTCCTCTTCCTTCATAAGAAATGCCCTGTAGAGCGGAACATTCATCAGAACACTTCTACTCGAAAGTGAGCAAGACGATCTCGGAATGAGTGCCTACGCGCATGGGCGGACCCCAGCTTCCGGCCCCGCTGGATGTGTAGACCTGCATGCCGCCAAAATGCTGCAGGCCGTAAGTGAACTTGCCAAACGCGCGGCGCGTGATCCAACTGAAGGGGAAGACCTGGCCGCCGTGGGTGTGGCCGGAGAGTTGCAGACTCACTCCTGCTTGTTCGGCGATGGGCAGGCGGTGCGGGACATGGTTGAGCAGGATGCCGGCCGTGCCGTTCAGGTGCAGGCTCTGAAGAAAGTTTCGCAGGCGGATGGGGTCATTGGAATGACCATAGGGCACACCCACAATCTGCAGGCCATCAACCACGGCGCGCTCGTTTTCAAGTATGTGGAAGCCGGCGCGACGGAGGGCCTCGGTGTAGTGGGAAGAGCCGCCGAACAGCTCATGGTTGCCAGGAACAAAGTAAATGCCCAGTGGTGGAGAAAGTTCGAAGAGGGGAGCGGCAATGACGTCGGGATTGGCATGCGTGCCGTCAAAGACGTCACCGGGCAGGAAAATAATGTCAGGATTGAGGCGGCTGACCATATCCGCGATGCGCCGGGCAAAGCGCACCCCGTTTATATTGCCCAGATGCAGGTCGCTGGCAAGGAGAGCCGTTCGACCACGCCAGGACGGGGGCAGGTTCGCAAGCCGGATTGCCACGCGACGAACGCGCACCCAGCGGGCGTTCAAGATGCCGTAGATACTGGTCAGCACCGCCAAGCAGAGGAGAATCTCGGCAAGGTAGGGGCGGGCCTGCATGTGTGCCGTACCGGGAAGCAGGACGAGGAGCACAAAATCGGCCAGCCAGCCAAGGCAGGCAGCGTAGAAAAGAAAATTAAGCAGGCCCAGCCAGACACCGGCGATTTGATAGATGAGTGCGACCAGCCAATTTGAATAGCGAAAGCCGAGCAGCGCGGCCACCATAAAGCTGACCGACAGCAGGGCGAGCACGATGCGCAGATGGAGATCGGCGGCTGGACCGAGCGGCCACCAGAACTCGATCCAGGTGTAATAGAGGAGCCAGTGGGCAAGACATAGTAAGGACTGGACAACCAAGATGCCCAGGATAGGCCACGCTTTCAAGGCAGAACTCCTTATCTAATTTTGGCATGAGCCGGGCCGGGTGGAGGCGGACAGGGCGGACCCGGAGCACGTGAAAGAATCACTTTTATGGCAGGTTCGCAGGACGACAGGCTCGGCCTCTACATCTCGATTCCGTTTTGCCGCTCCAAGTGCACCTATTGCAACTTTGCGTCGGGAGTCTATCCGGCGAGCGACCACGAGCGCTATGTGGACCGGGTCATCGAGGACATGGCAGCGGCAGGGGCGTGGGCTGCGGGAATGGGGGTGGGTCTGCCGCGGCGGGTGGATACAGTCTACCTGGGCGGCGGAACGCCCAGCCTGCTGGCGCCGGGACTGATTACGCGTTTGTTTGCAGCGCTGCGGGCGGAGTTTGTGTGGGAGCCGGACGCCGAGGTTACGGTGGAGTGCGCGCCGGGCCAACTGGGGGATGGCTCGTTGGAAGCGCTGGCGGCGCAGGGCGTTAACCGCGTGAGCCTGGGTGTGCAGTCGTTCATCGACCGCGAGGCGCGGGTGAGCGGGCGGCTGCACACGCGGGCAGTGGTCATGGACGACCTGCGCCGGCTGCGCGCGGCCGGCATTACCAACCTGAACCTGGACCTGATTGCCGGGTTGGCAGGCCAGACCAGTGCTTCGTGGGAGGAATCGCTGGCGGTGCTGATCGACACGGGGGCGCCCCATGCCAGTGTCTACATGTTGGAGGTGGATGAGGATTCCCGGCTGGGGCGTGAGATGCTGGCCGGCGGCGCACGCTACCACGCCGGGCTGGTTCCCAGCGACGATGCGATTGCGGGGATGTACGAGAGGGCAGTCGACCGGCTGGTCAGCGCCGGACTGCAGCAGTACGAAATCTCCAATTTTGGGCGTCGCGGCTTTCACTCCCGCCACAATCTGCGCTACTGGCAAAGGCGACCCTACCTGGGGCTGGGGCTGGATGCTTCGTCGATGCTGCGGGAAGCTGACGGGCCGGGGCCTGGCTACGTGTTGCGGGCGACGACGACCGACGACCTGAAGGTGTATCTTGCGGGGCCGGAAACGGCGGAGACAGCGTGGCTTTCGCCCCAGCGGCAGCATGAAGAGGCGTGGTTCCTAGGACTAAGGCTGAATGCGGGGGTGCAGCCGGCGGGGCTGCGGCAGGAGTTTGGTCCGGAGCCGGTGGCGCGGGCAATGGAGACGGTTGGGCGGCTGGCGGAGAGCGGCCTGCTGACTTCAGACGGCGAAACTGTGCGGTTGACTGCGCGAGGGAGACTGCTCTCGAACGACGTGTTCCAGGAGTTTCTGGAGACCGCCGCAGAAGAGAGCGAAGTGGGGCCTGGGGCTTAGGGTTCGTGGACACCCTCTCTTGCGGCAGTAAGAAGTCGTGAGGATTGGGCTCTCAGGATCGAACACCAGCTACCAGGCCAGTAATTCGTCGCCCGAACCGGCAGACAGGAAGGCGACCGGGGCGGCCTGGGTTTGGGGGTCGTCGCCGAAGCACTGGATGGAGTCCGGGCCGGTGTCTTTTGCCGCTTGCAAGGCCTGTTCGGCTTCGCGGAGAACCACCACCGGGGAGCGGCCTTCGCTGGACGCGATGCCGAAACAGGCCGAGAGGCGAATGGCGGCGCCTTCCAAGTGGAACGGCAGGGCAAAAACATCCACGCGCAACCGTTCGGCCAACATCATGGCGTTCATGGCTGCGCAACCGGGCAGAATCAATAGGAACTCGTCCTTGCCGGTTCGGCCGAACAGGTCGTAGCTGCGCAGCAGGCGGGCGGTGCGTTCCACCACCTGGCAGAGCAGGTCGTCGCAGGCATCCGTGCCCAGGCGCGAGTTCCAGTGTCCGAAGTCGTCGATGTCGAAGAGGATCAGACACAGGGAGGTCTTCATTCGCTGTACCCGGTCGGTTTCGCGGAAGAGCATGGCGAGCAGTGTGGCGCGGTTGTAGACCGCGGTGAGCGGGTCCATCTGCGCATTCAGCGCGGCGGCCTCGCGCAGTTGATCGAGTTCCCGCATGCGGTGGTGGGTGCGCAAAACCATGTCGAGGCGCAGCCGCCAGCAGGGCGAGTCGATGGCGCGGGGGATCAGGTCGTCAATCACGCCTTCGGCGAGCCGGTCTCTCCATTCGGGAGTCACGGTATCCGAAATCAGGACAATGGGGAAGCGGTGGCCGCCTGCCGAGGCGCGCACTGCCGCCAGAAGCTGCTCCACACTCATGCCGGGCTGGGCGGCTGCCAGGTTCACATCGAGCAGGACCAGGCTGGGCGGATGGGGAGCGGTGATGGCCGTGAGCGCGGTTTCGGGGGAGAGGACGATCTCCACATGCGCCCCGGAGGCGGTGAGCACCGGCTCCACAGCTTCAAGAAGAGCAGGTTCTTGCGAAGCGAGCAGGAAGGTAGGTTGGGTGGCGAGCAACTTCGAGGTCTCCATAGAAGATGCATCGGCGATGATTAGAAAATATTCAGACAGGGCGAAGAGAATCTTGTGCCGCTGGAATGACCTTTGATGCGCAGTTTGCGCACCAATGTCATTAGAGCGTTCTTTGGCTTGACTGGCTACAGCCTAGATAGGCATCTGTGGTCTCCCATCCTTGCGGCAAAGACAAATACGCCGCAAGGATGGGGCTCCCATATCGGTACTAGATCATGGGGTCACGGATGTAAATGGGCGATCAGTCGACGAAGTCCACTTGCGGAGCGATGGGGATGATGCCGCGCTCGTGGCCCAGTTGCAAGAGTTTGAGGATGGCCTGGCGGCCGTCCTCACCGTAGTCCAGGGTGCGGTTGTTCACGTACATGCTGACAAACCGGCTGGCCAGCGAGGTGTCCAGATCGCGGGCAAACTGCATGGCGTACTCCAGTGCCTGCTCTCGGTGATCGAGGGCGTATTGGATGCTGTCGCGCAGGGCTTTGGAGATGATCTTGTGAGATTCAGCGCCGAGGGAGCGGCGGATGGCGTTGCCGCCGAGGGGCAGCACCAGGCCGGTGGTTTCGCGCCACCAGATGCCCAGGTCCAGCACCCGATAGAGCCCGCTGGTGGAGTAAGTGAGCTGGCCTTCGTGGATGATGAGGCCGGCGTCGTACTTGCCAGCCAGAACGGCCGGGATGATCTGGTCGAAGGGCACGGTCTCGGTCTCGATCTCCGGATTGAAGATCTTGAGGGTCAGATACGCGGTGGTCAGGGTGCCCGGTACGGCGACGCGGATGCGGCTCAGATCCTGATGGGTGAGGGGACGGAGGGATACAACCATCGGCCCGTAGCCCTCGCCCACGCTGCCGCCGCAACCCATCAGCGTGTAGTTGTTCTGCAGATACGGATAGGCATGGAAACTGATGGCAGTGACGTCGAAAAAGGCCTCGTCCTGGGCGCGGCGGTTCAGGGTTTCGATGTCGGAAAGCGTGTGGGAGAACCGGTAACCGGGGACGCGTACCTTGTTGGTGGCCAGACCGTAAAACATGAAGGCATCGTCGGAGTCGGGACTGTGCGCTATGGAAATGTCGGTGATTGCCTGTGTGCTGGCCACTTCAGATTCGATATTGGTCACTGGTACAAACGTCCTTTCGACAAAGAGACTGCAATTCCATTTTTGATGCGGTTACGGGGTACGGCGACGCAGGCGATCCCAGGTGGCGGCGAGTGCAGCAGCACCGGCAACCTTGAGCGCGTCGCCGGGCAGGAAGGGGAGCACGGCGAGCGTGCACACGGTTCGCAGCTGGGCATGAGTGAGTGCGGCCAGCCAAAGAGCGCCGGCGAGGAGAATGGCAAGATTGCCCAGCGCGGCGCTGGCCAGGGCCCAGCTGAATCCGCGGCTACTGCGCCGCCAGAGGAACGAGATGAGAGCCGCGGCGGCGGGGTAGGCCATCAGGTAGCCGCCGGTGGGGCCCAGCAGATGGGCCAGGCCTGCGGTAGTGGTGAGGCCGGGCGCAAAGACGGGCAGGCCCAGTGCGCCTTCGGCCAGGTAGGCGCCGAGCGTGGCCGCGGCCAGGCGCGGGGAGAGCAAGAGTCCCAGGAGCAGCACCGCAAAGGGCTGCAGGGTCAGAGGCACGGGGGTGAACCAAAGCGGCAGAGCCATACGGGCGCAGATGGCCACCAACGCGGAGCCCGCAAGCACAACTCCAGCGGGGCGCAGCCAAGAGACTGCGCGGAGAGCGGCCCATGGGGCCAAGGATGAAGATATCTCCTGGTTCACGTTACGTTCCCCGACGTGCTGGTTACAGGTCAATTTCCTTGCTTCTTTCGAGGACTGGACCGGCCTCGGCTGGCGGTTGCCGGCGGCGCCTGGCGCGATGGAGCCAGATATGGCGTGCCACTCCCGCTGCCGCGAGAAGCAGCCCCCCAAGCGAGACGAGAAGGGCAATGAGTAGCCAGCGCATCACAGCAAACTAGGTAAGAATATCAGACGGGCTCGGACCTGGCCCTGGATGCAGAAAGAAGTCCGGCTCCCGTCTAGGGTGTGCGAAGGCTCGAATGCAGCCATTGCAGGTAGGCGGCGTTTGCCGACTCCACGGATAGCACCAGGAACTCCGGGGTTTGGTAGTGGTGGAGGTCGAGGAGCCGGATTTCAAGAGCCGCAATCTGCTCGGAGCCGGTTTTCAGCAGCAGCAGGGCCTCTGGAGTGGACTCCATCTTGTCTTGCCAGTGGTAGATGCTCTGGACCGAGGGGAACACGGTGGCGCAGGCGACCAGTCTCTCTTCAACGAGGATGTTTCCGATGCGGCTGGCTTCCTCGATATTGTTGATGGTGGTAAGGACAATGCGGGCCGCGGGGTATTTCTCGGGCATACGGCTCCTCCTTTGCCAGTGTACGAGGGCCTGTGAAAGGCGCAGCATGATTTTTTGCATTCCGAACCATGCTTGCCGAGTTGGGCCCGGTGAGTCAGTATGTACCTTGCGGCCGGGTACGCCGGTGCGGGAGGTGAACGATGAGCGCAGTGATCAAATTTGGCACTTCGGGATGGAGAGCCATTCTGGCCGACGAGTTTACTTTGGCCAATATCCGGCTGGCGGTGGCGGGTGTTGCTGCCTATGTGAAGACGCAACCGGAGCCGCATCGCGTGCTGGTAGGCCGCGATCCACGCTTTCTGGGGGAGAGTTTTGTTGCTGAAGCAGCGCGTGTACTGGCCGGCGCCGGAGTCACTCCCATCGTGATTCCCGAAGCAGCACCTACGCCAGCCATTGCCTATGCTGTTCATACGTTGAAAACTTCAGGGGCTATCAATTTCACCGCGTCGCACAATCCGCCAGAGTACAACGGGATCAAGTTTTCTACCCACGACGGCGCACCTGCGCTGCCGGAGGTGACCAAACAGATTGAAGCTGCAATTGGAGGACTTGGAGACGGCGGCAGCATTCCCCAGGCAAACGCACCGGCGGGCGGGTTTGAGACCACGGACGTGAAGCCGGCGTTTCTGAAGCGCCTGGCCGAGTTGGTGGACCTGAAGGCGATCGCCAAGTCGGGAATCAAAGTGGTCTACGATCCGTTCTGGGGCGCGGGCCGCGGGTATAGTACCGATCTGCTGCGGGAAGCCGGGGTCAGTGTCGAATCGGTGCATGACTACCGCGACGTCCTGTTCGGCGGCCATGCGCCGGAGCCGGACGACCATCTGCTGGGCGACGCCAAGGCGAAGATGAAGGAGATTGGCGCGCAGATCGGCATTGCCACAGACGGCGACGCCGACCGTTTCGGCATAGTGGACGAGGACGGGACGTTTATCCAACCGAATTACATTATTGCCCTGCTCTTCGACTACCTGGTGGAGACGCGTGGCTGGAAGAATGGGGTGGCCAAGAGTGTGGCGACGACCAACCTGGTCAATGCATTGGCGGAACATCACAAAGTACCTCTTTACGAGACGCCGGTGGGCTTCAAGTACATTGGCGAGCTGATTATCGCCGACAAGATTGCCATCGGCGGCGAGGAGTCGGCAGGGCTGACGATTCGAGGCCACGTTCCTGAGAAGGATGGGGTGATTGCCGGGCTGCTGGTAGCGGAGATGGTGGCTACGCGCGGCAAGAGCCTGGGTGTGCAATTACGGGAATTGTTTGCCAAGGTTGGTTCCTTCTATCCTGTTCGCGAGAACTTCCGCTTGACCCAGGAGCGCAAGACCGCATTCACTGAGAAATTGAAGACCGATCCCACCGAACTGAGCGGCCGCAAGGTGACGGGTGTGGTGCGCACCGACGGGCTCAAGCTGATTCTGGAAGATGGCTCGTGGGTTTGCTACCGCCTCTCGGGGACCGAGCCGGTGGTGCGGGCGTATACGGAAGCACGCAACGAGCAGGACATGGAAGCACTGAGCGCGGCGGCTAAAAAGTTTGTTCTGTCGTAACGCCGATCGAGGTTAAATGCAGGACGAGAAGGATCAAACCGGGATGGGTGTTGCACAGGCGCAGCCAGTCGCACTGCGCAAGCGGATGCTGGAGTGGGCGCAACGCGCGTGGCGACCCGCGGGCACTCTGGTGGCTGTGTCCCTGGCGCTGCTTTTCGGATGGAGCGTGGTCAACGGCAAGCACGGGCTTTCGGCCTGGCACCAACAACACACCCAGGACCAGCAGCTACGCCAGGAAATCGAGGAACTGCAGCAAGAAAACGCCCACTTGCGCGATCACATCGAGCGGCTCAAGTCAGACCCCGACGCCATTGAGCATGAGGCGCGCGAGAAGCTGCACTATGCCCGGCCCGGTGAGGTAATCTACACGCTGCCCGAACCCCCGCCGCAGGCTGCGCAACCGGCCAACGGCGGCAAATAAGCCGGCAATCTCTCCCTGTTCAAGACCAAGGCGCACCCTGCGTGCAGACGAGCGTTCTGGTTCAGACCGCGTTGCCGGTATCGCTAAACCACGCCACTCCGCCGCCGGCGAGCGGGGCTTTATCGTCGAGTTCCGCGATGCGCAACTGGATGTGCAACCCCTTCAACTCGTGTTCGGCCTGAGGCAGGAACAGGTGCGCGGAGCGCGAGATGCCGCCACCCAGCACCACCACATCGGGGGCGAAGGTGGTAAACAGGTCGCGGAGGGCCACGCCGAGAACGCGCCCGAAGTCCGCAAAGACCTCTTTGGCCGCGTCGTCGCCGGCTGCACCCGCCGCGATCGTCGCCACATCACGCTCGTGGCCGGTGCGTTCCAGGTAGTCCTTCTGAATGGCCCTAGTGGAAATCAAATCCTCGACGATTCCGCCCTGGTAGGGCACGTTCCATATCTCTCCGCCGGGCGGAACGCCGGGACCTGCTGTGACCACATGGCCGTACACGGCAAAGCCTGAACCGACGCCGGTTCCCAGAGTGATGGCGACAACGCGCGGAATGCCACGGGCCGCTCCGGCCCCGACCTCGCCCAACAGGTAAGCGGCGGCATCGTTGAGGAATCGTACCTGATCCGGTTGCCAACCGAAGCGCCCGGCCAGCGCCGCGCGCAGGTCCACGCCATACAAATAGGGCATCTTGTGCTTCATCCAACTGACCCCGGCGGAGTAGTCGAAGGGACCGGGCATGGCCAATTCGGCACCGAGCACACCGGCCACGCCAGAGGCGGCCTGGGTTCCGGCAGAGTGGAGAACATCGACGAAGGCATCGCTGGACTCGCGCTCCGGGTGGCGCGCAGTGATCACTGGGCCAAGCCGGTAATCGCCGGAGTAGCAAACAGCCGCGGATACATGGCTGCCGCCGACGTCATAGACAAGAACACACTTTTGCGGGTCGGATGTCACACACACCTCACTTGGATTGACCCGTCCATTCTAATCAAAGCGCCTGCGTGTTGTTCTGAGGGGCCGGGGTCGATCGCTGAAAGCCAACCAGTGTTTGGAAAGTGGCTCAGAAATCCACATGTGCGCGAACGGAGCCAACCCATGCCGGGCCGCGGTCGCGGTTGTAGCCGGGGTTATCGATATGTTGCACGTCGAGCGCATAGAACAAGCCGCGCCATGCGTGCCAGTTGTAGTAGCTCTCCACAATGTTTTCGCGGCCGTAGTTCAGGTTGCCGTCCCCCAACAGGAAGCCTAGGCCGCCGAGGCGCAGGTAATTCTGATGGTCGCGTTTGATGGCGTTGGATACAAAGGCCAGACCTATCTTATCCACCGGGCGATGCCAACGAGTTCCGGCGTAGTCGGCACCGGACAGGACTGTTTGTTCCACCTCGGTGTAAGCGAACGATTCGTGCTGGCCCTCGTTCCAACCGAAGCGGGCAAAGACACGGAGGTTAGGAGACAATTCCTGTTCAGTGTTGTAGCCAACACCGTACTTGAGGGAGCTGAAGTGCTCGTGAAGGGTGATGGTGGGCACAGTGACGCCATATTTGGAAGTGTCGGATCCGTTTAGAAAGTCTTCGACCGCCTCGCGATAGGTGCCCATGTGGGCGCGGTTGGCATAAAACAGCACTCGGGTTACACCCTTGCGATCGCGGATAAAACTGTGGCGGAGTTCAAACTCAGCGTTTTGGCCATGAGCGCGGCTGAAGGCCCAGTCCAAGTCGATGCCGTTGGCCACGATGGGCATGGCGAAGAGGCCGTAGCGGATGCTCCAGAGGCGGTCGTCGTACTCAGCCATGCCACCCACGGTGTAGCCGCGGGTGTCTGCTGCATAGTCCCATGCGCCGTTGTTGTCCACTGTCCAATTCATGAATTGCAGGTGCGTGTCGGAACCAATGGAGTTGACGTCGAAGAAGTCCGGAAGAGTCATTTTGCCGACTCGGAACTCGATACGCCGCAGCGGTACGCTGGGCGCCAGTGCAAAGGGACCCGGCTCCTGGCTGGTGGTCTTTTGCGTGAGCCCAATGACCTGGTGTATCTGGTAGCGCGCGAGATAGGGGGTCGAGCCCAGATTGGGATTGCGCACCACATCCAGGTCTGTGATGCCGCCCAGTCCCAGTGCTTCGCTCAGGCCGCGCCCACCGGCGCTTTCCACGTCGAGGATCAGGTCGTTACTGTAACGGATGGAGTGAATGAGCCGGGCAGCAGTAAAGACCGTGCCCAACAGGGAAGTCTTGTACTCCGCCGAATTGCGAAAGCTGTTTGTGCCACCGTAGAGGGCATGAAAGGGCAGGCGCCCCTGGAAGATGATATTGGCCTGTCCGGAGAGCCAGTAGCGGCTGTTTTCAGGGTGGGGAGCCATGGCGACGATGGGGGCGTCCTGGGGTTCGCGGCCCACAGGGCTGGTGTCGCCGGGCTTGATTCCGATACCGTCCTGTTGCAGCGGAAGCAAGGGGATTCCTGGGGCAGGCAGGACAAACTGCGGCGTGGATGAGAGTTGAGGTTCGGGAGCGGAGGGAAGCGGAGGGGACACCTGCGCGGCTGCGGCCGCCGAGACGCAGGCCAGGATGGCGAGGGCAGGTACGAAGCGCAGCGGATTGGGGAGGCGGTCGGGCATAGAATACAGGGAGTGGCATTTATACCCCCACTGGGTATATACTATACCGAGGATGGGTATTGTCAAGCAGAGGAGGCCCGTGATGTCGCATCAGGATCGGGAAAAGGTCAAATTGCTGCAACGATTGAGGAAGTTGCGCGGCCAGTTGGACGCGGTGGAGCGCTCGCTGGCGGCCGATGAGGAATGCGGCGGGCAATTGATGCTGCTGGCCGCGGTGCGCGGGGGCGTCAACAGCCTGATGGGCGAGGTGCTCGAAACTCATATCCGATTCCACCTCGTGGACGGCGTGAAAGAACAGATTGCCCCAGAGCTGGCCGAGGACTTGATCGACCTGGTGCGCGCCTATCTGAAGTGAAGACCTGCGGAATAAGCAAAGATTGTACCCGAAACCGCGCACCTGCCAGGAGAAACACTCTGGATCTATCGTAGAGGGTGGCCGGGGCGAGGATTGTTAAGGTTCGGTTGATTTGGGGCGAGTTGCGAGCCGGCAGGTCCGCGAGTCATTGAAAAGGGAGGATCCAGGACGGTGAAAGAGATTCCACTGGCGAAGGTTTTCCACCTGATCGAGCCCGGACCGGTGGTGCTGCTGACGACCGCGCGCAAGGGGCACGCCAACATGATGACGATGAGTTGGCACATGATGATGGAGTTCGTGCCGCCGCTGATTGCGTGCGTAGTGAGCCCCGCGAACTACAGCTATAAGGCGCTGCGCACGACCAAGGAATGCGTGATTGCCATTCCGGGGATCGACCTGGCCTCGAAGGTCGTGGATATCGGCAACTGCTCAGGCCCGGATGTGAACAAGTTCGAAGTCTTCGGCTTGACGGCTGTGCGCGCGAAGAAGGTCGCTGCTCCCTTGGTCGCCGAGTGCATCGCCAATCTTGAATGCAAGGTGGTTGACACGCGAATGGCGAACAAGTACGCGTTGTTCGTTCTGGAAGTTGTGAAAGCGTGGACCGATCCGAAGCGCAAGGAACGCAGGACCTTTCACGCCAATGGGGACGGCACCTTTGTGGTGGACGGCAGGACTCTTGACCTGAAGAAGAAGATGGTGAAGTGGGCGGAGTTTTTATAACTTAGAGATAGGTTCGAGTTATCCGATTATGGATGCTTCATTCTTTGAAATCACACGAAGGATGGGGTATGTACGGAACGTTTGGCTGCTCAACGGAAAAAACAATGCTGTGGTCTAGATCACGCGCGGCCGGCGAATTCGCGGGTTTCGGTCGAGACTTTGACCTTCTCGCCTTCCTTAATGAAGAAGGGGACCTTGATTTCGAGGCCTGTTTCCAGCTTGGCGGGCTTGGTGACGTCGCCACGGGCGGTGTCGCCGCGGACGCCGGGCTCGGTATAAGTCACGGCTAACTCGACCTGCAGAGGCAACTGGAGTCCGATGGGGTTGCCGTTGAATTTATCGATCTTGATGATTGCGCCTTCGAGGAGGAAGTCGAGAGCGTCGCCGAGTTTTTCGCTGGTCAGGGCGATGGTGTCGAAGCTCTCCTGGTCCATGAAGTAGGAGCCTTCGGCATCGGTGTAGAGGTAGGAGGCTTCGACGGTCTCGAGGTCGGGTTCCTTGAACTTGTCGCTGGCCTTGAAGGTTTTGTCGAAGACGGCGCGAGTAAGCAGGTTGCGCATTTTGAGGCGGACCAGGGTTTGTCCGCCGCGGGCAGTGGGAGTGGAGACTTCCACGTCGAGACAGTAGTAGGGAGCGTTCTCAAACTCGAAGTACATTTTGCGCTTGATGTCGATGGCATCGATCAGTGCGGGCATGAAGTTTCCTTGACGGAGCTTCTCCCATTCTAAACGTCAGTGGTCAGTGGTCAGGGGTCAGGGGACAGTGGTCAGTGGTCAGTGGTCAGTGGTCAGTGGTCAGTGGTCAGGGAATAGGGTGAACAGTCTTTTCGGTTTGGGATGTGAGCGGTATCACCCTGTCGAGGTACCCGACTCCCCCTATTCTGTAAATAAAATCTCTATTTTCATGGGTTTACGGTAGGTCTTGCGCTGCAAAATCTTCATTTCATTGGATTTATCCGCAGAATCTTCTCAGGAAAGGAGTTATGGGATAGTTGGCTAGCAAAACCGCACCTAAAGGCCACAGAAACGGGCAAAGTGAAGAGAAAAGAATACGGCCTTGGGCGGGCGAGGCGTTGACTTCTACAACGGCGTGGGTTGAGTTGTTCCCCGTGTTTGCCTGCCTGATTTCAATTATGCGCGCGGGGAGAGAAATACTACGCAAGAGGGGGAATGACGCTGTTCGCATTGGGATGATGGGATAAGGGCAGATGCGAGGCGGAACGGAGCTTGACAGATCGGTTGGGGTATCGCGAGCGGTGAGCGCATATGAGCTCTTCCATTGCGGACCTTGAACGAGCGCTTCGGCGATTATGCGCGAACTGAAAAGCGTTCCCTCCGACATGGGCGTTTCAGGGGAGTAATCGTGACATTTGTGCTGACCAGTTCAACCATTAGATCCGAGTAAAACAATCCTGTGGCCAAGGAGGATCGCCGGGGCGCCAGACGCCGGCCTTTTCAGGGCGTAAATAACGAATACTTGCAACTACTTGCACGACGTCGGGGGCAGCCGAAATAGGCGTAAGACGGGCCAATCACGGGTGAGGATAACTAGCCTCGAAGCCAAGCTGGGAAATCTGTGAAGTATGAATGAAAAGCTTAAGATTAGAACAAACACACCTTGTCTCTATCGGAATGAAGGGAAGTTACGTGAAAGGCGAATCACTGCGCGGGTGGGAACAGATCGAATCCATGATGAACAGCCGGAATATCTGGCGCCTGTTGCTGGTGTTCCTGCTCTACACATCAGCACCAGGCGCGCAGACCAGAACCTCATTCGTCTGGCAGGGAATGGTCCGCACCCCTGGAGGAGCTCCCATCTCCAAAGCCAAGGTCCGCCTTACTGGTGTCGGAGGCAATGCCGAGGCAGCGACGCGCGCCGATGGAATGTTCACACTGCCGGTTCTGCCCGCTGGAAAATATCGCCTCTCGGTGGAAGCAGGCGACCACCACGTCGTCTTCGCGCAGCCCATTGAATTGTTCTCGGCGACTCCTGCCGTGGCGCTCACGCTTTCCAGCCGCGGAGAATTGTCCGTGGGGGAACTTAAGCGCCTGGTCTCCACCGGAGGAGAGGAGTTGTCCAGCAAGGCGGTCAGCGAGCTACCCCTCAACAAGCGCGACTTCAGTTCGCTACTTCTGTTGGCCGCAGGAACCATGACGGACGCCAACGGGGCCTCCAACTTTACCGCCCAGTTCGCTATCAACGGACAGCGCGGCGTCGAAGCCGTCTTCGCCATGGATGGCGCAGACATTAGCGACCCGGAAATGGGAGGAGCCACCTTTTCCAATTTCAACGTCGACGCGGTAGAGAGCATCGACTCTAGTTCCGGCTGGATGCCTGCCGAAATCGGTCACGGAGCGGCGGGGTTTACCAACATTCACACCCGTTCGGGAGCCAGCGGATTCCACGGCTCTTTCTTCGAGTTTGTGCGCAACTCGGCATTTGATGCGCGCAACTACTTCGACCATCCAACCGTGGCTTATCCCGGCCGTATTCCGCCATTCCGCCGCAACGAATTTGGCTTTACCAATGGCGGACCGCTTTATCTTCCCCACATTTATGACGGTCGTAAGCGAACCTATTACTTCACGCAGTATCAGGGCTTTCGCCAGGTGCTCGGCACTACTCAGGTAATGCCAGTGCCTAGCGCGGTGGAGCGTTCCGGTATTGACACTCTCACCTTCCCCGATGGCTCCACTGACACTCTCACGGTGCCGGTGCCTGCTGAGATTGCGGCCATCCTTGCTCGCTACCCGATGCCGAACTACGAAGCCGGTTCCTACCACTCTCACACCTACGCCACCGCTTCAAAAGTGGTCACCGATGCCGATCAATTCTCTCTGCGCTTGGATCACAAGATTTCAAGCAAGGACCAGTTCTTTGCCCGCTTCAATTTGGACAATCTCACCGGTCCGACCACCAATCCTGACCAGACCGCCATCGATCGTTCCTTCGCCGTGGAGTTCTTCGATCGCCAGCGCAACGTTGTCGGCACCTGGACTCGCACCGTCTCACCGCGGCTCATGCTTGAGTCGTCCATCAGCATCATCCGCACCACGCCGGGCTTCCCCTCACCCAACCACACTGACCACGCGGTCAAGTTTGTCGACGGTCTTTTTGAAGCCTTCAATGGCGCGGGCGGAACAGTGTTGCAGTCTTTTGGCAATCTCTTTCAGGGCCGCGAGAATCTCTCCTTCACAACGCGGGGTCATACCTTCAAGGCCGGTGCGGAGACTCGCTTCAATCGCGACTCCACATACTTCGGCATGAGCCCAAACGGCGAATACGATTTCGGCGGCGGCACCGCCTATGCGACGGAGGCTATCGCCTCTCAGAGTGGGAAGCACGACATTCAGCCCGGCGATCCGCTGCCGGACACACTCACCAGCTTTCTTTCGGGCAGCCCTTTTGCCTACACCGTTTCTGTTGCTCCACCGTCCATCTCCAGCGGGGAACACATGGGGCCTGCGGCCACAAGCCGCAACAACTACAACTTCTACGCGCAGGACACATGGAAGATCACAAGCCGCTTCACACTCGATTACGGTCTGCGCTGGGAGCTTTACCAGCCCATCACAGAGCGCGCCCATCGCACCTCCAGCGTCGTCACCACCAATGGAGTTCAGCAGTACATCGTCAACCCACAACCCGGTTATCCTACTCGGAAAAATGCATGGGGACCGCGTATCAAGGCGGCGTGGCAGGTTGACAACAAGTTGTCTGCTCATGTCGGCGGCGCCATTACCGTGATCCCTCCTAATATCTGGGAGGACAATTTCCTTACTGGCGGCGCCCCGTTTTCGGTCACCCCGCGTCGGGATTCAACGCCGAGTGCGCCTATCCCTTACGGCTATCAGATCACTCCATCTGAACTTCCTAAGCCCTACACGCCGGCCGGCGTCGATATTCTCGCCGGGCCCACTCACTCCATCGCTCCCAACACAGTAATGGACGTAGACCGGTTTGAAAAGGATTTGGCCACACTTACCTCAAGCAACATCGTCACTCCGCTCATTCTTGGCGGCATTGCGCGCAATTTTGGCAATGCGACACTCTACACCTGGACCGCAGGTGTTGAGCAGAAAATCGGCAATCTGACCGCCGACGCAAATTATGTGGGCACCGGCACACAAAAACTGGCGCGCATGAGCTTTCCCAACGGCTATCCCGGCGCTGATCCTGCCTTTGCGTCTTTCACCACCTTCGACTCAACCGGCACCGTTACTGGCGGCTTCGGCGTGGAGAACGTCATCACAGCAACCGCGCACTCCAGCTATCACGCCTTGCAGACTTCGCTCTCTGGCACATTCGGGCACGGCGGCCCCGGAATCCAGGCCAGCTACACCTGGGGCAAGTCGAATGACGACACTAGCACTGTCCAAGGCGGCACCGGTTCGACCGGTGCGGTCAGTCTGGGATATCCCGAGAATCCCTTCGACACACATCCCGAAAAGGGCCCTTCTGCCTTCGACGCGACTCACGGATTTGGTCTCAGCGTCGCTCAGGACTTGCACCTTCAGAGCGCAGGTTTCTTGCACCCCCTCAGCAAACTGGTCACAGATGGCTGGGAACTGCTCAGCATTTCAAGTATCAGCTCGGGGACTCCGTTTACCGTCTTTAGCGGAATCCAGCAGACAGGTGTCGGCTCCAATGGAGTGGATCGGCCGGACCAGATCGCCATACCAAAGCTCTCTACGGCACGCAAGGACCGCCAAGACTACTTCGGCAAGGATACTGACAACGCAGGCGCCTTTTTCTTTATCCCCATTCATCTTGCGGGGGGCACTGGGCCCAACCAGGGACGCTTCGGAAATATCGGGCGCAACACATTCCGCGGGCCCGCCTTTTACAACTTCGACTTCGCGCTCATCAAGGACACGCCCTTCGGCATTCGCAAAAGTGGAGCCGAGGTTATGGATCTGCAGTTCCGCTCCGAGTTCTTTAACCTCTTCAATATCGTCACCATGGGACTACCGGCCAACATTCTCACAGGTTCAGGCTTTGGAGAAATCAGCAAAACCGCCGGAAATTCGCGCCAGATTCAGTTCTCACTCAAGCTGATCTATTAGCGTTCTCAGGTGAATTCATAAACCATCTGCCCATCCGAAAGTCGTCGCGATCTGACGAATCTGCAATCGCGTTTGTCCCGCTTCCCCGAGCGGGACATCTATTTGTCGGTCGCACAGTTTTGATAGGACTCAATCGCGGCAGGCGCTCTATTCAGCCCTCGGATGAATTGCGCTGCCGAAACAGCGGAACAAGGTCTTTGCCCGGCGGACAGGATTACTACTGGGAAGTCGGCCAGTGTTCAGGAAATGAACGGAATGGCGTCTCAACTTTTGTTAATAGGCCGAAGCGCGTTCACAGAAACCCAGTGTCTGGGAGCGCGCTTTGGCGCTTATGCATCAGTTGAGAATGCACGCGGCAGATCGCCGGAGGGTGGCATTACTCCGCGCGCAACGCCTGCATGGGGTCGACCTTGGAAGCGCGCGCGGCAGGCAGCCACACGGCGACGAGCGCAATCGCAGTGAGAATGAGTGGCGCGGATACGAAGACCGCAGGATCCCAAGGCTTGACGCCGAAGAGGAAGGCGGACAAGAGGCGAGTAAGGCCGAAGGACGCAACGATGCCTGCAACTACGCCGACTAAGGCGAGCCGCATGCCGTGCCAGACAACGAGCTTGCGTATCGCGTCGCGGTCCGCGCCGAGCGCCATGCGGATGCCCATCTCCTGGGTGCGTTGCGCGACGGAATAGGCCATGAGCCCATAGATGCCGATGGCGGCGAGCAGCAACGCCACCGCGCCGAAAATGGTAAGCAGCAGCATATTGAAGCTCTGCCGAGCCGTGGAGCGCCCCATCACCTCGTCCATGGTGCGGATGTGGCCCACCGGGAATCCCGCGCTGGCGATGCGCAACTGCTCGGTGACGGCGGGAACGAGACGGTGTGGGTCGCCGTGGGTTCGCACCAACCAGAAGAGCGGCTGGATATTGGCATAGGCTGCGTTATAGCCATCAATGACCTGGGGAATGGGAACGATGATCATGGGGTCGGCAGGCTTGCCGAGACCGCTGTCGTGGAAGTCGGCGACGATGCCGACGATCGATTCAATCCCCCCTTCATCCCCGTCCTTGATCTGCTGCCCTATGGGGTCTTGGTTGGGCCAGTATTCCCTGGCGAGGGCCTCATTGATGAGAGCCACATGGGGCGCGTCAGAGGTGTCGTTTTCAGTAAAGTCGCGTCCGCGCAGAACGGTGATCCTGAACAGGCTCAGGTAACCCGGCGTGATGCTCATCCACTGGCTTCCGCAGCAGTCTTTATCGACCGGACGCCCGATGATCTTGAAGGCCGCGCCATCTTCGACATCGATGGGCCGCCAAAAGCCGGCGGCCGCAAGTTCCACTCCAGGGAGGGCATTGAGCCGGTTGCGGCCATCCCGCAAGAGCTGAGCCACGCCGGCTGTGTTCTGGTAGCGCTGGCCGTTGAGCGACATCTCCATGGTGAGAATATTGTGAGAATCGAAGCCGGGACCCACCTCGTGGAGGGCGATGAAGGTGCGAATGAGAAGCGCCGCGCAGATGAGCAGGACCAGGGCCAGCGAGACTTCGCTGACGACCAGCAGCGAGCGGGCCTTCCCCTCGCGGAATCCAGTGCCAGAGCGGTTGCTGCTCTCTTTCAGCGTCGAGTTCAGATCGGTGTGCGACGCGGTGAACGCCGGGAACAGGCCGAAGAGAATGCCGGTGAGCAGCGAGACGGCGAGGGTGAAGCCGAGCACGCGCCAATCCAAGCCGATGGCAGAGCCGTCCTCGCCGATGCGGGGCAGGCCTGCGGGACTGACGGCGAGCAGTGCTCGCACGCCTACAAAGCCGAGAGCCATGCCGAGAATGCCGCCGGCCAGGGAGAGCAACACACTTTCAGTGAGCAACTGGCGCACGATGCGCGCGCGGCCGGCTCCCAGTGCGGAGCGTATGGCGAACTCACGTTTGCGGCTGGTGGCGCGCACCAGCAGCAGATTGGCGACATTGGCGCAGGAGATCAGCAGCACCAGTGCTACCGCGCCCAGCATCATCAGCAGCGAATTGCGCGCGTCGCCGATGATGCTGTCGCGCAATGGTCCAACCGTAAAATACGGTCGCCAATCCGTGTTCGGGAACTCACGGTGGTACTCCGGGCTTGCCGCGAGCAATTCTGCGTTGGCCTGCGCGACGGTGACGCCAGGCTGGAGCAGTCCGGTGGCCTCAAAGAAGATGTTCCCGTCGTTGCTGGCCGGGTCAAACTGAAACGGCAGCCAGAGGTCAGCCTGCGGGTCGGCGACGAAATTCGCTCCGATCACGCCGACGATGGTGTACGGCTCATTGCCCAGAGAGATTGATTTTCCCACAACGGACGGGTCGCCGCCGAACCTGCGCTGCCACAGGCCGTAGCTCAGGACGACGACCTTGCCGCCGTGGGGCGAGTCCTCCTGCGGCGTGAAGGTCCGTCCCAGCACCACGGGCGCACCATACACGTGGAAGTAGCTCCCCGTAACGTGAATCCCATGGACTTGCTCCGGACGGCCGCCGGTAAGGTTAAAGCCGGGGCCGGCGTTGTCGTACGCTACGACCTCTTTAAAGATGTTCGATTGCCGCTGGAAGAAGTGAAACTCCGGGATGCTGTGAAGGTTATTGGCAAGGCCGGACGTGTGCGCCAGAAAATCGACCATGCGATCGGCGTTGGGGTAGGTGAGCGGCTTGAGCAGAACCGTATCCACTACAGAGAAGATGGCGGTGTTGGCTCCGATGCCGAGGGCAAGCGCGGCTATGGCGGAAACGGTGAAGCCGGGATTTTGCCACAACTGGCGCAGGGCGAAGCGTACATCCTGCCAAAACAACTCCAATCGGGCGCCGGCGCGATGATCCCGCACGGCTTGCTTGACCTGCTCCACGCCTCCGGACTCCACCAGCGCGGTGCGGCGAGCCTCGGTGGCGGGCATGCCCGCAGCGATTCGTTCATCGGTAACCAGATCGACGTAGGCGCGCACTTCATCGTCGAGTTGCTTTTCAACCTGCTGCTTGAAGAAAAGATTGTGCAGGACACTCCTGATTCGAGACCAGGCCTTCATTGCTTACACCTTACGTAGCCTTCAATGCATTGGTCATCGCGAGGGCTACCCTCGCCCATTGCTTCGTTTCCTCTTCAAGCCGGCCTTTTCCGGTTCTCGTGAGCCGGTAGAACTTTGCGCGACGGTTATTTTCAGACTCGCCCCAGTACGAACTCAGCCAGCCGGCTTCTTCCATGCGATGAAGAGCTGGAAACAGGGAGCCAGGCTTGACGAGAAATGTCCCTTTGGTGATTTGCTCAATGCGGCGCGAAATGCCCAAACCGTGCAGTTCTCCGGGGCCAAGAGCTTTCAGAACCAAGAGATCGAGTGTGCCCTGTAGAAGATTGGTTTGTTTGGAGCGCATTTGCTCTGTCCTATCGAATGGCAATATGAGTATTGACCTTCTTCATGCAGAATGTCAATAGGAGAGGTGCCGACAAATGGCACACTCTTGGCCATGCCATGTGCGGCGAGGTCAGATGTCTTCAAAGCCGATTCCTATTGTTCACCTCTGATCATCTATTTAAGTTGCCGCCAACGGGCCAACGCGCTCATCCAGATCGCCGAGCTTTTTTTTAAGTTTTGGGTGGCGGGGACTGCGGGCATCGCACCGGCGGGATTAAGGCCGCGCTTTCCCACCCTTCTCGCAAAAGACGCGAGAAGTATGGGGCACCCATTTCTGTGCTGAACTCAGTGAGAACGAAAGGAACATCGGGGTTGTTGCGTTCCCATGTCTGAGAATCCAGACAGGGGGCGCCCACTTGAGCGGGGGCTATGCGCCGGCGGGGGCGCGCATGGCGTCGAGGGCGGCAGTGAGGTGGGTGGCCAGGGCTTGCTGGGTCTCAGGGGTGAGCTTGGCTCCCAGGCTGGTGAGATAGAAGACGTCGATGGCGGTTTCGCCTTCGGTGTCGATGAGAGCCACCTCGATGTTGCACTGGTGGGCGCTGAGAGTGAGGGCGATCTGGCGGAGCAGACCGGGCACATCCTGAGCCACCACCTGCAAGAGCGTGGAATGGGTGGATGAGTCGGAGTCAAACTGCAGGCGGGTAGCTACCTCGACCTTGGCGTTGGTGGGGTGATTCATGTGGCGGCGGGCTTCAAGAAGCTGCTCGACAGAGACCTTTTGTGCAACTACGTCGTAAAGGCTGGCGAGGAAGCGGTCCTTCTCACTGGGGTTGAGCTCGATGGTGCGAAAGACGTCGGTGAATTTGAAGCTGTCGACGACCACGCCGGCGTCGTTGGAGAAGGCACCGGCGGTGACGATATTCATGCCCCAGGCGGCCAGGGTGCCGGCCACGTCGGCAAAGAGGCGCTTGCGATCGCGGACGATGACGGTGAGGTCGAATAGCTGGCGATGGGGGCGCAGATCGAGCTGAACAGGGTTCTGGTCGAGGGCGACGGCGAGCTGGAAGTGGTTGCGGATCTGCTCGGGGAGGCGAGTTTGAAGGTAGCGCTGCGGCAGGCCCTCAAGAAAGCGTCTGAGCTCGTCGTACTGGCTGGACGGAACCATGGAGCGGATGCGATTGAGCAGGGTGGGGTCGATGGCGGAGTGGTAGCGCACCTCGTCCACACTGCGGTCCATGAAATTGGCCGTGGCCATGTAGAACTGCCAGAGTTTCTCAGCCTTCCACGGGGTCAGAGCGTCGGGATTCACCGCCTTGATGTCCGCGTAGGTCATCACGGTGAGCATCTTCAGGACGGTCGGATTGCCTATTTTCTCAGCGAAGTCGCGCACGTTCTCAATGTCGAAGATGTCGCGGCGCATGGCGTTCGACATTTCGAGATGGAGGCGGATGAGCTTGAGGATGGACTCGCGCTCTTCGACATCGAAGTCGAGGCGGGCCAGGAAGCTGTCGGCCAGCTCGACGCTCTGGCCGGTGTGCTCGCCGTTGCGGCGTCCCTTGCCGGTGTCGTGGAGCAGGAGTGCGAGCAGGAAGAGATCGAGGCGGTCAATCTCGGGTAGAAGCTGCGCCAGGCGCTGTTCGTAGTCGTGCGTGGGCTGGCGCAGGCCATGTACGTTGTCGATGGTGAGAAAGGTGTGCTCGTCCACCGTGTAGCGGTGATAGCTGTCGCGAATGACCAGGGCGTCGATGCCGTGGAACTCGGGAATGAGCATCTCAAGCACACCCAGGGCGTGCATGGTGCGCAGAGCGTGGGCGGCGTGGGGGCCGAGCAACACTTCGCGCAGCGCGTTCCACAGATAAGGTCCCTCGGGGATGTGGATGGCGAGCGCGGGCAGGGCGTCGGTGATGCGATCTTCAGCGGCCTGCGAGAGCCCGTAGCCATGGGTGGCCATGAGCGAAAAGATGCGCAGGATGGCGGCCGTATCACTGAACTGCGCGCCGGGAAGGATGTCGATGCGGCCCTGGTCGAGGATGAAATCGGTGCCCGCGATAGGGGTGCGGCGGCGCCGGAACTGGCGATAGAAGCTGACCGGGGCAGGCAGGTGTTCCATGAGCAGCGCGGCACGGCGGTAGACGACCCTGGCATGGCGATAGTAGGTCCGCATCCAGTACGCGGGGTCGGCGGTGCCCGCTGTCTCCAGGCCAATGGAGTTGGCCGCTGCCTCGTCCTGCGACTGCCAGTCGAGGGTGTTGTCGTCGCGGCCGTGGCGGAAGTGGAGAAAACAGCGTGCGGCGGCGAGAAAGTCGAAGGCGGCCTCAGCGTCTCCGCGGGCGCTCTGGAAGACACCGCCGCGCTGGCGGGGCCATTCCTTGGTCTCTTTCAGGTGGAAGAGGAGGGCGAACCAGACGGCGAGGTGGTAGTCGCGGAGGCCGCCGGGACAATCCTTGAGGTTGGGCTCGAGGTGAAAGATGGTGTTACCGAACTTGGCGTGGCGGGCGCGGGCGATTTCACCCAGCTTTTGGGTGATGGTATTCCACTCGCTGAGGACCAGACCGGGGAAGACGGTCTGGTGGAGCTGCTGGTAGAGAGGGAACTGGCCGGCGAGAAAGCGACGGTCGAGAGTGGCTAGCGTGAACTCAAGATTGTCGGGGTCGAAGCGGCCAGCCTCCTTGAGGGTGCGCGAACTGGGGCTGGCGCGCAGGCCGACGTCCCACATGCTCTGAATGATGGCCCGTACCCCTTCCCTGGTTTGCTCCTCGGTTTTCTCGTCGGCGAAGGCGAAGAGAACATCGATGTCCGAGTAGGGGAAGAGGTCCTTGCGCCCGTAGCCGCCCAGTGCGAGCAGGGAGACATTCTGGGAAGCCTGACCGGAAAACGCCCGGCGCCACATTTCAATGAGGATACGATCCACGACGGCAGAGCGGCGGCGAATGGCGGCTGTGCCGTCGCCGGTGCGCTCATAGGTCTGGCGGACAAGCGCCATCTCGCGAAGATACTGGTCCCGTAGATCGTCAACCGCTAAAGCGACTGGAGTCATGAGTGTTTGGGTGTGGTTCTGCGACGCAAGAATAAACGTTGTTACAGAATACTAAAGATTCAAGAGGGGGGAGGACGATTATTGCCCGGCAGGGCGGAAAGTGCGGCGCGTGTGGCTGCTGCAACGAGTGTGCGTGAGTGCATGGTGAGCGCGTCGCGATCGGCTCAAAGTGGCGGATTCAAGGGCCGCAAGAGAGAGGACGTGTTGGAACGTAGAATCTGGCGGATTACGATCCAGTCAAAAAATAACTTGCAAATTTTCGAGATTCAACACAATATGGCGTTGACTCATCACTAGGTGGGGTATTTGTCCCAGCTATGGGGATGCAGTCACGAGGCCTGTTCCCCAATACTCAGGCCGCGAGGTCGGTCTTTCACAACTTGAGCGGGTCCACGGCATACGGCTTCCTGCGCGTGCGAGGTTTTTCTTTTGCCTTGGCAGCGAAGAGAGGTTCGGATGCGCCGCAGGTGTGCGACTGGAAGCGCGCTGCTTGAGGGAGCAGTGTCATCAAGTCCTTTTTCGATCAGGTTCGGAGCCGCCGCCCGCTGATGCTCGCGTCGACGTGAGGCGCTCTCCACGGGGTACGTAAGTCCCGGAATCGGAATAGCTGCCAATCTTCTCGCCAGGTCTAGGTTTTCCGCAGGTCGATGTGGAGGACTGTCCACCTTTAAGAGAGTCGTTGGGCGGCTTGGGGGAAGGCGACCATGTATTCGGTCCGTATCCGTCTTGTCCGCCTGGTTGCGGTCCGGTTGGCTCTTCTGGGAGCGGCTTGTGCGCTGCCGTGTGCATTGGCCGCAGACGCACGGCAGCCGGGCGATGCGATCCGCTTCAGCCTGATTGACGATTACCTGATCGTCGTGCCGGTGATGGTGAACGGCGAGGGACCCTTCAAGTTCCTGCTTGATACGGGGACTACATCGAGCATGATCGATCCGGAGTTGGAGCGGAAGTTGAACGCCACGGAGATAGGAGGCTCCCATCTTGCCACGATGTCCGGTGAGAGGCGTGACCGGCGCGTGCGGCTGGACGAGGTACGCGTGGGACAGGCGGCGGTTTCCGGCCTGGTAGCGCTGGTGGACAGGCTGGATGCCGCAAGAGCATTGGTCCCCGGCGCTCGCGGCATTCTGGGCGAGGACTTTCTAAGACAGTTCGACATTTTCATCGATTACGAGAAGCACCGGCTGAGTTTTGACGAGCTTGCGCCTGCCGGGGACAGATGCCGGTTTGTCGACATGGGCGAGCACCGCGGCCAACCGACCATGAACCGGGTGCTGATCAAAGTGAAATTTCTAGGAGCGAGCGGCGGAGATCTGGTGCTGCAGTTGGACACCGCCGCCAAGATGCCTGAGTTATTCCCTGCCAGCCACGTGTCTCTGCCGCATCCGTGGGACGGCTATGAAGCAGGCATTGGCACCGGTCCAAACCGAACCCTGGAACACATGCACATTACGATGAAGATTGGCGCGACAGAGATCCAGGGCTGGAATCTGGTGCTGGCCCGCGATGAGGTCGTCTCCGACGCGGCAGGCCTGCTGCCGGCATCGATTTTTCGCAGAATTTATATCAGCCATTCGGGCGGATTCGTGGTTCTGAATCCCCGCAACGAGAGACTTGAACCACGCCGCGATGAAGTGGAGATGGCTGCCATGGGGGCTCAGTAATGATTTGCCGACTGGCATGATTTAGCGCCAGCGCGGTGATTGAGAGTGAGGGCAAAAACCCCGGCCCCGAAGCCGCGACCCCATGGAGACGCACGATGACAGATTGATTCGCGCCGGACCCGAGTCTTCTAAAGTGCGGTTTCACCACGCTCGTCGTTGCGGATGCGGATGGCTTCTTCAACGCGGCTGACAAAGATCTTGCCGTCGCCAATGCGCCCGGTGCGCGCCGCGCCCATGATGGCCTGCACCGCCTTCTCTTTCATTTCGTCGGTGACCACCAGCTCGATCTTGACCTTGGGGAGGAGATCGACCGTGTACTCACGGCCGCGGTAGAACTCGGTATGGCCCTTCTGGCGGCCATGGCCGCGGGCCTCTAGAATCGTCATGCCTTCGATGCCGGCTTCGAGCAACGCATCCTTGACCGCATCCAGCTTCGAAGGCTGAAGAACCGCCTCAATCTTGAGCATATCCAATTGCCTCGCTAGACAGCCTATCAGGCCAAGGCGCTTCATGCATCCGCATGGCCAAATCTTTTCAACGCTGAGGTCGTGCACGAGTTCCACAGGGGTAGGGTGAAGAGGCCCTGCACCGGGAATCGGGCCGCGGGAGTTCAGGAATTCAGGTCGTAGCCTTCTTCACCATGCTGAGAGAGGTCGAGGCCGGTGGATTCGTCCTCGGTGGAAACGCGCAAGCCGATGATCTTGTCCACGAGGAAGAGCAGAACCAGCGTACCCACGATGGAGATGGTCCACGAAATGGCGACGCCGGCGGCCTGGTTGAGCAACTGATGCCAGTGGCCATCCATAGCGCCGGTGGGGACTCCTTGACCGAAGGCCGCGTTAATGGCCTTGGTGGCGAACAGGCCGGTGAGCAGCGCACCCACCGTTCCGCCTGCGCCGTGCACACCGAAGGCGTCGAGGGAGTCGTCGTAGCCCAGGCGGCTCTTGACCTCGAAGACCATGAAAGAGCAGAAGACACCAGCAAGGACGCCGATGAGCAGGGCGGAGAAGGGCTGGACAAACCCTGATGCGGGGGTGATGGCGACCAGTCCGGCTACGGCGCCGGAGATGGCACCCAGGGCGGTGGGCTTGCCGTTGTGAATCCACTCGGCGAGGACCCAGCCAAAAGCTGCCGCGGCGGCGGCAAAGTGGGTATTGACGAAGGCGCTGGTAGCCAGCGGCCCAGAGTTGAGAGCGCTGCCGGCATTGAACCCGAACCAGCCCACCCACAGGAGGCAGGCACCAATGAAGCTGAGCACCATGGAGTGGGGCGGCATGGCTGTGTGGGGATAGCCCATGCGCTTTCCGAGGTAGAGAGCGGTGACCAGGGCCGAGACGCCCGAGGTGATGTGGACCACCGTGCCGCCGGCGAAATCGAGACTTGGAATGTGGCCGCCCGATGCGTTGAGCAGTCCGCCCACACCCCACACCATGTGGGCCATTGGACAGTAGACAAAGAGCGACCAAAGAGAGAGAAACACGGCCATGGCGCTGAACTTCATGCGCTCGGCAAACGCGCCGGTAATGAGGGCCGGGGTGATGATGGCGAACATGAGCTGGTAGATCATGTAAGTCTGCTCGGGGATGGTGGGCGCATAGTCGGGATTGGGCGCAAGGCCCACACCACGCAGGAATACGTGCTCCAGGCCGCCGATGAAGCTTGTGCCGTGGCCGAAGGCCAGCGAATAGCCGGCAATGGCCCACAGAATGGTGACCAGACCCATCATGGCAAAGCTCTGCATCATGGTGCCCAGGATGTTTTTCCGGCGCACCAGGCCGCCATAGAAGAGCGCCAGACCGGGGCCGGTCATCAGGAGCACCAGGGCGGCCGAAACCAGCATCCAGGCGTTGTCGGCGTTGCTCTGGGCGTTTTGCACGGCCTGCTGAAGGGCAGCGATTTGGGCCTGGGTGGATGGAGTGGAGGTGGGGACCTGGGCCAGGGCAGGCAAGCCGAGGAGAGCTGGCACGGCCAGCAGAATGACTCTAGAACTGCGCATTTTTCTTCTGCTCCAAGAAAATGTGTCCGCAAACGAAAACGGAGCCCCGAAATACCCGCCGGACTGCGAGCACCTGGTTCGATTTGCAGCGCTTACCGCGTGCTCAGGACCACTTACCGGCGCAAAGCCTGACCGCCGGTCAGGAGGCGCCGATACCATTGGGCATGATTGTGTGAACATTGAAGAATAGCGCATGCACCGCCCTTTTTCGCGGCCCAATCCGGAACTGGAGCACAAAAAAAGAGTTACGCCACACCTGGTGGATCCGCAGACTGGTCGAGCCGACAGCCGGATTTGAACCGGCAGAGCCGAGGTATAGTAGAGGGATGGCACCAACGCAGGAGCGCGACCACTACTTATTCGGGGCACTGGAGAGCAGCGCTACGAACCGCGCCAAATTGGCGGAAGTGAGCTACGGCTACGAACAGCCGGAAGGCGTGCTGCTGACTTCGCTGGATTTCGCCGTCAACTGGGTGCGCAAGAGTTCGGTCTGGCCGGTGACCTTCGGCCTGGCCTGCTGTGCCATTGAAATGATGTCGATGGGTGCTTCGCGCTTCGATATCGCCCGATTTGGCGCCGAGGTTTTCAGGCCGTCTCCGCGGCAGGCCGACCTGATGATCGTGGCCGGACGCGTTTCGCAGAAGATGGCGCCGGTGGTGCGTCGGCTCTATGACCAGATGCCGGAGCCGAAGTGGGTAATTTCAATGGGTGCCTGCGCCACTTCGGGGGGTGTGTTCAACAACTATGCGATTGTGCAGGGTGTGAACCAGGTGATTCCCGTGGACGTTTATGTTCCCGGATGCCCGCCCAGGCCGGAGCAACTTCTCTATGCCATTACGCTTTTGCAGGAGAAGATTAAGCGCGAACCGCGCAGTTTGCTGAAAACCCTCAACGCTGGGTGAGTTGAGTCCTCCCCTGCCAGCAATCCTGGTTATCGAATACCAGGGGCGTGAAACCTACGTTCAAATGCGGCCGGGAGTCAGCAATTAACCCCCTGTGCAGAAATGCACATTCCTCATTCCAAAGGGTGAGTATAATTATTGGTTTGATTGCGGAGGATGCAAGGAATGAGTCTGCGTAACATGAAGTCTGTCTGCCTGGTTCTGGCTTCGGCCAGCATCGCCTTAATACCAATGGGGTGCAAGAAGGCTCCCCCGATCACATTGGCGTGCGCTGCTACGCCCCCAGCCCTCTTTGCCGGCGATCCGGTCACGGTGACCGCGACCCCCGGCGCAGTGAGCACCAAGAAGAAGAACAGCGTGGTTTACAGCTGGACCGGAACAGGAGTGACGGGCAACGGAGCCACGGCCACTGTGCCCACAGCTTCTCTGGATCCCGGAAGCTACACGGTGAAGGGAACGGTGAAGGAAGGCAAGCCGAGGAAGGAAGGCCTGAAGCCGGGCCAGTCCGCCGAGTGCTCTGCCAGCTTTACGGTGAAGGAATTTGAGCCGCCGACGGTAAGCTGCTCGACCAATCCCAGCACGATCAAGCCGGGAGACACGAGCACCGTGACTGCCATGGGCACGAGCCCGCAGAACCGCCCGCTGACTTACAGTTATGCGGCGGCTGCCGGAACCATCAGTGGCAGTGGGACCACAGCGACATTCTCATCTACCGGCGCACCTGCCGGCTCGGTGGGGATTACCTGCACCGTGGCCGACGACAAGCATCACACGGCAAACGCCGAGACCGGTGTAACGATTGTGGCGCCGCCACCGCCGCCGATTCCGCACACCCAGGCGCTTTGCTCAATGAGCTTCGACAAAGACAAGCACCGCTCGACTCGCGTGGACAACGAAGCCAAGGCCTGCCTGGACGAAATCGCTCTTGATCTGCAGAGGCAGTCCGACGCCAAGGCCGTGATAGCTGGCGATTCAAATGCCAAGGAGAAGGCGAAGACCGCGAAGGAAGAGAAGTTTGCGGCCAAGCACAAGCATGCCAAGGTTGAGGATTCCGCCGCACAGCGCGCCGTCAACGCCAAGGATTACCTGGTGAAGGAAAAGGGCATTGACCCCTCTCGCATCACCGTGGTGACTGGTGCTGAGGATGGCCAAAAGGTGGAAGACTACCTGGTGCCCGCAGGCGCCACCTTCTCGACCGATGTTTCCGGAACCACCGCGGTAGACGAGTCGGCAGTGAAGGTCCAGGCACGGAAACCTCTGGGCGCGCGGCATCACAAACACGCGGCCAAGGAAAACTAAACTGGTGAATCAGGACGCCCGTTCCCCCATTGGGGAGCGGGCGCCTTAAACGAACGTAAAGAAGGCCAAGCTGCCAGGCTCCTGTGTCGCTGAAGACTGGGAGCCTGAGCGGCTCGGGAGAAAAGTGGCGAGCCACCGATTCGTCCGGATCGGGTTTCCGGTGAGCCTCTTTCTGCTAGTTATCCATATTTCGTATATGCTCCGGGGATTCAAAAACAGGTACGTATAGCATCTGAACGCGAACTCCACAGCCAGCTATGAACCTAGCGGGCTGAGTGAATTGGGATTGAAATCCGGCTCTGCCTATTACAAAAGTAACAGGTTACTGAGTACGGGTTTTGGGGGTGTTGCGGAAGGCAACCTGTTGGAAAATTGTGCTGTCGCGATCACTCATATGTTACTTTTAGATTGTTGTTTCGAGTTTTTTTGAAGTGCCGCCTGCACGCCGCTCGCACGGTACCAGCGGGGGCGGCTCACAAAGGCACCTCATCCCAAGATGAGTTTCAGTTTTTTGCGGAGGAAAATCGCATGTATTCGCGGATTTTAAAGTCTGTTTGCCGGGTTCTGGCCTTGGCGTGTGTTGTTCTCATGCCGGTTGCGCTGGTAGCCCAGGGTTCTTCGAGGCCGGCAGTCAAGGCCGATTCGGGGGATACCGCTTCAAGGTGGGATATCTTCGCCGGCTACAGCTATCTGGCGCCGAAAGGGACCGTGAATGTGCCACAGCCGTCCGGCGCCACAGTGCCTTTCAGCTACGACTCCGTCAACGTGGGCGGGCTGGGCAGCGTGGCCTACTTCTTCAACCGGTATGTCGGCGCTCAAGCAGAAATCGGCATACATGAGTGGGGCAAGGGTTCCGACACCAGCAACATCGGCGAGCATGGGAACGATGATGGTTTCTTTACCGTCGGCGGCGGCATTATCGCACGCTATCCTACTTCTGACATCACGCCGTTTATGCACGCACTAGTGGGTACGGCGCGGATCGACGGCCCCGACCACAACCCATTTACATGGGGACCGGCTCTGACACTCGGCGGCGGAATGGACTATAACACGCCGCTGTTCAATCACCGTCTCTCGATCCGCATCTTTCAGGCGGACTACGAGTGGATGCACGCCGACTTTGGTACGGGCGCCTTCGGCGGCCGCGCGAACATCAATGCAGCGCGCCTGAGCGCAGGCATTGTCATTCACGCCGGCAGCATCGCGCCGCCTCCGCCGGTGACCCTGGTATGCTCGGCCAGCCCCGACTCGGTCTTCCCTGGCGATCCGGTCACGGTGACGGCGACGGCCGGGATGCTGAATCCCAAACTAAACGCGGTTTACAGCTGGTCAGGAGACGGAGTGACGGGCAATGGAACCACAGCGACCGTGAACACCGGCTCATTGGCTCCGGGCACCTACACCGTAAAGTGCGGAGTGAAGGAAGGAAAGCCCGGCAAGGAAGGTCTGAAGCCGTGGGAGAACGCCGACAGTACGGCGACCTTCACGGTGAAGAAGTTCGAGCCGCCGACTATCAGCTGCTCGGCTAACCCCAGCAGCATCAACGCGGGCGACAGCAGCACGATTACGGCCACGGGCATGAGTCCCCAGAACCGTCCGCTCACTTACAGCTACGCGGCAGCGGCTGGCACGATCAGCGGCAGCGGAACCACGGCGACGTTCTCTTCGGCAGGCGCTCCGGCAGGCCCCATAGAGATCACCTGCAACGTGTCTGACGACAAGGGGAACACAGGCAGCGCGACCACTACGCTGACCATCGTGGCGCCGCCTCCGCCGGTGGTACAGCACACGCAGGCGCTTTGCTCGATCACCTTCGACAAGGACAAGCATCGTCCACTGCGCGTGGACAACGAAGCCAAGGCCTGTCTGGACGAGGTAGCTCTCGACCTGCAGAAGCAGTCAGATGCGAAGGCCGTGGTGGTTGGCGATGCGAATGCCAAGGAGAAGGCGAAGACTGCCAAGCAAGGGGCGTATGCGGCCAAGCACAAGCATGCCAAGGTGGAAGACTCCGCCGCGCAGCGCGCCGTCAACACCAAGGACTACCTGGTGACCGAGAAGGGCATTGATGCGTCTCGCATCAGCGTGGCAACGGGTACTGCCGATGAGCAAAAGGTGGAAGATTACCTGGTGCCCGCGGGCGCTACCTTCTCGGCCGACGTCCCCGGAACTACCTCGGTGGATGAGTCCGCTGTGAAACCCCAGGTGCGCAAGCCTCTGGGTGCACGGCATCACACGCACCACGCGGCGGCGAAGGCACAGTAGCGCGTCGTGCCTGTTACCCGCCAGATTTCGGGTATCGAGGCCGTGACTGGAACAAAGCTGCTGGACAGGCCCCCATTCCACAGTGGGATAGGGGCCTGGCAGCCGCCGACAGAATATCCTCTGCAATCCTCTGAGGTTGACCGTTCTCACGGTCAGCCTCTTCCCTTTGAATGTGCCTTGTTTCGGATGCTTTTCTTCGATCCTGGAGCTGTTTTCTTGACGAGTTGCTGGCGGATTTGCCTTGATTCTCTTCGCACGAAGAGAGTGTTCCTACTTGCTTGCTTGCTGACGCCATTATTTCTTGCGGCCACGGTGGTTTCAGCCCAGGGAGTCTGGACAACCGTTGGTCCCGCGGGGGGCGACGCGCGGTCCTTTGCCACCGTCCCCGGGCAGCCGAATCATCTGTATCTTGGCACCACCAACAGCTGGATTTACGAATCCACGGATGGCGGTTCCTCCTGGCATCGACTCTCGAAGCTGAACTCCTTCGGCGATCTCATCGTCGATCACATTGTGGTGGATGCCGGGAATCCTGCACTGGTCTACGTGGCGGGGTGGACGGCGGACCGGCCCAACGGCGGGCTGTGGGAGAGCCACGACGGTGGCCGGCAGTGGACGGAAATTGAGGGTCTGCACGGTCAGTCCATTCGCGCCTTTGCGCAAGCACCTTCGAATCCCGAAGTGCTCTTTGCGGGGACACTGCAAGGGGTTTTCCGCAGCAACGATGGAGGCGCAAGCTGGACCCAGATCAGCCCGCCGGGCAGTCGTGAGATTCACGAAGTGGAGTCTCTGGCCGTCGATCCTGCCAATCCCGACATCATTTACGCCGGTACATGGCACCTGCCGTGGAAGACCACGGACGGGGGCAAGGCCTGGCACAACATCAAGAAGGGCGTAATCGACGATTCCGATGTGTTTTCAATCATTGTCGATCCGGCTCATTCGCACATTGTTTACGCGAGCGCGTGCAGTGGAATCTACAAAAGCGAGAATGCAGGCGAACTGTTTCACAAGATTCAGGGCATTCCGGCCACCGCACGCCGTACCAGGGTCCTGAAGCAGGATTCCCTGCATCCCGAAGTGGTGTATGCGGGGACCACCGAGGGGCTCTACAAGACTGTGAATGGCGGCCGGACATTCAAGCGCATGACCGGGCCAGACGTAATTGTGAATGACGTCTTTATCGACCCGAAGGATTCGAGCCGCGTGCTGCTGGCTACCGATCGCGGCGGAGTGCTGGCGAGCGAGGACGGAAGCGCAAGCTTTGCGGCAGCGAATGAAGGATTCTCAGAACGCAAGGTGGAGGCGCTGCTGGTGGACCGAGGCAATCCGGCGCGCATCTTCGCGGGTGTAGTCAACGACAAGAGCTACGGGAGCGTCTTCGTTTCAGACAACGGAGGCACCGGATGGCACCAGCTGGCAGGCGCCCTTGATGGACGCGACGTTTTTGTGCTGGCGCAGGCGCAGGATGGAACCATCCTGGCCGGAACCAACGACGGGATCTTCGCACTGAAGGAGAATGCGCCCAGTCACCCCGACGGCAAGGACACGGATAGGAACGCGGGCAAGACCAAGGAGAAGAGGAAAGACGCCGGCAAAGGCGAAGATCTGTCACCGAGGACCCAGACAATCTGGGAGCCGAGGGACACGATTGCCAACACGCTGACGAAAACGGCCACCGAGACGCATCATGGGGAGCGCGTCAACGTGGAGAAGCATGTGGCGGAAGCGCGGCGGCGGATGGGCGGCCGCGTGTATGCGCTGGACTTGAGTGGCGATACGTGGCTGGCCTCGACGGCCGGCGGTGTTTTTACCAGCAAGGACAACGGCGCCACCTGGCAGGGCGGCCCGGTGATGGGCGTGACGGGCTATCTTGCAGTGGCGGTGCACGGGCCAGTGCTGGCCGCGGCCCGGCCGGACGGCGTGGTGGTGTCGAATGACAGCGGCGAAAGTTGGTGGCCCATCGGCATTCCCACCGTGCTCACTCGCATCCATCGCATCGCCTACTCGCCGGACGGAACGCTCTGGCTGGGGGCGCGCGAAGGCATCTATTTCACCCGCGACAAGGGCAAGTCGTGGATGTGGATCAAGCGTCTCCCCTTCGTGGACGTGGACGATGTCTATTACGACGCGCAACTGGATAGAGTCCTGGTGAGTTCGCGCTCCAGCGACTTTGTTTATGCCATCGATACGAAGACACTGGACTGGAAGTGGTGGCAGACCGGCTACAGGCTTTCGGCGGTTCGCTCGGCGAGCGGTCATCTGCTGGCAGCATCGCTCTATGACGGCGTGCTGGTGGAGCCGCAGCCGCGAGCGGCGGTGGCGGAAGCCGGACGGGGACGATGAGTCGCCCGGTATCACCCGTATTCGGTATCATCAATCTATGAGTGTTCAGACTGAGGACCTTCGCGGCCCGCACGCCTTCAGAAGTTATGATCCGCGGCTGGAACCCATTGCCGCCCGGGTGATGGCTGGAGAGCGCCTGGACATGAACGACGGGCTGGCGCTTTACGGGTCAACGGATGTGCTGGCGGTGGGCTGGCTGGCCAACCATGTACGCGAACAGATGCACGGCGATGTGACCTACTTCAACGTCAATCGCCACATCAACCCGACCAATGTCTGCGTGGCGGCCTGCAAGTTGTGCGCCTTTGGGCGCAAGAAGGGTGACCCGCTCGGCTACACCATGGCGCTGGAAGAGGCGTGGGAGACGGCGGCTTCGGGTTACTCGGAAGCAGTCACCGAGTTTCACATCGTCGGCGGGCTGCACCCCGACCTGCCGCTGGAATACTTTCTTGACCTGGTCCGCGGCCTCAAGGAGCGCTTTCCCAAGGTGCACATCAAGGCTTTCACCATGGTGGAGGTGGCTTATTTTGCACGCCGGGCCAAGATTTCAATCGAACAGACGCTGGTGAAACTGCGCGATGCAGGTGTGGACTCCATGCCCGGCGGGGGAGCGGAGATTTTTTCCGCACGCGTGCGCTCCATCATCTGCGACCACAAGATCGACGGCGACGAGTGGCTGGAAACGGCACGGCTGGCGCACAAACTGGGCTTCAAGTCGAACGCGACCATGTTGTATGGACACATTGAGAACGACGAGGACCGCGTGGACCACCTGCTGAAGCTGCGCGCCCTGCAGGACGAGACCGGGGGCTTCCAGACTTTTATTCCGCTGGCCTTCCACCCGGAGAACACGCCGCTCGACCACCTGCCGGTGACCACCGGTCTCACCGATATTCGCCAGATTGCGGTGAGCCGCCTTTTGCTGGACAACTTTGCGCACATCAAGGCCTACTGGCAGATGATGACACCAAAGATCGCGCAGATCGCGCTGCGTTTCGGGGCTGACGACCTGGACGGCACGGTGATCGAAGAGAAGATCTACCACGATGCCGGGGCCACAACACCGCAGGGAATGACGCGCAAGGAGCTTTGCCGCCTGATTACCGAGGCAGGCCGCGTGCCGGTGGAGCGGGACACGCTGTATCACGCGGTGACGCGCAGTGAAGACAGCTTTACTGTGGCGGTTTAAGGCAAGTCCCAGGAAAGGGCGAGCGCGATGATCGATTTTGGCCCGGCCATGGTGCTTGGACTCTGCTTCGGATTCATGTTCGGCACGGGATGCTCGCTGGCGATCATGTACTCCATCTACATGGGCGGCTATCGCAAGGCCGTGGAAGAGTCACTGGCGCCGGTGCCACCGAAGCGCTTCGCACTCGCTGTCGAAACGCTGCAAGCCCGCCGCCACGCCAAAGCGGCCGCCGCGGTGAAGTAGCGGCTACCGCCGCACTACCACGCCGCCCTTCATCACAAAGCTGACGTGTTCCACCACGCGGATGTCGTTGAGCGGGTTGCCGGGGACGGCGACGATGTCGGCGTAGTAGCCGGGCTTGAGCTCGCCGATCTGGTCTTGCCAGCCTAAAAGCTTCGCGCCGTTGATCATGTCGGCCTGTAATACGGCCAGCGGCTTCATGCCGTACTGGACCATGAGTGTCATCTCGCGGGCCTGCGTTCCGTGAGGAAACGGCCCCACGTCCGATCCCACCGCAAAGGGGATTCCCGCGGCCACCTGCTTTTTGAATTCGCGAATCTTGTAATCCAGCAACGCACCTTCAGTGGCAGCCTCGGCGGCTGTGGTTTTGCCGTGGGCAAAAAAGTCGAAGATGGTGAAAGTGGGCACGGCGAAGATGCCCTTCTCGCGCATCAGGCGCATGGTGTCATCGCTCAACTGGGTGGCGTGGTCAATAGAAGCCACACCGGCCAGCGCGGCGTAGAGTGTGCCCGGCTCGCCCATGGCATGCACTGCCACCGTCGAACCCATGCGCCGCGCCTCTACAACCGCGCCAGCCAACTCTGCCTCGTTGTACTGGTAGTGAGTATGCAGCACCCCGTCGATCATCTTGTCCGGGCCGGTTTCGTAAATCTTGGCGAAGTCGGAGCCTTGCTTATGCTGCTCGCGCATGACCTCGACGAGCTGCTCGGCGGAGTCGGCGTAGTCGGCATTCGAGAGCACGTGCTGCGCGGGGTTGAAGTGGATGGCGTCTTCGTGACCGCCTAACAGGTCGATGGCATTGCCGCTGATGCGCAGGCGAGGCCCGAGGATAATGCCCTGGTTGATGGCGTCGCGCACCGCCGTGTCCGCTGAGCCCGCGCCTTCAGTGCCCATGTCTCGCTCAGCCGTATAGCCGCCCAGCAGATCGGCCTTCGCGGCCTGTTCAGCCAGTATGGTGCGCCAGGGCACGGACTCCTGCACCGTCTGCAGGTCTTCAGCTCCGGGGTGCAGAAAGAGATGCACGTGGACATCGATGAGGCCGGGCAGCAGAGTGGTGTCACCGAGGTCGATGATTTTTGCGCCCTGGGGATGCTCGACCGACGTACCTACGGCACGGATGCGCTCGCCCACCACCAGCACTTCGCCCGGCTGGAGCAGGACGCCGGTGTCAACCTGGAGCAGCCGCGCCGCATGAAGGACGATGGGAGTGGCCGGTCCAGACGCGGACTGCTGGGCAGCAGAGATGAGAGCGAAGCATGCGCATGCAAGAAGGAGAGGAAGAACCTGAACCAGCTTGTGCATGGCATTGAATATGCCCCATCGGGCGACCTTTGTCGAGTATTGAATTGGAGCCATGATTGCGGAGGGTGATGGATGGTTCGGGATTACGGCTGGATTTCAGACCGTTCCCATTGCGGTGTTAGAATTCCCGCGAATCCTTGCGGAGAGATTAGGTTGCCGGTAGATGGAGAGCACTGCGAGAAACGAGATGCAATCCGGCCGGCGTTCTGCGCTACATCGCGATGTCTGCGGCACTGAACGAACCTTCGACGTAGCGGTGAGGAAATCAAGACAAAAGAGGGCGAACGATGAGCAGCAAGAGTAGCGAACTTTCACGGCGCGAGTTTCTGGTAAATGGTGCGGCAACATTGGGGGCAATTGCAGCCGGGCCGGCCTTGGCGCAGGCAGTGGAGAGCAACACGGGCAAAACAAAGGTCCTGCATATCGTCGGTCACTCCCATATTGACGCTGCATGGTTATGGCCGTGGCGGGATGGATCGGATACGGTGCTGACTACGTTCAGAAGCGCTTTGGACCGGATGAGCGAGACTGCTGGTTTCTGCTACAGTCATTCGTCCTCAGCGCATTACCGTTGGGTGGAACGCGCCGACCCGGCCATGTTTGCCGAGATTCAACAGCGAGTAAAGGAAGGCCGCTGGGAAGTGGTGGGCGGCTGGCCGGTCGAGCCCGACTGCAACATTCCCTCTACAGAGAGCTTCGTTCGCCATGCTCTTTGCGGCAAGGACTACTGCCAGCGAACGCTGGGCGTGGATGTGAAGATCGGCTTCAATCCGGATTCGTTTGGCCATGCAGCGGGATTGCCAACAATCCTGAAGCGCGCGGGCTACGGATATTACGCCTTCATGCGTCCCCAGGAACATGAAATGAAGTTGCCGCTTCTGTTCTGGTGGGAGGGGCCGGATGGGTCGCGGGTTCTGGTTTCACGAATCTGGCGAAACTACGACGCGGACGCGAGCTTTATCCGCACCGCAGCTACGGGAGCATTTGAGCCGGGCTTCGACCATGGCGTTCTGTTCTTTGGAGTGGGAGATCATGGCGGAGCAGTGACAAAAGAGCAGATCAGACAGGTGCTGGAAATGCAGAAGGACGCGACGCTACCGGAACTGCGCTTCAGCACGCTCCGGAACTTTTATGCGGCGATCGAAAAGTCTGCGGCGTTCAGCTCCCTGCCGGTCGTTCGAGGAGAGTTACAACATCATGCGCGAGGGTGTTACTCAGCCTATGGCGAGGGCAAGCTTCTGAATCGCCGCGCCGAGCGGTGGCTGGGCGAGGCGGAGACGGTTTCAGTGCTGGCCAACCTGAGCGCCGGCCACACTTACCCAGCCGAACAATACGCAGAGAGCTGGTGGAAGGTGCTGTTCTGCCAGTTCCACGACATGATGGCCGGTACTTCGCTCTACTCCGACTACGAGGACGTGCGAGACAGCGTGGGATACGCCTGTGAAGTGGCTCAAACTTCAAAGGTCGAGGCGCTGGAAACGATGTCCAGGCGCGTAGACCTGAGCACGGTGAAGGAGGGCGCGGTATTTCTATTTAATTCGCTGCCGTGGAAACGAAAAGCCTTGGCGGAGTTCTATACCGAAGAAGATCCAACGGATCACTCGCCGATTACCTGCCTGCGATCGAAAGATGGCAGCAGGATACCTGTGCAATGGAGACCTTCGGCAAGCATGTCGACATTTCTTCCGCGCTTGTCGGCATGGGTTGAGCTGCCAGCCTGTGGATACAAGGTCTTTGAATTGGCGCACGGGGATGCACCGGCCGGCGAAAGCTTCCGAGGGTTGGCCACAGTGTCGGAGTCGGGATTTGGAGTCTCCTCGCTGAAGGCGGAGGACGGCACCGAGTTACTTGCGGGCCCGGTGGGATTGGTGGTGATTGGTGATACGAGCGATACATGGGCGCACGGCATCAGTGAATTCCGCCTGGAGCTTGGGCGGCCTACGCTGGTTTCATCCACGGTGATCGAGAATGGGACGGTAACTCGCGTGACACGGCAGCGAGCGCGGTGGCAGGATTCGGAGATCATTGTCGATATCGCCGAGTTTGCAGGCCTGGATTTTGTAGAGCTTCGCTTTGTGATCGACTGGCACGAAAAAGAGCAGATGTTGAAACTCGAGATTCCGACCGCGCTGGCGCAGCCGAAAGTCTATGCGAAGGTGCCGGGCCAGGTGCTGGAACGCCGCACGAATGGCGAGGAAGAGCCCTATCAGGATTGGGGAGCCGTGGAGGGAAAGATCGGAAACGGCGACTATACGGTGGCGGTTCTGAATAACTCGACTTATAGCTACGACTGCCTCAACGGGCTGTTTCGCACGGTGCTGATTCGCTCCGCACCATTTACGCGACACAACCCGGGCCAGGTGCCGCACAACGACAACAATGCCTGGCAGGACCAGGGACGGCAGGAGCGCAGATTCTGGCTGATGGGCGGACGCGGCGCGCATACGGAATTGGCGCTGGATCGCCGCGCTGAAGAACTGCAATCACCCGCCGAGTTTGTGACCGACTCCGTACACAAAGGGACGGAGCCCTGGGAGAAATCGATGCTTGAGGTCATGCCGAGCAACGTTTGGGTATTGGCGATCAAGCAGGCTGAGCACGTGCCGGGTGCGACCATCCTTCGCATCCAGGAGCGCGCAGGAATCGCCGCGCAGGCAACGGTGAAGAGTACGGTGCTGGGTCTCGACCAAACGGTGGCGCTGGCTGCGTGGGAGCTAAAGACACTGCTCATTACGCCGTCGAAGAGCGGGCGGGCCGAGGTGCGGGAGGTATCGCTGCTGGAGGTTTAGAGCGTGTTCGGCTTGACTGTTTGCGGTCGATATGGAGATGGGTGGCTTCCCACCCTTTCCACGATAAGACTGATAAGACTGTGGCAAGGATGCGGCACCCAGATCCGTGGAGATTGAGGGGCACCGGGCTGAGTGTTGAGGTTTCCTAGGTCCGAAAGTCCGGACCTGGGGCACCCAAAGTTGTGTTAACACTCGAATCGAAAATGCCTAAGGGACAGGCGGGACACATCGAGCTACGTCTCTCGCGGGGATACGGCCAAACACGCGAAATCGGAGGAGCGTCAATACGCGGGAAGGCCGGTGATGTGCTGGCCGAGGATGAGGGTGTGAATGTCGTGGGTGCCCTCGTAGGTCTTCACCGATTCCAGGTTCATCATGTGGCGCATGATGGGGTAGTCTTCGGTGATGCCGTTGGCGCCCAGGATGTCGCGGGCCATGCGCGCGGTTTCAATAGCCATCCACACGTTGTTGCGCTTGGCCATGGAGATATGCTCGTGGCCCACCGTGCCTGCGTCCTTGAGGCGGCCAACGTGGAGTGAGAGCAACTGAGCCTTGGAAATTTCGGTGGCCATCCACACCAGCTTTTCCTGGATGAGCTGGTGGCTGGCGATGGGCTGAGAGTGAAACTGCTTGCGCATCTTCGCGTATTGGAGGGCGGTATCGTAACAGGACATGGCCGCACCGATGGCGCCCCAACTGATGCCGTAACGGGCCTGATTAAGGCACATCAACGGGCTCTTGAGGCCGCCGGAGCCGGGCAACAGAGCGGTCGCGGGCACATGGACGTCCTGCAGTGAGAGGCCACTGGTGACAGAAGCGCGCAGCGACCATTTTCCATGGACCTCGTGGGCGGTAAAGCCAGGGCGGTCGGTTTCGACCAGGAAGCCACGCACGCGGCCGTCTTCGTTTTCGACCCTGGCCCAGATGACGGCCACATCGGCGATGTTGCCGGAGGTGATCCACATCTTTTCGCCGTTGAGGACGTACTCATCACCCACCTTGCGGGCAGTGGTGGTCATGCCGCCGGGGTTGGAGCCGAAGCCGGGCTCGGTGAGGCCAAAGCAGCCCAATTTATCGCCCGTGGCCAGGGCCGGGAGCCAGGTGTTTTTCTGCTCGTCAGAGCCGAAGGTGTAGATGGGGTACATGACCAGCGCCGACTGCACGCTGACAAAGCTGCGCAGGCCGGAGTCGCCGCGCTCCAGTTCTTGCATCACCAGGCCGTACTCCACGTTGGACATGCCGGCGCAACCGTAGCCATGGAGGTTGGCGCCATAGAAGCCCAGGCCGCCCATCATCGTCACAAGCTCGCGAGGAAAGCGACCGGTGCGGAAGCACTCCTCGATGATCGGGATGAGGTTGTCGTCGACAAATTCACGCGCAGTGCGGCGGACCAGCAGTTCGTCTTGACTGAAGCTGGAATCAAGATGGAGAAAGTCAAAGCCCTGGAATTGAAAGCTCATGGTTGCACCTGCCGTTGGGTGGTACAGAAATAGCAAGGCTAGCAGATGGGGGCGAAGCGAGGGAACAGCCACCCCGCGGACGAAGACCTAACCCCACCCCAGCAAGCAAAGACCGCTCGCTGGGGGCCCGGCCTGTCCGCGGGGACCCCGGTAGCCACCCCACGGTAATGAACGGACCATGGCCGGCGGTTGCCGGTCACGGACAGGAGGCGCGAGATTGTTTATTGGGTGGCGGCGGCATCGTCACCGTAGGTGGGATAGGGCTGCGGCTCGGTGCTGGTAGTCATGCCGGCGAGGGTTGCGAGATCAGTCTGCACCTGGGCCCACAGAGCCGGATCTTTCTTGGTTGTGATGGGTGAGTCGGGATTTGCATAGTAGGCCAGGACATCTTCTTTGATACCGGGGGGAATCGGTTGAGAGGGCTGGCGCGTGAGGCGGTGGAGGAGGTCGGCAAAGGTAGAGTCAGTGAGCGAATACCCTCCGGGCTGCACGACGCGTCCGGTGTCGAGATCCCGATTCGGCAGTGGATGGTGCGGGTTCCGCGACGGGCGGAGCACATTCTGGTCGGCCGTGTCATTGGCCGCAATCATGGTTGAAGGGCTGGGGCGAGAGTCCACCGACGAGTTGCTTGCGCCGGTTGGGTGTGATGCCTGGGGTGGCGTAAAGCGGGCCAGCATGCCGCGGAGCGCCGACGCGGACAATGCCACGCTGTGGGTATATTCCACTTCGGTGGCCGCCGTCGGGCCTTTCACCGCAACCAGCTTGAGGGGACCGATCTTAGGCAGTATGAAGATGAGTCCCGCCAGAGTGTAGGTACCAATTCCCGCTTTGCGGCGGTAGGCGTCCCAGTCGTTAGCCGCTGCTATCGCAGCCACTTCATTCTCCAGCTCAACTTTCTCGGGCGTGCTGAGTTCCGCAGGCTCGTGGTTGCGATGGAGCAGGGTGACCGCATAGGCGATCCGGGGAATAAACGAATGCACGGCGAAGCGGTATCCGCGCACGTTAAAGCGGCGGCCGCGCTTGACGGAGAAATCTTCGGTCAGTCCATAGGTCTGGTAATAGGCCAGGGCGAGCTGTCGTACCGGCACCTCAAGTCCGATATGGCGCAGGTAGCGGACAGGCGCTACACGGTGATGCGCGATCTCGTTGATGTCAAAGGCGAACTCGGTCTGGACATGCGCGCGATGTCCCTCGGCGTAGTTCACGACCGGGCCGTATTTCGCAGCGAGCTTGGGGAACTCGACGGGGACGGCGAGATTGATGGCGATGGAGTGGCCGAGCGAATCGCCAATGTAATGAGAAAGCGCGCCTACGGCGAAGGCCAGCTCATTGGCGTCCCTAGCATTGCGGAAGAGACTCACGACGAAGTCGCCGGAACGCACATAGTGGGTCAGGTTGGAAAAAGATGCGTCGCCAAAAGGGTAGTAGCCGATGTCCTGGATTACGCATCCTCCGTAGGCATAGGCCCGCGCCTTTTCCAAGTCGGCCGGGGTCAGCGCCGGATAGCGGCTGAGCAGCAGCAGGACAATGGAATCCTGCCAGGTGAGGTCGATGAGCTGTTCGTGGGTCAGCGGGGAATACGCGGCCGCCTGCCTGCCGAAGGGCATCACCAGCAGCAATACCAGCAGAATGATGGGTCTTAATCGTCCCATGGTTATCTCAATCTCATACAAGTTGCACTGCAAACGCATACCGGCGTTCGAGCGGCCGATCGAAGAGGAGCCATCCCAGAATGATAGATTTCACCAAGGATCGACGCCTTCCGGAACAGTGTAAGCAAACCGGGTTGTGTCGAGTAAGATGCTCGATTTAGAAGAATAGGCTTTCTGGAGTCCGGCTCGCCGCTTGTTTACTGGAGAAACTCGCGGACGAAGGGGATCTGGCTGTGCACGAGTTCATGGAGGGAGCCATCGAAGATCAGGCGCCCCTCAGAGAGCATGAGGAAGGTGGTATTGGGGTCGGTCTGTCCTTTGGGGAGCGGGACCATGCCGCCCGTGGCAGCATCGAAGTGGTGGGTGCACATGGTGAAGGCATCCTGCAGGCGGTGGGTGACCAGCAGCGAAGGCGAATGGTAGACATCACGCTGCTTCACGATCAACTCGATGATGGTAGTGGAAGTGACGGGGTCCAGGCCGCCAGTGGGCGAGTCGTAAAGCAGGAACTCCGGCTGGCGGATCAAGGCGCGGGCGATGGCTACACGGCGGCGCATTCCACCGGAGAGGCTGGAAGGGAAGAATCTGAAGGTTTCGTCCAGGCCCACGAAGTGAAGAGCTTCGCGGACGCGGCTGTCGATCTCTTCGTCCGCGACTTGCTCCTGAATGAGCTGGTAGGCGACGTTGTCGCGCACGGTGAGCGAATCGAAGAGCGCGCCCTCCTGGAACACCATGCCGGTGCGAAGGCGGAGGGCGAACAGCTTCTGCTCCGGCATATGAGAGATTTCTTCGCCGAAGAGGCGGATGCAGCCCTGATCGGGGCGGAGAAGGCCGTTGGTGAGCTTGAGGAGAACGCTTTTGCCGACGCCGGCCGGACCCAACAGGATACGGGTCTCGCCCGGAGCCACGGAAAAACTGACGTCTTGAAGCACGGGCGGTCCGGCAAAGGCCAGCGAGACGTTGCGAAAGGCCACAACGGGGCCCGGCTCCTCTGCTGGAGACGGGACTGGAGCGGGCTGGGTGAAGACGGGGTTCACATCCATCCGGCAAATAGAGAGAGCAAGACCTGGGTAATGAGGAAGTCGACAAAGATGATGAGCACCGACGCAGTGACGACGGCCTGAATCGTGGAGCGGCCTACACCCTGGGTTCCACCAGTCGTTCTCATACCATAAAAGCAACCGATGGAGGAGAGGATGTAGCCGAAGAAGAGGGGTTTGACCAGGCCCTGGACAATGTCGGGAAAGCGAAGGTGCTCCCAGGCCATGGCGAAATACTGTGTGCCATTCTGGTTATTCATGAACACAGTGACAGCGCCGCCGCCGAGGATGCCGCAGGCATCGGCCACGATGGTGAGGAAAAAGAGCATGGCAATGCTGGCGTAGATGCGCGGAGTGACCAGCTTGCGGAGGGGGTCCACGCCAAGGGCTCGCATGGCGTCGATTTGCTCGGTGACGACCATGGAGCCGAGCTCGCTAGCCATGGAGGAAGCGTTGCGGCCGGAGACCATGACGCCGGTCAGCACCGGGCCGAGTTCGCGGATCATGGTCAGACTCACGAACTGGCCAGTGACGGCCGCGGCGCCAAATGCGGAAAGTGTGGCTGCCGATTGCAGCGCCAGCACGCCGCCAGTGGAGAGCCCGGAAAGCACAACGATGGACAGGGACCCGAAACCAATGATGTCGGATTGAATGAGGAAGTCCGGCCAGTAGATGGGGGGGTGAAACAGGTTCATTAAAGCGCGCCAGGCGAACAGGGAATAATCCTGTACCGTGAGCACAATGCTTTTGGCGGTTTTGTCGATCGTTTCTAGCGCCATCTGATTCCCTGACCATAAGATGCAGGATAGAGCGGCTGCCGCTCTCTAAAGGACAGGATAGCGCACGGGGCTCGGATTCCCTCCAGCCACTTTTCCCTTCTCTTCGATGGGTGGGAATTACACTGCGGGGGGACATGGCTGCATATTATGTGGAATCGCAAATGCGTATCTGCATGAGGAATCAGTGGATAGGATTTGGCAGTTGGAATCTGCCAATTTACTTCTACAGTTCTGCATCTAAGAGCATGGGAGGGACGGTATGCACCTGTTTCGCTTACGGCTGATCCTCGCGCTGATTGCGTGCGTGACGGTGGTTTCTCTCGCCTCCACATATTTCGATGTCCTGGCGCACAAGCATTTTCTGCGCGAAGACCTGGAACGGCGGACAGGGTGGATGGGCGCGAGCATTCAGCCCGACCTGGAGCGGACCATCGCCATCGGCAATTCGACTGCTCTTCCGGCACTGATCGAACAATCCAAGGCTCGAATCGGGGCTCTGGGATTGGCAGTGTACGGCGATCGAGGACAGTTGCTGGCCTGGGCCGGGCCTGCTTCCCTGTTGCCGATGCTGCCGCCGGAGTCGCTGGAAAGATCGCTTCGCAAAGGCGCCAATGTGAGCGCGTTCGGCCACTCAGAGGACCTGCAGTGGCTGGAAGAAGTGCTTCCTCTACATGACGGTAACCGACTGGAGGGCGGGTTGGTATTGCTGGCCGATGCGGGATACATCCGCAGCCAGGGAAACGAAGTATGGCGGCGAAGCTTTTGGCGAATCGCAACGATGGTAATCGTAATTGTCTTGGTGACCCTGGGGATGGTGAGTTGGTTCCTGATGCGGCCTATGACGGAGGTGGTGGAACGCCTGCGGCGACTGCGAACCGGCTACGTGGAAAAGGTCCCAGACCCCAAGGCGAAGGAACTTAGCCTGTTCACACCTCTGGCGCGCGAGGTGGAGACGATGGCGGAGAGCCTGATTGCGGCGCGCGCTGCAGCGGCTGCCGAGGCCCGTTTGCGCGATGCAGGCGATCACTTGTGGACCGCTGAATTGCTGGCTGCGCACATGCGGGCGCGCACCGGCTCCGGCCGCATCTTCGTGGTGTCGAACCGCGAGCCGTATATGCATGTGCGGAAGGGACGGGAGACGGTCTGCGTGGTGCCGCCGAGCGGCCTGGTGACAGCCATTGAGCCCGTGCTGCGCGCCTGCGACGGCGTCTGGGTGGCTAGCGGCAGCGGAGACGCGGACGCCGCGAATGTGGACGAGTTCGACCGGCTGCGCGTGCCACCCGAGGATCCACGCTACACCCTGCGCCGGGTATGGCTTTCCAGTGAGGAAGAATCCAGCTACTACGACGGATTTGCCAACGAGGGGCTGTGGCCGCTGTGCCATATCGCGCACACCCGCCCTATCTTCCGCGCCGGAGACTGGGAATGCTACCAGAGGGTCAACGAGCGATTTGCCGCCGCACTGCTGGAGGAGATGGAGGGCACCGCAGATCCGCTGGTGTTTGTGCAGGACTATCATTTCGCATTGTTGCCGCGGCTGGTGAAGGCGGCGCGACCCGACGCGCGCGTAGCCATATTCTGGCATATTCCATGGCCCAATCCCGAGGCGTTCGGCATTTGCCCGTGGCAGGCTGAGTTGCTGGATGGCTTGCTGGGGGCGGACCTGATCGGCTTCCACATTCCGCTGCACTGCAACAACTTTCTTTCCACGGTGGACAGGGTCATCGAGTCACGTACCGATCGCGAACATATGACAGTCCGGCGCTTTGGGCATATCAGCATGGTGCGGCCGTATCCGGTGAGTGTGGCCTTCGACGGAGCAAAGCCGGGCATTGTGGGAGTTGCTACGCCCGAGGAAGAGGACGAAAAACGCGCTGCCGAGCGAGCTGCTTTGCTGACCGAGTTTGGCGTGCGCGCAGAGTGCCTTGCAGTAGGAGTAGACCGGCTGGACTACACCAAGGGAATTGTGGAGCGGCTGCTGGCCATTGAACAACTGATCGAGGATCATCCCTGGCATTGGGAGCGCCTGACCATGGTGCAGATTGCCGCGCCGAGCCGAACGCGCATCCCGGCATACGAGAATCTGCGACGCAGCGTGGAGGAGACCGTAGAGCGCATCAACCAGCGCTATCAGACCCCGCGCTGGAGGCCGATCGTCCTGATCGAGCGCCAGTGCAACCACGAGGAAGTCAACCGTTGGTATCGTGCCGCGGACCTGTGCCTGGTGACTTCGCTACACGATGGGATGAACCTGGTGGCCAAAGAATACGTGGCCGCGCGGGAAGACGAAGATGGCGTGTTGGTGCTGAGCAAATTCACCGGCGCTGCCGTGGAACTGCGCGATGCGCTGGTGGTGAATCCTTACGACATTGTGGGCGTGGCCGACACCATTCATCAGGGTCTGGAGATGACCCGCGCCGAGCGCCGCCAGCGCATGCAACAGATGCGCCGCCAGGTGATGGACCACAACATCTATCGCTGGGCGGCAAGCGTGCTGGGCGATCTGCGCGAGGTGCGACTGGAGAATGCGGAGGGCGTGGAGGTACGCCCTGCCAGCCCAGCTTCGGAGCCTGCTCCCGAGGCGGCCAATCGTAAACTGGCGTAAGGACCGAGCCAGAACTAATAGGGAAAGCGAGCAGATTTTGACCTCTGAGGCGGCAGAAAAGCTGGAGGAGTTTTTTGGTGCACTTGCAGGTGCGCCGACCCCGCTGTTGCTGCTGGATTACGATGGCACGCTGGCGGGCTTCAGGGTGGACCGCTTCACGGCACGGCCGTGGGCCGGCGTGCCGGACCTGCTGGCGCGCATCCAGCGCCAGGGATGCACGCGTATCGCGGTCGTGACGGGCAGGCCGGCAGCGGAGATTGCACCCCTGCTCGGACTGGACCCACCGCTCGAAGTGTGGGGTCTGCATGGAGCTGAACGTCTCTATCCCGATGGTCGCCGGGAACTGGAAGAAGCGGCGCCTGGGGCGCGACAGGCACTCCACAAGCTACGCGAATCGCTCCAGCGTGATGCGCTCGGGGGACTCTATGAGGACAAGCCCAACGCAGCAGTAATGCATTGGCGAGGCCACTCCGCACGCGCAGCAGGACTCATCGAGAAGCGAACGCGTCAGCGCTTTGAGCCCCTGGCGCAATTGGATGGCCTGGCTCTGCTGGAGTTTGAGGCAGGTTTGGAGCTGCGCGTGGGACTCGACAAGGGCGGCGCGGTGCGAGAAATCATAAGCGAGGCCGAGGCTGGCGCGCCGGTGACCTATTTGGGCGACGATCTCACCGATGAGGCGGCGTTTCGCGCCGTGAATGAAGCCGATGGCCCGCACCTGAGCGTATTGATGCGCCGTGAGCGGCGAGAGACCGCCGCCGATGTGTGGCTAAGACCGCCGGCGGAGTTGCGCGGGTTTCTGGGGAGGTGGTTGAAGGCAGGAATCAGGGCATAGCAACTGTGAAACCGCTATAGTGCCTTGTCTTACTCTCTGCCCTTTTTGCGAATCTCAATGTTGAGGCGTTTGATCTTCTGGTTGAGGGTGGAGAGAGGGATGTGGAACTGCTCGGCAGCGTCGGTCTGGTTACCGTTACAGCGCTCGAGCTTTTCAATGATGATGCGGCGCTCGATGTCTTCGAGGATGTCGAAGAGCGAGGCGTTGGGGTTGTGTTCAAGCAGCGCGTCCTGAAAGCTGCGCCCGGTGATGTGGCCGGGCAACAAATCCGAGCCGATGATAGTGCCGGAGGAAAGCACCACGCCGCGCTCGATGGAGTTCTCAAGCTCGCGCACGTTGCCGGGCCACTCATAATCCACCAGCGCACGCATGGCGTCGGCGGAGAGCTTGCGCGGCGAGAGTTCATTCTCCTTGGCATAGAAATCGAGGAAGTGCTGGGCAAGCAGGGGAATATCCTCACGGCGCGCGCGCAGCGGGGGCAGGTCCACGGTGATGACGTTGAGGCGGTAGAAGAGATCTTCGCGGAAGCGGCCTTCGCGCACCGCCTGGCGCAGATCGATGTTGGTGGCGGCAAGGATACGCACGTCCACCTGGATCTCCTGGATTCCGCCCAGGTGCATGAAGCGGCGATCCTGGAGTACGCGCAGGATCTTGGCTTGGGTATCGGAGCCCATGGTTGCGATCTCGTCCAGGAAGAGAGTGCCGCCGTTGGCGACTTCGAAGAGTCCTTTTTTGGAGGCGATGGCCGAGGTGAATGCGCCCTTGACGTGGCCGAAGAGCGTGGACTCGAGCAGTTCCGACGGCATGGCGCCGGTGTTGATGGGCACAAAGGGCTTGTCGCGGCGCGGCGAGTTGGCGTGAATGGCCTTGGCGATGAGCTCCTTGCCGGTGCCGCTTTCGCCTTGGATGAGCACCGTGGAACGGCTGGGCGCAACTTGCGCCACCAGGTCGAAGACGCGCAGCATGGGCTCGCTCTTGCCCACGATGTTGGCGAAGTTGTAGCGCTGCTTGAGGGTACGCTTGAGCTGCAGGTTTTCTTCTTCGGCGCGATGGCGGGCAACGGCGGAGCGGATGTCGGCCATCAGCTTTTCGTTGTCCCACGGCTTCTGGACGAAGTTCTCTGCGCCGGCGCGGATGGCCTCGACCACGTTGTCCACCGTGCCATAAGCGGTGATCATGATGACCGGCATTTCCGGCTGACGTTCCTTGATTTGGGGCAGCAGTTCGAGCCCGCTCTGACCGGGCAGAGCCAGGTCCAACAGCACCAGGTCGAAGTTCTCCTGCTCCAGGATTCTTAGTCCCTGCTCGCCGTCAATGGCGGTTCTTATCCCGAATCCTTCCAACGTCAGAAGCACCTCAAGGGATTCGCGAATGGCCGCTTCGTCATCGATGACAAGGATGCTGGCGCTAGTGGAACTGGCGATCGCGGATGGTGCGGAGACTTGAAAATTCAACGGCTGGTCAACCTCAGGCATGTACGGATTTCCTCAGCATTGGGAACTCAAGATGAAAGGTTGTCCCGGCGCCCACGGAGCTTTCGACATGAATTTTACCCGCGTGTTCCTGGATGATTCCGTAGGAGACGGACAGTCCGAGACCGGTGCCGCGCCTCTCGCCAGGCCGGGGCATGGTCTTGGTGGTAAAGAAGGGGTCGTAAATGCGTTTCAGGTGCTCCGGCGCGATGCCGGAGCCAGAGTCTGCCACCACCGCTTCAACGTGGCCGTTGGCCATGGTGGCTACGCGCAGCCTGCCGCCACCGGGCATGGCCTCCTTGGCGTTCAGCAGCAGATTCAGGAAGACCTGCTGCAGCTTGCCGGGGTTGCCGTGAATCAAAGGCAGGTCTTCGGTCAACTCAACATCAACGAGAATCTGCGCGGTCTTGAACTGGTGCTCAAGCAGTGAAAGGGTGTCGCGAATTACCTGGTTCAGGTTGGTTTCGCGGAATTCGGTGGTGGATGTCCGTGAAAAATTCAGCAGCCCGTTGGCAATCTCCGAGGCGCGAAAAGTCTGCTGGGTGATCTTCTCCAGAACCGGTCCCAGACGCGTGTCGCCGCGCAACTGCTTGGAGAGCAACTGGGAGTAAGAGGAGATCACCGCCAATGGAGTATTGATCTCGTGGGCCACGCCCGCCGCGAGCAGGCCGATGGAACTGAGCTTGTCTGCCTGGGTAAGCTGCGCCTCAAGCGAAACCCGCTCGGTAATGTCGTCCACCAGCACGATGCGGCCCACGGCGACGAAATCGCGCGACATGAGCGGCGCAATGGCGATGTTGGCGGTGCGCTGTTCGCCTGCGCGGCTGGTGAGCGGGAATTTATAGAGGTGGTGCACGCCGGGCTCGTTGCGGAAGCCGTCCAGCGCCTCAATAAACTCGGGCGGGAAGACGCTCTGAACCGGCTGCCCGATGACCTCGGCGCGGCTTAGGGCGTACATGGCCTCCATCTGTGCGTTCCAGCTCTCGATGCGGTCCCGTAAATCCAGGGCGAGAATGCCTACGTTGATGGACTCGACGATATTCTCGTTGAACTCTTTGAGCCGCTCGAATTCGCTGATCTTATCTTCCAACTGCGCATAGAGGCTAGCGTTCTGCAGGGCGATGCCGATGTAGCTGGCCAGCGATTCCAGCAGTTCCACATCTTCGCTGGAGAGGAAGTCACCACCGATGGTGCGGCCGAGGCCGATGACGGCGATGGTGCGCGAGGCGGAGGTGGTTTCTCCATCCTCAGTCTGACCACCCGCGACGCGACAGGGCAGGTAGTAGTTCAAGTCGAGCAGGGCCGCCGTCTGGCGCTCGCTTTCAGTCAGGTGAAGGGCCTGTTGGGCGTTCTCAAGAAAGATGTGGGAGTGGTCTGCTGCGCGGTCGAAGTCGAGGAAGCTGAGGTCGAGCGAGTCCGGCCCCACCCGGTCCTGCGCGGCAAGCGCCTCGGCGGGCAGCCCATGGGACGCGGCCAGGCGCAGCCGACCCGGCTCCTGGGCCAGAAAGACGGCCACGCGCGCCACCAGCAGGGTGCGCGGCAGCCGCTCCACAATGGACTCCAGCAGTGCTTTCAAATCCGTCTCGGAACTGAGGCCGCGACCAAACTCGACCAGCGCCATGCGATAGTCGTAGCGATGGCGGTCGAAGGCGCGGTCAACCCAGCCCTGAATCCTGCGCTTCAGCGGCTCGAAGAAGGCAGCGACCAGGACGATGGCGATGCCCTCGCCCCAATCCCGGACCGACTCCGGCAAGCGGTTGTGGGCCAACCCCGCGGCCAGGGCAATGACGCCGAAATAGCCCCCGAGGATGAGGCCGGTAGCCAGCGTATAAGCCACACCCCGCTTGAAGATCAGATCGGTATCCATCAACCGGTAACGGATGATGGCCCAGCAGAAGGTGAGAGGCAGGAAGACCAGCGACAACCCGGCCAGCTTGGTGAGCAAGCTCGGCATGGGCAGGTCCAACATGTAGGGAATGGCGTAGAAGAGCGTGAAGGGCAGAACCGCCAGCAGCGCGCCGCGCCAGAGCCACTTCAACTGCTGGCGTAGCAGGGGCGAATCGGCGCGGCTGTAGCTGCGAAGAAAGAGAACGGCGGCAAAGACGTAGAAGATGGCGTCGTAGCCAGTGCCGGTCTGGTCAAGGCGGTGACGCAGCAGTCCCGTAGCCTGCCAGCGGTTGATCGCCATGAGCCAAAGTCCCAGGAGTCCCGCGCCGGGAGCATAGATTAGCGGCAGCAACCAGCGACGCCGGATGTTCTTGAAGCGTTCTTCAGGAAAGCTGAGGGCGAAATGCAGAAACAGCGCCGGCTGCAGCGATCCTGCAAGCCCATTTATCCAGAAGACGGTCCAGTCCAGCAAGTCAAGCTTGCCAGTGAACTTGAGCGCATAGAGCGCGAATGAAGCCAGGCAGAACAGATAGAAGTGCGTAGCGCGGGGGGCCGTCCAGCGGCGAAACAGGACGTAGATGCCGATAGCCAGATAGATGAGACCGATGAGCCTCAATCCTGCCTGCAGGCTTCGATCTGCCGGTTCGGGAATGACCAGAACGGGTGCGTCGAGGGGGATGCCGTCCCGGGTGATGGAGTACCGCGCATTGTCCCAGGAGCCGGTGCGATAGAGCTGACGCTCAAAGTCCGCAACACGGGAGACAGGAGAGTCGTCGACAGCGGTCAGCAGGTCATGGGTCTGAATGCCCGCGCGCTGGCCCGGGCTGCCGGACAACACCTTATCTGCGACCAGCCCACCGCCCGGCGCCTCGCTCCACCATACCCCATCGTCAGGTTGCTGGAACTCGCTCTCCTGATGGAGATTCCAAACCGCCAACAGTACCAGACCCACTGTGGCTACTGCCAGCAGCGTCGCCTGCACACGATTGAAGAGGCTTGTCTCCATAAGGGGGAGCACCTTGAGCTACCAAATAGCACTGCACGTCGGATGCCATGTGATAAACCCTTACCGGGCAACCCGGAACACTTAGGCAACCAACTGAGAACACGTGAGATAAAGACGCTGGATTTCGCAAGAGGTGAGACCGCATCCACCTAGAGTCTGTGGAAAATGCAGAAAACGGGAAACAGCCTACGTAAAAGGGAATCGTACTACGGAAATCAATAGTGGATGAAAAGGCGCAGAAATTCGTGAAACTCACTTATTTTGCTGCGATCACGGTGTGGATTCATTTCTGCTCTGGCGCGGAAAGTGACTTATCTGGGCAGGGTGACCCCCGGGGCGAAGAAGAAGTCGCGTGAACATGAAGGTGAGCTTTTTTATCGCTCGCAAAGTCGATTCTGGACTTCAGCGCTGTCCGTAGGTCGCCTTTGGGCCATGCTTGCGCAGGTAGTGGTGTTCGAGAACGTGCACGGGCAGACCGGAATCGGGCGCTCCAAGCAGAATACTGCGAAATGCCATGCGAGCAATGTATTCGAGGACATCGGCGTGCTCTACGGCTTCGGCAACCGATCTTCCCCAGGTGAAGGGGGCGTGGCCGGCCACGAGCACACCGGGCACGGCGACGGGGTCCAGATCATCCGCGCGGAAGAGACGGACGATGACGGCACCAGTATTACGGACATAGGCCTCGACGGTTACCTCCCTGGCGGTCAGCGGAGCGGTGACCGGGACCGGGCCGTGAAAATAGTCGGCGTGGGTTGTACCCAGACAGGGAATTGGCCTGCATGCCTGTGCCCAGGATGTGGCGAATTCAGAGTGGGTGTGAACAATGCCACCGATCTGGGGGAATTCGCGGTAAAGCAGGGTGTGAGTGTCCAGGTCGCTTGAAGGGCGCAGCGAGCCTTCGACGATCTTGCCGTCGAGGTCGGTAACCACCAGGTTTGCTGGAGTGAGTTGGGCATAGTCGACGCCACTGGGCTTGATGACCACCAGCGGTTCGGTACCCGAGCGGTCGATGCCACTGGCGTTGCCGAAGGTATGCGGAGCCAGGCCGCGGCGGGCAATTTCGCGGTTGGCATGGAGGACTTCTTCACGGAGGGATTCGAGCAGCATGACGAACTTCCTTATGGCAGGAGCGCACAGCTTGTGGAGGGACGCGAATGCGTGGTAAGCGTTTCCCACAACAAGTTTACCAGCCCGGCCAACGCACAGACGATCATTGCCATTTCGCAGTACAATGCTGACCGTTCGGGGCAGCCCGATTACAAGACCACTGAACGGGCGCAATTCATGGTAGATGCTCGCACGGCGCAGGTTCCTTGTTGGGTTCAAGCGAGGGTGGCGAGAAGAAACACGCTTAGTCACCACACCGCAGCTCGGGGGCGGAAATGGAATGGTACTGGTGGATCTTCTTTGTGGTTGTGGCCTTGATCGTTCTTCAATCAGTCCCTAAACTTCTCCCACCAATTGGCAAGAAACCTGCGGCATTCAAGCTCGATAACCTGCGCTCCATCGCGTTCGCGAGTGTACAGGAGACTCCGCGCAACGAACAGCGACCGCAGGTGGAAGTGGAGCTTAGGCCCTATGTCACACGGCTGTGCAGGGTGCACGGGAGCACCGGGAGCTTCACATCGCACGAGACGCGCGTTATCGGCCAAGAAATAAACGAGAAGTACGGGTGCGACAGCATGGTCGATGTTCTCGACGAGGTGCGCAGAGTCCTGGGCAGTGGGGCGGCTCGGGATCTTGAATACAACTGGGCCGGGATTGGCGAATGGAGAAAATAGTCCGGCGGCTGAGAAATAGCCGGAAGCCTCATGTACGGATCGGAGATCGGCCGGCACGTACGTATAGATTAGAAATCCCTCCTCCGCTGTAAACTTGGGTTCCAAGCGGGCGTCTACCTGAGTGATGGCAGCCTGCACAGCATTGGAACCGATGACCATGGCCACGGCGAACGAAAATGCCGCGCAGGACTTCGCGAGTGTTGTTCAGAGCCACAGGCCGCAGATTTTCCGGTTCTTGCTGGCCTCTACGCGGGATGTGGATCTGGCGGAGACGCTGACCCAGGAGTGCTTCCTGAAGGCGCATCAGAACTGGCCGCGATTCCGAGGCGACTCGAGCGCGATGACCTGGTTGATGCGGATCGCAATCAACCTTCAGAAGGATCACTGGCGCAACCGTCGCTTGCAGTTCTGGCGCCAGGCGCGGACCAATGCAGTGGATCTGGATGAGGCGGGCGAATGGCTGCCCAGCGGCGAGAGATCGCAGGAGCAGCAACTGCTGGCGCGCGAACGGTTGGCGCAGGTGTGGCGCGCGGTGGATGGGTTGAGCGAGCGGCAGAGAACGGTCTTCCTTCTGCGCTTCGTAGAAGAACTGGAGTTGAGTGAGATTGCACGTTCCACAGGCCTGCGCGAGGGCACGGTGAAAGCACATCTCTCGCGGGCGCTGGCTAGAGTGCGTACGGAGTTGGGGGGGAAGCGATGACGGTGCAGGGCAGAATTACAGGAGAGACGGAGCAGCCGGCCGAGCGGGAAGTGCTGGACCCGGTGCTGCAGCAGACGCTGAGAGACTTCAGAGCCAGTGTGCACGCCTGGAGCGAGGCGGTCTATCAGAGTCCGCGCAATGTGCACGAGGTGGTGGTGCACAGGACATGGCGGCTGGCTGCCGGATGGGCCCTGGCGTTGGTGTTGCTCGGCGGCGCCGCTTCGGGAGGTCTCTACGAGCGCCATCATCAGCAGGAGTTGGCCCGGATTGCGGCCGCGCAAGCAGCACAACAGCAGCGCGAACTCGCGGCCCAGCATGCACGCGAGGAGGAAGATCTGCTGGCCAAGGTGGACAGCGACGTAGCGCGAGAAGTTCCAAGCGCCATGGAGCCGCTGGCTTCATTGATGACGGATGACGTGACCAAATAAAAGCGGGAAAGCGAACGAGTGTCGTGCTGAAGATCATTGGGAGGAATACGGGATGAAGGTAACGGTGGCGGTACGGATGGGTTTGGCGATTGCCGCATTTTTGACGGCGGGCGCGCTGGGTGCACAGGCACCGGGTGGTGGCCCGGGATTCGGGGATCACAGGCCCCCTATGGAGCGGGCACTGGGTCCGCGTGGCGAGCATGGCCGCTGGTGGAACGATCCGGCCATGGTGGAGAAACTGAAGCTCACGGACGAACAGCGGAAGGCGATGGACGGGATTCTGATGGAGCACCGCGAAAAGCTGATCGACCTGCGCGCCAACGTGGATAAGGCGGAACTGGCAATGGAGCCGCTGATGGGCGACGACCAGCCGAATGAGACTGCAATCCTGGCGCAGATTGACAAGCTGGCCCAGGCGCGTGCCGAACTGGAGAAGGCCAATGCCCGTTTCCTGTTGGCCATTCGCAGCAAGCTGACACCCGAGCAGTGGAAACTGTTGCGTGCTGGGCGCATGAACCGGATGGAGCGCCGCGGATGGGGAAGAGACCGCCTGCGGCCCGGTGGCCAGAGGCCGGATGGCGAGGACCAGCACGCGGCGCCTCCGCCTCCGGGACCGCAGGGCGCCGCCGGCGGGAGGCCAACGGTCGAGGACCCGGGAGATGCGGCTGCCCCGGGAGCGGGGATCAATCAATAGAGGGATGTTGTAGCGAGAGCATCAGACAGAGAGCAACTGCGGTAATAGCCAGGGCCTGGTCAGGAGATTGAACAGGCCCTGGACAACCGATGGCGGCAAGAGGCGATCCTCTTGCCGCCGATTTTTTCGCGTTGAATTGAAAAAGACGACTGCGCATTTCTGGAGATGCGGGCTTCGATCCTCAAGGACGTTTTTCAGTCCGCGTAATCTCCTGGTTGCTTGCCAGCGACTTGCGAGAGGATTAGAAGTTGCTAAAGAGCGAGGTCGTAATTGCGCAATGTCAGCGTCCCCTTGGCGACCAAAGAGTGGCGAAAGGCTCCTCTATCCCACTTGCAATTGCCGCAGGTAAGGGACGCTGGCCTTCATCAGAGGCAAGTCCATCTCGACGAAGTAGTTCTTGATGCCGGCCGTCTTTGCCGCGGTAAAGATTTTTGTCCAATCGAGCGTGTCTTGACCAACCGGCACGATCTTGCGAGTCTTTGCCGACCAGCCCTGAACATGCATGGAGATAAAGCGGCCTGGATACCGGGTAAAGTACTCGGCGGCATCATAGCCCGCACTGATTGTGGACACCTGGAACTGGAACTTGACGAACCTGGGATCGAGAAATTGAAACAGCAGATCGTATGTCCGCTTGCCATTGACCTTGGTGAGTTCAAAATCCTCGTTGTGAAGACCCTGCACGATTCCGGCCGCCGCCGCCCGCTCGCCCATCCGGTTGTATTCGTCGGCCGCTCGCTTCACATCATCCATGGTGGGATTCTTCGGCCCGCCCAGGCTAGGAACAAGCATCTGGGTCAAGCCGATATCTCTTGCCCATGAGATACGGTCGTCCTGATCTTTCCGCAATTCGTCGATAGAAAAGTGACTGCTGATGCAGGTGAGGCCTGCCTCGTGGAGGATGCTTCGGAGTTCGGGCCCTTTGTATTTGGCGAGGCCTGCGAAACCGGAGTCGGCGTACCCCACGGGCGAGCACAACTCGATTGTCTGGAATCCGGCGGCGGCAAGTTCTTTGAGCGTGCCGCGGAAGTCTTTGGCGATGCTTGCGCGCACGGGCCACGTCTGACATCCAAGGGGCAAGCCAAGGGGATTGGCGTGAAGCATGCGCGGCCCTGTCGACAGGGCCGCGCCCAACGCTGTGGCCGATGAGGCTGTCTTGATAAATTCTCTTCTGGATACTGGCGGCATACTTGTCTCCTTGCTTGGGACGTCGGACTTCAATTCTAGACTCCGGGTGGATGGCAGGCTCGCGGCGAGCAGATCGGTCCGCGCTTCTTGCGGCGCGAGGATGACGTTAAGTGGTGCGCTTGCGTTTCAACGACGACCGATCTCCCACATCTTCGGGATAGTCCTTTGCCAGATCGCGAATCCTGAAGCTGAATTGCCGGAATAGTTTTTCCCAACGCTTTGCCTGAGCGGGCGTGTAACGGTAGAAGCCTTTAGCGTTCGAAGTTCCACGACCGCCCGAGTCAGTCACCTTCTGCATCAGGCGCGGGATTTTCCTGGCGCAGTTGAGGTCTGGGAGAAGGCCCTTCATCACGGCTTTGTAGGCGCGAATTCCCATGAGGTCCATGAAACGAAAAGGGCCAGCAAAAGTGATCCAGTAGCCTAGGTCGTTGCGCATCGAGCGATCGACATCCGCAACCGTCGCATATCCCGAATCCACCAAGTGGAACGCTTCACGAAGCATGGAGTACATGATCCGGTTGGTGATGAAGCCGCGAATATCACGGCGGATCAACGACGGCTCCTTGCCCCATCCGCGAGCCAGGCGTTCGGCACGCCGCGCAAAGGCGAGCGAAGTCTGGTTCCCGCAGACGATCTCCATAAAGCGTGTCGCGGTTGCAGGTTCTGCCCAGTGCAGACCGAGCACGCGTTCCGGATGGCGGGCATTCTTCTGTAATTCGGTAATAGGGATCGAGGAGGTGTTGCTGCCGATCAGCGCGCGAGAAGACACGACCTTTTCAATTTCTTTAATCACGCGGCGCTTGATGGAAAGGCTCTCTACGGTGGACTCAACGACAATCTCTGCGTCCTTGAGGCCGTCGAACTTCGAGGAAACTGTAAATCTCTCCATCACGTGGGGCAGAGATTCCTTGATCAATCCGTGGGCGGCGGCTTCCTTCAAAACGGCCAAAAGCCTTCGGCGCGCCGTGCGAATTTTCGTTGGATCGGACTCGACGCAATGCAGACGGTGTCCTGCTGCGAGCAGACAGGCGCAGATGCTGGTGCCCATCAATCCCATTCCTACAACGCCAACTGGGATTTCACCGGGAGGTTTCGCGATCGAACGACTTCCTGCCTGGCGATTCGACTTTCTTTGTTTCAGCATGGGTTATGAGGCCCTCCTTGAACTACCGGCCGATGGACGTGCCAGTCTACAGCGCGATGGGCTATGGAGTATAGACGAACGGCGTGGAGCAGTCGGGCAGATTTGGTCCGAGGCGCATCGGCACGGGGCCGAGGAATTTCGTACTAAACAGTGACTGCGGGCTCCGGTTCCCACGCGCCGGTGGTGAGGTACTCGTGGATATGGACGGCAGCTTTGCGGCCTGCGCCCATGGCAAGGATGACGGTGGCGCCGCCGGTGACGATGTCGCCGCCGGCAAAGACACCGCGCTTGGAGGTGCGAGTGGTCTCAGGATCGGCGAGGATGTAATTGCGCGGGGTGGTCTTCAGGTCCGGGGTGGTGCTCTGGATGAGCGGATTGGCGGTGGTGCCCACGCCAATGATGGCCACGTTCGCGGGCAGAACGTAGTCCGAGCCCTTGATCTCGACCGGTGAGCGGCGGCCACTCTTGTCGGGTTCGCCCAATTCCATGCGCACGCAGCGTGCGCCGGTGAGCCAACCCTTCTGGTCGCCGATAAACTCGACGGGGTTGGTCAACATGCGGAAGTCGATGCCCTCCTGGAGGGCGTGGCGCACCTCTTCGAGACGCGCCGGCATTTCGGCTTCAGAGCGGCGATAGACCAAGGTTGCGGTTCGTGCGCCAAGGCGGCGCGCGGTGCGCACCGCGTCCATGGCGGTGTTGCCGCCACCTACGACGATGACGTCGCGATCGCGGCAATCGTAGACCGGCTCATCGTACGCAGTGACCTGGTAGGCGCGCATCAGGTTGACACGGGTGAGGAATTCGTTAGCGGAGTAGACGCCGTTGAGGTGCTCGCCGGGAACGCCGAGGAAGCGCGGCAGACCGGCGCCGGTGGCGACGAACACCGCATCGAATTTCTCGTTCTGCATGAGCTCGTCGAGGGTCACACTCTTGCCGACGACTACATTGTTTTCAAATTCGACGCCCATTCTGCGCAGGTTGTCGACTTCACTCTTGACGATGGCCTTGGGCAGACGGAATTCGGGGATGCCGTAGACGAGCACGCCGCCGAGCTCGTGCAGGGCCTCAAAGACGCGCACGCGATGGCCCTTCTGGACCAGGTCTCCGGCGGCCGAGAGCCCGGCCGGGCCGCTGCCGACGATGGCCACACTCTTGCCCGTGGGCATGGCGTTGACAGGCAATCCAAGCTGGCCGGTGTTGCGTTCATAGTCGGCGATGAATCGCTCAAGGTTGCCGATGGCAACGGGCGCGCCCTTCTTGCCCAGAACGCATCCGCCCTCGCACTGATTCTCCTGCGGGCAGACGCGGCCGGTGATGGCGGGCAGCGCATTGTCTTCGCGCATCTTGGCTGCGGCGGCAAGATAATCACCGGCATAAATGAGCGCGACCACCTCTTTGATCTTGACGCCGACGGGGCAATCGACGACACAGCCGGGCTTGGCGCAGGCAATGCAGCGCGTGGCCTCCTGAAGGGCGTCGGCCGCGAGCAGACCTCGATTGACTTCTTCAAAGTTGCGGCTGCGCACGGCGGGATCGAGCTCGGACATGTGCACGCGCGGGATCTTCATGCGATCTTTGAGGGGAAGCGTGTTGGGGTTAGACATGGTGCGCCTCCTCCTCAGTCAACTCCGCGCGAAGGTGGGCCACTTCGGCTTCTTTCGCGAGCAACTCGGCGCGAAGGTTGGCCAACTCCTCCTGCTTGTGCTCCTCAAAGTATTTGAGCGACTGGCACTCCTTGTCACGGTACATGGAGTTGCGCTGCATAAGGACCTCGAAGTTGACCAGCGAGGCATCGAATTCAGGACCATCGACACAGGCGAATTTACTCTTGTCGCCGAGCAGTACGCGGCAGCCGCCACACATGCCGGTGCCGTCCACCATGATGGAGTTCAGACTGACCATGGTCTTTATGCGGAGCGGGGCGGTGATCTGCGCCACGGCGCGCATCATGAGCACCGGGCCGACGGCGAGCACAAAGTCGATTTTGCGGCCGGCGGCGAGAAGCTCATTGAGCTTTTTAGTCACCAGGCCCTTTTCGCCGTAGCTGCCGTCGTCGGTCATGATGTAGGTCTCGTTGCCGGCGCGGCGCACTTCTTCTTCAAAGACCACCATCTCAGTGTTGCGCGCGCCCTCAATGAAGATCACGTGATTTCCAGCCTGCTTGAGCCCGTTGGCCGTGGGAAGCGCCATGGCTGTGCCCACGCTGCCGGCAAGAATCACAGCAGTACCGTAGTTCTGAATTTCAGAGGGCGTCCCGAGCGGGCCGACGATGTCGAGAATGGAGTCGCCCGCTTCAAGGCAATTCAACAGCATGGTGGTTTTGCCGATGGATTGCACCACGATGGTGACGGTGCCTGCCTCGGGGTCAGAGCTCTTGATGGTGAGGGGGATGCGTTCGCCGTGCTCGTGGAGGCGGAGAATAAGGAACTGACCGGGCCTCTGCTTGCGCGCGATGCGCGGCGCTTCAATCACGAATTGCTTGATATTGAGGCCGACGCTGCGGGCTTCGAGAATCTTGTACATGAGGCACAACTCCGATGCGGCCGAAGCCGTTGCAAGAGGGACACCCCCGCTCGACAGGAGGATCTTCAAGAGCAGTTTGACTCCGCGATCGGTCGCGAGGGTGGGCATGGAGAACAAAGGCACTCCGATGCAAGCACATCCACAGCAATCATTAAGGATTATTTAGCAACGGGGAAGGCGCACCTTGTGATGGAGGTCACGGGGGTGCTGAAGGACTGACGGGATGGAGATGGCCTTGTCAAAGCTGACTCAGGCTTCGCCTGCCGGATTTCCGGCGGCACTTTCCATATCGGCGAGGGTCCGCCGCATGCGCAGGAATTCCGGGTGGCCGTGGAGAGGTTGCAGGCGAGGATCGGCGAGCATCTGGAAGAGCCACGGGCAACGGTCGTTTTCGGCGGCGCGCAGTTCGGCAATGGCGCTTTCCATGTCTCCCAGGGCCACGCAGACGGCGGGAGTAAACGAGCGCAGCACGAAGCGCTCCCGGCTCAGCCATTGCAGCCGTTCAAGAGTTTCACGAGCTTCGCGTTCCCGCCCGGCGCGGGCCAGGGCATAGCCATGCACGGCAGCGGCAATGTCGAAAGAGGGCGAGCGCCTGGCCAGGTCCTCGGCGAGCTCGATGGCGCGGTCCGGCTGGCCGTTGTGGGCCAGGATGATTGCGCTGTAGAGCTGAGAGCCCTCGTGTTCGGGTGAGATCGCGATGGAGCGCTCCGCCTGCTCCACGCTCCTTGTGCTTTCTCCAGCCAGATGCCAGGCCCAGGCCAGGCGAGCGTTCAGCCAGGGTGCAAAGGGGTCCAGGAGCAAGGCGGCGTGCAGCAGGCCAAGGGCCTCGTCAAAACGATGGCGGCTTAGAGCAAAGATGACCCGCACCCGGGTGATCCAGGGATCATGAGGCAGGTGCGCACAGGCTGCAAACGCGTGGAGCGCACCGCGCAGGTCGTGGTCCACATGAAAGCGGATCCAGGCGAGTGGCGGCAGAAGGGCCTCAGCTCCATCAAGCTGACCTGGAATTCCGCCGGCCAGGCTGCGAACCTGCTCCGCAGCCACGGCCGGCGACAGAAAGCCAAAGAAGGTTTGGATGATACAGGCATTGGCGAGGTCGACCCGCGCGGCAACCAGCGATGGATCGAGTTCCGCAGCGCGAAACAGGTGCTGCATGGCGTCCTGGATGCGGGGACGCTGCAGAGACTGCCACTCAAAGTGTCCGCGCAGGAACAACTCGTAGGCATGGCGACGGTTGGGATCGTTTTCCTCCTCGGATGCTGGAGCCGCGGCAGCAGAGAAAGATAAGCCACCCATGCCGAGCCGGAAGACAAGGCGCTCGACCAACTCCGATTCAATACCGGCTGCACGGTCTTTCGGCGCCAGGAGGTCCTCGACCCAGATTTGGGTGCCATCCGCGACGCGGATCATCTCAGCGCGCAGTCTCAGGTGGGTTGGCTGGGCGCGCAACGTTCCCGCCAAAACCAGGTCGGCGTGAAGCGCTTCGCCTACCTGCAGCGCGGTAAGGCCACGCCTCGCCAGAGTGAAAACGGAATCTCTGGCCAGCACTCCGACCGGTATCATGCGCTCGCCGGTGAGCCGCGTCATGGTCTCCTCGGCGATTGCTGTGCCCAGGTGCTCGGCGACATTGAATCCGGTGGAGAAGGGCATGATCGCGAGCCGCAGCGGGGCCTGCGCAGGCGCGGCGCCTGACGGCCGCACCGTGCCTGAGAAGCGGTATCCCCGTTTGTAGACGGTCTGGATGCACTCATCCGGCGCCAGCTTTGAGCGCAGCGAGGAGACACACTTGGGAACACTGTCTGCGGTGACGTGGACCTCTCCCCAGAGCGCCTGCTTTAGTTCGAGAGGAGTGAGGATCTGGCCGGCACGGGCCAGCAAAAGACTGAGCGCCTGCAGTTCCCTAGGGGAAAGGTAGATAGGAGTTATTCCGCGCAGGAGCGTTCCATCGGGCTCGAGCCGGAGACTACCGAATGAATATCCTGCCTGCCCGGCATCAGGCGAAGTAAACGGAGCCGGCTTTATCGCAACCAACGCATCCCTCGCACTCTCGCTCAACCTGCATGACCACGCAGGTTAAGCGCCAAGGCAAAGGGCCGTCCCGAACAACGGCCCCTTCGGTCGAAACCCAGGGAAGAAGAAAATACAAGTCCAGCATAAAGCTGTGTTGTGTTGAGCCAGTCAATTAATGGTGCTTCAATTATCCTCCGCGGCATTGCAAGGTGCAAAAAAAAAGCGAGCGAGATTTGCCTGCCAAGTAATGCTGGATCGGTTACTGCCACTGACCGAAAATCGGACATTGCGAGCCTCGCAGCAAAGAGGGAGGCGCACCAAGCTGTTGCAGGTGGGCTTGCGGCTATTGCAAGATCGGAATGCCCGCGATGCGTTTCTGCCATTCCGCGGGGCCGGTCTGGTGGACACTGGTTCCCTTGGAATCGACAGCCACAGTCACCGGCATCTCGCGCACGTCGAACTCGTAGATGGCCTCCATGCCGAGGTCCTCAAAGGCAATCAGACGCGAGCCGTGGATGGCCTTTGACACCAGGTAAGCCGCGCCGCCGACCGCCATCAGGTAGACCGCGCCAAACTCGCGAATGGCCTCAATGGCCGCCGGGCCGCGCTCGGCCTTGCCGACCATGCCGAGGAGGCCGGTTTCGGCTAGCATCTGGCGAGTGAACTTATCCATACGCGTGGCAGTTGTGGGTCCGGCCGGACCCACAACCTCTTCGCGCACCGGGTCCACGGGCCCTACGTAGTAGATGAAGCGGCCGCGGAAGTCGACGGGGAGTTTTTCGCCGCGGCTCAGCATGTCCGTCATGCGCTTGTGGGCGGCATCGCGACCGGTGAGCAGCTTGCCGGTGAGCAGAAGGACCTCGCCGGGCTTCCATGTGGCCGCTTCGGCGCGGGTGACGGTGTCGAGGTTCACTCGGCGAGCCGCGGAGACGTCGTAGGTGAGTTTGGGCCAGTCTTCAAGGCTCGGGGGATCAAGGTAGACCGGGCCGGAGCCGTCGAGCACAAAGTGGGCGTGGCGGGTGGCGGCGCAGTTGGGAATCATGGCCACGGGCAGATTGGCGGCATGGGCGGGCGTGTCGAGGATCTTGACGTCGAGGACCGTGGTCAGCCCGCCCAGGCCCTGCGCACCGATGCCGAGGCGGTTCACTTTGTCGTACAGTTCGACGCGCATCTTTTCAGCGGTGGTTTGTGGGCCGCGCGCGATCAGGTCCTGAATGTCGATGGGGTCCATGAGCGCCGTTTTGGCGAGCAGCATGGCTTTCTCCGCAGTGCCGCCGATGCCTATGCCGAGCATCCCCGGCGGGCACCAGCCAGCGCCCATGGTGGGCACAGTCTTCAGCACCCACTCGACGACAGAGTCGGACGGGTTGAGCATGGCGAACTTGGATTTGGCTTCAGACCCGCCACCCTTCGCAGCCACGGTGACTTCGACGGTATTGCCGCGCACCAGTTCCACGCTGACGCAGGCGGGGGTGTTGTCTTTGGTGTTTTTGCGGGCGCCGGCGGGATCGGACTGGAGGGAAGCGCGCAGCTTGTTGTCGGGGTTCAGGTAGGCGCGGCGTACACCTTCATCGACCATCTCCTGGAGGTCGAGCAGCTTCTCGCCGGGCGCGGCCTCGAAGCGCACGTCCATGCCGACCTTTACAAAGGCGTTGACGATGCCGGTGTCCTGGCAGATGGGGCGGTGGCCCTCGGCACACATGCGGCTGTTGATGAGAATCTGGGCGATGGCGTCTTTGGCGGCGGGAGACTGCTCGCGCTCATAGGCCTTGGCCAGGCTGGTGATGTAATCGACGGGGTGGTAGTAGCTGATGTACTGCAGCGCGCCTGCAACGCTCGAAATGAAATCTTCCTGGCGGATGACGGTCATGGAGGCTCCCTCGAAGGTCGGTCGCTTCTAGGGTAATGGATGCGAGGGAGGGCTGGCAGAACCAGAGGAAATGAGGCGGGCCAACGCTTGAAATTTGCGTTTGATGGGTGAAGTGAGCAACGAGTAATCTCCGGATTGGCCACGATCCGACCGGAATGCGATCAGGGTCTAGAACCTACCGTATGCTGTGCTAAGAGAACCTTGGGGGAAGCAGATGAACAACAAGGCGAAGGAATGGTTGGAACGTGGCGCTGAGCTACTCAAACCATTGTTCCTGCGGTACGGTTTCGCTTACAGAACCCTGAATGACGGAGACAGCAGCGGTGGCCAATTCGCCTACGCAGAGTTTAGGAAGGGAGCTCGAAGAATGGAGTTTCACTTCCGATACAGCTTAGGGTTGGTAACGTACAAACTTAACTCTCATTCGATGTCCCATCAGGAATATATGCGCTCCATGCTGGGAAAACCCAATGCGAGCCAATATCCCGGATTCTCAACCGACCCAATGGACGCGTTTCGTCACCTCCTGTTCGATCTGGAAGAGCATTGTGCCGATTTTTTTGAAGGAACGGATGAATGCCTCCTTCGGCGCATTGAGGATGCACTTGCCGAGCCGATTCAAAAATCCGGGTTGCCAGATTAGCAAACCGTTCCTGGTGTATAACCGCCAAACCGGAACTCGGACAAAGCGTTTCCTCGGGGGCTGAAGTCCGAGTCATGCAAAAAGTTCCAGGGAAATTGAAACGACCCCAATGGGAGAGCACGGGAGCGACCCGCTGGAGCGGAACCGGCGTAATTCCGACAGCAACACTCGCAGGCGGTAGCCGGCGGCGTCAGGGTAAAGTACGTCCGAGAGCAGGCCGCAGGTCGGTGTGCACGAAATCGTCGCCCTTGTAGAGTATGGGTTCGCGCTTGTCGCGGGCGAGGGCGTAGCTGAAGCAGTCGCCGAAGTTGAGGTTGGCGGGGTGGCCGCTGCCCCGGCCGTAGTCGCGGAAGGCCTGGCGGGCGATGTTCGCCTGCTCCGCGGTGAATGGCTCGACGGCGATTCCGAATTGTTCGATCAACTCATCGATCCGGCGGCTTAACGCAGGACTCTTCCATCGATCGACGACGATTGCAAGCTCGACGTAGGTCGATGCCGAAATTCTGGAATTGTCTGCTTCATCGAGAGACTTCGCGAAGGTTTCCCACCCGGGCTCTCGCTTGAGAATTGCGACCAATACAGAGGTGTCAACAATCATTTGGGCAAGCCTGTCTCGTCATCATAAAGTTCGTCCATCAGTTCCTTGGAGGTTCTGCCATCGTTCATGATCGCAGCGGTCTGAGCAGTAATCCGATCGAGCCACTCCATGCGGCTTTCTTTCCTGGATGCCTTCTCTTGCCGTTCCAGCCGCTCTTTGACCGCAACCTTGACTGCCAGGGTCAAGCTCTCCCCGGTCAGTTGTGCCAATTTCCTAGTTAGCCTATGTGTTTCCTCGTCTTTGATGTTCAGGGCCATCAGATTCCACCTTTCCACCGTCCCCTTCTACCATTCTACCATTTTGAGCCTGTTCCAGCCGGATAGAGCTGTCCGGCTCCACTGGAAACCGCCGTGATGGCCTAAGCTAAAGGCATGAACGACATGACTGCAAATGCGGTTGAGGGCGAGATATTTGACCTTCTGGTGGTGGGAGCCGGACCTACGGGGCTGGCCTGCGCGATCGAGGCGCAAAAAGAGGGGCTGCGGGCGGTTCTGGTGGACAAGGGCTGCGTGTGCAACTCGCTGTTTCACTATCCCGCGCATATGACATTTTTCACCACGCCGGAGTTGCTGGAGATCGGGGGCATTCCGTTTCCCAGCCCCAATACCAAGCCCACGCGCAACGAGGCGCTGCAGTACTACCGGCTGGTGGCGGCGTACTACCGGCTGGACGTGCGCCAGTACCAGCGCGTGGAGCGGGTGACAGGCGCGGACGGGGCTTTTACGGTGCATACGGTGGACCGCTTCGGGCGGCCGGGAGCCATCCAGACTCGGAAACTGGCACTTTCCACCGGCTACTACGATCTGCCCAACCTGACGGGAATCCCCGGCGAGAGCCTGAGCAAAGTGCACCACTATTACGTTGACCCACACCCCTACTTCGAGATGGATGTGGTGGTGATCGGGGGGAAGAACTCGGCGGCCATTGCGGCGCTGGAGCTGTGGCGCAGCGGGGCGCGCGTCACGCTGGTTTACCGCGGGCCGGAGATTCCGCCGCACGTGAAGTACTGGATCAAGCCGGACATCGAAAACCGCATCAAAAATGGGGAGATCAAGGCGTATTTTGATTCCAATGTGGTGGAGATAACGCCGGACTCGGTGGTGGTAGAGTCGCCGGAGGGCCGGGAGATTCTGCACAACGATTTCGTATTTGCCATGACCGGCTATCATCCCGACTTCAGCTTTCTTGAGGCGCTGGGGGTGCGCTTTGAGGGGCCGGACAGGCTGCCGGTGTGCAACGCGGAGACGCTGGAGAGTAACGTGCCGGGCATTTACCTGGCGGGCGTGATCGTCGCCGGATCGCGCACCAATGAGATTTTCATTGAGAATGGGCGATTCCACGGGCGGCAGATTGCTAAAGCATTGGCATCAAAATAGAAACAGGATGCCGGCCGGCTGCGGACTTGTTGGGGTAGAATCCGGCACAAAATACTGAGGGGGAATTGGGGCCTTGGCGATGCGTTGGTGGCCGCGATCGATCCGGTGGCAGATGCTCGCTGGACTGTTGCTGCTGGAGACGCTTTCAATCGTGCTTTTTGCGGCGCTGCTTACCGACCAGCAGACGCGGAGAGTGGAGCGACGCTCGAGGGAACGGTTGGCCTACGAAGCTCGATCGATGGCGCTCCAGGCCAGGGAAGCACTGGATCAGGACCGGCCGGGTTGGGTGGGGCTGTCAGTGAAGATGATGGGCAAATCGCCCACCGTGGCCTTTGCCAAGGTCAGCGATCCTGCCGGAAACGTGCTCTTCGTGAGCAATGATCAGTCGAACCAGACTGTGCTCGATCCAGCCGAGATGGCGCAGATACCGCAGATAAGGCGCGATGAGTCCAAGGTCTTTACACTGAGCGGCGGCCGCCTGGAGGCCGTGAGCGCCATCTACACGGGAAATGACCTGCGCGCCTATGCCTGGGTGGAATACGACCAGACCTGGGCGCGCGAGGAGCTGAACACCGTTCTGCAGTACACGGCCATCTTCGGCATCATCTGGCTGGTAGCGTCGTCGGTGCTGGTGCTGCTGGTTTGGCGCTCGATCGACCAGCCACTGGCCATTCTGCACCGCGGCACGGGCGCGCTGATGAAATCACCGGGGTCGGGGGGCAATTTTCCGTTGCCAGTGACTGTCGACAATGAGTTTGGCGACCTGATCCGAGCATTCAACCGCATGGTTGCTTCTATCGCCGAGCAGCGCTCGGGGTTGAACGATACCCTGTCGCTGCTGGACTCGATGCTGGCGAATGCGCCGATCGGACTGGCTTTTCTCGACCGCCGCGGCCGCTTTGTGCGCGTGAACCAAGTGTTTGCAGGGATGACTGGAGCCCCGCTAAGCCGCCACCTGGGGCGGACCCTGCCGGAACTGCTCCGCCAACCCGCTGCCCAACAACTGGAAGACGCCGTGCGGCGTGTGTTTGCGGACGAAGAGCCGGAAGGCCACCTGGAACTGAGCGGAGAGGCAGGAAAGCTGAGGTGGCCCTCAACCTGGCTGGTGAGCGTGTACCCTGTGCGAACTACGCCAAACGAGGTGCGCTGGGTGGGTGTGATTGTTCTGGACGTGAGCGAGCGCAAACGCAGCGAAGACGCCTTGCGCAAGACTGAAAAGCTGGCCGTCACCGGGCGGCTGGCTGCCTCGATCGCTCACGAAATCAACAATCCGCTGGAAGGCATCACCAACCTTTTGTTCCTGCTGCGTAATTTCAGCCAGCTTGAGGACCCGGCGCTGAAATACGTGACCATGGCTGAGGACGAGGTCCGCCGTATCACCCAGATTACTCAACAGACGCTGCGGTTCTATCGCCAATCCACGCTGCCAACCCGTTCCAACATGGGCGAACTGCTCAATTCCGTACTCGACCTTCATAATCGCCGGCTCGCGGCCCTCGAGATCAAGGTGGAGCGGGATTACGACACGGAGCTAGACCTCTACTGCTTTGCCGGAGAAGTGCGGCAGGTGATCGCGAACCTGGTGGGCAACGCTATCGACGCAACCGCGCGAGGGGGGCGGCTGGTGGTCAGGGCACGACGCTCCAGGAACTGGAAGGAACCAGGCACGGAAGGTGTGCGCATTACCGTGGCGGACACTGGCTCAGGCATGGAGCCGGAGGTACGCGAGCATATTTTCGAGCCGTTTTTCACCACCAAGAGCGTGACCGGGACCGGGCTGGGTCTCTGGGTGAGCCAGGAGATTATTCTCAAGCATCATGGGATGGTGAGGGTTCACAGCCGACCCGCATCGGGTGACGGACCGTCCGGCACCACCTTCCAACTGTTTTTCCCGAATCATCGGGATCTGACCACAGGCGTGCAACAGCCCGCAGTTGCCGAGGCGTAAAGCGTGTTGGAGCAGGCGGTTGGGCGGCAGTGATTGCGGACTGCTACGATCCTTTGTTCTACGGAACTTTTTCCGGGCGCCAGGGTTCATAAGGATGACGGGCTGCACGGGTATTCGTCTAAATTGGCAAGACCCGGGGCAGCAACTTGTTGGCAGGAGATAGAAGGATGAATCGGTCACCATTCAAGCGAGTCGTTTACCACATGCTGGCATTTGCGGCTTTGGCCGTGATGTGCGGCGCGATGGCACAGGACGCGGCGCCCACCCAGCGCAGCGACGGGCAGATCGAAATGGATGTGGTACACGCTCTGGACGCTTCCCAGGCCCTGAAGAGCGATCTGATCACGGCGGCCACCATCCAGAGTGAAGTTACGCTCTCTGGGACGGTGTCGAGCGACGCGTCGAAGCAACTGGCGGAGTCCCTCGTCAAGGGCGTTCCGGGCGTGACCGGGGTACACAATAATCTGAAGGTCGGCAACCCCGCCAACGATCCGAATGCGCAGGGCGCCAATCTGAACGAGCAGAACGCGCCGGATGTCGCGGACAACCAGCCGGGAACCGGGCCAGAGGCTCCCGCAGCTGCGCCCGCTCCGGACTATGGGCAGAACCAGGCTCCGGCTTACGGTCAGAATCAGCCTCCGGCCTATGGACAGGCTCCGCCTCCGCCAGACAACGGGCAGGCTCCTCCCCCGGGGTACGGGCAGAATCAGCCGCCGGCTTACGGTCAGGCTCCACCTCCGGGCTACGGCCAGAACCAGCCCCCGGCTTACGGTCAGGCTCCACCTCCGGGCTACGGCCAGAACCAGCCCCCGGCTTACGGTCAGGCTCCTCCGCCGGGGTACGGACAGAATCAGTATCCGCCACCGCCGCCGCAATACCGGCAGCAGTATGCGCCGCCTCAGCCCACGTATGCGATGCCGAAGGGGCCTATGACCTTGCCCCAGGGAACGCTGGTGCAGCTAAGGACCAGTGAACCGGTCGGCACCAAGAATGCCAAGGATGGCACTCCGGTTGAGTTTACGGTGATTCAGGATGTGGCTCCGGGTGGGGTGCTGGCGATTCCGCGCGGCGCTACCGTCCACGGTGTGGTTGCAGAAGTGAAGCGCCCCGGCGCCCTGGCCGGCAGCCCGGAACTGGTGCTGCAGCTTACTTCACTTGACCTGGGCGGGCAAAACTACCCGCTGCAGTCGGATCAATTCAAAGTGAAGGGGCCGAACAAGGGTGGGCGCACAGCAGAGAGCGCCTTTGGCGGCGCGCTGGTAGGCGCGATCATCGGCGGCGCCGTGGGTCGCGGCCCGGGCGCGGCGATTGGTGCGGCGGCGGGCGCGGGCGCGGGTACGGCGGCGTCGGCTGCCTCTCCGGGGCCGGGAGTCTGGATTCCCGCCGAGGCGCTGGTGACGTTCCACCTGGCTGCGCCGGTGACGGTGAATCCGATCAGCAGGGATGAAGCGGCGCGGTTGTCGCAGGGACTTTTCCAGGGTGGCCCCTCGCTGTACCGGCGACCAGGCTATGGGTATCCCTACAGGCCGTATGGATATGCTCCGGTGTTCTACCGGCCGTATTACATGATGGGTGGGTACTACTACTGGCGCTAAAGGCCAGCTATCCGGATAGCAAGGCAGTGGGCATCCCTAACCAGGGATGCCCACTACGTTTTTGGGGCGAAGGTATCGGCAGGCACCGATAGACGCACGCCCAGTGGCGGATTCGGATGAATTCGCAATTTCCGGATAGGCGGTAATCCGCCCGGAACTCGCCCGCCGTCAAAGTTCTGTGCGTAGAGCCGGTCGCTCTCTTGGGAATTCGATGCATCGTGCCTATTGGGGAGTGGAATCATCACCCTCCGGAGTGGGAGAATCCCTCTCGCTGTCCGGCCATGAATAGGCGATGAGAGAGAACGCGCTTATGGCGATCATCTCCCACCCGACACCGGTCAATCGCCGATGAGCAACGTATGTCATGTACATCGGAATGGACAGGTTTGTCAGACTCGCAGTGACCCCCCAAGCTCGCGCCGTGCGCCTACGCTTCCATGTGGTCCACCAAGTCATCGCAAAGACAATGGCGAGCGAAACCATAGCGCCAAGCACCCAGAATGTGCTAAATCGCGGCACCCAGTTCCGGCGAAGGTAGTCGGCAGCGCCGACAATGCAACAGATGAAAAAGAAGCCGAAGAGCCAGCCGGATAACATCGTGGCAGTTTTCATGTTTTTCTCGCTCTGCTCATGATTCTAGTGCGGAATTAGACTCCTCAAAGTCATCTGCGGGGTTCCGAGAAGATGGTGGGCCACTCGGACATTGATATGGTGTGACCCTGTCAACATCTGCATTCGTTGGGGTTGTTTTTGTCGTTGTACTTCGAGGACGGAGTCAGCAGCAGCCGTGGCAGGTAATGGCGACGATTGATCAAGCTG
>Ga0182014_10000004_pt1 | contig 205469 bp, 170 predicted proteins | sample 612S2DmetaG_FD_120489 | JGI IMG/M metagenome (GOLD analysis project Ga0182014, IMG submission 120489) | Permafrost microbial communities from Stordalen Mire, Sweden - 612S2D metaG | ecosystem: Environmental > Terrestrial > Soil > Wetlands > Permafrost | place: Sweden: Stordalen | collected... | reverse complement strand
TCCATCAGGGCCCGCGGTCGTATGCACCGCACCGAGAGGCCGGACATATGACTGCACCTGACCATATCGCCAAAGCGACTTCAAAAAATCCTTGCATGCGGGGGCCATCCACATATGAATTTTGAAAACGGCTGAACCGTTTCGTATATCCGTTACGGATGGGGTGCGGGGCATCATGCCCTGCCAGGGTTCCAAGGGGCGGCGCCCCTGGCCTTCCTAAATCAGCGCGTCGCCTTCGGCGGTGTCACTGAATAATCGTAAAACCCGCGCCCGGATTTGCGCCCGTACCAGCCGGCTTCGACGTATTTTACCAGCAGCGGGGCGGGGCGGTATTTGTCCTCGCCGAGGCCGCGGTGCAGCACGTACATGATCTCCAGCAGCGTATCCAGCCCGACGAAATCGGCCAGTTCCAGCGGGCCCATCGGGTGGTTGGCGCCGAGCTTCATGCCGGAATCAATGGAGGTGACGGTGCCGACCCCTTCCGCCAAAGCAAAAATCGCCTCGTTGAGCATGGGGCAGAGGATGCGGTTGACGATGAAGCCGGGGGCGTCCGCCGCCGTGGCGATGGTTTTGCCGAGCTTTTCCGCCAGCGCGTAAATGGTGTTGTAGGTCTCGTCCGAGGTCGCCATGCCACGGGTGATTTCCACCAGCTTCATCACCGGCACCGGGTTGAAGAAGTGCATGCCGATGAATTTATCGGCCCGTCCGGTGATGCTGGCGAGCTTGGTGATGGAAATCGAGGAGGTGTTGGAGGCCAGAATGGTATCCGGCCCAATGATGGGCGCGAGCGCCTTGTAGATGGTCTCTTTGAGGTCCTCGCGCTCGGGAATGGCCTCGATGATGACCTGGGCGGCGGCGAGGGATTTGTAGTCAGTGGAAGTGACGAGGCGGCTGAGCGCCTCGTCCTTCGCCTGGGCGGTGAGGCTGCCCTTGGCAACCTGGCGGTCCATGTTCTTCGTCATGGTCGCCAGGGCTTTAGGCAGAGCTGCTTCAAACGAGTCCACAAGTATCACATTGAAGCCAGCGAGCAGGGAAGCGTGGGCAATGCCATTGCCCATGAGTCCGGCGCCGATGACGCCAATGTGAGTGACGTTCATAGGGCTTTTTCGAGCTCCGGCAGGATGACGAAGAGGTCGCCGACCAGGCCGTAATCGGCAACCTGGAAGATCGGGGCGTCTTCATCCTTGTTGATGGCGACGATGACTTTGGAGTCCTTCATGCCGGCGAGGTGCTGAATGGCGCCCGAAATGCCGACGGCGATGTATAGGTCCGGGGCGACGATCTTGCCGGTCTGGCCGACCTGATAGTCGTTGGGAACAAACCCGGCATCCACGGCCGCGCGCGAGGCGCCAACGGCGGCGCCCAGCTTGTCGGCCACGGGGTCGAGCAGTTTGGTGAAGTTTTCGCCGTTCTGCATGCCGCGCCCGCCGGAGACGATGATTTTCGCCGCGGTGAGTTCGGGACGCTCGCTCTTGGAGAGCTCGGAGGAGAGATACTTGGACTGCGGCGCCACGGCGGCGACTGTCAGGGTCTCAATGGCGGCGGAACCGCCTTCGGCCGCGACGGGGTCGAAGCTGGAAGCACGCACGGTGATGACTTTTTTGGAGTCGGAGGATTTCACCGTGGCGAGGGCGTTGCCGGCATAGATCGGGCGAATGAAGGTGTCGGCATCGACCACGCCGGAGATGTCGCTGAGCGGCTGCACGTCCAGCAAGGCAGCGACGCGCGGCAGCACGTTTTTGCCGGCCGCGGTGGCGGCCCACATGATGTGCGAATAGTTGCCGGCGAGCGAGACGATGAGCGCGGACAGCGGTTCAGCCAGGCCGTGCGTCAGCGAGGCGTCGTCAGCGGCCAGCACTTTCGACACGCCGGCGATTTTGGCGGCCTCGGCGGGGGCATTGCCTACGCCGCTGCCTGCGATCAACACATGGACTTCACCCAGCAGGGCGGCCGCGGCGATGGCCGAGCGGGACGGCTGCTTGATGCCGTGGGCATCGAAGTCGAGAACAACAAGTGAGGTCATGATTAGATCACCTTCGCTTCATTACGGAGTTTGTCGATAAGGGCGGCCACGTCGGCGACCTTGATGCCGGCCTTGCGCACGGGCGGCTCGTTGACCGTGAGGATGGTCAGGCGCGGCGTGGGGTCAACGCCCAGGTCTTCCGGCTTCACCACGTCGATGGTCTTTTTGCGGGCCTTCATGATGTTCGGCAGCGAGGCGTAGCGCGGCTCGTTGAGGCGCAGGTCGGCGGTGACGACGGCCGGCAGGGTCAGGGCCACGGTCTCCAGACCGCCGTCAACCTCGCGGGTGACGGTGGCGGTGCCATCGGCGATTTCGATTTTGCTGGCGAAGGTGCCTTGTGGCCAGCCCAGCAGGGCGGCGAGCATCTGGCCGGTGGCGTTCATGTCATCGTCGATCGCCTGCTTGCCGAGAATGGCGAGCTCGATGCCTTCCTTGACGATAATCGCCTTCAGCATTTTGGCAACAGCCAGCGGCTCCAGCGCGACATCGGTTTCCACCAGAATGCCGCGGTCAGCGCCCATGGCGAGCGCGGTGCGGATGGTTTCCTGGCACTGGGTCGCGCCGAGCGACACCGCGATGATCTCGGTGACAATGCCCTTTTCCTTCAGGCGGACAGCTTCTTCGACGGCGATTTCGTCAAACGGGTTCATCGACATTTTAACGCCGGAGGTCTCAACAGCGGTGTGATCCGATTTTACCCGGACTTTCACGTTGTAATCGACCACCCGTTTCACGGCGACCAGCAGTTTCATGGCTCTATTCTACCTCGGTTATGGCGCCCTCAGGTGGGCGCGACACTGATATTGGAAGTCTTTGCGAGAGGAAAGTCCCCGCGCATGCAATACATTAGTCTAGGAATTGAGGCGACACAGGCGGAAAATGGCTTCCTCTATGTCCGGTAATGCGGCGCAGTAGCTCATTCTGAAGAAGTTCTTGCCCCTCGTTGCGTCGAAATCGTAGCCGGGTGTAGCGGCAATATTGGCTTCGTCAAGCAGCCGGGCGCAAAAAGCGGCACTGTCGGCGGCAAAGCTGGTGCAATCGGCGTAGAGGTAAAACGCGCCGTCCGGGGGAGAAATTTTCGTGAAACCGGCGGATTCGAGGCCGGTGAGCATGATCTGGCGGGCGGCGGCGTAGCGGGTGCGGTTGGCTTGCAGCTCCGCGTGGCAGCCCAGCGCGGCCTGCGCGGCGATTTGCGAGATGTAGGACGGCGAGACGAAGAAATTCGCGGCCAGACGCTCGACGGTGCGGACGAGGTCCTCGGGGCAGACCATCCAGCCGACGCGCCAGCCGGTCATGGAAAAATACTTGGAGAATGAATTGATGACGATGGCGCTCTCGGAGAACTCCGACGCCGAGGCGATAGGCTTGCCGTAGGTGAGGCCATGGTAAATCTCATCTGAAATCAAACGGATGCCATTGGTGTGGCAATAGCGGGCCAGGGCGGCGAGGTCCTCTGGGGCGAGCATGGAGCCGGTGGGGTTGGCCGGGCTCGCGATGATCAGGCCGTCGGGCTTGCGCTCCAACGCTTCCAGCATGGCAACCGTGGGCTGAAACCCGGTCTCGATGCCGCAAGGCAGAATGAGCGGTTTCAGGCCCAGCGCGGTGGCGATGTTCACATACGGCGGGTAATACGGCGCGGCCAGGGCAATGGTGTCACCGGTGTCGAACGCCGCCAGAAACGCCAGCGGAAACGCCCCCGACGCGCCAAACGTCACCGCAATGCGCGACACCGGCACCGAAACACCATACCAATCATGAATATGCGCCGCGATCGCCGCGCGCAAAGGCAGCCGGCCCAACGCCTCGGTGTAACCCAGGGTGTCCCCCGAGCGTAGCGCCGCCTCAACCGCCTGACGCGCCCCATCGGGCAGGCCCGTGCCCGGCTGCCCAACTTCCATGCGCAAAACCCGCGCATCGCCCGGTTGCCGCCGCTGTTCGCGCGCATTAGCCTCGGTGATGACATCCATCACCCGGAAGGATGGAACGGCCCGCCCCGCGCCGATTTTCATAGGTGCGCCGTGTTTGCTGACTCAGCGTCCACCAACGGCCAGACCCTGGCCGGACGGGTCGGCGGTTGCGGTGCAGGAGGCCTCGCCGCCGGGAACGCCGCCGGGGCAGGCGATGGCGTTGGCGCGCGAGATGGCGCCCTGGCCGGTGCCGGTTGTGGTGGCGTGGAAGGTGGAGCCGCTGGTGGTGTAGGTGACGGTGGCGGCGAGGGTTGCGGGCTGGCTGGGGCGCGGGGCGGCGGCGAGCAGGATGCCGGTGCCGGGCGCGATGCGGCCGGTGCCGAAGAGGTTGTTCATGCTGACGGCGCAACTGACGACACCGCCGTTTTTGTCCAGCGCCGAGAAGCTGGCGGTGGCGGGTTGCGCGGTGCCGGCTTGCGCGGCGGGCAGGGCGGCGGTGGTGAGATTGCCGTTGGTGCTGCTGTCCGCGTTGGTGAATTTAGGCGCGTTAGTGGTGAGGTCCGAAGCCTGGAGGCCGGCACCGGCCTGGTTGGCGGCGGTGACGAAGTTTTGCGCGTAGGTGCCGGCGTATAAGCCCTGGACGCCGAGGACGCGCAGGGATTCCAGCGTGACGGCGAGGTCCGGCTGGGTCAGATTGGCGCCGGCCGGGAGCAGGGCGCCGCCAGGGGCGAATACCGAGGCCGCGGCGGGGTCGGCGGCCAGCGCGTTGCCGACGACCTGGAGGTCGGTTTCCAGGGCGGAGGAGACGGGAACGCCGCCGGCGAGGCGCTCGGCGGGGACGATGACGCTGGCGGCCGGGAGCACACCGTAGCGGGCCTGTAAGGCGAACAGGCCGCGCGCCATGTTTGGCACGGCGGCGGGGCGGTCACCGGAGAGGCTTGCGGGGGCGCTGGGCGGAAACAGCAAGGCCACCGGCGGCTGCGCGTTGCCTTGGGCGTCCGGCATTTTAACGAGGCAGGCGCCGCCGCCGCCGAGCCCGGCGCGCGACGGCAGGGTGACGCTGAGCACGAAGCCGGCGGCGGCGGCGGCATCGGCTGCGTTGCCGCCCTGGTTGAGAACCTGGCGGGCGGCCAGCGCGGCTTGTGGTTCATCAGCGGTGGCGTAGCCGAACACCGTGGGGGTAGCGGCGGTCTGCCCGAGACTGGTGTTTGCGCCGCCACCGAGGCCGGGAATATGGCCGCAGCCGGAGAGCAGGGAGAGCGCCGCGAGGGCGGTAACACGGGAAAGAGTCTGGCTACGCAAAATGGTTCATCCCCAAGTTAAAACGGCCGGATATGGTCCGGCCGTGCTTAACCGTGAATGCAGCTTCGGGCAACGTGCGGCGGGACTATGACTCCACCGATGAGCAACTGCGCGGCGAGATCATCGCCAAAAATTCGCGGCGGGTGGAGGGGTCGTCGCGGAAGGCGCCGAGCATGCGGCTCGTCACCATGCTGGCGCCCGGCTTATGCACGCCGCGGGTGGACATGCACTGGTGCCCGGCCTCGATGACCACGGCGACGCCGCGCGGTTGCAGCACGTCGTTGATGGTATTGGCGATCTGCGCCGTCATTTTTTCCTGGATCTGGAAGCGGTGGGCGTAGGCGTCCACCACGCGGGCGAGTTTGGAGATGCCGACGACGCGGGTGCCGGGCAAATAGGCGACATGCGCCTTGCCGATGATGGGGACCATGTGGTGTTCGCAATGGCTCTCGATGCGGATGTCACGCAGCACGACCATTTCGTCATAGCCCTCGATTTCCTCGAAGGTGCGGGCGAGCAAAGCGACCGGGTCCTCGGCGTAGCCACGGAAAAATTCCTCATACGAGCGCACGACGCGGCCGGGGGTGTCCTTCAGGCCCTCGCGGTCGGGGTCTTCGCCAGCCCAGAGCAGCAGTGTGCGGACGGCGGATTCAGCGTCCGCGCGGCTGGGTTTTTTTGGCGCACGCGCCTTGGTGAGCTTGGCTTTCGATGTGACGACGTTCAAGGCGGGTCTCCGTCTGCGGTATTTTTAAGAGCCCGGTTGTTCGGGCACGGATATATTCTACGTTTTAACCTCGGGTACGGATCAGTCTGCCCGTGGAAAAACGCAGAGCGATGAGTGAACCCCTAAATTGCGATATGGGCAAGGATGAAAAACCCGCAACCCGGCAATGTGATTTTAATGCAGCCGCGTGTTCTGGTGCGGGCTGTCCAGGCTGAAGGTGGGAATCGCGATGTCGAACTGGCGGTCCTCGTCCACCGCGAGCATGTGGTACTGCCCAGTCATGAAGCCTGATGGCGTGGAGAGCGGCGTGCCCGAGGTGTATTCAAAGCTTTCGCCAGGCTCCAGCACCGGGGTTTCGCCGATCACGCCCTCACCGTGCACATGCTGGGTGCGGCCGTGGGCATCGGTAATGTGCCAGGTGCGGCGGAGCAACTGCACGGTAATCGGGCTGCCGTTGGCGATGGTGACGCGGTAGGCCCAGGTGAAGCGCGCGGCCTCGGGGTCTGACTGGTCGGCCAGATAGAAAACCCGCACCGTGACGGTGATGCCGGCGGTGGTTGCCTGAAAGCCTGGGGTCATACAAAGCCTGCGGTCATACAAAGCCTGGGGGTCATGCGCGGAATATTCCTAGAAGCTGGTTAGTCCATGGCGCCGCCGCCAGCTTCACCAAAGCGTAACGCAGCCCGCGAACGCTCACAAGCCAGAGATGAAAACGGGAGCTTTGCCGTATCGGGAGGCGCTGCTACACCGGGACGATGGATAGAATTTCCCAGTTGAGCCGTCGTGGCGCCGTGGCCGTTTGTATCACGCTTTCGGCTTGCGCGGCGGCGGGGCCGAGCGGCGCGGCAAGCTACCCGCCCCCCAATGGTGCCTATGGCGCGTTTCTGGCGGCGCATTATGCCGATGCGCGCAACGACCCTGATGCGGCGGCGAAATATTATGGGCTGGCGTTGCAGGCGGCGCCGGGCAATCAGACGATGATCGGGCAGGGGTTTCTGGCCGCGGTGCAGGCGGGCGGCGCCCAGGCGCAGGATCAGGCGCAGGATCTGGCGCCACAGCTTTCCGGCAATGCGCTGGCGCTGATGCTGCTGGGGAACCAGGCGGCGCTAAACGGCGATTACGAGAAGGCGGGGACAATTTACGCCGGCCTGCCGCAGGATGAGCTGGTGGGGTTGATAAAACCGCTGCTGGTGGGGTGGTCCAGGTTCGGACAGGGCAATACGCAAGCGGCGCTGAAAGGCTTGCAGCCGTATTTCAACACCGGGGCTTTTGCGCCGGTTTATGTGCTTAACGCGGCGATGATCGCCGACGCGGGGCATGATACCAACGATGCGGCGCAGTATTATGGTGCCGTGAGCAACGGGCAGCCGAATTTGCGGCTGGCGCAGATTTTGGCGAGCTGGCAGGCGCGGCAGGGGCAGGCGGCGCTGGCGGCGCAGGAGCTGGACTCGCTGGTGCAGGCACACCCAGATTTGCAGATGGCGCTCCCGGGGTTGCAGGCGCGGATCGCCGAGCCGGTGGTGGCGAGCCCGGTGCAGGGGCTGGCGGAGGCGTATCTCACGTTGGCGGGGTCGCTGAACCAGCCGGCCGCGACGTTCCTGCGCACGGTGTTTTTGCGTTATGCCCTGCAGCTCCGGCCGGATTTAACCGCAGCGCGGCTGTTGCTGGCGGATACGCTGGCGGCGAGCGATAATCCTTCCGCCACGCCGACGCCGGTGCAGATGCAAAATGCGCTGGCCAGCCTGGCGCCGGTGACGCCGGACGATGCGCTGTTTGCCCCGGCGGCGTTGCAGCAGGCGAATTTACTCTCGGCGCTGGGCCGCCCGGCGGATGCGGTGGCGATGCTGGACAAGTTGATCGCGATGTCACCGCAGGACCCCGGCCTGCTGGCCAATGCAGGCGATATGCTGCGCGCGGCCAATGAGATGCAGGCGGCGATACCCTATTACAGCAAGGCGATTGTGGCGATTGGCAGCCCGCCGCCGCCGGCTGCGTGGTCGTTGTTTTTTGACCGTGGGATTTGCGAGGATAGCGTGAACGACTGGGCGGCGGCCGAGCCGGACATGCTGGAAGCGCAGGCGCTGGGGCCGAACCAGCCGTACGTGCTGAACTACATCGGCTATAGCTGGGCGCTGCATGGGGAAAAACTGGACCAGGCGCATGCCCTGCTGGAACGTGCGGTGGCGCTGGACCCTAATGATGGCGCGGTGATCGACTCGCTGGGTTTTGTGAACCTGAAGCAGGGGCACACCCAAACGGCGCTGGGGCTGCTCACCCAGGCGGTACAGCTGGACCCCGACGATGCCGAGGTGAACGGGCATCTGGGCGATGCGTTCTGGCAGGCGGGGCAGAAGCTGCAGGCCGCGTATCAGTGGCAGCGGGCACTCTCACTGGGGCCGGACGCGAAGCTGGCGGCTGAGCTGAAGGCGAAACTGCAGCAGAATTTTCCGCCGGTTTCGTGATGCTGCGGCGATTTGCACCGGCGAAGGTGAACTTGTTCCTGCATGTCACGGGCAAGCGGGCGGATGGTTACCATCTGCTGGACAGTCTGGCGGTGTTTCCCGCCGTGGGGGATGTGGTGGGCGTGGCGCCGGGTGAGGCCATGAGCCTGGAGATTTCCGGGCGGTTTGGCGGGGTGTTGGGGGCGGAAACCGATAATCTGCTGCTGCGCGCGGCGCGGGCGCTACGGCCCGACGGGCATGCGGCGCTGTTTTTGGAGAAGAATTTGCCAGTGGCGTCGGGGATTGGCGGCGGCTCCGCCGATGCGGCGGCGGCGTTGCGGCTGCTGGCGCGGTACTGGGGCATTGAGACGCCGCTACACGAGATCGCTCTGGGGTTGGGGGCGGATGTGCCGGTTTGTTTGGAGTCAGCTCCGGCGCGGATGCGGGGAATCGGCGAGATTCTCGAGTCGGCGCCGATTCTGCCCCGATTCGGCATAATGCTGGTGAACCCAGGTATCGCGGTGCCGACACCGGCGGTGTTCCGCGCCCGGCAGGGGGGATTTACGCCGCCGGCTGAGTTGCCGGATGGCTGGGCCGATGCGGCGGCGATGGCGGTTGACCTCGCGCGCTGCACCAACGACCTGCAGGCGGCGGCAACCGGGATTCAGCCGGTGATCGGCGAGGTGCTGGACGTGCTGGCGGCACTGCCCGGCGCGCTGCTGGCGCGGATGAGCGGCTCCGGCGCGACCTGCTTTGCCATTTTTGCCACGCCGGAAGCAGCGGAGCTTGCGGCGGCGGCGTTGGCGGTAGACCAGCCGGACTGGTGGTCCTGGGGCGGGGGGCTTTACGACCCCGCCCTCGCTGACATATGAGCAGGGCGCATTGGGACGTCGCCAAGTGGTAAGGCAGCGGACTTTGATTCCGCCATTCGGAGGTTCGAATCCTCCCGTCCCAGCCAGTTTCCATGCACACGCGGTGGGTTTTTGAGGGTTGGTCTTAAAGAAGGCCAAGGGGCTCTGCCCCTTGGCCTAACTTAAAACCAAACCCTCAAAGCCCGCCGCGTGTGCGGTCGACGGCGGTTGCGAATTGGGTGCGGATGGCGGCAAAATCGCCTGCTTCGGGTTCCACCACGTGCCAGTCTTGTTCGGCGGCGCGCGGGGTGCCGTCCAGCGCTTCGCAGAGTTGCAGCATGCCGAGCGCGGTGAGGTCGGCGCTGGTGGCGATGCTGATGGGGTGGCTGAGTGCGTTGGCGAGGAATTGGGTGAAGTAGCTGCTGCGGCTCAGGCCGCCGTCGATGGAGACGCGGCCGAGTGGGGAGGCTTGGGCGAAGGCGGTGGCGAGTTGGGCGGCGCGCAGGGCGATGCCTTCCACCACGGCGCGGATGAGCGCGGCGCGCGGGGTTTCCAGGCCCAGGCCGAACCAGGCGCCGCGGGCGGTGCGGTCCCAGTAGGGGCAGCCGAGACCTGCAAGTGCTGGGACAAAGAACACGCCTTGCGCGGCGGCGGACGGGCCGTCCAGGGTGTCGATTTCAGCGAAATCGGTGAGCAGGCCGATGTCGCGCAGCCATTCCAGCGCGGAACCGGCGGTGAGGATGCCGCCGTCCAGCGCGTATTGCGGGGCGGCGGTGCCGATCTGCCAGGCGGCGGTGGGGAGCAGGCCGGTTTTGCCGTCCATCACCGGGGCGGCGCCGGTCAGCCCCAACGCGAACGCCCCCGTGCCGAAGGTTATTTTGATGTCGCCGGGTTGCTGGCAGCCGTGGCCGAACAGGGCGGCTTGCTGGTCCACGGCGCTGGCGGCCAGGGTGGCGCCGTTGGGCAGCCGGCCGAAGTCACCGGCGGTGGGGCGTACCTGGGCCAAGCACTCCACCGGCACGCCGAACAGTTCGCACAGGGTTGGATCCCACTGCAGGCTGCGCAGGTTGAGCAGGCTGGTGCGCGAGGCGGTGGAGACGTCGGTGGCGAAAACTCCGGTGAGGCTGTCGATGAAAAATGCGTCGCTGGTGCCAAGGCGTAGGCGGCCCTGGCGGTGCAGGTCGCGGGCATCGGGGGCGTTGTCGAGCAGCCAGCGCAGTTTGGTGGCGGAGAAATACGGGTCCAGCGGCAGGCCGGCGCGCGACAAAGTGAGCGCTTCCTGGCCCTCGGCTTTCAGGCGCTCGGTCTCGGGGCTGGTGCGGTCGTCCTGCCACACGATGGCGTTGTACAGCGGGCGCTTGGTTTGCGCGTCCCACGCCACAACGGTTTCCCCCTGGTTGGCGAGGCCGAGGCGGGCAAACGGCCCGGCTTCCAGCAGCAGGGCGCGGATGTTTTCCAGCAGTTCTAGTGCGTCGTGCTCCACCCAGCCGGGGTTGGGGCGAATCTGCCGGTGGGTGCGGTTGCCGATGAGGTGCGTGCTGCCGTCCGCGTGGCGCAAATAGGCTTTGGTCGAGGTGGTGCCCTGGTCGATGGCGAGGATGGGATACATGCTAATCCAGGATGACGGAGAGAGATTTATGGCCCGCCAGGGCGGCGCCGGGCAGGGTAAGGCTGATGCGGCGCTCGGGCAGCACTTTTATCAGGCGTTCGTAAACGAGGGTGTCATCGGCCATGACCCGCAGGCGGCCTTTGTGGGCGTGCACGGCGCGGCCGAAGAGTTGGATTTGCGTGCCGTCCAGGATGACGCGCTGCGGGTAGATGTAGCGCATCGCGCCGCCCGCCGTGACGGGGATGGCGGCTGCTGCATCGGGTAGTTCGCCGCGCAGGGCGCGCAGGATTTGCGTGGCGGCGCGCGCCCCTTCCAGGGCGGCGAAACCGGAGTGCTCCACCGGGCGGAGCAAATTGCCGGTGGCGAAATAGGCGGGATCGGCGCAGCGGAAGAAATTATCGATGGCCGGGCCGCCGGTGGCGGGGTCTATTTCCAGCCCGGCGCTGCGCGGGAGCCAGGCTTCCGGGGTAAACTGGCCGGTGAAGATCACGCCGTCGCAGGGCACCTCCTCGCATTGGCCGTTGCGCTCCAGCACCACCGCTTCCACGCGGTCGATGCCCTGGATCGCCACCAGCCTGGTGTTGGTGCGCACCGGCACACCAAACACCGCGCGCGCGAACAAATCACCGGGGCGGCGGGCGAGAATGCGCGGGCCGGGCTCCACCATGGCCACGGGCTTAATGCCAGCGTGGCGGGCGGTGAGCAAAGCAGAAAAGGCGACGAGTTCCGAGCCGATAATGACCGGGCGGCGGAATGGAATTTGTCCCGCCTGCGCCATTTCCTGGAAGGCGCCGGTGGTGGTCACCCCCCACGGGCGCGTGCCAGAAACCAGCCGCGCACCGCGGGGTTTTTCGCGGATGCCGGTGGCAAGCAGCACGATGCCGCCCTCCAGCACTTCCGGGCCGTCAATTGTGCTGAGGTGGAGCGTTCCGCCTTCACCCAGCGCGGTGACGGTGACGTTGGTGCGGATATTCGCACCCGCCGCGCGGCGGACCAACTCGGCGGCATAGCGTGGCCCGTTGTAAAAGCGGTGCAAATCCCACACGCCCCAGCCGGGGTGGTCACAAAAACGCGGCAGGCCGCCGGGTTGCGGATTGCGCTCCAGCACCTGCACATCGCGGACACCGGCTTGCACCAGCACGCGGGCGGCGGTGAGGCCCGCGGGGCCGGCGCCAATGATGGTGACGTCAGGCATTGGTGAGACCGGGAATGTGCGGCGCCGCCAGTTCCAGCACGCGGCGGCTGCAATAAAACCCCTGGCAGCGGCCCATCATGCAGCGGGTGCGCCTTCGCAACCCGCCGATGGACCCGGCGGGAAGCGGGCCGGCCAGCGCGGCGGTAATCTCGCCGCTGGTAACCAGCTCGCAATGGCAGATGATCTCCGAGCGGCCGGGCTGCGCGTAGGGGCGCGGCAGGGCCTCGGTGAGGTTTGGCACGCTGGGCCAAAGGGGATTGGGCAATGGCGTCAGCGCGCCAAAATGTTGCTCATACAAGCCGCGCACATGCCGGGCGATGCCGAGCGCGCCGGTTAAGCCCGTGGAGCGGATACCGCCCACGGTGATCCAGTTTTGCGTGGGCAGCGCCTCGATCTGATAATCCTTGAACTGCGTGGCGGGCCGCAAGCCTGCGTAGGCAGTGGTGACCTCCATGCCCGCAAGTGCTGGCAGCATGCGGCACCCGGCCTCATGCAAGGCTTGCAGGGTGGCGCTCTCCACGGTGGCGAGGCGCCGCTCCTCCTGGTCCTCGGCGGTGGGGCCGACCAGCAGATTGCCAAACGCGGTGCGGGTGATGACGATGCCTTTGGTGCGCGCGGTGGGCACCGGCAGGATGATCGCGTTGACCAGATTATAGGCGGCCTTGTCGTAAACCACGAACTGGCCCTTGCGCGGAGTGACGGTGAAGGGGCTGGGGCGGACGATGGCCTCGACGATATCGCCATAATTACCGGCACAGTTGAGCACAATGCGCGCGGTGACCGGCGCGGCGTCCTGTATCGCCAGGGTCCAGGCGTCGTCCGCAAAACTGCCGCCGGTGACCTCCGCGTTGAGCCGCAGCGTGCCGCCATTGCCCAGCGCCTGTAGCGCATAAGCCAGCGGCGCGGACCACGGGTCGATGAGCGCCTCGCCAGGAACCCAGACCCCGCCTTTAACGTTGGCGGCCAACCCAGGCTCGCGGGCGAGGACATCCGCCGCGCTGATCTGCACCACATCAAGCACGCCGTTCTCATGCGCCTGCGCCACGATGCCGGGGAGTTTCGCCAGTTCCTCCTCGCTCCAGGCCACCACCAGCGCCCCGGTTTCCAGCAGCGGCAGGCCCATGCGCTCGCGGATGTCGCGGTAGATTCGGTAACCTTCCCGCATGCAGGCCACTTCCAGGCTGCCGGGAGTGGCGTCAAACCCCGTATGCAATATGGCACTGTTGCCCTTGCTGGCGCCGGAGATGATGTCGGCCTCGCGCTCGATGAGCACGCAATTCAGCCCGGCGAGGGTGAACTCCCGGAACGCGGCGCAACCAACCACCCCGGCGCCGATGATGGCGATGTCGAAGCCCGCGTTCACACAGTCTCCGCGTCGACCACCAGCACCGGCGTTTTTTTGCGCGCGGCGATGAGCGCCAGCGTGGTGCTGCCAAAAGTGCCGCGGCGGGTAACGATGAGTCGGGCGGCGGGCGCGGGTGCGGCAGCGTGGCTGTCCAGGCAGACCAGCCGCTCCCCGGCGGCATTGGCCATGGCGGCGGCGATACCGGCGGCGGGATCGCCCGCGCCGTTGGTGTAGGCGAGGATGGGGCCGGATTTGGACGGCACGCCGCCGGGCAGGATGAGCACGCTGGCGGCGGTCTGGAAAGCGGTCTCCAAAGTCTTGCCGAAGGAATCCGAGCCGTAGGCGTTCTCGTGGATGACGGCAATGTTCTCCTCGCGCCCGTCCAGTTCCTGTTCCAGCGCCTCGGGGTTGTCGAAAATCCGGAAGCGGCGGGGAATGCTGGCGGCGATTTTTTCGAACAGGCGTTCCGCCGCGGCGATGGCCAGGGCGAGTTCGTCCGAGACGTTGCCGCCTTCCATCGGGTGCCATTCGCGCTCGGCGAGGCGGTATTCGCGCGCAAAGGGCATGGCGGCGAGGCGGGCGAGGGCCGGGTCGGCGAAGAAGCGGCCGAACAGTTCGAGTTGCAGAATCTGCGCGAGTTCCGCCGCCTGTTGCACGATCAGCCGGTCGCAACCGCTGCAATGCAGGTCGATGACGATGCGCTTGAACGGCGGGGCGGCGGTACTCATGGCGTGGGTGCGGGGTTTGGTGCGGGGGTTGGCTCGGGTGCGGGCAACGCGGGCGCGGGGGGCTTGGAGTCACCAAAGTGCTGGCGGATGCTGGCGAAGGCGCGCAGCCGGGCTTCCACTTTGGCGTTGATGCTGCCGGGCGGGAAGCTGCCGTCCGCGCCGCGTTCGCCGGCTGGCTGGCCGGTGAGCAGCGCGATGCCCTCGTCCGCCGTGCCAATGCCGTAGATGGTGAACCGCCCCTGCGCGCAGGCCTCCACCACATCCGGCCGCAGCATCAGGTGCTGCACGTTGGATTTTGGAATCGCCACGCCTTGCGTGCCGGTGAGGCCGCGCTTGCTGCAGATGTCGAAGAAGCCTTCGATTTTCTCATTGGCGCCGCCGATGGCCTGGATTTCGCCCTGCTGATTGATCGAGCCGGTGACCGCGATGTCCTGCCGCAGCGGCGCTTCAGCCAAAGCGGAGAGCAGCGCGTAAAGTTCGGCCGACGAGGCGCTGTCGCCCTCCACACCGCCGTAGGATTGTTCCAGCACCAGGCTGGCATAAAGCGACATCGGCGTGTCCAGGGCAAAGCGTCCCGCGAGGAAGCCCGAGAGGATCAGCACGCCCTTGGAATGAATCGGGCCGCCGAGTTTCGCCTCGCGCTCAATATCCAGCACATGCCCGCTCCCCGGCCGCACGCGGCAGGTGATGCGCGAGGGGCGGCCAAACGCAAAGCCGCCAAGTTCCAGCACGCTCAAGCCATTTATCTGCCCGGTGCGCGAACCTTGCGTGTCGATCAGCGCAATTTCCTGCAAGATCGCCTCTTGCGAGCGGTCGCGCAGCCGCGCGGCGCGGCGGGTCTGCTCGTCCAGCGCCAACTGCACATCGGCGCGGGAAATGATTGCGTGCCCCGCATCCCCCGCGCGGAAATCCGCCTCCACAATCAGGTCGCGCAATTCGCCAGTCAACAGCGAAAGCTTGTCCGAATGTTCCGCCATCCGCGCCGCGCGCTCGATCACCAGCCCCACCGCCTCGCGCTCCAGCGGGCGCAGTTTGTCCTCCTTGGCAATGCTGGCGATGATGCTGGCCAGCGCCATCTCATTGGCATCGGAACGATCGAAATCATCCTCGAAATCAGCCAGCACTTTGAAATGCTCGGTCATCTCTGGGTCGTACATGGCCAGCATGTAGTAGAGCATGCGGTCGCCAAACAGGATGACTTTGAGGTCGAGCGGAATCGGGTCCGGCTCCAGCGTGACGGTGCTGGTGAGGCCGAGGAAATGGTTGACGTCCTCGATGACGATTTTGCCTTGCTTGAGCAGGCGTTTCAGCGCCGTCCAACTAAAAGCTTCCATCAGCAGGCTGCGCGCGTCGAGCAGCAAATAGCCGCCGTTGGCGCGGTGGATGGCGCCGGGTTTGATCAGGAGGAAGTTGGTCAGCAACGCGCCCTGCTGCGACATGTACTCGATGCGGCCTGTAAGGTTGCCAAGCGTCGGGTGCAGCTCCTGCACTACCGGCGCGCCGGTGGTGCCGCTCGCGTGGCTGACCATCACGTTGACTTCGTAACGGTCGAACGGGCCGCCCAGGCCCATGGTGCTGGCCGGGCCTTCCTCGCCGTCAGGCTTCACGATGAACATGCCGATGTTCTCAACCAGATCGGCGCGCACGGTGTCCAGATGCGCCGCCACCTGCGGCAGGTCGGCGAATTTGGCTTTCGCGTCCTCGATCAGCGGGGCGATGGCGAGGCCGGCGGTGTCGCGGTTGAGTTTGCGCACGTCGTCGCGGCGGGCTTTTTCCCAGGCGGGGAACTGGTGCATGATGTGCTCCAGCTCGGGCTCCAGCGCCTCGATGGATTTTTGCACCTCTGCCTGCTTGGCTCCGTCCCAGGTGCGGAATTCGTCGGGCGAAATGACCTGGCCCTTTTTGGCCGGGGCAAAGGCGAAACCGAGCGGGGTGCGCAGCAGCACGAGCTGGGCGGCCTCGGCCTTGCCGCGCAGGGCGGCAAAGGCGTCGGCCTGTTTTTTCTGGAACACTTCGTCCAGCGCGCCGCGGCGCTTCTGGTAGTCCTCGCTCTCGAACGCCATCGGCAACGCGGCTTTAAGGTCCTCGATCAGCTCATGCATTGCTTTCTGGAATAGCGGCGCGCGGCCGGCGGGCAGGCCGATGGCGGTGGGGCGGTGCGGGGCGGCGAAGTTATGCACATACACCCAGTCGGAGGGTGCGGGGCGGGTGGTGCTGGCGGCGGTAAGCATGGTTTCCACCGCGTGCTGCATCCGCGCGCCGGGCGCGCCGATGGCGAACAGGTTGAAACCCGGTTTGCCGATGCGGCTGCCGAAACGCACGGCGTCCAGCGCGCGGTTTTGACCGGTGAAGCCGTCGATGGGCGGGCATTCGGCGGTGGAGGTGAAGGTGAGAGCGGCAAGGTTGGCGGGGCGGCGCAGCCGCGCGGGCGGAATGGCCAAGGAGGGCATGGTGCAGGGCATGGCGGCGGCGGCTGGTGTCTCGTTGGACATATATTTCCTCGGTCTTGTTTCAGGATTCAGGACTTTGCGCCCCTGGTTGGTTTAGTCTTAATCCAATTTCGTTTCGCCGGCGTAGCCGACGGTTTGCGCGAAGGTGACGAACTCCTCCTTGGGGAGTTGCAGCGTGGCGGCGAGTTTTTCTCGCTCGATGGCGCCGCGGAAGACGGTGGAGAGACCCTCCGAGGCGCAGAACAGGTACACGTTCTGGCCGATGCAGCCGGCATCGACCGAGGCGTACAGCCGGCGCTCCACCTCCGGCACTTCCATGCGCTCGCCATGCGCGACGTAGATGAGGTCGAGCGGCGCGTCGCCCGTGAAGTCCTGCAAGCCAGTGTCATCGCGCAGGTCGGCCGGCAGGTGCGGCAGCAGGCGGTGGTTGGCTGGGTCGTAGAGCCAGGTGCCGTCGGCCATCGCCACGTATATGTCCATGATCATGACATGGCGCCAATACGGCGCGGTGCGGTCGCCGTTGGGGCGGTTGATACCGCAAGCGGCCCAGAGCAGGTCTGACAGCAGTTGTTCGGAGATCGGCTTGCTTGCGTAGCTGCGCGTGGAATGGCGCTGGTTCAAGGCGGTAAGCAGCGGCATCCCGCCTTCGCGGCGGGGTGGCGGCAGATCGTGCGGGGTGAAATCGCGCTTCATTGGGGCTCTCCTGATTTTCGAGGCTGATCGCTTTTACAAGTATTCTCCATTTAATCCAAGGATTTACGGAAGCGCAGCACGCTGATGGTGAGCATGACGGCGGCGAGTGCCGCCAGTGCCGCCATCTGCGGCCAGAGCACTTCCAGCCCCACGCCTTTAAGGAACACGGCGCGGATGACGACAAGGAAATACCGCAGCGGGTTGATGTAGGTAAGCCATTGCAACGCCACCGGCATGGCGGCGATGGGAAAGGCGAAGCCGGAGAGGATCATCAGCGGATTGATGAAGAAGAAGTTGAGTGCGAACGCCTGCTGCTGCGTGCGCGAGAAGGTGGAGAGCAGCAGGCCGAGGCCGACGGCGGCGAGCAGAAACAGCGTGGACCCCAGCAGCAGCACGAACAGGTTGCCGACGAAGGGAATATCAAACCACAACGTGCCCAGCACGGTGACGAGTACAACGTCGCACATGCCGATGACGAAGAACGGTACTGTTTTTCCCAGGATGAACTCGTATGGCCTTATCGGGCTGACCATGATCTGCTCCAGCGTGCCCATTTCACGCTCGCGCACCACGGCAAAAGCGGTGAGGCTGATGACCTGCATCATGGTCAGCGTGCCGATAACGCCGGGGATGAAGAACCACACATCATCCAGCCCCTCGTTGAACCAGGGGCGCGGCTGCAGCGAGACGGTGATGCTGCCCGGCGCGGCGGCGGCATGCGGCCATGCGTTGCTCATGGTGCCGGCCTGGAACTGCGCCACGATCTGGCTGACATAGCCCATGGCGATGAGCGCCGTGTTGGAGTTGGTGCCATCCACGATCAGCTGCAGCGGCGCGTTCTGGCCATTGAGCAGCTGCTGAGCGAACCCGGCATGGATGACGATGGCAACCGTGGCGGTGCCGGTATCGATATCATGCGTCACCTGCGCCTGGTTGCCGGCCATATCGACAATGTCGAACCGCCCCGTGGCGGTGAAATGCGAGATAAGCGCGCGGCTGGTGGAACTCTGGTCGAGGTCCAGCACCGTGGTGGACACATGGTTGACCGTAAAGGTGGCGGCGTAGCCATAGATGACCACCTGGATGACCAGCGGCACGACAAGGCGGAAAATCGCCCATTTATCGCGCTTGAGCTCCAGAAACTCCTTCATGAACATGACGTAGAGACGGTCCAGCATCAGGCTAGTCCAACCGCTTGCGGAAAGCGCGCGCGGCCAGCCAGATGATCACCACGGCGTAGAGCGCCAGCGCGAAAATCGGCCCCGCCATTTCACCGAGCGAACTGCCTTTGAGGAACACATCGCGCAAAATGGTGACATAGTAGCGCGCATACACCAGCAGGCTGACGGCGCGGATGGCAGGCGGCATCTGGTCGATGGGGAAGGTGTAGCCCGAGAGCATGGTGGTCGGCAGCATGGTAAGCATCAGCGCGATCTGGCTGGCTCCAAGCTGGCTGTGGATGCGCACGGAGATGAGATAGCCAATGCACATCACCACGATGGCAAACAGCGAGGTGGTGAGGATGAGCGGAAACAGGCTGCCGCGAAACGGCACATCAAACCAGAAGGCGGTGGCAAGCAGGCAGAAGGCGGCATCCAGCAGGCCGATGGCAAAGTACGGCGAGAGTTTGCCGATCAGCAGTTCCAGCGCGGTGACAGGAGTCGAAATAAGTTGCTCCATGGTCCCGCGCTCCCACTCGCGCGCCACGGTGAGCGAGGTGAGCTGCGCGCCGACCAGCGCCAGGATCACCGCCACCACGCCGGGAATAATGAAGTTGCGGCTGTCCAGGCCTTCATTGAACCAGACACGGGATTCCAGGTCGATGCTGCCCACGCTTGGCGGCTGGATGCCGTGCCGCGCGTCCCAGTTGGTGGCGAAGGCGGCGGCGGTTTGCGCGATGATGCCTTGGGCATAGCCGGAGGCGATGTTGGTGGTGTTGGCGTCCGTGCCGTCAAACACCGCCTGCACCTGCGCCTGGCCGGTCTGCGCCAGCACGCGGGAAAAGTTTACGGGGATGACCAAGGCGCCGATGCAGGTCCCCTGGTCCATCGCGGCACGCACGGCACGGTCGCTGTCCAGTATGGCAGCGGTGCGGAACCAGCCGGAGTCGGTGAAATCCGCCAACATCTCCCGGCTGGTCTGGCTGTTTTCCTGGTCGTACAGGCACAGTGGCACCCGCTTGATGTCCAGGCTGATGCCGTAGCCAAGCAGGACCATCTGCATCAGCGGCATCAGCAGCGCGATGGCGAGGCTGCGTGGGTCGCGCCACACCTGCAGCGCCTCCTTGTAGGCGATGGCGATGATGCGGCGCAGGTTCATGGCGTAGCGCTTTGGCGGTGGGAGACGAGCTGCACGAACACGTCCTCCAGGCTGGGCAAAATGGCGCGGATCGGACCGGCGGTGATGCCCTGGGTGGTGAGGCTGGCGAGCAGGTCTTCGCCGCTCGTATCCGTGCGCAGCAGCAGGTGAAGTTTGTCGCTGAAAATCGCCGCCTCGATGACCCCCGGCGCCTGCCGCGCGGCGGCCAAAGTGGCGCCGGGCGCGGCGCATTCCAGCTCAAACAACTGGCCGCCGAGGTCGTGGTGGCGCAACTCACTGGGGCTGCCCAGCGCGATGAGTTTGCCCGCGTCGATCAGCGCAATGCGGTTACAGTATTCGGCTTCGTCCATGTAATGCGTGGAAACCAGTATGGTCACGCCCTCACCCGCTAAAGTGTGGATGAGGTCCCAGAACCGCCGCCGCGCCTCGGGCTCCACGCCAGAGGTGGGTTCGTCCAGGAACAGCACCGGCGGCCGGTGCAATATCGCGCAGCCCAACGCCAGCCGCTGCTTCCAGCCGCCGGCCAGCGTGCCAACCAGCGTGGCCTCGCGCCCCTCCAGCCCGGCCATGGACACGGCGAATTTAATGCGCTCCGGAATTTCCTTGCGCGGCACCTGATAAATCCCGGCAAAGAACCGCAAATTCTCGCGCACCGTGAGGTCGCCATAGAGCGAAAACTTTTGCGACATATACCCGATATGCAGCCGCACTGAGTCCGGGTGCAGCACCACATCATACCCCGCGACCGACGCGGTGCCCGACGTCGGCGTCAGCAGCCCGCACAGTAGCCTGATGGTAGTTGATTTACCTGCCCCGTTAGGCCCGATAAACCCCACGACCTCGCCCTTGGCGATGGACAGGTCCAGATGATCCACCGCCGTAAAATCGCCGAATTTTTTCGTCAAGCCCTGCGCCACCACGGCGGGCGCCACCCCGCTCACGCCGGGGCTCCGGCGCCGACCAGGGCCACGAACACATCCTCAATGGCCGGTTCGATGGGGTTAATGCCGGTGATGGCGATGTTCTTCGCCGCCAGCAGCGCGCGCAATTCCGGCTCGCGCACGGCGGCATCATCCACGCGCACATTCACCCGGTCGCCCATCAGCAGCAGCCCCAGCACCCCCGGCGCCCCCGTCAGCGCCGCCCGCACCGCCCGAGGGTCCGCCGCGTTAATCGCGAGCAGCATCCCCGGCATCTGCTTTTTCAACCCCGCCGGCGTGTCGCAATAATGGATTTTCCCTTCATGCATCAGCGCCAGGCGCGAACAGCGCTCGGCCTCGTCCATATACGCGGTGGACAGCAAAATAGTGACGCCGCTTTCCCGCAGATTGTACAAAATGGCCCAGAAATCCCGCCGCGAAACGGGGTCCACGCCGGTGGTCGGCTCATCCAGCAGCAGCACGCGCGGCGTGTGAATGAGCGCGCACACCAGCCCGAGTTTCTGCTTCATCCCCCCCGACAACTGCCCGGCCAGGCGCTTGCCGAACGGCGTCATCCCGGCCGCTTCCAGCAACTCCCGCGCGCGGTCGAGGCGCGTCTGGCGCGGCACGGAGAACAGCTCGGCATAGAAAAAAATATTTTCGGAGACGGTCAAATCATCATACAGGCCAAAGCGCTGCGGCATGTAGCTCAGCAGCGCCTTCACCCCCTCCGGGTCGGCGATCACATCCACGCCTTCCACATCAATGCCCCCGGAATCGGGCCGCAGCACCCCGGCCAGCATCCGCATCACCGTGGTTTTCCCCGCCCCATCCGGCCCAACGAACCCAAAAATCTCGCCGTGCTGAATGCTAAAACTCACATCGCGCACCGCCGCCGTGGCGCCAAAACTGCGCACCAGGTTCCGCGCGGTAACGGCGGCATCCAGCTCGTGGACGGAGGTGGTCATTTCCCGGCGGGCAGCAGCGCGATTTTAGCGTCCGCCGGCATGCCGGGGAGTAGCTCATGCGTTGGGTTGGCGATATCGATGCGCACCCGGTACACCAAGGTCACCCGCTCGGCATTGGTTTCCACGGTTTTGGGGGTGAATTCAGCGTCCGGCGAAATAAAGCTGATGCGCCCGGCGTAGGTTTTTCCGGGGTAGGTGTCGGTCGTCACATCCACCGCCTCGCCCAGGCGGATTTTACCCAGATCCGTCTCGTTCACATAGGCGCGCAGCCACACATGGTCGAGGTCGTCCAGCGTGAAAATAGCCACCCCCGGCCCGGCAAGCTGGCCAAGTTCGGCCTCCCGCACGGCGATGACACCACTGAACGGCGCGCGCAGGGTGGCGTAGGAGAGGGTAACATCATCCAGCGCCAGTTTTGCCTGCGCGGCGGCGGCGCTGGCGGTGGCAAGGCCGGTATTGGCCTGCGCCACCTGCACCAGCGCCTGGTCGCGCGCCAGGGCGGCGGCTGACTGCTGCTGCGCGGTGAGGGCCTGGTCGCGCAATTGCACGGAAACTGCGTGGGTCTGTACCAGCGACTGCGCGCGCCGGTAGTCGCGCTGCTTCTCGCTCAGGTCGAACTGGTCGCTGGCCAGGGTGCTCTGCGCGGCGGCAAGGTTGCTTTGGCTCACCGCGATTTGCGCATTGGCAGTCTGCACATTTGCCGCATCAATGGCCACCTGCTGGCGGTACAGCCGGTCGTCCACCTGGGCCAGCAAGGTGCCGGTTTGCACGGTGGCTCCCTCATCAAACGGCAGCACCACAATGGGCGCCTGCACGCCGGTAAAGCTCAGCACACTCTCATGCGCCTCGATATTGCCGGAGACGATCACGCCGCCTTTGTCCGGCGCCGGGCCGAACAGGCTGGGCGATTGCCAGAGGGCATAACCGCCCGCGAGCACAACAAGCACGGCAGCCGTGATGAGGAGAGGGTGCTTCAGGCTTTTCATGCGCGGCCGGTTCCATGTGCGGGATCAGGCAAAACAGAACCATTCGTCAGCATATCGGACAACTCCTCAATCCTTCTACATGGCCCCGCCCGGTGGTCTTTACATTGACATGAATCAACCTGCGGAACGGGTGCGGTCTGATTATGCCCGGTATTGCGTTGAGAACAACCGTATTGTGACAATGGCTTTGGACAGGGCGGCGCGGGCGCGTTAGGGTGGGGCCGCCACAAGCGGCTACCCTCCAACCGACGAGGCCTGTAGTTTGACCGTACCAGAGATGACGAACGCCGCGCCGGGAAGCCTAACATTACCGCCGCCCAGCGCCGCTGGGCGCGAGGTGGAGTTGAAATTCACGCTCACCGCGCCGGTTTTTGTGGCAGCCCAGCAATGGGAAAAATTTGACCTGACGCAGAAACGGCCGCGGGCAAAGCGGCTGGTTGCGGTGTATTATGACACTGCCGAGGGCGATTTGGGCCGCCACAAGGCGAGCTTGCGGGTGCGCACGGTCAACCGGCGGCATGTGATCACGTTTAAATGGAGCGGCAGCTTTGCCGGCGGATTGTTCGAGCGCGGCGAGGTGGAAACGCCTTGCCCCACCGAGTCGCTGGATATCGATCTGCTCGGCCCCGAAATCGCGCAGGCGATCACCCGGCTCACCGCCGGGCGGCCGCTGGCGGCGGTTTACAGCAGCGACATCAAGCGCACCACGCGGCTGATTGTTGAGGACACCGGCACCGTGGAGGTGGCGTTTGATACCGGGGTGATCAGCGCGGGCGAGGCAAGCTGCCCGGTGCGCGAAATGGAAATGGAGTTGAAATCCGGCGACGTCGCGGTGCTGTACCGGCTGGGGCTGGATTTTGTGGCGGCGTTTCCGGCACGTCTCGGGTGCTTGACCAAAGCCGAACGCGGCGCGCTGCTGGGGGCAGGCAAGGTGCCGGAGGCAGTGCGCGCGGTGGCGGGGCTGGAGGGTGATCCGCTGCTGGATGCGGCCATCGGCGGGTTGATAAATGCGTGTCTGGCGCAGTTCATCGGCAACTGGCCGGCGTTTGAGTCCGGCGACGCGGTGAAGGCCGTACACCAGATGCGCGTGTCAATGCGCCGGCTGCGCTCGGTGCTCGGGCTGTTCCAGCGCGCACTTCCTAATGCCGGATTCGCGGTTTTCCGCATCCAGGCCAGGGACATTGCCAACGCGATGGGCGAGGCGCGCAACTGGGATGTTTTTTCGGAGTTGCTGCAAACCGGCCCGGTGCCGGCGTTCCCCGATGAAGCCGGTTTTGAAACATTGGCCGCGCGCGTTGCGGAATTCCGCACCGCCGGGCACGCGGCGGTACGCGCGTTGCTCGATGCGCCGGAGACCACGCGCTTTGTGTTAACGCTGCAAGGCTACGCCGCCACGAATGGCTGGCGCAACGCGCTGCCGGGCGAGGCGCTGATGGAACTGACCGTACCGGCGCGCGAGTTTGCGCGCGGGAATTTGGCAAGGCTGCATCGCAAACTGTTGCGCGATGGCAAACATATTGAACACCTCGCCGCCGAGGAACGCCATGAGCTGCGCAAGGATTTAAAAAAGCTGCGCTACACAGTGGATTTATTCGGCGGCCTGTTCGAGGCACGCAAACAGGTTGGGGCGTACGGCAAGGCATTATCAAAAATGCAAGACCAGCTTGGGATTTTCAACGATTTCGCGGTGGCGCGGGAACTCGCCGCCCGGCTGGACACCGGCGATAACGTCGCCGCCAGCCGCGCGGTAGGCATCATCATGGGCTGGTGCGCCCGCGGCGCCGTGGCGGATGACGAGGCGATGCTAAAAGTTTGGAAGAAGGTGAAACGGGTGAAGGTGTTTGAGTAGCAACAATTTTTTAGGATGGGTGAGCGAGCGTAGGGCGGATCAGCGTAGCGCAATCCGCCATCTTTAGCCATGCAAGCCCATATCTGTCCGCATTCGCCCCCAACCCCCAAACTCATTCCTTTTCCGACACAAACCCGCACAAATTGGGGTGCAAGCAAAAAATTAAGCCACACTAACAACACGTTATACCAAAGTCTTCACAACTGTTTCACGTGAAACACCCCCAACCACCCCCGCCGCCTACCCCAGCGCGTACTCCGCCTCCGGCGTATAAGTCGGCTGGTCCTTGCCCAAAAACGAGCTGAACAGCGTCACATTATCAGCCCTTATCGGCGCCGAGCGATACAAATTATGCGCCTGCACGAAACTGGTCAGCGCCTGCGTCACCGGCATGTCCATCCGCGCAAGTGTCACATGCGGGGTAAACCGCCGCCGGTCGGGCGGAATGCCGACGCGGTGCAGCGCGGTTTCCACCTTGCTTTGCAGCCGGGCCAGGTCCGCATTGCGCTCCACCCCCGCCCAGAGCATCGAGGCTTTCCCGTATTTCTCGAACCAGCCAAGCCCGGAGAGCGAAAACTGGAAGCTGCGGCCGCGCAAAGTCGCCAGCGCCAGATCAATTTCCTCCGCCTGCAACCGGCTCGCCTCGCCGATGAAGCGCAGTGTCAGGTGGAAATTGTCGGTGGGCACCCAGCGGGCACCGGGAATATTGCAGGAGAGGTCTGCAAGTTCTTCTTTAACCTCCCAAGGGAGGTCCAGGGCAACAAACAGGCGCATGGCTCGGCCACCTTTTGCTCGGGGTCGCACGCGAATCGCGTTTAAGAATTCTGCAATAACAGTGTTTGCGTGGTCAATGTTTATATTTTCGCCGTCGCCCCGGCCAGCCACGCCCGCACCCCCGGCTCCAGCTCCGGCCCCAGCTCGGCAAACACCCGCGCATGATAGGCATTCAGCCACTCCAGCGCCGGCGCGGTGAGCAACGCAGCCTCAATCAGCGCCCGGTCAAACGGTGCCAGGGTAAGCGTCTCAAACCGCAAAAATTTGCGTTTTTGCGGCGCAAATTCGGCCGGCTGCACCAGCACAAGGTTTTCCAGGCGGATGCCGTAGGCGCCCGGCAGGTAAAAGCCGGGCTCGTTGGAGAGGATCATCCCCGGCTGCAGCGCCACCGGCTTGGCGGCGCGGGAAATCCCGGCCGGGCCTTCATGCACCGAAAGATACGCACCGACGCCGTGCCCGGTGCCGTGGTCATAATCCAGCCCCGCCTGCCAAAGTGCTGCGCGGGCAAAAGCATCGAGATGCGCCCCGGCCACCCCTTCGGGGAACACCATCTGCGCCAGGGCAATGTGGCCCGCCAGCACGCGGGTGACATGGTCGCGCACCGCATCCGGCGCGGCGCCCGGCCCGGTCCAGATGGTGCGGGTAATGTCGGTGGTGCCGTCCAGATACTGGCCGCCGCTGTCGATAAGATAGACCTCGTTGGGCTTGATCGCGCGGTTGCTCTCCGGCGTGACGCCGTAGTGGATAATGGCGCCATGCTTGCCGGCACCCGAAATGGCGGGGAAACTCTCGCCCCTGAAATTCTGCCCCTGCGACCGCTCGGCCAGCAGTTTTGCGGCGGCGGACATCTCAGTTTCCCCACCCGTGGGGGCGGCGTGCGCCAGCCAGGCGAGGAACCGGACCATCGCCAGCCCGTCACGGTGATGCGCGGCGCGGGCACCCGCCTGCTCTGTGGCATTCTTCAACGCACGCGGCAGCGCCACCGGGTCCGGACCGTCGGCGATTTTTGCCCCGGCTGCTTCCAGCGTGGTCTTGAACCAGACCGGCATGCTGGCGGGATCGTAGCGCACGGTTTTGCCGCTGAGTGCCGCCAACGCTTCGGGCAAAGCCTCCCGCTCGGCTAGCGCCACGTCCGGCCCCAAAAACGCCCGCGTTTCCGGCGGCAGTTTGGCGCCGGGCATGAACAGCGCGGCGGTGGCATCGGCGAACAGCAGGGCGAAACCAAGCGCCACGGGGGTGAACGCCACATCCGTGCCGCGAATGTTGAACAACCAAGCCAGCGCGGCCGGGTCGGAGAGAATCGCGGCATCCTGCCCGGCCTCTCGCAAGGTGGCAGCGAGGCGGGCGCGCTTGGCGGCTGAACTTTCACCCGTAAACGCCTCTGGGTGCGGCACCGCGGGGCCTTGCGGCGGGGCGGGGCGGCTGGTCCAGATCTCGTCCACCGGGTTGCTCGCGGTGGGCACCATTTTCGTCGAGGCAAAGCGGGCCAGGGTGTCCGCGCTCAGCAGCCAGGGGTCATAGCCGATCGCCATCCCAGCGGCGTGCTGGGCCAGCCAGTCCTCCGGCTTGGTCTCGGTGATATGCAGGCGCTCCCACACAGCCGGGTCGGTCTGCTGTTCCAGTTGCAGCGTGTAGCGGCCATCGGAGAAGACCGCCGCCCGCTCCGCCAGCACGATCGCCAGCCCGGCGCTGCCGGTGAAACCGGTGACGAATTCCAGGCGTTCTGCCGATTTTGGCACATATTCGCCCAGATGTTCGTCGGCGCGGGGGATGGCAAACCCGTCCAGCCCGCGTGCTTTGAGTGTGGCGCGCAGGGCGGTTAGCCGAGCGTTATGTTCTGAGGTCATAGGTAGCCCTTCGTCATGCGAGTCACGCATGTCTGTTCTGGCGGCAAAACTTGCCTAAAAATGCACCAGTTATGTTATATGCACTGCAGCATAAACGCTGCTGGATCACGTTGAGCCGGCCGTTCTGCGAAAGAAAACAGGTGACTATCATGACGACCACTATCAAGAACCATTCAACTTTGGGCAAGTTCGGCGACCTGCTGTTCACCCGCCAGAGCCCGTATGTGGCGGCGGAGCGGCACAAGGGTCTGCTGGATGGCTTCAAAGCCTGGCGCAAACGCCGCGAGGCGGAAGCCGAGCTGGGTAGCCTTTCCGACCATGAACTTGCCGATATCGGCGTGAGCCGGGGCAAAATCCATCAGGCCGTTCAGGGCCGCTGAAATAGTTAAGGGAGCCGAAAGGCTCCCTTTTCTTTTCAGGGCTTGCGCAGGGTTAAAATCGACCAGGCGCCGTCCACCAGATGATGCTCCAGCACCAGCCCGGCGCGGCGGTGCGCGGAGAGCACCCAGTTAACCTGGGTAGTGAGCAGCCCGGCCAGAATAGCCACGCCGCCGGGGGCCAGACTGTCCCCCAATTGATGTGCCATGGCGCAGAGCGGGCGGGCGAGAATATTGGCAAACACCAGATCATAAGGCGCGTTGCGCTTGATGCGCTTGTCCACCCAGCCGTCGGCGCGGATGGCATGCACCAGTGCTGCCACGCCGTTCAGCTTGGCGTTGGCATTGGCGACACGGGCGGCGCGGAAATCGATATCACTGGCCAGCACGCGCTGGTGCAACAGCTTGGCGGCGGCGATGGCGAGAATGCCCGAGCCGGTGCCAAGATCGAGGATGCGGTGCGGGTGGTGGTATTGCGCCACACGCTCCAGCGCGACCAGGCAGCCGCGGGTGGAATTATGCTCGCCGGTGCCAAATGCGAGGCCGGCATCCAGCGTGAGGGTGATGCGGCCGGGGATTTCCGGCGCGCTGATATGGGTGCCGCGCACCACGAAGCGGCCGCCGATGGTTTGTTCCGGGAAGGCCGCTTTGGTGCGCGCCAGCCAGCCGCCGACGGGAACCAGGGTGCGGGTGATCTCGGGGGTGACGCCGGTGAGCATTTCCGCGACGGCGAGTGCCGATTCCAGTTCGTCCTCGTAGGCGCCGCGTTCCTTCACGCCCTGGATGTCCCAGGTACCCATGTCCTCGTTATGGAAAAACGAAACCGCGCGGCACACGGAGCCAAGTGCGGATTCGAAAAAATCCAGCGCGTCGGCCGGCACGGTGAGCGCGATGCAGTCCAGTTCCTCAGGCATCATGCCGCTCCACGAAATTGCTCAGCACGCGCTTTTCTCCTGATGTTTCGAAGTCGATGTCCAGCCGGTCGCCCTCGGTGGCGAGCACGATGCCGTAGCCGAATTTCTGGTGGAATACTTTGGCGCCCACCGGAATTTTTGTGCTCGCCGGCGGTTTGGCGGGGGCGCGCGCCTGCACCGGAAAGCTGACCGGCGCGCCCCAGCGCGGCTGCTGGTTGACCGCCGCGGAGCCGGTGTGGGTGATGAATTCCTCTGGCAGCTCCTCGATGAATCGGCTTGGGATGGAATCCTGCCAGCCGGCGTAGGTGCGGCGGCGCGCAGCGTGGGTGATGATGGCGCGGTGGCGCGCGCGGGTGATGCCGACATAGGCCAGGCGGCGCTCTTCCTCCAGGCTTTTGTTGCCGCCTTCGTCCAGCGCGCGCTGGTTGGGGAACACGCCTTCTTCCCAGCCGGGGAGAAATACCGTGTCGAATTCGAGACCTTTGGCGCCGTGCAGGGTCATCATGGAGAGTTTCGCGTCGTCGCTGTTTTCCTCATTTTCCATCACCAGCGAGACGTGCTCCAGGAACGCCAGCAAGGATTCGAAATCAGCGAGGGCGCGGATGAGTTCTTTCAAATTCTCCAGACGGCCGGGGGCGTCAGGCGATTTGTCGGCTTTCCACATGCCGATGTAGCCGGATTCGTCGAGCATGGTCTCCAGCGTGGTGACGTGGCCTTCGCGCTCCAGCATGGCGCGCCAGTGATCAAAATTCTGCAGCAGGGCGCGCACGGTTTCGCGGAGCTTACCTTTAAAGCCGCCTTCGTTCACCAGCAGCGCGGTGGCCTCGTATAGCGAAACCTGCGCGGTGCGGGATTTGTCGTGCATGGCGCGCAGCGAGGTGTCGCCAATGCCGCGCTTGGGCAGGTTGACGATGCGCTCGAAGGCGAGGTCGTCGGCGGGCTGCACGAGCACGCGCAGGTAAGCCACGGCATCGCGGATTTCGGCGCGTTCGTAGAAACGGAGGCCACCGATGATGCGGTAGGGAATCCCCAGCAATATCATGCGTTCTTCGAAAGCGCGGGTCTGGAAACCGGCGCGCACGAGGATGGCCATTTCCGCCAAAGAGTCACCGTTGCGGCGGTAGGCTTCCACCCGCCCGCCGATCATGCGGGCTTCCTCCTCGGAATCCCACAGCGCCACCACTTCCACATTATCGCCGGTGGCATCGGCCCGCCCGGCGTGCAGGGTTTTGCCCAGGCGGCCGTTGTTATGCGCGATGAGGTGCGAGGCGGCGGCGAGGATGGGTGCCGTGGAGCGGTAGTTCGCTTCCAGCTTGACGATTTTAGCGCCGGGGAAATCTCGTTCAAATTTCAGGATGTTCTCGATTTCGGCGCCGCGCCAGGAGTAGATGCTCTGGTCGTCATCACCCACGCAGCAGATGTTTTTGTGCGACTGCGCCAGCAGGCGAAGCCAGTAATACTGTACTAAATTCGTATCCTGGTATTCATCGACCAGAATGTATTTGAACATTTTCTGGTAGGTGGCGAGAACTTCCGGGTCCTTCTTCAGCAGGCTTACGGTGAGCAGCAGCAGGTCACCGAAGTCGGCGGCGTTCAGCGCCTTCAGCCGGTCCTGGTAGGCGCGGTACAGTTGCTCGGCCTTGCCACCCGCGAAATCGGTGGAGTCCGCCATGGGAATTTCGCCGGGCAGAAAGCCCTTGTCTTTCCATTTCTGGATTTGCGACATCAGGGCGTTCGCGGGCCAGCGTTTTACGTCAATCCGTGCGGCTTCCATCACCTGCTTCAACAGCCGCAACTGGTCATCGGAATCCAGAATGGAGAAATTGCTCTGCAAGCCTACACGGTCCGCGAACCGCCGCAACATCCGCGCACCCAATGCGTGGAACGTTCCCAGCCATAGGCCCTCGGCTGGTTCACCCAAAATCCGGCCCACCCGCTCGCGCATTTCCCGCGCCGCTTTGTTGGTGAAGGTGACGGTGAGAATCTGGTTGGGAAAGGCGCGGCGGCTGAGCAGGATATGCGCGAACCGCGTGGTCAGCACCCGCGTTTTTCCCGTACCCGCACCGGCCAAAACCAGCACCGGCCCTTCGGTCGCTTCAACGGCGTCGCGCTGTGCCTGATTCAGGCCGTCGAGATAACTCGTCATGGAGTTTTAGGTTTTACACCTAAAATCCGTGCAATGGCATAGACCAGATCGGCCCGGTTGAGCGTATAAAAGTGGAATTCGTCGATGCCGTTGGCTTGCAGGATGCGCACCTGCTCGGCGGTCGTGGCGGCCGCGACCATGCGGCGGGTCTCGATGTCGTCATCCAGGCCCTCGAACAGGCTTTCCATCCATTTTGGCACCGAGGTGCCGCAGGCGGCGCAGAAGTTGGCGGCCTGCTTGAAGTTGGAGACGGGCATGATGCCGGGCACGATCGGCGCTGTGATGCCGGCCGCCAGCGCCTTGTCGAGGAAGCGCAGGTAGGTGTCGTTCTCAAAAAACACCTGGGTGATGGCGCGGGTGGCCCCGGCGTCGAGCTTGCGCTTGAGGTTGTCGAGATCGGCCTGCGGGCTGAGCGCTTGCGGGTGGACCTCCGGGTAGGCGGCGACTGTGATCTCAAAGTCCGCGACGCGCTTGAGCCCGGCTACCAGATCAGCCGCGAAGGCGTAGCCGCCGGGGTGCGGGACGTAGGCCTCGCCGTTCGGGGCATCGCCGCGCAGGGCGACGATGTGCTTCACCCCGGCGTCCCAGTAGCGGCGGGCGACTTCGTCCACTTCCTCGCGCGTGGCGCCCACGCAGGTGAGGTGGGCGGCGGGGGTGAGGCTGGTTTCCTTCACGATTCGCAGCACGGTGGCGTGGGTACGCTCCTGCGTGGAGCCGCCGGCGCCGTAGGTTACGGAGACGAATTGCGGCTGCAACGTGGCCAGCCGCTCGACGCAGGCCCACAACTGGGCTTCCAGCGCCGGGGTTTTCGGCGGGAAGAATTCGAAGGAGATCGCAGGTGGCGCCGCGCCCTCGCGGGCGGGCAGGGGGGCGATCCGCTTGCCGGTGGCCCAGCGTTCCAAAGTGTCGTGGTTCGGGGAATGGGTCATAGCTGGCTCCGTGACAGCACCGCCGGATTTTCGCAAGAGGTTAGAATCCCGGCACGTGGAGGGCACATGTGTCATGTTACAGTAGCTTCCGGGTTGAAGGCGGGTTATTGAGCATCACATCAGGGACCACCCAGCCGGGTGGCCGGTTTAAGGTGGGGTAGAATAGTATGAAGATGACCGTAAAGCGCAAACTCAAGCGGGCTTTGTGTCTGGCCGCTCCGGGACTGCTGCTCTCCACCCTGCTCGCGGGCTGCGCCACGGCCCCGCCGCGGTCCGATACCGCCGACTACCAGGCCTACCAGCAGCAGAACGACCCGCTGGAGCCGACCAACCGGGTTCTCTATGCAGTGAACGACAAGATCGACACCTACGCCATGCGGCCGGTGGCGCAGGGCTATGTGGACATTACCAACCAGCCGATCCGCGACCATGTGGGTATGTTTATCGACAATATCGGCGAGCCGGCCCGCGCGGCGAACTTTATCCTGGAGGCTAAGCTGCGCCTGGCCGGCATCTCGCTGGGGCGCTTCCTGATGAATTCTACCTTCGGCATCGGCGGCTTTTTCGACCCCGCGTCTCAGGCTGGACTGGCCGAGACCGACACGGATTTCGGCCTGACGCTGGCCGTTTGGGGCATTCCCGCCGGGCCGTATTTGTACCTGCCGGTGTTCGGCCCCTCGGGCGTGCGCGACGTACTGAACCTGCCGGTGGAATATTATGCGACGCCGGTAAAGGTGGCGCCCGCCAGTGGCGCCCTCACGGATTTCAGTTATGCCGAGACCGGGCTGCACGTGATCAACACGCGGGCTGAGTTTATTGGCCCCATCGACCAGGTAAAAGCGACCTCGCTGGACCCCTATGCCACATTTCGGAGTCTTTATCGCCAAAGTCGTGACTCAGAGTTGCAGCAGATTGAACAGGGCAGTGCGGCGGCGCCTGCTACCCAGGCGCCGTAGATACCGTCATCAACTACTTAAGGACTTAATCGATGTATGTTCGCCGTTTGCTTCTTGGAGCAGTCCTCTGCGCTCCCGTGCTGGCAGCCATGCCCGTTGCCGCCCAGGCCGACGTGGTGCCCGCCGACGCCGCGAAGGCCTTTATCACCCAATCCGGCCAGCAGCTTGTCACGATCGTGAACGGCACCGCGAGCGCTTCGCAAAAGGCCGATCAGCTGCGCCAGCTGGTGGACCAGATTGTCGCGGTTGACCAGGTGGGGGATTATGTCCTCGGCCGCTACATCAACGTCGCCACGGCGGACCAGCACACGCAGTTCCTCACCCTGTTCCACCAGCTGCTCTCATACAACATCACCTTCCAGATCAAAGCCTATCAGGGCCTCACCTTTGTGGTGAACGGCGCGGTGCCGATGGGCAGCGACATGGTGGTGCACACCACCATCGCAAGCCCCGGCAAGGCGCCGGCGGACGTGGGCTGGGCGGTGGATGAGGTGAACGGGCAGCCGAAAATTGTCGACGTGATTGTGGCGGGGACGAGCCTGCGCATTACCACGCGCAATGAATACGCCTCGGTGGTGACCGACAACGGCGGCCAGGTGGCAGCGTTGCTGAGCGCCATGCAGAAGCAGATCACCAAAATCTCCGCCGCGCAGTAAAGCAGGGCAGGCCGGGGGGTAAGCCCCCGGCCGTGGTTTTTTAGAACGCCGCCTCGGCGAAAATCCGCGTCACATCGCCGTTCCACGCGCCGTGGTAGCGTTCCAGCCAATGTTCCGCCTGCGTTGGCGCACCGGCGGCGATTTCGGCCAGCGGGGCGAGGTAGCTTTGCTCATCCTCCCCGGCGGCATTTTTGCGGGCGCGGTTTTTTAACCCGCCGCGGGCAATTTCCACGGCGTCGCGGGCGAGGTCGCGCAGGGTGCCGGCGCCGAATTTGGTGTTGATGCCGCTCACCGGCACGGCCGCGCGCAGGGCCAGGATGTCAGCATAGGACAGTCCCCTCACCAGCGCCTCGGCGGCGGCCAGCGCGGCAGGATCGTAGAATATCCCGGTCCAGAACGCTGATTGCGCCAGCATCATGTCCGGGCGGCCGGAGTCGGCACCGCGGGTTTCGATGTATTTTTTCAGGCGCGCATCGGGGAAGGCGGTGGTGCAGTGGTCGGCGAAATCGCCCAAGGTGGCATGAACGCCCGGCAGAGCGGGCAGTTTGCCGGCCATGAAGTCCCGGAAGGAGGCCCCGGCGGCGTCGATGAATTCGCCGTCGCGGTAGACAAAGTACATCGGCACATCGAGCAGCCAGTTGGCATAGGCCTCGAAGCCAAAACCCGGCTCGAACACCACGGCGGGGATACCGGAGCGGGCGTTGTCGGTATCGGTCCATACCTGCGCGCGGTTGGAGAGAAGCCCGTTGGGTTTGCCCTCATAGAACGGCGAGTTGGCGAACAGCGCGGTGGCCAAGGGCTGCAAGGCGCTGGCGGCGCGCATTTTCGCCACCATGTTGGCCTCGGAGCAGAAATCCAGGTTCACCTGCACGGTGCAGGTGCGCAGCATCATGTCCAGCCCGCGGGTGCCGACTTTGGGCATGTATTCGCGCATGATTTTGTAGCGGCCTTTCGGCATGAAGGGCATGTCCGCGCGGGTGGCAAACGGATGAAAGCCCAGCGGCGCGAAGCCCAGGCCAAGGCCGGGGGTGATGGCGTGTAGCCGGGCGATGTGTCCGTCCAGCTCCGCCTTGGTGGCGTGCAAATCCGGCAGCATGGCGCCGGAAAGTTCGAACTGGCCGCCGGGTTCCAGTGAAAGCGAGGCGCCGCCGTGCCCTTTGAGGCCGATGGTGTTGCCATGGTCGAGGATAGGGGTGAGGCCCTCAGCCGCCTGAATGGCGGCCAGCAGGTCGGCGATGCCGCCCTTTTGCTCATAGGTCGGCGGCGCGAATCCGGTCAGGCCGAAGCCGAAAGCCTCATGCTCGGTGCCGATGGTCCATTCCGCCGGCGGTTTGGCGCCCGAGGCAAAATATTCCGCCAGATCGCGGACGTCAGTGATCGGCCTGTCATCGGCGTCTCCGGGGTTCGACAAACTTCAGCTCCCTTTTATGGTTCCGCCGCAAGCAGGAGTGCGAGCCCAGCGATTGCGGCGGTTTCGGCCCGCAGGATGCGGCGCCCAAGTGACACGCGTGTAACAAGGGGTGTCCGTGCGATACCTTCAAGTTCCACATCGGTAAAGCCACCCTCGGGGCCGATCATCAATGCGCTGGGGCCGGGGGCGGGTGTGAGCAGGGCGGTGGTGCGGCGCTCGTCGGCAATATAGAGCCGCCGCTCCGGCCAGTTGGCCATGAGTTTTTCCACATGCAGGGGTGCGCGGATCTCGGGCACGATCAACCGTTCGCATTGCTCGGCGGCCTCGATGGCGATGGCGCGCAGCCGCTCCAGGTTCACGTGGTCGGCCTGGGTGCGGGCGGTGAGAATCGGCTGGATCACCGAGACGCCGAGTTCGGTGGCCTTTTCCACCACCAGGTCGGTTTTCTGCCGCTTCAGCAGCGCGAAGCAGAGCCAGCAATCGGGCTCCGGCTCCGGCGCGCGGGTTTGCGCCAGCACTTCCAGCACCACCGCCTTGCGCGACATTTTGGTGATTTTTGCTCCCCACTCGCCTGCCACGCCGTTGAACAGGCGCAAACTATCACCCAAGCCCAGGCGCATGACGTTGGCGAGGTAGTGCGACTGCGCCTCGGCCAGCGGGATTTGCGCGCCTTCATGCAACGGGGCTTCAACATACAGGCGAATTGACGTGGTGCTCATGCCGCGCACATTAACACCCATGAACGGATTTACCGATATACGCGCCGGCGGCTGGGTGAGGCATTTGCCGCGCTGGATGATCCCCTACGCGATCCTCGCCCGGTTCGACCGGCCGATCGGCGCGTGGCTGCTGTTTCTCCCCGGTCTGTGGTCGATTACCCTGGCGGCGCAAAATACAGGCCTGGCGCTGTGGCTGCTCTTCCTGTTCGCCTTGGGTGCGGTGGTGATGCGCGGCGCCGGTTGCGTGGTGAATGATTTATGGGACCGCAAAATGGACGCGCAGGTGGAGCGCACGCGCGGCCGGCCGCTGGCCTCGGGCATCCTCAAGCCCATCGACGCGCTGGTGTTCCTGGTGCTGCTCGGCGCCATGGGGCTGATTATTCTCAGTCAGTTGGATTTCCCGGCGCGAATTCTGGGCGTGGTCAGCCTGGCGCCGGTGATCATCTATCCGCTGGCCAAGCGCGTGACGTGGTGGCCGCAGGTGGTGCTGGGCTTCACCTTCGGCTGGGCCGCCCCCATGGGCTATGCCGCCGCAAGCGGGGTGTTCTGGTCGTGGTCGTCACTCTGCCTCTACGCCGCGGCGATTTTGTGGATACTCGGCTACGACACGATCTACGCCCACCAGGACCGCGAGGACGACGCGCTGATCGGCGTGAAATCCACCGCAAGGCTGTTCGCGCATAACACGCGTGGGCTGTTGTGGGTTTGTTACGGTGGCATGATCGCGCTGCTGGCCGCCGCGATGGTGCTGGCGGGGTTGAATATTTTTGGCATTCTGGTGCTGGCCCTGCCGGCGGCGCTGCTGCTGCGCCAGATTTTCGAGCTGGATGTTAATAATCCCGCGCTGTGCCTGAAACTGTTCAAATCCAACCGCGAGGTGGGTTTGGCCGTGGGTCTCGCAATGCTGGTGGGGCAGTTTTAGGGGAGGCTAAACCGCCGCGCTGATCAATTCAGTCGGCGAGATCAGCCCCCGCTCCAGATTGTCGATGACATTCGCAATTTTTTGCGGCGCGGTGTCACCCATCAGCAGGTGGATGCCAAGCTGCGGCGGACCTTTGGCTTCCGCCATGCGGGCGCGCATCTGTTGAAAGAAATCTATGGCGAATTCACGCCGGCTGCGCTCCTTGCGGACGGCGAAGCTGGCGTTCGCCAGCAGGCGCCGGTAGGTCGCGGCGGTTTCGACGAAGCTCGTTTCGGGCGTTGCGGCCCAGGGCAGCGGGAAGCTCAGTTCGGCCTCGCCGTTCTCGCGCATCACGTCGTAAATCCCGAACAGCCCGCCGGGTTTGAGCACGCGCCGGACCTGTTCGAATAACCTCGCCTTTTCCCGGATGTTCATGCCGACATGGAGCATGTAGGCGCCGTCGAAACTGCCGGGTTCGAAGGGCAGATCGAGCGCGCTGCCGTGCAAGTAGGCGACGTCGCTCTCCAGCCCGACATAACGTGCGAGCGTCTTGGCGGCGCGGACATAGTCCTCGGTAATGTCGATGCCTGTCACGCGGCACCTGTTTTCATAAACGAAATGCCGGGACGCGCCGCCGAGTCCCGAGCCGATGTCTAGCAGGAGCATGCCGGGTGCGAATCCCAGTTCGGCGGCGAAGTCGATGGTCGCCTGGCGTCCGCCGATATGAAATTCATCAATCGGCGAAAGATCGGCCGGCACGAGGTGGCTGAGATTTTTGCCCGCGGCGGTCAAGGTGTCGAAGATAACCTGCTCCAAGGACCCGTTCGCATAGTGCTGTGCGACTGTTTGTTCGAGTTTCATTGCGCTGGCTCCCAATTTAGATGAGATGGCCAAGCCAGCATACCCGCGCGGCGCCTTCCTGTAAAAGGTTGGTGGCGGGTAGATAGCTTGACGGCGCCTGCGGAATCCTGAAGAACATGGCTCCACCGGGGTGCCTGCAATCCGCAGGCTGAGATCACACCCGCTGAACCTGTCTGGGTAATGCCAGCGAAGGGAGTGCCAAATGAGTCTACACCGCCGTACCCTGTTATCCGCCGCCGCCGCGAGTGCCGCGCTGGCGAGTCCGCTTGCCCGCGCGCAAGAGCCGCAAAAATTCACCGTGCTGCTGGACTGGTTCGTGAACCCGGACCATGGCCCGTTGTTTGCCGCCAAATACATCGGCGCCTACGCCCGCGCCGGGCTGGATGTGGAACTGATAGCGCCCACCGACCCGGACCTGCCGCCGCGCCTGCTCGCCGCCGGCAAGGCGGATGTGGCGCTGAGCTACCAGACGCAGCTTTACCTGCTGGTCGACCAGGGCCTGCCGGTGCGCCGCACGGGCACGCTCATCGACAAGCCGCTGAACACGCTGACCGCGCTGGGCGGCCGGGGGATCAAGACTCCGCACGATCTCAAGGGCAAGAAAATCGGCTATTCCATCGCTGGGGTGGAAGAGGTGCTGATCGGCACCATGCTGAAATCGGTTGGATTGACGCTGGACGATGTGACGCTGATCAACGTGAATTTCGCGCTGGTGACCTCGCTGATGTCGCACGCGGTGGACGCCGTGATTGGCACCTTCCGCACCTATGAGGACATTCAATTGGCCCAAGCCGGGCTGAAGCCGGTGATTTTTCTGCCCGAGGATTACGGCGTGCCGCCCTCCGACGAGTTGATCATGCTCTCCAACCTGAACGCGCTGGAAAACCCCGCGCTGCCAAAATTTCTCGGCGCGGTGAAGGAAGGCGCGGACTTTCTGGCCGCGCATGGTGATGAGGTGCTGGCAAAATTCCTCAAAGATCAGCCCAGCCTCAACGACAAACTGGATATCGCCTCCTGGCACGCGCTGCCGGGCGCCTTCGCGCTCGATCCCGCGAAACTCGATGCCGGGCGCTACACGCGCTACCGCGACTTCATGTTCGCCGCCGGGCTGATTAAAAAATCGCTGCCGCTGGAAACCTACGCCGTGGAGATCAACGCCTAAGGTGGACACGCCTCCCGGTATCCTGGTCGAAAACCTCGCCCTGCACTACGCCGGGGTGACGGTTTTCGAGGGGCTCAACTTGGAGATCGCGGCGCGAAAAACCACGGCGCTGCTGGGGCCAAGCGGCGTGGGGAAAACCACGCTGCTGCGCATCATCGCCGGGCTGGAAGCTCCCGCCACCGGGCGCGTGGAAGCAACCGATGGCGCGCCCTTGGCGGGCCGCATTGCCTACATGGCGCAGCAGGATTTTCTGCTCCCCTGGGCCAGCGCGCTGCGCAACGTCATGCTCGGCGCCACCATGCGCGGGCAAAAAGCGGAGCCGGCTCGCGCGCTGCATCTGCTGGAGCGCGTCGGCCTGGCGGCGCAAGCAAATGCCTTACCGGGAACGCTCTCCGGCGGCATGCGCCAGCGGGTGGCGCTGGCCCGCACGTTGTATGAGGATCGTCCGATCGTGCTGATGGACGAGCCGTTTTCCGCGCTGGACAGTATCACGCGGCTAAAAATCCAGAATCTGGCAGCGGAATTGCTGGCCGGGCGCACCGTGCTGTTGATTACGCACGACCCGCTGGAAGCCTGCCGCCTCGGCCACGCGCTGTTTGTGCTCGCCGGCACCCCGGCGCGGCTGGGTGAGCCGCTGCATGTGCCCGGCCCGCCGCCCCGTGCGGCGGACGATATTGCCCTCCTGCAAACGCAAGGGGCGCTGATGCGCACTCTCACCGGCATGGCCGCGCCATGAAGGGACTGCGCCCCGCCACGACGTTTGTGGTGTTTCTCGGTTTGTGGTGGCTGGTAGCGCGCTACTCCTCCGTGCCGCCGTTCATGCTGCCGCCTCCGGGCGATGTTGCCGTGGCACTATGGACGCAGCGCGGCCTGCTGTTCAGCAATACGCTGGTCACGCTGGCGGAAATCCTGCTCGGCCTGCTCTGCGGCACGCTGCTGGGCGGCATCGCGGCGCTGGGCATCGTGTTTTCCCCGGTGCTGCAACGCTGGCTCATGCCGGTGCTGGTGGTCAGCCAGGCCATCCCGGTATTCGCGCTGGCACCACTGATGGTGCTGTGGTTCGGCTTTGGCATGACGGCGAAAATACTCATGGCCATGCTGGTTATCTTCTTCCCCGTCACCGCCAATTTCGCCGACGGCCTGCGCCGCACGCCGCCCGGCTGGCTGGATTTGGCACGCACCATGAATGCCTCGCCATGGGCGGTACTGCGCCACATCCGCCTGCCCGCAGCACTACCGGCCTTTGCCTCCGGCCTGCGGGTGGCCACCGCCATCGCCCCCATTGGCGCCATTATCGGCGAATGGGCCGGGGCGTCCTCCGGCCTCGGCTATGTCATGCTCAATGCCAACGCGCGCATCCAGACGGATTTGATGTTCGCGGCGCTGTTCATCCTGGCCGTCCTTACCATCGCGCTTTACGTGCTGGTGGACCGCGTATTGCGCCGGTTGCTATATTGGGCGCCCGATAGCACCGGCGGTTAAGGCGTTGTGGGCGTCGCGGGTGTTACTGGCGTTGCGGGCGCCGCGGGCGTCCTAGGCGCGGAAGGCGTGGTTGGCGTTGCCGGTTCCGCTGGCACTGCCGCGCCGGAGCCGTCTCCCGGTGCTTGCGGCGTGGGCGCTTGCGGGTTTTCCAGCGCATCCCAGTCAACCGGCGTCAGGTCCGAGACCTTTTTGCCGTTAACATTCACCGTGCCCGCGCCGTAAACCACATGCACGCCCAACGTCTGCCCGCTGGCGTCGCTGCTGGTGAGATACGGGGAGAGCTGCGCCTGGAGGGCGCTGATTTTGTCCTGCGTCCGCGGATAGGCGGTGGTGATGGCGCCCGAGAAAGCGTCCAGATGGTCGGCGGTGACATCCGCGGTGCCCGATGGCTGCGCCTTGGTGTCAAACTTCACGTTGCCGCTGGCGTTGAGCGTGCTCGGCCCGATCACCAGTTTCAGGTCCCCATTGGCGCTGCCGCCTTGGGCCGCCCAGCCCTGCACCGTCTGCAACACAAGCTTGGCGCGCCCGGCTTTGTCCTCAACCGGAATGGCGTTGAACTGGCGCACCAGCGCCTCCCAGTTGTCCGGCACCGGGCCGGTGACGTTTACGTTCAGCCCCAGCTCCGTAATGCCGCCGCCGAAGGGCACCGAGCCCAGGCGCGTGAGCAACGGTGAGAGCGCCATGCCCTTGAAACTCTGGGTTATGCCGAAAGCCGTATCGGTAGCCCCGGCGTTCCGGTTGAAGGTGGCGTGGCCGTCGGAACTGTCAATATGCAGCAGCAGCAGGCTGCCGCCGCTGGCCAGGATGTTGATATTGCTGGCGGAAGCGTCGGAGGCCTTGAACGGGTCGATTTCCTTTTTCGCCAGGGCGTCCATGTCGATCTGCTGGCTCAGGGCGATGCTGCCGAAGGTAACCACGAGCGTGGCGCGCGGGGTGTTGATGTTGATCTGCCGCGGCAGGTTGTAGCGCAGTACGCCGGGGTCGGCGGCGTCGATCTCCATGCCGAGACTCGGCAGGTTAACCGCGACCGGCGGCCGGTCCGGGTCCGGTTGCACGGTGATCAGCACGTTGGTGAGCGTCACGCTGGCCGCGAGCGGCGAGTAGCCACGGTTCATGCGGCCGTAGCTTACCGTCATGTCGCCCTGGTTCTGCATGCGCGTAACCCAGTTGGCAAAGCCGGCCTGCATCTGGTTTTCCGCCCACCACCACAGCCCGAGCCAGATAACCGCCAGGACCGCCACGGCAAGGCCCATAACTCTGAGGATGAATCGCATGGGCCAGACTCCGTTCAAGGCTATATTTATGCCCCCATACTGCCCCACACTTGACCATTGGCCAAGCGTTGGGGCTTTTGCAGGGCCATGAAGATTTTCAAGGACTGGCGGAACCTGCCCGCCACCGCAAAACGAGCCTGCGTGGCCCTGGGCAATTTTGACGGCGTGCACCTCGGCCACGTAGAGGTGCTGCGCGCCGCGCACGTGGCCCGGCCGGACGCGCCGCTGGCGGTGCTCACCTTCGAGCCGCACCCGCGCGAATACTTCCGCCCGCAGGACCCGCCGTTCCGCCTCACATTATCGCGTGACCGCGCTGATGCACTGGCCGTCTTGGGTGTCACCGCGCTGTACGAGCTGCCGTTCAACGCGGAATTCTCCCACCTCACCGCCGGGCAGTTCTGCCAGGAGGTGCTGCACGAAGGCCTGGGTGCCGTGCATCTGGCCTGCGGCGGGGATTTCGCCTTCGGCCACCGGCGCGGCGGCGATGTGGCGCTGCTGGCACGCCAGGCCGAGGCTTTTGGCATGGGGCTGACCATTGTGCCGCCGGTGAGCGATGGGCAGGGGCTGATTTCCTCCAGCCGCATCCGCCGCCTGCTGCAGGACGGCTACCCCGAGCGTGCCGCTTTGCTGCTCGGCCGCCCCTACACGATTCGCGGCGAGGTTTGCCACGGCGACGCGCGCGGCCGCACCATCGGCTTCCCCACCGCCAACATCCCGCTCGGCCGCCATTTGGAGCCCGCGCGCGGCGTATATGCCGTGACCGTGCGGCTGCCGGCGGGTGATGAGGTGAACGGTGTCGCCAATATCGGCCAGCGCCCCACCGTGGGCGGCACGGAATCGCGGCTGGAAGTACATCTGTTCGACTTCGCCGGGGACATCTACGGCCAGGAGCTGACCGTGGCGCTGCATCATTTTTTGCGCGAGGAGCAGAAATTCCCCAGTTTCGAGGTGTTGAAGGCGCAGATCGCGCTGGATGCGGCGCAGGCGCGGGCCATGCTTGACAGGGACCAAAATCCGGCCAAACCCCTCACCCCATGACCGAAGCCCCCATGACCGAAGCAAAGACCGACTACAAAGCCACCGTATTCCTGCCGCGCACGGAATTCCCGATGCGCGGCGACCTGCCAACCCGCGAGCCGGAGATGCTGCGCCGTTGGGAGGAGATGCGCCTGTGGGAAAAACTGCGCGCGGCGGGGCAGGGGCGTCTGCCCTTTATCCTGCACGACGGCCCTCCGTACGCCAACGGCAACCTGCACATCGGCCATGCGCTGAACAAGATTCATAAGGACGTCATCAACCGCGCGCAGCAGATGTCCGGCAAGGACGCCAACTACATCCCCGGCTGGGACTGCCACGGCCTGCCGATCGAGTGGAAGGTCGAGGAAAAATACCGCGCGCAGAAAAAGAACAAGGACGAGGTGCCGGTGCTGGAGTTCCGCAAGGAATGCCGGGACTACGCGCAGCATTGGCTGGACGTGCAGGCGGCGGAATTCAAACGCCTCGGCGTGGCGGGCGATTGGGAAAACCGTTACGCCACCATGGATTTTGCCTCGGAAGCCTGCATCGCGGGCGAGATCGGCAAATTTTTACTGAATGGCGCGCTGTATCGCGGCCTACGCCCGGTGATGTGGAGCCCGGTGGAAAAAACCGCGCTCGCCGAGGCCGAGGTTGAGTATTACGACAAAAAAGACACGGCGATTTATGTCCGGTTCCCAATCGCGGAAACCATCGTGCGTGGCACGCCGGGCGAAGTCGCGGATCTGGCCGGTTGCGCCATCGTCATCTGGACCACGACGCCCTGGACCATCCCCGGTAACCGCGGCCTGGCGGTGGGGCATGAGCTTGAATACATCCTGCTGCGGGTTGACGGCATCACCGATGGCAGCGCTGCGGTTGTTGGCGAAAAGCTGATCGTCTCGGAAGGCTTGTTTGAGGATTTTGCGGCCAAAACCGGCATCACCGCGCACACCGTGTTGCGGAAATTCCAGGGGCGCGACCTGGAAGGGCAGTTGTTCAAACACCCGCTGCACAGCGCCGATGCGGGGTATGATTTCACCGTGCCGCTGATGCTCGGCGAGTTCGTCACCATGGAAGCTGGCACCGGCATCGTGCACATGGCCCCGGGCCATGGCGAGGACGATTTCTTCCTCTGCCGCGCGCATAACATCGCCGTGCCGGACACGGTGGCGGGTGATGGCACATACTACCCCGCCGTGCCGTTGTTCGCGGGTGTACATGTGTACAAAGCCGCTGATCCTGTCTGTAACGCTTTGCAGGCGGCCGGTACGCTGTTGCAGCGTAACGAGTTCATGCACTCCTACCCGCATAGCTGGCGCTCGAAAGCCCCGCTGATTTATCGCGCCACGCCGAACTGGTTTATCCGCATGGATGGCGAGGACAAAATCCGCGAAAAGGCGCTGGCCGCCATCGACACCACGCAATTCGTGCCGGAGATCGGGCGCAACCGCATCCGCTCCATGGTGGAATCGCGCCCCGACTGGTGCATTTCGCGCCAGCGTGCCTGGGGCGTGCCGATCGCCATTTTCGTTGATAAAACCACGCATGAGCCGTTGCGCGATGCCGAAGTGATGGCCCGTATTGTGGAAATTTTCGCGGTGGAGAGTGCCGACGCCTGGTACGCGCGCCCGGCGCAGGATTTTCTCGGGGACAAATATAAGGCCGAGGATTACGAGCAGGTGTTCGACGTCGTCGACGTCTGGTTTGAATCCGGCTCCACGCACGCGTTTGTGCTGGAAGCGCGCGGGCTGCCGACGCCAGCGGATATCTACCTCGAAGGCTCCGACCAGCATCGCGGCTGGTTCCAGGCCTCGCTGCTGGAATCTGTCGGCACGCGCGGCGTGGCGCCGTTCAAGGCGGTGGTGACGGATGGGTTCGTGCTCGATGAGCAGGGGCGTAAAATGTCGAAGTCGCTCGGCAACGTGACAGCACCCCAGGAAGTCAACGACAAATACGGCGCGGACATTTTGCGCCTGTGGGTGATGAACTCGGACACCTCCGAGGATTTGCGCATCGGCCCGGAAATCCTCAAGCAGCAGGCGGAACTATACCGCCGCCTGCGCAACACGCTGCGCTGGATTCTCGGCTCGCTGGATGGTTTCACGGAGGCCGAAAAACTCCCCGAAAGCGCCTTCCCCGAGCTGGAGAAATTCCTGCTGCACCGGCTGTGGGAGCTGAACGAAAAAATTAAAACCGCGGTGCGCACGCATGACTGGACCGGCGTGTACCCGGCCATCCATCATTTCTGCGCCACTGATCTCTCCGCGTTCTACTTTGATATCCGCAAGGACTCTTTGTATTGCGACAAGCCCGACGCCACCAAGCGCCGCGCCTGCCGCACCGTGCTGGACATGCTGCACCGCTGCCTCACCGCGTGGCTGGCACCGGCGCTGCCGTTCACGGCGGAAGAGTCCTGGACCACGCGCTTCGGCGCGGAGTCTTCAGTCCACACCACGCTATTTCCGGCGATCCCGGATTCCTGGCGCAATGATGAGCTGGCGGAGAAGTGGCAGGATAAAATACGCGCCGTCCGCGCCAATTTCACCAATGCGATCGAACAGATGCGGCGCGAGAAGAAGGTAGGCTCGTCGTTGCAGATCGCACTGACCATGCCGAACAAATGGGCGCTCGGCCTGTCCGCCGCGGAATGGGCGGATGTCGTCATCGTTTCCAAGGTCGAGTTATCCCCGGAAGCGCAAAATTCTGATGACAATATGGAGCTGCCCGCCATCGCTCCCGGCACCAAATGTGAACGCTGCTGGAAAGTTCTGGAAGAAGTCGGCACCAACGCCACCCACCCCACCCTGTGCATCCGCTGCTGCGAAGCCGTCGACGCATGAGAAGACGCATCGCCGGTTTCGCCCTTGCCGCCCTGGTGCTCGCCGCGGACCAGGCGAGTAAATATGTGGTGCTGCACGGCTTACACCTGCAGGACGGGCATATGCTCATCCTGCTGCCCATCCTCAACCTTGTGCTGGTGTGGAACCACGGCATCACTTTTGGCATGTTCGCCGGGGCGGGGGAGAAAATCCTGCTGGCTTCCGTCGCCAGCATCGTCATCGCCACCCTCTTCATCTGGCTCTGGCGGAGCAAAAACTGGATCACCTGCCTCGCGGTTGGAGCCATTGCCGGCGGCGCCATCGGCAACGTGGCGGACCGGCTGCGCTACGGCGCGGTGGTGGACTTTTTGCAGGCCCATTTGGGCACCGTGGCCTTTCCCTGGGTGTTCAACGTCGGGGACTCGGCCATATGCTGCGGCGTTGCCGTGCTGATGCTGGAAAGCCTGTTACAACCCAAGCCAGTTGCCCCAAACGGCGCGCAGCGATAGGAAGACGCCATGAAAACGAAAATCCCCGCCGCCGCCTGTGCCATCGCCCTCGCTATCGTCCTGTCCGGCTGTAGCGACAACATGAAGAAGACTTTCGGGCTGGAAGCCAATCCGCCCGATGCCTTCCAGGTCGGCACGCAGGCCCCGCTCTCCTTGCCGCCGGAATTGGGCGTGCTGCCGCCACCGAACCCCGGCCAGCCGCGCCCGCAGCAGGTGAACGCGGCGCAGGAGGGTGAGGACACGCTCAACGCCGCCAGCTCGCTGTCCTCTGCCCCCAGCAGCCAGAGCCCTGGCGAGCAGGCATTGCTGCAACAAGCCGGCCCGGCGCCAAGCGGCGACATTCGCGCGCAGGTCAACCAGAACGCGCTGATCGCCAGCAAGCCGCCCGGCTTTGTCGCCAAGCTGACCGGCAGTGGCCCCGTACCCGCGCCGACGGTGAACGCGAGCGGTGAGCAGCGCCGTTTGCAGCAGGACGAATCCCTCGGCCAGCCAGTGACCACCGGCGCCACCCCGCAGGATTCCAACCAGAAGCCGGGCGTGGTCAAACGCATTTTGAACGCGTTCTAAAGAACCTTGCTACGTGGTAATCTTTGGTCTAGAAGGAACCATCATTCCGTCTAGGCAAAGGTGCTCTCATGAAGTTTCCGCGTAATCTGGCACTTGGCCTCTGTCTGCTTGCTGCCGCCGCGTCCGCCGCGCGGGCGCATGCGTTTCTCAAGCACGCCAACCCGGTGCCCGGCAGCACGGTTGCCGAGCGTCCCGCGAGCCTGCTGCTCACCTATACCGAGGATCTGGCCGTACCGTTCTGCACCGTCACGGTCACCGATTCCGCCGGCCATGCGGTGCAAACCGCCAAACCCGAACCGGTGCCGGGCCATGCTGACGAACTGACCGTGCCGCTGCATATCACCGCGCCGGGCAAATACATCGTTACCTGGCACGCGCTGTCGGCCGATACGCACAAGACCAAGGGCAGCTTCTCCTTCACCGTCGGCAGCTAACCATGTTGCTGCTCAGGGGGCTGTGCCGCGGCCTGCATATTGCCGGCGCGTTCGGCGGTTTTGGCACCTTCCTCCTCGCGGCCACGCTGCTGCGCGGGCAAAAATTGCCGGGGTTGAAGCGCTTGGCCTGGATCAGCCTGGGCGTGGCGCTGCTCGGCGGCGCGGGCTGGTTCCTGCTGCAAACCGCTGATTTTGCCAGCGCTCAGAGCTTTTCGGACGTCACCGCCGCCATCCCCATCGTCGCGCGGGATACCCGCTTTGGTATTCTTCTGCTCGCCCGCGCCGGCGCGCTGATACTCGCCACCCTCATCTTCCAGTTCGGCTGGAACCGTGTTGCCACGCTCATCGCCTTGGGAACCGTGGCGGCCGAATCGTGGCTCGGCCACGGCGGCGCCATGAGCGGCACCATCGGCAATATTCTGCTCGCCACCTCTATCGGGCACCTGCTCGCCGCCGCCACCTGGCTCGGTACGCTCCCGGCGCTCTACATCGCGCTCAAACGCCTTCCGGAAGCCAGCGCCCAAACCGTTGCGCGTGCTTACTCACCCATCGGCATGGCCTGCGTGGCGGTGCTTGTCATCACCGCCAGCATCCAGTTCCTGCTGCTCATCGGCCGCCCCGCCGCACTGTTCACCTCAGCCTACGGCCTCACCGCCAGCGCCAAAATCCTGCTCCTGGCAGCACTCGTCGCCCTGGCGGCGCGCAACCGCACCCGCCTGACACCCAATCTGCCGGCCACCCACGCGCAATTACTACACAGCGTGCACATGGAAATCATGCTCGGCATTGCCGTATTCCTCGCCGCCGGGCTCATCCTGCAACTCGAACCACCAACCATGGCAGCCATGGGGATGGGGTGATTCCGGGACTGGGAGTTTAGCAAGCAAGACCAAGGGGCTCTGCCCCTTGGATCCCCGCCAAAGGCTCGCCTTTGGAATCCCTTACAAGGTTTCTGAGAGGGGCTCGCTGCACGGGACTTGGAGAGGCTAGAGCGAGCCCCTCTCAGAAACCTTATTAACGCGTTCGAAGGGCGCGGCCCTTCGCAGGGGGCCAGGGGACAGCGTCCCCTGGCCTTGCTTGTTACTCTTCCCCAGCCCCCGGAATCACCTCATCCGCCCATAGCTCGTCGATGGTTTGGCGGGGCGTGATGAGTTGGAAGCGCCCGTCGTCGACCAGCACGGCGGCGGCGCGGGGGCGGGCGTTGTAGGTGCTGCTCATCACCGCGCCGTAGGCTCCGGCGTCGAGGATGGCGACGCGCGACCCTGGCCCCATTGGCGGCATCGGGCGGTCCTTGGCGAAGCAGTCGGCGGATTCGCACACCGGGCCGACGACATCGGCCGGCGAGAGCGGGGATTGCATCTGTGCGGCGCCAAGCGGGAGGATGCCGTGCCAGGCTTCGTACAGGGCAGGGCGCATCAGATCGTTCATCGCCGCATCCAGCACGATGAAGCGTCTTTCCCCGGCGCGCTTTTCCAGAATGACCGAACTCAGCAGCATGCCCGCCGGGCCGACGAGGTAGCGCCCCGGCTCCAGCAGCAGTTGCACGCCCAAATCGCCCACCTCACGGTGCACGGTGCTGGCGAAGGCGGCAAGCGGCATGCCCGGCTCATCGCCGTAGCCAATGCCCAAGCCGCCGCCGAGGTCGAGCACGGTGACTTCCAGCCCGGTATCGCGCAGCTTACACACCATCGCGGCGGCTTTGGCGTACGCCTGCGCGTAGGGTTCGGTGGAGAGAATCTGGCTGCCGATGTGCAGCGCGATGCCTACCGGCCGGATGCCGGGCAGCCGCGCCGCCCGCGCGTACAAATAGGGAATATCCTGCGCCGCGATGCCGAATTTGTTGTCGGCCAGCCCGGTGGTGATTTTCTCATGCGTGCCGGCGTCCACATCCGGGTTCATGCGCAGCACCACTTGCGCGGTGCGGCCCATCTGCCCGGCGATGGCGGAGATCATGTCCAGCTCTTCCGCACTCTCCACGTTGATCTGGCCAATTCCGGCGCTGATCGCCTCGGCCAGCTCCGCCGGGGCTTTGCCCACGCCCGAGTACACCACATCGGCGGCGGCAATCCCGGCGCGCTGGGTGCGCATGAACTCGCCGAGGCTGACCACATCGGCACCCGCACCCAGGGCGCGGAAAATATTCAGCACGGCGAGGTGGTCATTGGCCTTCACCGCGTAATGCACATGCACGTCCAACCCGTGCGCATCCAGCGCCGCGGTCAACGCGCGGTAGCGGGCACGCATGCTCGCCGCGCCATAAACCCACACCGGCGTGCCGTGCGCGTCGGCAATGGCGTTCAGCGCCACGCCCTCAAAGCACAAGCCATCCTGCGCATGCATGGAAAACGCCGGGCGGGCGGCCAAAAGCTCCGGCAGACCTGCCGCTTGCGTTGCATCAGCCATGGTTACTGCGCCGGGTAGACGTGCGGGTAGGTGATATCCGCCGCCGGGCCGGGTGCGGAAGGGGCGCCGCGCCGTCCGCAGGCGGTGAGGGCCAGACAAAGCATCAAAGCCAAAGCCATTTGTTTCATGAAAGCTGTTCCAGCCATTTTTTCGCCTGCGCGGCGACATTCGCCGGCGCTGTTCCACCATAGCTTACGCGCGAGGCCACCGAGGCTTCAACCGTCAACACCCCGAAAATCTCCGCCGTAATGCGCGGCTCGACCGACTGCATGTCTTCCAACGTAAGTTGGGAAATATCCACGTCCTTGCCTTCCGCCAGCCGCACAATCTGCCCCGTAACATGGTGCGCGTCGCGGAATGGCATTTTCAGCACCCGCACCAGCCAGTCGGCGAGGTCAGTCGCGGTGGAAAACCCGGAACCCGCCAGCTCGGCCATGCGTGCGGTGTCGGCGGTCAGGTCGCGCACCATCCCGGCGGTGGCGGCCAGGCACAGGGAAATCGCGTCGGTCGCGTCGAACACGGGCTCCTTGTCCTCCTGCATGTCCTTGGCGTAGGCCATCGGCAGCCCCTTCATCACTGTCAGCAGCCCAAGCAGGCTGCCGAAAATGCGGCCGGTTTTCGCCCGTGTCAGCTCCGCCGCATCCGGATTGCGCTTTTGCGGCATAATCGAGGAGCCAGTGGTGAACGCATCGGACAGCGAAATCAGCCGGTAGGGAGAAGAACACCAGATGATGATCTCCTCGGCAAAGCGGGAGAGATGCATCGCCAGGATGGACAGTGCCGAGAGATACTCCAGCGCGAAATCGCGGTCTGAGACGGAATCCAGCGAATTCGCCGTCGGCCGGTTGAAGCCCAGCGCCTCGGCGGTGGCATAACGGTCGATGGGGAAGGAGGTTCCGGCCAAAGCGGCGGCGCCCAGCGGGCACTCGTTCAGGCGTCTGCGCGCGTCATGCAACCGCCCGGCGTCACGGCTCAACATTTCCACGTACGCCAGCAGATGGTGCCCAAACGTCACCGGCTGCGCCGTTTGCAAATGCGTGAAGCCCGGCATCACGCTGCCCGCATGCTCCGCCGCGCGCGTCGCCATCGCCAGCATCAAATCCTGCACCTGCGCGGTCACGTCATCAATCGCGCCGCGCACCCACAGGCGGAAATCCGTCGCCACCTGGTCGTTGCGGCTGCGCCCGGTGTGCAGGCGGCGCGCGGCATCGCCAATCCGTTCGGTCAGCCGCACTTCCACGTTGGTATGAATATCTTCCAGCGCGTCGGAGAACTTAAATGTCCCCGCTTCAATCTCGGCGGCAATCTCCACCAGCCCGGCATCAATGGCTGCAACGTCCTCAGCGGTCAGGATTTTCTGCGCCCCAAGCATGGCGGCGTGCGCGCGGCTGCCGGCGATATCCTGCGCCCACAACCGGGCATCAAACCCGATGGACACATTAATCGCTTGCATCACGGCAGCGGGTCCGGCACCAAACCGGCCACCCCATTGCAGTTTCTGCGTAGGAGTTTTGCTTTTGTCTGTCAGATCGTCCGTCAAGCCCGTTCGCCCATTGCTGATGTCCCGGCGATCCATCATCGCCACCGCCGCTGGTCTAGCCGCCGCCGGGGGCTGGGGCAAATTTTGCGCCGCGCAGACTGACGATACGGACATGCCCGACGCCGCCGACGCGATGACCATACAAGCCCCCACCGCCGCGCCGCCGGTGGTATTCACCACTGCGGCCGGCAAGCAACGCACGCTGGCCCACTACGCCGGGCACACGCTGGTGGTTAACCTGTGGGCCACCTGGTGCGGCCCTTGTGTCGAGGAACTGCCCACCTTCGACGCCCTCGCCCTCAAACTCAAAGCCAGCGGCGTGCTCATCCTGCCGATCTCCATCGACACCGCCGGCGCCGCCGCGGTGGCGCCCTTCTATGCCAGTCACGGCATCAAAAACCTGCCCATTTTGCTCGACCCCAACGGCGACAACATGGATGTACTCAATACCGATGGCATTCCCCTCACCGTCATCATCAACGCCGCCGGCCAGTTGGTAGCGCGGCTGGAGGGTGCCGCGAATTGGAACACCAGCGCGGTGGTGAAGTTTTTACAAAACCAGGGCGGCACGCCACCGGCCGCGAAGCCGAAGATTTTTATCCAGGCATAGCGGCCGCTAATATGAAGCTTTAGCGCAAACAAAAACGGCGCACCGTGAGGCGCGCCGTTCAAGAGCCGTATTTGGACAGCTTTTACGCGTTCGCCACCGGGGCGGCCGCGGCGGTCTGGGCGCGGCGGGACTGCCAAAGCCCGACAAAGTCGATCGGCCCCAGCAGCACGGGCGGGAAGCCGCCGTCGCGGGTCACATCGGCCAGGATGTTGCGGGCGAAGGGGAACAGCAGGCGCGGGCATTCCACCAGCAGCACGGGCTCCTGCTGGTTCTCGGGGATGCCGTGCAGCGTGAACACGCCGGCATAAACCAGGTCGGCGATGAACACGACCGTAGGCTTCTCTTCGGTAGCGCCATTGGTGGCCGGGGCCATGGTGCCCTCGGCACGAATCGCCAGCGCGACCTCGAACACGGTCTGGTCTTCCTGGATGCGCTTGACCTGCACATCGAGATTAATATTCACGGCCGGCGCCGAGCGCAGCTGGGTGTAGATCGCGGGAGCGTTCGGCACTTCGAACGACAGATCCTTGGTGTACTGGACGTTCAGGGCGAGAGGCGGCTGCTGCTGGGCCGGGGGAGCTGTTTCTGACATGCTTAAAGTTTCCTGTTATGGTACGCGCCCGCCTAGCACAGCGGCAACGCCATGATAAGAGAGACTTATGAGCGCACGAATTTTTATTGACGGACAAGCCGGCACCACGGGACTGGGCATCGCCCAGCGCCTGCGCGACATGCCGGGTATCGAGCTTATCACCCTGGAAGAGGCCCACCGCAAGGACAAGGACGCCCGCGCCGAGGCCATGGCCAGCGCGGATGTCACGGTGCTCTGCCTGCCCGACGACGCGGCGCGCGAGGCCGTGGAGCTGGCGCCGGAGGGGGCGCGAATTCTCGACGCCAGCACCGCCCACCGCATCGCCCCTGGCTGGGTGTACGGTTTTCCGGAACTGGACGCCGCCCAACCAGGCAAAATCGCCGCCGCCAACTGTGTCGCCAACCCCGGCTGCTACGCCACTGGCGCCATCGCGCTGCTGCACCCGCTTATCCAGGCGGGAATATTGCCGCACGGCCAGCACCTGAGCATCAACGCCATCTCCGGCTATTCGGGCGGCGGCAAGGCGATGATCGCCTCGCATGAAGCCACCGCCGGCCCCGCTTTCGAACTCTACGGCCTCGGCCTGACGCATAAACACATCCCGGAAATCATGGTGCTCTCCGGCCTCACCCGGCGGCCGCTGTTCGTCCCCTCGGTCGGGCATTTCGCACAGGGCATGCTGGTCTGCATCCCGCTCTTCCTCGACCAGCTCCCCGGCACGCCCACGCCGTACGAACTCTCCGAAGCCTACCGCGAGCACTATGACAACACGCCGGACATCATCACCCACCCCGGCGTCTACGGCGGCACCCTGGAACCCGACGCCCTGAACGACACCAACCAGCTGGAAATCTTCGTCTGCGCCAATGGCGCCTTCGACCACGCCGTGCTCATCGCCCGCCTCGACAACCTCGGCAAAGGCGCCTCCGGTGCCGCCGTGCAGAACCTCAAACTCATGCTCGGAGATATCTGATGTCCGACTCGCACGTCGCCGCCAAACCCTCCGGGTTGCTGTACGCCCTCAACGGCGTTGCCCCCACCATCCACCCCACCGCCTGGATCGCCCCCACCGCCGTGCTCATCGGCGACGTCCGCGTCGGCCCCGGCGCCAACATCTGGTTCAACTGCGTGCTGCGCGCCGATACCAATCCCATCATCGTCGGCGCCCGCACCAATATCCAGGACGGCACGGTCATCCACGTCGACCACGGCGAATACCTCACCGATATCGGCGAGGACGTCACCATCGGCCACAGCGCCATCATCCACGCCTGCAAACTCCGCAACCGCGCCTTCATCGGCATGGGCGCCACCGTGCTGGACGGCGCCATCGTCGAGGAAGCCGGGCTGCTCGGCGCCCGCGGCCTGCTCGGCCCCGGCAAGCGCATCGGCGCCCAGGAACTCTGGATCGGCAGCCCCGCCAGACTCTCACGCACCATGACCGACGCCGAACGCGCCGGATGGGACGAAACCGTGCCGCATTACCTGGGACTTGCAGAAATGTTCCGGGGCGGGTTGACCGAGGTAGGTTAAGGGAAGGCCAGGGGGCGCTGCCCCCTGGACCCCCGCGAAGGGCCGCGCCCTTCGAACGCGTTAATAAGGTTTCTGAAGAGGGCTCGCTCAAGCCTCTCCAAGTCCCGTGCGGCGAGCCCTCTTCAGAAACCTTGTAATGGATTCCAAAGGCGAGCCTTTGGCGGGGTTCCAAGGGGCAGCGCCCCTTGGCCTTGCTTAATCAACCATTGGCAACCCGCCCCGGCACTTCTACATTCCCGGTTATGACGGACACAGAATTCGACCAGGCATTGGTGACGGCGGCGTTTGGGTTGGGGGCGGAGGCTGGGTGGCGCAAGGTTTCGCCGGCGGCGGCGGCGGTGCGGGCGGGGCTGGATTTGGCCCAGGCGCGGGCGCGGTTTGGTGCTTGCGGCGGCATTTTGCGCAAGTTTGGCGCGCTGGCGGATGAGTATGCGTTGACCGGCGCGCTGGCCGAGGGCTCGGTGCGCGACCGGCTGTTTGACACGTTATTGCGCCGGTTCGATTTTTTGCAGCTGCACCGTGCCGGCGTGGTGGCGCTGTTGAAGTTTCTGCCGGCTGATCCGGGGCTGGCGGTATGCCTCGCGCATGCCACGGTTGAGTCGATGGGTTGGCTGCTCGAAGCGGCGGGTGTTTCCTCCACGGGGCTACGTGGCGAGATGCGCAAGCGCGGTCTGGCCCTGGTTTGGGGCTATGGCGTGCGGGCGTGGGTGCGCGATGAGAGTGCCGACCTGGCGGCGACCATGGCGGCGGTGGACCAGGCGCTGACCCAGGCAGATGCGCTGGCGGCACGGTTTTCCGGTGCGCCTCGGGTTATGGCCGCAACGGATTTGCCTTCCCCCGAGGCGCCATCTGGGGTAGCATAGCGCAGGCCGCGTTCGGGCCTTCAAGCAGTTAAAGAGGATGCGATCCATGGTCGAAAAACCCACCCCGAAAAAACCAGAAACTGCCTTCACATTGCCGGCTTCTCTGAAAGACCTTGATTTTACCAAGCTGTTTAAGGACCTCAAGGCTCCCGCGATGCCGGATATGGAGGCTGTGCTGGCCGCGCATAAGCGCAATCTCGAAGCCTTGTCCGATGCCAACCGTGTCGCGCTGGAGGGGGCGCAGGCGGTTGCCCGCCGGCACATGGAGATTATGCAATCCACCATGAGCGGCCTGACCGAGACGCTGAAGGATATTTCCGTGAGTGACACTCCGGCTGCGCGCGCGGCCAAGCATGCGGATTTGCTGAAGCAGGCGTATGAGAACGCGGTCTCCAATACGCGCGAACTTGGCGACCTGATTCAGAAAGCCAATTCCGAGGCGATGGAGAAGCTCAACCACCGCTTTTCCGAAGCCATGAGCGAAATGAAGAACCTGTTCAAGAAATAGGTTTTCGCCAGCCGCCCGCCTGGGTTTTAAAACCCAGGCGGGCGGCTGTTTGCCCCCCCCCCGTGGCAATGGATTGTAACAAAGATGCCCGGATGCGTGGCAAATAAGGTCTTGTTCAGGCGATCTTTTAAGAGCTAGAGTATTTATAATCGCACTTTCAAAATGAAAGGCTACAAATGCCCAGTCTCGCGAATATAACCATCGCCTCCGGCGGTAGTTTTGACCTCACCGCGCCCCTTACAACCGGAACGAGCATTGAGTTTTTGAACACTCCGGTTGCGTCGGGGGTTTTGCGCATTGAGCCGACCGCTTACGAAAACCAGACAATCGTCGCCAGCGGCAGTACGGTGATATCAACCTATCTGGGCGGAACGGTGGATAATTTCCAGCCTGGCGACACCATTGTCATCGCCAATCTCGGCGCGACCTACGCTGAGTTCGACCATGCGCCGAGCGGCGTCACTGCCGCCCAGAATGCCGCGGTGTCTTCGGCCATGAGCGAGCTGCTTACCGGCGAAGGGTATCTCGGCTTAAACGAGATCCTGACGATTTCGTCGACGGGGTCGATTACGGACAACACGGGCCTGATCGAGGGCAATACGTTATCCTTTTTTGGCGGCTTGGTTACATTCAGCCTACCCTCCACCGATATCGGCTATATCGACAGCTACTCGAGCTCCATTGAGCAGGCATTGTTCGGCGGCTTGTCGGTAACTTCGTCGATTTACATCACCATCGCCGCCGATGCAGGTAACAGCAGCATCGCCGATGGCTACATCACGACCGATGGCACCATCGTTGTCTGCTATCTGCGCGGCACCAAGCTCCTCACGCCCACGGGCGAGAAAAACATCGAGGATCTGGCGATCGGCGACCCGCTCGTCACGCGGTATTCAGGCATCCAGCCGGTCAAATGGATCGGCGAGCAGCATTTCGACCCACGTTTCGCCGCGAATAACCGCGACATTGTTCCGGTGCGCATCAAGGCTGGCGCGCTGGGAGAAAACCTTCCCGCGCGCGACCTTTATGTTTCTCCCGGTCACTCGGTGCTGGTGGGTGAAACCCTGTTGCTGGCGAAGAACCTGGTAAACGGCATCACCATCACGCAGGACGCGTTCGATGAAGATATTCATTACTATCTCATCGAATTCGAAAAGCATGATTGTGTGATCGCGCAAGGCACCTGGGCCGAGAGCTATGCTGACTGCCCTGGCCTGCGCAACAAGTTTCATAACGCGGCGTCGTTCGCGGCACTTTATCCGGACTATGCGACTCCGGCTGAACTGTACCTGTGCGCGCCCCGGCCGGAACATGGCCCGGAGCTGGATATCGCATTACGGCCCGTGGTTGCCCATGCGTCCGCGGGCGTCACCCCTGGGCGGCTGCGCGGCTATATCGAACGGATTGAAGCCTCTGGCCTCGTCGAAGGATGGGCGCAGGACATGGAAAACCCGGACCTCCCTGTTCTGTTGGATATCATGCTGGACGATCAGCCGCTGGGCACCGTACTCGCGTGCGGCTACCGGGGGGATCTGGAGCAAGCCGGCCTGGGCAGCGGGCGTTGCCTGTTCAGCTTCACCGGCCCGGAACTCTCCCCGGCTGACCAGCAGCGCATCCGCGTTTGCCGCGCGGCCGACGGTGCCGGGATTCCGCTCAGCGACGCCTGCGCGGCCAAAGCGGCATAACGCCAGGGAGCCCCGCCGGCCCTTCCATTCGCGCACCCGCGGGCCATATACTGGGGCATGTCCGCCTTTTCCCCCACCGCCCCGGTCACCTTCATCCCGGAAAAGCCGTCGCCGCGCGCGCAGTTCAAACCACTGCGCGTGGTCTCGGAGTTCGAGCCCAGCGGCGACCAGCCCGCCGCCATTGAGCAACTGGTGGCCGGCATTGTGGAGGGCGAACGCGACCAGGTGCTGCTCGGCGTCACCGGCTCGGGCAAAACCTTCACCATGGCCAAGGTGATCGAGCGCATCCAGCGCCCCACACTGGTGCTGGCCCCCAATAAAACCCTGGCGGCGCAATTATACGCGGAGATGAAATCCTTCTTCCCCGACAACGCCGTGGAATACTTTGTTTCCTACTACGATTATTACCAACCGGAAGCCTACGTGCCGCGCTCGGACACATATATCGAAAAAGACTCCGCTATTAATGAGACCATCGACCGCATGCGCCACGCCGCCACGCAGGCGCTGCTGGAACGCTCCGATGTGGTGATTGTTGCTTCAGTTTCCTGCATCTATGGCATAGGCTCGGTCGAGACCTATTCCAAAATGGTGGTGCGGCTGGAAACGGGGGGGAGCATCGACCGCGACACGCTGGCCAAAGCCCTGGTGGATTTGCAGTACCGCCGCAACGACGTCGCCTTCGCCCGCGGCTCCTTCCGCCTGCGCGGCGAGGTGGTGGATATTTTCCCCAGCCAGTACGAGGACCGCGCCTGGCGCGTCACGTTGTTTGGCGATGAAATCGAGAAGATTTCCGAATTCGACCCGCTGACTGGCGAGCAGACCGGGCTGCTGGAAAACATCAGCATCTACGCCAACAGCCACTACGTCACCCCGCGCCCCACGCTCACCCAGGCCGTCACCCGTATCAAGCGCGAGTTGAAGGACCGGCTGGATGAGTTTGTCTCCGAGGGCAAACTGCTGGAGGCCGAGCGCCTGCAACAGCGCACCACATTTGACATCGAAATGATGGAAACCACAGGCGCCTGCAAGGGAATTGAGAACTACTCGCGCTACCTCTCCGGCCGCAACCCCGGCGAGCCGCCGCCGACGTTGTTTGAATACCTGCCCGACAACGCACTGCTGGTGGTCGACGAATCCCACGTCACCGTGCCGCAGATCGGCGGCATGTTCAAAGGCGATTTCTCGCGTAAATCCATCCTCTCCGACTACGGCTTCCGCCTGCCCAGTTGTCTCGACAACCGCCCGCTCAAATTCGAGGAGTGGGAGAAATTCCGCCCGCAATCGGTGTTCGTCTCCGCCACGCCGGGACCATGGGAGCTGAACCGCACGCAGGGCGTCTTCGCCGAACAAATCATCCGCCCCACCGGCCTGGTCGACCCGGTCACCGAAATCCGCCCCGTGGAGCATCAGGTCGACGATCTTCTTGGTGAATGCAAGAAGGTCGCGGCACTCGGCGGGCGCGTGCTGGTCACCACGCTGACCAAGCGCATGGCCGAGGACCTCACCGAATACCTCACCGAACAAGGCGTGCGCGTGCGCTATCTGCATTCGGATATCGACACGCTGGAGCGCATCGAAATCATCCGCGACCTGCGGCTCGGCGCCTACGACGTTCTGGTCGGCATTAATTTACTCCGCGAGGGGCTGGACATACCTGAGTGTATGCTTGTGGCTATTTTGGATGCCGACAAGGAGGGCTTCCTGCGCTCAGTCACCTCCCTGGTGCAAACCATCGGCCGCGCCGCCCGCAATGTGGATGGCCGCGTCATCCTCTACGCGGACGTGATGACCCGCAGCCTGAAACAAGCGCTGGACGAAACTGCCCGCCGCCGCACCAAGCAGACCGCCTGGAACGTCGCGCACGGCATCACGCCGCAGAGCATCCGCAAGCACATCGGCGAGGTCATCCACTCAGTCTTCGAGCAGGACTACGTCACCGTCTCGCCGGTCAAAGACTCCATTCTCGACGAATTCGTCGGCAAGGACCTTAACGCCACCATTGCCACGCTGGAGACCCGCATGCGCAAGGCCGCCGGCGACCTGGAATTCGAGGAAGCTGCCCGCCTGCGCGACGAAATCAAACGCCTGGAAGCCCTGGTCCTCGGCATTGCCCCGCCGCCGCCCACACCGCGCCCGCAAAAAAACCGTGGCCCGGTGCCAATGGGGCCGGGCGGCGGCGGGTATGACCCGGCACTGCGCAAGGGCAAGGGGCGGCGAGGGCGGTAGCCCCGTGGCGCTGCCCTAAAGTAAACATTGCAGGGTATTCCTTATCCGCCCTTTATCGCGCACTGGCTAAACTCGTATCGAAGCTTTACGTCGGCGGCTGTAAGTTCCAGACCTTCAATTTTCGAGGTCTCTATGTCTGGATACCAAAACAAGCCAAAACGGCGGCCGCCAGCACGGCCTGTCGCAAAGGCAATCAAGCAGCACCAGTTTGCCAAGGAACGATTTCTTGCGCCGGACTCACCTTATCATATGTTGCTTGGGTGCATGGTGCTGGTTGTTGCCGCGCGCCTGTTGGTGGGGGTTGTCACGCAAGACGTGCGCCACCCCACGCAAGTGGGTGACATGCTGGACTTCCACGCCGATCAGGTTTTACTGACTGATCCTGATACAGCGGTTTCCGCGCAAGCCGTCGCCGGACCATGGGCGCGGCCGAGCCGTGCCTGCACGCTGGATATTGCTGAAATGGCAAAGCTTGGCGGGGAGACGACCGTTACGGCGACCCAGCCGGGCGGCGTCATTTTGTCCTGGGTTGGCGGCCCCACTGCACCCGGATTCGCAAATTGCGCGGGCAACCCTCAGATTTTTGTAACAAATTCCGGTTATGCGCGTTTGCAGGCGGCACAGAAACCCATTGGGCCGCCAAAGCCCCGCTGACCGGGCACAGCAATGTTTGACGCCCCGTTCTGGCGCGTCATTATACAAGCATGAAACCTGCCCTAGCACTCCTCTGCCTGTTCACCCCCGGACTGGCTCACGCCTCTGACGGCCTCACCGGCCAGCACGCGCTCTACACCCTCTCGCTCAGCAAGGTCCGCACCCATGACTACACCGGTGCCACCGGGCAGTTGAGCTTCGACGTGGTTGACGGCTGCACCGGATGGGCCACCACCCAGCACATGACCCTGCTGATCCGCGGTGTCGACGGTACGCTGACCAAATCGGTCACCGACTATATCACCTGGGAGAGCAAGGACGGCAAAACCCTCACCTTCACCCTGCGTGAGAGCGACAACAACGGTAAAGAGCAAATCGACGACGCCGGTACCGCCACGCATACGGTGGCGGACGGTTCGGGCATCATCGCCTACACCACCCCGGCCAATACCAAGCTCAGCATGCCGCCGGGCACGCTGTTTCCGATGGCGCATACCGAGGCACTGCTCGCCGCCGGGGCCGCGGGCGAAAAATTCATCTCCCCCATACTGTTCGACGGCACCACCGCCGATGGCGCCCAGGCCACCTTCGTCACCATCCTCGGTCACCATGGCCCCATGCCCAATACCTGGGCGCCGCTCGCCGCCATCCCCAGTTCAGATGTCGACATCGCCTTCTACGAGCGCAAAAACGACGACGAAAACCCGGATTTCCGCAACCAGATGCGCTATTTCGACGACGGCGTGGCCGACAACATGGCCCTGGACTTTGGCGATTTCGTCATGACCGCCAAGCTCGTGCACTTAAGCATCCCGCCCTCGCCCTGCGGCAAATAGCCCCAGCTTTTCTAGCCCCGGGTTTTCCTCACGCCGTCGCGCGGACAATCCCGTTCATGGCGGAGACATCACCGCTGCCGGGGAACACGCGCGCCAAAGCCGCGTCACTCAGCCCCAGATGCGCCGCCAGCGCGCCTTTGGCGACGGAGCGAATATCCATGGTGGGCGCCAGGTCGCGGTTCTCGAACAACTGATTTGCCGCCAGCCCCGGCCAAGTACCCGCGACCCTGCCGCCTTTCACGCTGCCGCCCAGCACAAAGGCGGCGGTGGCGGTGCCATGGTCGCTGCCTTTGGTGCCGTTCATCGCGGCGGTGCGGCCAAATTCGGTCATCACCAGCACCATGGTGTTGCTCCAGTTGGGCCCCAGCGCGGTTTTCAAATTGGTCAGCCCCTGGTCCAGCCCGGTGAGAGGGACTTTCAACCCGCCGACCTGGTTGCCGTGTGTGTCCCAGCCTTCGAGCTGGAAGGCGGCGATGCGCGGACCGCCGGGTGCTGCCAGCAATGTGCCAATGGTTGTCGCCAAGGTGGGGAAGCCGCCGCCGTGCTTCGGGGCATCGCCTGACATCGTATTGGCGTTGCCGTTCAGCACCGTTTTATCGAAAGCGTCGGCCTGCATACCGTTGGCGATTGCCGGGCCGAGGAGTTGGTCGCTGGCGTTGAGGGCTTCGATACGGCTGAGCAGGTCGGGCGACGGGCTGGCGAAAGAATCCGGCGCATAGGAGTTCACGCGCACCGGCCCTTGCAGGAGCAGGGGCATGGCACCGCCGGCGGCAAGGCCGTTCAAGGTGTTGCCTTGGCGGGCGGGAAGTTCGGCCAGCACGCGGTTGAGCCAGCCGGAGGTGATGCCGGTCTCCTGCGTGGTGCCAAGCTCCAGCAGATCCTGCGCCTCGAAATGGCTGCGCGTGCGGTAGGGGCCGGCAACAGCATGCACGGGCAGCAGCTCGCCCGCCTGATACATGGTGTACATGCCGCCCAGCGAGGGGTTCAGCCCGTAAAAGCCGCCGAGGTCATACATCCCACCGGGCTGCCCAGGGGCGGGCGGAATCAGCGGGGAACGCAGCGAGGCGAGGTTCTGGTCGCCGTAGGGCACCACGGACGACAGGCCGTCCAGCGCGCCACGGAGAAGAACGACGACGAAGCGTTTTTCGCCGGGCGCGTCGGCCAAGGCGAATTTCCCCCGCCCGGCAAAGCTGAGCGCGGAGAGGCCAAGGAGCATGGTGCGGCGGCGCATAAACATCGTCATCTCCGTTGGAATTCAGGCGCGGTGAGGAACAGCGTGAGGGCCTCGCGGCGCGAACCGGCGTTGGCCATGGCCGCACTGGTTTCCGGGCGGAGCAGCGGACCCAAGGCGGCCTGGGCGATATCCATGGGCTGCGGCCCGCTGCCACCCCGGTCGAACCGTGCGGAATAGGTATAAGCCCAGCCAATGCGCGCCATCATCAAATCCGGGCTGGACCAGTTTATTGCCTGGTCCGGCCAGCCGTTTGGGAGTGGCGCGCGCCATGCCGGTTGGCCCTGGCTGAATAGTATGCCGAACGCGTTAGGCGCCGGCTGGCCCTTGGGCGGCGGTGCGGCGCGCAAGGTGGAAATCACGTAATCGAACGGGGTTTTCAGCTTCTGCCCAGGCTCCCAGGCGCCGGGCAGGTCTACCAGGGCGGCTGAGGTCGCATGCAGGTCGCCCTGCGTGTCATGCAGCACGGACGCAATTTGCGCGACGGCTTGCGGCGGCGGCGTATCCGCGACGAAATGCCGGACGAGTTTTGCCGCCAACAAATCATAAGTCGTCCGGTAGGTGGCCAGATACCGCAGCGCCGCCACGCCGGCATCCTCGCCGCCGTCAAAGCTCTGGCCCATCACCGTTTGCGGCCCCGGCTCATGCGCGTTCGGGCGGTACAGGAACCCGGTGGAATCACTCCCCTTGTCGCTGGGGGCGATACCCCACCCAGTGAGAATCTTCGCCATACTCGTCACATCCGCCTGCGTGTAGCCCGCGGCGAGGCCGACCGTGTGCAACTCCATGCATTCGCGGCCCAGGTTCTCGTTCAGGCCGCGCTGCTGGCGCTGGCCGGCCGGGCTGTCCGGGCCGAAGGAGGTATCGTTGTTGAGATAGCGCAGCATCGCTGGGTGGCGTTCCACCGCTAGCACCATGTCGGCAAATTTTCCGTTCACATTGGGGCGGATCGCCTCGCGCAGCATCGGGCCGATCAAGGAGGCGGCCTCATTCTGCGGGGCACTGACCGAAAAATGATTGGCCCAGAACCAAACCAGCCGCTCGCGGAAGGATGCCGGCGTGGTCGTGGCGAAGGCGATCTGGGCCTTGGCATCCTGCTGGTAGAGCTGCGTGTTCATGCTTTTATACGCCGCGCGTTGCGCCGGCGGCGCATTCAGCAGGGAGCGCCGGAGCACGGCATCGGCGCGGGCCATATCCACCGCCGCCTGCCCGCTCGGCAGACCGTCGAACAGCCCCGAGGCAAGCCCTGGGTCCGGCCCCTGCAACTGTGCTTTTAAGGCAGCCCTCGGCTCAGACGAGGAGACGTCATTCGGGCCAGGGCCATAACCAAAGCGTATGGCGGCGAGGGCGGCTGCTTGATCCATGCCGGCTATATAGGCCGCTTCGGGGTGTCGGAGTGTTACAAAAGGAAAGCGGCGTGAAATTGCGGACGCGAGCCATGCAGGGAACGGGCTTGCCAAACCGGCCGCGCTGCCGCAAAAGCCGGGCAACGCGCGCTACTCGATGAGTGGCGCCGTACCCTTTTGTTTTTCTGTCGCCCGTGGAGGCTTTGATGGCTGATTTCGACCTTGGCAAGATCCGGAATATCGGGATCACCGCGCATATTGATGCCGGCAAAACCACCACAACCGAGCGGATTTTGCACTACACTGGCGAGTCGCACAAAATCGGTGAGGTCCATGATGGCAACACCACCACCGATTACATGGACCAGGAGCGTGAGCGCGGCATCACCATCACCTCCGCCGCCGTGACCTGCGAGTGGAAAGACCACCGCATCAACATCATCGACACCCCCGGCCACATCGATTTCAACATCGAAGTCAACCGTTCGCTGCGCGTGCTCGACGGCGCCATCTTCATCATCGAAGGCGTTGCCGGTGTGCAGCCGCAGTCCGAAACCAACTGGCGCCTGGCCGACCGTTACAACGTGCCGCGCATCATCTTCATCAATAAGCTGGACCGTACCGGCGCTGATTTCTTCCGCGCTTTCAATACGTTGAAGGAAAAGCTGGACATCATCGCGCTGCCCCTGCAGCTCCCCATCGGCATCGAGGACGGGTTCCTCGGCGTCGTCGATCTGGTCGAGATGAAAGCCATCATCTGGGAAGGCGGCGATCTGGGCGCAAAATTCCATGACGAGCCGATCCCCGAGAACCTGAAAGCGCAGGCCGACGAATACCGCCAGCTGCTGCTCGACACCGCGCTCTCGGTCGATACCGCGGCGATGGAAGAGTATTTCGACAAGGGCGACGTCTCGGTTGAGACCCTGAAGCGCTGCATCAAGGAAGGCACCATCACCGGCGCGTTCCGCCCCGTGCTGTGCGGCACCGCCTTCAAGAACAAGGGCGTGCAGCCGCTGCTCGACGCCGTGCTCGACTACCTGCCGAGCCCGGTTGACGTGCCCGGCATCCGCGTGGCCCCGGAAGAGGGCCAGGAAGACGACCCCAACGCGCGCCGCATCAAGGCCGACCCGAACGCCCCGTTCGCCGGCCTCGCGTTCAAGATCATCAACGACAAATACGGCACGCTCACCTTCGTGCGCGTCTATGCCGGCACCTTGAAGTCCTCCGACACGGTGATGAACACCACCAAGGGCCACCGCGAGCGTATCGGCCGCATGTTCCAGATGCACGCCGACAAGCGCTCGGAAATCAAGGAAGTGCATGCTGGTGACATTGCCGCCTTCGTGGGCCTGAAAGACACTGGCACCGGTGATACTTTGGCCTCGGCTGATGACCCGGTGGTGCTGGAGCGTATGGCGTTCCCGGTCCCGGTTATCGATATCTCGGTCGAGCCGAAGACCAAGGAAGGTGTTGAGAAAATGACGCTCGGCCTGCAGAAGCTGGCGGGTGAAGACCCGAGCCTGCGCCTGAAGACCGATCAGGAAACCGGCCAGACCATTCTGTCGGGCATGGGCGAGCTGCATCTGGAAATCATCATCGACCGCCTGCGCCGCGAATACGGCGTGGACGCGAACATCGGCGCGCCGCAGGTGGCGTACCGTGAGACGATCTCCAAGTCCCACACCGAAACCTATACCCACAAGAAGCAGTCCGGCGGTTCGGGCCAGTACGCTGAAGTGAAGATCGTGTTCGAGCCGCAGGAGCGCAACGAGGGCGTCCTGTTCGAGAACAAGGTCGTCGGCGGCACCGTGCCGAAGGAATACATCCCGGCCGTGGAAAAAGGCATTCGCAACCAGGCCGACACCGGCGTGCTCGCGGGATTCCCCACCGTCGACTTCAAGTACACGCTGATCGACGGCAAGTACCACGACGTCGACTCGTCGGCCCTGGCCTTCGAAATCGCCGCGAAAGCCTGCTTCCGCGAAGGCATGAAAAAAGCCGGCCCGATCATTCTTGAGCCGATCATGGACGTCGAAATCACCACCCCGCAGGACCATGTGGGCGACGTGGTGGGCGACTTGAACCGCCGCCGCGGCCAGATCCAGAACCAGGAATCCTCGGGCTCCACCATCATCGTGCGCGCGCATGTGCCGTTGAAGGAAATGTTCGGCTACATCTCGCACCTGCGCTCCATGACCAAGGGCCGCGCGTCCTTCACCATGCAGTTCCATCACTACGACCCCGTGCCGCGCAACATCGCGGACGAGATCATGGCGAAGAGCGCGTAAGTTCGAGCCTCTCATACTGAAAACGGCGCCTCGGGGCGCCGTTTTTTATTCGGGCGCCTCGCAAAAACCGGGCTCTATCCCCAGCCGCTTGAACTGCGCATTCAACTCCGGAAACGCGATGCAGCGGTCGTTGGGTGTCATGATCGCCATGTATTCAGCCTCGGTTTTCAGCAGATTGGCCACCAGATGCCACCCCATCTCGCGATACGCCACCAGCGCCGCGGGATCGTTGACATCGACATAGGGCTTTAGCTTTTCCAGCGACATCCGCCGCTGCCGCGCGTGCCGTCCATGCAGATATGCGCGCCCTGGTCGATCCCCCGTACCGCCCCAGAGTGGAAGAACACTTTTTGGTAGGGCAGAGCGAAGAAAATATCCCGCTGCCCCAGCATGTTGAGAAAATTTTCACACACTTCGAACACTTCGCCTGTCAGCGTGCCCAGGTATTCGCGAATCATCTCCGGCACGGCGTTGGTCTGGCCGCGCTCGTCGCGTATCACCACGAATTCGTCGCAATCCAGCGGAAACAGCAGATCATACTGGCCGGTTTCCTGTAGCATCCGCATAATCCCAGTATTGAACTCGCCCTTTCTCAGGAAATCGGCCCCGGCGGGGAGCCGCAACACATGCACGCCCCATTTTTCCGCCTGGACCAAACTCTCCAGCACCCCGGCATCATCCGAGCCGTGGTCGATCACATAGAGATTTTCATAACCGAACAGATTCCCATGCCAGAGCAGCCACGGCCGCAGGCAGAGGTCTTCGTTCCGCTGCATCATCACACAGGCAACGCGCATGGGCCGTTTTCAGCTTTCGCAAAATCCAGGGTTGATGCCGAGTTCCTCGAACGCCGCGACGAGTTCGGGAAACTGCACCGAGCCGCCGGTCATCATTCCGATATATTCCTGCTCGGTCTTCAACAGATTGGCGACCAGATGCCAGCCGATGCCACGGTATGCCGCCAGCGCGGCCCGGTCGTCGACGTTGACGTAGGAGCGCAGTTTTTCGCGCGACATCATGAGCTGCTTGGCATAGGGCTTGTGATGGAAATGCGCATAGACCACCCGCGTCGGCTGCTCCGCTTCCGTCCGGGAGGTGCACTGGTGTGAGCCGGCATCAACGGTGCCGCTGTGCCCCTTGCTGAAAAATACCTTCCGGTACGGCTCCGGCCAGAAGCCTTGCGGGTTGTTCAGCGAGTTGAGCAGATTTTCCTGCACCAGCAGCGGCGCCGTCACGCCGGTCAGGCTGGCCAGGTAGGCCAGCAGGGGTTCTTTGGCGCAACTGAGCCGCCCGGCCTCGTCGCGCATCACCATGAACTCGTCGCAGTCCAGCGGAAACAGCAGATCGTAGAGCCCGAGTGCATCGATCCAGGTAAGCGCACCGCTAACGAAAGCGGCCTTGTCCCGGAAATCCGCGGCGGCGGGCAGGCGCAGGATATGCGCGCCAAGGGCTTCAAACCGGAGCAAGGTGGCCTGCACCGAGGCATCGTCGGAGCCGTGGTCAATCACGTACAGGTTTTCATAACCGAACAGATGCCCATGCCAGACCAACCACGGGTACAGGCACAGGTCTTCGTTACGCTGCATCATGATGCAGGCAACACGCACGCTATGCGGCCTTGGCGTCAGGTTTGGGCACATCCGCTGCCCGCCACAAATACAGCGCGGCCGTCGAGCGATACGGCGCCCAAACCTCGCCGATTCGCGCCAACTCCTTCGGCTTTGGCTGCGCCGCCAACCCATGCAGGCGCTTGAACCCCTCGCGTACGCCAAAATCATCCACCGGCAACACATCCGGCCGGCGCAGCGTAAAAATCAGCAGCATTTCCACCGTCCACTGCCCCACGCCGCGAATCCTGGTCAGCCGCTCGATCAACTCGGAGTCGCGCAACCGCAGCGCCCGCGCCCGGCTGGGAATGGTGCCGTCCACCGCCTTCGCCGCAATGTCGCGAATCGCCGTCATCTTGCTCGCGGAAAACCCGCACCCCCGCAGCGCCGCGTCAGGCAACGCCAGCAACACCTCCGGCGCCGGAAATTCCCCGCCGCCCAGCGCCTTCAACCGCCCGAGAATCGCCGCCGCCGCCCGCGCATGCAGCTGTTGATGCGCCACGGCGGAGAGCAGGGCAGGGTAGAGTTCCGAAAATTCCGGTACACGCCGCTTTAGCGGCCCGATCCGGGCGATATGCGCGCCCAGCACCGGGTCGGCGGCCGTCAACTGGGCGATGGCCTTGGTCATCGCCCACTCAAACCTTACTCGGCCGCGACTCGCGCGGCTTTTTTGGCGTCGATCTCGGCCATTTTCGTGTCCACATGCTTGGTGAACACGAACTCCGCCTTGCGCGCCTTGTCCAGCGGAATGTCCTCCACCATCGGGCCATCGAGTCTCATGCCCTTGAAGGCCAGCGCCGCCAGCTTCCACGGCTTTTTCACCGAATCCATCACCGCGGTGGCTTCGAACCCGGAATGCACCATGCAGTCGGAGCATTTCTCGTAATTGCCGACGCCGTATTTGTCCCACTCGGTGGTTTCCATCAGCTCCTTATAGGTGGCGGCGTAGCCCTCACCCAGCAGGTAACAGGGGCGCTGCCAGCCGAACACGTTGCGTGTCGGGTTGCCCCAGGGCGTGCAGGCGTAGCGCTGGTTGCCGGCCAAAAAGTCCAGAAACAGCGGGCTCTGGGTGAATTTCCACTTTTTGCCGCGCTTCTTGCTCTCTTCGCCGCGCTTGAAAATCGCCCGGAACAGCTCTTTCGTGCGGGTGCGGTTGAGGAAATGCTCCTGGTCCGGCGCGCGCTCATAGGCATAGCCCGGCGAGGTCATCACGCCCTCGATGTCCATATCCGCGACGGTGTCGAGGAACGCCGCGACGCGGTCGGGGTCAGCACCCTCGAACAGCGTGCAGTTGATGCTGGTGCGGAAGCCTTTGGACTTGGAAAGCTCGATCGCCTCCACCGCGCGCTCGTAAACGCCGTCCTGATCCACCGATTTGTCGTGCATCTGCTTGTCGCCATCCAGATGGATGTCCCAGCAGAAATTCTTATGCGGCTTATATTGGTCGATTTTCTTCTCCAGCAGCAGCGCATTGGTGCACAGGATCACGAACTTGCCCATTTTCAGATAGGCTTCCACGATCTGCGGCATTTCCTTGTGCAGCAGCGGCTCGCCGCCGGCGATGGCGACAATCGGCGCCGGGCATTCGCGCGCGGCCTCAATGGCGTCCGCCAGTGAAATCCGCTGGTTGAGGATGTCCGCCGGGTAGTCGATCTTGCCGCAGCCAGCACAGGCCAGGTTACAGCGGAACAGCGGCTCCAGCATCAGCACCATCGGGTAGCGCTTCACGCCGGTCAGTTGCTGCTTCACCACATAGGCGCCGACTTTAATGATCTGGTTTAACGGAACCATGTTTTGCCGTCCTTATACTTCGGCCACTTCGGCCGGCAGCTTGAATTTCACGTCTTCCGGCGTCCCGGCAAGCAATTCTATTTCCAACTGGCCAAACTGGCGCAGCCCCTCGATCACGCCCTGCACCAGCACTTCCGGCGCCGAGGCGCCAGCGGTCAGGCCCACGGTGCGAATCCCCTCGAACCACGCGGCCTGCAGATGCGAGGCATCGTCGATCAGGTAGCTCGGCCGCCCCAGCTCCGCGCCGATTTCCTGCAAGCGCTTGGAGTTGGAGGAGTTCTTGCTGCCCACCACCAAAATCAGGTCAACCAGTTCCGCCAGATGATGCACCGCCTCCTGGCGGTTCTGCGTCGCGTAGCAGATATCCCGCACATCCGGCCCCACAATGGCGGGGAAACGCTTCTTCAGCGCCGCGATAATGCCGCGCGTATCATCCACCGAGAGCGTGGTCTGGGTGATATAGGAGAGTTTTTCGGGTGTTTGCACCTGCAGCACGGCGGCGTCGTCCACTGTCTGCACCAGGTACACCGTACCGTCGATCTGGCCGATGGTGCCCTCCACCTCGGCATGTCCGGCATGGCCGATCAGCACGATTTCGCGGCCCTGGCCGGCATAGCGCCGCCCCTCGGCATGCACCTTGGCCACTAGCGGGCAGGTCGCGTCGATCACCGGCAGTTCCCGGCTCTTGGCGGCATTCTCAACCTTGCGGGCCACGCCGTGTGCGGAGAACACGGTCATGGCACCGTCCGGCACCTCATCCAGCTCATCGACGAACACGGCGCCACGGGCGCGCAAATCCTCGACCACATGGCGGTTATGCACAATTTCGTGGCGCACATAAATCGGCGGGCCAAATTTGACCAGCGCGCGTTCCACGATGTCGATCGCGCGCTCCACCCCGGCGCAGAACCCGCGGGGCTGAGCCAGTATGACACGCATCGTCTTAGGGGAGTTTGAGCCATCCATCTTACGAATCCTGTTGCCGGTCTGTCACGCTGTTCATCTTTCTGATAGGTGCATTAGGTCATTGCCTGCCATTTCGGCAAGCAGCAGTGTAAGGTGAACCTTCATACCTGCTCTTCCGCCGGGCAACAAATATGGCCTGCGGGGGAATTTGGGGCGCTGGCATTTCCGTTGCGCGTCCCTTATGTGGCAGTAAATGAACGGTGAACCGGGCGCTGTGGTTCTAGTGACACAGGTTTTGGTTTTTTGGTTTGAGCGAAGGATACAGAGGGTAATGCGGATGATTATGGCGTGGCGTATCGGAGGACTGGTATAATGCCGCCGCGGACGCCGCTTCTGGACCGGGTGAAAATCCCCTCCGACATGCGCAACCTTTCCGCCGAGCAGCTCAAGCAACTGGCCGATGAGCTGCGTGCCGAGACCATTGACACCGTCTCCGTCACCGGCGGGCATTTGGGTTCGTCACTTGGGGTGGTGGAACTAACTGTCGCCATCCACGCGGTGTTCGAGACCCCGCGCGACCGCCTGATCTGGGATGTGGGTCACCAGACCTATCCGCATAAAATCCTCACCGGCCGCCGCGACCGCATCCGCACCCTGCGCCAGCCGGGCGGGCTTTCCGGCTTCACCCGCCGTTCGGAGAGCGAATACGACCCCTTCGGCGCCGCGCATTCCTCCACCTCCATCTCCGCCGGGCTGGGCATGGCCGTCGCCCGCGACCTGAAGAAAGAGCACGACCCGCGCAACGTCATCGCCGTCATCGGCGACGGCTCCATGAGCGCCGGCATGGCCTATGAGGCGATGAACAACGCCGGGGCCATGAAATCGCGCCTGATCGTCATCCTCAACGACAACGACATGTCCATCGCCCCGCCCGTCGGCGCGATGAGCGCGTACCTGTCCAAGCTGATTTCTTCCCGTAGCTTCATGAGCTTACGGGACTTTGCCGCGAAAATGGCCAAGCGCTTCCCCCGCACGCTGGAGCGCACCGCGCGCCGCGCCGAGGAATACGCCCGCGGCATCCTCACCGGCGGCACCTTGTTCGAGGAACTTGGCTTCTATTACGTCGGCCCGGTTGACGGCCATAACCTCGACCATCTGCTGCCCGTGCTGCGCAACATCCGCGACTCGGACAGCCACGAGCCGGTGCTGCTGCATGTCGTCACGCAAAAGGGCAAAGGCTACGCCCCGGCCGAGGCGGCGGCGGACAAATACCACGGCGTCTCCAAATTCAACGTCATCACCGGCGAGCAGAGCAAAGCCCCGCCCGGCCCGCCGAGCTACACCAACGTGTTCGCCAAGGCGCTGATCGCCGAGGCCGAGGTCAACCCGAACATCGTCGCCATCACCGCCGCCATGCCGCCCGGCACCGGGCTGGACAAGTTCGAGGCCAAATTCCCCGGCCGCATGTTCGACGTCGGCATCGCCGAGCAGCACGCCGTCACCTTCGCCGCCGGCATGGCGACCGAGGGCATGGCCCCGTTCTGCGCCATCTATTCCACCTTCCTGCAACGCGGCTACGACCAGTTGGTGCATGACGTGGTGCTGCAATCGCTGCCCGTGCGTTTCGCCATGGACCGCGCCGGCATGGTCGGCGCCGATGGCGCTACCCATGCCGGTGTCTACGACCTCTGCTTCCTTGGCCCGATGCCCCGCATGGTCATCATGGCGCCTTCCGACGAAGCCGAGCTGATGCACGCCGTCGCCACCGCCGCCGCCATTGACGACCGCCCCTCCGCCTTCCGCTACCCGCGTGGCGAGGGCCTGGGCGTGGCGCTGCCAGCGCGCGGCACGCCGTGGGAAATCGGCAAGGGCCGCATCGTCCGTGAGGGCGGCAAGGTCGCCATCCTCGCCCTCGGCCCGCGCCTGGCCGACGCCCTGCGCGCCGCCGACGAACTCACCGCGCGCGGCTTCCCCACCACGGTGGCCGATGCCCGCTTCATGAAGCCGCTGGACACCGATCTGGTGAACCAGCTGGCCCGCCACCACGAGGTGCTTATCACCATCGAGGACGGCGCCGCCGGTGGCTTCAGCGCCGCCGTGGCGCATCACCTCGCCTGGAGCGGCGCCTTCGACTCGGGCCTGAAATTCCGCCCGATGACGCTCCCCGACCGCCTGATCGACCACAACACCCCGGCCGCCCAGTTGATCGAGGCCGGGTTGACCACGGCCGACATTGTCGCGCACGCAATTGCGGCACTGGGCGTGGATGCACTCCACGATCTCGTCGCAATTCCGGCACAGTAAGCAGCGATAACCTCCCCATGAAAAACCTCCTCCGCACGGCGGCGCTGCTCGTGGCGACCGGCCTCCCGCTCATCGCCCCCGCGGCGACGCCGCAATCGGGCTCAGCCGCCACGCCGGAAGCCGCCCCGGTTGCCGCGCTGGACGCCGGTCTGCTCGCCACCATGCAGGCGGGATCCGCCGGCCAGAGCTTTGCCGCGCGCTATGCGGCGCTCGATCCGGTGGTCAAGCAGACCTACAACCTCCCCATGGTGGTGCAAAACTCCGTGGGCTTCTCCTGGCCAACCCTCCCGGCGGCGCAGCAGCAGCAGCTTTCGGCGCTGTTCGAGCAGTTCACCGTCGTCAGCTACGTCAGCCAGTTCACCTCTGCCGGCGCCAAGTTCGTACTGCTGCCCAAGGAAAAATCCCTGGGGGCAAACAAGATCGTCGAAACCAAGATCGTCCCCGGTGACGGCAGCGCGCCGACCGAGCTGGATTACGTCGTCGCCGGCGGCCCCTCCAACTGGCAGATTACCGATGTGCTGCTGAACGGCACCATCAGCCAGGTCGCCGTGCACGCCTCGGATTTCAGCGGGCTGGTCAGTGGCGGCGACGCCGCGCCCTTGATCGCCGCCCTGAAGACCAAGATCACCACCCTCTCCAATGGCGCCATAACCCCCAGCGGGCCGTAATTTGCACATTCTCGCCGGGATCACCGGGCTGTGCGCGCTGATCGGCGTGGCGCAGCTCATTTTGGGCACGTGGCTCATCCAGCGGTTCTGCGCCGCCCCCGTGGCCCCCCCATCTTCCCGTCCCCCGGTCTCCATCCTCAAGCCCCTCTGCGGCATCGAGCCGCTGACCGAACTGGCGCTGGAGTCCTTCTTCCACATCGAATACCCGGACTTCCAGGTTGTCTTCGGCGTGCAGAATCCCGCGGACCCAGTGCTCGCAATCGTCGCAAAACTGCGCGCCCGCTACCCGGAACGCGACGTCGCCGTGGTGGTGGACGCCAGCCTGCACGGTTCCAGCCGCAAGGTTTCCAACCTCATCAACATGTACCCGGCGGCAAAATACGAAACCCTGGTGATGTCCGACGCCGACATCCACGTCCCGCCGTATTTCCTCGACCGCGTCGTCGCCGCCATGCAGCAGCCGGGCGTTGGCCTGGTCACCACCCTCTACACCGGCTTGCCCGGCACCCCGCATCTGGCCACCCTCATGGGTGCCAACCAGATCAACTACACCTTCCTCCCCGGCGCCCTGCTGGCCCGCAAGCTCGGCCGGCAGGACTGCCTGGGCGTCACCATGGCCCTGACCAAATCCGTCCTCGCCCAGGTCGGCGGTCTCGCCGCCGTGGCCAACAACCTCGCCGACGACCAAGTCCTCGGACGCCTTGTCCTGGCCAAGGGCTACAAGCTCACGCTGGCGCAGGTCATCCCCGCCACCACTGTCCCCGAACACAACTTCGCGGTGCTGCTGCGCCACGAACTGCGCTGGGCGCGCACCATCCGCGCCCTGGTGCCCATCCCTTACGCCGCCTCGGTGCTGCAAATTTCGCTGTTCTGGGCCATGCTGGCCGTCGCCTTTTCAGGCGGCGCCGCCTGGTCCTGGCTGCTGTTCCTCGCGGTCCTCGCCATCCGCTACATCACCGCGCACTACATTGATGCCACGTTAAGGCTTGCCAAATCCGGCGATGCGTGGCTTTTCCTGGTGCGGGATTTCTGTTCCTTCATTATATATGTTGCCAGTTTTACAGGTGACAAAGTTTACTGGCGTGGCCAGATCATGCAAGCCGACGCCGGCCGGATATCGCCGAATTGAAAAGAGAAGAGTGAAGCCATGTTGAAGACCTTGTTTTTGCAGCCCCCTTCCTACGACGGTTTCGACGGCGGCGCGGGCTCGCGCTACCAGGCGCGGCGCGAGATCAAATCCTTCTGGTTCCCCACATGGCTGGCCCAACCCGCGGCCTTGGTGCCCGACTCCACGCTCATTGACGCCCCGCCGGCCCGCCTGACCATGGCCGACGTGCTGCCCCACGCCAAAACCCATGACCTGCTCATCATCCACACCTCCACGCCATCCTTCGGCAACGACGTGAAAGTGGCCGAAGCGTTCAAGGCGGAAAACCCGAACATGCTCATCGGCTTCGTTGGCGCCAAAGTCGCCGTGCAGCCCGAAGAATCCCTCAGCCGCGCCAAAGTCGTGGACTTCGTCGCCGGCAATGAGTTCGACTTCACCATCAAGGAAATCGCTGAGGGCAAATCCTTCGCCGAGGTCGACGGTATCATGTACCGCGACGCCAACGGCGCCCTGGTCAAGAACAAAGACCGCGCCATTCTCTACGACATGGACCAGCTCCCCTTCGTCACCGAGGTCTATGCCAAGCATTTGCGCATCGAGGATTACTTCATCGGGTACCTGAAGCATCCCTACGTCTCCATCTACACTGGCCGCGGCTGCAAATCGCACTGCACCTTCTGCCTGTGGCCGCAGACGGTCGGCGGCCACAAATACCGCACGCGTTCAGTGGAAAACGTCATCGCCGAAATCAAACGCGCGAAAGAACTCTTCCCCCAGGTGGAGGAATTCATGTTCGACGACGATACCTTCACTGATGACCTGCCCCGCGCCGAGGCCATCGCCATCGAACTCGGCAAGCTCGGCGTCACCTGGTCCTGCAACGCCAAAGCCAACGTGCCATACAAAACCTTGAAAATCCTGAAAGAAAACGGCCTGCGCCTGCTCCTCGTGGGTTACGAGACCGGCAACCAGCAGATCCTCTACAACATCAAAAAAGGCATGCGCATAGACGTCGCCAAGCGCTTCACCGCTGACTGCCACAAGCTCGGCATCAAAATCCACGGCACCTTCATCGTCGGCCTGCCCGGCGAGACACAGGAAACCCTGAAGGAAACAGTGGAATTCGCCAAAGAGATCAACCCGCACACCATCCAGGTCTCGCTTGCCGCCCCATACCCCGGCACCTTCCTGTACAACCAGGCGGTGAAGGAAGGCTGGCTCGACATTGAGCACGCGGAACTCATCGACGAGCACGGCGTGCAGATCGCGCCGCTGCACTACCCGCATCTCAGCCACCAGGAAATCTTCAATTCGGTGGAAACCATCTACCGCAAATTCTATTTCCGCCCGTCGAAAATCCTCTCCATCCTCAACGAGATGATCCGCAGCCCGGACATGATGAAGCGCCGCCTGCGCGAAGGCGTGGAATTCTTCGCGTTCCTGAAGGAACGCAAAGCAGCCTGAACCATGGCACCGGACCGCAAGGTCAAAATCTGCGGCATCAACAGCCCCGAGTCGTTCGACGCGGTGGTTGAGGCCGGCGCGGATTTTCTCGGCTTCGTCTTCTACCCGGCCTCACCGCGCTACGTCACACCCGGTGAGGCCGCGGCTCTGTCCGCGCGCCACACCGGCGGCCCGCAGCGCGTCGGCCTGTTCGTTAACCCCACCTTCGAGGAAATCGACGAAATCCTGCAGGAAGTCTCGCTGGACATCCTGCAAATCCACGCCCCGGCCGCCGCCATCGCCCCCCTGCGCACCCGTTTCGGCCGCCCCGTCTGGCGCGCCCTGGGTGTCGCCACACAGGCCGACTTCCCGGTCCCCAACGAGGTAACCGACGGTTTCGTCGTCGAAGCCAAGCCCCCCGCGGGCGCCACCCGCCCCGGCGGCAACGCCGTGCTGGCGGACTGGAAACTCCTCTCCACCTGGCACGCCAAAAAATTCTGGCTCCTAGCCGGCGGCCTGACCCCCGAAAACGTGGCGGCGGCGCTAACCCAAACCGACGCCCCCGGCGCGGATGTCTCATCCGGCGTGGAGATCTCCCCCGGCGAAAAATCCCCCGACCTCATCCGCCGTTTCATCGCCGCCGTCCGGCAGGGAACGTAAGCAACGCCAGAGGCTATCGTTGCGTCTGCTCCCTCACCGTGATGTGACGCGGTAAAGCTTGAAAAATCTTGGATTCAAGATACTCTGCTATCTTGGCAGTATTGGTTGGTCAGCCCTGATGGAGAAACTTTCGAAGGTTTTCGTGTCATTGAGACCAATCTCAGGATTGGTCCGAGGTGAAGCTCACTGGCATCATTTCATGACGAAAATCGGAATCACATTAGCTTACCCTGACCGGTTGCCTGAGCGCCCAAAGTCATACTACTTCCAGAAAAGCGATTTGGTGGTTGTGAGACGTGAACTTATGCTGGGAACCCAGCACATTCCTTCTGGCTCCACCGGGATTGTAACCGTTACCAGAGACCGTGACAGACTATTCGATGTAATGTTCTTCTGTGACCCAAGCGGCGCCATAACCATAAGCAAGTTTGATCTGCTACACGTTGCATGACCCTTGGGCATGACCCTTGGGACGGCTAACTATCTGATTTGATCAATTTACGCTCGTTTGCTGGCTTACAGCGAGGTCCGCGGGCGGCGCAAAATGGCCTTTCCACCGCGACTCATTCCTTTTCCGTCACAAACCCGCACAAATTGGGGTGCAAGTAAAATCTTTTGCTTTACTAACAGTACATTGTAACAAAAACCTCACATATGCTCCACGTGGAACACCCCCCGGCGTCATCTCCCCGTCTGCCCCCGGTGCCGCAGCAAATGGTCCGCCAGCACGCAGGCCACCATTGCCTCGCCCACCGGCACCGCACGAATCCCCACGCACGGGTCATGCCGCCCCTTGGTGAACACCTCGGCATTTTCCCCGGCAGCCGAAACACTGCGCATCGGCGTAAGGATGGAACTCGTAGGCTTCACCGCAAACCGCGCCACAATATCCTGCCCGGTCGCAATCCCACCCAGAATCCCGCCGGCATGGTTGGCGAGGAAATTTATCCGCCCGGCCTCCATGCGCATCTCATCAGCATTCTCCTCGCCACTTAACGCTGCCGCGGCAAACCCATCGCCAATTTCCACGCCTTTAACGGCGTTGATGCTCATCAAGGCCCCGGCTATATCGGCGTCCAGCTTGCCATAAATCGGCGCGCCCAGCCCCGGCGGCACGCCCTGCGCCACCACCTCCAGCACAGCACCTATGGAAGACCCCGCCTTGCGGATGCCATCCAGAATCCCTTCCCACGCCACAGCAGCCACCGCATCCGGGCAGAAAAACGGATTCTGCGCCACCGCCTCCCAATCCCAGCGCGCGCGCTCAATGCAGTGCGCCCCCATCGCCACCATCGCCCCGCGGATCACCACCCCCGGCCCCAGCACTTTGCGCGCCACCGCCCCGGCGGCCACCCGCATCGCCGTCTCCCGCGCCGAGGACCTACCCCCGCCGCGCGGATCGCGATGCCCGTATTTCATGTCATACGCCACATCCGCATGCCCCGGCCGGTACTGCGCCGCGATGCTGGCATAGTCTTTCGATCGCTGGTCGGTGTTCTCAATATACAGCGAAATCGGCGTCCCGGTCGTCCGCCCCTCATATACGCCGGAGAGGATTTTTACCTGGTCCAACTCCTGCCGCTGCGTCGTAAACCGCGACTGCCCCGGCCGGCGCTTATCCAAAAACGGCTGGATATCAGCCTCGCAAAGCTCAATCCCCGGCGGGCAGCCATCCACCACGCAGCCAATCGCCGGGCCATGGCTCTCGCCCCAGGTGGTTACGCGGAAAAGCTGCCCAAACGTATTGTACGACACGTTTCAGCTAAAATCGTTGGCGACGGTCAGGTCCGGCGCTGCCGGGTTCTTCATGCCGACGATATGGTAGCCGCAGTCGACATGATGCACCTCGCCGGTGACCCCTTTGGAGAGGTCGGAGAGCATGTACAGCCCGGCGCCGCCCACTTCCTCCAGCTCGATATTGCGCTCCAGCGGCGAATTATACTTGTTCCACTTCATGATGTAGCTGAAATCGCCAATGCCCGAGGCCGCCAGCGTCTTGATCGGCCCGGCCGAGATGGCGTTTACCCTAATTTGCCGCGCGCCAAGGTCGGTGGCCATATAACGCACCGAGGCCTCCAGCGCCGCCTTGGCGACACCCATCACATTATAATGCGGCACCACGCGCTCCGCCCCCAGGTAGGAGAGGGTGAGCAGCGAACCGCCATCGGACATCAAAGCCGCGGCGCGCTGTCCGGCGGCGGCGAAGGAATAACAGGAGATATCCAGCGCCTGCGCAAACACCGCGCGCGGTGTATCGATATAACGCCCGCGCAAAAAGTTCTTGTCGGCATAGCCGATGGCATGCACCAGGAAGTCAATTTTGCCCCATTTCTTGCCCAGCGCGTCAAACGCGGCATCCATCGCCGCGTCGTCGGACACATCGCAAGGCACCAAAAAATCCGAGCCGATGGAATTGGCCAGCGGGCGCACGCGTTTTTCCAGCGCCTCGCCCTGGTAGGTGAAGGCAACCTCGCCCCCTTGCGCCGCCACGGCCTGCGCGATGGCCCAGGCGATGGAGCGGTTATTCGCCACGCCCATGATAAGCCCGCGCTTGCCCTGCATGAGCGTACCCTTCGGCGGCGAAATCTGGGTCTCGGTGTTAGGCATGGGCGCTATCTCCGTCTGGGCATTCGTATCGGTGCCGGTTGGTGGCATTACTGTGGGACCGTTTTAGGTTGACGCGAACCGGCGTCAACCTCAAGCGGTAATCGGAGCATAACCATTTGAGAAAAGGTGGAGTTTTGTTTGCGATTGTAACGCAAGCGCGATTCGACCTCGAACGATCAGGCTCTTACACTTTCCCGCGCTTAACTAGCGCGAAATTCCGGAGGTTCCTAATGGACAAAGACCCGTTTACCAAATTCGGCATCTGGCTGGGGGAGGCCGAGGCCACCGAGCCCAACGATCCCAACGCCATGGTCGTCGCCACCGCCGCTGCATCCGGCCGGCCGGCGGCGCGCGTGCTGCTGCTGAAGGGCTGGGATGAGCGGGGGTTTATGTTCTATTCCAACCTGGAGTCGCGCAAGGCGGACGAAATGCGGGAAAATTCCCAGGTGTCGCTGCTGTTCTACTGGAAAATCCTGCACCGGCAGGTTCGCATCGAGGGCGCGGTGACTCCGGTGACCGCCACCGAAGCCGATGAATATTTCGCCTCGCGCCATAGGCTTTCCAAACTCGGTGCCCGCGTCTCGGAGCAATCCCGCCCGCTGCCCTCCCGCGATGTTTTCGAGACCAGACTAGCCGCCGAGTCGGCAAAATTTCCGGGTGAGGACGTGCCCCGCCCGGAAAACTGGTCCGGCTGGCGGCTGGTGCCGGATTATTTTGAGTTCTGGCAGGACCGGGAATTCCGCCTGCACGACCGCCTGGTGTTCAAGCGCGCGGGCGAGGGGTGGGAGACGGAGTTGTTGTATCCGTGAGGGTGAGACGGGGCGGGGCGGTTGTAATGGCTGCCGGGGATGGAAACCGGAAGCGGGACACTTGCCCCCCGGCTGCTGGTTTGCATCCATTCCTGCCTTCCATCGGTCCGCAAGCCCGGTCGGGAAGTGGCCGTTGGGTTTTGGACATACTGGCGCGAACTTGGTTCTTTAGGCCCTGACCTGGTTCCGTCCGGCGTTTTTGGCGGTGTATAATGCTAAATCGGCCGCTTCGATCAGGGTTTCCGGCACCGTATCGGCGTTGCGCGTGGCGATGCCGATACTTATCGTTACGCTCATCTGCGCGCCTTCAACCGCGAACGGACGCGCCTGGATCGCCGCGCGTAGCCGTTCCGCCATGAATGCGGCTTCGGGGCCGGAGACCCCGGGCAGCAATACGGCAAACTCCTCGCCCCCGAACCGGGCCAGCAGGTCACACCGGCGCAGACACCCCGAAAGCCGCTCAACCAACTGTTGCAGGCATGAATCCCCGGCCTGGTGGCCATAATTGTCATTGATTGCCTTGAACCTGTCCACATCGATCAGCAGCATCACGCCCCCCTCCGCCGCGTCCGCGCAGAATGTCCGCAGCGCCATATCCAATCGGCGGCGGTTGGCTATCTGGGTCAGCGGGTCGGTCAGGGAAAGCACCGTCAACGTGTTGTTTTCTACCGCCAGGCGCTCGAGGCGCAGGCGTTGCAGCAATCCGTAAAGATACAGGCGGCGCGAGGCTCGCTCAAGCGAGTGCACGCCGATCAGCGCCGGCAGGCACAGGATTGCTATGAACGTGATCAAGAAAGCCCGCTGCGGCGGTGCTATGCCGGTCCAAAATACGACGGCCGTGGCATAGCTGCCGAACATCACCAGCGCGAAGACAACCGCGAGCGGAAACCGTAGGCGCATGAACATAAGAACAAAATTTGCCGGTAATGCCGCTACGATCAAATCTTGCGTGGTTGCTGGTTTGACATATGCCACCAGAATTGCCGCCAGACAGGCGATGAGGCAACAGGCCAGAGCCGATGCCTCGCGAACTGAGTTGGAAGTTTTCGGCCGGAAGCAATAGTGCGCTAACAACAAGAGGGCCGCCGGCAAGCCAACCAACTGCAGCAAACAATCCTGCCAGGATTCGTGGATTACGCCGCCCACCTTCATGAGCAACCCAAGGCCGAAATATAGAAGCATGGCGATCTGCGAAATATTACGAAGTTCGCGCGACCGCTCTGCCCCAATATCAAGCAGGTACCTGGCCTCCAGCTCAGGAGCGAAAGCAAGGCGCAGCCCCGTTCGCGCGAGCTCCGCTTCGGTCAGCTCCGTCAGAGACATACCAAGTTCCAACTCATCACGACGGCTAAATGCGTCATATTACCGGCTTATCCCATCAGGCGAGCAATGTCCCTCTTTTTAAATCCTGGGGAATGTAAGAGGGTAGCGTTGGTTCAGCGCACGGCGATGCGGCCTTAAACATCTGCACCTCGGCGCGATCAACGAAGGTCTACTTCTCACGTTCGGCAGCTACGAAGCGGGCCGACCACTCCCGGCCCATACTACCTCCCCCGGTTCAACTCCAACGCCCGCGCATAAACCTGCTTCTTCGCCAACCCGGTCGCCACTGCCACGGCGTTCACCGCGTCCTTCAAACTCATCTGCGTCAGCGCCGCCTGTAGCGCCGTGTCCAGCGTCTCGGCGGAGGTTGGCTCATCCGGCGCCGGGCCGATGACCACGGTGATTTCGCCGCGGGCGGCGTTGGTGGCGTAATGCGCGGCCAGCTCGGGCAAACTTCCGCGCCGCACTTCCTCGTAGTGTTTGGAAAGCTCGCGGCACACCGCCGCCGGGCGCGGGCCGAACACTTGCGCGGCATCAGCTAGAAACTCGTCCAGCCGGTGCGGCGCTTCATAGAAAATCAGCGTCGCGGTCAGCCCCGCCGCCTCGGCGTTGCGCAGGCGGGTGAGGGCGGCCGTGCGGGCGCCGGATTTGACCGGCAAAAAGCCTGAGAACAAAAACGGGTGCGGCGGCAGGCCGGAGAGGGTGAGGGCGAGCACCGCCGCGTTGGGGCCCGGGATGCCGCCGACCAGCAACCCGGCCTCAATGGCCGCGCGCACCAGCCGGTAGCCGGGGTCGGAGACCAAAGGCGTGCCGGCGTCCGAGATCAGGGCGTAATGCGCGCCGTTTTGCATGGCGGCGATGAGGCCGGGCACGCGGGACTCCTCGTTATGCTCATGCAGGGCGATCAGCTTGGTTTTGATGTCGTAGGCGCGCAGCAAAACGGCGCTTGTCCTGGTATCTTCACACAGAATCGCATCCGCCCCGGCCAGAGTGTCGCGGGCGCGGGGTGAAAAATCTTTAAGGTTGCCGATCGGGGTGGAAACCAGCACAAGAGCGGCGGCTGACGCATGTTGCGGCGCCACAGAGGAGGGGTCCGTCCTTGGTTCGCAGGTCTTTGGTTCGCCGTTCGCATCTTCTGTCATCTGGGGCCCTCCTGGCCACGCTGGCGCTGCTTGGTTGCGCCGGTCAAGCCCCGAATTCGCCATATGGCTATACCCCTTCCGCGCTGGGTGGCGCCAGTGGCGGGGCGCAGCCGCCGGTGCCGCTACCCTCGGCGGGGCCGGCCATTGGCAAGACCAGCGGCAATGTGCTGCTGCTGCTGCCGCTTACCGGCCCGCTGGCGCCGGTTGGCCAGGTTTTGGAAAACGCCGCGAAACTCGCCTTCCCTGATGGCTCCTCGCCCAGCCTGGACATCCGCGATACCGGCGGCACCGCCGATGGCGCGGCGGCGGTGGCGCAGGCGGGCATTGCCGCCGGGGATGGCATCATCCTGGGGCCGCTGACCGCGGTAGAGGCCCGCGCGGTGGCACCGCTGGCGCAAACCGCCGGGGTGAATATGCTCGCGTTCAGCAATGACGGCACGCTGGCGGCACCGGGCGTGTGGCCGCTTGGCATTACGCCCAACCAGCAGGTGCAGCGCGTGGTGCGGGCCGCGGCCGATGCCGGGCGCACGCAGCTGGCGGCGCTGTTGCCCGATACGGATTTCGGCCACAGCCTGGCCGATGCCATTACCTCCGAGACCACGGCGCTGAGCGAACCGGCGCCGCAGATCACCTTCTACCCGCCCGGCTTTAACGGCGTGAACCAGGCGGTGAACCAGATGTCGGATTTTGCCGATCGCGGCCAGGGTCTGGAAGAGCAGATTAAGGCGGCGCAGGATTTGGGCACCCCCGCGGGCCGGGAAAAGGCGCGTGAGTTGCAGCACCAGCAGATCCCGCCGCCCAGCTTCAACGCTTTGTTCATTGGCGCGCCTGATGGCAACACGCTGGCCGAGCTGGCAAATTTCCTGCCGTATTACGATGTGAGCCCGCCGCAAGTGCAGTACCTGGGGCCGGCGCTGTGGTCGACTATCGCGCCGCAGATGGCGCATCAGGCGGTGTTCCTCGGCGCGTTGTACGCAGCGCCGGATCCGGCGGCGGCGGCGGTGTTCGATGCCAAATACTTGGCCGCCTATGGCGCCGCGCCGCCAGCCATCGCGGACGTGGCCTTCGATGCCGCGGCGCTGGCGAAAGTGGCGGCGGTCTCGGGTGGTTATACCAGCACGGTGCTGGCAGCCCCCGCCGGTTTTACCGGGACCGATGGCGTGCTGGTGCTGCAGCCAAGCGGCCACGTGCTGCGCGGGTTGGCGGTGTTCCAGATTGCCCCCGGCGCGCCGGTGATTACCTCCCCCGCACCCACGCAGCTCAGCCAACCGGATAACTGATGGCCCGCGAATTGTTGCTGGACAGGGCCTGGCCGACGGCGGTTGCGTTCTTCCTGGCGCTGGCGGCGCTGCCGGCTGTGGTGTTCGGGCTGCTGGTGGTTTTGGGTGGGCTGCACCCGTTGCCCGCGTTTTTGGGCTGGGCCATTTGCTCGGCCGTGGCAGTGGGCTTTGGCGTGCTGCTGGGGCGCGATATTGTGGTGATGACCCGCTTGGTGCGCGCCTTGCAGACCCGCCCGGAGGATATGCCGCGCGAGACCACGCTGCTGGTGCCGGGCATGCGCTCGCTCGGCCAGGAGGCAATCGGCCTGATTCACGCCGAACGGCTTTCGCGTGCCCGGCTGATTGCGAGCGCCGCCGAGGACCGCGCTTTGGTGGAGCGCCTGCCCGACCCGCTGATGAAGCTGGATGCGGCGGGCAATTTGGTTTGGCGCAACGATAGCGCGGTGGCGGCCTTTGGCACCGAGACAGCGGCCCTGCTGCGCCATCCCGCGTTGCGCACCGCGCTGGGCGACGGGGCAAAAACCGGAACCCCGGTGCGGACCAGCCTGACCATGGCGGTGCCGGTGCCGCGTGACCTGGATGTCACCGTGATCCCCGTGGGCGAGGGGGTGTACGTGCTGGTGACCGACCGCACGCACGAGCGCGCGTTGGAGAAAATGCGCGCCGATTTCGTCGCCAATTCCAGCCATGAACTGCGCACGCCACTCGCCAGCCTGATCGGCTTCATCGAGACGCTGCGCGGCCCGGCGGCCGATGACCCGGAGGCGCAGCAACGGTTCCTTGGCATTATGGCGGAGCAGGCGGCACGTATGCAGCGGGTGATCGCCGATCTGCTCAGCCTGTCGCGGATCGAAATATCCGAGCACCAGCCGCCCGAGGAATTGCTCAACCTTCGTCCGTTGCTGGAGCGCATCGTCGCCGGCATGGAGCCGATGTTGCAGGAAAACGGGACACGCCTGGAGGTAGCACTTCCGCCCGACCTGCCGGCGGTCCCCGCGGATGCCGACCAGTTGGCGCAGGTGTTCACTAATCTTCTCGACAACGCGATTAAATACGGCAAGCGCGGCGGCTGCATAAAGCTGGTGGCGGCACGTGCCGGTACGGATGCGCGGTTTGAGGCCAACGGCATACTGGTGAGCGTGGCCGACGACGGTATGGGCATTCCGCGTGAACATATCCCCCGGCTGACGGAGCGGTTCTACCGTGTGGACAAAGGGCGTTCACGCGCCGTGGGTGGTACCGGGCTTGGCTTGGCCATCGTCAAACACGTGATCAGCCGCCACCGCGGCCGTCTGGTGATTGACAGCACTGAAGGCCGGGGCACAACTTTTACGGTTTGGCTACCGGCCAGGGCAGCCGGTTAGCTGCGGCAACCCTACCCTGCCAGAGCTAGGACCAGTATAAGGCTGAGGGTAACGACAACAATAAATCCCACCCCGAAGGCGACGCAAGCCCAGCCTGATGCGGGTTTCTCTTCCTGCCGCGAACGTCCGGCAATAACCATGGCATAAATTCCTTAAACTTTCCTCTGGCATTTTATGCGTTTGCCGCTTCTTGCCGAGGGCAGCATACGCTGGAAGTTCAGGAAAAATAAAGGGTTTTATATTGGGATTATTGCCAATTCCGTTCGTGCGGCCGCAACGCCTGAGTTTCAGGGGCAGGGGTTGGGGGATTCCTTGTGGATCGCCTCGATGCCGGCCAGCAATTCAGTGCTCGGTTGCAGGTCAAAGGCGGCGATGTCGGATTTGAGTTGCTCCATCGTGGTGGCGCCGATAATCGTCGAGGTAACGAAAGATCGCATGGCGCAAAAAGCCAGGGCCATCTGCGAGGGATCCCAGCCATGTTCGCGGGCCAGCGCCACATAGGCAGCTATTGCCCGCTGGCCTTGTGGTGAATCGTAACGGGTGAAGCGGGTGAACAGCGTCATCCGCGCGCCGGGCGGCTTGGCGCCGCCGAGATACTTGCCCGAAAGCGTGCCGCCGCCCAGCGGCGAATAGGGCAGCAGGCCGGCATCCTCGCGCAGGGCGACCTCGCTCAGGCCGGATTCGAAGGTACGGTTGACCAGGCTGTAGGCATTCTGGATCGAGGCCACGCGGGGCAGGCCGAGGGTTTCCGCCAGATGCAGAAAGCGCATGGTGCCCCAGGCGGTCTCGTTGGAAAGGCCAATGGCGCGGACTTTGCCCTCGGCCACCAGCTCCGCCAGCGCGGCCAAGGTGTCTTCGATCGGCACTTCATCGTCCGCCGGCGTATGCACATAGTCGGTCTGCCCGAACAGCGGCGCGCGGCGGTCGGGCCAGTGCAGTTGGTAAAGGTCGATGTAATCCGTGCGCAGGCGGCGCAGGCTGCCTTCGATCGCTTCGCGGATGTTGCGCTTGTCCAGCCGGACCGGGGCGGGGCGGATATAGCCGATGCCGTTGCGGTCGGCAGGTCCGGCAACCTTGGTGGCGATGACCACATCATCGCGCCGGCCCCGCGCCGCCAGCCAGGAGCCGATATATGCCTCCGTGCGGCCTTGCGTTTCCGCGCGCGGCGGTACGGGGTACATTTCCGCGGTGTCGATGAAATTGATACCCTGAGCCAGCGCGTAGTCGAGCTGTTCATGGGCCTGTGCCTCGGTATTCTGTTGGCCCCAGGTCATGGTGCCCAGGCAGACTTCGCTCACGCTGATACCGGTCCGGCCGAGGAACTTATACTTCATGCAATTTTCCCGCAGAAAAAAACGGCCCGCAGGACGCGAGCCGCATTGGACCTGATATTTGGCGGTACGGGGACGCCGCACAAGAGGGCGCCAAACATTGGCGGCTTTTGACCGGCGTCTCAGTGCCGCCGGTCAAAAGCCGGATTGTGCATTAATCGGGCGTGTCGCTCTCGCCATCGCCGGTATCGGCGACCATCAGTGCCTCGGACATGGTTGCCGACTGATCGCGGATTTTTTTCTCGATCGCATCGGCCATTTTCGGGTTATCGCGTAAAAACTGCTTGGCGTTTTCGCGGCCCTGGCCGATGCGGGTGCTGTCATAGCTGAACCAGGCGCCGGATTTTTCCACCACCCCGGCTTTAACGCCAAGGTCCACCAGCTCGCCCATTTTGCTGATGCCTTCGCCGAACATGATGTCGAACTCCACCTGCCGGAACGGCGGCGCCAGCTTGTTCTTCACCACCTTCACGCGGGTGTGGTTGCCGGTAACCGCGTCATGGTCTTTGATCGAGCCGGTGCGGCGGATTTCCATGCGGATCGAGGCATAGAACTTCAGCGCATTACCACCTGTGGTTGTTTCTGGGTTGCCAAACATCACGCCGATTTTCAAGCGGATCTGGTTGAGGAAAATCAGCATCGTGTTGCTGCGGGAAACCGAGCCGGTGATCTTGCGTAGCGCCTGGCTCATCAGCCGCGCGTGCAGGCCGACATGGGTGTCACCCATTTCGCCCTCAAGCTCGGCCCGCGGCACCAATGCCGCCACCGAGTCGATAACCAGAACGTCGATGGAGCCGGAGCGCACCAGCGTGTCGGCGATCTCCAGGCCTTGCTCGCCGGTGTCGGGCTGGGAGATCAGCAGATTATCCACATCGACGCCGAGTTTGCGCGCGTAGGTAGGATCGAGCGCATGTTCCGCGTCGATAAAAGCGCAGGTCCCGCCTCGCTTTTGTGCTTCGGCGATAGCGTGCAGGGCGAGGGTGGTTTTGCCCGAGCTTTCCGGCCCATAAATTTCAATCACCCGCCCGCGCGGCAGGCCGCCGATGCCAAGTGCAAGGTCCAGGCCCAGCGAGCCGGACGAAATAACATCGATTGCCTCGCCGGTGCCTTTGGCGCCCATGCGCATAATGGAACCCTTGCCGAAGGCGCGCTCAATCTGCGCCATCGCGGCATCCAGAGCCTTGTTTTTTTCCATATCCGGCTTCCTGCTCGTAGGCGTTTCCCCACTGTCGGATAACGAATCGACTGCCGTCAAACGCCGATTTTTTGTTGACGAGGGTAAAGCCATGACGTGTTTTCCTTGGAGGACCAGAGTGAAGTTGCGGCACACGCTGACATAGCAAGAACAAAATAGCAACGAGAAAATTAACTATTTGTTCTTTTTTTGTTCTGCCAGCTCAAATCTGCCCGAATCTGTTTATTCGGGCCAACAGGCCAAAGTTTGCCTGATTAAAGACTGCCCCCGCGCCGGCCGATGGCGGCACCGAGACGTAGGCGCAGTGAGTTCAATTTGATGAACCCGGCCGCGTCCTGCTGGTTATAGGCGCCGGCGTCGTCCTCGAAGGTGACCATGCGGGTGGAGTACAGCGAGTGCGGGCTTTCGCGGCCGGTGACGATGACGTTGCCCTTGTACAGCTTCAGCCGCACCGTGCCGGTGACGGAGGCCTGGGAGGTGTCGATGAGCGCCTGCAGCATGCGGCGCTCGGGCGAGAACCAGAAGCCGTTGTAGATCAGCTCCGCGTAGCGCGGCATGATGCTGTCCTTCAAATGCGCGGCCTCGCGGTCCAGCGTGATGGACTCGATGGCGCGGTGGGCCTGGAGCAGGATGGTGCCGCCGGGGGTCTCGTACACGCCGCGGGACTTCATGCCGACGAAGCGGTTTTCCACCAGGTCCAGCCTGCCGATGCCGTTGGTTTTGCCGTATTCATTCAGGCGGGTGAGCAGGTTGGCGGGGGAGAGCGCCTCGCCGTTAATGCCGACCGCGTCGCCGTGCTGGAAGTCGATGGTGATGTCGGTCGCTTTGTCCGGCGCGTCCAGCGGGCTGATGGTGCGCTGGTAGACGTTCTCCTCGGCCTCCACCCAGGGGTCTTCCAGAACTTTGCCCTCGGAGGAGGAGTGCAGCAGGTTCGCGTCCACCGAGAACGGGGCCTCGCCGCGCTTGTCCTTGGTGATGGGGATCTGGTTGGCCTCGGCGTATTCCAGCAGTTTCGTGCGCGAGGTGAGGTCCCATTCGCGCCAGGGGGCGATGACGCGGATGTTGGGGTTCAACGCGTAATAGCCCAGCTCGAAGCGCACCTGGTCGTTGCCTTTGCCGGTAGCGCCATGCGCCACGGCATCGGCGCCGACCATTTCGGCGATTTCAATCTGCCGCTGCGCGATGAGCGGGCGGGCGATGGAGGTGCCGAGCAGATACTGGCCCTCATACACCGCATTGGCGCGGAACATCGGGAAGACGAAATCCTTCACGAAGGTCTCGCGCAGGTCCTCGACGAATATCTGCTTGATGCCGAACAGCTCCGCCTTGGCGCGGGCCGGCTCCAGCTCCTCGCCCTGGCCGAGGTCGGCGGTGAAGGTGACCACCTCGCAATGGTAGGTGTTCTGCAGCCAACGCAGAATGACCGAGGTATCCAGCCCGCCGGAGTAGGCGAGCACGACTTTTTTGACTTTATGTTCCATGGAGGTGTTTTATTGACTGAGATGGCCGCTGTCGAGCACCGTTCAGAATTGAAAATGCGCCGAGAAGTCTGCTGGGAATGGGGCTTTGATGTTTTCCCGGACGCCATAGAGCCAGGATTGGTTGTTAAACCAATATAGGACGTAGTTATCATCGAAGACCGCCCATAGATTTGTAGGCTTCCGGGACATCCATGGCAGCTTCACCGATGACGGTAGGGGAGCCTGAACGAGCCTTACTCTTCCGTCGGGTTGAAACAGATAGATACCGCCATATTCATCCTTCGCGATAAGCGCGCCATTATGAAGCAGAATATCCGGTAGCGGCTGTTGAAGGTTACAGAGTTCACAAACAAAGTCCCAATCTGTGCCTATATCCTGGCCTTTTCGATAAAAATGCAGGAATTGTCTGGGATATGGCTCGACGTCTGCTACATTGGGCATGAGGACGGCAGCAATGGGCTCCGCTAAGCCATTATCCGGGTCGAGCGCCCAATATTGCTCCTTCATACTTGCCAAGAGTGCCGCCTCTGTTATGGGCGCTCGGGAGGGATCGTAACCGAGGGACGCTTCCGGTTCCATGGATGCTGGATCGACCCATACATTCCTCCGGGCCATAGCGGAGGAGACGCTATCCACTAAAACCCGGCTGCCGTCGTAAGACCAGTCTATGGAATTGATGACCGTATCCTGCACCGGGAGGCCAGTCGGAAGCGTAAATACGGTGTCCTTCAAATTTGGGAGATCAATAACGCCAACACGACCGGATTGCGGGTTAGTCCAAGCCAGCCGCGACCAGTTCGGCGAAAGTTGAATGAGTGATTCTGCCGGGAGAATTTTGGTGAGGTCCTGTTGCCGGTGGGTTCTCAAATCAAACATTCGATAGCCCGTGTCCTGGCCGCCAAAGAAAAGCTGCGTTTTATCAGGGGACAAAAGGAATGTCCCTCCCCAAAACCCAATACCGGAGACAAGAACAGTCGATTTGCCAGTACTCAAAGCAATCGCAACAACACCTGATCGAGTGGTCGCATACAGGGTCGTGTTTGAGTGGACCCAAGATAAATCCGACGCTTGCTGCGCCGGTTGTAATGGGGCTGCGGCACAGCTTGTTGAGAACAGTCCGATGACTACGCCAAGTATGGTCGAAAAACGCATCGAAACATCCCACGGTTTTTTGCTGCGTAACACTAGTCCAAACGCAGGTCTATGCTCGTCATTCTGGGGGTGTGGCACGAAAGATGGATCGCCACGCTACGCTCGCGATGACGGCGTTAAGTGTTTAATTTTAAAAATTTTTGGTGCAGCTTTTTTCAAAAAGCTGCTTTCTTCTTTGGTGCGAACAGGGCGTTAAAAAACATCCGCGCGCCGCAAACCTGTTGCTCCAGATAGCTCCCCGTTGCCAGCGCCTCGGGGGCCTTGGCGTCACCGGTGGGCAGCCAGACGGGGGAGAAATCAGCGGTGCGGAAGATGATGTCCCAGATGGTGAACACCCCGCCGTAGTTGAAGGAGCCGCGCCCGGCGGCGCGCAGGGCGTGGTGCAGGCGGTGGAAGCGCGGCGAGACCAAAATGTATTCCAGCGGGCCGAACGAGACCTTGATGTTGGCGTGGGAAAAGCTCTCGATGAAGCGCAACAGCAAAATAAGCAGCGGGAATTGCAGCGGCGGAATGCCGATGGCGAGGCCGATGGCGAACGACCAGATGAAGGCGATCACGTCGTCGAACAAATGGTTGCGGTCGTCCGACCAGAAGCTCATCTGCTGCTGTGCGTGGTGCAGCGCATGCAGGGCGTACCAGGCGCGGAAGGAGTGCGAGAGGCGGTGGCGCCAGTAGTCGGCGAAATCCAGGATCAGCGCGTAAATGAGGAAGGTGACCAGCGGGTGGCCGAACAGAATGGGAAACATAGTCTCCAGCGTCGGCGGTATGAAGCCAGCACTCACCAGCGTGCCGGTGAACCAGGTTTGCACCTGGTAGAACACGATGAAGCTGATGATGGGGATAATACCGACGCGGGAGATGAAGGTGTAGAGCACATCCACCGCCACGGCCTTCTTGTTCTGCCAATGCTCGATGGGGAAAAAATGCTCCAGCGGCCAGCAGATGGCGTAGGTCACGATGACGGCGAACATGCCGTAGACGCACACCAGCGCCCAGTCGAAGGACAGTTCCTCCCACTCCATCCAGCCGAAATGATAGAGAATGGGCAGGATCGCGTATTGGTCGATGTCGCCCGCGATGATGCTGAAAAACCGGTCGATACCCATGCTATTGCCTTAAGTCAGACGGCTCGGTGATAGCCGATTCGGCACGGGTTTGCGAGGTATTCCGCCAGCGCCACGGGCATATCAGCCTACGCGCATGCCGGTCAGCACCGTGGCCAGTACGGTGAGCAGCACGAGCAATACAATGATAGAGACCGCCCAGCGCAGGGTGAGGTAATTGGCTGCGACGACGCCGCGTCCGCGGCCGATGGTTTCCGCGACGATGGTGATGAAGAAGCCGACCAGCAGCAGGAACAGCGCCAGGGCGGGGGCCTGGAAGTGCAGCATGACCGAGAGCGCCAACCAGCCGATGACGGCGGGGACGATGCCGAAGATGAGCAATTGCCGCTCCGCGCCCAGGGTGGCGGGGGTGAGGGGCGTGCTGTTGACCGGATGGGCGGTATCGCGCAGGGCGAAGCCCCAATGCACCGCGCCGGTGAAGGAGAGGATGACGGCGCCGTAGCTTATCAGCACCTCGATGGCGGTTTGTGAACCCAGAGGGTCCAGCAGCACGATGGCGCCCAGGGCCAGGAAGGGAATGACCCCGGCCAGGGTGATGAGGACCGCGACGGAAAATGGTTGGCGCAGCATGGTTGGCTCCTATTCGGCGGCTTTGGATTCGGCCGCGTCCAGCGGGTCGATGATATAGCCCAGCCGGTCGATCACCGGGCGTAAAATTTCCAGCACCGGCTCCAAATGTTTCAGGTACGGCCGGTAGCGGTAGCGCGAGCGGTCGTAGAGTTTTTCAGTCACCTGGGCGTAGCTGGCGGTGCGGGCGTAGCGGGTGTTTTGCTCGAAGCTCAGGCAGCGCGGGTCGAAGTCCACGCCGACAAAATCCAGGATTTTGCGTACATTGGCTTCTTGGTCCACCACCATGTCCTCGTAGCGCACCGGCAGGTAGCGCATGTTCAGGTTCTGGCGGTAGTGCAGAATAAGGTCGGCGACCAGGTTGTAGTGTTGGGCGATGGTTTCCATCTGCGCCGCGCAGAAAAAGCCGTGGGTGAGGTGGTTGGAGTAGACCGAGAGCAGCACGTCCAGCGGGTGGCGGATGACGTGGATGATCGGCGATTGCGGGAACAGCAGCGCGATGAGGCCGAGATGCGTCTCGTTGAGCGGCATCTTGTCGGTGAAGAAATCCGCGCCCTCTTTGAAGATACCGCTCTTGGCGGCGCGGTTGAGGTAGTAGTCGCGAAGCTCGTTCAGGCCCTCGCGCTGGTCGCCCATCCACAGCTCGGCCAGCGCGTCTGGGTAGTTAAGCGGGCTGGCCAGCAGGCGGGGCATGATCTGGGTGATGTCGTTGATATAGGGCAGCTCGTCGCCGGCGGAGATGCGCGGGTGCACGGTGAGGGTTTGCTCGATGAGCGTGGTGCCCGAGCGGGGGAAGCCGACGATGAACACCGGCTGCGGGAAATTGGGGCGGACCTCGGCCACGGGCAGGGTTTTCAGGCGGCGTTCGGTGAAAAAGCCTTTCAGGCGGTTGGCGAGGTCGGCGGCGGCTTCGGCCATGTAGGGGCGGGCGCCGAACTCCAGCGCGCGTTTCTTCGCGGTGTCGAAGGCGGCGAATGCTTCATCATAACGGCCAAGCTGGTCGAGCAGGCGGCCCTTTTCCGAGAGTTCGGAGGGTCCGAGTTTGATCGTGGCGCTGCCGCTGTCCTCGGGCTCGTGCAGAATTTCCAGCGCGGCCTCGGTCTTTTTCTGGCGGGCCAGCACGGTGGCGCGGGTGAGCTGTACGCTCGGGTTATCGGGCAGCAGTTTTTCCGCCTCGTCCAGCAGTTTCAAGGCAGCGTCGAACTTGCGGTCGGCTTCCTCCATTTTGGCGAAGCCGAGCACGGTTTGCAGCACGCCGGGCTTTAGCTCCATGGAGCGCTTGTACAGCGCGCGGGCTTCGTCGATACGCCCCTGGTTTTTCAGGTTCCAGGCGAGGTTGGCCAGCGTGATCGGCTCCTCGCCCTCGGCCAGTTCCAGCACGCGGCGGTAATGGTATTCGCCGATCAGCGGCCGGTTGGCCTCGGTGAGGACCAGGCCCATGAGGTTATGCGCCTGCGCGTTTTGCGGCGCGATGCGGATGGCGTTGCGGGCGTGGATTTCCGCCTCCGCCAGCGCGCCCTTGCCCAGCAGCATCAGGGTCAGCTCGTTGGTGGCCCAGAAATTGTTGGGGTTGATGGTGACCACGCGGCGGATCAGCGCTTCGGCCGCCGGCATGCGGTTTTGCTGGCGGCTGGTGCGGTAGAGGAAGAGCAGCGCATCCTCCCGCCCCGGTGCCAGTTCCAGCATGTGGCGCACGCTGTTTTCGGCGGTGGTGATGTCTCCGGCCTTCAGCGAGGTTTCGGCCTGGATGAGCATGGGGGTGAGGGCATTGGTCGCCTCGGGCGGACTTAACGTGGCGAGGTCGAGCGCGCAGCAACGGATGCGCCGCAAACCGGAGCCGCAAGGGCAGGGGGTGAAGTCAACCATAAGGGGAGTGTAACGAGGGCGGACTGGTCCGGCTAGAGGGCGCGCGCGAACAAAAAACGGCGCCCGAAGGCGCCGTTTAGGGAGGTTACTGCACTTCCTCGGGCTGCTTCTCGCCAGCCGGGTCGTCGCCGTCGGCTTCCGGTTTGGGCAGCAGGGGGAGGGTGGCTTCGGCGAAGTCGAAGGCGAGCTTGCCGTCCTTCAACGTCACTTTCACCGCGCCGCCCTTCACCAGTTTGCCGAACAGCAGCTCTTCCGCCAGCGGCTTTTTGATCAGCTCCTGGATGACCCGGGCCAGCGGCCGCGCGCCATACAGCGGCTCGTAACCGCGCTCGGCCAGATATTCCTTGGCCGCCGAGGACAGCTCGATGGTGACGTTGCGGTCCGCGAGCTGGGCTTCCAGCTGCATCACGAACTTCTCCACCACGCGGCCGACGATCTCGGGTGTCAGCGCCGCGAAGGGGATCACGGCATCCAGGCGGTTGCGGAATTCCGGGGTGAACATGCGTTTGATCGCATCGTCATCCTCGCCCTGGCGCACGGCGCGGCCAAAACCGATGCCGGCCTTTGCCATGTCCGCGGCGCCCGCGTTGGTGGTCATGATCAGGATGACATTGCGGAAGTCGATCTTCTTGCCGTTATGGTCGGTCAGCTTCCCGTGATCCATGATCTGCAACAGGATATTGAACAGGTCCGGATGCGCTTTCTCGATTTCATCGAGCAGCAACACGCAATGCGGGTGCTGGTCGATGGCGTCGGTCAGCAAGCCTCCTTGATCAAACCCAACATAACCAGGGGGTGCGCCGATGAGCCGCGAGACCGAATGCCGCTCCATGTACTCGGACATGTCGAAGCGCGTGATCTCGATACCCAGCGTGGCGGCCAACTGGCGCGCCACTTCGGTTTTGCCGACGCCGGTGGGGCCGGAGAAGAGGTAGTTGCCGATCGGCTTTTCAGCGTCCCGCAAGCCGGCGCGCGAGAGCTTGATGGCGGCGGAAAGCGCCTCGATGGCGGCATTCTGGCCGAACACCATGTTCTTGAGGTCGCGCTCCAGGGTCCGCAGTACCTCCTTGTCGTCCGCCGAGACGGATTTGGGCGGGATGCGGGCGATTTTGGAGACCATGTCCTCCACGTCCTTCAACGTGACGGTCTTGCGGCGCTTGCTCTCGGGCTGCAGCATGCGCGCGGCACCTGCTTCGTCGATCACGTCGATGGCTTTGTCCGGCAGCTTGCGGTCGTTGATGTACTTCGCCGACAGCTCCACGGCGCCGCGAATCGCGTCATCGGTGTAGCGGACCTTGTGGTGCTTCTCGTACGCGGTCTTCAACCCGCGCAGGATTTTCACCGTATCCTCGATCGAAGGCTCGTTGACGTCGATCTTCTGGAAGCGCCGCACGAGTGCGCGGTCCTTCTCGAAGTAGTTGCGGAATTCCTTATACGTAGTCGAGCCGATGCAGCGCAGCGTGCCCTGGGCCAGTGCGGGTTTCAGCAAGTTGGAGGCATCCATCGCGCCGCCGGAGGTCGCCCCGGCGCCGATTACGGTATGGATTTCGTCGATGAACAGAATCGCCCCCGGCGAGCTTTCCATCTCCGTGACGACTGCCTTCAGCCGCTCCTCGAAGTCACCGCGGTAGCGCGTGCCAGCCAGCAGCGAGCCCATGTCGAGCGAAAAAATGGTGCAATTTGCCAGCACTTCGGGCACATCGCCATCGACGATGCGCTTGGCCAGCCCCTCGGCGATTGCGGTTTTACCGACACCAGGGTCACCCACGTACAGCGGGTTGTTCTTGGTGCGGCGGCAGAGGATCTGGATCGTGCGCTCGATCTCGTGCTCACGCCCGATCAGCGGGTCGATTTTGCCCGCCAGCGCCTTTTTGTTGAGGTTGACGCAATAGGTGGTCAGGGCGTCCTGGCCGCGCTTGGGGTTGCTCTTTTCCTCGCGCTCGGTCTCCGGCTGGTCCTGCGCGCCGGTGGGGGGGCGCGGGGCGGATTTGCCGGGGGATTTGGCGATGCCGTGGGAGATGAAATTCACCGCGTCCAGGCGTGTCATGTCCTGCAGTTGCAGGAAGTACACGGCGTGGCTCTCGCGTTCCGAGAACAACGCCACCAGCACATTGGCGCCGGTCACTTCATCGCGGCCCGAGGACTGCACATGAATGGCGGCGCGCTGCACCACGCGCTGGAAACCGGCGGTGGGTTTGGGATCGCCCGCGCGGTCAGTGGCCAAGCCCGCCAGATCCTTATCCAGGAACTCGGTCAGGTCTTTCTTGATTTTTTCGATGTCCACGCCACAGGCGCGTAGCACCGTTACCGCGTCGGCATCTTCGACCAGCCCGAGCAACAGATGCTCAAGGGTCGCGTATTCGTGCTTGCGGTCAGCCGCGAGTGAAAGGGCGCGGTGCAGTGTCTGTTCAAGATTGCGAGAGAGCATGGATCTAAACCGTTCCTTCACGCCGATTCACGGCGCTCTTAGTTCCGGGCACTAAAAATGCCTGCCCGGCCGACACTTTAAAACTCATCCCGGCAATAGCCCGCCGGTCCAACTTCAATAGAGATAGTCCTCAGTAGAGATAGTGAGTGCTTACAAGAATACAGGGTCATTCTTTCTCAATAGTGCATTGCAACGGATGCTGGTTCTGGCGCGCCAGATCCATCACCTGTGTTACCTTGGTCTCGGCAACCTCATATGTATATACGCCGCACACGCCAACGCCGCGGCGATGTACGTGCAGCATGATCTGCGTCGCCTGGTCGCGCGACTTCTGGAAAAACCGCTCCAGCACATGCACGACAAATTCCATCGGCGTATAGTCGTCGTTGAGCATGAGAACCTTGTACATCGTGGGCTTGCGGGTCTTCGGCCGCGGCTTCACCTCCACGCCTGTATTGGGTCCCTCGGTTCCTTTGCGTTTGTCGTTGTCACTCATATTCGGCATCCTGAAACATCTACCCGGCTTTGCCTATGGCTAGCGTCACGGCAAAGCGACTCACTCACACTATAACAGACTCATCTTAACTAAGAGCATATCGAATGCGTTGCCGGGTTTGAAAGAGCGAAATTCTCTCCGGGCAGGAAAACATGGTTTTGTGAATGCCGGATTGATAGGATTTCACCAACTGGAAAGCTTGCCGGCCAGAAACCCGGCCAGAGGCCAAACGGTCCGGAAAACAAAAAAGACCGGCCCTGATTGGGGCCGGCCTTTTTATCAGGCTGTGCCAGGACCGGGCGCTCGCGCGCCAGATCCGGCCGGGAACGTGTGTTTAGTGGGCTTTGCCAAAGGTCTCAACGGCAAGGGCAACGCGGGCGGTGAGCGGGGCAATCGCCTGCTCGGCCAGCTTCACGGTCGCGTCGGTGAGCTTGTTGCTCTCGGAGACGGCTTTCTCGATGGAGGACTTGGCGAAGCCGGTCTGCAGGTCAACCGCTTCCTTGACGGACTTCACGCCCATCAGGGTCTTGGTGAACGCAACGGTCTCTTCGATCGAGGCCTTGCTCGAAGCAGCGAGATGCTTGGTAATGTCCTGGAACCCGGCGGCATAAATCTGGCTCGCCTTGATCGCGGCTTCCAGGGTGCCCTGGTTGAACGCGAGGAATTCTTCGCTCTTCTTCACGGCCTTTTCAACGCCTTCCTTGAGTTTCGCCTGCGAGGTCTCGAGGCCCTTGGTGGCTTTCTCGATGCCTTCCTTCACGGCGGCCAGGGTGTTGTCGAAACCCTTGGTGGCGGCTTCGGCGGTGTGTTCGATGGTGGTGGCCGGGGCCGCTTTGGTCTTCGTGCTGCTCATAATACGCAATCTCCAGTTAGGACAAAAAAACTACTGCACGGCCCCAACTCGGCGAGCGAATACGGTAGATACCGCAGTGCAGCAAAATCTCTATAGTGAGTCATTTCGCCATGGTCAACTATTTTTTGTGCGTCGCACAAAATTGTCATGAACTCGAAAACTTTCAGAAAATCGTTGGGAAGCTCTCAAGGCGCCGCTACTGGGGCCGTCGCCATCGTCCTTAACACGCCTCGTTAACCCATTGGCTTTTCGGTTCTTTTTCCGATGTTTTGTGCATTTCTAGCTGGACAGCGCATGGTGGAAGCGTTTACATCAGCGTAGTTTTGAGGTGAGGTGCCGCTCATGCTGGCTTGGAAGACGGGTTCCGCGAAGAAGTCTCTGGTAGTTGCCGGGCTCTGCCTAGCCGCGTGGGCTGTCGCGGCCCCGGCTCAGGCCCGCGCGGATCACAATGTCCGCCACGTATTCCACCCGGTGTTGAGTGCGCCGTCGGCCCCCCAGATGCAGGCTGATGCCTCCACCGGCTTCGGCCCGACCGCGCCCGGCCCCAGCAGCATTGTTATAGACGCCGCCAGCGGTCAGGTGATCGCCGCTTCCGGTGCGGATATTCCACGCTACCCCGCCAGCCTGACCAAGTTGATGACGCTTGACCTCGCCTTCCAGGCGCTGCGCGATGGCCACATGACGCTGGATACGCAGATCCCGGTCTCCGGCCATGCCGTCTCCGTGGAACCCGTGAAGCTCGGCTTGCAGCCCGGCAGCACCATTTCCGTGCATGACGCGATTCTGGCAATGACCACCATGTCCGCCAACGACGCCGCCACCGCGCTAGGCGAATATCTCGGCGGCGGCTCGGAAGCGCATTGCGCCGAGATGATGACCCTGCGGGCGCACGCGCTCGGTATGGCGCAGACGCAATTCTACAATACCTCCGGCCTGCCGAATCCGGGGCAGGTGACCACTGCGCGCGACCTCTCCATTCTGGCGCGCGACATTGTGGTGAACTTCCCCGAGGACCAGCAATTTTTCGAGGTTCAGGAGTTCGATTTCCGCGGCCACTCCGTGTACAGCAACAACCTGATGCTAAAGTCCTATGCCGGCGCCACTGGCATGAAGACGGGCTACACCAATCTGGCGCGGCATAACCTTATTACGAGTGCCACGCGCGATGGCCGGGTGCTCATTGGCGTTGAACTGCACGAACCTTCCTGGGGCGTCACTTACCAGCAGATGACCGCACTCCTCGACGGCGGTTTTGGCGGCCATATTCCCGTTACCGAGGCGCAGATCGCCGCCCGCCAGCAGCAGGTTGTGCGTACCGCGCAAGCCGCCGTAATCCCGTCGTCTCAAGCCGCGCCACGTCCTCCGGTCTCCCATCCTCCCGTGGTGCAAGTGGCCAGCCGTATGCGGCAGTCCACCTCCGGCAGTTGGGCCGCCCAGCTTGGCCTGTTCAGCCGTATGAGCAAGGCCCGGATCGAGGCCGTGGCCGTCCGCCAGATCAGCGGCGTTGGCTTCCCGCGTATCGCCAGGGTGCAGTTGCACGGCAAAACCCTGTGGAACGCCCAGGTGGCCGGCCTGAGCCTCGCCACCGCGCACGAGACCTGCAACGCAGTGGCGGCACGCGGCAGTTCCTGCCGGATTGTAGCATTCCCGTCTGACCACCTGGCGATGGCAGCCTCCGCCACGGACGACGGGACATAGGCTTCCCGCATCGCGCCCCCGGGCGAGATTTGAGCATTTTCGCGGCTGGCCTTATGTGAGGCCACGATGATCATTTCACAGTTAGCCGACCTGCTGGCCGCCGTCGCCGGGGGCAAAGCCCTGCAGGCCGCGACCATTGTCGGCAGCACCTTTGTATTGGAGGATGCGGCCACGCTGCTCGCCGCCATGCAGGTGGCCTCTGGCGCGCTCTCGTTGCCGCTGGCACTGGGTTCGCTCTACGCCGGCATCGTGCTGGGTGACCTTGGCCTGTACGGTCTGGGCTGGCTGTCGGCCAGACACGCCTGGGCGATGCGGCTGGTCCCGCGCCGCCGCCGTGATCTCGGCCACCAATGGGTCAGCCGGCGCATCTTTCCGCTTGTCATGGTCAGCCGCTTCGTCCCCGGCCTGCGCCTGCCGACCTATACCACGCTCGGGTTTCTGCGCGCGCCATTGGGCCAATTCGCCCTCTCGGCCATCTTCGCCACCCTGATTTGGACCTCCGGCCTGTTTTTCATCAGCCTGAAACTTGGCGCGGTGATGGCGCGCTATCTTGGCGCTTGGCGTTGGGCCGGTCTCGGCGTATTCCTTGTTGTACTGGTTGTCGTGGGCCGGATTGCCACGCGGCTATATAATAAAAGGACAATGCCATGAGCGTAACTTCGCTCCCCGTCGCACTCCCCCAGCCTGGGGGGAGTACATTGCCTGCCCGGCGCAAAAGCCCGGTATCGTTTTTCGAATTCTGGCCCGGCTGGCTGTTCTACGCTCCGGTGGTGGCGTTCTGGGTACTAAAATCCATCCGCTACGGCAGCCTCACGCTCCCGACGCTGGCCAATCCGCGCATTAACGCTGGCGGCATTTGCGGCGAGTCCAAGAACGCCATCCTGGACCTCGCGGGTCCGGTGGCGCGGGTATGGGTCGCCCCCTACGCGCCGCTGACCACATCTGGCCATAACGATGGCAACGACCTTGCCCTTGCCCTGGCCGCCATGGCGCGCGCCGGGTTGACCTTCCCGTTGGTCGCCAAGCCGGACATGAGCTGCAATGGCGTGGGCGTGCGCCTGGTGCGGGACGAAGCGCAGCTTGCGGCCTACCTCGCCGCATTTCCCCGCGCGACGGATTTGCAACTCCAGGCGCTGGTGACCCATGAGGGGGAGGCTGGGATTTTCTACATCCGTCATCCGGGCGAGGCGGCGGGGCGCATCACCTCCGTTACGCTGAAATTCCCGCCCACCGTGATTGGCGATGGCAAGCGCGATGTGCGCGCCCTTATCACCGCCGACTCGCGGCTGAACGCGGTTGCCAAACTGCTGCTGCCGAAACTGGGCGCCAAGGCGGGACAGGTTCCGGCGGAAGGCGAGGCCGTACGCCTGGTGTTTGTAGGAAACCATTGCCGTGGCTCCACCTTCAAGGACGGGCTGGACATCGTGACCCCAGTCCTGGCCGCGCGGATCGACGAGATCATGCAGGACATGCCGGAAGTGTATTTCACCCGCCTCGACTTGCGCTACGAATCGATGGACTCTCTGCGCGAGGGGCGGAACTTCACAATCATCGAATTTAATGGCAGCGGCTCGGAAGCCACTCATATCTGGGATCCGGAAATGACCTTGCGCGCGGCCTACGCCACACAGTTCTTCCACTATGGCGAGGCCTTCAAAATCGGCGCCGTGATCCGCAAGCGCGGCTTGCGGCCGGCTGGCTTGCTTAAATTGGCCTCGCTCTGGCGCTACCAGAAAAGGTTGATGGCGGCTTACCCCGCCAACGACTAATCCACCCACAAAACCCACCCTAAAGAATGGGGCAGGTACTGGCCGAAAGCCTTAGCACACGGCCATGGTTTGCGGGCGTGCGCGCGCGGGCCAGTGTTTGAGTAAAATACCCTTCCGGGGACTAAAAATAAAAACTGGAGAGAGAGAACGCCTTGCAGCCTGTATCGAGCATTTCGCGCGAGGCCGTCCCGCGTAAAATTCCGGCCTAGTTCATCAGGCTTGCGCGCGTCCTCGCGCCGGGCCGGCAAATTGGTTTCCCAAGACATCATCGAGGTACAATTTTATGGGACATGTCGACTTCACTGGAATTCCGGACAAAGACCGTCCGTCACCTGAATGGATTTCGCATCTGCGCCGCCGCTATGCGATCGAGCCGCAGGTGGACCGCCTGCTGGTTCGCAAAATGGAACTGCGCGCGGGGCCCGGTTATGAAAATGTGCCCTTGGACCGGCTGAGCCGTGGCGTCGAATCCCTGATCCGCTCGGAAATTGGCAACGACTTCAAGCTCACCGGCGCCCACTGGCTCTCCGGCGGCGCCTCCAAGCTGCAAATGGCATTCACGCTGGAATGGCACCGCCCCGGCGTGGGCTTCGAGAAAACCCCGATGGTGCTGCGCATGGAGCCGGCCGAATCCATCGTCGCCACCAGCCGCCTGCGTGAGTTCCAGCTCATCAAGGCCGTCGGCGGCACGGTGCCGGTGCCCCCGGTGTTCTGGTGCGACGAGGACGGCGTGCATCTGCCCTACCCAGCATTGATTTACGGCTTTGCCACCGGCGTGACCAAGCCCGCCGCCTCATCCAGCGGCGTTTCCGGCAGCAACACCTCGCTGCCGGCCGATGTCGCCGCCGCGCTGACGCCGCAGTTCATCAGCCAGCTCGCCGCCATCCACAACCTGGATTACAGCGGTCTCGACCTCTCTGCCTTCACCGCCCCCGTGCCCGGCACGCAATGCGCCGATTGGGGCGTGGATTGGTGGGAGCGCGTGTGGGACGAAGACGCCGACGAGGATATTCCGCTCCTGCGCCTGGCCGCCGGCTGGCTGCGCCGTAACGCCCCGAGCCTGGATAAACCCTCGCTCGTGCATGGCGACTACCGCCTCGGCAACTTCCTCTTCACCGAGCACGATATGCGCATCACGGCACATCTCGACTGGGAGCTGGGCCGCATCGGCGACCGCCACCAGGATCTTGCCTGGACCACCAACGCGGCATTCAAAACCTTTGCCGCGGACGGAAAAACCCAGCTGGTTTGCAGCATGCTTCCCGAAGCGGAGTTTTTTGAGCAATACCAGAAGGCCGCGGGCGTGACCGTTAATCCGCGCACGCTGCACTGGTACAAAATCTACAACAGCTTCAGCCTCGCCATTCTCATGCTCGGCACCGGCTACCGCATCGCCCGCAACGCCAAGACGCACCAGGACGTTCTGGTAACGTATCTGATGGGCATCGGCCACGTCATCATCAACGAGATGCGCGAACAGTTGGAAGAGGGATTCTAATATGCAACTCCGTGCGGATATCCAGATCAAAACCATTATCAAGGCGCTGAAGGATGTGATCGTCCCGGCCATCGACCCGGCGAACAAGCTGGCGGTGGAACAGGCGCATCTGGCCATGGGCCTGCTCAATCTGCTCTCCACGCAGCTGCCGGTGCAATTCCGTTTTGACCACGACGAATTGCAGCGCTTGGTGCAGGCTTCGGAAAAGCTTGAGCGCGTCTGTAAAAAAGACCCAGAGGCCAGCGCCGAGCTGCGCCGCCTGAAGGCCGCGCGTACCGAGGCGCAGCATGTGCTGGACAAGAGCCGGATCGACCCGGCGCGCATTCTCGACTCCATCCGTGCCCTGCGCACGGACATCAGCGCGCTGATCGTCACCGTGGAGCGCGAGGAACTCGGCGCCGAGCAGTTCACCGAGGCCGAGAAAGTCGTGCTGGAACTCTCGCGCGAACAGTTGCTGCGCGACCGTTCCCTGCTGATTTCGCTGGGCAATGAGATCAACCCGGCTGCCGTGCCCGCGATTGATACGCTGCTGCCGCATCTGGATTAATTTGAACGAGCGAGGCTGAGTCTGCTCAGCCTTTCGCGAAGGAGACGTAATTTGTCGCACGACCTTGAAAAATTTGAAGGCCATATCCCGGGCGACGGGCCGCTGTGGAACCAGAGCTTTTACTACAATGCCTACGACCCAGCGACCCGCACCGGCGTGCTGGTCCGCGTCGGCATCCAGGAAAACCGCCAGGAAGCCAACAGCTGGTTCATCGCCTTCCGCGATGGCCTGCCGCTGTTCACGCGCACCAACATGAACCTGCCCTATGTTACCGGCCGCCCGCTTGGCGGGATGGATATCGCGGGCATGCGCATCGAGGCGGAAATTCCGCTCAAGCGCACGCGCATCACCATCTCCACGCCGGACTTCAGTGCCAATCTTGTGTGGAACGAACTGCATCCGATGGAAGACTGCATTTCGCTCACCCACGACAAGGACGGCTCCTTCGCGCGCGAGCTGGCGCATGTGCATATTGAAGGCACGGCGACGGTGACCGGCGAGATTATCAGCCGTGGCGAGCGCAGCGAACTCAACGGCAACGGTTTCCGCGATATTGCCGCCGGGCCGCGCAACTGGGATGCCATGCTGCACTACCGCCTGGCGTGGCCGGTGTTCGACAACGGCACGGTGTTCGCCGGCGTGCACGGCATCTCCACCGGCCGCCAGTCCGCCTATATGCGTATGTATCATGACGGCACGCGCTGGATGAAGGTGACGGACATCGACGACCAGATGGTGTTCTCCGCCGACCCGACCGAAGTTGAAAGCGCGCACTGGAAGTTTACCGATGAGCTCGGCCGCAACCATGAGTTCACCGCCCGGCCGCTGTTCAGCTGGCTGTTCCCGCTGGATACGTTTGTGCTGCGCGAACAGCTGATGGAATACCGCCTGGCCGACGGCACCCTTGGCTACGGCCTCTACGAAACTGGCTACCGTCTCCCCTGGAGCGGCATTTAACTGACAACCAAGGCCCTGCCGGCGAGTTTGCTGGCAGGGAATTTTTTGCAGAAGACGGACAAGAATTTTTAGCAAGAAGGCGCGTCGCGCGGTGAAATTCCTAGCTTGCAGCGGCAGTATTTGTGAGCAGTGGCGCGGTGGCGCGGTCCGCTTCCAGGCCGATGCTCATGATGCTGCGGATCAGATGATCGATCAGGATTTCGATCTCCTGCGGGCTGGCCCCGGCAAAACGCGTCAGCGCCACGGTATGCCCGCCACCGATGAACAACCGGGCCGCGGCTTTGATGTTCATCTGTTCGGAAATTTCACCACGGCGTTTCCCCGCCGCCAACACCTTGCGCACCGCCGCGTGCAATTGTTCCTGCATCAGCAGGTAGCGCGGCCATACGTCGGCGCGGAACCCGGTGCTCCAATCGAGCCAGACTTTCACCACGTCGGAATCTTCCTGCGCCGCGCGGTCGAATTCCGTGACCATCTCCGTCAGGGCCGTGCGCGCGGAAACGCCTTCGCGCACCGCCCTGGTGACGATTTTCAGCAACGAGGCTTCAACCTCGGTCAATGTTTCCGCCACCAGGTCCTCGCGGGTGCGGAAATAGGAATGCACCGCCGCCACGGAGACATGGGCCAACGCTGCCACATGCGCATGCGTAACGCGCGCCACCCCATGCTCGGCAAACGCCGCGATGGCGCAGCTGAGCAGTTGCGCCCTGCGTTGCTCCGGCGGCATCCGGCTCCGTGTTGCTTTCGCTTCGGTCTTCAAAAGGGCGAACCTTCCCGGGTTAATCAGTACCAACCAAATCCTGATTGGGTCTCAAATGCTAGGGATTCTCAACAAGTCGTCAAGAGGGATGGAAGATTATCCCGCAGGACAGAGCATAGTTTACTATTGACACTTTACTCAATAAGCAATAGTCAAATCGCGCAACAAATTGCGGCCAACCGCGATAACCAGGAGGATGGATATGACAACAGCCATTAACGACGAAGAACTCGCGCGCACCATGCCGCTCGATCAGATCGACGTAAGTAAGCCAGAATTGTATGTGCGCGAGGGTCTGCACCCGTATTTCAAGCGCCTGCGCGATGAAGATCCCGTGCATTATTGCAAGGAAAGCGCCTACGGCCCGTACTGGTCCATCACGCGCTTTGAGGATTGCGTTGCCATCGACACCAACCACAAAGTATTTTCCTCCGACGCTTCCGTCGGCAGCTTCGTGCTTGACGACGCCACGCTGAACCCGACCACCGAGCATGGCCTGTACATGCCGAACTTCCTCGGCATGGACCCGCCGCGCCATGACGTGCACCGCAAGGTCGTCAGCCCGGCCGTGGCGCCGGAAAACCTGGAAAAGCTGGAGCCGCTGATCCGTGAGCGTTCCGCCGCCGTGCTGGACGCCCTGCCGATCGGTGAGACTTTCGACTGGGTCGACCGCGTTTCCATTGAGCTGACCACGCTGATGCTCGCCACGCTGCTCGACTTCCCGCTGGAACAGCGCCGCCGCCTCACCCGCTGGTCCGACGTCGTCACCGCCTCGCCGGGCGATGGCTTCATCGAGAGCTGGGAACAGCGCAAGAACGAACTGCTGGACTGCAAGGCGACGTTCCAGGCGATGTTCGACGAACGCAAAGCAGCACCACCGAAGTACGATCTGATCTCGATGATGGCGCATTCGCCGGACATGGAAGACATCACCGAGGACGAATTCCTCGGCACGCTGGCACTGCTCATCGTCGGCGGCAACGACACCACGCGTAACTCGATGTCCGGCTCCGCCATGGCGGCGCATCTCTACCCCGGCGAGTTTGAAAAGGTGAAGAACAACCTCGCCTTGATCCCGAGCGCGGTGTCCGAGACCATTCGCTGGCAGACCCCGATTGCGCATATGCGCCGCACGGCTCTGGCGGATTACGAATTCCGCGGCAAGCAGATCCGCAAGGGCGACAAGGTCGCGATGTGGTATCTCTCGGCCAACCGCGACGAGCGCGTGATCTCGAACCCGATGGACTTCGTTGCGGATCGCAAGAACCCGCGCCATCACATGTCCTTCGGCTTTGGCATTCACCGTTGCGTCGGCAACCGCCTGGCGGAAATGCAGGTCCGGATACTGTGGGAGGAATTCTTCAAGCGGTTCTCGAAGGTCGAGGTCGTGGGCGAAGTGACGCGGATTCCCTCCTGCCTTATCCATGGCTACATCAGCATCCCCGTTCGCCTGAGCAAGTAAAACTCAAGCCTCAATCAACAAGTCTCAATTATTCAGGAAATTTTCCATGCCTCATATCAAGTACATCGCGCATGACGGGAAGGAATATGACGTCGATGCCGCTGCCGGCACCTCCGTCATGGAAGCCGCCACCAGCAACAACGTGCCGGGCATCGACGGCGACTGCGGCGGCGCCCTGGCGTGCGGCACCTGCCATGTTTATGTCGACCCCGCCTGGGCCGCCAAGGCCGGCACGCCGGGAACGGATGCCGAGAAGGAAATGCTGCACCTGCTCGACAACTACGAGGACAACAGCCGCCTTTGCTGCCAGATTTCGATGTCTGACGCCCTTGACGGGCTGGTGGTAAGACTGCCGAAAGGCCAGCACTAAAACCGGCGTTGTACCGGCCACGGGATTTCCTTCCGTGGCCGGTATTTCGTGAAGATGTCGATTTCAAAGGGATAGGCGGCATGGGAAAAGTCCCATGTGCGCGGTCCCATTTAGCTTTTCAGGTGTTTCATGGTGGATTTCGTAATTGTGGGTGCCGGTTCCGCCGGCTGCGTGCTGGCCAACCGCTTGAGCGCCGACCCTTCGGTGAAGGTGACCTTGCTCGAAGCTGGTGGAAAGGACAGGAACTTTCTCTACCACATGCCGGCCGGCCTGCTGGGGCTCATGCGCTCGGGCAAGGGCAACTGGAATTACGAATCTGTGCCGCAGCCCGGCCTGAATAATCGCTCCGTGTATTTCCCGCGCGGCAAGGTTCTGGGCGGCTCCAGCTCCATCAACGGCCTGGTCGTCTCGCGCGGCAACGCCGGCGATTACGATCATTGGGCGCAACTCGGCAACCAGGGCTGGTCCTACGCCGACTGCCTGCCGTACTTCAAAAAACTTGAGGATTTTCCAGGCGGCGACCCGGCATACCGCGGCACCGGCGGCCCGATCGGCGTGACGTTGAACCCGCCGCCCGAACAGATGAGCCCGATTGCGCGTGCCTGGATCGAAGGCGGTTTGCAGGCCGGTTTTCCGTTCAACAAGGATGTGAACGCGCCAAACCCCTATGGCATGGCGCAGATGCAGGCGAATTTCGTCAACGGCGTGCGCCGCAGCGCCGCCGATGGTTATTTGAAGCCCGCACTTTCGCGCCCGAATTTACAGATCATCACCGGCGCGCTGGTCAAGCGCGTGGTGATGAAGGGCGGCCGCGCCATTGGTGTTGAATACATCCAGGGCGGGCGCACCAAGTTCATCGCCGCCGACCGTGAAGTTATCCTCTCCGGCGGTGTCATCAACTCGCCGCAGGTGCTGCAACTCTCTGGCATCGGCGCTGCGGAGGACCTCACCCCGCACGGCATTTCCGTGCAGCACGAACTGCCCGGCGTGGGCCGCAACCTGCGCGACCATATCTCCATTTCGCACAAGCAGCGCATCACCAAGCCGTACTCCATGCTCAGCGCGCTGAAACCGCTGGCGACGGTAAAAGCCGTGGCGCAGTACCTCATGTTCCACACCGGCCCCACCTCCACCAGCGGGCTGGAAGCCTGGGCGCATCTCAATTCGCGCCCCGGGCTGGAGTACCCCGATATCCAGATGTACTGCGTGCTGCTGATGTATAACGACCACGGCCGTGACATTATTCCCGAGGAAGGTTTCATGACCGCGCTCAACGGCTGCCGCCCCGGCAGTACCGGCACGGTGAAAATCCGCTCCGCCGATCCCACGGTGCATCCGGAAATCGACCCGAAATTCTTCACGGACCCGAACGACATCCGCGTGCTGCGCGAAGGTCTCAAAATCGCCCGCCAGATCGTGGCGCAAAAATCGTTCGACGGCTTCCGCGGCACCGAATACGGACCGGGTGCCAACGCGACCTCCGACGCTGACCTCGACGCCTACATCCGCGACAATGCCGCCACGCTCTATCACCCGGTCGGCACCTGCAAGATGGGCCCCGACGACATGGCGGTGGTGGACTCCTCGCTCCGCGTGCGCGGTGTTGACGGCCTGCGCGTGGTCGATGCCTCGATCATGCCCAACATCATCAGCGGTAACACGAACTTCCCGACCATGATGATCGGCGAGAAAGCCGCCGACATGATTCTGGGCAAGCACGCATGAGCACGGGCGTTTTCGACCCGCAAGCGCACGCCGCCGCCATGCGCGCGCAGGGGGTTTGGCACGACGAGCTGTTGAACGAGCATCTCGCCCGCTCGGTCGCGCAAACGCCGGAAAAACCAGCCGTGGTAGCCTACCGCGCCGGGCAGGCGCAGCCCGAGCGCATCACCTACGCCGAATTTGAGGAGCGTGTTGCCAAGCTCGCCGGCGCCATGCGCGCGCGCGGCATAGGGGCAGGGGATATCGTCGGCCTGCAACTGCCGAACTGGTGGGAATTTGCCGTCACCGTGCTGGCGTGCGAGCGCATCGGCGCGGTGGTGAACCCGCTGATGCCGATCTTCCGCGAGCACGAACTGAGCTACATGCTCGGCTTTGCCGAAGCCAAAATGCTGATCGTGCCGAAAATTTTCCGTGGCTTCGACCACGCGGCAATGGCGGCTTCCCTGCAGGCGCGTCTGCCCTCGCTCCAGCACGTCATCGTGGTGCACGGCGACGGTGAAAACAGTTTCGCCAACCTCCTGCAAAGTGGCACACCGGTACACGCCACCCACCGCGCCTTGCAGCCGGACGCGATGGCCGTGCTGATGTTCACCTCCGGCACCACCGGCGCGCCGAAAGGCGTGATGCACAGCGTCAACGGCATTCTCGCCTGCACCTACGCCATGTCCGCCCGCGCCGGCCTAACGGACAAAGACGTGGTGTTCGGCTGCTCACCGCTCGGCCACATGACCGGCTATGCCGCTTCGTTGGCACTTTCCATGCAACTCGGCGCCACCTTGGTGCTGCTGGACGTTTGGGAAGCCCGCAACGGCGTTGCCGTCATGGCGGCGGAAGGCGCCAGCTACATCGTGGCCTCCACGCCGTTTCTCTCCGACCTCTGCGAAACCGTCGCCACCGGTGCGCCGCGGCCCACGCATCTGCACCGCTTCATCTGCGGCGGCGCGCCCATTCCGCCGGTGCTGGTGGAACGCGCCGCGCGTGAGTTGGACCTGCAAGTCTGCTCGCTCTGGGGCATGACCGAAGCCCTGGGCGCCACCATGACCGAACCCTCCCGCGCCGCCGAAAAATCCTCCACCACCGATGGCCGTGCCCTTGACGGCATGGAAGTCTGCGTTACCGGCGCGGACGGCAAACCGCTGCCGCTGGGTGAAACCGGGGACCTGCTGGTGCGCGGCGCGCAAATGTTGCTTGGCTATTACAAGCAGCCGCTTGAAGGCATCTTCACCCCCGACGGCTGGTTCGCCACCGGGGACCTCGCCTACCTGGATACCGAGGGCTACATCCGCATCAACGGCCGCACCAAGGACGTGCTGATCCGTGGCGGTGAAAACGTGCCGGTCGCCGAAATTGAAAGCTTGCTCTATCGCCACCCCGCTGTCGCCTCGGTCGCCATCGTCGGCATCCCGGACGCGCGTTTGGGTGAGCGCGGCTGCGCCTTCGTGGCACTTCGCCCTGGCGCGCAGCTCGATCTCGCGGGTGTGCAGGCCTATTTGAACGAGGCGAAAGTCGCCAAGCAATACTGGCCGGAGCGGCTGGAAGTGCTGGCCGCGCTGCCCTGTACGCCCAGCGGCAAGATCAAGAAATTCGTTCTGAAGGATCAGGCGAAGGCGTTCGCTACCTGAACGTCAGGGCTGCGCTGGCAAGGTGCAGCCCTAATTACTCCGCCTTTACGCTGAACCCGGCCCCCCGGATCGCGGCGATGAACAGCCCCGCCGCGCCGTCGCCGCCGATGGTCACCTGCTTGCTTTCCAGGTCGGCCGCGACGGTGGCGTGGGGGTCAACGCTCTGCACCGCGGAGGTAATCGCCCGCACGCAGGAGGAACAATCCATATCAGGCACGAGGACTTGCAGCGTGGTGTCACTTGTCATGACGATCTCCTTGGACGGTCTTAATAAGGGGTACCCCGGCGGCAAGGTCAAGTCTTGACCCTCCCATGATGGGAACCATATTGTCCGCCATGGATCAACTATTACTGGCCGCGCAGACAATCGACCTCGCCATCGGCGGCATGACCTGCGCCAGTTGCGTTTCCCGGGTGGAAAAATCCCTCGCCAAAGTTCCGGGCGTGCAGGAGGTAGCCGTCAACCTCGCCACCGAGACCGCGCATCTGCGCGCCGCCCCCGGCACGAGGTTGGAGGAGCTGATCGCGGCGGTTACCCGCGCCGGGTATACGGCTACACTGCGCGCCCAGGGCCGCCCGCAATCCCACCGCCGGGAGAAGATTGAACTTATCGCCGCGGTGCTGCTCTCCGCCCCGCTGTTCGCCTCCATGCTCTGGCCCCTGCGGGGCTGGGTGGAACTCGCGCTGGCCACGCTCATCCAATTCTGGCTCGGCGCGCGCTTTTACGTGGCCGGCTACAAAGCCCTGCGCGCCGGCACCGGCAATATGGACGTGCTGGTGGCCCTGGGCACCTCCGCCGCCTACGGTCTTTCGGTGTGGGATTATACCACCGCCGGGCCGCTGTATTTCGAGTCCTCGGCGGCCATCATCACTTTCATCCGCCTCGGCAAATACCTGGAATCCCGCGTCAAACGCGAGGCCGCCGGCGCCATCACCGGCCTTAACAACCTGCGCCCCGCGCTGGCGCATGTGCCGGGGCGGGGCGATGTTCCCGCGCAATCGCTCATCCCCGGCGACGAAGTGGAACTGCGCCCCGGTGAGCGCGTCCCGGCTGACGGCATCATCACCAGCGGCACCTCCAGCCTGGATGAAAGCCCGCTCACCGGCGAATCCCTGCCCGTCGCCCGTGCCCCCGGTGAAGCCCTGCTGGCTGGTGCGCTGAACCTGGACGGCGTGCTGCGCCTGCGCGTCACCGCCGCCGCCGGTGAATCCTTCCTCGACCGCATCGCCCGCCTGATCGACGCCGCTCAGGCCTCCAAGGCGCGGGTGCAACGCCTGGCGGACCGTGTGGCGGCGGTTTTTGTCCCCATCATCATCGCCATCGCCGCCGTCACCTTCGTGGGCTGGCTCGCACACGGCGCGCCCTTGGCCGCCGCCCTCATCAACGCCGTGTCCGTGCTGGTCATTGCCTGCCCTTGCGCCCTGGGCCTCGCCACCCCCGCCGCCATTCTCGCTGGCACGGGTGTCGCGGCGCAGCGGGGTATCCTGCTCCGCAATGCCGACGCCATCGAGGCCGCCGCGCATGTAAACATGGTGGTGTTCGACAAAACCGGCACGCTCACCAGCGGCAAGCCCCAGCTTACCGGCATTCCCTTCCTGCAAGGCATCACGCGTGAACGGGCGCTGGACATTGCCTCGGCGCTGGCGGCGTCGGACACCCACCCGCTTGCCTCGGCTCTGCGCCGGCCAAACCCGCCGCAAGCGGAGTCCGTGCGCATTCTCCCCGGCCGCGGCGTGGAAGGCCAGGTTGCCGGGCAACGCTATATTCTCGGGTCTGCCGCGCTTATTGCGGATGCCGGCGGCACCGCGCCCCCGCTCACCAGCACAGCCACACTCTCCTATCTGGCGCGGGCGGACGGCACCTGCCTCGCCGCGTTCGCCTTCACCGACACCATCCGCCCCGGTGCCCGCGCCGCGATCGACCGCCTGAAAAGCATGGGCATTGGCGTGCAACTGCTGTCGGGCGACCGCGAAGCCGCCGCGCAGGCCGTGGGTGCGGAACTCGGCATCGAGCAGGTCATCGCCCACGCCACGCCGGAGCAGAAAATCGCCGCCATCCACGCTTTGCACGCGGCGGGCAAAACCACCGCCATGGTGGGGGATGGCGTGAACGACGCCCCGGCCCTGGCCGCCGCGGACCTCGGCATGGCGATGGGGCAGGGGGCCGATGTCGCTATCGAGGCCGCCGATATTTCCCTGCTGCGGCCGGATCTTGCCCTGGTCCCTGACGCCCTCGCCCTGTCGCGTAAGACCTGGAACGTGCTCTGGCAGGGCCTGTTCTGGGCGATGATCTACAACCTTATTGGCATTCCCGCCGCCGCCTTCGGCCTGCTCAGCCCCACCATTGCGGGCGCCGCCATGGCGGCCTCCTCCGTCTGTGTCCTCGCCAACGCGCTGCGCCTGCGCAACTGGAGACCCGCATGAACCTGGTGACAATCAAGCAAGCCTCGGCCGCCACCGGCGTCTCGGCCAAAATGATTCGCCATTACGAGAGCATCGGCCTGATAAAAGCGCCCACCCGCACCGAGAACCGCTACCGCCATTACAGCGAGGCCGAACTGCATGACCTCGGCTTCATCCGCCGCTCGCGCGACCTGGGTTTTTCCATTGAGGACATCCGCCACCTGCTTTCGCTCTGGCGCGACCGCAGCCGTACCTCGGCGGACGTGAAAGCCATCGCGCTGCGCCAGATCGCCGAGTTGGACGCCAAAGCCGCCGCCCTGGCGGAGATGAGCCGCACGCTGAAACAACTGGCGGAGAGTTGCCACGGCGATGATCGCCCCGACTGCCCAATTTTGGAGGCGCTGGACCGGCCGCCCTGCTGCAAACCTTGACTTTCCGCCCCGCTTTGCCGATAGGAGGGCTGAAGAAAATAGCGCGGATTGCGCTAGGCGCGCTGTCGCGCGCGATACCACAACACGAACGGGCACAATTTTTGTCAGACACTCCTGAGACCGAAGCGCAGACCACGGCGCTCGATGCGACTATTCCAAACATCGGCGAGGAACATCTCGCCGTAACGGGGATCGTCGAGATACCGGCGACCGAACCGCTGCCCGAACTGCCGCTGGAAGCACCGGCCGAGCCGGCCGTGGTGCAGGAGGTTCAGGAGGCCCCGGAAGCCCCGGAGCAGGAAACCCCTGGGCAGGAAACCCCGGAGTCCGATGAAGCCGACGCCGACGAGCGTGTGGCAGAGGATGCCGCCGCCGAGGCTGATGGTTTTGCCCCGCTCGGCCTCTCCGAACCCATTTTGCGCGCCCTGCATGACAAAGGTTACCTCCGCCCCACGCCGATCCAGGCGCAGGCCATTCCCACCGTGCTCATGGGCCGCGACGTTCTGGGCTGCGCCCAGACCGGCACCGGCAAAACCGCCGGTTTCACGCTGCCGCTGCTGGACATTCTCTCCGGTTCGCGCGCCCGTGCCCGCATGCCGCGCTCGCTTATCCTGGAGCCGACGCGCGAACTTGCCCTGCAGGTCGCGGAAAATTTCGTCGCCTACGGAAAATATCTAAAACTTAATCATGCGCTGTTGATCGGCGGCGAGAGCATGTCCGACCAGAAGGAAGCGCTGGCGAAAGGCGTTGACGTGCTCATCGCCACCCCGGGCCGCCTCATCGACCTGTTCGAGCGCGGCGGTCTGCTGCTGCGCGACGTGCGCGTGCTGGTGATCGACGAAGCCGACCGCATGCTGGACATGGGCTTCATCCCGGACATTGAGCGCATTGTCGCCATGCTCCCGGCCACCCGCCAGACCTTGTTCTTCTCCGCCACCATGGCGCCGGAAATCCGCCGCCTGGCCGATGCGTTCCTGAGCAACCCGAAGGAGATCACCGTCTCCAAACCGGCCTCGGTCGCCACCACCATCACCGCCGGCCTGGTGCTGGTGAATGAGCACGACAAGCGCGAGGCGCTGCGCCGGCTTATCCGCTCCGAGGACGTGCAGAACGCGCTGATCTTCTGCAACCGCAAGCGCGATGTCGACATTTTGCTCAAATCCCTGCTCAAGCACGGCTTCTCCGCCGGCGCCTTGCATGGTGACCTCGCGCAATCCGTCCGCTTCGCCACCTTGGAAAAATTCAAGGCCGGTGAACTTCGCCTGCTGGTCTGCTCCGATGTCGCCGCGCGCGGCATCGACATCGGCGGCCTGAGCCATGTGTTCAATTTCGACGTGCCGCATCATTGCGAGGACTACGTCCACCGCATCGGCCGCACCGGCCGCGCCGGCAAGGAAGGCCGCGCCTTCACCATCGCCACGCCGGAAGACCGCATGGTGGTGGAAGCCGTGGAAAAACTCATCGCGGCACCCATCCCGCGCATTGAAATTCCCGGCCTGGATACTGTGGAATGGGCCGAAGGCGACGCCCGCCGTGGCCGTGGCGGCCGTGGACGCGGTAAACCCGTAGCCAAGGCACCCGCCCGCCCGGCCAAAGCCCGGGACGAAGAACCCGCGCGCGAGCCCGCGGCTGAAGCCGTGCGTGAACCTGCCCGCGAGCCCACCCGCGAGCGCACCCCGCGTCCGCCGCGTTCGGAACAACGTGGCGAGAACCGCGCGGAGCACCGCCCCGCGCCACGCCGCGAGGAACCCGCCGCCCGCGTGGAAGAACCCCGCCGCCGCGAGCCGCGCACCGTCTACGCGACTGACAATAATGGCCCCAGCGTCCGTGGTTTCGGCACCGACGTTCCGGCCTTCATGCTCATTCGCAAACGCGGCCCGCTTGCCGCCATTCTGGAAGAGCAGAACGAGATCGAGGAAGACGACGTGGTCCAGGCGGCCGAGAACAACAATGACGAGGGTATGGCGGCTTGAATATCGTGACAAAACTTGAGGAGCCCGCCCGTAAAAAGGGCAAATTCACCAGTTTTGACTGGCAGGACGCACTCCGTCTCGACGGCCAGCTGACCGAGGAAGAGCGCGCCATCCGGGACGCCGCGCACCAATACGCGCAGGAAAAACTCCAGCCGCGCATCCTGCAGGCCTTCCGTCATGAAAATTACGACCGCAGCATCATGGCGGAAATGGGCGAACTCGGCTTCCTCGGCGCCACGCTGGACAGCCACGGCTGCGCCGATGTCTCCTACGTTGCCTACGGCCTTATCTCGCGTGAGATCGAACGCGTGGACAGCGGCTACCGCAGCGCCTTCTCCGTGCAATCCTCGCTGGTGATGTACCCGATCTGGGCATTCGGCACCCCGGCGCAGAAGGACAAATATCTGCCGAAACTGCGTACCGGCGAATTCGTCGGCTGCTTCGGCCTCACCGAGCCAGACGCCGGCTCCGACCCCGCCTCCATGCGCACCCGCGCCAAAAAGGTTGACGGCGGCTACCTGCTCACCGGCTCCAAAACCTGGATCTCCAACTCCCCCATCGCCGACGTGCTGATCGTCTGGGCCAAGGACGACGCCGGCGACATTCGCGGCTTCATCCTCGATCGCGGCATGAAGGGCCTGGAAACGCCGAAAATCGAAGGCAAGTTCTCGCTGCGCGCCTCCATCACCGGCATGGTGATGATGGAGGGTGTGTTTGTGCCGGACGAAAACATGCTCCCCGGCGCCAAAGGCCTGCGCGGCCCGTTCTCCTGCCTCAACAACGCGCGCTACGGCATTGCCTGGGGCGCGCTGGGTGCCGCCGAATTCTGCTACGAGGCCGCGCGCTCCTATACGCTGGAACGCAAAATGTTCGGCCGCCCGCTGGCGCAAACCCAGCTGGTGCAGAAAAAACTCGCGGACATGCTGACCGAAATTACCCTGGGCCTGCAATCCGTGCTGCGCCTCGGCCGCCTGCTCGATGAAGGCGACGCCGCGCCGGAAATGATCTCGCTGGCCAAGCGCAATTCCTGCGGCAAGTCGCTAGATATCGCCCGCGCCGCACGCGACATGCACGGCGGCAACGGCATCGCCGATGAGTATCACGTTATCCGCCACATGATGAACCTGGAGACCGTGAACACCTACGAGGGCGCGCATGACGTACATGCGCTTATCCTCGGCCGTGGCATCACCGGCCTGCCGGCGTTCTGACACGCAGGTTTTAAAACTAACATTATGAGCCATTGCAGGCATTATGGCATCTGTGGCGGTTGCGCCACGGATGCCCGCGGCGTTGCGGGGAAACCTCTGGCAATTGCTCAGGCTTTAACCAGAGCCGGATTTGTGGACGCGCAGGTGGCCGCCTTGGTGGAAACCCCGTTGCGCGCCCGCCGCCGCGCTGACCTCGGCGCGACGCGCAAGGCCGGCGAGATTTCCCTCGGCCTGCACCGCAGCGGCAGCCCCGCCGTGGTGGACATGCTCGAATGCGTGCTACTCCTGCCGGAAATCGTTTCACTCTTGCCGGATTTGCGTATTCTGCTGCGCAGCCTGCAGGCGTTCCGCAGCGCCGGGTCGGTGGTCATCAACTGGCTGGACAACGGCCCGGATATTCTGCTCCGCATGGACGCCGAGTTCACCGGCCCGGACCGCACCAAAATCATTGCCTTCGCGCGCGCCCATAACGCGCCACGCATCAGCATCGCCACGGGCACGGACCTGCCTGAACCAGCGGTTATTCTGCAAACCCCGGTCATCAGTTTTTCCGGCATCCCGGTTGACCCACCCGCCGGTGGTTTCCTGCAAGCCAGCCGGGAAGGGGAGGCGGCGATCATCGCCGCCACCATCGCCGGCCTGCCCAAATTCACCGCGAAATCACGCATTGTCGAATTATTCGCAGGCTCCGGCACGCTCTCCTTCGCGCTCGCCCAGCACGCCCGCGTTGAAGCCTACGAGGGCGACGCGAGCGCCGTGCAAGCGCAGGACAAAGCCATTCGCCTGAACAATCTGGCCGGCCGCATGCGCGTCACCCAGCGCGACCTCCACCGCCGCCCCCTGCAAACCGCCGACATGGCCGGCGCCAAAGCCGTGGTGCTGGACCCGCCCTTCTCAGGCGCCACCACGCAAATGCGTTTTTTGGCCGCCAGCGGTGTTGCCCGCATCATCTACATCAGCTGCAACCCGGATGCTTTGGCCACCGACGCCGCCGTGTTGCGCCGCGCGGGGTATACGGTGCGCAACGCCACGCCGATCGACCAGTTTCCGTATTCGGAAAATGTCGAGAGCGTGGTGGTGTTTGAGAAGTTAAAGTAATACCCTCTGAATTTCCGGCCGCACATGCGGCACAAAATCAGGTAGTAACCGCGCACCACAGGTAAGCAAATAATCTGCCGTGCGATCAAATAACTCAGGCTCTCGTGTTTTGTCGTTGGCATCGCCAGGTGGTATCCAAATAATCGTCTCCGAGCGGGCACGTGTCAGCAGCACCCGATAGGTATTCACCTGATAATCCCGTGCATCCTGCTTGCGCGCCTGATGCCATTTGGTGCCGCTGAAACTCCGCACCATCCAGCCGCCATTCCAGGTCAAATCGCCACCCCAGCACAGCCCGACATAATCCAGCTCCAACCCCTGGCATGCAAACTCCGTCGCCGGAATTTCCAAGGCGTCAGATGCCCGCACATCAGGCCAACGCTTCAAAAACCAGTTGGCCACAAGGTCGTCATTCATGTGCTCGAACTTCGGCCAGATGCCATCTGCAACCAAACGCTTGGCACCACTTGAACAAACCAGCCCGGCACGGCGTTCACCACGGGTCAATGTACGCAAGCCATTGCGCATATCCGCCAAGGAACGCGTAATGAAAAACGGCAACTCTGCCCCCGCATGGCTTCGTGCTTCATCCGTGGCACCCCGCAACACGGCATCAACCCATGGTGCCGCACTATTCGACCGCACGTTGCGGATTGGCACGCCAAGATGCAGGGATTCATCGATGACCATTCCAGGCGGTGGCATCAGAAACAGGCGCTGGCGAGGCTCGGGCGCGTTCAACACCCCTGGCGCCGCGCGAATCTGCCAAGCGGGCCGCAGCGCCAATGCCTTGCCCCACTCCGCCAACCCTGCCTCGCCGGAGTTAATTTCCTGGCCATTGCCAACCAGCGCGACGATGACAGCGTAATCCTCGTGCCGTAGCATGATATCCAGGACAATTCCTGCTTCGCTATCGGTATGCTTGAACTTGGTAGCACCATAGCTTGCATCCCAAGCGCGCTGCGCTTCATCAAACACAATCACATGTTCGGGGAGATGCGTTTTTTCCAGAATATAATACCGCAGAAATCCAGTGATACTCTCGATCTTGCTCTTGGTTTCATGCCGAGCCGCCCTGGCCGATTTCGAACCGGCCTTTGCCGAATCCTCCGCCAGCGCCGCCTTCAATACATAAACCATCGGCAGCGTGCCGGTTAAAAACGTCCCATCAGTGTCGCTCGAAAACACTGCATCCAATCCGCACAGCGTTTTGCCTGCTCCAGGTATCCCCGTAACAAATAAAATAATGTGTGAGCCGCTCGCCTTCGCTTCCTGAATCGCTTGCAAAATCGCAGCCGTCGTGCGGCTCAAATTATCGGTGTCAGCGCGAGCCGTCCTAATCTCGGCAACACCATGCTTGCCGTAAAGTGCCCTTGCAGCCTCAATAATCGTCGGCACCGGCCGGTAGGCGGCCCGCTCCCAACCCTCAATATCAACATCCCGATGCGGAATCCGCCCAAGAATTTCCCCCAGCAAGTTAGGCAAAGTATCAGGCAGCGCATCATACACAACGGAAACACCGGGCCAGGGAAACGACCATTGCGGGCGGCTTGGCTGCCCCGTCCCCGCAACAAGAATCGGCACAATCACATGGCCTCGGCTGCCGGTATGGAAATCGCGTAGATCATACGCATAATCTTCCGCCTGTACCCGCGCATCGGCCGTAAAATGGCTGCCAAGAGTCTTGAATTCGATTACGAGAATGGCGCGGTCGGTCACCAGCACCGCATCCATGCGCCGGCCCAAGCGGATCAGCGGATATTCCAGCAACAACTGCCAGTTGTTCGGCATATCCACAACGGCTTTACGTAAAATTTCAATTTCCGAGAACCAGGCGCGCAACTGCGCCTCATGGTTAGTGGGATGTGTCTCAATCGCCCGCAGCGCCAGTCGCTCGACAATGCTTGTGATGTCCTGGGAGAGGAATGTCTGGATCGTCCCCGACCACCAAGCCCGAGACACCGTATCTAAGCCAGCAATCAGGGGGTCATCCATATCCGAGCTTTGGCAGCAAAACGGGCGTCACACAACCAAAAGTAGAACCCCCTACCCCTGCTTCCAGGGCAGCCCCTCGGCCTTCCAGCCACCCACATTCCCGCGGTGGCCGCGCGCGTCCTGCGGTCCCTCGAACCCGTCTTTCACATTATACACATGCTTGTACCCGGCCGCCTTGGCTGCCTGTGCGGCCGCCATGCTGCGCGCGCCGGAGCGGCAGATGAAGTAGATATGGTCCGTGTGCTTAATTTTTGCCGTCGCCAGCGCTTCCACGAATTTCGGGTTCGGCTGCATGGTGGGGAACACCTGCCACTGGATCAGCACCGGCTGCTTGCCGGTCTGGCTCAAATCCGGCACGCCGACGAAGCTCCACTCGGCATTGGTCCGTACATCGCACAGGGCGGCATCGGGATTGCTCATTAACGCTTCCCAGACCTGTCGCGGCGCCAAATCTTCGATCATAATATCCCCCGCAAGTACTGTATGACTATTTTGGCCAGCATAGCGAGGACGTAGCGTAATGGGAACAGTGGTAGACGGGTTGATCGGGGCAATCGGCAACACGCCGCTCATCCGGCTGGGGCGCGCCAGCGCCGCCACGGGGTGCGAGATTTTGGGCAAGGCCGAGTTCCTCAACCCCGGCGGCTCGGTGAAAGACCGCGCCGGCCTCGCCATTATCCGCGCCGCAGAGGCGGACGGCACTTTAAAGCCCGGCGGCGTTATCGTGGAGGGCACCGCCGGCAACACCGGCATCGGCCTTACTTTGGTGGCCAACGCGCTCGGCTATAAATGCGTGATTGTTATGCCGGAGACGCAATCCCAGGAGAAAATCGACTTTTTGCGCATGATCGGCGCCGATTTGCGCCTGGTCCCGGCGAAACCGTTCAAAGACCCCGGCAATTACGTCCACGTTTCCCGCCGCTTGGCTGAGGAACTGGGCGCGGTCTGGGCCAACCAGTTCGACAATCTGGCGAATCGGGAGGGCCACCGCCTCACCACGGGGGCGGAAATCCTCGCCCAGACCGGCGGCAAGGTTGACGCCTTCACCTGCGCCTGCGGCACCGGCGGCACGCTGGCCGGGGTGAGTCTGGCGCTCAAAGCCCACAACCCCGCCACCAAAATCATCCTGGCCGACCCGGAGGGCAGCGGCCTCTACGGCTGGGTAAAAAACGGCGATCTCAGCATCACCGGCTCCTCCATCACCGAGGGCATCGGCCAGTCCCGCGTGCCGGAAAACCTGAACGGCATCGCCATCGACGACGCTTTGCGCATCCCCGATCCGGAAGCGCTGGAACAGGTGTTCGACCTGCTCATCCACGAGGGCCTTTCCGTCGGCGGCTCCGCCGGCATCAACGTCGCCGCCGCTATCCGCGTCGCGAAAGACCTCGGCCCCGGGCACACGGTTGTCACCATTCTCTGCGACGGCGGGGCACGCTACCAGAGCAAGCTGTTCAACCCGGAATTCCTCCGCTCCAAAAACCTGCCGGTGCCATCATGGCTGTAGAAGACCCCGCCACGCTCGATGCAGAGGAATTACTGGCTGCCTATGCCGCCAAAACCCTCACGCCGTTGCAAGCCCTGCAGGCCATCACCGAGCGCATCGCCCGCCGCAACCCGGAGATCAACGCCTTCGCGGTAATGAACCCCGCCGCCTTGCAGGACGCCCAGGCCAGCACCGCCCGCTGGGCCGCCGGCAAGCCGCAAGGTGTGCTGGACGGTGTGCCGGTAACGATCAAAGACATTATCGACGTCGCCAACCTGCCCACCCGGCGCGGCAGCAAAACCTCCGACCCCACACCAGTGCCCACCGACTCGCCGGTGGTCACCGCCCTGCGAGAAGCGGGTGCGGTCATCCTCGGTAAAACCACCACCACCGAATTCGGCTGGAAAAGCCCTGGCGACTGCCCGGCCACCGGCATCACCCGCAACCCGTGGAACCTCGCCCACACCCCCGGCGGTTCCTCCTCCGGTGCCGCCGCCGCTGCCGCCGCATTTTTCGGCCCGTTGCACGTGGGGACTGACGCGGGCGGCTCCATCCGCATCCCCGCCGCCTGGTCCGGCGTTGTTGGGTTGAAGCCCAGTTTCGGCCGCGTGCCGCAGTGGCCGCTCGGCGCGTTCGGCCACGTCGCCGTCGCCGGCCCCATCACCCGCACCGTGCGCGACGCCGCCCTCATGCTCTCCGCCACCGCCGGGTTCAGCCCGCGCGACCCGTTTTCCCTGCCCGACCCCAAACGCGATTTTTTGGCGGGCATCGAGGACGGCGTGGCGGGCCTGCGCATCGGCATCCTCGCCAACCCTGGCTTCGCCGCCCCGGCCGATGACGACGCGCTAAATGCATTGGAATCCGCCCGCAAAATCCTTGAATCCCTCGGTGCCACGGTGGTGCAGGCCAACATCGCCCTGCCGGACGCCTCCATCAGCTTCACCAAAATCTGGGGCGCCGCGCTGGCCCGTCAGGTCGCCACCATTGCGCCGGAAAAACACGCGCTGCTCGACCACGGCCTCACTGGCCTGGCGCGGCAATTCGCCACCGCCTCGGCGCTGGACATGCTGGAAGCCGAAGCCCAGCGCGTGCAAGCCGCCCACGCCATGGCCGCCACGGATTACGACGCGCTGATCTGCCCCTGCGTCCCCCAAGCCGCCCCGCTGGCCGGCGTGCCGGTGGACGACCCGGTGCAGGGCCTGCTGCAACACTGGGCGCCGTGGACATTGCTGTTCAACCTCACCCGCCAGCCCGCCATCTCGCTCCCCATGGGGGTGAATGCCGCCGGCCTGCCGGTCGCCGTGCAAATCGCAGCACCTTTGTACCGTGATGATGTGGTGCTTAAAATCGCCCGGGCGGTGGAGAAGGCGGTGTAACCACAAGCCCATCCGCCCCGCGCGTCAGCGGCGCATGCGCCAGCACCGCCGCCATGCGCAGTGCCCCATACAAATGCGGAAACGCCTGCCCCCCGCGCGAGACCTCCCAGCGCACTGCGTTCCCCAGCGCCGCCAGATCCACCGCCGCCACCACCAGATTACTCTGTCCGGCAAAATGCTTGTCCACCGTCTCGGTCAACTGCGCAGCGGTAGAGAGGTGAATATACCCGTCCGCCCGGTCCACCGGCGCACCGGCAAAATCCCCGGCCTCCAGGGCGGCAAATTCCGTGCCTGTCAGTACTTTATAGGCAATCGCGTCCTGCATCTCTGTCCCCCGAGCATCTATCGCTAGCTAAGCCTATACCTCTGCCATGCCGCCAAATCATACCCATGACAAAAATTTATCTGGCATAAGGTGTTTAAAATAGTTAACTAGAAAAAATCCAGAGGAGCCCCGCATGCCAGACAACCTTCCCCCCAGCAACAACCCGCTTGTTCACCAGTGGATGCCTTTCACCGCCAACCGGCAGTTTTTGGAGCAGCCGCGCCTCATCGAGCGGGCCGAAGGTGTCTATTATTATAACACACGCGGCGAAAAACTCTTTGACGGCTCCTCGGGCCTGTACTGCATCCCCCTGGGCCACGGCCGGCGCGAAATCCGCGAAGCCGTCACCAAGCAGATGCAGGAGCTCGACTATGCCCCGCCGTTCCAATACGGCGTCCCCGCCGCCTTCCGCCTCGCCACCGAGATCGCGGACATGCTCCCCCCCAGCCTCAACCGCATCATGTTCGCCGGCTCCGGCTCCGAGGCGGTGGAGACCGCGCTGAAAGTCGCCATACAGTACCACCGCGTCCGCGGTGAGGGGCAGCGCCAGCGCTTTGTCGGGCGTGAGCGCGGCTACCACGGCGTCAACTTTGGCGGCTGGTCGGTCGGCGGCATGGTCAACAACCGCAAAAGCTTCGGCCTCGGCCTTCCCGGCGTCATGCACATGCGCCACACCAAAATCGCCGAAAATCAGTTCCAGATGGGCGAGGGCACGCACGGCGCCAACTTGGCTGACGATCTGCAGCGCTTTGTTGACCTGCATGGCGCTGACACCATCGCCGCCTGCATTGTCGAACCCATCGCCGGGTCCACCGGCATCCTGGTACCGCCGCAGGGTTATTTGCAGCGCCTGCGCGACATCTGCACCAAGCACGGCATTCTGCTGATTTTTGACGAAGTCATCACCGGCTTCGGCCGCACCGGGCAGAATTTCGCTTCGCAGACCTTTGGCGTCACGCCGGACATCCTCACCATGGCGAAGGCGCTTACCAACGGCACCATCCCGATGGCCGCCGTCGCCGTGCGCGAGGATATTCAGCAGACTATTCTGGATGCCGCGCCGGAACACCACGTGGAATTCTACCACGGCTACACCTATTCCGGGCACCCGGTTGCCTGCGCCGCCGCGCTCGCCACGCTCAAAATTTACCGCGAGGAGGATACCTTTGCCCGCGTGCGTGAGCTTGCCCCGGCGTTCCTGGAGCAGATCGGCGCGTTCAAGGACCTGCCCTATGTCACCGATACGCGCGGCCACGGCCTGCTCGGCGCGGTGGAGCTGGAACACAAAGGCCCGCCCGGCGCGCGCGGCTTCAACATTCTCTGCAAGGCGTTCGAAGCCGGCTTGGTGCTGCGCGCGGCGGGTGACTCTATCGTCCTCGCCCCCCCGTTTGCCGCCACGGCCGATGAGCTGACGCAGATGATCGAAATCATGCGTAAAGTTATTGTCGCGAGCTAGAGGAAACACAGAATGTACCAAAATGTATTGCTGCATATCGCGGGCAAATGGCGCGCCGCCGGTGGCGGCCGCACGCTTGATGTCGTAAACCCCGCGACCGAGGAAGTCATCGGCACGCTGGCCCACGCGGGTATTCCCGATCTCGACGAAGCACTCGCATCCGCCGCCGCCGGTTTTGCGGTGTGGCGCAAACTCTCCGCGTATGAGCGCAGCAAGATCATGCGCAAGGCGGCTGATCTGGTGCGTGAGCGCGCCGAGGACATCGCCCGCCTGATGACCGCCGAGCAGGGCAAGCCGCTGGTGGAAGCGCGGACGGAAATTTTAGGCTCCGCCGATGTTATCGACTGGTTCGCCGAGGAAGGCCGCCGTGCCTATGGCCGCGTCATCCCCGCGCGCGCTGCCGGCATCTATCAGCTTTCGCTGCGCGAGCCCGTCGGTGTCGTCGCCGGCTTCACGCCATGGAATTTCCCGATGAGCCAGGCCGTGCGCAAAGTCTCCGCGGCTTTGGCGGCGGGTTGCGCGTTTATCCTGAAAGGCCCTGAGGAAACCCCGGCCAGCTGCGCCGAACTGGTGCGCGCGTTTGTGGATGCAGGCACCCCGCCCGGCGTCGTGCAGCTTGTCTTCGGTGTTCCTGCCGAAATCTCGGAATATCTGATTCCGCATCCGGTGATAAAGAAGATTTCCTTCACCGGCTCCACGGTGGTTGGCAAGCACCTCGCCGCATTGGCCGGTGCCAACATGAAACGCGCCACCATGGAACTCGGCGGCCACGCTCCGGCCCTGGTATTCAACGATGCCGACCTCGACGCCGCCGCGACAATTCTCGCCGCAAACAAGTTCCGCAACGCCGGGCAGGTTTGCGTGGCACCTACGCGCTTCATCGTACAGAACGAAGTTTTTCAGCCTTTCCTGGAAAAATTCGTCGCCAAGTGCGAGGCGCTCAAACTCGGCAACGGGTTGGAAGCGGGCACCACCATGGGCCCGCTGGCCAACGGCCGCCGCGTTGCCGCCATGGAATCCCTCATTGCTGACGCCGTGAGCAAAGGCGCCAAAGTTGCCACCGGTGGCAAACGTTCAGGCAACAAGGGCTATTTCTTCGAGCCCACCGTGCTCACGGACATTCCCGCCGACGCCCGCGTGCTGCACGAGGAACCGTTCGGCCCGCTGGCCCTGTTCATGCCGTTTGGCACCTTTGATGAAGCCATCAACGAAGCCAACCGCCTCGCCTACGGCCTCGCCGCCTACGCCTACACAAGCTCCGTCACCACCGCGACGGCGCTGGGTGCCGGCATCGAATCCGGCATGATCGGCATCAACCACCACGGCGTGGCCCTGACCGAAACCCCGTTCGGCGGCGTGAAAGACAGCGGCTACGGCTCCGAAGGTGGCGCCGAAGGGCTGGAGCCGTACCTGGTCACGAAATTTGTAACCCAGGCCAGTATCTAATCAGTCTAACCAACCGCGCGGCAGGGGTGTTCCAAGTGGAATACTTCTGCCGCGCGCAGGCTTAAGCACCACCGTTCTGCAGGATCGCCCCATCACCAATCCGCCGCACCTGAAACGGCCCGCGTGTCCCCGCCACCGGGCGAAACAAAAACCCATGGCCACCCGAGCCCAGCCCCGCCGCCCGCAAATCCTCGCGGTACGCATTGGCCAGCACGCGCCCAACGCATGTTTCACCGCATAACACCTCCAACGCCACCGGCTCTTCGGGCGCGCAAGTATCCTGCGCCCAGCCACGGACCACGGCGGCCGACGCTTCATCAACAAACCCATGCAACGGCCCAGGGCTTTTTCGCACGGTGCGAATCCCCGCACGGGCGTTCAAACGCTGCTGAATCGCATGCAACGCAAACCCATCCTCCGCGCGCGGCAGGCAGGCTACCTGCGGCAACTCCGGGCCAGGATAAAGCACGGCAAATTCCGCCGCATTGGCAAACCGCTGACGGCAACTGGCATTAACAAAACTCTCCGCCGGGCAGTTCTCCGCGAAAATCACCGCATGCCGCTCCAGCTCAACATGAAAATAGCTGACCTCCGCCAGCCCTTCCACTTGGCGGATGGAAACCCCATTCACCAGCCGCCAAGCGTATACCAGCACCCCGTCCAGGCAAAGCGCATGGTCCGGCGAGACAAACAAATCCCGCGACGGCATATTCCACCCCAGCGCATGCCGCCGGATACGTATCGGCAGAATTTCCCTATCATCAACAAATGGCGCGCTATAATGCCGCATCCCAATCCATTTTACCGGCGCGGAACCACCCCCAAGAATCTTCACACCATCGCCAATCCTCAAGCGCTCCACGGCAATATTCCCACGCACCGTGGCAATGCGCGTCCCGGCGGCAAAGCACGCTGGCCCACCCCCGGTCACCTCCACGGCATTGTTCAGGGCGCTGACAATTAAATCACCACCAGTAATCCCCAGCGTCTCGAAAAGACTGCCATTGGAAAGCACCAGCCCCGTACCGCTAACAAAGCTCGATGAGGCAACGCTGAACCCCTCCAGCACGATGCTATCCCCGGCGCCAAACCCGGCGATACTTTCACCGCCCGCAAGCTCATCCACCGTCCCCGCCAGCACCCAACCAGCCCCCGGCCCGAACTGAATATCCGAAAATCCACTGAAGGAGCCGCCAAGATCCAGGCTCCCGGCACCATTGAGAATCAGCTCCCCCTGGCCCGAGCGGTCCGTCACCGCCCCGCCAAACCGCGCCCCGCCAGCCGCCGCCAGCGTGAGCGGCCCGAGACTGTCAATCGCAACTATGCTACCGCTAATCAGCCCGGCATTGCCGATATACCCGCCCGCACTCGCATAAATACCAACGTCGCCACCGCTGATGCCACCAGAATTGTTGACGCTCGCACCGGCATTGAGAAACATGCCGTCGTACACGCCGCTGATGCTCCCCGTATTTTCGACGCTGCCACCAGCGGAAATGTTAACGCCGGTGTTGCCGGAAATCTGCCCGGCATTGTTCAGCGTGCTGTTGTTGGAAACATACACGCCGATGCCATGGCCATAGATGCTACCGGAATTGTTCAGCGTAGCGTTGTATTCTTCCTCCACTCCGTAAATGCCGCCGGAAATATCCCCGGAAATATTACTGAGGTTGCTGCCCGTAAAAAGCTGCACGCCGGCGAAACCATGACCGGCAATGCTACCGGTGTTTACAATGCTGCCGTGCGCCGTCGCGCGTACGCCGGTATACGCGCCGTATACCGCGCCAGAGTTGCTCAGGCTGCCGCCATTCATGCCGACACCGAAATTACCAGGCCCGTGGTTATGCCCGGTTATGCCGCCCGTATTGGTAATACCACCGCCCGCCGCCAGCAGAATACCGGTGGCACCGTCGATGCTGCCGGCATTGGTCAGGCTGGCGGTGGACCGGAAATAAACGGCCACGCCATAGGAGTTGCTGGAAATAACACCATAATTGGTAACACTAACGCCGGCGATTCCAGCGCCGGCATAAAGCGCTGTGGCAAACGCCCCCGGCGGGGCAATGCCGCCGCCGGGGGTAATGGTGAGGCTGGCCGCATAATTACCCGCGCCCAGCGTGATCTGGGAGGTGAGGCTTGTGCTGATCGTCCCGATACCCATGCTGCCCTGTTCGCACGGGATTCCTGGCGTTCCGCGCTAGTTTGAACTTAGCAAAAATACCTTAGGTTGCAATGGCCGGGTTCAGGCGCCGCGCAAGCAAAGGTTGTGCGTGCATAAAAAACCTCCGGCGCGGGCTTAAAGCGCCGGCCGGAGGGGGATAGGCGATAAAAAACGGGCGGGTTTAGCGCTCGGTGTCGTCGGATTCCGGCTGCACGTCGATGTCGGCGTCGAGCACGTCGGCGTCGTCGTCCAGGTCGTCGTCTTCCAGGATGTCCTCGTCGGCATCGTCATCGACGACCTCGACATCGACGTCATCGGGGTCAACCACCGCGGGTTTGACGATTTTCTTCACTTCCTCGGGCATCGGCGCGGCGCGCTTGAGGCGGGGCTGCTCAGCCGGCTGCTCCGTTGCGCACTTCGGGCAGACCGCCGGCTCTTTGCCGAGATCGAAAAACCGAGCCCCGCACGACACGCAGGTATGTTTTGTTCCTAGTTCCGGTTTCGCCATGCCCAACCTCTGCTCCGAACGCGATTTCAACAAGGGCGGCGCGATGCCATGCCCAGCCCGCTATGTCAAACGGCCTCCCTTATGCTAAGCGGCGCGGCATGGAGACTCAACCCGCACGGCCGCTTGCCGCCCGCCGCCCTTCCAGCCCTCTTTCCGGGGAAATTGCCGTTCCCGGCGATAAATCAATCAGCCACCGCGCCCTGATGTTCGGCGCCCTGGCGGTTGGCCAGACCCGCATCACCGGGCTGCTGGAGGGCGAGGATGTGTTGCGCACCGCCGCCGCCATGCGCGCACTGGGGGCGGAAATTACCCGTGAAGGCGCGGATTGGCTGGTTTGCGGGCGGGGAATCGGCGGGCTGACGCCGCCGGAGGACGTGCTCGACATGGGCAATTCCGGCACCGCGGCGCGGTTGCTGGCGGGAATTTTGGCGACGCATGATTTTTCTTCGGTGATGACCGGCGATGCGAGCCTGCGTAAGCGGCCGATGGGACGGGTGATCGAGCCGCTGAAGGCCTCTGGGGCGGTGTTCACGGCGCGGGAGGGCAACCGGCTGCCGTTGACCATCCAGGGGGCGCGGGACGCCCTGCCGATCACTTATCGGCTGCCGGTGGCCTCGGCGCAGGTGAAGTCCGCGATTTTGCTGGCCGGGTTGAATGCGCGGGGCATTACCGAGGTTGAGGAGCCCGAGCCGACGCGGGACCATTCGGAAAATATGCTCACCCATTTTGGCGCGCAGGTGAAAGTAACCCAGGCGGGGCGGGGGAGGCTGATAAGGCTCACCGGGCAGCCGGAGCTGCGCGCGGCGGATGTGGTGGTGCCGGGTGATCCGTCCTCGGCGGCGTTTCCGCTGGTGGCGGGGCTGCTGGTGCCGGGCTCGAAGCTGGTGATCAGCGGCGTGGGGCTGAACCCGCTGCGGACCGGGTTGTTCGATACGCTGCGCGAAATGGGCGCGGAATTGGCGATTCGCAATTTCCGCATCCAGGGCGGCGAGAATGTCGGCGATATTTACGTGGAGCATACCCAGCTGACGGCTGTGGACGTGCCGGCGGAGCGGGCGCCGAGCATGATTGATGAGTATCCGGTGCTGGCGGTGGCCTGTGCCTGCGCGCGCGGGGTGTCGCGGTTGCGGGGGCTCTCGGAGTTGCGGGTGAAGGAGAGCGACAGGCTGGCCGCTACCGCCGCCATGCTGCGGGCGGGGGGCGTGCGGGTGGAGATCGAGGGGGATGACCTGATTGTCCACGGAAGTGCGCAGCCGCCGGGGGGCGGGCTGGTGGAGACGCATATGGACCACCGGCTGGCGATGAGCGCGTTGGTGTTCGGGCAGGCGACGAAAGAGCCGATGAGCATCGATGACGCGAGCTTTATTGATACCTCGTTTCCGGGGTTTGTGGCGCTGATGCGTCAGTTGGGCGCGGATATCTCACTCCTGAACCGGGCGCTATGATTATTGCGATCGATGGGCCTGCCGCGGCTGGTAAGGGCACGCTGGCAAGGCGGATCGCGGCGGCGCTGGGGTTGCCGTATCTGGACACCGGGCTGCTGTACCGGGCTGTGGGGCGGCGGGTGCTGGACGCGGGTGGCGACCCGGCTGATCCGGTGGCGGCCAAGGCGGCGGCGGAGTCTTTGACGGCAGCGGATTTGGCGCGCGGGGATTTACGTGATGGCGCGGCGAGCAAGGCGGCGAGCCAGGTGGCGTCTATCCCCGCGGTGCGGGCGGCGTTGCTGGGGTTTCAGCGGCATTTTGGCGATGTGCATGGCGCGGTGCTGGATGGGCGGGATATTGGCACGATTATTTTCCCGGACGCTGATATTAAACTGTTTGTGACGGCGAGCCTGGAGGCGCGGGCGGGGCGGCGGTTTGCCGAGTTGCGGGCCAAGGGCGATGATGTTTCGCTGGCGGCGGTGTGCGACGATTTGGCGGCGCGTGATGACGCGGATGCCAAGCGCGCGGCGGCGCCGCTGGTGGCGGCGGCCGATGCGATTTTGTTTGATACCACCGCGATGGATGCGGATGCGGCGTTTGCGCGGGCGCTGGCGTTGATCAAGGCGAAGTTGGGGTAGGAGGTGTTTCACGTGAAACACTTGTGAGGATTCTTGTTTAACGCGTTGTTAGTATAGCTTAATTTTTTACTTGCACCCCAATTTGTGCGGGTTTGTGTCGAAAAAACAACGAAATGCCGCTTGGCGGCGGGATATTCAGGACGGCGGGGGTCGGTGAGATGAAGAGTCCGGTTGGTATTTTGGCGGTTGGGCTGGTGTTGTGCGGGGGGTTGGGCTTTGGCACGGCGGCGCGGGCCGTGAGCACGGTGCCGTTTGTTGGCTGCGTTGGCACCGGCTGGCGCGGGGCGGCGGCGCCGGTGGGGGAGCCGGTGCAGGTGGATTTGCCGACGGATGTCGCGGCGAAATTGGCGTATTATTCGGGTGAAAACCTTGGCGTTCTGGCGCCGCGCGGGTGGGAATGCGCGGGCGGGGATAGCATCAGCAATTTCTCGCTGCGCGTGGTGCCGCCGGGGCAGCCGGCGCGGGGACCGCAGGTTTATGGGGTGTTGCTGCTGGCGACGTCGAGCAATGATCCGAATGGCCAGTTGGTGAACATGCTTTATGGCCACGCGTATTTTCCGCAGGCGGTGACGCAGGATTTGGTAGCGGTGTGGCTCGCGCATAACAGCGAGGTGACGGCGTTTGCGGTGACGAAATATTCGGACGATGTGCTGGATTATGATGCGGCGGATTCGGTGAGGTTTACGACGCCGGCGGGGCGGAACGGCTTGGGGCTGGATTTTTTCCCCGTTGCGGACGCCGGAGGCAAGCGGCAGTTGGGCGCGGTGCCGACGGCGGGGTTTTTTCTGCTGGTGCCGGGGCCGTTTGTGAAGGTTTGCGAGACGTATCAGTTCGCGGCGCGGTTGCCGGGGGAGGTTGCGGATTTGGCGGGCGCGATTTCGCGGTATGCCGAGCAGCAGGCGCAGGTGAATGCGTTGTCGGACTGCGTGGAATAATTCGCCGTAAGCAACGCGTCATGGCCCGGTCAAGCCGGGCCATGACGCGTTATGGGGCTGGCGTTGCGGCTGCCGGTTTGGGGGCGGGTGGTGACCAGTCCATGGCTGGTTTGAGGCGCGGGTATTGTTTGGGCGCTGACCAGTTGCCGAGCATGGCAGTGTTGAGGGTGAGCGGCGGAGCCACGTAAGGGTGCAGGCTTACGCGGAGCGCGAGGCTGTTGTCATAGATGTCGACGCTGCCGGTGGCGCTGGCGGTGCCCGCGGGGCCGGCGAGGCTACCGGTGGTGAGCGTGCAGTTGCCGTGGTCGAAGCTGCCGGAGAGCGCCAGGGCGGTGTAGCCGGTGCTGCCGCTGGCCAGGGCCGCGCGCAGGGCGTGGGCGCGGTTGGGTGATTGCAGGGCCTCGGCCACGCCTTGGAGGCTGAAGCCGTACAGGCGGCCATTGCTGGCGTTGAGGCTGGTGGTGCCGCCCAGGGTGGCGGCCCAGATGCGCGGCGAATAGCCGGTGGCGGTGAGGCTGCCCGAAGCGTCAAAATTACCGGAGAGCGTGTAGGGGAAGGCCAGCGGCAGGTTGAGCTGCGTGGGGTCTATGTGGCTGGCGCTGAACTGGGCGGTGAGGGCCGGGGGTAGGTTGTTGCTGGAAGCCGCCGTGACGGTGCCGGTGAGCGTGCCGCCGGCGAGGCTGGCCTGCGGCAGCGCCAGAGTGAGGCTGTTGTTGGGGGTGAACGTGAGGCTGGCGGTGGTGGCGCCGAGGATGGGGATGCCGCCGTAGAGGATGCGGTTGGCGGCGAGGGTGATTTTGCCCTGGGCGCTGGCGAGGCTGTTCCAGGGGAGTGTGTAATTGGCCGGGATGGACGGCAAGGCGAGGGTGTCGGCGGCGATCTGGCCGGAGATGATGCCCTTGGTGCTGAGCACGCGGCCGCTGGCGGTGAGGTTGCCGAGCGAGAGTACGAAATCCGGCAGGCCGTAGGTGGTGGGCGAGGCGGTGAAGTTGGCGCGCAGCGAAAGCGAGCCAGGGCCGGGGAAGGCGCCGCCCTGCGAGAGATTGGAAATATTCAGGGCAGCGATGGCGTTGGGGTTGCTGAGCGAGAGCACGAAATCCGGCGGGCCGTAGGTGGTGGGGGATGCCGTGAGTTCAGCACGCGACGAAACCGAGCCGGGGCCGGGGAAGGTGATGCCCTGCGAGAGACCGAAGATAGCCAGGGCCGCGATGGCGCTGGGGTGTTGCAGGGAGATGGTGCCGGTGGCGCTGGATTGGGCCAGGTTGAGGACCGGGGCGGCGGTGAGGGTGAAGGCGCCCAGCGTGGCGACGGCGCTGGTGGCGAGCGCGTTGGATGGGCCGCGGGCGGCCAGAGTGAGGCTGAGGCGGGGCTGCACCAGGGCGGCGGGGAGAATTTGCCAGCGCGGTGGCAGGAGTGCGGCCAGCGGTGCGGCGGAGGGCAGTGACAGAAAACCGCGCGCGGCGGTGACGTTGCTTGCTGCGTCCAGCGTGAGGCTGCCCGAGGCGAGGCCGCCCAGCACGTTGGCGGAGATGCGGCGGATGTTGAGCTGGGTGGTGAGTTCGCCGTCCAGCAGCAAATGCGTGAGCGGGACCGGGCCGAGGCTGGCACGGGTGGCGGTGATCTGGCCGTCGGCGGTGAAGTTGCCGGGGCGCTGGCCGAGCCAGGAAAGCAGGGGGGTGAGGTCCAGGCGGTCGAAAGCGAGTGCGCCGGTGGTGTGGGGGCCGGTGATGATGAGGCCGCCGGTGACGTGGCTTGGGCCGAGACTGCCGGTGAGGTTGGACAGGGAAAGATGGCCGATGGTGCCGGAGAGGTTGGTGGAGAGCTGGGCGGTGGTCCAGGCGGTGGGGGGCGTGAGGCCGAAGGCGGTGAGCAGGCCGGAGAGGTCCGGGCTGTTGAGGCTGGCCTGGCCGGTGAGGGCGCCGGGCGGGGTGACTTGCAGGCTGGCGGCCACGGTAGTGCTGCCGGGGAGTGTGGCTTGCAGGGAATGCACGTTCAGGCCGCTGGGGGAGAGGCTGAGGCTGGTTTGCAGGGCGGGCAGGCTGTGGCCGCCGTAGGTGAGGTTGGTGGCGGAGAGCGTGAGGGCCACGGGCAGGCTGGGCCAGGAGGTGGCCAGGGATTGCAGCGGCGTGAGGTCAAGGTTTTGCGCGTCCAGCGTGGCGGCGAGGGTGGGCTGGGTGAAGTCCAGCGTGGCGCTGCCGGTGAGGCTGGCTTTGGCGATGTTGAGGTGGATGCCGGTGGCGGTGGCGGCGGTGCCGGAGGTGGTGAGGTTGGCGCTGCCGGAGGTGAGCGGGGCGGCGAGGCTGAGCTGGCCGGCGAGGGCGCTGGTGCCGCTGAGATTGCCGGAGAAGTTGAGCGTGACGGCGCCGCTGTTGGTGGTGATGGAGAGCGGCGCGGTGCCGGTGAGGGCGGCGGCGCCCAGGGCCGCGGTGAGGCTGAGGTTGTAGCCTTGCAGGATGCCGGTGCCGGAAATGGTGACGGCGCCGTTCTCGCCGGTGAAGAGGTCGGCGTCGACATTGGAGAACCGCGCGCCGCCGAGGCTGATGTCGCCGTGGTGGATTTGCGCGTGCAGGGCGGCGAGCCAGGCCGGGGGCGCGATGGTTTTGGGGCCGCTGGGCAGGGGCCAGGGGAAGGCGATGGTCGGGCTTTCCAGCGTGAGGGTTTGCGTGCTGAGCTGGCCGTGCAGCAAGGCGGGCAGGGAAATGTCCAGCTTAAGGGAGCGGGCGGTGATGACCTCGTTGTCCGGGCCGGTGATGGTGATCTGGCCGGCGGTGAGTTTTGGCGCGGGCAGGAGGCTGAGGGTGAGCTTGCCGCCGATGTGGACTTGGCGGCCGGTGAGGCTGGAGGCAAGTTGCTCGATGCGCGGGCGGTGCGAGCTGGAGGCGACGAAGCCGGGCAGCGCCAGCACGAAGGTGGTGGCGGCGGCGGCGGCGGCAAGCGGGAGGAACCAGAGGTAATGCTTGTTCACGGGATGTTAAAACCGCCGCCGCCTGGGGTTTTGATGACAAAGGCGTCGCCCGCGTTGAGCTGGGCCTGGGCGCTGCCGGGGAGGTGTTCCACGGTGCCGTCCGCGCGCTCGATATATTGTTCGCCGCGCGCGCCGGGGGCGGCGCCGTGCAGGCCGAAGGGGGCGACGGTGCGGCGGGAGGCGACGATGGTGGCTGTCATGGGTTCCAGGAAGCGGATTTTGCGCACGGCGCCGTTGCCGCCGGAATACGTGCCGGGGCCGCCGGAGGCTTTGCGGATGGAAAATTCCTCGACACGGACGGGATAGCGGAGCTCCAGGATTTCAGGGTCGGTGATGCGGGTGTTGGTCATGTGGGTATGTACAGCAGAGGTGCCATGAAAATTGGGGCCGGCGCCAGAGCCGCCGCAGATTGTTTCGTAATACTGGAGTTGGGCGTTGCCGAACAGGAAGTTGTTCATGGTGCCCTGGGCGCAGGCGCAGGCATCGAGCGCGCCCAGGAGAGCGGCGGTGAGGGCCTGGGAGACTTCCGTGTTGCCAGCGACGACGGCGGAGCCGGGCGGGGGGGAGAGGAAGGTGTTTGGCGGGATGATGATGGTGAGGGGTTTTAGGCAGCCCTCGTTGAGGGGGATGTCGGCGCCGGTGAGGCAGCGGAAGGCGTAGAGGACGCAGGCCGTGGTGACGGCGGGCGGGGCGTTGAAGTTGGTGGGGTCGGCGGGGCCGGTGCCGGTGAAGTCTATGGTGGCGCTGTTGGTGGCGCGGTCGATGGTGAGGCTGACCTTTAAGGGGGCGCCGCTGTCCATGGTGTAGGTGAAAGTGGCGTCGTGCAGGTGGGAGATGGCCTGGCGGATGGCGGCTTCGGCGTTGTGCATGACGTGGTGCATGTAGGCATGCACCGTGTTCCAGCCGTAGCGGGTGATGATGGTTGTTAAGGCGTTGGCGGCGTTGGCGTTGGCGGCGATCTGGGCTTTGATGTCGGCGACGTTCTGGTCCGGGTTGCGGGCGGGGTATTTTGCTCCGGCGAGGGTTTCGCGGAAGGTTTGTTCCTCGAAGGTGCCCCCGGAGAGGATGAGCAAATTGTCGATGACGACGCCTTCTTCCTCCAGGGTGTGGGAGAAGGGCGGGGTGGAGCCGGGGGTTAGGCCGCCGATGTCGGCGTGGTGGCCGCGGCAGGCGGTGAAGAAGCGGATTGTTTGTCCGGATTCGTCGAAGACGGGGGTGATGAGGGTGATGTCGGGGAGGTGGGTGCCGCCGGCGTAGGGGTTGTTGAGGGCGATGGCGTCGCCGGGTTTTAGGGTGGGGCCGCGTTGTGCGAGGACGTGGCGGACGGAGGCGCCCATGGCGCCGAGGTGGACGGGGACGTGCGGGGCGTTGGCGATGAGGCCGCCGATGGCGTCGAAAATGGCGCAGGAAAAGTCCAGGCGCTCTTTGATGTTTACGCTTTGCGCGGTGTTGCGCAGGACGGTGCCGGCTTGCTCGGCGATGGCCATGAAGAGGTTGTTGAAAAGTTCGAGCAGGACGGGGTCGGGGCGGCTGGGGTCGGCGATGATGGCGGCCTCGCGGGGGGTGATGCGGCGCAGGATGCAGTGGTTTTGCGGCGTGATGGTGGCGGCCCAGCCGGGTTCGATGATGGTGGTGGTGTTTTGCTCACGCAGCATGGCGGGGCCGGGGATGGTGGTGCCTGAGCCGAGGGCGTCGCGGTCGTAGATGGGGGCGGCGTGGTGTTTGGCGCCGGTGAAGAGTTGGGCGGTTTCCAGCGGGGCGGGCAGGAGTTTTTCCGGGATGCCGGGCTCGGGGACGCGCTCGCCGGGGGCACAAGCTTCGACGACGATTGTTTCGGCGATGAGGGGTTTTTCCGGGGTGATGAAGCCGAACAGGCGCTGGTGGGCGGTGGCGAATGCTGCCGACATTTGCGCGTGGGTGGTCAGCGGGATGGGCAAAGCGGTGTCGGTGCCCGCGTAGCGGAGCAGGATGGTGGTGCTGGTGGTGGTTTGCGCGCCGGGGTTTTGGGTGCGCAGGGCTTCGGTGGCGTCAGACGCGAGGGTTGCTGCGGTGGTGGTGAGTTGGGTGATGCAGGCGGGGGTGAATGGGAGTTCGACGGCCTGGTCGCGCAGGAGGGAGAAATCGGCGAGGCCGATGCCGTAGGCGGAGAGGACGCCGGCGAGGGGGTGGATGAAGATGGTGTCCATGCCGAGTTCGTCGGCGACGAGGCAGGCGTGCTGGCCGCCGGCGCCGCCGAAGCAGGCGAGGGTGAAATCAGCCGGGTTGATGCCGCGTTGCACGGTGATCTGGCGGATGGCATGGGCCATGTTGGCGACGGCGATGCGGATGAAGCCCTCGGCGAGGGATTCTGCCGTGGTTTGGGTGCCGGTGGTGATGGCGACTTGTTGGGCCAGGGTCTCGAATTTATCGCGGACGATGGTGGCGTCGAGCGGTTGGTCGCCGTTGGGGCCGAAGATGGCGGGGAAGTGGTGGGGGAGAATTTTTTGCACCAGGACGTTGGCGTCGGTGATGGTGAGGGGGCCGCCCTTGCGGTAGGCGGCGGGGCCGGGGTTGGCGCCCGCACTTGCCGGCCCGGCACGCAGGCGGGCGCCGTCGAAGGTAAGGATGGAGCCGCCGCCGGCTGCCACGGTGTTGATGGCGAGCATGGGGGCGCGCAGGCGGACGCCGGCGATTTCGGTCTCGAAGGCGTGTTCGAAGGCGTTGTTGTAGAGGGCGACGTCGGTGCTGGTGCCGCCCATGTCGAAGCCGATGACCTGGTGGAAGCCGGCGGCGGCGGCTGTGCGGGCGGCGCCGACGATGCCGCCGGCGGGGCCGGAGAGAATGGCGTCTTTACCCGAAAAATTTTCCGCGCTGGCGAGGCCGCCGTGGGATTGCATGAAGTATAAAGGCGAGTGGTTTAATCCGGCTGAAACCTGGGCGACGTAATGTTTGAGGATGGGCGAGAGATAGGCGTCGGCCATGGTGGTGTCGCCGCGGGGGACCAGGCGGAGCAGGGGGCTGGCGATATGCGAAAGGGAGATGTTGGTAAAACCGGCTTGCGCTGCGAGTTCGCCGAGGCGTTGTTCGAGTTCTGGGTATTTCCAGGCGTGGATGAGGGCGATGGCGACGGAGTTTATGCCGCCGGCGTGGGCGTCGCGCAGGGTTTGCAGGGCGGCGGGTTCGTCCAGGGGCTCGATGAGGGTGCCGTCCACCGCGACGCGGCCGGAGACTTCAGCCACCTGCGTGTAGAGCATGCTGGGGAGTTTGATGTCGAGGTCGAACAGGCGGGGGCGGGCCTGGTTGCCGATGCGCAGCAGATCCGCGAAGCCGTGGTTGACCAGCAGCAATGTGGGCGCACCTTTGCGCTCCAGCAGCGCGTTGGTGGCGACGGTGGTGCCCATTTTGACGTGTTCGATGAGGCCTGGCGGGATGGGTGCGCCGTAGGGCAGGCCGAGGAATGCGGCGATGCCGGCCAAAGCGGCGTCCTGGTAGCGCTCAGGGTTTTCCGACAGGAGTTTTTTGGTGGCGATCTGGCCGGAGGGGGCGCGCGCCACGATGTCCGTGAAGGTGCCGCCGCGATCGACCCAGAAATGCCAGCCTGTCATAATCCCCGCCTGAAAGATGCGCTGGTTGATGTATGATTGTTGGGTTGGGTTCAAGGGTGCGGGTGCCGCGCGCGGGGTTGGCGGGGCGGCCGCGCGCCAAAAAAGAGAATCCCACCCTGGGCCATTCTCTATGGCTCAGGGTGTGGTAGGTGAGGTATATGGCGTTTTGGGGTAAGATTATTGGTGGGATGGCTGGGTTTGCCATGGGCGGGCCGGTGGGCGCGTTGTTTGGCGCGGCGATGGGCCATGCCGCCGATGAAGGAAATTTAAACGGGTTTAGCTTTGCGGGGCGGCCGTTGCCGTTTGAGAGCGCGCGGGCGGCGGCCATGCTGGGACGGCGGGACCAGATTTTTGCCGTGGGCGTGACCGTGCTGGCGGCGAAGCTGGCGAAATGCGACGGGCCGGTGGGGCGGGTGGAAATTGACGCGTTCCGGCGCAGTTTTGCCATTCCCGAGGGGAGCGTGGCCGAGGTGGGGCGGTTGTTTGATAATGCGCGGGGCTCGGCGGCTGGGTTTGAGACCTATGCGGTGCAGATGGGGCAGGCGTTCTCCGACAACCGCGGGATTTTGGAGCAGGTGCTGGCCGGGTTGTACCAGATTGCCCGCGCCGATGGGCCGGTGAACGGGGCGGAGGCGGATTTTCTGTCCCGCGTGGCGTATGGGTTTGGGCTGGATTTGGACATGGCGCAGCGCGCGGCGCGTGGCGGGCCGATGGCGGCACCACCGGTGGAGGATTCTTATGCCGTGCTGGGGATTAGCGTGCGGGCGACGAAGGAAGAAATCCGCGCGCGGTGGAAGAATTTGATGCGCGAGAACCATCCTGACACGCTGACGGCGAAGGGGGTGCCGGCGGAGATGGTGAAGAAAGCCTCCGACCGGGTGGCGCGGATTAATGCGGCTTACGATACCATTAAGCGCGAGCGGAAGCTTTGAGAGACTGTTTCAGAAGTCTACTCTGGCGGCCGTCTAGGGGCGATTTTCTGCGCTCCGGTGCTCACGTACCTTGAGTACGCTCCGCTCCGGTGCTCGAAAATCACCCCTAGCCGACTCGCCAGAGCGACTTCTGAAACAGTCTCTTAGATCGGTGGCGTCGCCGAATTTTGACGAGCGGCTGGGCGGGGTTGAGTTTCTGGTACTCCACTACACCGGCATGCGCAGCTGCGAGGCGGCGGTGGGGCGGTTGTGCGACCTCGCGGCGAAAGTTTCGGCGCATTATGTGGTGGATGAGGATGGCACCGTGTTTTGCCTGGTGGCGGAGGAGAAGCGCGCCTGGCATGCGGGGGTTAGTTATTGGCGCGGGGTGAGTGGGTTGAACGATGCCTCGATCGGGATTGAGATCGTGAATCCGGGGCATGAGTTTGGTTACCGGGCGTTTCCCGAACAGCAGATGGCGGCGGTGACGGCGCTGTGCCGGGATATTCTGGGGCGGTGGCCGGGGATAGCGGCGCGCAATGTGGTGGGGCATTCCGACATTGCGCCGGACCGTAAGTGGGACCCTGGCGAGCTGTTTGATTGGCGCGGGCTGGCGGCGGCGGGGATTGGGGTGTGGACGGATGCGTTTGCGCCGCCGGGGGATGTGATGAAGGATTTGGCGGCGATTGGGTATGATACGCGGTTTGCCGCGCGGGATGTGATTCTGGCGTTTCAACGGCATTTTTTGCCGGGACATTTGAGCGGCGAGGCGGATATGGCGACGGCCGGGCGGGCGGCGGCGCTGCGGGCGCAGGTTGACGCATACGGCTGAAAAGGTGCTAAGGACCGGGCATCCAGACGGTTGGACGGCCGCTGGCGGGGTAACTCGCTGGAGGAAAGTCCGGGCTCCACGGAAATACGGTGCCGGCTAACGGCCGGCGGGGGCGACCCCAGGGACAGTGCCACAGAAAACAAACCGCCACGGCTTGCCGTGGTAAGGGTGAAACGGTGCGGTAAGAGCGCACCGCAACCCTGGTGACAGGGTTGGCAGGGTAAACCCCACCGGGAGCAAGACCGAATAGGGGCGGCCGGCATTGTGCCTTACGGCATGAATGCGGGAGTGTTTTCGATCCGTCGCCCGGGTTGGTCGCGTTGAGGCGGGCTGTAAGGTCCGTCCCAGAGGAATGGCCGTCCAGCACCGTTAAAGGTGTGGACAGAACCCGGCTTATAGACCGTCTGGATATTTTCTTGGTTTTCGTGGGCGGAACGGAAGCGGGAACAAAACAGAAACATTGAGTTGGAAATTTTGCAGGCGGCGCCCAGGGATTGGCGTTCGAATCGCGGGCGAATTGGCTGAATTGTCCTTGCGGTGGGGGCTTGGAACATGGTAGTGGGAGAAATTCCCATATTATCCCATGTGGGACCAGGTGAGGCCCAACGATAAATCCCAATGTCCCTGTTTTTTGGCAAACATGAGAATCGGCTGGACCAGAAGGGGCGGGTATCTATTCCCGCGAACTTCCGGGGGCTCATGAAAAGTGAGCCGGGGACGATTGCGTTGGTGCTTTGCCCGTCGTCCACGGCGGGTTGCGTCGAGGTTTGGTCGCCCGACAGTTATAGGGCGATGGCGCAGGAGCAGCTGGCCAAGCATGACCGTTTGAGCAAGGGCTATAAGAAGCTCGCGGCGCGGTTGTTCGCCGAGGCGTGGCCGCTGGAGACGGACAAGGAAGGGCGGATTATGCTGCCGCCGGGCGTGTTGCAGCGGACCGGGATTAAGGACGCGGTGGCGTTTTTTGGCGTTGGCGAGAATATTGAAATTTGGGAGCCGGTGGCTGGGGCGGCGCATCTGGCGGCGATGGCCGAGGATGACGAGCCATGAGCGAGTTCTCGCATGTGCCGGTGTTGCGCGATGAAGCGGTGGCGATGCTCGCGCCGCGCGCGGGCGGCGTTTATCTGGACGGCACGTTTGGCGGCGGCGGTTATGCGAAGGCAATTTTGGACGCCGCGGAATGCACGTTGTTCGCCATTGACCGTGACCCGGCGGCGGTGGCGCGGGCGGCCGAGCTGGCGCTGAGCTATCCTGGGCGGTTGAAGATTTGTGAAGGCAGGATCAGCGAAATTTTGCACCTTCTGGGTGCCGGGGGAGTCGAGTCGCTGGATGGCGCGGTGTTTGATCTGGGCGTGTCTTCGTACCAGATCGATGACGCGGCGCGCGGATTTTCGTTTCGCCAGGACGGGCCATTGAATATGCAGATGGGCGGGGCGGCGATAACCGCGGCGACGTTGGTTAATACGCTACCCGAATCCGAACTCGCTGATATACTTTACCAGTTCGGGGATGAAAAAGCGTCTCGCCGGATTGCGAAAGCGATTGTTGAGAGGCGGAAAGTTGAGAAATTTGCGACGACAGTGGATCTCGCGGGAGTGATACGGAGTGTTGTGCGGCCAGATAAATCGGGGATTGATCCCGCAACCAGAAGCTTTCAGGCGTTGCGCATTGCCGTGAACGATGAGCTTGGCGATATCGCGGCGGCGCTGGAGCAGGCGGCGGCGTTGCTCGCGCCGGGCGGGCGGCTGGTGGTGGTGAGTTTTCATTCGCTGGAGGACCGCATTGTGAAGCGGTTTTTCGCGCAGGCGAGCGGGCGCGCGCCGGGGGTGTCGCGGCATGATCCGGCGGGGATGCAGGGCGGGGAAAAACCGCGGTTTAAGTTGTTGACCGGTAGCCCGGTGGGGCCGAGTGCGGCCGAGATTAAAGCCAATCCGCGGGCGCGTAGTGCCAAGCTGCGGGCGATGGAAAGGCTGGCGGCATGATCCGGCCGCTCACGTTGCTCAGTGCGGTGGCGTTCGTGTTTTCGGGCGCGTATCTGTTTGCGGTGAAGCATCGCGCGCAGGTGCTGGATGACCAGATTGCCGGGGTGACGCAGGCGACCCGGCTGGATGAGCAGCGGATCCGCGTGTTGCAGGCGCAATGGGCGCTGGAGGCTGATCCGTCGCGGCTGGCGCAGCTCTCGACGCAGTTTACGAATTTGCAGCCGATGAAGCCGGACCAGTTGGTGACGCTGGCCTCGTTGGGCAGTGCGCTGCCGGCGCCGGGCAGTGCGGCGCCGGGGCCGAACCCGGAAGATGCGATGCCGGTGTTGCCGGTGGCGGTACCTGCGCCGGCGGCGGTGGCGGCTAACGCGCCGGCCACGGTGCAAATGGCGGCGGCGCGATCTGTGACGCAGGCGCCGGTGCAGTTGGCGCCGGTGCAATTGGCGGCCGTGCTGGGATCGTCCGGGGCCGCAAAGGTGCTGGTGCATACCGCCAGCGCGGATACGCAGACGCATAGCCTGCTGGGGCGGCCGCATACGCCGCGTTTGCGGCACAAGGTGGATGTGACGCATGAATATGCTGACAACCGGCCGGCGTTTAGCCCGCAGCCGCTGGCCGCGCCGCGGTTGCCGATGGGGGCGCAGGTGATGTCCGTGCGGGCGGTGGCGCAGGTGGCACCCGCGCCGGTGGCGTCGGCGCAGGAAGATGGGGGCTCGCTGCTGGGGATGGCGCAGAGCGGGAGCGGCAATTGACACTCACACTGCGGCCTGAGCCGCCGCCGCCGTCGCGCCGCAAGGGTGCGCCGGAGCGGGGTGCTGTGCCGATGATGGAGCATGTGCGGATCACCTCGCCCGATTTGGACCAGCGGGCCGCGCTGGAAAAGGCGCACGGGCGGCTGCTGATCGGCGCGCTGATGTTTGCCGGGCTGTTTGGCGTGCTTGCGCTGCGGCTGACCTATGCGACCATTATTCATCCGATTTTGCCGAGCCAGGCGCAGTTGGCGGCGATGCAGCCGGTGTTGGATGTGACGCCGCCGCCGCCGGGGCGGGCGGATATTACCGACCGCAATGGCACGATTTTGGCGGTCTCGCTGCCCGGCGCGCAGTTGTATGCGGACCCGCGGCAGGTGAGCGACCCGGTGGGGGCGACGGAGAAGCTGGTTTCGGTGCTGCCGGGGATGGATGGGGATGCAACGGAGAAGAAACTCGCCTCGGGCAAGGACTTTGTATACCTGGACCGCAAGCTGACGCCCGCCGAAGAGCTGGCGGTGAACCAGCTTGGCATTCCGGGCGTGTATTTTGAGAACAGCGAGAAGCGGCATTATCCGGATGCCGAGTTGGCGGCGCATATTTTGGGCGGCGTGAATGTGACCGGGGGCGGCATCGCCGGGGTGGAGAAGTATTTTGACCAGCGGCTGACCAGTAATCCGGCGCCGCTGGCACTTTCCATCGATGCTGGAATCCAGAGCATTGTGCATGACGAGCTGGCGTCGGCGGTGGCGGAATTTAAGTCGCCGGGCGGTTGCGCCATGGTGATGAACGCGCATACCGGCGAAATGCTGGCGATGGTGAGCCTGCCCGATTACGATGTGAACGGGTATGGCGCGGCGGACCCGAACAACCAGTTCGATAAATGCGTTAACGGCGATTATGAGCCGGGCAGCGTATTCAAATTGCAGACCATCGCGATGGCGCTGGATTCGGGGATGATCCATTACTGGGATTATTTTGATACCTCGCATCCGCTGAAGGTGGGGCGCTTTACCATCACCGATTTCGAGCCGGTGCATGTGTGGATGGCGGTGCCGCAAATTCTCAACGTGTCGTCGAACATTGGGGCGTCGCGGATTGCGACCATACTGGGGCCGAAGATCGAGCAGGCGTGGTATGCCAAGCAGGGGTTTTTCAAGCCGCTGGATATTGAGCTGCCGGGGCCGCCTGCGCCTGAGCTGCCGCCGATTAATAACTGGGGGTTGGCGGCGACGATGACGGTGTCGTTTGGCAACGGTATCGCGGTGAGTCCGCTGCATTTGATTACCGGGGTGGTGCCGATTGTGAATGGGGGCATCCGTTATAACCCGACGCTGGTGGCGGTGGACCCGAACGGGCCGCAGCCGGTGGGGGTGCGGGTGATGCAGCAGAGCACCTCGGACCTGATGCGCAAGCTGATGACCAATGTGGTGCTGTTTGGCACGGGCAAGAAGGCGCAGGTGCCGGGTTATGTGATTGGCGGCAAGACCGGAACGGCGCAGGTGGTGGGGCCGCATGGCGGGTATTTGAAGCATACGAATAACGCGTCGTTCATGGCGGCCTTCCCGATGGATAACCCGGAATATGTGATTTACGTGCTGGTGCTGCAGCCACATGCGGATGCGACGACGGGCGGGTTTACCACGGGCGGCGTGATCGCGGCGCCGACGGTGGGGCGGATTATTGCGCGGATTGGGCCGATGCTGGGGATGCTGCCGGCAGAGGGGGACCAGTTGGCGGCGCTGGATGCGTCGTTGACCATACCGTTGCAGCCTACGCCGCCGCCGGGCAAGAGCGGGCTGGGGCCGGGAAATCCGCTGCCGGCGGGGGCGAATGCGTTTGCTTATGAACTGCTGGGCGAGAAGCCGCCTCAGGCGCTGGCGCCGGTGCATCCGGCACCGCTGCTTTCGGCCTCGCACGGGACGAGCCACCCGCATGATGGGGTGATGGCGCCGGTGTATCCGTTGCCGGGCAGCCATATGACCATGCGTGATCGCGGGCGTGATCGCGGGGTCCCCCGTGCGGAGTCCTGAATTGACCGGGGTGAGCGGCGTTACGGCGGATAGCCGGGCGGTGCGGCCGGGGTTTTTGTTTGTGGCGCTGCCGGGGGTGAAGGCGGACGGGCGGGGGTTTATTGCCGAGGCGGTGGCGCGCGGGGCCGTGGCCGTGCTGGCACCGGAGGGGACGATTTGGCCGCCCGGCGTGCCGCCAAGGCCGCTGTATTGCGCGGCGGCACCGCGGACCAGGCTGGCGGAGCTGGCGGTTGAGCTGGCGGGCAAAATGCCGGAGCGGCTGGTGGCGGTGACCGGGACCAACGGCAAGACCAGCACGGTGGATTTTTTGCGGCAGATTTTGGCTGGGGCGGGGCGCAAGGCGGCCTCAATGGGGACGTTGGGCGTGATCGCGCCGGGGGTGCCGCAGACGGACTCGCTGACGACGCCGGACCCGGTGACGCTGGCGAATACGCTGGCGACGCTGGCGCGCGAGGGGGTGAGCGATGTGGCGCTGGAGGCCTCCAGCCATGGGATTGAGCAGAGCCGGTTGGATGGGCTGCGGTTTGCCGCCGCCGGGTTTACCAATTTGACGCGGGACCATCTGGATTACCACGGCTCGATGGACGCGTACCGGGAGGCCAAGCTGCGGCTGTTTGAGTTTTTGCTCCCGCGCGGGGCGGTGGCCGTGGCGATGGCGGATATGGAAGTGGAGACGCTGGGCCGGTTGCGCGAGATTGCGGCGCGGCGGGGGTTGGATTTTCGGACTGTGAGTGTGGAACGCACGGTGCCGTTGCCGGGCGGGCAGGAGGTTTTTGCTGGGGTAAGGCAGGCGATTCTGCATCTGCCGGGGCGGTTTCAGGCGGATAACGCGGTGCTGGCGGCGGCTTTGGCCGAGGCGGTGGGTGTGGCGGATGCGTTTGAGTATTTGCCGCAACTGCAAGGGGTTAGGGGGCGGCTTGAACGGGCGCTGGTGCTGGACAACGGCGCGGCGGCCTATGTGGATTATGCGCATACGCCCGATGCCATCGCGCGGGTGCTGACGGCGCTGCGGCCGCATGCGGTGGGGCGGCTGGTGATTGTGTTTGGCGCGGGCGGGGACCGGGATGCGGGCAAGCGGCCGTTGATGGGCGAGCAGGCGGCGCGGCTGGCGGATGTGGCGATTGTGACGGATGACAATCCCCGTAGTGAGGAGCCGGCTGCGATACGCGCGGCGATACTGGCGGCGTGCCCTGGGGCGATTGAGGTTGGTGACCGGCGGGCGGCGATTGCGGCGGGGTTGGCCGAGTTGCGGGCCGGGGATGTGCTGGTGGTGGCTGGCAAGGGGCATGAGCAGGGGCAGATCGTGCGGGGCGAGGTGATTCCGTTTGATGATGCGAGCGTGATTCGTGAGTTGGGGGGTGCGCTATGAGCGCGCTGTGGACGGCGGCCGAATTGCGCGGCGTGTTCGGCGTGGATGTGGGCTGCGATGTGAGCGGGATCAGCATTGATACGCGTACGCTGGCGCCAGGGGATTTGTTTGTGGCGCTGCAGGGTGAGCGCGACGGGCATGAGTTTGTCGAGGCGGCGTTTGCCAAGGGCGCGGCGGCGGCGCTGGTGTCCCGGCCGGTGCCGGGGAATGTGATTGTGGTGCGCGATACGTTGAAGGCGCTGGAGCGCTTGGGCGCGGCGGCGCGGGTGCGCGGGGCGGCGAAAATTGTCGCGGTGACCGGGAGTGTGGGCAAGACCACGACCAAGGAAATGCTGCGGCGGTGCCTGGGCGCGTTTGGCGTGGTGCATGCGGCAGAGGCTAGCTTTAACAACCATATCGGCGTGCCGTTGACGCTGGCGCGGATGCCAAGGGATGCGGCGTTCGGGGTGTTTGAGATTGGGATGAATCATCCCGGCGAGATTGCGCCGCTGGTGGCGCTGGTGCGGCCGGATGTGGCGGTGATTACGTGCGTGGACCGCGCGCATCTGGGGTTGATGGGCTCGGAGGAGGCGATTGCGCGGGAGAAGGCGGCGGTGTTTGGCGGGCTGATGCCCGGCGGGACAGCGGTGATTCCGGGGGATTCGGCGTTTTTGCCGTTGCTGCGCGCGGCGGTGCCGGTGGACGCGCGGGCGCTGGTGTTTGGCGAGGGCGCGGTGGATGTCCGGTTGTTGGAACTGAACAATAGCGCGGAAGCCTCTGAGATTACGGGTGAAATTTCGGGCGTTGAGGCAAGGTTCTCGCTGGCGGCGCCGGGGCGGCATATGGCGATGAATGCGCTTTCGGTGCTCGCGGCGGCGGCGGCGCTGGGGCTGGATGTGCGGGCGGCGGCGGCGGCGCTGGATGGGTTTGCGCCGTTCTCCGGGCGCGGGGCGCGACGGCGACTCGCGGCGGCCGGTGGCGAGGCGCTGTTGCTGGACGAGAGTTACAATGCGTCGGGCGCCTCGATGCGCGCCGCGCTGGCGGTGCTGGCGTTGCAGCCTGGGCGGCATGTGGCCGTGTTGGGGGATATGCTGGAGTTGGGTGAGTTTGCGCGGGAGGAGCATTTCGCGCTGTTGCCCGCTGTTCTGGCTGGCGCGGATGAAGTTTTTACCTGCGGGGCGTGGAGCAAAGTTTTGTTCGACTCGCTGCCGCGGTCCAAGCAGGGCGGGCATGCAGATGACGCCGCCACTCTGGCGCCGCTGGTGAAAGCCGCGTTGCGCGCGGGGGACACCGTGCTGGTGAAGGGGAGCTACGGCAGCCGCATGCGTGACGTTATCTCGGTTCTGGAAAGCCCCGCCTGATGTTGTACGCGTTTTTGCTCCCCCTGGCTGGGTATATCCATGCCTTTAACCTGTTCCGCTACATCACCTTTCGTGCAGGCGGGGCGTGTTTGACGGCGCTGGTGATAAGCTTTTGGGCCGGGCCGAAGGTGATACGGTATTTGAAATCAGTGCAGCGGCATGGCCAGCCAATTCGCAGCGATGGGCCGGAGCGGCACCTGATTGAGAAGAAGGGCACGCCGACGATGGGCGGGGTGCTGATTCTGATCGCGCTGGGGCTCTCGACGCTGATTTGGGCGGATCTGGATAACGGGTACATCTGGGCGACGCTGCTGGTGACGTTTGGGTATGGCGGCATTGGCTTTGCCGATGATTATTTGAAGCTGACCAGGCGCAATACCAAGGGGGTTTCCGGCTGGGTGAAGCTGGTGGCGCAGGCGGGGATTGGGCTGGTGGCGGCGGTGTGGATGCTGGCGCTGATGCCGGCCCCGCTGGGCACCGAGCTGGCGCTGCCGATGCTGAAAAATGTTCTGATACCGTTTGGGATTTTCTTCCCGCTGGTGGCGATGTTCGTGTTGATGGGGGCCTCCAACTCGGTGAATTTGACCGATGGGCTGGATGGGCTTGCGATTGTGCCGACGATGATCGCGGCGGCGGTGTTCGCGCTGATTGCGTACCTGGTGGGGAATAAGATTTTTTCCGGGTATCTGGAGATCAACTTTATTCCCGGTGCGGGCGAGCTGACGGTGTTTCTGTCGGCGTTGATGGGCGCGGGGTTGGGGTTTTTGTGGTTCAACGCGCCGCCGGCGGCGGTGTTCATGGGCGATACCGGGTCGCTCTCGCTGGGTGGGGCGCTGGGCGCCGCGGCCGTGGTGACCAAGAACGAGATCGTGCTGGCGATTGTCGGCGGGTTGTTCGTGGTGGAGACGGTTTCGGTCATCGTGCAGGTGTTCTGGTTCAAGCGGACGGGGCGGCGGGTGTTTTTGATGGCGCCGTTGCACCACCATTTTGAGAAAAAGGGCTGGGCGGAGCCGACGATTGTGATCCGGTTCTGGATTATTGCGATGATTCTGGCGCTGGTGGGTCTCGCCACCCTGAAGATAAGATGAATTACGCCCCTGTATTTCAGGGCTGCCGGTTTGCCGTGCTCGGGTTGGGCAAGGCGGGGTTGCCCGCGGCGGTAGCACTGCGAGGGATGGGGGCGGAGGTTTTCGTCTGGGATGATGCCGCGGCCTCGCGAGAGGCGGCGGTTGGATTTGTGGTGATGAAGCCCTCCGATGTGCCGGGCAGGTTGGATGCGTTGGTGCTCTCGCCGGGGATTCCGCACAGGTTGCCGAAACCGCATGATGAGGCGGTGTGGGCGGCGGCGCATGGGGTGCCGATTTTGACCGATGCCGAGTTGTTGTTCCGGGCGGTGCGGGGGAGTGGGAGCCGGGCACGGTTTGCGGGCGTGACGGGGACTAATGGCAAATCCACGACCACGGCGCTGTTGGCGCATATTCTGGATGTCGCGGGAGTCCCCCATGCGGCGGGGGCGAATTTGGGGCCGGCGGCGCTTTCGCTGCCGTTGCTGCCCGATAACGGCGTTTATGTGCTGGAAATGTCCAGCTACATGTTGGAGAGACTCGCCACGCTGCGCTTCGATGTGGCGGTTATGCTGAACCTTTCCCCCGACCACCTGGACCGCCATGGCGACATGGCAGGGTATGCGGCCGCCAAGCGGGCGGTATTTGCGCGCCAGGATGCTGGGTGCACGGCGGTGATCGGCGTGGACGATGAGTTGTCCCGCGAGATGGCGGACTGGCTGGATGGCCAGGCGGCGCGGGTGGTGCGGATTTCCGGCGAGGGGGTTGAGACCGGGGCGCGGGCGTTGCCGGGGGCGCATAATGCGCAGAATGCGGCAGGCGCGGCGGCGATGGCGCGGGCGCTGGGGGTTGAGGAAGAGGCGATTGCCGAGGGGATTAGGACGTTCCCCGGATTGCCGCACCGGCAGGAAGAAGTGGCTGTGCGCGAGGGCGTGCGGTTTATTAATGACAGCAAGGCGACCAATGCGGATGCGGCGGCGCGGGCGATGGGTTGCTACGCGCGGTTTGTGTGGATTGCGGGCGGCGTGGGCAAGGCGGGCGGGATTGATGATCTGGTGCCGTATTTTCCGCGCATTGCCAAAGCGTTTTTGATTGGGCGGGATGCGGCGGCGTTTGCGGCCACACTGAGCGCGCATGGCGTGGCGAATGATGTGGCCGGTACGCTGGAAGTTGCGGTGCCGGCGGCATTTGAAGTGGCGAAGGCGAGCGGGGCGGGCGTGGTGTTGTTCTCGCCTGCCGCCGCGAGTTTTGACCAGTATCCGAATTTTGAAGTGCGTGGCGAGAGATTTGCGGCAATGGCGAGGGGGGGCGTGTAATGCCGCCACTTTCCCGCGCGGATACTTCGATAATTGGGCGTTGGTGGTGGAGCGTGGACCGCGTGACGCTGTTGGCGATCGCGGTGCTGATTGGCATTGGTTATGTGCTGGCGCTGGCGGCGACGCCGGGGATTTCCGTGCATCTGAGCGATCCGCATACCATGGCGATGCTCCGGCAGATTTTCTTTTTGGGGCTGGGCGGGCTGGTGATGCTGGGGATGTCCATGCTCTCGCTGCGGCAGGTGAAGCTGAGCGCGCTGGGGCTGGGGATTGTGTTTTTCTTCCTCACCGGATTCACGCTGGTGCATGGTGTGGAAGTGGATGGGGCGCATCGTTGGATTTCGCTGCCGGGATTCACCATTCAGCCGAGCGAGTTTTTGCGGCCGGGGTTTATTATTATTTCGGCGTGGCTGATTGCGGAATCGCGGCGTACGCCGGGGTTTCCGGGTAAGCGGGCGGCGCTGGGGGTGTTTTTTATCACGGCGCTGCTGCTGAAGATGCAGCCGGATATCGGCATGACGTTTTTGTTCACCATGGTGGTGTTCTCGCAGTTTTATCTCGACGGCATGGAGATGAAGTGGGTGAGCGTTGCCGCGGTGCTGGTGGCGGTGGCCGGGGTGTGCGCGTTTTTGTTTATTTCCCATGTGCATACGCGGGTGGAGTTGTTTCTGCATCCGACCAAGACCTCGGCGTATCAGGCGCTGACGGCGCTCTCGGCGTTTGGCAATGGTGGGATGTTTGGGCTGGGGCCGGGCGAAGGGGAGGTGAAGCATTATCTGCCGGATGCGCGGGCGGATTTTGTGTTTGCCGTGGCGGGGGAAGAGTTCGGGCTGTTCTTCTGCGGATTTATTATTTTTGTGTTCGCGGCGATTGTGATGCGGGCACTGGTGCGGTTGCTGGCGGAGCCGAATTTGTTCGTGGTGCTGGCGGCGGGCGGGTTGATTGTGGGATTTGGCTTGCAGGCGTTCGTGAACATGGCGTCGTCCCTGTCGCTGATTCCGACGAAAGGCATGACGCTGCCGTTTATATCCTATGGCGGCAGTTCGGTGCTGGCGATTTCGATTCAGATGGGGTTTTTGCTGGCGCTGACGCGCAAGCGGCACCAGGGGGATTACACGTGAGGGCCCCGGTGCGCAGGCCGGTGGTGATTGCAGCCGGGGGTACGGGCGGGCATTTTTTCCCGGCGGAGGCGCTGGCTTGCGCGTTGCTGGCGCGCGGCGAGCGGGTGGTGCTGCTGACGGATGCGCGCTCGGGCGGGTTGTCGTCAGCCGTGTTTGCCGAGGCGGAGCGGCATGTGATTGCGGGGGCTGGTTTGTCTGGGCGCAGTTTGCGCCGGGCGCTGGATGGCGCGGTGGCTTTGGCCAAAGGTGTGTTGCAGGCGCGGAAGATTTTGCGGGCGTTGCAGCCGGGGGCGGTGGTGGCGTTTGGCGGGTATCCGGCTGTGCCGCCGGTGGTGGCGGCGGTGTTGTTAAGCGGCCGGCCGAAGATTGTGCTGCATGAGCAGAACGCGGTGCTGGGGCGGGCGAACCGGTTGCTGGCGCGGCTGGCTGATGTGCTGGTGTTGAGTTTTGAAAAGACGGCGGCGATTCCGGCGGGGGTGAAAACCGTGCTGCTGGGTAATCCGGTGCGGCCGGCGGTGGTGGCGCTGCATGGCGAGGGTTACACGCCGCCGGGCGAAAAGGTGGAGTTGCTGATTCTGGGCGGCTCACTGGGCGCGAAAGTGTTTGGCACGCTGATTCCGCAGGCGCTGGCGTTGCTGCCGGCGGAACTGCGGGCGCGGTTGGTGGTGATGCAGCAATGCCGGGCGGAAGAACTGGCGCCGGCGCGGGTGGCGTTGAAGGATGCGGGGATCGAGGCGGAGCTGGCGCCGTTTTTCACCGATGTGGCGGCGCGGCTGCAGCGGGCCCATTTGGTGATTGCGCGGGCTGGGGCTTCCAGCGTGGCGGAGATTGCGGTGGCGGGACGGCCGGCGATTTTCATTCCGCTGCCGAGTGCGATTGATGACCACCAGCGCGCCAATGCGGATGCGCTGGCGGATGCGGGGGCCGCTTGGCGGATGGACCAGGCTGGGCTGACGGCCCAGGCGCTGGCGGATAAAATTGAAAGTGTTGTGATGAAGCCTGAGACTTTGGTGGCGGCGGCGCAAGCGGCGGCGAATGCGGGGCGCGCGGATGCGGCTGAGCGGTTGGCGGATATGGTGTTGAGCGTTGTGGGAGCCCGGCCATGAGGGCGCTGCCGCTTTCCATTGGGAAGATCCATTTTGTCGGCATTGGCGGCATTGGCATGTCTGGTATTGCCGAGGTGCTGCATGAGCTGGGCTATGCCGTGCAGGGCAGCGATATTGCCGAGAGCGCCAATGTGGCGCGGTTGCGCGCGGCGGGGATTCCGGTGGCCGTTGGGCATGACGCGAAGAATCTGGGCGATGCGCAGGTGGTGGTGATTTCCACCGCCGTGCCGCGCGATAATCCCGAAGTAGTGGCGGCACGGCGCAAGCTGATCCCCGTGGTGCGGCGGGCGGAAATGCTGGCCGAGCTGATGCGGTTGAAATGGGCCGTGGCGGTGGGCGGCACGCATGGCAAGACGACGACGACCTCGCTGGTGGCGGCGGTGCTGGAGGGGGCGGGGTTTGATCCGACCGTGATTAATGGCGGCATCATCAATGCCTATGGCAGCAACACGCGGTTGGGTGCGGGCGACTGGATGGTGGTGGAAGCCGATGAATCCGATGGGAGTTTTTTAAAACTGCCGGCGGTGATTGCCATTGTGACGAATATGGACCCGGAACATCTGGACCATTGGGGTGACCGGGAGACGATGGAGGCCGGGTACCGGCAGTTCGTTTCCAATATTCCGTTTTATGGGTTTGCGGTGCTGTGCATTGACCATCCGGCGGTGCAGCAGATGATCCCGTTACTGTCGGATCATCGGATTATTACCTACGGATTTTCGCCGCAGGCGGATGTGCGGGCGGAGCGGATTATTTCCGGCAAGGATGGCGCGACGTTCGAGGTGCGGTTCTCGGACCGGATTTCCGAACGGGCGCGGCGGATGGGGCCGTTCAAGCTGCCGATGTTGGGCAACCATAATGTGTCCAACGCGGTGGCGGCGATTGCGGTGGCGGCCGAGATGGATGTTCCCGAGGCGCAGATTAAGGCGGCGCTGGCGAATTTTGCCGGGGTGAAGCGGCGCTTTACCAAGACCGGCGAGGCGGGCGGGATTACGGTGATTGATGACTACGGGCATCATCCGGTGGAAATTGCCGCCGTGCTGAAGGCGGCAAGGCAGGCGGGCGCGCGCGATGTGGTGGCCGTGGTGCAGCCGCACCGGTTTACGAGATTGCAGTCACTGTTTGAGGAGTTTTGCACCTGCATGAATGATGCGGGGACGGTGATTGTGGCGGATGTTTATGCGGCCGGCGAGGCGCCGATTGAGGGTGTGGACCGCGATGCGCTGGTTGAAGGTTTACGCGCGAGAGGACACCGGCAGGTGGTGGCTTTGACCGATCCGTCGCATTTGGCGGAAATGGTGCATGCGATTGCCCGGCAGGGGGATTTTGTGATCTGCCTGGGGGCGGGGAGCATTACGCATTGGGCCGCGGCGTTGCCGGTGCAGTTGCAGGGGTTGCAGGATGCGTCCCGGCCGAGGGCGCGGCTATGATGACGAGCCTGGTCATTCCGGAAATTCGCGGGCGGGTGGTGCGCGATGCCGTGCTGGCGCCGATGACGTGGTTCCGCGTGGGCGGGCCGGCGGAATTTTTGGTACGGCCGGCGGATGCGGAAGACCTTTGCGCGTTCCTGAAGGAATTGCCGTTGGAGATGCCGGTGACGGTGATTGGCGCCGCATCTAATTTGATTGTGCGCGATGGCGGGATCAACGGCGTGGTGATCAAGCTTGCGCGCGGGTTTGGCGGGATTGTTGTGGAAGAGGACGGCATTATTGCCGGGGCGGCGGCGCTGGATGTGACCGTGGGCGAACACGCGGCGGCGGCGGGGTTTGCGGGGCTGGAGTTTCTCTCAGGCATTCCGGGCACCATTGGCGGCGCGGTGGCGATGAATGCGGGCGCTTACGGCGGGGACATGGCGCAGGTGCTCGACTGGGTGGAGATTGTGACCCGCTCGGGCGATCTGGTGCGCGTGCCGGCGCATACGCTTGGTTTGAGCTATCGCCACGCGAATTTGCCGGCGGATGCGGTGGTGGTGCGGGCGCGGTTGCGGGCGCGGCGGGGGGATGCCAAGGCGATTGCGGCAAAGATGGCGCAGATAAAGTCCAGCCGCGAGGCGAGCCAGCCGGTGCGGGCGCGAACGGGCGGCTCGACGTTTGCCAATCCGCCGGACCAGAAGGCGTGGGAGCTGATTGATGCCGCCGGGTGCCGGGGCTTGAAGCGCGGTGGTGCGCAGGTTTCGGAACTTCATTGTAATTTCCTCATTAATACCGGAGAGGCGAGCGCGGCTGATCTGGAAGGGTTGGGCGAGGATTTGCGTGCCCGTGTGGAGAAGAAGACCGGGGTTTCGTTGCGGTGGGAAATTAAGCGGATTGGGGTACCTGGATGATGCGCGTCGCGGTTTTGCTGGGCGGTATGTCCGCCGAACGTGAGGTTTCACTGCGCTCGGGCGAGCAGGTGATCGCGGCTTTGCGCACGGCAGGGTTTGAAGTGACGCGGGTGGAAGTTGGTGAGGATTTGCGCGCGGTGATCGCGGCGCTGACGCCAGCGCCGGATGTGGTGTTCAACGCGCTGCATGGGCGCTTTGGCGAGGATGGCACGATTCAGGGCGTGCTGGATTATCTTGGAATTCCTTACACGCATTCGGGCGTGCGGGCCTCGGCGCTGGCGATGGATAAGGCCGCGGCGAAGGCGGTGTTCGCGCATGCCGGGCTGCCGGTGGCGCCGCACCGGATTATTGATATTGCCGAGTTGGCTGACCATGATCCGTTGCCGCCGCCTTATGTGGTGAAGCCGGTGAACGAGGGGTCCTCGGTGGGCGTGCATATCGTGAAGCCGGGCGATAACAGCCGGGCGCGGATTGTGAAGGACTGGCATTACGGGCCGGCGATGGTGGAGCAGTTTATTCCGGGGCGCGAACTGACCGTTGGCGTGCTGGATGACCATGCGCTGGTGGTGACGGAAATTCTCTCGGAAGAGAGTTTCTATGACTATCACGCGAAATATTCGGCTGGTGGGTCGCGCCATGTGGTGCCGGCGGATATTCCCGCCGAAGTGGCGCAGCAGGCGCGCGATGTGGCGCTGGCGGCGCACCGGGCGCTGGGGTGCCGGGGCGCGAGCCGGGCGGATTTGCGTTACGACGATGCGAGCGGGCGGCTGGTGCTGCTGGAAGTGAATACGCAGCCGGGCATGACGGCGACCTCGCTGTTGCCCGAGCAGGCGCGTTATGTGGGGATGGATTTCCCGGCGTTGTGCGCCTGGATGGTGGAGCGGGCCGCATGTCGCGTGTAAGTGCCACCGCCCGGCCCGTGATTGCTCCGGCACCTCCTCGTGCACGGACGAAGAAGGTCGCGGCGCCGCAGGACCGGCTGAGCACGAGCAAGCTGTATTTCCGGCGGGTGAAGCGTAGCCTGAAGCCGGGGTTGTGGGTGCTGGGCGTGGCATCGGTGTTGATTGTCGGCTCGGAGTTGGTGCGCTCGCTGCCGGCGATTACGCCAACACCCGTAGTGGTGCGCCATAATGGGTTTGGGCTGGCGGAACTGGCGGCGGATGCGGGCTTGCGGATTTCCAAGGTGGAGATTGTGGGCGCGCCGACCACGGACCAGGCGGCGTTGCAGGCGGCGATTGGCGTGCAGCCGGGGTCGCCGAGCCTGGGGTTTTCGTTGGGGGCCGTGCAGGCGCGCGTGGAGCAGTTGGGGCCGGTGCAGAGTGCCACGGTGGAGCGCGTGCTGCCGGGGATTTTGATTGTGAGTGTGACCGAGCGGGGGGCCTATGCGATCTGGCAGACCGGCGGGGGCAACGGTACGGCGCTGCGGTTTGTGCTGATCGACAAGGCGGGGAATGTGATCGCCGGGCAGGATGCGGCAGCGGCGAAGCGGCGCGAGCCTTCGCTGTTGCTGCTGACGGGGGCGGATGCGCCGCAGAATGCGCAGACACTGGTGACCGAGTTGCAGGCGGTGCCGGCGCTGGCGGCGCGGGTGACGGCGGCGGAGCGGGTGGATGGGCTGCGCTGGAATTTGATTTTGAAAGACCAGGCCTTGGTGAAACTGCCGGCCACGGGTGAGCAGGATGCGATTAATCAGCTTGGCGCGTTGCAGACCAGCATGCAGTTGCTCGACCGGCCGGTTGAAGTGATCGACCTGCGCCTGGCGGGAAAGCTGGTGGTGCGCCCGTACCCGAGTGCCACGGTGAGCACGCCGTCCGCCAAGGATGACCATACATGAAGGTGGAGATGCAGCATGAATGATATGTCTCGCCGTGGTCCCGCGCTGGAGCGCGGGATTAAACCGCCGCCCGATGATACGCTGCGCAGCAAGGCGGTGCGCTCGGGGCCGTTTGGTGTGTTGGATATTGGTTCGACCAAGATCGCCTGCCTGATCGGGCGGGCGGAATCCGATGGGCGCCTACGGGCGCTGGGGTTTGGCTGGCAGAAGAGCCGGGGGATTAAGTCCGGCGGCATTGTGGACCTCGACGAGGCGGAGAAGGCGATCCGCGCGGCGGTGGGAGCGGCCGAGGATATGGCCGATATGCGGCTGAAGTCAGTGTATGTGAATCTCTCCTGCGGGCAGCCGGAATCGCGGTTGTTCAGTGTGCAGTGGCCGGTGGATGGCCGGGCGGTGACGGCCGAGGATGTCAAGCGCGTGGTGCGCGAGGCGCGGACGCGGGCGGCGACCGAAGGGCGGGCGACGATCCATGCGCTGCCGTTGAGTTTTTCCACCGACGAGACGCAAGGGGTGCTCGATCCGCGCGGGTTGTTTTGCGATACGCTCTCGGCGCAGTTGCATGTGGTGGATGCGGGCAATACGGCGCTGCGCACGCTCTCGGCGTGTCTCTCGCGTTGCGAGTTGGATATCGCGGCACTTGTTTCGGCGCCGATGGCGGCTGGGTTGTCATCGCTGGTGGGCGATGAGCGCGAGCTGGGGGCGACGGTGATCGACATGGGCGGGGGCACGACCTCAATGGCCGTGTTCTCCGAAGGCCAGGTGGTGCATACGGCGCAGATTCCGTTGGGGGGGATTCATGTCACCAATGATATTGCGCGGGGCTTCTCGACGTCAGTCGCGCATGCGGAACGGTTAAAGGCGCTGTATGGCAATTGCCAGGGCAGCCCGGATGACGAGCGTGAGCTGCTGCCGGTGCCGCAGGTGGGCGAGGATGAGCACCAGATTGCGAAAATGCCGCGCTCCATGTTGATAAGTGTGATCCGGCCGCGGCTGGAGGAAATTTTTGAAATGGTCAAGGAGCAGTTGGAAACAGCCGGACTTGGCAATGCGGCGGGGTCGCGGGTGGTGTTGACCGGCGGGGCTTCGCAACTGGGAGGTGTGCGTGAACTTAGCGCCCAGATCCTGGAACGGAATGTAAGGCTCGGCCGGCCGGGCGGAATGATCGGGCTGCCGGATTCCGCGAGCGCGCCGAACTTTGCGACGCTGGTGGGATTGCTCGCTTTTGCCACCGGCGAAGGCCAGACCATGCAGGATATAAATTTTGAGAGTGAGCGGGGCGGCGGATGGTTCCGTGGTCTCGTCGATTTTTTGAAAAATCGTGTTTGACATGAAATCGAAGCGTTCGTTACCGATACTTCCCTGAGGAGATAGCCATGACCCTGAACCTGACGATCCAGAAGACGTCGCATACAGACTTCACGCCCCGGATAACCGTTTTCGGCGTTGGCGGCGGCGGGTGCAATGCCGTGAACAACATGATCATGCTCAATTTGCCGGGCGTGGATTTTGTTGTCGCCAACACCGATGCGCAGCAGTTGCAGCGCTCACTGGCGGAAAAACGCATTCAGCTTGGGCCGCATCTGACCCAAGGCAATGGTGCGGGTGGCCGCCCGGAAGTGGGTAAGGCCTCGGCCGATGAAGCCGCTGACGATCTGGCGCGGCACTTGGAAGATACGCATATGGTGTTCATCACCGCCGGCATGGGCGGCGGGACGGGCACGGGGGCGGCGCCGGTGATTGCGCGCATGGCCCGCGAGCGTAACATTCTGACCGTTGGCGTGGTGACCAAGCCTTTCGCCTTCGAGGGCAAGAAGCGCATGCGCGCAGCCGAGGAAGGGATTGCCGAACTCCAGGCCTACGTTGATACGCTGATTGTTATTCCCAACCAGAATCTCTTTAAAGTTGCGAACGAGCGCACCGGTTGGAAAGAGGCCTTCGAGATGGCCGATAACGTGCTGTACATGGGCGTGCGCGGCGTGACCGATTTGATGGTGCTGCCGGGCATTGTGAACCTGGACTATGCCGATATCCGCTCCGTGATGTCCGTGATGGGCAAGGCGATGATGGGGACCGGCGAGGCTGAGGGCGAGGATCGTGCGATCCGCGCCGCGGAAGCCGCGATCAGCAATCCGTTGCTGGAAGATACCAACATGAAGGGCGCGCATGGCTTGCTCATCAACATCACCGGCGGCTCGGATGTGACGCTGTTTGAAGTTGATCAGGCGGCGCACCGGATTGGCGAGGAAGTCGACAAGGATGCGAACATCATGTTCGGCATGTCGCTGGACGAGAGCATGGCTGGGCGTATTCGCGTGTCCGTGGTTGCCACGGGTATCGACAGCGCGCCGCAGCAGATGCCCAAGTTGCAGGTGGTGAATGGTGGTAGCGCCGAGCCTGTTGGTTTTCCGGCGCAGGCCGTGAGCCAGAATGGCGGGCAGCAGAACGGTGGCCAGCAGGGGGCGCCGGTTTCGCGCCAGGCTGGTTATGTGCCTGAGCCGCCGGCGGCTCCGTTGCTTTCCAAGGCCTATGCGGGCCGTGGCAGTGATGAGCTGGAACTGGGTGAACCGACGATCGTGCTGCAGCAGCCTGCCGCCGTTCGCCCGGCGCCGCATGTGCGTGCCGCCGTGGCGCCCGAGGCGCATCGTGCCGCCGAAGCGCCGCGTAGCACGAGCATCTTTAAGTCCGTGTTCGGGTTTGGCGGCGCGAAAGCACCGGCACCGGCGCAGCCGCACCGGCAGGAGCCGGCGATAAATGCGGAAGCCCGCGAACCGGCGCGCGCCGCTGTGCGTCCGGCGCAGATTGATGAAATCGGGCTGGAAATTCCGGCTTTCCTGCGCCGGAATAACTGAGCGCGGGTTTGATGTGATGAAAAGGGGCAGGGGTTTTCCTGCCCCTTTTTTATTGAGGGCTGCGCACGTAGCGGCGTTGGCCGCTGATTTTGTTGTACCAGACCTCGACCTCGCCGCCTTTGGCGGGGTCGTGGAAGCGCTCGCCGGTGGGTTCCCAGCCGGGGCCTGGGGGTGAGGCGCTGTTGGGCCAGTAGCGTTTTTCCAGCAGGGTGCCGATGAGCAGGAGGACGCCGAAGAGGAGCGGGCCGAGCAGGCTGGGGCCGGCGCCGGTGAGCAGCCCGATGGCGCCGGCGGTGGTGAGGAGGATACCGAAGCCGATAACGAAGCCGCGCAGCATGGGTTACGCCGGCTCGATGATGACGGCGGTGCCGTAGGCGACGACCTCGCTCATGGTCTGGCCCATTTCCGAGGAGTCGAAGCGCATCATGGTGATGGCGTTGGCGCCCATGAGGGTGGCGTTGGCGACCATGCGGTCGACGGCGTGGCGGCGGGCTTCCTCCAGCATTTTGGTATATTCGATGATTTCCCCGCCGACGATGGAGCGCAGGCCGGCCATGATGTTGCCGCCGAGGCCGCGGCTGCGCACGACGACGCCGAAGCACTGGCCGAGGGTTTCACGCACGCGGTGGTTCGCAATGTTTTCAGTGGTGGCGACGATCATGGGTGGGTTCCCTTGCGTTTGCGGGTTTTGTGAGGGGAGTTGAACATGGCTTTTGCCGGATCGCAACAAGCGCGTGATTGGGGCGTTTTTGGAGGCTGGTGTATTGTTTATTTTCAATGGGTTCTGGCGACATAATTGGAAATAATGATTGACTGGCGGCGACGCGGAGCGGGGGGTAGATAGTGGGATGTTATTAATGATGGATCCCGAAATGTCGTCTTTGCGTGACAGATATAGCTTTACCGGCAGCGAGTACGCTCTGGCGCCGCGGCAGACGCTGAAGGCGGCGATTTCCTGCATTGGGCATGGGCTGCATAGCGGCACGGATGTGACGTTGAAGCTGGTGCCAGCCGAGGCTGGGACGGGGATTGTGTTTCATCGCACGGATTTGGATGTGCGGATTCCGGCGCGGTTTGATTATGTGAACGACACGCGGCTGTGCACGGTGTTGAGCGTAGGCGTGGCGCGGGTGGGGACCATTGAGCATCTGATGGCAGCGCTTGCGGCGAGCGGCGTGGATGATCTGGTGGTTGAGGTTGATGCGGCGGAATTGCCGATTTTCGATGGCTCGGCGGCGCCGTTTTTGTTTTTGATTGAGAGCGCCGGTGTGGTGGCGCATGGCGGTTTGCGCGAGAGCCTGGAGATTTTGCGTACCGTGCGGGTGGAGCAGGATGGGGCGTTTGCCGAACTGCGGCCGCATGGTGCTGGTGGGTCAGGGTTTGAGCTTTCGCTGGCGATTGAGTTTGCGGCCTCGGCGATTGGCGCGCAGGCGTATAGTTTTACGCTGACGGCGGAGAGTTTTGCGGCTGAGATTGCGGCGGCGCGGACGTTTACGCAGGCGGCGGAGATTGAGGCGCTGCGCAAGGCGGGGCTGGCGCGTGGTGGCAGTTTGGACAACGCGATTGTGGTGGATGGCGCGAAGATTTTGAACCCGGAAGGGCTGCGCTTTGCCGATGAGTTCGTGCGGCATAAATTGCTCGACGTGGTGGGCGACTTGGCCTTGGCCGGGGCGCCGATTTGCGGGCGGTTTGTGGGGAGCCGGACCGGGCATGCGCTGAATAATTTGCTGCTGCGGGCGGTGTTTGCGGATCAGGCGAATTACCGGCTGACAAGGGGCTCGGTGGCGGGGGCGTTGCAGCTTTCGGCGGCTTAAGGCTGCTTTTAAGAAAGATAGATTGCCACGCCGCTTCGCGGCGCCCAATGACGGCATGTTTATAGGTAGCCGTATTTTTTCATGACTGGGCCGTGATCGGCTTCGAGGCGGGTGATTTGCGCCTGGGTTAGGTGTTCGCGCCATTGTCCGGTTTGGCCGGTGCGGAAGAAGGGGGCGTGGCCGGGGCCGCCGGCTTGGTAGCCGTTATTGCGCTCCTGCGCGGCAAGTTCATCAAATGCGCTGAATTCGATGGCGCGCTGTAGGCGTGCTGGCTCCGGGTCGCCGCCGAGAAAATGGATGATGCGGCCAAAATGTTTTGTTGGGTCGGCGCGCAAGTCTTCGTAACGGACCAGGAATGTAGTTTTGGCGCTCGCCCAGGAGGTTATGTGCGTGGACCAGGAGGCGAGGTATTCGAACACCTGCTGGCTGTTGGCACGGTTGGCAGCACCTTGGCTAGCCATGAAGGTGATGATTTCGTCAACGGATTTTCCCAGAAACGCGGCGTAGGAGAGGGCGGCGTCGCGCGGGTCGCGGATGATGTAGATGGCGCCTGCGGTTTGTTCGGGCGTGCAGAGCGGGATGTTGTGGATTGCCAGGTTGGCGTTGTGGGTTTTGGCGAACACCAGATCGGCGTGCAGCGTGGTGAGGTGGGCGTGGACCTGCGGGCGCAGGCGCTGCGTGGCTTCGGTTGTCAGGGCTTCGCCGGGTTTGTGGAAGAAGGCGGCGGCGGCTTCGGGGACGGAAAAATCCGCGAGTTTGTCGATACTATGCGGGGAGTCTGGCTGCGTGATGTAGTTGTGCAGGAACGCACGCAGCCAGGTGTTGCCGGATTTTGGGTAGGAGGCGAGCCAGACGATTTTGCCCATCTGGCTTAAGCGGCTTCCGCCTCCGAGGGGGCTTCCTGCTCCGCGTCTTTGCCGAAGAGGAAGTCGATGTCCTCGGCGTTGAAGGCGAGGCCGCCGGATTCGGAGAAGGCGATGCTGGCGAGCTCGGCTTTGCGCTGTTGCAGTTCCAGGATGCGTTCTTCGACCGTATCGACCGCGATCATTTTGTACACGAACACGGATTTGGTCTGGCCGATACGATGGGCGCGATCTGATGCCTGGTTTTCCACGGCGGGGTTCCACCAGGGGTCGTAATGAATGACGGTATCGGCGGAGATGAGGTTGAGGCCGCGGCCGCCGGCTTTCAGCGAGATGAGGAAGAGCGGGACTTCGCCGGCCTCGAAGGAACGCACGGGTTCGGCGCGGTCGCGGGTGTCGCCGCGCAGTTCCACGTAAGGGACGCCGGCTTCGACGAGGCGGGGCTTGATGAGGTCCAGCATGGAGGTGAACTGCGAGAACACCAGGATGCGGCGGCCTTCGGGGATCAGCTCGTTGATCATTTCCATGAGGTCGTCGAGCTTGGCCGAGCTCTCCGTGCCGCGATTGCCGCCGCCGAGTTTGACCAGGCGGGGGTCGCAACAGGCCTGGCGGAGTTTGAGCAGGGCGTCGAGCACGATGACGCGGCTTTGCGCGAGGGTGCGTTCGGCCATCTGGTCGCGCACGGTCTCATACAGCGTGCCGCGAATGGTCTCGTAGAGCTCGCGCTGGTCCGGCGCCAGGGTGATGCGGCGCAGGATGGTGTGTTTGGGCGGCAGCTCGGTGGCGACCTCGGACTTGGTGCGGCGCAGGATGAAGGGCGCGATGCGCTGTATCAGCTGGGCGCGGCAGACGGGGTCGCCGTTTTTCTCGATGGGGGTGCGGAAGCGCTTGGTGAAGCCGCGGCGGTCACCCAGCAATCCTGGCATGAGGAAGGCGAATTGCGACCAGAGTTCGTCGAGATTGTTCTCGATGGGGGTGCCGGAGAGGCAGAGGCGGTGCGTGGTGGCGAGTTGGCAGACGGCGCGGGTGGCGCGGGCGTCCGGGCTTTTGATCGCCTGGGCTTCGTCCAGCACGACGATGTGCCAGGGGAGCTGCTTCATCTCCTCGATGTCGCGCGTCAGCACCGTGTAGGTGGTGATGACGACGTGGATGCCTTCGAGCTGCTCGCGGCGCTCGTGGCGTTCCATGCCGTGCAGGACGACGACTTGCAGCTGGGGCGCGAATTTGGTGAGTTCGGCGGTCCAGTTGGCGACCAGGCTGGTGGGGACGACGATGAGGGCGGGGGCGGTGAGGCGGCCTTCGGCGTGGTCGACGCAGATGTGGGCGATGGTTTGCGCGGTTTTGCCGAGGCCCATGTCGTCAGCCAGGAAGCCGCCGAGGCCGTAGGAGGCGAGGTGCTGCAGCCAGTCCACGCCGTGTTGTTGGTAGTGGCGCAGCTCGCCTTTGAACTCGGGTGGGACGACGACGGGAATGATTTCCGGCTCGCCACGGAAGCGCTCGACATAGGCCTCGATGGTGGCGGCGTTCTGCCAGCTGGTGGTGAGGACGTCTTCCAGCTCCAGCACCGTGGCGGCGGCGCCGACGGGGAGGACCAGGGATTTTTCGGCGGTGCGGCCGGCGGCCTCGATGAGGTCGCCCATGACGGAGAGGAGGCGGCGGATGCGGTCGGCGGGGAGTTTGATGACGCGGCCGTCATCCATGCTGGTGATGATTTCGTCGCCGACGATCTGGGCGGCGTCGATGCCGCCGCGGGCGAGGAGGTGTTCGAGGATGGGGAGCAGGGGGTGGCGGACGCCGTCGATCTCGATGCCGAATTCGAGGCTGAAACTGCCTTTTTCGGCGTCTTCCACGGTGACGTCGATATTGCCGACGTTTTCGGCAAGTTGCGGGCCAAAGTTGGCTTCGATGCTGCTTTGCCAGCCGAGTGCGGTGAGCTCGGGCACGCGCAGGGCGACGAAATGGTGCCATTGGGCGGCGGCGGTCTCGCCACGGAAGACCAGGACGCGCTGGCCGCGGGCAGATTTGCCGTCGGCCACGCGCATTTGCACGAAATTATCGGGGCGCAGGGTGTCGAGTGCCGCGGCCTCGGCGGCGGTGTCGCGGCGGATGAAGACGATGTTGCCGGCGGATTTGAGGCGGATGAACAGGGAGTCGTCGGCGCCGTCGACGCGGACGCCGCCGTAGTCGAAGTCCAGGGTCAGCACGTCGATCATGCGCGGGCGGCCAAATTCATCGGGCGCGTTGAGACGGCGCAGGCGCAGGACGGGGGTGCAGGGGCGCTCCAGCACGGTGGCGCCGGGTTCGGGGGCGTCCGGCAACACGGGGGCGATGTTGGCGGCGCGGGCGCGGCGGCCGGTGGGGCGCATGCGGGTGGGGGCGGGGGGGAATTCACGCTCGTGGGCGGGGATGATGGTGTCGATGAGCGATTTAGGCGCGGCTTTACGCAGGATAGGGAAGCATTCCAGGGCTTTGAGGGCGGTGGCGGCGAGGTGCTTGCACTTGCTCTCGCCACAGCTGCACTCGCGCTCGGCGAAGGAGACGCGCTGGCCCATGGCGACGGGGGTGATTTTGGCGGTCCACTTGGCGCCCATCTGGTTGGTGCCGGTGATGGTCTCGCCGTCCAGGGTGACGTCGGTCATCTCGGCCATGAACCGGCTGCTGGTGAGGATCTTGGAGTCGAACACTTTTTCCAGATCTTCAGCGGAATACGGCACCGGCATAGAGAAACCCTTCAAACTATTTTGCGCCGCCAGGCTTGGCGGCGCATCCGGCCCCCCGCGAGGCGGGCCAAAGGGTCTCATAGCCGATATTGAGGAAAAGGGCAGGGGGGAAAGAAAGAATTTTGCGGGAGGCTGGTTTGAAACAAGAGAAGGGGCGGCTATGCCCGCGCCCGCCGGGGCCTGAGGCCTGGGGCGCGGAAGCCTCCGTTAATTCATGCAGCCAATTGTCTCAAATTAGTCGACTACGGACAAGCAAGCATACCCAGGCTGGTGCCATTGACTTCATTGAGTCTGTGAATGAGGAATTTCCCTTCCGGATCAAGGAAGTACGGATCGATAATGGGCGCGAGTTCCAGGCCAAGTTCCACGGGAACGTCGCGGACAAAGGCATCCGGCACGCCTGCATCAAACCAGCCTCACCACAGTTGAACGGCAAAGTCGAACGCTCACATCGCTCGAACCAAGAGGAATTCTACCAGCTGCTCACGTATAAGGATGACGTCGACCTCGAAGCCAGGCTCAAGGAGTGGGAGAATTTCCATAACTTCTCACGCCCGCCCGGCGCATTCAAAGGCAAATCTCCTTACGAGTTACGAGGCGCTCAGCGAAGGTATATAACTAAGACAAGGGTTGTCTCTCCAGACCAGCGACATCACAGCTGCGGCGCCGTCATGGCCCCTTAAACCATTCGCCAATTCCCCTTGGGATCATTTTTGTATTCCATCACCGGGCTATGGAGCAGTGCGTTATAGGACTGGTCATCGATAAAACACGCTTGAGCAAACGGACTGCCGTGGTACGAGGCCAGCGGGTCGAGCGCCAGATCGATAATCGAAAAACTCCAAATCCCCGGCCCTGTGAGCACCCACACATTGGTCTGCGCCTGAAATTTGCGCACATTCTCCAGATTCCCGAGTATGCTGTTCAGCACGCGTTCCAGCACCGGCGATTTCGGCTTGGTGGCGATGAAACCATTATTGATGCAGCTTGTCTCCGCCTCAGTAAAGCGCAGCACGAGGTCGTAATTGCGCCGGTTGAAAAAATTCGTCAGCGGGCGCACGCTCACCTCATCGGCATCGATATAAATCCCGCCATGCTCCAGCAGATATGCAACACGGAAAAAATCCGCCTTCGCCGCCACATGCGGGCAGGCCTCGTATAATGCCAGCGAATCACTCCCCAGCGCGCCACGCAAAAACTCCCGTGCCGCCTCGTCGGAAAAAAGCTGATGCGTGCAATCCGGATTTGCCGCCTTGGTCCGTGCTACCAGTTGCGCCACCTCATCGGGCGGGGTTTGTGCATCCCAGAATTGGATGATCCGGCGCGGAATGGCCGGCGCCTCGCTCATCTCCTCGCTGGCCATTTGTTCCGCCTCCAGCGTGGCCAACGGCACTACAGGGAGCAGACGGGCCGCGAGCACCGGCTCCAACATGGTAATCCAGCCATTTTCGTAACCATAGCCCTGCCCGGTGCGCTGCCGGCGGGAGAAATATAATGCCGAGGCAGCGGCAAGAATCTCCCGCGGTGCCTTGCGGGCAATGTCCCGCAATTTCAGCAGGCCCTCTTCGCGCCGCCCCAAATCCAGCAAATGCGTGGCATGGTAGAAACTGGCATAGATATGGCCGGGCCGCAGCAACAGCGCCCGCGCCGCGTTGGTCTCGCCCTCCGCGAAGGCGAAATAGGCCTGGCATTCAATGCTCCGGCGCAGCAAATTCTCGAAGTCGCTATGGGTATCGTCCATTTTTCCTATCTTTACCGCAACCGCCAGTAATGGGCTCAAATCCCCAGCGTGGCGGGTTTTCCCGGCGGGGGGAAGGGGTGAGCCCCCGCGCGGCTAGGTCACGCTGTTTTGTACCATTCGCGGCCCCGCCGGACAATTCGCCCGCATCCGGCTCTAGCGGCCGCACCGGCGAAGGCATATAAACAACCCAATATTGAGTGGCTTCAGGGGGGGCTTGTTCTTGGCGGATCAACTGGCGGGGCAATTAAGTTTTGAGGCAAGCCGGAGCCGTCCCTGGTTATTTTTCGACCCTGATTATTACCTGGCTCAGGCTGTGCAGACCGGTCAATCGCTCCCGATTGACAGTCCGGATTCTTATCTGGCGCATTATCTTGCCCGTGGCGGCCGCGCCGGGCTTTCGCCCAATCGTTTCTTCGACGAAGCCTATTACCTTGCCCGCTATCCCGGCATCGCGCAGGCGGTTAGACAAGGTAGATGGGCCAGCGGCTTTGCCCATTATTGTGCGCAAGGCGCCACCGAGGATTACAGCCCCACCTGGTTTTTCGACAGCGCGTTTTACGAGAGCTCCAACCCCGACCTCACCTATGAAAACCTGCTGAAAGGGGAGTTTGCCGATCGCTATTCGCATTATCTGCGCGTCGGCCTCTCGGAATCGCGATTGGCGCATTGGCTCGTCGCGGCGCTGCGTCTGGTAACCCCCGCCTTCCAATATCCGCGCACGCCAAAAGATCTTTTTCAGTTTCTCGATGACGGCAAAGCTGTTGCCGCCGCCTTCAAACCAGTGCTCGATTATGCCTGGATGAAGGAAAAATACGCCTGGCCGCGCAGCCTGCGGGAAAGCGATTTTATTCGCCACTATCTGCTCAATGTCAAAGAATCCAAGCTCTCGCCATCGCCTTTCTTCGATGAGCCTTATTATCTGGCCACCTATCCCGAGATCGGCAACGCGCTGGAATCCGAGACATTTGGCAGCGGCTATGAGCATTTTATCCTGCATGGCATGATGGAGGGCCGCAAACCCTGCGCCGTGTTCGACCCGCAATTTTACGAGGAAACCAATCTCGCCACCGGCGCGCTCTGGCGTGCCGGCGCCGCGCCGCCCGCCGCCTTCGTGCATTTTTTGCAGAACCGCGCGGCAAAACGGCTGCCTATTGCGCGCCCTCTGGCCGACGGTGATGTCTCGGAGATTGCCGGTAAGGCGATCTATGAACGGCGCTGTGCCGTGAATGCCGGCATGCTGGCGCAAATGCCCTTGCCGCAAAGCGCGCCCGTGGTCAGCATCGTCATCATCGGGCGGGAGAATTTCGAACAGACTGCCAATTGCATCATTTCGGCCATCACCAACACCACGGCAGCGGTTGAAATCATCGTCTTTGACAATGGCTCGCAGGACCGCACGGCCGAAATCCCGCAGATCAATCCCGGGATCAGATACATCTCATCCGAAACCAATATCGGTTTTACCATCGCCGCCAATCGCGCGGCCGCCATTGCTTCTGGGCGTGTGCTGCTCTTCCTCAACAACGATACCGAGCTTGGCCCGCAAGCCATCGACATCGCGCTCGCCCGGCTCGATACGGATGCACAGATCGGCGTGGTGGGTGCCAAAACCATCCGCATGCATGGTAAATTGCAAGAAGCTGGCTGCGTACTTTTCAACGATGGCGGTTGCCTTGGCTATGGCCGCGACCTCGACCCGCATGATGGTAGGGTTAATTTTTTCCGTGACGTTGATTTCGTCTCCGGCTGCTTCCTCGCCGTGCGCCGGCAGGATTGGGAAGCGATGGGCGGTTTCGATGAAAATTTCGCGCCCGCCTATTACGAGGATACAGATTTCTGCGTCCGTATCTGGGAACGCGGGATGCGCGTGGTGTACGATCCGCGTATCCTGCTCTGGCATTATGAATACGGTTCTTCTTCCCTGCGCGAGGAAGCGCTCGCCCTGATGCGCCAGAATCAACGTTATTTCACCGCCAAGCACAAGGGCTATTTATCGCAATGCCCGGTCTCGGGCGCTGCTGATAAAGCCCGGCTGCGCCACATCGCCCGCCCGCGCGTTTTGTTCGTGGAGGATCAGATCCCCGACCCGATGCGCGGCATGGGATTTGTCCGCTCGGCAAGCATCGTCAAAGCTCTGGGCGACGCCGCCGGGCTGGTCTCCGTATTCGGCCTGCATAATCACCACTGGCCGCAAAGTACGCCGCAAGCGGATAGCAAGGTTGAAATCCTCACCGGCTTCAATGTGAATAACGCCGGCATGTTGTTTCGAGATCGCATTGGGTTGTGCGACGTTGTTTGGATCTCGCGCACTCATAATCTGGCAAGGCTGCAGGAATGGCGCCGAGCCTGCCCGGAGTTCTTCAAAACCACCCGCATCGTGCTGGATACAGAGGCGCTTGCCGCCTTCCGCCGCTACGCTTATGCCAAGCTCGCCGGCCAGAATGCGGATATTACCATGCTGCTGCAGGAGGAGTTGGAACATCTCGACGGGGTCAATCAGATTTTCGCCGTCAGCGCCTTCGACCGTGACCTCCTGGCCGGGGCGCTGCAAGCGCTCGGACGGGATATCCCCGTGGGGATTCTCGGCCACGCCATGACCCCGCCGTCTATCCTGCCGCGCTTCGAGGAGACCAGCGACATCGTCCTGGTGGGCGCCTATTCCCAGCCGGACAGCCCGAATACAGATGCCGTGCTCTGGTTCGACCGCGAGGTACGCCCCTTGCTGACCGATCTGCCCGGCTTGCGCTTCACTATTGCCGGGAGCGAGGCCGCCGCCTTCGCCGAGGCCGCCGGATTGCGACATCAATACCATATCGTGAATAATCCGAAATATATATCCGATTTATACAAAAAGGCCCGGCTGATGGTCGCCCCCACGCGCTTTGCCGCGGGCATCCCGATGAAGGTGCATGAGGCGGCCAGCCATGGCGTGCCGGTGGTGATGACCGAGCTCTTGGCCGACCAGCTGGGCTGGCGCCGCTACGGCGCTGGTGTTTCCACGACACCGCCGGAACAAATGGCCCATTCCATCCGTCACCTCGCCCTCAACCAGGAGGCTTGGCAGCGCTGCCAGAGCCTGCAGCTTGATTTGATCCGGCAGGATTGCGATCCAGCGCGGTTCAGCGAGACAATTCGTCAGGCGATCACGGTTTAGGACGACTTTTTGATTTGGTTGACGCCATGGCGGGCAGTGTCTAGCGTCGCGTTGGCGAGGCGCATGTTTGGGAGGGTGGTTACGAAGCAATGCTGATTTACGACACTCCCTTATGGAGTATCGTCGACACTGCGTGGTATCTGTCTTTTTACCCCGTTGTCCGGGCTTTGGCTGAGTCTGACGATGAAACCACCCTGACCAGTGTCTATATGCGGTATGGCCGCCAGCTCGGCCATTCGCCGAACCCGCTTTTTCACGAGATGTGGTATTTGCAGCAAAACCCGGATGTGCGCCAAACCGTGCAAGGCGGCGGGCTGGCGTCCGGGTTCGAGCATTACCGGGCTTTTGGCTGTGCCGAGCGTCCGCCGCATTGGCTGTTCAGGCCAAGCCATTACGAACGAGAATTCAATACCAAGTATCAGCGCGCCTTCGACCCCGAGCTCGACGGCAATATATACGACCATTTTTTGCGCTTAGGGCAGTTCCAGGGCCTCTCCGGGCATTGGCTATTCGATGCCGGCGTCTACGAGGCGCTGAGCGATTACGAGACTATTCAAAGCATCCGCCGTAAAGGCCCCTACGCCACCTATGTCTCGCGCCTCGGCTTGGTTTACCAGGAAGGTACCACCACGCATTTCTTCGATCCCCACTGGTACCTGGCCGCGTACCCGCAAGTGAGCCAGGGCATCGATGACGGGATATGGACCTCGGCCCTGGAGCATTACCTGAGCAATCAGGCGCCGTTGAATTTTGATCCCACGCCGATCTTTTCGGAATCCGCCTATTGCATGGCCTATGAGGATGTCCGCACGGCTATCGCGCAAAACGCCATACGCAACGGGTATGAGCATTACTTGTTGTGTGGCCGGCATGAGAACCGCCCGTTTTTTGGGCGCGGTTAGCGGCTCTTGGACGAAAAGGCGGCGTTGACCCAATTGCGGGGGGTTGCTCTATAGCGGACCATACAATTTCGGGCCATCGCCCGAGATAATTGATGTCGATCCAATATCATCATACCGATCGGCAGTGTGGGGTTTTGTACCGATATCTGTACGATAGAATGGGCGACCGCCCGCGTCCACAAGCCCGGTCCGGTTGAAAGCCAGATCAGGTCGGTATCACCACGATTAATGGCGGTGACCGCATTGTCTAGGGCATAAGCAATGACGGGATGTTCTCTGGAAACGGCAACAAAATCATTGCCTATCGTTCCTAAATCTTCCTGATAAAGAACAAGATCGGCGTTTGGCGGTACGATTGTCGAAATAGGCCGCAAGCAGCGATTATCGGCATCGACGTAGATGCCTCCATTATGAAAAAGCCAAGCGAGCCTGCATATATCGGCCTTCTGCGCCGGTTCACGCGCACGACGATATGCTGTTGACACCCTCTCGGGAAATTCTTTGGCTAAAAATTCCAGGGCCGTTGAGTCGGTAAAATGGTGAATAGTGTAGCCGGGATTGAGGCTCTTCCACGTCGCCATTAATGCCGCGACATCATCAGGAGGGGATGAACTATCCCAAAACTGCATAATCTGTTTTGGGATAGTGTTGTCGCTGCCGCCTTTAATGAACGACATTCCACCAGACTGCCGCAAAGCTATGATCAAGCACGTAGCGGCAGCAATACTATTAGGATAATTTCGTACTTCTTCAAGTAACAAGATGGCTCGCGTCGAGGGAGGTAGTGTTTGAGAATTTTTCAACCGCACAGAAAGCTCGTGGTCGAGTCTGTATTCATCCAAAATCTGCCCGAAATGTGTCTGCGAAATATTAAGCGACTTGCCCTGCAGCTTCAGGGCCGGCCTCGAGAGAATGCAAAACTTTTGCAAGTGATCCCGGGCGCCTGCCAAATCGAACATAAGCATATTAACTCTTGTCAGACTCCACTGTATGCCTTGATCCTCGGGACAAAGATCCGCAGCGGCTTCATAACTGTGCATTGCATCCGAAAGGCGCCAATCCCTTTCGAATAAGGCGCCCTTGAATCCTGCTATGATTGCTCTCTCTTGAACGGTAATGGCAGGCATCTCTTCCAGGCAGTTTTCGAGTTCGCGAGTTGAGCTAAGTAACAACTCTGTTTTGAAGCGCTCAGACCATATCCAGAAGCTGTTTGGCGCAATGGCAGTCGCCTCTCGGGCGATCGCGAGAGACCTATGGTACTCGCCTTCCAACCGTTTTAAGAAGATTTTTTTTGCCAAAGTAATTGGCCGGCGCCCATGCATTGCTTCGATCGATTCCGCCATCGAAAACGCGTCGGGGATATTTCCCGTTGCCGCCAATGCATCGAGCGCACCAAGCTGGAAAGATATTTCACCGGGATTAACGGCCATTGCACTTTTATAAATGTCATAGGCTATTCCTGGTTTCCCACTCAACATTTCCAGGTCTGCCAGTCGCGTGAGAGCAAGTGTGTTGCCAGGGTCTATCGTTACGGCCTGTTTTAGATGCTCATCGCAATCCGCCCGTAAGCCGAGTGTCAGCTCTTCGAAGGCCATTTCAGCGAGAATATCCGCTCTGTGCTTGTCTATCTCATGCGCATTCCGAAACGCCTCCAGCGCCTCCGCGTGGCGACCTTTGGAGCGTTCTGTCAGCCCAATGCTCAAAAGAGCGTCAACGTGATGTGGATGCGCTGACAAAACCTGGTATGCGCTTTGCAAAGCGGCGTCTCTGTCACCCAAGTCACGCTGTTCGGCGGCAGCCTCCAGTAGGGGATAGGGGTCATGTGGTGCCAAAGCCGCGGCATCTAAAAAATGTTGCAGCGATTCGTTTCTGTTCCCTATTGACCTGGCGCAATATCCAAGACCAAGATGGCCAGTCACATTGTCAGGGGCCAAGTCTAGTCCGGCCTTATAAGCGGCGATAGCCTCCTCAATTCGCCCTAGATGGCGCAATTCACCGGCTGCCTCCAGATGCGCCCAGTGATTTGATTGATCAGCCACACGGCCTGCCTCGAAATAGGCTAATGCCGCGCCACGGTCACCCCGCTCCCGCGCTCGCTGCCCCAGAAACAGATATGCCCCGACCGGAGCCGCACCAAGATTTAGTGCTTGCAGATAGGTCGCCTCAGCTTCATCGAATTGCCCCAGATCAATCAACACAGCGGCAATCTGGAGCAGGGGTGTGGGATCGTGGGGGGCAATTTTTGCCGCCTCTCTAAACTGCTCAACCGCAGCGGCGTCGTTGCCCCTTCGTCTTTCGCATTTGCCCAGCCCGATGTGGGCTTCTGTATTATTTGGGGCAATGCGCAGTCCTTCGGCATAAGCCGCTTCAGCACTGTCAAGAGCGCCCATTTCCAGCAACTCCTCAGCCGCCTCAAGTATAGGCCAGGGGTTCGACGGCTGAGCCAATGCTCCCGCTTGGAAATATGTAAGAGCCAGCCGGCGATCACCTCTTGCTCTGGCGCATTGTCCAAGGCCGAGCCATGCGTCCGCGCAATTCCTGTCCTGAAAGAGCACTTCGCGGTAAGCTTCCTCGGCGTCTTTAAATAAACCGCGAGCTCTCAGCTCGACCGCAACACCCAAACCAACGGAGGCGTTTTGCGATTCTTCCTGTGGAGAGATGTCTGCATTAGAATTGGCATCTCCTGTTTCCAACTCCAGGGAAAGACCAAGCGTACCCGTTTTCAAATCATCCTTTAGTCGATGCCGCTCGAATGGTAATAATGCTATTTGGTTAGGTGAAGCTGGTCAAGCGCTTTGTCCCGCATCTTCGCGCCAAGGTAAACCGCCAGCGTGGCCGAGGCTGGCGGCTATGCCGTTATGCGGCTTCGCGTCTGGCCGAAAGGGCCAGATACGGGCCGGCTTGTAGAATCTGGACTTCCAGAATCGAGGCCTGTCCGGGCGCCGTGGCGACCGGCAGGCTGGCGAAACCATTGGTCCAGCGCCGCTCCGCCGCTTCCGGCACATACCAGCCGGCGAGGCTGGCATCGTGCAGATGCGCGGTGATGCGCTTTTGCGCGCGGCCGGTATGCAGCGTGATCTCGCCCACCAGAACGCCCAGATCACGGCGGTCATTCAGATATGGGGCGCGGGTTTCATTCGGGCGCGCGGTACGCGAAGCCAGAGCGAGACCGGCCATGCCGGCAGGCAGCATGAACAGCGCCTTGCCTGGCAGGATGCGCAGCGGGCGGATTTCCACCCCGTCTTGCGCCACCAGACACAAATCCGGGTCCTCGGACAATGCCGGGGCCGGGATGGCGGCAGCCGGCGCCAGCGCTTGAGCACGGCAATTCAGCTCCTGCCAAACCGGCTGGACCTGGCAGGGTTCCACTAGCAGCGGCGCCGCCATGGAGGGGCCGGCAACAAGCTGCGCCGGGTTGGCGAAAAGCGGGCGCAGGGAGGAAATGCTGGCATTGGCAAAATTGCCGCGATTGCCGGTATCGAGATAACTCTCCACCGCCAAGTCTTCCGCCAGCAAAATGCCGTGCTCCTCCAGCTCAACGTGGTAATAGGTAAAGCTGGCGATGCTCTGGTCGGCAAAGATGCTACACCCATTGACCAGCAAGCGGGCGGGGATGAGGCCGCCCCCGGCCAGGATGCAATGCTCGGCGGTGACCAGCAGATCCCGGCTGGGCTGAGCGTCGCCAAAAGCACAGGCTTTGATGCGGATCGGGTGAGCGTCATCGGCGGATAAATCCCCCGGTTTGACATGGCGATGCCCGACCCATTTGACTGGCCGGGCATGTTTCTCGCCATCCACCAAAGTGATGACGAGATCTCCGGGCACCAGGGTTTCAACCAATTTTGTGCCATCTGGCGTGGCGATGGCTGTGCCCTCCAGGAAGCAGGCGACAAGCTCGTAAGTGCCTTTATTATCGAGGGCCTGAAGATTATTGGTGCTGACACCGGCCGCCAAGGTGACGTTTTTCAGGACAATACTCGTGCCATTGAGCCCGATTGAATAGGTACCGGCGGCATTTCCGGTATTTGCAGTGATTGTGAGGCCGGTTATCTGGCTGCCATTGGTCAGCGCGATCGCGTCACCAAGGCCGAAGCCGGTGATTGGCACGGTGATATTGCCGATATAGCTGGGCACTTCCAGCGTATTGGTCTGCCCCGAGCCAGCCGGCCCGAAGGTAATGCTGGTGGTTGAATTGGGATTGGTAAGATAAACCGAGCCACCACTGGAAATTATGATCTTGGGGCTGCCGGACTTAACCGTGGTGAGGTTCGATGCGTTGCCCAGTGTACCGCCATCGACTGTGAAGGTGCCCGAGCCGCCAATGCCACCACTTGAATCGGTATAGGTGCCTTCGATCGACGCCGTGCCGTTAACCAGCAGGCCGTCGGAACCTGTGAGAGTGGCGCCCGAGGCGATGTCCAGCGTGCCATTGACGGTGATCGCGCCGCCGGCCACGGACGCGGTTCCACTCACATTGAACGCGCCGCCGGCAGAGACGGTCAAGCCGTTGGTGAAGCTGAAATTGCCTTTGGGCTCGATATTGAGCACACCTTTGGACAGCACATCCATCACATTGCCCGAAAGCGTGCCATAGACATTGATGGTAGAGGTAGATGTACCGCCGCCAAGGTCGATCTCTTTGACATTGCTGACGGTTTCTGTGCTGCCGGAGGAGGTGCCGATGGTGACCGTGCCGCCATTGTTGATCGTGATGGTCTCGTAGCCAGGCAGAGTGCCGCCCTGCCAGTTAGATGGGGTATCCCAATCGCCAGTGCCGGTATTCCCCCAGGTTGCCATAGACCAAAAAAACCTTTGCTAAAAAAACGTGAATCTGGATAACCGTGGATCAATTTTAGTTCCATATCACCTAATGTCTGTTAAGGCCATTTTTTGCGAGGCGGGGCAAGGCAAGTTTTTGTGAAACGGAACACAAATGCTTGATACGCCACTCATGGCGGCGCCGGGTTGACCCGCTGGCGCCAAACCGGCTCGCCGCTTTGTGATCCCCAGAAGGTTGAACACTTGCATCTCACAAACTATGACAAATCTCGATGGAGATTGCGGCGTGTCGAAAACAACCTAAAGTAGCGACGTCGGTTTCTTCCTGTTTACAGACTGGGATAACATGGCAAATTCAGCTGAGATGCACACGGGCAATACCGCCGATTATCTGAATCTTGGCACGCTGGTTCTGCGGCCTGCAACGCATCATCCGGACAATACGGGGGCGCCGATCACGGTTATCGTCTCCGGCATTGGCCGCTCCGGCACCAGCATGACTGCCGCGGTGCTCGGCGCGCTGGGAATCCCGATGGGCAAAACCCGCTCCGCCGTAACGGAAGACGAGGAGTTCCTGCACAGCCTGCTCTATTTCGACTATCAGCGCATGGCCAAGCTGATCGAGGTGCGCAACCAGGAAAATGCGCGCTGGGGGTTCAAATTCGCCTCGCTGCAAAACCATTTGCTGCCGCCACAGATGAGTTATTTCCGTAACCCGCATCTCATCGTGGTGATGCGCGACCCCGTCGCGATTTCTACCCGGGCCGGACTTTCAGACCCGGATATCAAGAGCGACGCCGAGGCTTTTGCCAATGTCGTGGCGCAAAGCGCCGATATGGCGAATTTTCTCACCAAGGCGGCATGTCCGACTCTGCTGCTGAGTTACGAAAAATTCATCAGTTTCCCCGACCATGCGATCGACGTGATCGCGGCGTTTTGCGGGCTGGAGTGTAACGCGGTGCGGCGCGCCCAGGCATTGCATGCCGTGGCGCCGAATAATCCCGCTTACATTGCTTTGTTTCATAATCAGTACAAAGGCCATCTGGACGGCGTGCGGGACGGCAAGGTTCTGGGCTGGTGCCGCGCCGACGGCACGGCAAAGCCCGTGACCGTGGAGCTGGAAGCCGGCGATAACGTCGTCGCCACGGCCTTGGCCAATCTGCACCGGGGGGATCTGGAAGCAGCCGGGGTGGGCGATGGATGGCATGCTTTCGAGATCGACATTTCCAATATGCCGATCACCGACGAGGATGTATTGCGCGTGCGGGTCGCGCAGACCGAGATCTTCCTCGATGGCAGTAATCTGCCCCTGGGAACGCTGCGCCGGCGCTGAGTGAGGCCGGGCCGCGCTTGGCTGTTACAATCCGGCCGCGGCGAGGTGCGCCCTTAAGCCACAGCCGCCCAACGCCGCCTATTGTGATTTGCATTCGGCACCGATACATGAAAACAGCGGACTACATTACCTGAGGGAGCAATGGCCTTGTGGTGAACCTAGCCATGGTTCGGCAAAAAGCTGGAATTTCTCCCTTGCGTACTGAATAAGAGACGGATTTAGATTTGAAGGCGGCACGCACCGCGATTCGGCCCTAACATCTTCCGGCTCCGGATAAATGGTTTCGAGGATACATGCTGGCATCTAGCGAAGTGGAAGAGGATATCGCAACCATCGCAGATTCAGGTCTGTTCGATGTTGAGTGGTACCTCAAAATTTGTACGAACCCTGGTGATGCACGCCCAGACCCCTTACGGCATTATGTTCTGCGAGGCGAATTTGAAGGCTTGCAGCCATGCCAGGACCTCACGCTTGACCCGTATCGCGGCAGCGCCGGCACTGAGCTGATTGGCACGCGCAGCCCGCTGGCGCATTATATTAAGCACAGCAACCCAGGCTTGCAGATTGACCTGATCCGGCGCTCCGGCTTGTTCGACCGCGTCTGGTATCTGGAACAAAATGCCGACGTCCGGGAGCATGCGATCGACCCGATCCGGCATTATGTTTTTTATGGCGCGAAAGAAGGGCGCACGCCGAATCCCGAACTCGACCTTGCCCCCTACACCCAAAAAACGCTGACGCTGACCGGTATCGCGCAGAATCCGCTGGTCAATTACATGCTGAGCGAGAGCCTGGACAGCAATACAAGGATCATCACCCATTCAGGCTTGTTTGATAGTGCCTGGTATCTGGAAAAGAACGTCGATGTCCGCAGCTCCGGCGCGGCGCCGTTGCGCCATTACATTCTCTACGGCGAGCAGGAGGGGCGGCGGCCGAATAAAAGCCTCAACCTGAAGCAATACACCTATAATGCCGGCCTGACCCCCGGCAAATGCCGGCTCGTGCATTACATTCTGTTCGGCACGCCGGACAAGCTGATCGACCCCGGCCTGCTCACGATGTTTTCACTAAAAACGCTGGAATTGGCGATGGACCGGCTGACCCGTTTGCCGCTGTTCAAGCCGGAAGATTATCTGGAACTGAATAACGACGTGGCGAAGGCGGTGAAAACCGATACCGCCGACCCGGTCAACCATGCGCTGACACATGGGTTTCCGGAGGGACGGAAAGTGTTCAAGCCTTTGCGGGTGGCGCAGGTGCTGGGCGATAGCACGCGCCGGCCCTTTCCGGTGCTGCCGGCACAGGCGCGACAGGCCGGGGTCCATGCGCCGGTGGGCGTACTCTATAACGCCGCCGGCAATGTATTTATCAAAGAGCTGGCGCAGGAGCTGGTTGATGCGCTGAGATTCATCGGTGCCGAGGCCAGACTGTATGACGATCAGAGCGAGCCGGATGAGTTGCCCGCCACCACCATCATCACCGCGCCGCACGAGTTCTTCCATATCGGCCACGGCCCTAAATGGGTGACGGACGAGATCGTCCGCAACGCTTTCATGTATAATACCGAGCAGCCGCAAACCATCTGGTTCGAGCGCGCGGTGCCGTTCATCCTGGCGTCACGCGGCGTTGTCGATATCTGCTACCAGATCGCGGATATTTTTCGGCAATGCGGCCTGCCAGCGCTGCATTTCAATCCAAATGCCCTGCCCAGTGATGAATGGCTGTATCCAGAGGATCTTTCCCACCCGTTTTACCGCGTGCTGCCCAAAGCCGCCTGGAGCCGCCCGGACCCGTCCACGCCGATCACGCAGCGCCCGCTCACCGTGGCGTTTTTCGGCGCCACCTCGCGCCGGCGGGAGATGTTTTTTGCCCGCAGCGCGCAGTTTCTCGCTAACTACGAAAATTTTATCTATTACCGTAAATTCACCGGCCCGCTCACGGCCAATGCTCGCGACGGTATTTTATCGCGTATTGGCCGGCATGTGACGGCGCATGCGAAAATATCGTTGAACATTCATCGCGATGATCTGGGGTTTTTTGAATGGCACAGGCTAGTGAAGCTCGGCATGCTGGGAGGCAGCATCGTGGTGACCGAACCCTGCTTGCCGCACCCTGTGTTCAAACCCGGTGTGCATTTTCTCGAAGAGGCAGCGCGGCATATGCCGGATCTGATCGAATGGCTGGTGGATAGCCCGGACGGTCAGGCGCATGCGGCGAAAATTCAGGAAAACGTGCTGCGGATCACCGAGCCGCGCTTTGCCCTGGAAAATAGCGGGGCATTGAGTGAGTTTTTACAAAATGGCGGTGCTGGCGCATGAACATCGATAAGCTTTGGGCGCCGGCGACGAAAACCGTTTTCGATTCCTGGGCGAACGATAAAACTGCCGCCAAGCGCGCCGCCCAGCCAGTGCCGGCGGATTTGGTGAGCGTTTGCGTGACGCTTTATAATTATGAGCGCTTTGTCGAAGAATGCCTCGATTCCGTGGCGGCGCAGACGCATGAAAAACTGGAATTGCTGGTCATCGACGATGCCTCGCCGAAAGATAATTCGGCCGAGACCGCCGCAGCTTGGGCCGAAAAAAACGACGCCCGTTTCCATCGCGTGCGGGTACTTGCGCATGTGCGCAACCAGGGGCCGGCCGAGGCGCGCAACACCGTCTTCCGGGAAGCGGCGGGCGAATTCGTGTTTATCATCGATGCCGATAACGATATTTTTCCACGCGCCATCGCAAGACTGTACGACGCGGCGCATACTGGCGGCTTTGATGCGACCTATAGCCAAATCGTCAAATTCGGCGATGAGATGGCCATTGGCGAAGCGGATATCTGGGATATCGTGGAGATGCGCCGGCAAAATTATGTCGACGTGATGGCGCTGGTGCGCCGCGCCGCATGGGCAGCGGTCGATGGCTTCACCCATATCGACGATGGCTGGGAGGATTACGATTTCTGGCTGAAATTCATCGATGCCGGGTTTAGCGCCGCCTATGTGCCGGAAATTCTCTGCCGCTATCGCGTGCATGGCAAATCCCGCACGGCAACGGAGGCGCACGCGGCGCATGAGGATCTGCGCGTGCTGATGGCATTCCGGCATATTGGCTTCGGCCTGATGCCGCTCGAGCTGGCAGCGATGGAAGCGGCGGAGACGCAGGCCACGCCGCCCATGCCGGCAAGCCCTGATGTGAAGCCAGCGCCGAAAGCTGCGAAGCGCAGGGTGACCCCGTGAGCTTGCGGGTGCCCGCCATTCTGGCATGACCCGTTTCCTGCCCTCGCCGGACGGCCCGGATTGGCGTGTTTTCGATGCTGACTGGTACCGGGACCAGCACCGAGAAGAATTGGCCGGCGCTGATGGGCAAGCGGCTCTGGCGCATTACCAAAGCGCAGCCAAACAGAGCGCGGTATCGCCCAATCCGTATTTCAGTGAAGCCTGGTACCGCACGACTTTTCCGGATGTGGCGGCGCTTATCAAGGACGATAAAATATCATCGGGATTCGCGCATTACCAAGCCGAGGGTTTTTACGCGCGTTCGCCGCATTGGCTGTTTTCCGAAGGGTTTTACCGGACGACCTATCGTGAATTGACAAACGCCTTTCTGGCGGATGGCGGCTTTCTCAACGGCTATGATCATTTTTTGCGCCAAGGCGACCGCGCTTTGTGGCAAGGCAGCCTGTTTTTCGACCCCAGGCTGTATCTGCGGCATTTTGTGCCGGAAAACGGTGCTGGGCCCTTCGCGTATTTTGCGCGGCAGGGATTTGCGAATAAGGCGCATCACCGCCTCTCCTGGTATTTTGATGATGCCTGGTATGCCGCGCAGTTTGGCGGCACGGTGGCGGCATCATGCGGCTCCATGCTGGAGCATTACCTTACCCACGCCGAGGGCAAAAAAAACAATCCGTCGCCTTATTTTTCAGAAGCGTTTTATGCGGAGATTTATCCCGATATCGCGGTCGCGGTGGCAGCCGGGAAATTCCGGAATGGCTTTGACCATTTTATCCAGCATGGAATTTTTGAGCAGCGCCAGCCCCACCCTGATATCAATCTCGAAGATTATTTCAGGAATGTTTCGGTACAGGCGGATATCGAGGCAGGGCTGTTCCGTGATGCGTTTGCGCATTTTTCGGCGCATGGCGGCATTTTGGCTGGCCCGGCCAGGGTGGCGGATCATCAGGCGGCGCAAAGCGTTGTTGCCGCGCGGGCGCGCAATGTCTCGGCGTTGCTGGCACGGCGGGGCTTGGATTTTTCCTATACGGGCGACCCCGTGCTCAGCGTGCTGATGCAGCTGCAAAACGACCCGGCGCCAGCGCTACTGGCATTGCAGGCGCTGCGTTTGGCGACATGCGGCCAGAATGTGGAACTGGTGCTGGTGGAGAGTGCCAAGGGCTGCCCGGCGGCAATGCTGGACGTTTGCCTGCGCGGTGCGCATGTGCTGCGCCCGGCTCCCGGCACGAGCGTGCTGGAAGCCGGGCTGGCGGCGAATTTGCTCCCCCCCACCGTGCCGGTGCTGTTGCTGGGGGCGGATACCGTGATCGAGGGTGATGCCGTGGCGGCGGCGCAAGCGCGGTTGGAGTCGGCGCCAAATATTGGCGCGGTGGGCGGGAAAATTCTCTCCTGCAATGGCCAATTGCAAGCGGCTGGCGGGATCGTTTGGCGCGATGGCAGTTGCACACCCTATCTGTGTGGCGCCGCTTCTGACGTGCCTGAGGCGAATTTTACCCGCGACGTTGATTTTTGCGCTTCCGCTTTTTTGCTGTTGCGCGCGGGCCTGCCGAGCCAGCTTGCCGGTTTCGGGCTTGACGGGGGCACGCTTGCGGATGCCGGGCTCTGCCTCGACATTCTTCGTCTAGGTTTTCGTGTCGTCTATGATCCGGCGGTGGCGGTGACCAATATCGCCGGGCTGGATGCTGGCGGGTTGCACATAAACCCCACGGCGTTCAAAAAATTTCAGACAAGACATGCGGATTTTCTGGCTCTGCAACCCAGGCGCTGGGATGGAAGCGACATCCGGGCGCGTCATGCGCGGTCAGACCCTGGCTTGCGGATTCTGCTCATCGAGGACCGGCTGCCATTTCGCGGTCTTGGCGCGGGATATACCCGAACGCATGATCTGGCGCACGAAATGGCGCGGATGGGACATCATGTCACGTTGTTTCCGGTTTTCCGCGCGGTGGAAAGCCAGTTGCGGATCTGGCATGAATTCGCCAGCGAGATTGAAGTGATCCATGACCGGGAATTGCCGGATCTCCCTGACTTTCTCGCGGCGCGGCCCGATTTTTATGATGTGCTCTGGCTGGCGCGGACGCAAAACGCGGCCCGGGTGCTGCCTGTTTTGCAACAAGCGGGAATGGAATTGCCGGGACGGCACAAAATCCTCGATACCGAGGCGATTGCCGCTTTGCGCGATCTGACAAAGTGGGAGATGCAGACAGGCCAGGTGGCGGACGACCCCAGCGCCGCGGTGCATGCGGAGCTTGAATATGCACCGGCTTTCGACACGGTGATTGCGGTGAATGAGGCGGAGGCGCAATGGCTGCGCCGGATCGGGCTTGGGCGCGTGAAAATTCTCGGCCATGTGCAAAAGGCCAAGCCAACCGCGCCGGGATTTGAAGAACGCCAGGGCTTGCTGTTTGTCGGCGCGCTGCATGACGTGAATTCGCCGAATTTGGATTCTCTACACTGGTTTGTTGAAAACGTGCTGCCCCGGCTGGAAGCAAAGCTCGGCGCCCGCCCTAGGCTCACCGTGGCGGGCTATGTGAACCAGCGGCTGGATTTGACAAAACTTAGCCGCACGCCAGGTGTTTATCTGCGCGGGCCGCAAGAGGATCTGACACCGCTTTATGCCAGCCACCGCGTTTTTATCGCCCCAGCGCGTTTTGCGGCCGGCATACCGTATAAGCTGCATGAGGCCGCCGCTTTTGGCATTCCGATGGTCGCCACACCCTTGCTGGCCGGGCAACTGGGCTGGGAGACCGGCACGGAATTACTGACCGCAAAGACGGATGACGGGGAGGAGTTTGCGGCGCAAATTGTAGCACTCTACACCAGCCCGGATTTATGGAGGACATTGCGCATGCAGGCATTGGCACGGGTGGAGGCGGAAAATTCTCCCGCACTGTATGAAGCGGCACTGCGCGATATATTGGAGACTGACGGATTGCCGCTCACGGCCCGGTAAAAACCGTATGCGAGTTTTCGTAATTCCCGGCCCTACTTAATCAAATTCGTGAAGCCGTTGGTCATGGGGTAGCGGCGGTCGCGGCCGAAGGCGCGCAGGGAAATTTTGACGCCGGGGGGGGCTTGGCGGCGTTTGTATTCGGCGCGGTCTAGGAGTTTCCAGATGCGCAGGACGGTGGCGCGCTCGAAACCTTCGGACACTACGTCGTCGATGCTGGCTTCGCCTTCGATGAGGCGGTGCAGGATGGCGTCCAGGATGTCGTAGGGGGGTAGGGAGTCCTGGTCGGTCTGGTTGGGTTTCAGCTCGGCGGAGGGGGGTTTGGTGATGATGCGATCGGGCATGGCGGGGGCGTGCGGGCAGAGGGTGCCGGCGGGGGTGTGGGCGTTGCGCCAGCGGGAGAGTTCGAAGACCGTGGTTTTGTAGATGTCTTTGAGCACGGAATAGCCGCCGCACATGTCGCCGTAGAGGGTGGCGTAGCCGACTGACATTTCCGATTTGTTGCCGGTGGTGAGCAGCATGGGGCCGAATTTGTTGGAGAGCGCCATGAGGATGAGGCCGCGGGTGCGCGATTGCAGGTTTTCCTCGGTGATGTCCGGCTCGCGGCTGGTGAAGGCGGGGGCGAGGGCGGTGGCGAAAGCGTCCATGGCGCCGGAGATGGGGATGGTCTCGTAAGGGATGCCCAGCATGTTTGCGCAGGCGGCGGCGTCTTCCAGGGAGTGTGTTGAGGTGTAGGGGCTGGGGAGCATGACGGCGCGGACGCGCTCTGGCCCGAGGGCGTCGGCGGCGACGGCGGCGGAGATGGCGCTGTCGATGCCGCCGGAGAGGCCGAGGACGATGCCGGGGAAGCCGTTTTTGTTCACATAGTCGCGCAGGCCCATCATCATGGCCTGGTAGATGAGCTCCAGGCGGTGCGGCTCGGGCGCGAAGCTGGTTTGGGCGCAGATGAGGCCGGAGGGGGTGCGGGTCCACTCGGTGAGGGTGACGGCTTGCGCGAAATGGGGGAGCTGGGCGGCGAGGCCAGAGTCAGCGTTGAGGACAAAGGAGGCGCCGTCAAAAACGATTTCGTCCTGGCCGCCGGTGAGGGCGGCGAAAATGTAGGGGAGGCCGGTTTCGGCGACACGCTGGGCGGCGAGGGCGATGCGGGTTTGGTGCTTGCCGTCCTCGAAGGGGGAGCCGTTGATGGAGAGCAGGAGCTCGGCGCCGGAAGCGGCGAGGGTTTTGGGCACGGTGGGGAACCACCAATCCTCACAGATGAGCAGGCCGAGACGGAAACCGCGGAAGTCCACCGGCATGGGGACGGGGCCGGGGGCGAAGACGCGCTTTTCGTCGAACACACCGTAGTTGGGGAGCTCGTGCTTTTTGCGTTTGGCGATGATTTTGCCATTGTCGAGGACGAAGGCGGAGTTGTGCAAAGCGGTGCCGTTGCGCCAGGGGGTGCCGATGATGATGCCGGGGCCGCCGTCAGCGGTGTCTTTGGCGAGGTCCTCGGCGGCTGCTTCGCAGGCGGTGACGAAGGCGGGTTTGAGGACGAGGTCCTCGGGCGGGTAGCCGGAGATGGAGAGTTCGGGGGTGACGAGGAGGTCCGCGCCCATGGCGGCGGCTTGCGCACGCGCGGCGCGGATGAGGGCGAGGTTTTTGTCGATGGCGCCGACGTGGCTGTTGAGCTGGGCGATGGCGATGCGGAGGGTGGTCATGGGTGCGCCCCGTCAGGTTAGGCGTGGATGCCCGCTTGCGCGGGCATGACGGTGTGAATGTTAGCCGAGGTCACGTTTGACCGAGCGGAGTAGGAATTCGCGGCCGATTTTGACCATGGGTTGGCCGTCGTAGGCGACGATGTCGGCGGTGGCGTAGGTTTCGGACCAGGTTTCGGGGATGAAGCTGCCGGTGCCGACGACGTCTATGGGGGTGCTGGCGTCGGCCATGACGCTGCATTTTTCGACGCCGAAGCCTGAGCTGGCGACGATGCGGACTTTCTCGAAGCCGGCCTGGTTGAGGGCTTCGCGCATTTTCCAGATGGCGGCGGCGGAGACGCCGGTGCCGATGAGGTAGCGTAGTTCGGTTTGGCTGCGGTAACGGCGCAGGGCGCCCGGGGCGTGGCGTTCCAGTACGGCGTAGCTTTCCTGCGGGTCGAGGCCTTCTAGGAAGCGGCCGCCGTGGGTGTCTAGCCGGACGGCCATGCGGCCAGCTTGGGCCATGTCGGAGAAGTGGCGCGCGACGGTTAAGGCGTCCGTGATTTCGCGGCCGAAGTAATCCACCAGCACGGTGAGGTCGTCCTGAGGATAAGTATCCACGAACATTTCAGCCGCGCGCAGGGTGGAGCCGGCGTAGCCGATGAGGGCGTGCGGCATGGTGCCGTAGCCGACGGGGGCGTTGAAGTAGTGGGCTGTCCAGTCGTTGGCGTTGCCGATGAAGCCTTTGGCGCCCTCAGCTTGGGCGGCGCGGGAGCCGACGGCGGCGGCGTAGGCCATGATTTCCTGCATTTCGGCGCCGGCGCAGTGGCGGGCGTCCATGGCGAGGAAGGAAGTTTTGGGGAGGGCGACGCACATCTGGAAGGCGTTGTGCGCGGCGACGCAGGCGGCGCCGATTTTTTGCAGGACCAGGGTTTCCAAGTCGGCCAGGGCTTTGAGGCTGCCGGTGATGTAGACCAGCGGCTCGCCGGCGCCGACCCAGGAGCCTTCAGGGTGCATCAGCTCGATTTCAAACTTTTCGTCACGGGATTTGGCGACGGCTTGCAGCCAGTCGAGCATGAGCGCCGGGGCGCAGACCACCGGGCGGCGCAGGAATACCGCGTAGGTGACGCGTTTGTCGCCGAAGCGGGTGACGATGGCGCGCGTACGGTTGAAATAGGCATCCGTGCGCGCGGCGATTTCCGCCTCGTTGAGCGGGGAAAGGCTCATGTGGTTGGGCGCTTGGCCCGGCGGGTTTTGAGCTCCTCGGCGAGGAAGAATGCCAGTTCCAGTGCCTGTTCGGCGTTGAGCCGGGGGTCGCAGGAGGTTTCGTAGCGGTTGGGGAGGTCGGCTTCCTGCAGGCCACGGGCGCCGCCGGTGCATTCGGTGACGTCCTGGCCGGTCATTTCCATATGCGCGCCGCCGGCGACGGTGCCTTCCGCCGCATGGGCGGCGAAGAAGCTTTTCAGTTCCGCGACGATGGCCTCGTAGCGGCGGGTTTTGAGTTTTTGCGCGGTGCTGATCGTGTTGCCGTGCATGGGGTCGCACATCCAGACCGGCGTGCGGCCGGCGGCTTTGACGGCGCGGAGCAGGCCGGGGAGTTTGGCGTCCACTTTGTCAGCGCCCATGCGGGCGATGAGGGTGAGGCGGCCGGGCTCGTTTTGCGGGTCCAGGCGGTCCATCAGGCGCAGCAGGTCGTCGGTCTCCATGCTCGGGCCGACCTTCATGCCGATCGGGTTGCGGATGCCGCGCATGAATTCGACATGGGCGCCGTCGAGTTGGCGGGTGCGGTCGCCGATCCAGAGGAAATGCGCTGAGCAGGCGTAGTAGTCGCCCGAGGTGGAATCCAGGCGGGTGAGCGCTTGCTCGTAGGGCAGCAGGAGGGATTCGTGGCTGGTGTAGAAATCCGTCTCGCGGATTTGCGGCGCGGAAATGCTGGTGAGGCCGCAGGCGCCCATGAAGCCGAGGGTTTCATCGATGCGCGCGGCGAGGTCGCGGTAGCGCGCGGCCAGAGGCGATTTTTCGACGAAGTCGAGGTTCCAGCGGTGGACTTCGTGCAGGTCGGCATAGCCGCCCGAGGCGAAGGCGCGCAGCAGGTTGAGCGTGCCGGCGGACTGGAAATAGCCGAACTCCATGCGCGTGGGGTCCGGGATGCGGGCTTGCGCCGAGAATTCCGGGCCGTTGACGATGTCGCCGCGGTAGGAGGGCAGGGAGACGCCGTCGATGGTTTCGGTGTCCGACGAGCGGGGTTTGGCGAACTGGCCGGCCATGCGGCCGAGTTTAACCACCGGCATGGCGCCGCCGAAGGTGAGGACGACGGCCATTTGTAAAAGCACGCGAAAAGTGTCGCGGATGATGTTGGCGGTGAAGTCGCCGAAGCTCTCGGCGCAGTCCCCCCCTTGCAGCACGAAGGCCTGGCCGGAGGCGGCCTGGCCGAGTTGGGTTTTGAGCCGACGGGCCTCGCCCGCGAACACCAAGGGCGGGAAACGGGTCAGGCGCGCTTCCATCGCCGCCAGTTTGGCTTCGTCGGGGTAGCTCGGCACCTGGCGGATGGGGCAGTTGCGCCAGCTAGCGGGGGTCCAGCCGGGGTTGAGATGGGCTGGGGTGATCGTGTCCATTGGGTCTCCGGGGTCGTCGTTTCCAGGCATTATCGCGCTATTTGGGCGCGATGGCTACTTAGGGGAAGTCACTGGTCCGGCAAGCCTGGCTTGCGCGCGGGGATGGCGGGGCGGCCGCGCGCCAAAAGACAGACTCAAACCAGGAGCTATCATGGATAGCTCCTGGTTTGAGTGCGTAGAGTGACGAATTCCTCGGCGGCGGTGGGGTGGATGCCGATGGTGCGGTCGAAGTCAGCTTTGGTGGCGCCGGCGGTGATGGCGATGCCGATGCCTTGCATGATTTCCGGGGCGTCCTCGCCCAGCATGTGGGCGCCGATGATTTTATCGGTGGCGGTGTCGACGATCAGCTTCATGGTGGTTTTGCGGGCGCGGCCGGAGAGGGCGTGGCGCATGGGGGTGAAGCGGGTGAGGAAGATTTTTGCGCTCCCGCGCGCGGCGGCTTGCTCCTCGGTGAGGCCGACCGTGGCGATGGGGGGGATGGAGAAGACCGCCGAGGGGACGTTCGCCAGGCTGATTTTGCGGGGGTTGTTGCCGAAGAGCGTGTCGGCCAGCGCGTGGCCCTCGGCGGTGGCGACGGGGGTTAGGTTGAGGCGGTCGGTGACGTCACCGATGGCGTAGATGTTGGGGGTGGTGGTTTCCAGGGCGCCGTTGATGAGGATGGCGCCATTGGGGGCGGTTTGCACGCCGGCCGCGGCGAGGTTGAGGCTGGCAACATTGGGGGCGCGGCCAGTGGCGAAGAAGACGGTGTCGACTTCCAGCACGGTGCCGTCAGACAATGTGATGTGCTTGGCGGTGCCCGATGCCGTGATGGCTTGCGGGGTGGTGCCGGGGTGCAGGTGTATGCCGTTTTGGTCCAGCGCTTCGGCGAGGTTTTCGCGGATGTCGGCGTCAAAACCGCGCAACGGCAATGGTTGGCGGTAGATGAGGTGGGTTTGCGCGCCGAGCCCGGCGAAAACGCCGGCGAATTCGACCGCGATGTAGCCGCTGCCGATGATGGCGATGCGCTTGGGCATTTCGGGGAGGTAGAACACGTCGTCGGAGATGATGGCGAGGTCCGCGCCGGGGATGGGCAGGCTGGTGGGGTGGCCGCCGGTTGCGATGACGATTTTTTCCGCCGTGATGCGTTGGCCGCGGACGTCAAGCGTGTGGGAGTCGATGAAGCTGGCGTGGGATTCGAAGATGGTGGCGCCGGCCTGGTCGAGCAGGCGTTTGTAGATGCCGTTGAGGCGGGTGATTTCAACGTCTTTCGCGGCGAGCAGGGTGGACCAGTTGTGGTGGCCTTTTTGCGTGTCCCAGCCGAAGCCGCGCGAATCTTCCGCCTGGGCGCCGTATTCGGCGGCCATGACGAGGAATTTCTTCGGCACGCAGCCGATGTTGACGCAGGTGCCGCCCCAGAAGCGGGATTCGGCGACGCCGACACGGGCACCATAGCCCGCCGCGATGCGGGCGCAACGCACGCCAGCCGAGCCGCCGCCGATGACGAAAAGATCAAAATCCACGTTGTGCTCCTGAACTGATTTTAGGATTAGAGCATTCATCTTTCAGATGAATGCTCTAACTTTATATTTTAGCGATCAATATGCGATTAGCTTGAGCCTTCCGGTTCAAACTAATCGCATATTGATCTAGCGCCGTGCGGCGGTGCCGGTTTTGGCGCGCTTGGCGGCCGGGGCGGGCAAGGGGGCTGCTTGCGGGGCTGCCAGAATTTCCGCCGCGCGCTGCAACGACGCGGCGGTGGGGAAAAAGCGGCTTGGGGTGGCGCCCTTGGTGAAGGGGGCGACGCGGCCGGTGGCGATGCCGTCGATGGTATCCAGCACGGTCTGTGCGTCCGTTGGGAAGGGGAAGACCACGCCGTATTGCGCTTCGCGCACGCGCTCCGCGGGGGCGCCAATGTTGGGCAGCAGCGGGATGAAGCCGTGTTTTACGGCCTCCGATAGGGTGTAGGAATAGGTTTCCGGCCAGGAAGAGAGGAAGAGGACGAGGCGGCCACGGGATTCGGCGAGCAGGCTGGGGAGGTCAGCGGGTTCGTATTTTCCGGTGATGGTGACGTTGCCGATGGCTTTGAGCTGCTTGTCGATATTGGTGTAGCCAATGATGCGGAAATGCAGGTTCGGGTGCGTGAGGCGGGCGCGCTGGGCGATTTCCAGCAGTTTGCCCGAGCCTTTATGCGGGCCGATGGCGCCGAGCAGAATGATTTCATCGTCCGTGCCGGGGCGCGGCTGGGCGGGAACGCCCTCCTGGCTTTCCGGGTGGGGAAGGACTTCGAACGTCACGCCGGGGAAGGCGCGGCCGAGATAGGCGGCGGCGTTGGCGGACGGGGTGATGACGTGGCGCATGCCGCCGAACAGTTCAGCGAACAGCGCGCGGTGAGCGGCGGGGGTGAGGTCGGTGAGGCGGGAGGCTGCGTGCGCGCCGTCCATTTTCACGCAGCGGGCGCAGGTGCCGGCATCGGCGACGTCGCAGAAGCGGCCGATGGCGTCGATCATGGTGACGCGCGGGCAGAAACTATAGAAATCATGCGCGTAAAATACGGTGTGGCGGCCGGCGGCCCAGGCGTTGAACGGGGCGATGAAGCTGGACGGGAAGCCGAGTAGCTGGTGCACCAGGACATTCGTGGGGTTGGCGGCGCGCAGCAGGGTGAATAATGCGGCGGCTTCGTCCGGAGAGAAAGTTGCCAGCAGCAACGGGGCCTCGCAGCTTAGCTCCAGCATGCCTTCCTCGTTGGCTTGCAGGGTCAGCTTGGCGGCGGTGCCATAGCCGATGCTTTCTTCGATATTGGCGATGGCTTTTGGGGTGCCGCCTTCCAGCGTGTTGCTGACGACCAGGACGAAGGAGGCGCCGGCGGCGCTGGCGCGCTCCAGGCGCAGGCGGTCCAGTGACCAGCGGGCGCTGCGCATGCCGTCCACCCGCTCGAACTCCATGATGACCGGGGTGTATTCCGGGTAGAGTTCGGTGAGGCGGGGCAAGTTCTGGGCCAGCAGGCCTGCTTTTTCGTTGGCGAAGGAGATGCTCTCCTTGTGCTCGACCAGTACGCCGGCGGCGGCGACGCTGCGGTACCCGAAAGCGGCGGCGCGGGCGCAGAAATCGTTCTCCTCGCCGTAGCCGCGCCCGAAAGCTTCATCAAGGAAGCCGGTGCGGCGCGTGACCTCGCCTTTGATGAGCATGCAGAAGCCGTGGCCGGTGGGGACATCGACACAGAGCCCGGCGTTTTCAGTGAGGGCGCAGGCGGCCAGCTCCGGCCAGGAGATGTCGGTTAGTGCGTCCATGCGGTGGGTGGCGTGGGGGTAGGAGAAAATCGTGGCGTTGCTGGAAATTGCTGTGACCGTGCCGATTTCGGCGTGGGCGTAGGCGACGTGCAACAATTCGTCGAAGGCGCCGGCGAAAATAACGGTGTCGGAGTTGAGCAGCAGTACGTCGGCGCCGGCGGCGAAGCTGAGACCGCGATTTACGGTTTGCACGAAGCCGAGATTGGCCGGGTTGGTGAGGAGGAAGAGGTTGGGTTGCGTCGCGTAGGGCGCCAGCATGGCGGCCATTCCGGCGTCTGGCGAGGCGTCGTTGATGAGGACCAGCTGGTCAGTTTCCGGGTTGCGGTGGGCCAGCACGGATTCGATGCAGGCGCGCGTGACCTGGACGCCGCGATAGACGGGGATGATGATGACCAGCCGGGGTGTAGGCTGGCGGGGGACGCCGGAATCGGCTTGGCGCGGGGCGGTGAAGCCGTCGTCCTTGCGGGATTTGGCGAGGAATTCGCCAAGGGCGAGTTGCATGACGGCGCGTTCGGCGGGGCCGATGCCAGGCAAGTCCATGTTGGCCAGGCGAAGGGCGCGATAGGCGGCGGTGACCGCGGCCGGGCGGCTGCCGATGGTGTAGGGGCCTTTGAACAGCTCAGTCTGCGAGTTGGGAAAACGCAGCGAGATGGTGGTGGTTTCCGTGGGGGCGTGTTCCGGCGGCGGCAGCGTGGCGCCAAAGCCGGGGGTTGTGCAGTCGGGGTGGACGGCGCGGACGTCTTCGCGCTCGTGCTCGCATTCCGCCGTATCGGCCAGTTTGCCGTCACGGAAGACCTGGATGGTGAAAACGCGCGCCGGGGAGTCCGGCGAAACCAGCCAGCCGGAGCAGCTTTCCGCCGTGACGGTTTCCAGATTGCCGTCCAGCCGCAGGTTGCAGGTGAACAGGCCGACCTTGGTGCCGTTGATAAAAATGCTCATGGTCATTTCGCCGGCGCCGAAACACCAGTCGTAAAGCTCGATGGTGTGCCACGCCGGGTTGAACAGCGGATCCTGGTTGTCAGGGGCCTGCCGGCCGCGGCCGTGGCCGGCTTCCTGACCGTTATGGCCGGTGATGGTGATCAGCGGTGGGGAGAAGTTTGGGGCGCGCTCGGTGACCCAGCCGTTGACGGTGCCGTGCTCGAAAGTGAACTGGGCATCGAACTGGCCGGCGCCGGTCATGATGGGGGAGCCGTGCAGTTCCACGCCGTCTGCCCAGATGCGCAGCAGGCGGTTTTCCGCAATGAGGGGGATAGGGATGCGAAAGCCCAGGGTGGTGCGGCCCAGCCCCAGCGAGGCGAGATCGGCACGGTGGTTTGCGGCCCGCCCTTTGGCGATGACGTTGCCCAGCGTGTCGGTGATTGTGATTGCGCAGTTACCTGTATCAGGCTGTGCCGCCGCCCAGCCGGCGACATAACTGCCCTCCATGCCGTCTACATGTCCGCGGATTGCCATAGTCTGGCTCAGTCTCCAAAGCTTGGGCCAGGATGGCGTGAGGCGCCCTGGCGGGTTGGCTCCCGTTGTCCCTCATCGCCGGGGTTGGCTCAAGGGCTAAATGCGATTTTTGCCGCGGAAAAACGCGTGGGCGGGGAAATGCCGGGATACGTGGCAGTTAGGTGAATTTAGCGCCTGGATGCGCCGCTGTTAGGTGAATTTTATGTAAAATGTGGCCGGAAGCGGAAAATTTTGCAGGGGGGCAGGTTTGCAGTTGCCGCGAAGAACGGTTACGTGCTTATTTAAGGCGATCTCTTCGTGAGGTCGTGTGCGAGCTGGTTTTCCGTGAAAATTGGCCATGCGCGGGTTGTTCGTTGCAACTCCGGGCGGACTGCGGGAAACATATAAATCAATATTTGCGATGGGGAGTTATCTCCCGAAGGGGCTTTTGGATGCAGGCGTATTGTCATTTGATGGGTGCTGTCGGGGATAGCGGCGGCAATTACGTCAAACTTCCGGAAGTGAGGTTTTTTGAACTCATCAGGGAGATTCTTCGTTATGTTGCCGTTGATGAGGCCTGGTACCGGGCTAAATACGGCGATGTTGACGCCGCGGTCCGCGCGGGTGAGCTGGAGTCGGGGTACGCGCATTATATCCAGGCGGGCTATTTTGAAGATCGGCTGCCGCGGCCGATACCGGTTGATGAGGACTGGTATTTCGCGGTCTATCCGGATGTGGCGGCGGCGATCCGGGCGGGGGCATTTGCCTCGGCCGCGCAGCATTTTGAGCGTAACGGGTTTAGCGAGGGGCGTTTGCCCCGCCGTGGCTGGACTTTGCTGGGGCCGGACCTTGCCCCTGAGGAGCACTATGCCCTGGAGGAGGTTAGCCGAACCGGCTAGCCTGAAGTTTGGCGGAGTTGGCGGGCTTTGGCGGCGGGGGTGACGCCGATCATCAGCAGCAGTTGGTCGAGGACGTCATCGGCATTGAAGCGGGATGCGTCGAACCATTTGTAGATCCAGAAGGTGGCGCCGAAGATAGCCTGGGTGGCGACGAATTCGTCGATCGGCGGCAGCACGCCGGCGGCGATGGCGCGGCTGATGCTTTTGTAGAAATATCCTGAATAGACCGCGAGTTTTTTGGCCAGGGCAGCGCGCAGCTGCTTGTCGTCCAGGGTCGGCTGGTGGTCGAAAAAATAGCGGTAGAAATCCATTTCGCCGGTGACCTGGCTGACCTGGTGGCGCATTAGCTGGACCAGGCATTCGTAGGGGTCTGGCTCCTCGGCGATTTTGGCGAGGCGGACGAGTTGTTCGTCGGCGCGTTGGGCGGCGAGCTCGAAGAACAGATGCGCCTTCGAGGGGAAGTAGTAATATAGCGAGGGTTTGCTGAGGCCCGTTTCGCGGGCGACGTCGTCCAGCGAGGCGTTGGCGTAGCCTTTTTGTACAAATACGTTGCGCGCCGCGCCCAGGATTTCCTCGCGGCGGGCGGCGTAGAGTTCCGAGGGGACGGCGTGCGAGGGCCGGCCGCGCCCGCGCTTAGGCGGGGCGGCGGCGGCCGGCGGGGTTGCCGGTTTGCGGGTCTCTGTCGGTAGGCCCTCGGTACTCATGGCGTGGTGTAGACTCTTTTAATGGGCAGCATGGCTGGAATCGGTGAATTTGTCATAATGGATGGCTTCCAGCGGCAAGCCACGTGATGTGAGCGCGGTGACGGCGGCGTCGATCATCGGCGGCGGGCCGCACATATACGCTTGGGTTTGCGCCGCCTCCGCGGCGGGAATGAACTCCGGGAGCATGCTGGTGAAAAAGCCGCGCCGTCCGGTCCAGCCGCTGTCGGAGGGTTCGTCGCTGAGCACGGGGAGGAAAGTGAATTCGTCTTGCCAGGTGCTTTTGATTTCCTCGATCTGGTCCAGCGCGTAGAGGTCGGCTTGGGTGCGCGCGCCGAATAGCAGCACGCAGCGGCGGCGCAGGCGGTTTTTGCGGGCGTCCTGCAACAGGCTGAGCAGAGGCGCGAGGCCGCTGCCGCCGGCCATGCAGATAATCGGGCCTTCACCCGCGCGCAGGAAGAAATGGCCGTGCGGACCGGTGACTTCGAGCGTGGTGTTTTGCAGGGTGCCGGCAAAAAGTTTTTCGGTGAAGGCGCCGCCGGGGATTTTGCGGATGTAGAAGGTAAGCTCGCGCCGCCCGCTGCGGTCCGGCGCGGTGGCGAAGGAATAGGAGCGTCCTGCCAGACCCGGCAGGGAGAGGCTGGCGTACTGCCCGGCGACATAGGGCATGGCGCGGTCGATCTCGACGGTGACGGCGAGGATGTCATGCGTAAGGGGCTGCTGGCTGGTGATCTGGCCGGTGTAGGCTTCCGGTTCGGGCAGATTGTCGCCGGCGGTTTCCACCTCCACGGTGATGGGGGATTTGAGCTGCGCCTGGCAGGCGAGGATGTAGCCGGCGGCCAGCTCCTCGCGCGAGAGGGTGTAGCCGAAATCGGTGATGGCGGAGACCTTGCCCGAGGTCAGCCGGCACTTGCAGGAACCGCAAGTGCCGACCGTGCAGTTGTGCGGGAAGGGGATTTTGTTGGCGAGGGCGGCTTCCAGCAATGTCTGGCTTGAGCCGACCGGGAACTCAGCACCCCAGGGGTTGACGTGGGCAACATGGGGCGCCGAACCGGAGAACAGTTTTTTGAAAAAACCAGACATTATTGGATAAGCCTTATCGCGTGATCATGGCGGCGAGGTACTGCTGCATCGGCTCGCCATAGGGGGGGCGCAGCGCGTATTCAGCCTCGATCGCGCGGCACTGACGGTAGACCGCGCGGGCGTGGGAGAAGGTGCGGAAGCCGGCCTCGCCATGATACGCGCCCATGCCGGAAGCGCCGACGCCGCCGAAGGGCATCGTCTCCGAGAAGGCGTGGGTCATGCAGTCGTTCACCGTGACGCCGCCGGAGATGGTCTTTGAGAGGACTTCGTGTTCCTCGGAAGGGTCCTGGCCGAAGAAGTACAGGGCCAGGGGCCGGTCGCGCTTGTTCACGAAGTCGATGGCCTCTTTGAGGTTGCGGTAGGTGAGCACGGGCAGCAGGGGACCGAAAATTTCCTCCTGCATGATCTTGGAGTCCTCGGCCGGCTTGATGACCAGGGTGGGCGGCAGGCGGTGCACGTTCTGCGAGGAGAAATCCTCGTTCGCCGGGTTGATTTCGACGATGCGGGCGCCGCGTTCCTTGGCATCGGACAGGTAGCCCTGCAGGCGGGCGAAGTGGCGCTCGTTGATGATGGCGGTGTAGCCCGGGTTGTTCGCCAGGGTGGGGAACATGTTGCCGACCGCTGTGGTGGCGGCGGTGATGAAGCGTTCCAGCGACTGCTCGGGCACGAAGACGTAGTCCGGCGCCAGGCAGATTTGGCCGGCGTTGAGGGTTTTGATGGTCATGATGCGGGCGGCGGCGTCTTCCACCGAGTGGCATTGCGAGACAATGACCGGAGATTTGCCGCCGAGTTCCAGGGTGACCGGGACCAGGTTGGCGGCGGCCGCGCGCATGACGTGGCGGCCGACCGCGGTGCTGCCGGTGTAAAGCAAATGGTCAAACGCCAGGGTGGAGAATTCCGCCGCGACATCCGGGCCGCCGAGGACGACCGCGATTTCACTCTCCTGGAAGGCGCCGCTGATCATGCGGGCGATGAGGGCGGAGGTGGCGGGGGTGAGTTCCGAGGGTTTGATGATGCAGCGGTTGCCCGCGGCGACGATGCCGGCCAGCGGGGCGAAGGTGAGGTTGACCGGGAAGTTCCAGGGGCTGAGCATGCCGACCACGCCGAGCGGCACATAGTCAACGCGGGCTTCGGCGTCCGGGAACATGCCGGCGTGTTCTTCCGGCTGCATCCATTTGGTCAGGTTGTCGCGGGCGAATTTGAGTTCATTGATGCTGCCCAGGACGTCTGCCACCAGGGTGAGCTCGCGGGTGCGGCTGCCGAAATCCTGGGAGATGGCGTCGACGATTTCGTCCTTGTTGTCGACCAGCATGCCGATGAGGCGGTTCAGCCAGTCAATGCGCTCGTCGGCGGTGAGGATGCCGTGCTTGAGGCTGGCTTGTTTTTGCGTTTGCAGCAATGCGTGCATGCGGGCAATTTCGGGGGCGGCGGCGGTTGTCATGTGATTGTCCTCCTTTTGGTTGGCCGCAATTGAGCCGGGAACAGGCCGGCGCAACCCAGACTTTATGCTGGTGACGCGGTAATTTTTACGGTTGTAGCGGATATTGTTCGACTGTTGGTTGACAGAATAGAGGCGGGTGCGGGCGGGTTCAAGGGCCAAGCGGGGGATGCGCGGAAAAATAACCTGGCGCGGGATTTTATAACTTGCGGGTTTGCGCGGAAAAGAATATTGTCGACTGGTAGACGATAAAAATAAGTTAACGTTCAGCTTTCAGTGATTGGGTTGCATTGGGTTTTTGGCGGCTTGGCCGGGTTCTTCGTTCCTGTGGTTTGGGGCGGCGTTTCTGGCTTTGGGTCGTGGCGGATGCGCTCTCCTTGCAGGCTGGAACTTTGGAAACGCTTTAGGGAGTTATAAGTCCATGCTGGAATATGCCAGTTATTACGTTGCTATCGTTGTTCAGCTGTTGACCGCTTATGGGTTTTACCTGGGTGGCGACTGGGTGTTCATCGGTATCGCCAGTTTCCCCATATTCGCGGTGGTGGATTCGATTTTGCCGAATGATATGGCGACGCGCAAAATGACCAGCCATTTTTGGGCCAATCTGCCGGTGTGGATTTACACCATTCTGGCCCCGCTGCTGTATTTGGCCGCCGCCTGGCGCGTGGGGCAGGGGACGTTGGACGGCGTGCAGATTGCCGGGACGATCCTCAGCTGCGCCTGGCTCTCGGTGGTGCCGCTGGTGCCGGCGGCGCATGAATTGTACCACCAGCGCGGGGCGCTGCGCCGCTTTGTCGGCCGGTATGCGCAGATTTGCTACCTCGATTCCACGCGTGAGATTGCGCATGTCGTCGGCCACCATATTGATGTGGCGACACGCAAGGATGGCGATACGTCGCGGCGCGGGGTGAGCCTTTATGCCTTTACCGTGAACGCGGTGGTGCAAAGCTCGCTTGAGGCCTGGGGGGTGGAGAGCGATGCGCTGGAGAAGCGCGGCAAGGGGCGCTGGTCGATCGGGCATCGGTTGTACAAGGCCATTTTGGCGCAGGTGATTTTCCAGACCATTGTTTATCTGATTGGTGGTTTTGAAGCGGTTGCGGTCGTGCTCGCGGGTATGGTCGTGGCGCGTTGCTGGGTGGAGTGCTTCAATTACTTCCAGCATTACGGGCTGGTGCGGGTTGAAGGCGCGCCGATTGCCAAGCGGCATGTGTGGAACCACATGGGCTGGCTGACGCGCCGCATGGGTTGGGAAATTACCAACCATGCCGATCACCATCTCGACTCTTATTTGGCGTATTACAAGCTGACCCCGGACATGACGGCGATTACCATGCCGAACGTGTTCATCTGCTTCCTCGCGGCGTTGATCCCGCCGGTGTGGACCAATGTGATCGCCAAGCCCGCGCTGAAACGCTGGGATTTGGAGTTTGCCACCGCCGAGGAACGCAAGCTGGCGCGGGCTCAGAATCTGGCGGCGGGCTGGCCGGATTGGTTTGACGATGCGTCGGCGGCGCGCGGTGCGGGACAGGCGCAGGCTGCGTAAGATATGTTTGGCGTTGAGCCGCGGGGGTGGACCCTGCGGCTTGAGGCTACAAAAAACAAAATAAAAATCAGGGAGACTTGTAAATGATGTCGGACAGAACCAGCCTGAAATGGCAGTGGATTGCCTCTGCCAGTGGTATTGGCTTTGTGTTTTTCTATACGATTTTCTTTGGTTATTTCGGGCATAATCTGCCGCCGGTTTCGGCGGCGCTGAGTGCGAATGATCTGGCGGCGTTCTACCATGCCAACGGCAGCTCGATTCTGTTTGGCCAGACCCTGGCGGCGTTTTTCGGGATTTTGTGGGTGCCATGGACGGCGCAGCTGACCGTGGTGATGCTGCGCATTGAGGGCAAGAGCCCGGTGCTGACGTGGATTCAGTTGATTGGCGGGATTCTCACCGCGTGGGTTGTGGTGTTCTGCCCCTCGATCTGGGTGACCTGCGCGTACCGCACGGATATCGACGCCAACACGCTGCGCGCGTTGAATGATCTGGGCTATTTGATGTTCAATATCACCTACATGGGCACAACTTTGCAGGCGGTGGCGGTAGGGATCGTCGGGCTGGCGGACAAGAGCGAGCATCCGTTGTTTCCGCGCTGGGTTAGTTGGGTGGCGATTCTGGCTGGTATCAGCTTCATTCCCATCACGCTGGACCCGTTCTTCAAATCTGGCCCGTGGTCCTGGAATGGGTCGATGAATTTCTGGGCGTGGTTCGCGACGTATTTTGTGTGGATTGTGACCATGAGCTGGTGCATGAGTGCGGATGTGTGGCGCAAGTTGAAGGCGGCGTGATTTGTTTTAACTAAAGTTAGGTTTGCCGGTGCGGCCCGTGGGATAATATGCTCACGGGCCGTCAGCTTTACTAGGCGGCCATAAAATGGAGGGTGTGCGGATGTCGGATAAAGCCAGCTTGAAATGGCAGTGGGCCGCGGGGTTCAGCGGTGTTGCGTTTGCAATTTTATACGGCATATTTTGGGGGTATTTTGGTCATAATATTCCCCCCGCCTCGCCCCAACTGAGCCCGGCCGATTTGGCCGCATTCTATATCCAATATCACAGCTCGATCTTGTTCGGTGAATCCATGGCGGCGTTCGTCGGGGTTTTGTACGGGACCTGGAGCGCGCAGATGGCGCTGGTGATGTGGCGGATTGAAGGGGCGAACCCGATTTTGACGATTTCGGCGCTTATTGGCGGGATTTTGACCACTTGGGTTGTCGTGTTTTGTCCGGCTCTTTGGGCGGCGGCGGCGTTCCGCACCGATATCGACCCGAATACACTGCGTACTTTGAACGATTGCACGTTTATCATGTTCAACATCACCTATATGGGCACGACGGTGCAGGCCATTTTGGTCGGGATTGTCGGGTTGCTTGATAAGGGCGAACGCAAAGTGTTCCCTGCCTGGGTAAGCTGGTGGGCGATTCTGACAGGGTTGAGCTTTATCCCCATCACGGCATTGCCTTTTTACACCTCCGGCCCGGTGGCGTGGAACGGGCTCATCACATTTTGGATCGGGTTCACGACCTTCTTTGTTTGGATGATTACGATGGGCTGGTACATGGCGGTTGAGGCATCGTACCGATTGAAGCTGCGGGAACCAGGCGCCGGGCGTTATGCCGGCGGCGTTAAGGCCGTGGCGTGAAAACGATGAATTTTGTGCAGCGCCGCCTGATGGGTCATGCGGCGCTGATCATGCTAATTGGCTTTGTTGCCGGTGTGGGCTTGCTGGTTAGTGCCGTTGGCGGGGTTGAGGTGTTTCCGGGGAAGATTATCCCCATTGCGCTGTTCGGCTCGGTGCCGGGGTGGACGGCGGCGCATCTGGGCGGGATGCTGAATGCGATCTTGATGATCGTGGTCGCGCTGATGCTGCCGGTGTTGAATTTTCCGCTGAAAACCAGCCGCAATTTAGGCTTGATGCTGACCGGTACGGGCTGGGCGAATACGGTTTTCTATTGGGCCTCGTTGGTTAGTCCCAATCAGGCGCTGACGTTCGGAGCCAACCGGCTTGGGCCGACGAGTGTGATTGCGGTGATCGGGTTGCTGCCGGCGCTGGTGTTTGTTGTTGTAGCCATCGTGGCTTTTGTGATGATTGCGCGCCAGGCGTTCCGGCCGGGCTAAAGGGAAGTCTGATAGATGTGGGTGTATCCTGAAATTCGTTTTCTTGCCGACCTGGTGACGTATCATGCGCGCCGTACACCAAATAAGCTGGCGATGACCTATGGTGAACAGCGTTATGACTATGCGGCGCTCGAGGTTGAGTCGGCGCGAGTGGCCAATGCGCTGCTGGCGGAAGGTGTGAAGACGCAGGACCGGGTGGTGTTTTTTGGCAAGAACTCGGCGGATTTCTTTCTGGCAATGTTTGGTTCGGCGCGGTCAGGGGCGTGTTTTATTCCGCTGAACTGGCGGCTCGCGGCGCCGGAACTGGCGCAGGTTAGCGCTGATGCGGCGCCGGTGTTTGCGATTGTTGAGCGCGAGTTTGAGGCAGTTTGGCAGGAAGTGTGCAAGGAGGCGGGGATTACCACGGGGTATGTGGTGATCGACGATGCGCAGCGGCTTTCCGCGTGGAGCGGGGGATATGCGGCGGTGCTGCCGAAGTTGAATTTGCGTGAGGATGACGCTGTGATTCAGCTATATACCTCGGGCACCACCGGCGTGCCGAAGGGTGTGCTGCATACCCATGCGAGCTTTAACCATTCGCGGCTTTCGGAGCATTTTGAGCGGGCTTACCACTGGCAGGATGGCGAAGTATTTTTATACGCGCTGCCGAACTTCCATTTGCTCGGTGTCGCGTTGTCGCTGCAATGCCTTTATAATGGTGTCGCGTTGTGCATTCAGAAGCAGTTCCATCCGCAGGAGTTTTTGGCAGGGATCGAACAGTCACACCCGACGCTGCTGGTGTTGACGCCGACGATGATCCAGTTGTTGATCGATCATCCCGATGCGGCGAAGACGAATTTCAGTTCGCTGAAGCTGTTAATGTACGCGGGGTCGCCGATTTCGCTGGGGCTGCTCAAGCGCGCGCTGAGCATTATGCCGTGCGAGTTCATGCAGTTTTATGGGCAGACGGAGACCAGCGGACCGGTTTCGCTGTTGCGGCCCGATGAACATAATCTGGAAGTCGAGCAGACGCTGAAATCCTGCGGCCGGCCGTTGCCGTTGATCCGTTTGCGGGTGGTGGACGAGCAGGGCAACGATGTGCCGGATGGCACGCCGGGAGAGTTGTTGATTTGCGCGCCGTCGGCATCGGCTGGGTATTGGAACCGGCCGGAGGAGACAGACGCGCGCTTCAAGGATGGTTGGTATGCCTCGGGCGATGTGGCGTACCGGGATACCGACGGGTTGTATTATATTTATGACCGGCTGAAGGATTTGATTGTCAGCGGTGGAGAGAATATTTATTGCGCCGAGGTGGAGAATGTCCTCTCGATCCACCCGGCGGTAGCGTCTGTTGCCGTAATCGGCGTGCCGGATGCGCGTTGGGGCGAGGCGGTGAAGGCGGTGGTGGTGCTGCATGCTGGCAAGATCGTGAGTCATGACGATTTGCTGCATTTCTGCAGGCAGCATCTGGCGGGATACAAAGTGCCTAAGAGCATAGACTTTGTGGATGAGTTTCCGCTGACCGGCACGGGCAAGATTTCCAAGAAGGATATTCGCGCGCCGTATTGGGCTAATATGCAGCGCTCTGTCGCCTGATGCCTGACGCAGATTTGGTGTTTGATCCGGCCGCCGCGGGCTGGGAGCGCGATGGCGAGGGTGGTTTCATGGCGCTGATTGGTCCGGTGTGGACCAGGCGGGATGACGGCGGCTTGCGGTTTGGTTTGGAAGTCGCGGCGCAGCATCTGAACCGCGATGGGCAGTTGCATGGGGGAATGTCGCTGGCGTTTTTTGATCATGCGCTCGGGATTGCTGCCGCGGATGCCAATCCGGGAGTGCGGTTGGTAACGATTCAACTCGGTTCGCATTTTATCGGCGGTGCCACGGCAGGCAAGTTTATTGAAATTGAGCCGGTGATTGAGAGCCAGACGCAGTCGCTGGTGTTTATGCGCGGGCGGTGCGTGAGCGGCGGGCGGCTGCTTTCCACGGCGGAGGGGATTTGGAAGAAAATGCGCGCGCGGTGAGTGGTGAGGCGCAGGGAAACTATGGTTAACTCCCGTTAAATCCGCCATAGTGCGGCGGGAATTGTCTATACGATAACATAATCAGGAGGAGATTGAGCATGCATATAACCGCAGCCGTGACACGTAGCCCGTCGCAGATGTTCTGCGTTGAGGAAGTTGAAATTGAGTCCCCGCGCGAGGATGAGATTCTGGTAAAAATCGCTGCCGTTGGTTTGTGCCATACGGACATTGTGGCGGCCGAAGGCGTGCTGCCGATTCCGTTGCCGGGCGTGCTGGGGCATGAGGGCGCTGGAATTGTTGAGGCTGTTGGCGCAAAGGTGACGAAGTTCAAGAAGGGTGACCGCGTGGTCATGACCTTCAACTTTTGTGGCAAATGCGTGCAATGCTTGAAGGGATCTCCGTCGTACTGCGTTAACTTCATGCCGCTGAATTATGCGCCGGTGCGCGGTGATGGTTCGCATACGCTCTGCGCTTGTGGAACGGGCGCCGCGATTAGTGGGTGTTTCTTCGGGCAGTCGTCTTTTGCCAGCTACGCGCTGGGCAATGAGCGAAATGTGATTAAGGTGGCCGATGATGTGCCGTTGACGTTCCTTGGGCCGCTTGGCTGCGGGTTCCAGACCGGCGCCGGTGCGGTGATGCGTTCGCTTAGCGCCGAGGCGGGGTCGAGCATTATGGTGTTTGGCGGCGGCCCGGTGGGGTTGAGCGCGGTGATGGGCGCGGTGGTGCAGGGCTGCAAGACCATTATTCTGGTGGAGCCGATGCCGGAACGGCGCGCGCTGGGGTTGGAGTTGGGTGCTACGCACGTGATTGATCCGAAGTCTGAGGATGTGGTGGCGCGGGCGCGTGAAATTGTGCCGGAAGGCGTGAATAACGCGGTTGATACGTCTGGCGCAATTCCTGCGATGGAGGCGGCGCTGGGTTGCCTGGGCATGCGCGGCACACTGGCGTTGATCGGCGTGCCGTCCAACCTGGCGGCGGCGCTGCCGTTGAATATCATGGCGACGCTGAGCAGCGCCATTACCATCAAGGCGGTGATCGAGGGTGACAGCAATCCGGAAGTGTTCATTCCGCAGCTGGTGGATTTGTATAAGGCCGGCAAGTTCCCGATCGACAAATTGATCAAGACCTATCCGTTTGCCGAGATCAACAAAGCGGTGGATGAGCAGAAACGCGGCCTGTGCGTTAAAGCGGTGCTGACGTTCTGATTTGAAAATTTCTCGCGGGGAGGTGAGTTATGAGTGGATTGAAAGACCACGAGGCATCCGGTCTTCCCGCGGGTAATGTTTGATATGAGCTTTAATTGCATTGCCGTGGAGACACGCGGCGGGATTGAAATTCTTTCGCTGAACCGGCCGGATGCGCTCAATGCGGTCTCGCCGGAAATGGCGGAGGAGTTGACGGAGTATTTTGCCGCGTTGCCGCAGCGCCTGGATGTGCGCGTGGTGATATTGCGTGGTGAAGGCAGGGCGTTTTGCGCCGGGGCGGATTTGTCATCGGTGGCGTTTGCGCCGCCGGGTGCGGGACGGGCGCAGCGGCAGATGGCGATGCAGCGGTTGTATTCGGGATTGCCGAAACTGATGCGCGCGGCGCCGCAGCCGATTATTGCGTTGGTGCAGGGTGCGGCGTGCGGGGCGGGATTCTCGCTGGCGCTGGCGGCGGATGTGCGTATTGCCGGCCCGGCGGGGAAGATGAACGCGGCATATTTGCGCGTGGGGGTTGGCGGCTGTGATATGGGCTCGGGGTATATGCTGCCCCGGTTGGTTGGGTTGTCGCTGGCCTCGGAATTGTTGCTGACCGGGAAATTCATTGACGCGGCGCGCAGTTTGGCGAGCGGGCTGGTGAGCGATGTGGTGCCGGCGGCGGATCTGCTGGAGGCCGGGATGGCGATGGCGCGGGAGATGCTGCTGGCCTCGCCCATGGGGTTGCGTATGACCAAGGAAACGCTGAACCTGACCGTGGATGCGCCGAGTCTTGAAGCGGCGCTGACGTTGGAGGATCGGCAGCAGGTGATGCTGTTGGAAACGGCTGATCACCATGAGGCGGTGGCGGCGTTCAAGGAACGCCGGCCACCGGAGTATTCAGACGAATAGATGGGAGGCTGATTCACGCCTTCGGTTAACGTGCAAGAGCACGCCAACCTCTGACGATCAGGCTCCTTAGTTCCCGGTAAATTTCGCCGGGCGTTTTTGCAGGAAGGAGGTCATGCCTTCCCAGGCGTCTTCGGTGCGGGCGACGCGGGCGAGGGCCATGGCTTCTTCTTCCATCTGGCTGGCGGCGCTGCGGCTGCTTACATGCGCGAACAGGCGCTTGATTTCGCCAAAAGCGTTGGTGGGGCCAGAAGCTAGCTTGCGGGCGATGGCCAGGGCTTCGGTCTGCAGGTCTTCTTCCGGCACGACCTTGTCGACCAGGCCTTCGGCGAGGGCTTGTTGCGCGTCCAGAGTTTCGCCGAGGAGCAGGAAACGCTTGGCGCGGGAAATGCCCATGCGGTGCGAGAGGGCGACGGTGGTGCCGGAGTCGCAGCTGAAGCCGATGCCGGTGAATGCGGAACCAAATTTGGCTTCGTGGCCGGCTACGACGATGTCCGCCGAAGCGGTGAGTGCGGCGGCACCGCCGAAGGCGCCGCGGCCGTTGACGGCGCAGACGACAGGGGCGTTCATCAGCATCAGGCGGGTGATGGCCATGTGCAGCGGGCTGGTGAGGTTTTTTACGATGAAAGGTAGCGCGGCGCGGTCGCCGGACATCAAGGTGATGTCACCGCCGAGGCTGAAGAAGCGGCCTTTGGAGGAGATGAGCACGGCGCGTACGTCGCGGCGTTCGCTGATCTCACTGACGATGACGTTGATTTCGTTGCAGAAATCGGTGCCGAAGACGTTACCCTGGTCGGGGCGGTTGAGGGTGATGTGGAAGAGTCCATCATCAAGTTTGCATTCGAATGCCGTGAGGCCGCTAAAATCCACCCTATCCTCCTGAAATTATTGATTGAGATTGCTTGATTGAGATTATGAGTCTGGGGTTGAATCGCGCGGCGATTCAACCCCAGTGTTGCAGACTTTAGGAATATTTTTTGAAGTCGGGCTTACGGCGTTCGTTGAACGCGCGCACGCCTTCCTTGGATTCCTCGCTCATGTAGAAGCCTTTGACGGCCTGGATGCCGAGGAAGCCGATGCCGCGGATGTTTTCGGAATCCGCGTTGAAGGAACGCTTGGCGATGGCGATGGCGCCGGGGCTCATCTGGTTGATGTCGGCGCACCATTTGGCGACTTCGGCGTCGAGTTCCTCATGCGGCACGACCTTGTTGATCAGGCCCATCTGCAGCGCCTCGGCGGCCGGGTAGCGGCGGCAGAGGAACCAGATTTCACGCGCTTTTTTCTCGCCGACCAAGCGGGAGAGGTAGGCGGTGCCGAAACCGGGGTCGACGGAGCCGACTTTGGGGCCGACCTGGCCGAACTGGGCTTTCTCGGAGGCGATGGTGAGGTCGCAGATGGTGGCGAACACGTTGCCGCCGCCGATGGCGAAGCCCTGGACCTTGGCGATGGAGACTTTGCGCAGGTCACGCAGGGCGCTGTGCATGTCTTCGACCGGCATGCCAACGGTGCCGCGGGGGCCGTAGAGGCCGTCCTCGGAGAGATGCACTTTCTGGTCGCCGCCGGTGCAGAAGGCGCGGTCGCCGGCGCCGGAGAGCACCACGGCGTTGACGGATTTTTCCTCATCGGCGCGCTTCAGGGCGTCGATCATTTCTTCCAGCGTCTGCAGGCGGAAGGCGTTCATCACCTCGGGGCGGTTGATGATGATCTGCACCGCGTCGTCGCGGACTTCGTAAATAATATCTTTATAATTGGATGACATGGCATATCCCTGGGGGCTATAATATTGATGTTCCTGCCGGGTTCTCGGCCCCACGAACCTCGGACAGCATCGTGGAAATGCTTCCTCTCGCGGCACGGACCGCCTTGCACTGAACGAAAGTTCGGCATTTTGGTCGCCAAACCTCCAAACCCATACTTTAGTGTGGACGTTGGGGTGCGTTTTGTGCAATTCTTTGGGCGGATCAGATGCGGCTATAAGAACACTGACCAGCTTGATTGAGGGAACGACAAACATGAACACTTATGTCCGGCGTGCTGGAGTGGTTGGCGTTGATCGTCCGGTTATGTCACGCCCGGCGGGGCGGCCCACGGCGCGCGGCAAGGCTCTGTGCGACCCCGAGATGGATAACGGCGTCGCGTTCCGGCAACGGCGCGTCGGCAAGTTCGAGCCGCCGTTCTATGGTTTTGCGCTGGTGTCGACGCCGCGCATCGTCGAACATATTACCTGCCCGTTCGTGCCCAAGCTGATGACGGTCTCGGCGCCCACGGGCTATGGCAAAACCACGTTTTTGACGCGGCTGCACCGTGAGTGGACGGAGCGCGCGCGGACGTGCATCTGGGTGTCGCTCGACCCTTCAGATAGCGATGCGGAGAAAGTGCTGGCCCTGCTGGAGCGGGCCGCGGATTTGTGCGCGCCGGATGAAACCCCGGATCTGTTGCCTGAGCATGAGGACGAGGCTGGGAACAGGCTGGACGTTATTATTAAGAAGCTGGTGGCGTTGGGTAATCCCATCCTATTTCTGGATAATCTCCATTTTTGCAACGATCCGGAATTGCCAAAAATTATCGACACGCTGGTGTTCACTACGGGGGCGAAATTGCGCCTGGTGCTGGCGAGCAGCGCGGAGATTCCATTCGACAAGGGCCGCGCGCGGCTAGAGTTGAATGCTGTCGACCTGGGGGCCAAGGATTTAAGTTTTGATGCCGGCGCGGTTTCTGACCTGTTGCGCGAGGCCGGGTTGGCGGACACGCGGCCGGAGACGGTTGATCTGATTTTGGACAAGACCGAGGGATGGCCCGCGGCGGTCCGGTTGATCCAGGCGGTGATGTCCGAGGAGCCGGATTCGGAGCGGGCGCTGCGCCGGTTTACGGGGTCGGATGCTGACCTGGCGGCGATGCTGAATAAGCGGCTGCTGGCGGGATTTGACGCGGACCTTGTGAACTTTCTGCTGGACCTGAGTTATTTGCAGACATTCTCGGCGGAGTTGGCGGTTGCAGCGACCGGGCACGAGCGCGCGGCGGAATATATTGAGTATTTGGTGCACCGCAATGCGCTGATTCTTGCGTTGGACCGGCACCATACCTGGTTCCGTTTCCATGCGTTGTTTCGGGACTTTTTACTCGGGGAGGCGGCGAAGAAAGTGCCGGCGGCGCGGCGTAAGCTGCTGCTGGAACGCGCCGCGCGCTGGTGCCATGAAAATGGCCACGCCGAGGATGCGGCCAACTATGCGCTGGCGGCGCCGGCGCATGAGCTGGCGCGGGAGATCATGGATGCGCATGCGCGCAATATCGTCTCGGATCGTGGTGATCTGGTAACGTATCTGGGCTGGGTGGGGCGTGCTTCCGAACTGGGGATTGAGATCGGTCTCGAATCCGAATTCTGGTATGCCTGGGCGCTGGCTTTTAGCCGCCGTTGCGTGCGTGCGCAGCAGCGTGCGGTGAATTTGGAGAAGCGGCTGAACGCGATGCCAGGCAACGAGCCGGGAGTGCGTGAGCTGACGCGGCGGCTGGCGCTGCTGCGCGTGATGCTCTGCGTGGTGAACGATGACATGGAGGCCGGGCGCCGCGGGGCGGTGGAGTGGTTGCAGGCCGAGCAGGTGCGCTCGCCGATTTATACCGTGACCGCCGCGCTGGCGGCTGCCACAAGCATGCTGCCGGCGCAGACTTATCCCGAAATGCGCAGGTATATCCAGATGGCGCAGGGGGCGGTGAGCCATATTCATGGTGAGCATAGCCATGCCTGGATGGCGACGACCAAAGCGTTGCTGGATCTGGAACAAGGAAATCCACTGGCCGCTGAACAGGTGCTGGTGGCGGCGCATAAGAATGCCGTCGATATGATTGGTCCGGAAACGCGGATGGTGGCGATGCTGGCGAGCCTGAAGGCGCGCGCGATTTGTGATTTGGGCCGCTCGGACGAGGCTCGGCAGATTCTGCGGTCGTCGCTGGCGCATGGGACCAACCATGGTTTTGTGGATACCACGCGCCATGGGCTGGAGGCGGCAGTTTTGCTTTGGGACGGCGAGGAGACGGGGCCGCTGGGCTTTACCGCGCTGGACGCGATTGCCAGCGACGGGCCGCCGCGCCTGCGCCGCATGTTTGTGGCGGCGGTGGTGCGGCGTCTGTGCCTGTTGGGCGATACCGCGCGCGCGGCTGAATTAGCGGAGCAGGCCGATATTGATGGCGATACCGCGCAGGAGCAGTGGCAGCCGAGTGAGGCACTGGCGATTTCGCTGGCGAAAATCGACTTGCTGGCGGCGCAGGGTCGGGTGCGAAACGCGCAGAAGCTGGCGGAACAGGCGTTGCGCCAGGTGACGGCGCTGGATCGCCGGCGCGAGGTTGTGGAACTGCATTTGACGGCTGCGCGGCTGCACATGCTGGCGAACGATCCATCACTTGCGGTACGCTCAATTTCGCGAGCGATTACTCTGGCTGCCTCGCGCGGGTTGGTGCAGCCGTTCCTGCAACATAAGAAGAATTTCAAAGATGTGTTGCAGGTGGCGCGGTTGAAAGACCTGGCGCTGACGCTGAGTGAGCAGATCAGTTTCTTCCAATTGGTTTGCGAGAAGACAGGCTCCGTTGTGGGGCAGTCGGCAACGGCTTGCGGTGC